>BNJV01001381.1_pt1 | contig 493319 bp, 539 predicted proteins | sample 8540591 | NCBI WGS metagenome assembly BNJV01 (sample SAMD00202457, study PRJDB9452) | human saliva metagenome | host: Homo sapiens | reverse complement strand
TTCGTCAACAGTACGACTTATCAGGAATTTTTTTCTTTCACATTCTTTTTTTACCTCGCCGTGCCGTTTCTCCTGCTTGCAGAGGATTTTTCATAATAAGCAGTCAGTGCCTCTTCCAAGCCGCATACATCCAAGGGATCGACAATGCGCCCCGTTACCTTGTCGGTTATAATTTCTCCTTGTGCTCCCGATGCACTCGTGATAACGGGGACATTGCAGTATAACGCTTCGCAAAGAACCAGTCCGAAGGCTTCTCTTACCTTGGACGGTAAGACAAAGCAATCGATTTTTTCATAAAAATCGCCCATATCTCGTGCATAGCCTTCATAGGATATATATTCTTGCGCCTTTACTTTTTTTATATAATCACACAAGCAGGCAATATCTGTATCACTGCCGCCCCCCACCAATAAAAGACGAACGGACTTTCCCGCTTCATGTAACAGTACGACAGCGTCAACCAATTCTTTCCAGCCCTTATTTTCTATGATTCTTCCCGCATAGCCTATGGTAAAAGGGCGGCCGTTGCTATAGTTTTGTACATACATACGAGGCAAAACATGACTAAATCGGTTAGTGTCAATACCATTATAAACTTTCACGTACTTCTCCCGGTCCGTCCCTCTTGCCTGTAAATCATACACGAGCTGTGACACACAAACAAACAGGTCCGTTTCTTTTTCTATCCAACGGTGATACCGGTCAGATTTACCTGCAATAGCATTATGTTTGAAGAACAGCACCTTAGCACCTGTCAACTTCTTCAAAAGCAGTGCCGTAAGGATATATTTTCCCGAATGGCAAGCAATAAGACCGATTCCCCGCTTTTTCATAAAACGTGCCGTAGAAAACAAAGAAGCTATCCCCCGCCCTTTATACAGTTTCACCGGAACTATTTCCGCCGTTTCGGCAAAACGACTGCAAAGGACGGTATTCGATTCGTCAACTAATACATATACGTCTTTTCCTCGTCGTTGCATTTCAGCATTTATATCGTATACATACTGCTCACCACCGCCCCATACAGAGGCTCCGGCAATGTGAATAATACCCATGTCGTCACATCCTTATATCTCATCGAACGATTTCGGAAATAATTCATCTTCGTGTTTAATCAACCACGTTGTCAAAAGTGCCTTGTCTTTGGCTGTTTTTTCATACATTTCATGGGTATGGGTTCGTTCGGCTTTAGCTACCGGTTCAGCTGAGGGCTTAGTAGGCTCCGCATATTGTTGTCGAACATCACCCGTATACATATCATCCATCCATTGATAAGGCGTTATAACCGCCCGGGGGCTCGCTTCAAACAAGGACGGTTCCAACGAATAATAGGTAAAGCCCTTCGGTGCTATCGCTTCGATAATAGTGGGCATAATACTCATATGAGAACCTCTGACAGCTGTAAAGAAATTCTTATGAATTTGAGGATGCTGAAAAAGGCACACGGTCTGGTATGTATCCCTCAAGGTATAATCTCGATGAATGAGGGATGTATTGCGTAAATTTCCGAAAAGATTCGAATGATCGCCCGTAATGATAAATAAGCTTTGAGGATACCGTTTTTTCATTTCGTCTACAAAGTTGAAAATAGCCTTATCACTATAACGATATGTAGCCAGTTCTTTATTGCGTTCTTTATCCTTCTTTAAGTCATCGCCTACGTCGGGCATGACCTTTTCCGGATCATAGTCTAAGAGCTCCTTTTCCATCTTATACGGTCCATGATTGGATGTCGTATAGATAAAATGAAAGGTCGGTCGGTCCGTCTCGCCGATGAGTTCCGCTACTTTTTCTAAAAAAACATGGTCATATACGCCTACCCACGTTTTCGGCGCACGAGGCCCGCAAAAACTGAAGCACTCTCAACTCGATCAAAGCCCTGAGCTTTACCGAAATGATTAAAGTTTCCGTATGACGCATTGCCACCATACCAATATACAGTATCATAGCCTAATCTTTTCATTTGAGCCGGAAAAGATGTCGGCAAGGGTTGCCGCCAGAAGGCTTCCCGTTCGTTAAGTTCCATGGCTGCATCGTATACTCCGCTCATAAGGCTGACAATGGACGGGCGAGACACATTTCCTGCCGGCAAAAAGTCGACTATTTGAGCCGTATGTTCATCTTCCTTGAAGCGCCATAATCCGTCGCATACATGAAGAGGTCGATAAATATCATCCAAAGACCATTGAGGAATACTTTCCCCGACTATGAGGAAAATATGTTTCGGCTTTTGAATGCGTTCACCCTGAGCCGTTCGTTTAAATGCCAGAAGGGGATTGGAAAAGTCCTCAATATTTGTCCCTTGGGGAAGTAAATTCGCTACGGCCCCTTTCAATTCTTCATCGCTCTTTGTATATTCTTCACGCAAGGGGTGCTTCCACACCTGTTCCAATGAAACCAGGTCGTCTACCGTCGCTTTGGCAAAAAAGAGGTCTTCTTTAACCACTGTCGGTATAGTATCCCATTCGGGTTTATCATCATGACTGAAGGTACCGCCGTAGCGGAACCAGTAGAACGCCAAAACGGAAAGGACAAAAAGAATCCCGTTAAAAGTACGGGGCCAGGCTATGGCTATACCGGGCGGTGCTATAGTCGGCAGGGAGAGAAAAAGATGACCTGCCAGGGCACTTACGGCGATAACGGGAATAAAGCCGACCAAGACGAGAGCCCCGCGATCTTGGTTGAAAAAGACGTCAATCAGATTATGTTTTTCCGCATTCTTTCCGTAGTGGACCATGTAATTGTAAATATCATGAAAATGACGGTAAAAAATCATTTTCCCCGCAAAGGCGGCGTAAATAACAGCACAATACACAACCAGTGCTGCTAAGCGCAGTGTATCGCCAATATCGTACAGAACCGGAAAAAAGAGGCCTCCTATCGTAATGAAAAGAAAAGGAAGCAGAAAAACATAGGCATTAAAATCCATACCCCACCAAAAGCCGTAGCGGAAAGCTCCCCGTAAAGACGGCCAATGTCCGTCCAGAGAATCGTATGGGTTATATACGGCAATAAAGATTGCTCGAAAAATCGCACATAAAATAGGCGGATATAAGAATATTTTAATATCCTGCTGCCATGATAAGAAAAATTGTCCGTCCATAGTTCGCCCCGCTTTGCTCATACTTTATACAATGTCACGACTTTCGTGCCGTCAACCGATTATATTTCAGTGTAGCATATCCGGCTTATTTTATAAAATACTCTATAATCGATACTCGCAAAACCGCCTAAATTGTTAGCAAATGTACACGAAAGCCTTGTCATCATACGGTATAGCTTCATCTTACAACTATACAAAAAGGTCGTAAGACTCGATTCATCGAATCTTACGACCTTTTTTCTTTACAGATTATCTTCATTTTCATGCCGAGAATCAAAGTTCACCGCCATCTTTTAAAAGCCAATACAACTTGGCGTATTTTGTAAGCGTGTAAAAATAATGGTTCATAGAAAGAACAAAACCTATCTTCCCGTCCAAAAAGCCTTTCTGAAGAATATATATCTTAAAGAAAGCCCAGGCGGGACGAACGAGTATATCCCTAAAAAAGGAGCAAGACCTCCCCTGTTCCTTATACTTTACGGCTGCCAAGGTTGTGTAACGATTAAACTTGGTAAAATACTGATCCCATGACTCGTATGTATAGTGATACATTTTTCCGTTTAACCGACTGTAAGGGTAGGGACTTTTAATAGTTTCGTGTACATTGCCTTCTACGACCAACCCTTCTTTAGGCATAAGTCGCAAACCCTGTCAGGCCGCAGCGAACCGTGTACGGCCTTATTATGACGGAACACGTTATACCGACACAATTCATAGGCTTTCATATCCCCGGAGTGAATGCCTTTCCTAATTTCATCTGCCAATGGCGGAGAAATTCGCTCATCTGCATCAACGAAAAGAATCCAATCACCCGTAGCTTCGCCAACGGCAAAATTACGCTGTTGAGACCAGTCACCGTTCAAAGCATGCGTAACGACTCTGGCTCCGCTCGCTTGTGCCAAAGCAACCGTCGCATCCGTGCTGAAATCATCAATAACCAAGACCTCATCGGCAAAGGCTACACTTGCCACACACTCACTAATATGTCGTTCTTCATTTTTAGCTAAAATAAGAGCGGTTAACGTTGCCATTCTCGACTCCCTACTTTAAATACGATGCGCCTTCCAAATCAAGAAGGAAGCGCTTCTTGTCCTTGCCTCCCGCATAGCCGGTCAGGCTTCCGTCACTGCCGATAACGCGATGGCACGGGACGATAATTGATACGGGGTTGTGTCCTACAGCCCCGCCTACAGCCTGAGCCGACATATTCTGTCCCCGTTCTTTTGCCATTTCTTTTGCAATCATGCCGTATGTCGTTGTCGATCCGTAGGGTATGTTCTGTAAGATTTTCCATACATCTTTTCGAAACTCCGTTCCTTCCAACGACAAAGGTATATTCGGTTCCGGCTTCTTTCCTAAAAAGTATTCATCCAACCAAGCGGCTACTCTCTTAAAAAGTGCCGTATCCTTGCGTGTATAGTCCGCACCGAAATCGGGCATATATAGCTGACCCTTAAAGTCTAAGTTCGTCAAGGAGCTTCTGGTTCCGGCCATAACCATGGTTCCGAGCGGTGATTCATACGTATATACGTATTTCATAAATATCATCCCTATTATTTTAAGATTTCCGTATCTAAGTGATCATAGCCTTTCAAAAGATCATACATACGGCATTTTATCTTCTCGCATCCGCCGGGCTCTTTACTCTCCATATTGAGAGGCATGTTGGGATCATGTAAAGACATGCGCAACAAAGCCCACCCTTCGGGGAACATGAGTCGAACACCTTCGTACGAAGGGGATGCGACTTGTATACGAACTTCCAAGGCTCGTTCTTCCAGCGAATCGAGTACCGACTCACCGTAAGCGTTGGCGTTATCCGTATTTTTGACGGCTAATCGGTATTCAACCGCTTCCGCCGGTTCATTCAGTTTATCAATAAGCGATTCAACGGTTCTACCTCTAACACGAGCTCTGGCAGCAGCTATGATCAGCTTCACGGCTAAATAGGCTCCGTCATCAAGGTAATAGTTCTCGCTAAGAGCTCCGTGTCCCGAGGTTTCAATAGCTAACGGAGATACGACACCGCTCTTATTAAGGCGAATACATTCATTAATTACGTTCTTGTACCCGCGCATATATCGCAAATGAACGAGATGTAATTCCTCTTCCAAAAAGGTTGTCAGTTCATCAGACGTGACAGAGTCTGTCACAATCGTTCCACCTGCATAATCAGGTGCCAAAATAGCGGCCATAAGCGCAATCAGCGAGTTACGATTCACTTCTTTACCGCCGGCAAAGACGGCGCTCATGCGATCTACGTCCGTATCGAAGATAAGTCCCAAGTCGGCATGGCTTTCCAAAACCGCTTCGCGAATAGAAGCCATGGCTTCTTTATTTTCCGGATTGGGCACATGATTGGGAAACATACCGTCAGGGGTCAAATAGCGACTCCCTTTTATGTCCGCACCGAGAGGGGTCAGCACCTTATGGGCAAAAAGCCGCCCGCTCCGTTACCCGCATCGACGACAATATGCATCCCTTTTAAAGGGTTTTCGGACTCTTTGGTACTTAATCCGTCGCAAATGAGCCGACGTAAATGAGCCGTATACAGCTGCATGACCGGACAAGACTCGCCCTTCCACTCAGCCGGCTCGGTCTTTTCTTTTTCGGCAATTTCCAAGATACGGGCAATATCCGCCTTCTCCAAACCGCCGTCAGGCGTAAAAAACTTCAAACCGTTGCGGTTATAAGGCAGGTGACTGGCCGTGACCATAACGGCACCGTCAGCTTTAATGTCCTCAAAGACCGTGGACATAAACATGGCCGGTGTCGATGCCAGGCCGCAATCAAGAGCCTCTATGCCGGCACCGGACAAGCCTCGACAAAAGGCCGTCTTTACGTCTTGTGCCGAAATACGGGAATCGGTGCCGACTGTAACTCGTAAGTCTCGGGGCGATTTTTTCGTTCGCTCTTGCAAAAAAGCGGCAAAGGCACCGCCGATTTGAGAGACCCGTTCAGGCGTAAGATTCACTTTTTCTCCGACTACGCCGTCTACGGCAATCCCGCGAATATCGCTACCGTTTTGTAATGACTTGTACGCGCTTTTTTCGGCCATAACCGATTCCTCCTGTCAGCATAAAATTCCCTCGTATTTAATCAGGCTTTTAGCCCATCTTATTGCAATCCCACAGCCGCCTTTACAATAGCCTCTGCCGTTAACCCGTATTTTTCAAGCAAGTCATCGGGAGAACCCGATTCTCCGAACGAATCCTGCACGCCTACAAAAGCTTGCTTAGTCGGGCATTGGCGCGCCAACACTTCGGCTACGGCCGAACCGAGACCGCCGATAATACTGTGTTCTTCAGCCGTTACGACCTTCCCCGTCTTTTTCGCCGAGGCGATCACCGTTTCTTCATCCAAAGGCTTAATGGTATGCACATTAATAACTTCCGCCTGTATCCCCCGCTTTGCCAACGTTTCGGCTGCGTCCAAGGCCTTAGCCGTCATAATGCCCGTTGCAAAGATGCTTACATCCGATCCTTGGCGTAATACTTCCGCCTTTCCCCATTCAAAGTGATACGAATCGTCATGTATATCTTTCGTTTCGGCACGACCTAGGCGAATGTAAACAGGTCCCTGATAGTCAATAGCCGCCAATACGGCCGCTTCCGCTTCCTTAGCATCAGCAGGATTAATAACCGTCATATTCGGCAGAGTACGCATGAGCGAAATATCTTCAATAGCCTGATGACTGCCGCCGTCGGCCCCGACCGTAAGGCCTGCGTGAGTTGCGCAAATTTTGACATTCAACTTCGGATAGCAAACAGAGTTGCGGACCTGTTCGAAAGCTCTGCCTGTTGCAAAGACGGCAAAGGTGCTGGCCAAGGGAATTTTTCCCGCAGCGGCGAAACCGGCGGCCGTACCGATCAGATCCTGTTCGGATATACCCATATTGAAATATCGTTCAGGTGCCACTTCTTTAAAAGCATTGGATTTGGTCGCATTGCCCAAATCGGCTTCCAGTACGACTACATTCGGATTTTTATATACTTCGGTCTTTAAAGCATGACCGTATGCGGCTCTAGTAGCTGTTCCCATTATGCTTCGCCTCCCAATTCCTTAAGTGCAGCTGCGCATTCTTCTTCGTTCGGTGCTTTGCCGTGCCAGCCGACAAGATTTTCCATAAAGGATACACCTTTACCTTTTACGGTTTCCGCTACAATAACGGTCGGTTTTCCAACAGTCGTCTTGGCAATCGTCAAAGCACTGCGAATGGCATCCATATTGTGACCGTCGATTTCAATAACATTCCAACCGAAGGCTCTGAATTTTTCCGCAATAGGCATGACGGACATAACTTCACTGTTTGCTCCGTCTATTTGTAACTTGTTATGATCAATAAACAAGGTCAGGTTATCCAGTTTATAGTGACTTGCCGACATGGCAGCCTCCCAAATCTGACCTTCCTGAATTTCACCGTCACCGCAAACAGCATAAACACGCCATTTAGCCCCATCCGTTTTAGCAGCCAAGGCCATGCCGTTCGCTACGGACAAGCCCTGCCCCAAAGAGCCGGTAGACATATCGACCCCCGGCGTATGTTTCATATCCGGATGGCCTTGCAACATGGCGCCGCATTGGCGAAGGCTGAATAATTCTTCTTCAGGAAAATACCCTTTTTCAGCCAAGACGGCATACAACGCCGGTGCCGCGTGACCTTTAGACAACACAAAACGATCCCGGTCGGCACGATGCGGCTCGGAGGGAGTCACATCCATCGTGTCAAAGTATAATACGGTTAAAATATCCGTTACGGAAAGAGAGCCGCCGGGATGTCCCGATCCGGCTTTCGTCAACATTTTTACAATATTGCGGCGTACGGCAGTAGCCCGCATTGCCAATTCTTCATTAGTCATATTTTTCTCTCCTTTGTTCTTACCGTTCTTTTAGGAAAATATGTACGCTACTCAAGGATAATATAAAATTGCATATGAGTAAAGTATGATTTCATTTTACACATAGCACAATCAATATATTTCGATGGAAGTACCGATTTGTATGTCATAGGCAGTCAATTTATCGTCACCTTCAAGCATAATACACCCCGGTCGCTCCGGAACTTCACCGCCTTTAAAGCACAGGGTACAATGGCTTAACTCCGCCAAGGTATGAGGTGCCTCAGTGCCTACGGCCGTAATCGTAAAGGCCTTATTGCCGATTAGCAGGGTATCCCCTTTTGCCGGCTCGCCCATACCGCCCTTCTTCTTTTGCAAAATCGATATATCCGCTAAATCGGGCGAAGCCGTATAATCAAAAAGAATAAGCGACCGAGAATCGGGGTCTTTCAAAAACTCCAGTGCTTCCGATCCGATAGCCACTATTTCCGAATAATATTTCATATGCTAACTCCCTTAATTCTATAACTCTTCATTAAAATTCACTAACGCCCGTGCACAGGACGCGTCGGTAATCAACGTATTTATGTAACCGCCTCGCACGGCACCGACAACAGCTTTCACCTTATCTTCCCCGGCCACTACGGCAATACGCCGCGGCACCTTTCGCAAGTCGGCCAAGGTCATCCCGGCTACACGCTCATTATGAGAAACAAAAGCCTGTGGCGAACCGTTAATATCAAAGTATTGAAGTCCTATATCGCCGACGGCACCCTGCTCGGAAAAAGCTTTCAAAATTTTTTCATCTATGTATTTCATGCGCAATACGGTCGAATAATCGCCTTGCGGCACGCCGATACTGAAAAGAACGACATCCAATCGTTCAAAAAGAGAAAAAACCTTGCGAACCGACGGCTCTTTCTTAAATCCCTGCAACACGCCGGCATCGGAAAAAAGGGCCGGTGCGTAAAAGGGTAGAAATCGCTGCGAAATTTGCGGGCAAATTCTTCAGCCAACCGATTTGCATGAAGCTCCGCATAGGTTTCTCCTACACCGCCTAAGACAGGTACAAAGCAACATTGCACGGCCTTATCTACGGTATAATCCGCATGCACAATATTGTACAGCGTAAGGCCTAATGTAACTCCGACCATATCGCCGTCCTTTAATATACGATCCAGATATGCCAGTGTCGTCGTACCCAAGAGCGGACTGATATGTTCCGACTCACTACGGGACGGTCTATCTTCTACAACAATAACCTCTCTAAAACCGAATTTTTCTTCCAGGCGTCGTTCCGTTTCACCGAATTCGGGAGCAAAGGGGTCGAGAACCTCTATTTTTACAATCCCTTTCTCACGACCTAATTTTAAAAGTCGTGAAACAGTAGGTCTTGAGACACCCAAAATCTCACAAATTTCTTCTTGTCCTAAATTATCCCGATAGTATAAGGAGCAGCATTTTACAAGAAGCCTCATATCATCGACAATCTTTCGCATGCCCTCACCTCTTTCGTCGTGTACACGGCTTCGAATATATAACTTTTTCATTTCTAATTATACCCCTGCACTTGCAATAAAGCTATGTTACACTCAGTTTTTATGCCAATTTTGCGTTATCTCCCCTCTTTTCAACGAATATTCCTTGTACATACATAAATAATGTGATATTATAACAATCCCTTCTATGCTATAATATTCGGTATAGAAGTCCCTTCACGGGGATGTAAAGGTTTCGACGTGCATAGTTGTATCATGAACAGCGAGTCGGGGTTTCATCTGCCCGCAAATCGGTGAACTTTTAAATTAAACGCAAAAGAAAACAATTTTGCTTTAGCTGCCTAAGCGCAGCTGACGTCTCTTACCGCTAATCCTGCGTGCGGTCTGTAGGCGACACTCAGCGGGATACTGCACAATCGGGCCCTACGGTTGTGTCGGGAACCTACAGGGCTTGGTCGATGGGGTTTGTCCTTGTACGAACATCGACTGAAATCCCTAACAAGGACTGCGCTCGGAGAGGTTCATGGGGCAGTGTGTACGGACAGGAGTTCGACTCTCCTCATCTCCACCATAAATGAAATAAGACGTGTGAAAGCATGCTTTCACACGTCTTATTTTTTATAGATCAAGCTCAAACATGGCCGTGTCCGTAATTGACCTGCTTTCGCCCTTTAAGCTCACAGTCAAGGTCATTTCCGCGTCTTCCCTGCACCGATTGAGCCCATGTACCTCCTCGTATTATTAAGTTGTAGCTTTTCTTTACCTGTTCTTGGTAATCAGCTACTATTGTTATCTGATGCTGTGGATTGGTTATCACCTCCTACCGCGCGACGGTTTTTGTTAGGCTCCAACCACAGCCTCTTTGTTACATTGTTGATCAGTTAGATACCGCATGACGGTTTATGTAGAACGAGGATACAATCAGCAAAGAGCCCTGTGGGTCGATAACAGCATCAAACACTTATTACAGGAGGATTTACTAAATGATTTACGTTGGAATTGATGTTGCTAAGGATAAGCATGACTGTTGTATCCTTGGACCAGATACCGAAGAACTGTTCCCAGTCTTTACGATACGGAACAATAGTGATGGCTATGGAGAATTATTCCACAAGATTGAGTCAGTCTCAAAGGACAAATCTCAGATAAAAATAGGACTCGAGGCTACCGGTCACTATTCCTACAACATTCTGGGATCACTTCTTGACCATGGCTACCACACCTTTGTCATCAATCCGTTACATACAAATCTTTACAGAAAAGGTCAAAGCCTTAGAAAGACGAAAACGGATAAAGTCGATGCCCGCTCCATTGCTGAAATGCTTGTGACTGATAAGACACTCAAGCCCTATACAGGTACATCCTACCACAGCGAGGAGCTGAAGTCATTAACTCGTTATCGTTTTGAGCTTGTTAAAGAACGTGCGAAACTGAAACTTCAGTATCTAGGCTTGTAAACATCCTGTTCCCGGAACTTGAGTCTCTTGTTCCGACTCTGCACATGAACTCGGTATACCGTCTTCTTCAGGAACTGCCGGGAGCATATTTTATCGCAAGTTCCAATCTCACCCACCTGAAAGCTCTACTTGCTGATGCTTCAAAAGGGCACTATGGTCGTGAAAAGGCCATCGAAATCAGAGAGACTGCAAAATCTTCTATCGGATCACTTATGCCGGCTAAATCAATGGAACTCAGGCAGACAATCCGCCGAATTGACACACTGACTTCCGATATTAAAGAAGTCGAGCAGTCCATTCAGAAAATCATGGATGAGTGTGGTTCTCCAATTACAACTATTCCCGGCATCAAGTATCGTATGGGTGCAATGATTCTAGCAGAGATTGGAGACTTTGCACGCTTTAGCAATGCAGATCAAGTTCTTGCTTATGCAGGACTATCTCCGTCTACGTACCAGTCCGGACAGCTAATATCTTCTTATGCTCGCATGGAAAAACGTGGCTCTAAGTATCTGCGTTACGCACTTTTCAATGCTGCTATATATGCTTCTGTGTGGGACGAGCGATTCAGGCTCTATCTGTCAAAAAAGCGGGCAGAGGGCAAGCACTACTATGTCGCAATAAGCCATGTGGTTAAAAAGCTTGTCAGAACCATCTTTCGGATGGAAATAACCCATACGTCATATCAGCCTTTATAAGTTAAATTAGCTCATAATCTTTTCTGAGAGCATCATCGCTGATGCTCTATTCGTCATACAGTTTTCAATGTACTAATCTATCTAAAATACGTTTCCGTATTTTATTCTGAAAATCTAAATTTATGCTTGACCATTAATAGTTAGTCTAAGATATTCGCTATCAATTGATAGCGTATATCCTTTTAAATTGCATGTCAAGAAGACTATCCCTATTGCAACGGGCGGTGATAACAGGGGCGCTGTTTTCAAGAGCATTTATGGCTCTTTGAATGTTCTCCGTTACTGTGATAACACGAAGCACTCCCATCTCTTTAGTTGTGATGTAAGATATGTATTGTAATCCTACAATGTCCATGAAAAAAACCGGCAAACCTCTTAAAAAATTTGCCGGCTCGTATATTCATTATATAAAGTTACAAAGCAGTAAGAAAGGTTAATCCCCCTAAAATCACTCCCGCTGAATTAGGAATAATGAGAATCCAGTCCTTTTTCGGTTCTTTAGTCCATCCATAAATAACCCAAATCAGGCAGGAAATTGCAGCAAATAATGGTTGAAACGGTTGCGCTTTGCTTCCTTGTAAATTGGCGTAAATTTGAGGGATATAGGCAATAAAGACAAAAATTCCAATAAATGCTCCAATAGACCCTACCAAAAGATTAAGTTTTTGTTTGGTCATCTGCTTCTCCTTTCCATTGATACGATTTCTATAAATCATTAAATAATATCGTAAATATCTATTTTTTTAAGAAAGTTACAATGATAATTATAATATTTTTTTATTTTCGTCAAATAATTTTTTATGATTTTTTTCTTCATAAAATGTAAGTTCAGATGCAAAAATGGAAATCGAATTTAACAAATCTAAGATTAAGTAAAATTGACAGTATTAAATGCCAATCCGGCTATCAAAGCTTCCTCATATGCCGGTAGAAAGTCTTATGAAGATATAGCATTTCCTGCTCCGCATAATGTGCATGAGGATAAATATAGATTTCTCCAATCTTTGAACAAAACAATTTTGTAAGAGCGAAAGTACAAATCGAGTCCGGAAGATAAGATAAGCACTTTAACTTTTGCGGGATGATTCTCACTCCCTTTTTCTGTAAAAGGTATAGATTTCTTTTTATTCGACGTGTAGTTTTTTTCATCAACTGCTGATTCCCTGCCGCATCCAAATGATTTCCTTTACCTTCTCGTATGGCATCCCCCAAAGGCACCACCAAAGCAAGATGGCAGAGTTGCCACTCTTCCATGGAAGGACATATTTCATAGGGAACTTTCGCTTTCCGAAACAAGCTCTCCAATTGTTTTACTCTCTTCGTCCTCTTTCCGGAAATTTCCCCAAAGCTTGTCTTTTGAATCAGCGCCGGTGTCAACGATGCCTTTACCACTTTTCCCTTCATTTCTCCCCCGCTCCCGGAAATGCAGGAATCAAACGTCCTTTTCCCAGTATTTTTTCCCACTTTTCGTAGCTTTCCGCTGTATTTACCATGGTGACAATATTCTTACAGGGACAATCCTTTAAGGTCTGTAATGCCTCCTCTACCTGTTCTCTTCTGACCGTAACAAAAATGAAGTCGTAATTTTTCTTTAAATTGTTAACAACAGGCAATGTAAACTGACATATTTTATTCTTCCTCGTATTATATAGTCATACCCATTCTTTACCTGTTCTAAGGTATAGGGTATGCTGTTGAAGATGCTGTGGATTGGTCTTTGCCTCCTACCGCATAGACGGTTACAGAAAGGCTCCAACCACAGCCTCTTTGTCAAAGTGTTAATCAGTTAGATACCGCATGACGGTTTATGTAGAACGAGGTTACATCGGCAGAGAGCCCTGTGGATCCAATACAGCGTCAAATACTTTTAAGGAGGATCATGTGGATGATCTATGTTGGTATCGATGTTGCAAAGGATAAACACGATTGCTGCATCTTGGGATCAGAAGCCGATAAGCTCTTTCCGGTATTTACTATTCCGAATAACAAGGCGGGCTTTGATGAGCTGTATGAGAAGATGTTCTCTGTGACTGATGATAAGACCAAAATAAAAGTAGGTCTTGAAGCTACCGGTCACTACTCACTCAATCTTCTCGGATCGCTCATTGATAAAGGTCTACCCACCTGTGTTATCAACCCGTTACATACCAATCTTTACAGAAAAGGTCTAAGCCTTAGAAAGACGAAAACGGATAAAGTCGATGCCCGTTCGATTGCTATGATGTTAATGACTAATAAGACTCTCAAGCCCTACTCAGACATATCATATCATAACGAAGAACTTAAGTCATTAACTCGTTATCGTTTCGACAAGGTTCAGGAGCGGGCAAAACTCAAATCTTCCGTAGCTCGTCTTGTAAACATCCTTTTTCCGGAGCTGGAAAAACTCGTCCCCAGCCTTCATATGGCTTCGGTGTATTCCTTGCTGTCCAAACTTCCCGGAGCCTCTTACATTACCGAATGTCATCTTACCCATCTCAAATCTCCTAGAAACAGCCTCTAAAGGCCATTACGGACGAGATATGGCGATTACTTTAAGAAACACCGCCAGGGACTCTATCGGCTCTGTGATACCGGCAAAATCAATGGAACTAAAGCACACCATCCATTTGATTAAGGTGATGACGGAAGAGATTGATGAAATTGAAGATTCCATCAAATCCATCATGGACACTTGTAACTCTCCGATTATGACAATCCCTGGGATTAGCTATCGTATGGGAGCTATGATCCTTGCAGAGATTGGTGACTTCACTCGATTCAACTATGCTGATCAGATACTGGCATTTGCAGGGTTGTCACCTTCTACCTACCAATCAGGTCAACTGGATTCTAGCTATTCTCATATGGAGAAACGAGGTTCTCGTTATCTAAGATATGCTTTGTTCAATGCCGCGAAATTTGTCTGCAAGTGGGATGAGAATTTCGGAGCTTACCTCTCAAAGAAGATAGGCGAAGGCAAGCACTATAATGTTGCTATCGGTCATGCAACGAAAAAACTGGTACGCACCATATACCGAATGGAACTTACAGGCGAAGCCTACCGAAGATAATTCATTAACTTCACATCCTTTTCTGAGAGCACCTGTTTAGATGTTCTATTTGTCATGCGATTTTCAAGGTACTGATTGAGGCTTAAGCCTGCCTCCGGGCTATCTAAAACATCTGGTGATGTCTTATTCAAAAAATCTTATTTTCCAATTGACTTTTAATAGTTAGTCTAATTATACCGGTTTTAAGGCTCTATCACTTTGCCGGGATTCATAATCCAGTTGGGGTCCACGGCCTGCTTTATAGTTTTCATAAATTCCAGTTCTACCGGATCCGTGTATTTTTCCATATACTTCAAGCGTTTCAGCCCGATGCCGTGTTCTCCCGAAAGCCTACCGCCTAAAGAGTATACATACGGATAGGCAACAGCCCGGAATTGTTCCAACTGTGTTTCCCAATCCTCATCGCTCATATCACATTTCAGGATTTGAAAGTGAATATTTCCGTCACCGGCATGGGCCAGACAGAAGGGACGAAAATCATATTTCTTGCTTTCTTCCATCAGCGTTTTTATGCAATCTGCAATTTTCGTAACAGGAACGACCAAGTCTTCCGATGTGCCCACTTTCGAATAGGTTCGCGTACTTTCCAGGCAATTACGGCGTACGCTCCAAACGCGATCGTCAGCCTCTACAACGTCTGTAGCATGACATTCTTCGCAAATCTTCATCAATTTTTCCGTTTTTTCATCCAGTTCCGCTTCGTTAAAAGCCTCAATAGTAATGATGTCATAATAGCCGTCTTCCTTGTGCGGCAAATCCAGTTTGCAGTACTCACAAGCACTGCGCACGAAGGATACGTCCATAAATTCAACGGACGTCGGGTTAATACCGGCTTTAACGATTTTGGGTACCGCTTCGGCAGCGTCGCTTAATTTTGTAAAAACTGCGAGAACGTCTACATGAAAAGGGCTTAAAGGCACGAGTTTCAACGTGGCCTTTGTAATAATCCCCAGTGTCCCCTCACTCCCTATAATCAGTTGATCTAAACAAAATCCGGTAGAGCATTTTTTCAAAGTGCTGCCGAAAGTTGCGATTTCCGTTAGGTAATACAACTTCAACGGAATACACCTGGTTTCTCGTCGTGCCGTAGCGAACCGCTTTGTTACCGCCCGCATTGGTTGCCAAGTTTCCGCCGATAAGACAGCTGTCGGCACTACACGGGTCGCCGGCATACATAAGTCCTTTCAACTGGGCCAAGGCCTGAATATCCGCCGTTCTTACGCCGGCTTCGACGACCATATACATTCCCTCTTCACTACATTCAAGAATGTGATTCATCCGCTCCGTAAGAACTACAATACCGCCTTGTGCCGGTACGGCTCCGCAACTGACACTGGTTCCGGCACCGCGAGGCGTTAAGGGCACTTTATACCGATTGGCAAGTTTCACGATTTCCGCCGTTTCCCGTGCATTCGCCGGCAGCACCACCGCTTCGGGCATAACCCAATAAGACGGAGCCAGGCTTTCATCAGCCTTATATATATCTAAGACGGACGGATCCGTCTTCACGTATTTGTCTCCCACAACCTTTCGCAATTCTTGCAACAATTCTTTAGTAACCGCATTATATTTCATCTACATCACCCTTTAACGAGAAATAAAAAGAGAAGCGTTTCGTTTTTGTACATACATACAAAAACGACCTTCGCTTCCCTTTCGCATGACAGCCTTTTGTATCCCTATTATAAGGTACCCATAGCCCAGGCAATAAGCAGTCGGCCGAACATGAGTACGAAGGATCCCTTAGCCAAGTATCCTAAGAATGCTTCAAATGAATCTTCATGCTCGTGGTATTTATCTACCTTCATATTTGCTTCCATGTATTACTCCTTTTCTTAGTGCGGAAATAATTCTTGTACCAATCGGGCTGAATCCTTATCCCGCTTAATACCCATTATAAGGGTTTTTTCCGAATTTTCCATATGTTTTTTTGCTATTTTTCGAGCCTGAACACTGTTATGGTTAGCAATGCTTTCCACCAACTGTCTGTGTTCTTCCCACGTCGCGGCCAATCGCCCGGGATAATGCATCGATATGGAACGAAAACGAAGCATTTGTTCCCGTAAATTATGTAAAATATCGACCAGTCTGTTATTACGGCTGGCACGATAGAGAACGCCGTGAAAGCGAATATCCGTATCAACGATTTTATCAAATTCGTCACGGTCTATATATTCATTAATTTCTACTAAAATACGTTCCAGTTCTTCCAATTCGTCGGGTGTGATGCGTTCTGCCGCAAGGCCGGCGGCCAACTCTTCCAAAGCACTGCGAATTTCAAATACCTGAACTACATCTTTTAAGGAAATGTCGGCTACATACGTCCCGCGACGCGGTATCATAACGACAAAACCTTCCAATTCAAGCTTGCGAATAGCTTCCCGAATAGGCGTACGGCTTACGCCCAACTCATCGGCCAGTTGAATTTCCATCAAGCGTTCTCCGGGCTTTAGTATGCCTTCTTTAATGGCTTGTCTTAGAGCTTCACTGACAACGTCACGTAAGGGCTTATACGTGTCCAAGCGTATGGGTTCCAATTTATGTTCTTTGTTCACTTTAATCCCTTCCTATATTAAGGACGTTAACATTACATCCGTATTTTTCATTTCTTTTTCCAACCGTTTCGCAAAAAAAGATCCGTCTCGCTCAGGCGGTACAAGGGCAAAAACGGTAGGTCCGCTTCCCGACATAAGAGGGTTGAGCCCGAGACGACTTAAAGCCTCTTTACACTCACTCACTTCGGGAACGAGCGGCACTATGAAGGACTCAAAGGTATTTCCCATAGCCCTGCAAATACCGTCAAAAGATACTCCACGCACGGAATCAACCATTTCACCTACATCGACAAAAGATACAGACCCGGCCTTATCAAAGAGATCATAAGCCTTGCCAGTCTCGACGCAGACATGGGGATGCAGTATAAGAACTTCCCATGCCGGCAATGACGGTAAAGGTGTGAGAATATCACCGATACCGCTACCGCGGACCGTGCCGCCGGTTACACAAAAGGGAACATCCGCCCCCAAGGCCGCCCCGATGCGTTCCAAGTCGAAAGCTTTCAGATTGAGGTCCCAAAAGCGATTCAAGCCGCGCAAAACAGCGGCACAGTCGGCACTACCACCGGCCAGCCCCGCTGCCACGGGAAGCCGTTTTTCCAGACGGATATGTACAGGGCGCGGCACTTCACAAAAAGGCGCCAAAGCCTTATAAGCCTTATAGGCCAGGTTGGTCTCATCGCATACTAAATCGCTCCGATCGGCTGTCAGTCTAAAGACGGAGCTTTCTTCTATCGTTATCGTGTCATGCAAAGTCACAGATTGATAGACTGTATCCACTTCATGATAGCCATCAGGTCGCCGCCCGATAATTCGCATAGCTAAATTAATTTTACCGTAGGCAGACTCAGAAATCATGCCGTCTCTCCCCAGATTTATATAGTTATAAAATCTTTTTATGGTTTCTATTTAACTTCCCAATCCCAACATGCTATAATACGCATGTAATATATACGTAAAACACATGGTAAGACAAGGCCCTTATAATCTATTTATTACGTTGTATTATAACGGTTTCTCCCTACTTTTACAATTCTGATTAAAGGACGGTGCATGCGGACATGCGTCAACAAGAAAAGCTGACGACCAGACAGCTGCTTATTCCGTATATAGCGAACTTCGTCGGCAGCGTCATTGCGGCTATCGGTATTAACGGTTTTTCATTCCTCAACACTTATTAAGTAGCGGCATCGGCGGCGTTGCCATCATGGTTTATTACGCTACGGGACTTCCCGTCGGCACGGGCAACTTTATTATGAACATTCCTGTTCTTATTGCCTGTTACAGGTTTATGGGACGGCGCTATACCATCCTCGCCATTATCGGTACCATTATGTATTCCGCACTTATTGACGCTACGTCTTTCTTTGCCGACTTCAACCTCATCCACGATCCCATGACGGCTGCTATCATGGGCGGTATCTTAAACGGTATCGGCATGGGTATTATTTATCGTTACAACGGTAACACGGGAGGCCTCGATGTCATCGGTGCCATTGCCAAGAAATTCTACAACCTGGAGATGGGTAATGTCGTCATGGGGCTTAACACCTTCGTCCTTATGGGAGCCGCTTATATGTTTAATCTCGAATTGGCCGTATTGACCTTTATTTCTTCGTATGTAAGCGCCTTCGTAACAAATAAGGTCGTCGTCGGTCTCAATCAGCGCAAAGCCATTACCATCGTAACGGTTCGTCCCGAGCAGATGGCCGGAGTTATTATGCGCTACATAGGACACGGTGTTACTTTCCTAAACGGTAAGGGGGCCTATACGCTTCAAGACAAGCAGATTATTTACACCGTCATTAAACTGACGGAAGTATCTAAAATAAAAGAAATCGTCAACAAGGTCGATCCTTATGCCTTCATGACCATCAACGACGTTTCCGACGTCTTGGGTTCGGGATTCAGTAAGCCGTCTCCTAAACTTTATGTACCGCCCGGAGGGGCTCCAAACATGCCAAGAACCAAAAGAACAATTCCCCCCGATTATTAAAAAAGATTCCCCTCAAAGCTTTTACTGTGAATAACACGGTAAAAGCTTTTTATTTTATCACTAACTATCCTCCCATATGAATCGCCATAAAGTACAAATGATAATGACTATTTTTTCTGTTGACAGGTACTCGTTACTTTTATATACTCATAAGTGGAAATGAATGCTATTATCATATGATATAGATTATTGTTTTTTCATGTGATTTTATCATTTAATCGATTTCAGGAGGTGTAGTGTTTTGAGTATCAAAAAGTTGGCAGACATGGAAGTGGGGACTTCCGGCACTGTCGAATCGTTGGAAGGACACGGTAATGTCCAACATCGCCTGGTTGATATGGGCGTCGTTAAAGGTTCTCGTATTACAGTCGTCAAAACAGCTCCCTTAGGGGATCCTGTAGAAGTAAAAGTAAAAGGATGCGCTTTGGCGCTTCGTAAAAGTGAAGCGGCCATGATTAGCGTAATCGTCGACTAGGGGGATATGACTATGAGTTCTGACAATACGATTCGCATTGCCTTGGCCGGTAATCCGAACTGCGGTAAAACCACAATTTTCAATAACATTACCGGAGCCAAGCAACACGTAGGTAACTACCCGGGTGTTACGGTTGAAAAAAAGGAAGGCCACTGTATCTATGACGGTAAAGACCTTCTCTTCATCGATTTGCCCGGCACGTACAGCTTGACGGCTCGTTCATTGGATGAAGTCGTCGCACGTAACGTTATTATCAATGAAAAACCGGACCTTATCGTCAATATTCTTGACGGATCCAACTTGGAACGTAATTTATACTTGGCATCGCAGCTCGCCGAATTGGAACGGCCTATGGTTGTGGGGCTGAACATGATGGATATTGCCGACCGTATGAACGTTAAAATCGATTTGGATAAGTTGGGTGAACGCCTCGGCGCCGTTGTCGTTCCCCTCGTAGGCAGTAAGGGCGTCGGCATAGATAAACTTTTTGGAAACCGTTTCGGATGTGGAAAAAGCTGAAAAACTTGAAGAACCCGAAGGTAGATTACGGTCCCGTTGTCGAACCGGCTATTGAAGAGTTGCAGAAACTTATTGAAGCGGCTTCTTCCATTACCTATCCGTACCGTTGGGTTGCCGTTAAGCTTTTGGAAAACGACAGCGACGTAGTTAAGAAAATAAAAGCTCTCCCCGATACAGAAAATATTTTATCCAAGGCTACGGTTTTGCGCGATTCACTGAAGGACAAGGTGGATCTTGACTTCCACTTTGCACAGCTTCGTCACGAATTCGCTGTCCAAGCCTATAATGCTTCCGTTGTCTCGGCAGGTACGAGCGATACTCTCTCCGATAAGATTGACCGCGTTCTTACACATAAAATCTTAGGACTTCCTATCTTCCTCTTTTTTATGTGGCTCATGTTTACAGTGGTTATCGATATCGGCGCTTATCCGCAGGATTGGCTGGAAAAAGGTTTCGGTATGTTGGGCGACTGGCTTAATAACGTCATTGTCGACGAACAGCTTCGCTCTCTTGTCGTAGACGGTGCTATCGGCGGTGTAGGGGCGGTCTTGAGTTTCGTTCCCCTTATCGTCCTCTTATATCTTTATCAGTATTATTGAAGACTCGGGCTATATGGCACGTGCAGCCTTTCTTATTGACCGTCTCATGCGTTCTTTCGGCCTTCACGGGAAGTCCTTTATTCCCCTGATTTTAGGCTTCGGCTGTAATGTTCCGGGAGTTATGGCGGCACGTACACTCGATAACGAACGGGATAGAATGGTTACTATCTTGGCACTTCCTTTCATGACTTGCGGGGCTCGTCTTCCCGTCTATACCTTGCTGATTGCGGCCTTCTTCGGTGCAAGCGGCTATGGCGGTACGGTTCTTTTCGGTATCTACCTCCTCGGTATTATCGTATCTATCGTTCTTGCGCTTATCTTGCGTCGCACGGAATTTAAGGGGGACCGGGAACCGTTTGTTATGGAACTGCCTCCCTATCACATTCCGACCTTAAAAGGCGTGCTCATGCACATGTGGGAACGTACGATACTTTATTTGAAGAAAGCCGGCACGATTATTCTCGGTGCGTCCATTCTCGTTTGGTTCTTGACGGCATATCCGATGGATGTCGATTATTCCCAGGATTATGACGCTGCCAAGGATGCCGTAACGGCTACGGCTGAACAGCAACAATCTCAGATTCTCGCCTCTTACGGCTTGAGCAGCATGGAAGACAACGAAGAACTGAACAACATGTATAACGACATGATTCAGGCTCAAAAAGATGCTGACGATGCGGCTGCCGCCGAAGATCAGGATGTCAGTGACGTTCAACAGGCTGCAGAAGCCCAAGCCAAACCGGAATACCCCGATGCATTTGCAGACTTACAGCAAGAAAATCCGACAGTATACGCTCAAGCTTTACCGCTCTTTGATGTACAAAAAGCAGCTGACGATGCAACGGCAGATCTCGACTCTCAGCAAAATGCCGAAAAAATCGGTCAGAGCTATGCAGCTCGTCTCGGCCGCGTAATCGAACCGGCTATTCGTCCGCTCGGTTTCGACTGGAAAATCGGCGTGGGTATTATTGCCTGCACGGCAGCTAAGGAAGTCATGGTTTCCACCTTGGCTACTATTTACAGCGTTCAAGCCGATGACAAGCACGAAGCGGGCCTTGTTACTTACTTGGCTAACGACCCCGACTTCAATCAGGCCGTAGCACTCTCGCTTATGGTTTTCACCCTCTTGTACATGCCTTGTGTTGCTACCTTGGCAGTTATTAAGAGAGAAACAAATTCCTGGAAATGGATGGGCTTTTCGGCAGGACTCGGTCTTGTCTTAGCTTATGTATTTGCTTTTGCAACATATCATTTGGCATTGCTCGCCGGCTTGGGTGCGTAAGCATTACTTTCTCGGACGATGTCATGCCTCTTAGAAAGAAGGCGTTTTTATGAGTCCGGCAACTATTATTGTAGGAATTGTAATTCTTATTGCCGTCATCTACATGGTAAGACATGTACGCGGCATGTTTAACGGTTCTTCCGGTTGCTCCTGCTGTGACGGCGGTGGCAGCTGCTGCTCGACCAGAAAATCAAAATCTGATTCGACAAAAAAATAAAGAAAAGAGGGTTCCTTTACGGGAATCCTCTTTTTATATAAAATCCGCTCCTTTATAAGGAGCGGATTTTATTAACTCTTATTTATCTGCCAAAGTCTGGTAAATATCGTATTTTTCTTTAGCAAAGTTTTCTGCCTGTGTAAACAGTTCGTCGGCAATATCCGGGAAGGTTCTCGTCAAAGCGGCATAACGCGTTTCACCCATAAGATAATCGCGGAACGATGCTTGCGGTTCCTTGGAATCGAGAATGAAGGGGTTCTTTCCTTCCTTCTTCAAATCCGGGTTGTACCGATACAAGTGCCAGTACCCGCAGTCAACGGCACGTTTCATTTCTTCCTGAGCCCGTCCCATACCGCAGCTGAGACCGTGGTTGATACACGGCGAGTAGGCGATAATAATAGACGGTCCGTCATAGGCTTCCGCTTCTTTAATAGCCTTCATTAATTGATTGGAATCGGCCCCTAAAGCAACCTGTGCGATATAAATGTGACCGTATGTCATGAGGAGTCGTCCCAGGTCCTTCTTATTCGAACGACGGCCGGCTGAAGCGAATTGTGCTACAGCACCTACCGGCGTAGCCTTGGAGGACTGTCCACCCGTGTTGGAGTATACTTCCGTGTCGACGAGCATAATGTTGACATTGTAGTTCATGGACAGAACGTGATCAAGGCCGCCATACCCGATGTCATAAGCCCAACCGTCACCGCCGTACATCCAGATGGTTTTCTTAACAATGTGTTCTTTATGAGCCAACAGATACGTCCGCAGTTCAGCAGCACGACCGTTCACTTGAGCCTTAGCCAAGGCTGCAATATAGGCCTTACTCGTTGCTTCCGTCACTTCGCCTTCATTACTGCACCCGAAGGATTCAAGCCACTTATTGGCTGCATCGCGAAGCTCACCGTCTACTAAAGTAACGAGTTCTTCCGTTTAAGGCGAATGTCGTCACGTTGTTGTTCCATAGATAAGGACATACCGAGAGCAAATTCGGCATTGTCTTCAAATACGGAGTTGGACCAAGCCGGGCCGAAGCCGTCTTTATTTACCGTATAGGATAAGCTGGGCATTGCCGAGCCCCAGGCCTGAGTACAACCGGTTGCATTGGCAACCAACATACGCTGTCCGAAAAGCTGTGTTAATACTTTCATATAAGCCGTTTCGGCACAACCTGCACAAGCACCGGAGAATTCAAGTAAGGGTTGGTTGAACTGACTGCCCTTAACGGTGTATTTATCCAGGCCCGTTTCCTTTTGAGTAAGGCTTACGGCATATTCCCAGTTTTCATGTTCTTTAACCTGTGTATCTAAAGGTTCCATGACCAGAGCCTTTTCCTTAGCCGGGCATACATTGACACAGGTATAACAGCTATAGCAATCAAGGGGAGATACTTGGATGCGGAAACCGTATTTATCCATATCTTTGCCTACAGCCTTTTTGGTTACAAAACCTTCGGGAGCCTTCGCCTGTTCTTCTTCAGATGCCAGGAAGGGACGAATAGCCGCATGGGGGCAAACAAAGGAGCAACGATTACATTGAATACAATTGTCGGCAATCCAACGAGGCACAACAGACGCAATGCCGCGTTTTTCATACTGAGTGGAACCCATGGGATAAGAGCCGTCGGCATAAGGAACGAATTCGCTGACGGGAATATCATCACCCTTTTGCAAGTTCGACGGTTCAACAATCTTTTTAATGAATTCAGGAAGATTTCTCGTATCTTCCTGCGCTTTTTCTTCCGGTAACTCAGCCCATGCAGCCGGAACCTGTACTTCCACAACATCACTGATACCGCGATCGACAGCCGCCTGATTCATGGCCACCACCTTGTCGCCCTTGGCCATGTAGGTTTTTTGAATAGCTTTTTTCATGTATTCTACAGCATCTTCAATAGGCAGTATATTAGCCAGCTTAAAGAAAGCTGCCTGCAATACCGTGTTGGTACGATTCGTTCCCAAACCGAGTTCACCGGCAATCTTAGCGGCATCTATGATATAGAAGCGGAGCTTCTTACGAGCGATATCCCGCTTAACCTTTGCGGAGAGATGTGTTTCCAATTCTTCTTGTGACCAGCCGCAGTTCAAGAGGAATACACCGCCGTCTTTGACTTCGCCGACAATGTCGTAAGTACTCATGTAAACGGGTTTATGGCAAGCCAGGAAATCAGCCGATTTGATGTAATAAGTCGAACGAATGGGGTTCTTCCCGAAGCGCAAGTGCGACTTCGTAACGCCGCCCGATTTCTTCGTATCATATTCAAAATAAGCCTGTACGAACATGTCCGTATTATCACCGATAATTTTTACGGAGTTCTTATTAGCCCCTACCGTTCCGTCGGAACCGAAGCCCCAGAACTTGCAGTTAACGATACCGTCATGATCGACGGCTAAAGGTACGTCGGGAATGGAAAGGTTCGTTACATCATCGTTTATACCGACGGTAAAGTGAACTTTCGGCTTTGCGGCTTCCATGTTACAGAATACGGCATGGATGGATGCGGGAGATACGTCTTTCGAAGAAAGACCATACCGACAGGCAAAAATTTCAGGCGACAAGTCCGTGTGGCGAATAGCTGCGCACACATCTTCATACAAGGGTTCGCCTAAGGCACCCGGTTCCTTCGTACGGTCCAATACGGTAATGCGTTTAACTGTCTTCGGCAAGGCCTGTGTAAAGTGCGGTAAGGAGAAAGGACGGTATAAATGAACCTGAATATAACCGGTCTTCTTGCCTTGTTTATTCAATGTATCTACCGTTTCCTGAACGGCACCCGTAACGGAACCCATGCCGATTAAGATATCTTCGGCATCTTCTGCACCGTAGTAGTTAAAGAGTTTATAGTTGCGACCTGTGAGCGTATTGATTTGTTGCATGTATTCATCTACGATCTGAGGCAAACGGTCGTACCAGATATTGCTGGCTTCCTTCGATTGGAAGTACATATCCGGATTCGTTACGGTACTGCGCATAACCGGGTGTTCCGGATTCAGCCCTTTATGTTTAAATTCATACAAAGCGTCTTCATCAATGAGTTTTTTCAGCTCTTCTTCAGGCACCGTATGAATCTTCTGGATTTCGTGAGACGTACGGAACCCGTCAAAGAAATGCATAAACGGTACATGCCCTTTGATGGTCGACAAATGAGCTACTGCCGCTAAGTCGGCACATTCCTGTACACCGGCACTGCAAAGCATAGCAAAGCCCGTATTACGACAGCCCATAACGTCTGAATGGTCGCCGAATATGGACATGGTATGTGTACCTACCGTACGTGCCGCAATGTGAAGTACTACCGGCTTTAACTGACCGGACAAACGATGTAATACGGGAATCATGAGCATCAAGCCTTGCGACGCCGTAAAGGTGGAACAGAGACTGCCTGCTTCGGAGGCACCGTGAACAGCCCCGATAGCTCCGGCTTCAGACTGCATTTCAACCAGCTTAACAGGTTGTCCGAAAAGATTTTTCCGCCCGTGTGCCGACCAAGCATCGACATGTTCAGCCATGGGCGATGACGGCGTAATAGGATAAATAGTAGCCACTTCCGTAAATGCATACGCTACGTCTGCTGCCGCTTGGTTACCGTCCATAGTTTTTGTAATCAGTTTTACCATGAAATTCACTCCTTATCGCAGTTTAGTATAACGTTTAACTATATGTTTATTATATATATACTTATCTATGCATGTCAAGAATAATTATATTGCCGTTTTAGCATTATAAATTAAATAGCTATGGTGTGCTTGCATTAGAGTTGTTTTTTCTCAAAAAAAGAGTCTTGCCCCAAGACAAGACTCTTTTTACATTTCTTATTATGTAATTATTCGAAAATTGCAATAACAAGTTGAACATTACCAGCTAAATAGTCCATCAGGTCGCACAAGAATAAATCCTGTCCAGTTCGGCCTCGAAGAGTTCATCCGGTGTTCGGTATCCGAGAAGCTTCCGTGGCAACCCATTACACCAGAGTTCGATCTGAGCTATCTGCTCATTGGAATAGCTGTCGATCCGTTTTCCTTTCGGAATAAACCTACGAATTAATCCGTTATGGCGCTCCACCGATCCTTTCTCGCAGGATGTGTAGGGATGGGCAAAATAGACCAGTGTTTTACTCAGAGTCTCTAAATCAGATAGTGTCGAAAACTCGGAACCGTTGTCTGTGGTGATTGTCTTAAAGACATCATCCCAGTGTTCTTCAAATTGAGAATGAACTGTTGATAGAGCATTCATGACGCTGTTCGGATTACGACCGGGGATGCGAATCATCCAGTACTCCCTGGTCTTTCGCTCAATCATGGTCAATAGGGCATCATCGTTATTATTTTTTTGAGCCGATAACAAGATCTGCTTCCCAATGTCCAAACTCCTTACGGTCATTTACAGATGCTGGGCGTTCTTCAATGCTCCGACCGAGAATTCGCTTATTTTTTTATGAACCTGTGTTTTTTTTAGGTGACCTGCGAAGTTTTTTTCCGGAAGATCGATGTTCTTGATTCCAAGAAGTCCGAGATCAATGTAACCATAAAAGTGTTTTTGTACAGACAATCTGATCTCTGGTGAATAATTCATTTTTCAAGGCACGGCCTACACAAGTATCAAGTGACCATCCTTCTTCGAAGAACTTCTGCTCTACAAAAGAGATGAAGTTAGATTTCTCGAAAAAAAGTCATAGTGCCGGCAGCATGACTGGCGATTTCGCTCATAAGCATCTTGACCAGCAGTGGCTTTATAACGGAGGATATTTCCTTTGTATAGTGACACAGTTCCGCGCTTGATCTCATTTCGAACGGTGTTCGGTGCGCAGCCAATTTCCTTGGCAATCCTGTTAGGACTCCATCCATCTTTGAGTCGAGTCTGAATCAAAAACACGGCACTCAAATGTAAGATGTTGTCCTTTTCTGTGCTCATTTGCGGTATAATGTAAGTGGTCCATAGGGATTTTTCTCCTTGTGAATAAAGTTTAGTCACTTACATTCTACCAAAGGAAGAGAGCCGTATGGACTTTTTGTATTACTTGTTCAACTTGATTTTTACAATTCATCGTATAAAATAAAAAAAGCACTTTATGGTATAACTCTATCTCTATTACAAGATAACAAAATACTATAAAGTGCTTTCATATTAATTAGTACTAACAGGGTCATAATCAGCAGGTACAGGAGCAACGATACTTACAAAGATAACATCTTCTGTTCCAGTATTTTTTGCGCCATGACATTCACCCTTTTTAGATACTATAACTTGCCCCTTTGTAAAAGGCACCTCCGTATCAGGCGTTGGATAAAATACCCCCTTGCCTTGCAATATAACCCATATATCATCAGAGTTATGATGGTAATGCTTTGGTAAGGTTTGACCAGGTTTAATAACCCATACTGAACCACCTGTGGAATCAGTTTGATAAAATGTTGTCTTAACAGCTTTCTCTAGACTTTCAACTTTCACAAGTTCCATGTCAAAAACACGTTGATCATTCATAATGCTCACACCTTTCATCAATTACCAACTAGCGAGTGCCCGATGCATATTCACCCATATTAATATCTATAACAGTTCGAACAGGTTGAATCAAGGAATCCTCATACTGAACTGCCCATTTGATATCTGGATTCATATCTCCATTTTCTAAGCCTGCAATCGTTTGCCCGTCATCAATAGGATTATCGTGCTCAAAGATATAGTACAATACACTATTATGTAATTATTCTACCGTGACGGATTTAGCCAGGTTTCTCGGCTTATCTACATCGGCACCGCGAGTAATAGCGGCATAATAAGCCAAAAGCTGCAAAGGAATAACAGCCAATATGGGCGTCAAAAGTTCATCCGTTTCGGGAACCTTAATGACATGATCCGCATACTTTTCAAGTTCCGTATCATTTTCCGTAGCGATCCCGATAACGACGGCATCACGAGCTTTTACTTCTTTAATATTACTGAGAGTTTTTTCATACACATGCTTCTGCGTTGCCAAGGCAATGACAGGCACCCCTTCTACAATAAGGGCCAGTGTGCCGTGCTTTAATTCACCGGCGGCATAGGCTTCCGCATGGATGTAAGAAATTTCTTTAAGCTTCAACGAGCCTTCCATCGCCACATTATAGTCCAAAGAACGGCCGATAAAGAAGGCGTCCTCATTGAACCCGTATTGACGAGCAAAGGTCTTAACAGGCTCTACATCTTCAAAGGTGCGTCCCACATTATCGGGCAATTTACGCAGGGCCTCAATTAATTCGCTCACCCGTTCATGCGACTGAGTCCCCTTAATTTCCGCCATGTACAGAGCTAACATGAAAAAGGCTACAAGTTGCGTCGTATAAGCCTTGGTCGAAGCTACTGCAATTTCCGGACCGGCCCAGGTATAGATGACCTGGTCTGCTTCACGGGCAATGGATGAACCCACTACGTTGGTAACGGCCAAGGTCTTGGCACCGAGTCGTTTCGATTCTTTCAAGGCCGCCAAGGTATCGCTCGTTTCCCCGGACTGACTGACGACGATGACCAAAGTCTTGTCGTCAATAATCGGCTCTTTATAACGAAATTCGGAGGCTACATCGATTTCCACAGACAGTCGGACAAGTTTTTCAATGTAGGACTTGCCTACCAAACCCGCATGATAAGCCGTACCGCAGGCAACAATGGCGATTTTGTTAATGGAATCAAGGAAATCTTTATCCCACTTCAATTCGTCAAAGACGACAGATTTTCCGTCTTTTGAAATACGTTGAGACATGGTATCGCGAATAGCCTTGGGCTGTTCGTGAATTTCCTTCAACATGAAATGTTCGTAGCCGCCCTTTTCAGCTGCTTCGGCATTCCAGTTGACTTCAAAAATCTTCTTATCAATCCGTTCGCCTGCCAAATTCATGACTTCTACATTATCGGCACGAACGACAGCCATTTCACCGTCATTCAAAATATAGGTCTTTCTCGTCTTGTTAATAATGGCCGGAATGTCGGAGGCAATAAAGTTTTCCCCCTGCCCAAGACCGATAACCAAAGGGTTATCCTTCTTAGCGCAAATCAGACAATCAGGATGAGCCTTGGACAAAAACACGAGGGAGTACGAACCTTCGACCGTATTCAGCACCGTACGAACAGCGGCAACGAAATCACCGTCATATACGTCTGCTAAAAGATGTGCTACCACTTCCGTATCCGTTTCCGACTTGAATTCATGCCCTTTTTTCAAAAGAGCCTCTTTCAAGGGCAGATAATTTTCAATAATCCCGTTGTGAACAATAGCAAATTGCCCCTTCCCGTCTGTATGAGGATGGGCATTATTATCTGCCGGACGACCGTGTGTAGCCCAACGCGTATGGCCGATACCGATATGACCTTGGGGAATATGACCGGCAATCTTTTCTTCTAAAGCTGCCAGCCTACCTACGCATTTTTCTACGACAAGCTTTGTACCGTCAAAGGTAGCGATTCCTGACGAATCGTACCCTCTATACTCCAACTTGGATAAGCCGTCCAATAAAAAGGGAGCTGCCTGCTCCTTACCTACATAACCTACTATACCGCACATATAGTCAGAACCTCCTTGCAATTACGCGCGCAGTTCTGTCGATAGCCTTATATACCGCTTTGTCCCCGTCGTCACCGTCGGGTTTTAACGACCTTTATCGACCGGCTGAGCCGAGAGGCATCCGCTGAATGCTCGACAACCTCTTCCTCGTCCTCTCCGTTATGAGAGCCAGCGCTAAGAATATATCTTTTTCGTAAATATCGACAAACCGGGGCAACTGCCCAAAATAAAATAAAACAGCAAGGCACAATACCCCACCATTTCACTTATCATAATAGATTGCCGACCGTTAGTCAAGGCGGTTATCGAATTCGTTGGTAAATACTTTCAAAAAAATCTGCACGAAATGCTTCGTGCAGATTTTTCTTTATTCGTCAATACTCGTATGCAAAACATCGCCATTTACGGCATTAATAACAAATTTATACTCCACATTTCCTACTTGGCACTTTACTTTATATACGGGAATAAAGTCGGCCACATGGGGTTGAGCCGGAAGGGCCGCCGTGTTCGTGTCGGTTTGCTGCGGCTGCGGCATCGGCTGTACGGACGACGGCGGATTCATGTTGGGTTGTTGCGGTTCCTGAATCGGTTGTGCAGACGGCTGCGGGTTCATTTCTTCCCTACCCATCCCTTCTCGAGGCATATCTTGCCGGTCATCTCCATTTCCCTTCTTTTCCTTATGATTCTTATGTTGCTTATCTTTCTTGTCCTTCTTATCTTTATGTGCTTCTCCTTCACCCGTATTTTTATGCTTTGTCCCATCTTTAAGTGCAATCTTATTAAAGGTAATACTGTTTACATCCGTACCGATACGAGCTGCCGCAAGCTCTTTGACCTTATCTTCACCGATAAGATTTATGCCCCTTTCTTGTGCCTCTTGGGCAACCATCTGCGATTTAGCGGCTTCCACCTCAGCTTTTACCGCGGCCTTTTGTTGATGCTGATACCAAGCACCGCCGCTTAAAGGGATGGCACAAACGACGAGAAGCGCCGCTAATCGCTTTGCATTTTTAACCGTAATTATTTTTTGTACGTTTTCCTTTACAGATTGTATGTTTTTTTCAGTGTTCATAGTAAAACCTCCTCTGACCTTCGGTCATAATATCTTTGTCCATGGTCAAAGTATAGCGAGAACTTCTAAACAAACTATAAATAGCTTCTAAAAGAATTCATAACCTTTCAGCTTTACCCTGTTCGACTCCATATAAACATAGTATTATAGAAAAAACATGAACCGATATTACCGTGAAAGGACACTTATGTTAAGATTTCGTGATCTATCCTTAAGAAAAAGACTATTATTAGCTAATTTCATGATGGTTGCCGTACCCGTATTGCTCCTTAGTCTTGTCGGGGGCATTTTATTATCAGCCTTCCGCTACTCGGGAACCACTCAAAAAGATATTCTTACGGCCCTATGGCCTGAAAAAGGGTCGGCACTTACCGTGCAATACGCTGTAAGTTCCCTGCGAGTCCGTGCTGAACGCAAAGACAAGCCAAGAGTAAAGGACTACCTGGAGCCGGCACATTTATTAGAAGCTCAGGGAATTGCCGTCATCGTGTCGGACCGCAACGGTTCCGTGTACTATACTTCACCCGGAGCAGACAGACAAGCTATTGCAGCCCGTATTCTTTCAAAATACGGCCCCAACCCTTCCGTCATGAATTGGGATCATGACGGCTTTGATTTTTCCTATGTATCACCGCGTAGCGGTACTATCGTCATGGCCGCCGGCGACACTCCCTTCCTGGCAAAAAATACAATTCCCGGAAATGATTGGAAGGATCGAGCCGAAGAATTCCTGTACATATCATTGATTATGGCGGTTACCTTAATTGTTTTTTTCGGCTTATACCTGTCTCGACTCTTGTCCCGACAAATCTTGACTCCCCTGGATCAATTACGAAAGGCCGCTGCCGATATTCGTGCCGGCGACTTGGATACACCGGTCTCCATCGACGGTGTCGACGAATTCGGCAGTGCCTGTCGTGATTTTGAACTGATGCGCCAAGAGCTGCGCCGTGTTCGATTGGAACGAGAGCGCTACGAAGAAAATCGTAAAGAACTTATTGCCGGAATTTCCCATGATTTATCAACGCCGCTCACATCAATCAAAGGCTATACAGGCGGTATCCTGGACGGAATTGCCGATACGGACGAAAAAAAATTACACTATATCAAACAAATTCAAAAAAGCACGGATACCTTGGAATCTCTGGTAGACAATCTCTTTCTCCTTTCTAAGCTCGACTTAGGCCGTCTTCCTTTTCATTTTGAAAAGGTCGACTTAATTGCTTATTTCAAAGATTTTACAACAGAACAATCACCCTTATATAAAGATCGCGGCTTAGACCTTTCCATGGACTATACGGACAAAGAACCGGCCTTCGTTTTTATTGATCGCATGCACTTTGAACGAGTCGTCCGTAACATTTTGAATAATGCCCTGAAATACAATGATAAGAACCGTTGCGAAGTCATAATACAAATCAAGGTGCAAAAAGACTCGATATGTGTTACTTTTTCCGACAACGGCCCGGGAGTAGCTTCCGGTGAATTAGCTAAACTTTTTAACACTTTCTACCGTACTGATAAGGCGCGCACGGATGTTACTAAAGGTAGCGGCCTGGGCCTTGCCATAACGGCTCAGATCCTAAAGACACTGGGCGGTACCGTCAGAGCTGCCCAAGCCTCGCCATGCGGCGGCCTAATGATAGTCATTACCCTACCTGTTGCCGAAGGAGACACTTATGAAACACATCCTACTCATTGAAGATGATTTGGCCATTGCCGAATTGGAACGAGATTATTGGAAGCCGACGGTTTTGAAATCACAATAGAAACAGACGGACAAAAGGGGTTGGAAAGAGCCCTGACAGAAATTTACGACTTACTTCTCGTCGATGTCATGTTGCCCGGTAAAGACGGCTTTCAAATTGTTCGTGAAGTCCGTAAGAAAAAGGATATTCCTATTCTCATGATTTCAGCCAAACGCGAAGACATAGACAAGATTAGAGGGCTCGGCTTAGGAGCTGACGACTATATCAGCAAGCCTTTCAGCCCGAGCGAACTGGTTGCCAGAGTCAAGGCTCATTCGGCCCGCTATGAAAGACTGATCGCCAAGGCGGATAAGTCGCTTGCGTCTTTCATCGAAGTCGGCAGTTTGGAAATTCAGCCCGAAGGACATCGTGTATTTATAAGGGGAAAAGAGATTTCCCTGACACATAAAGAATTTGAGCTACTTCTTTTTTTAGCACGAAATCGCGGCATCGTTTTCAGTAAGGATGCTCTTTTCGAACGAGTTTGGGGACTGGATGCTGTCGGCGATACGGCTACGGTCATGGTCCATGTTAACCGTCTACGGGAAAAGTTGGAAAAAGACCCTTCAAAACCCGAATTCATTGAGACCGTCTGGGGTGTCGGCTATCGCTTGAAATAACTCATATTGCAAAAAGGCCCTGCACTTTAAAAGTGCAGGGCCTTTTTTATTCTTCAATTAGAATTCAGCCTTCCACAAGCCGTGCAGGTTACAGTATTCATAAACCGTACCGGATGCGGCATCGCAGAAGTCGGCAACCGGTTTGTCACCGGGCTTTAAGTATTTAAATACAAGACGACCTTCCGATTCAAGAGCAATCCATTCAATATGATGTTCTTCCAACATGGGATGTTCTACAGAGCCGACCTGAACATGAACCTTACCGTTTTCTCTCGTTACTGCCGGAACATGTTTTTCTTGAGCTGCATCAGTCGTATTGGCTACAAGCTCTTTCAGGCCCGGACAGGCTTCTCCTTGCAAAGCCACTACAATAGCCTTAGTTTCTTCGTTACGATAAAACTTAATCATGTAAATCCCCTCCTGTACATAATCAATAATTATTATTTGTTATGTCTTTATTATACCTTTTTTCTCCCGTTTTTCAAGAGGCATGACGAAAAATTTACTTCTGATTAAGGATGAATTCGTTTAAAGAAGGTGAATCTTCCTTGCGCCCCTACTTTTTTCCATTCTCCCGGAAGCTCCCCGGACTTTACGGAATCACCCGTCTCATCAGATATAATCAGTATATCTCTATCATCGGGAATGTCTTCAATTGCTCTAAAAGGCATGACATTCGTATCATTCCAGGTCATTCCTTGAGGCCGTTGTGCCTCTACATTATCCCTGGTTTCCAAACGCTCTACCCTATATCCTGAGTAATAGACGACAGATGCGGGATATCTTAGGCCGTACGAGAGGATTATCGTATTTTCCGTGACTAATGATTGCAAAAAGGGCACCTGGTCTTCTGCCGAATCACGATGTGTCATAGGCACAATATAAATCAATAAGACCGTCATTAGGACGAGGGATGTAAAAACGCCTATATTTCGTACGACCTTTTCCCGCTTAGCCGCATAAGGTGCCAAGAGGAGAGCAGACGGCATGAGTATGGGAAATGTATAGGTCAGATACTTAGACGCCATGACTTGATAGAAAACAAAAACGACTACCAGCCATACCCACAAAAATCTTTCTCTGCTTTGCTGCGGTAAATGTACTCCCTTGTGCTTTACCGTCTTTATCATTTCACAAAGAGCCCATAATGACCAGGGAAAAAATCCGCCCATCCAGACAACAGCATAGTAATAGATAACATTATTTTGCGGATGTTCCGAAACCGTAGCTCGCAAGAGGTTATGAGTGCCCAAGAAGGTTTCCGTAAAGGCTGTTCCGTGCAAGCTATACATAGGCACATACCACAACAGCACTAAGATAATACACAAAAGCAGTCCGCTCCACAGATGCCGTCTCATAAAATACGAAGTCTTTTTTTCCCACAAAAGGAAAATCAGGATAATAAGCCCCGGTAATACGAAGCCGACAGGCCCCTTTGTCAGAACTCCTACAGCAGTCGCTACAAAAGCCCCGTACAAATATAAGAGTTTATCTTTCTCATAATAAATGTAAAAGAAGAACAGGCAAACGGACGTACTTACGAATAGGGTCATATCCGTTACAACGGCATGCCCCAAATACCAGTATTCAAGAGACGTGGCCAACATGAATGCCCCGACGAGACCGCTTTTAACATTATGTAAGTAGCAACCGAACTTATAAGCTACAAAAATACCTGTCACGGCCGTCAGGACAGGGAAAAGCCGTGCACTGAAATCATGTATCCCGAAAATTTTAAAAGCTGCCAACAACTGCCAGTAAAAGAAGGCCGGCTTATCATACCAATAGTTTCCGTATATACGAGGAGAAAACCAATCTCCCGACAAAAGCATTTCCTTGGCCGTTTCGGCATAATTTACTTCAACAGGATCCGTAACGGCCAGTAGCCAAATCCCTGTAAAATACAAAAGAAAACACCATATTCCCGAAACAAGAAGAATATGGTGTTGAAATATCCTATAAATCTGTTGCTTCATATTATCCATTTAGAGCTCCCTCGCAATACTCTGACGTTTTTTCACCTCTGCAGTATGACAAAAAGTCGTAAAAGGGGCCTAAACGAAATATAAATAAATTCTAAACTTTCCCGTTCTCTTAGAATTATTCACGAATACCGTAAGCCGTGTTTTCCAATATCATGGTCGACACGAGAGCTCCGATACCGCCGGGAACGGGTGTATAGGCAGCAGCCTTAGTCGTCGCTTCCGTACAAATATCGCCGACAGTCTTGCCGTCTACACGGTTAATTCCTACGTCGATGAGAACGGCTCCGTCTTTAACCATATCAGCACTGACAAAGCCGGCTTTTCCTACGGCAGCAACGAGTATGTCCGCCTGCCGCGTAATCCCGGAAAGATCTATCGTCTTACTGTGGCAAACCGTAACGGTTGCATTTTTTTGAAGAAATAAATGAATAAGAGGCTTACCTACTACATCGCTGCGACCGATAACGACAACATGCTTCCCCTGCACGGAAATATCATAATCGGCCAATATTGTCACGACGGCCTGAGCCGTGCAGGGAGCAAAGGAAGGTTCGCCTGCAAAGAGGCGGCCCTTACTGACCGTTGTCTGCCCGTCTACATCCTTACGAGGTGACAAAGCATTGATGATTTCAGCCGTATTATAAGCCTCGGGCAGAGGCAGTAGGGGTAAGATTCCGGTTATATCGACTCTTCTATTCAAGTCCCCTACAGCCGCCACTATTTCAGCCTGAGGCGTACCGTCAGCAAAGCGGCACAGTAGCGCTTCCATACCGATTGATGCGGCCACTCTCTGTACTGACTGTGCATATAACTCGGAAGGGGCGGAGTCACCTACAAGAAGAATGGCCAGTTTCTTCTCTCGCCCCGCTTCTTTTTCCGATTGTATATATGCCGTTAATCGTGCTTTCCTCAGGGTTGCCATCTGTTTTCCGTCTAAAATCATGTTCATTCGTTCCTCTTTCTTCCTATCATCGTGAGAATGAAACAGTTACATTACTGCCTGCATCCACATACGTACCTGCTGCGGGAACCTGGTATGTAGCAAGCCCCGTCCCGTTGGGAATAAAACCCAATCCGGCAGCATTAAGCCATTCATTTACTTCTCTCGAGTCATAGCCGATAAACGACGGCAACAACACGGTATCTCCTGTCACATCAACAGGTGGCAAAGGGGCTCTTGACGCCGCTGCGGGAAGACTTTTCAAAACTGTCGCATTGGCAGCTGCTGCCGATGCGGGACGAATGCCCTTAATGCGAACGATATCGGTCATCATCATCTTAAATATAGGCGCCGCTACTTGGGCCCCGTAATATACACCCGACGGGTTATCGACAACAATGAGGACGACATATTCCGGATCTTCCAAAGGACCGAAACCTACGAAAGAACCGATGTATTGACCTTCGGCATAGCCCGTTCCTTCCGAGTTCAGCCGTTGGGCCGTACCTGTCTTACCACAAAAATTATAGCCGTCAATCTTAGCGTTTAAACCGCCGCCGGAGTTTATTTCATCAGCCATAATGGTGCTGATAATCCTGCTTACTTCCGCACTGACGGGCTGATCCACTTCTTTCGGTTCCGTCTTTTTAAAAACAGAACCGTCGGGATTGTCTATTTCCTTAATAACAAAGGGTTTCATCATCGTGCCGTGATTGGCAACGGCCCCGAAGGCCTGTACCATTTGTAACGGTGTCACAGCTATACCTTGGCCGATAGCCATAGTCGCCGTGTTGATACTCGACATCTCGTCAGGATTAAAGAGAATCCCCTCTCCTTCTCCGGGCAGTTCAATCCCCGTCTGCTTACCGAATCCGTATTTTTCGGCATAAGAGGTCAGAATTTTCCCGCCCGTATTCAATCCGATGGCCACCATACCCGTGTTAATGGAAATTTCAGAATCTCTTTCAGAGTAACGGTCCCCATACCGCTGTCATCCCAGTTGGAAATCACACGATCATCGACTTGGACATAGCCCACGTCTTTATATGTCTTACTTTCCGTCCAGGTCCCCGCATCAAGCGCTGCCGAAGCCATTAAAGGCTTAAAGGTAGACCCCGGCTCATATAAGTTGACAACAGCTCGATTCTTATAGGCTTCTTTATTAGCCTTTCCATAATCGTTAGGGTCAAAATTCGGCCGACTCGCCATGGCCAGGATTTCTCCCGTCTTGGGATTCATAATGATAATAGCGGCCCCTTCGGGCTTGTTGTTTTTCATTATGTCATCCAAGCCTTTTTCGGCTATATACTGAATCGTACTGTCAATGGTAAGACGAACGGATTTTTCCTTATCAGGCAATACCTTTTCCAAGGCCGAGTCAAAAATAGGCACGTTGTTACTGTCCGTAGTAAGACGCAACTTTTGCGTGTCACCGCGAATATCGTCATCCAAAACCATTTCGATTCCGTCCAGGCCGTGGTCGTTGTCGCCGACAAAGCCGATAAGTTGTGCCGCTAAGGTACCGTTAGGATAATAACGACGATTTTCATCAACAAATCGTAGGCCTTTAATATGTTTATCCGCAATAACGCTCTTCAAAGCTTGATATTTATCGTCATCCATAGTGCGATCCAGCCATACAAAGGACGTATCCCGACTGAGCCGCTCTTCTATCTCATCTTGTTTAATACGCAAATAAGGGGCCAAGAGTTCGGCCGCTTCAGCCGGCGTTTTACCCTTTCCGTCCGTATCGGACTGCATCATCGTCGGGTCGGCATATAAGGACTTGGCCACTTCACTGATAGCCAATACCTTTCCGTCTCTGTCAAGGATCATGCCGCGCGGCGATTGAATCTTCCGATCCGCTTCACTTTGTGCATCGGCCCGTTCCGTCAAGTCTGCGCTTTGTACGGTTTGCAAACACACAAGCCTAACCGTAAGAACCAGACCGAAAATAAGAAGCCCTGTAAAACACTTTAAAATGCGTTTGCGCATTTTCATGTCTTTTTTTTGTTCCTTCTTTTGTTGTAACTGTTCCTTATCCATGCTCTTCTTCCCTTATTTGCAATTGCCGCTTTAACCATCGTCGTGACGCCTCATAGAGTACGGCTGAATCGTTTTCCAAAGCACCGTCCTGAACCCGTTTGAGCAAAACTCGAAGACAGTCTCCTGTATAAGATCCGCACAGTTTCGGCAATTCAGGCGGATAGTTCAGATCTTTCGTTGTAATAGGCAAGGTTTGTACTAATAGCTGTACATACTCTCCGAATGATTCTATTCCTGTCGTATCGCTGTCGGGACGACACCCCTTTGCGTCGGCGACCGACAAGACAGTGGCTTGCCGTACGGCTTCCGCCAAGTCGGTATTTCGTGAAAAATCTCCCCTCGTGCCTTCACGTCGCAACCAACGGCGAACATTGGCCTCAGGAGATGCTGACAGTGCATGATATTGCATATGAGTTTTAACGAGCCACACAACTCGATTTATAAGCTTTTCATTACACTGCCACCGTCGTAAAACGGCAGCTGTCATATCCGCTCCGACACGCTCATGTCCGTAATCCGTATAACGTCCGTCCTTAGTGCCTCGCACACCTTCCAAGCCCTTAGCCACATCATGAAAAAGGGCGGCATATCTCAGTGTAAGATCGGGGGGTGTGTGAGCAATGACGGCCAAAGTATGAACCCACGCATCAAAGACGTGATAGGGATAGGACTGGGGTGTGTATTGAAGATGCGTACATTCAGGCAAAATCGGCACATCCGTGTACCTGCCGTTTTTCTCGTCGACGGCAAGTCATATCGCCCAAACCGGAACGCACAAGAATATCCAGTCCCTTATAAGCCGCCGGCGTGACCAGAAGTCGTTCGATTTCCGCTACAACTCGTTCCGCCGACAAGCCCTTTACCCGTTCAAAAAGCAGTCGGCATAGCTCTTTGCGTCTCTTTGTGGACCGTAAAATCCAATTTCCCCGCAAAGCGGCACAACCGAAAAAGACGTAGAGCGTCCTCTTGAAAAACGCACACTCGCATCTCCTACAGCACGAAGTGTTTTCTTGCTTATGTCTTTAACACCGCCAACGTAGTCGTAAATACGCCCTTCTTTATCCTGTGCCAACGCATTGACCGTAAAGTCCCGACGTTTTACATCCTCCTGTAAGGTTTGTGCATACCAAATTTTCTCCGGCCGGTGACTGTCTTCACCGTACGATTCATCACGAAAAGTAGCCACTTCATATGACTGCCCGCCTATAAGAATAAGGCTTACCCCGAAAGACCTTCCGACCGATTCGATACATTGCCAACCTTCTTTACGAGCCGTAGCCACAATCTCTTCGGGACGTGCAGATGTCGTAATATCATAATCGTGCGGCTCCTTATGCATGAGCTTGTCCCGCACGGCTCCGCCGACTATATAAGCCTCATATCCGGCACGATTTAACCCGGACAAGATAGTGTATACCGCCTCTGTCATAGGGCCTCCTCCCTACCGTTGCAACTTTTCGATTATTATATCATCTGCATTCGAATGTGACTATTTACAAGCCTAAAAAAGAGATCCGCCAGGACCTCTTTTACAGGACGGCTACTCCGTCACTTCACCCATTTCGTGTTCGATAACGGCTGCTATATCATCAACAATGCGTTCCAATTCAACTTCATCCGGTCCTTCGGCCATGACTCGAATGAGCGGTTCCGTACCGGAAGGCCGAACCAAAATGCGTCCGTCGTCGCCTAATTCCGATTCACCTGCCGAAATGGCCGCGGCAATGAGGGTATTTTCTTCCCACCCGGACTTGGTCTCAACACGAACATTTTTCAAAATTTGAGGGTATTTCGTCATAATACCGGCTAATTCGGATAATTTCTTTCCCTGTTTCTTCATAACACGCATGAGCTGTACAGCCGTAAGCAAGCCGTCTCCCGTCGTATTGTAATCAAGAAAGATAATATGTCCCGACTGCTCTCCACCGAGAGAATATCCCTTATTACGCATGCACTCCAACACATAGCGGTCTCCTACTGCCGTAACTTCCGTCTTGCAACCCATTTCCTTCGCCGCTTTATGAAACCCTATATTACTCATAACCGTGCCGACGACAGTATCTTCTTGTAAGCGTTTCTTCCTTCATCTGCAAAGCACAAATGAGCATAATTCTGTCGCCGTCAAGTTCTTCGCCGTTTTCATCAATAACAAGACAGCGATCGGCATCCCCGTCGTTGGCAATGCCCAAATCCGCATGATGTGCCAACACGGCTTCTTTGATGCTTTCTAAGTGGGTGGAACCGCACTTATCATTAATATTGATTCCGTTCGGTTGGGCATGAATGGAAATTAATTCCGCACCGAGACGACGTAAGATTTCAGGACCCACCTTATAAGCCGCTCCGTTAGCCGCATCATGTACCACCTTTAACCCGCTCAAGTCAACGTCCGTACTGTTGACGATATAGTCGATATATTCTTCCTGAAGGTCCGGAAGCTCCGTAATCGTACCGATTTCCGCTCCCGTGGGGCGGCCTTCCTGTCCTGCTCTTTCATCTTTCAGCATAAATTCTTCAATCAGATCTTCCGTTTCATCGGGAAGCTTATAGCCATATTGGTCAAAGAACTTAATCCCGTTATATTCAAAAGGATTGTGAGATGCCGAAATAACGACACCGGCATCCATATGATGAAGTTTTGTTAAATATGCGATAGCCGGCGTGGGAATCACGTCCGCCATAAAGCAGTTGCCACCGGCAGAGGCAATACCCGCTGCCAGAATATCGGCCAACATGGTACCTGAAAGGCGCGTGTCGCGACCGATTAAAAAGGTCGGGTGTTCCTTATCCTTACCGAGAATGAAAGCCGCTGCCCGACCTAAATGATATGCCAATTCAGGTGTTAACGACGCATTAGCCACGCCACGTACACCGTCTGTTCCGAATAATCTAGCCATTTTTTACCTCCACGGGGTGATATTTTTTCATGAATACGATTGCCGTCTCCATTCCGTCTAAAAAGGCACTCATAATGCCGCCGGCATATCCCGCCCCTTCACCGACGGGATATAAACCTTGCGTCTGTACGGCCATACGAGTCTTTTCATTCCGACAAATACGTATGGGTGCACTGGTACGCGTTTCTACACCGGTCATAACGACGCTATTATCATCGAAGCCGCGAATCTTTCTGCCAAAATACGGCAGGGCCTCCGCCAACGTATCTGTCACAAAAGGCGGCAAAAGCTGATGTAAGTCACAGAATGTCACGCCCGGTTTATACGTATGTACCGCACTCGGCACCGCTTCTTTCGTGCGACCGAGAAAATTGCCTACCGTTTGTACCGGAGCCTTATAGTTACTACCGGCCGCCAAAAAAGCAGCCATTTCGTAACGCCGTTGGAACTCCACTCCTGCCAAGGGCGAATCACCGCCCGTATCTTCAGGCGTTACGTTAACAACGAGAGCACTGTTGGCCACGCCGCTGTCGCGCCGGTATTTACTCATACCGTTTGTTACGACACCCTTTTCTTCCGATGCGGCGGCAACAACCGTACCGCCGGGACACATGCAAAGGAGTAACAGGCTCTCCCGTCCGTACCGTGATAAACCAGATTATAGTCGGCCGCATCAAGCCCCAGATCAGCGGCATCACAGCCGTACTGAGCCCGGTCGATTACTTTCTGATCATGTTCAATACGCACACCGACAGCAAAGGCTTTTTTCTCAAGATAAACCTTCCTGTCATACAGCATTCTATACGTATCGCGAGCGCTATGGCCGATTCCTAATATGAGCCCCTCAGTTTCAATTCTTTCATTACCGTTGACGACAACAGCCTTTAGACTTCCGTTTTCATCGGTTATCAAATCGGTCAAGCAGGATTCAAAGCGAACCTCGCCGCCCAATCGTTCAATTTTGCGGCGAAGGTTTTTGACAACCGCACGCAATACGTCCGTACCGATATGCGGATTGTACGCGTAAAGAATCTCTTTCGGAGCCCCGGCCTCAACCAACTTTTGTGTAATCTGCCGCAACAAGGGATGGTTAACACGCGTCGTCAGTTTTCCGTCCGAGAAAGTACCGGCACCGCCTTCTCCGAATTGTACATTCGAACGACTGTCAAACTCGCCGTCTTCCCAAAAGCGGCGTACCGCTTCACTGCGCCGATCTACATCATATCCTCGCTCTAAGACAAGAGGGCAATAACCGTGCTCCGCCAACGTCAAGGCCGCTCCCAGTCCTGCCGGCCCGGTGCCGACTACAATCGGTCTGTGAGTCAGTCGTTCAGACCCGTAAACAATCGGATCCGCCTTCATTTCTTCTATTTTTCGAACCGATTCATCAAGTTTAAACTTCCGCAACACGGTCTTTTCATTTTTTACACTTACTTGCAGAGTAAAGACGAAAAATATACGAGGTTTGCGTCTGGCATCAACAGAGCGACGCACAACCGTTACTTCTTGTATATCCGCAGGAGAACACCGCAGTTTACGAGCTGCAATGTCCACCGGCTTTTCACGCATAGGCAGAGCCACGCGTATATTGTTCAATCGTAACAAAACTGTCTCTCCTTTATTAGGCCTCTTCCGTTTCCACCTTAACCGTTACAACGTCAGGTTCAATCGTACCGTCACCGATAGACCAGGGGATCCCGACTCGGAAATCTTTATCTGAACCCAGTCCGTTTAAATTAATCGGTTCGAGGGTTATCGAGCCGATGGAGGCTAACTTATCCTTATCGCCGTGAATCTCTACCATATCGGGAACTACGCTGATTTTCTTCACCTTCACAGACGAATCCGCACTTCCGTACGTCGGCACAATAACAGGGACCTTCTTGGACGCGGCATTTTGAATAAGTGTCAAGGCTACGCTGCTCTGATGAGGTGTCAAATCAAGACCTTCAACAGGAGTGCCGTCAGCGCGAACAAGATGAATAGGAGACATTGTCGTAAAGTCTGAAGACTTTCCGGCTATGGAAATTTCGACAATAGCCCGATCCACTTCCTGAATAAGTCGTTTTGCCCCCGACACGACTACACGCTCAGGCAGAAGTTTGATACCCGTAACGGCAATACCGTCGGCAAGTTTCCCCATTAAATGCGGTACAAGCGGAAATTCCTGAACGGCATACACATCGACCAGCACATTAGCTTCCATGATGCTTTGCGTCTTCAATTCCGTACCGCTCGGAATCTTAACATGAACGGGTACGTTCATCGTCCCTTCCTGAGCCTCACTCATGTCTATATATGCCTTAATATCGGCAGGGTTAACATTAATAATTGTATTGCGCGGTCCCGATAAGTGGACGTATACACTTTTAGGCACCTGTGATACGACGTATTGCGAATCCAGATTTTCCACTACAACGGGTACCGTATAAGTACCTTCACTGATCGGATTTTGTTCACTGATAATGGCAAACCAAAGTCCGATGGCCACGATAATACAAATAATTTGAATTTTCCATTTTTCCTGCGGTGCCTTTATCATTTATCGGATCTCCTCTTCAAAAAGTTCACCCAGCCTTGAGGCCGTTTGGAGAAAAATCCTTCCAAAGTCTTACGTAGGCCTTCGTCTGTCAAATGTCGGTAAATATGACCGCCGTATGTGTAAGAAACGGCACCCGTTTCTTCGCTGACTACGACGACAACGGCATCCGATTTTTCACTGATACCGATGGCCGCTCTGTGTCTTGTTCCCAATTCCGTAGACAGAGAGCGATCCGTCGTCAAGGGTAATAGACAACCGGCCGCCATAATACGGCCTTCACGAATTACTACGGCTCCATCGTGTAAGGGTGTATTGGGAATGAAGATATTGCCCAAAGCTCCTTAGATACGAGGCCGTCTATCTGTATGCCCGTATCGATGATTTCATTAAGCCCTACCTCTCTTTCAAAGACCAACAGAGCTCCCGTTTTCGTCTTTGAAAGGCTGGCCGTAAGAGGAATGATTTCATCCAACATATGTGCCAGCTCTTCTTCACTGATCATACGATTGGAGTGGAAGAGTCGGCCTCGACCTATATGTTCCAAAGCTCGACGTAACTCCGGCTGGAAAACGACAGGTAAGGCAACTAAAATAACCGTCATGCCTTGCTGCAAAATCCAGTTCACAACATGCAAATTCAAGGCACGGCTGATAACCGTAATAATTCCCAGGAAAACAAGTCCTTTTATAAGGGATACGGCCCGCGTATTACGCAAAAGCAAAAATAGTTTATACAAGAAAAAAGCAACTAAGGCAATGTCGAGAATATCTAAAAGCCTAAAGCTGCTGATAAATCCTTGAATCGGTATATAAGACATAGCCGTTCTCCCGTCTGCAAATAAGTAACAATAGTTAGAAATATTTTACAATATTTTCGACCTAATTTCCAGATAAACCGGCATTCCTACATGCAAAAAGGACAACCTTTGTAAAAGAAAGGTTGTCCTCAGAATTATGAATTTCCGTGCTTTCTGCGCCACCACAAAATACCGTAAACAAGAGCTACAATAGCTGATACCGCCAAGAGCCGCTGCCAATGTTCGCGTATTAACAATAAGTCATGTCCCAACCATACTTCTATAACTACGGCCGGAAACTTACCGATTACATTGGCAATAAAATGATCGCGATAGCTGATATGACTGAGAGCTCCCAAAGCCGTTACAACTACATTAGGCGCATACGGAATGGCTCGTCCGGCCATAATCGTTCGAATACAGCTGTATGAATCCAATTTACCGAACATGTCACTTCCACCGATAAATCGCTGTGCCTGACCGCGAAACAGCGTTCGCGTCAAATGAAAGCTGATTTCTATGCCGATGACTTCACCGGCCCAGGAAATAAGAATGCCCGGAATCAGTCCGAATATGACACCGTTAACCGTCAAAAACAAAACCGACGGTATCCCGATAGCGTTGACAAAAGCCACCATAATAACGCTGATAAATATAGCCTTATATCCGAAGGAGGCCATATACGCCGTCATCCCGTTTATATCGCCTTCTACGGTAAGCGACAACATAGTCGTATAGAAATCGGGGCGTACTACTTGTATGGCCCAAAGAACGACAAGAACGACAAGTACACCCGCACCTCTCGTAAGTCGTCGAAGAGTTTTATCATTCATAAATTGCCCGCCTCTTACCGTTTTCACATAAACATACTGCCTTTAAAAACCGTCCGAGTCGTACCATGAAAATATACATAGTAAACCGAATATGTATATTATATCACAGGCATGCAAGACCGCAGATTCATTATACCGTATCCAATCCCGCTTCCAAGGCAACCAAGGCCTGATTCAAGCGCTCGGAACTGTAATAAACTTCTTCCAAACACAGCCCTTGAGCCGGAGCCGTAGCTCCCAACTTACGCCTGTCCCCGCCTTTAAGGATTTCTTCAATGCGTTGCGAAGATTTTCGTCCCATACCGACATCGACAAGTGCTCCGGCCATATTTCTCACCATATGATATAAAAAGCCGCTCCCCACGACATCTATGATAATTCTGTTTTTCTTTGATACAACAAAAATACCGTACATGGTTTTTACGGGATTCATAGGTGTCGTATTGGCTCCTTCAAAAGCCGAAAAATCGTGTGTTCCCTTTAAGTATGAAGCCGCCTCTTTCATGCTTTCACAATTTAAGGGTTTACGAATATACCAAGCATAACGCAACATAAACGGATCGGGTACGCCGTCATTTACCAAAGTGTAGCGATAATGTTTTCCCTTATTATCATGACGTACACTGAAGTTTTCTCTTTCCAACGTTGCCGAAAGTACTACAATAGCCGGCGGTAAGCTACCCTTTAGGGCGTAAGGAAGTCTTTCTACAGGAATCGTATCATCGCCGTAAATTGACTACCTGACCACGGGCATGAACACCCGAATCGGTGCGAGCCGCTCCGTATATACGGATATTTCTACCGTAGATACCCGATAAGGCCTCTTCCACATGTTGCTGTACCGACGGCAGAGATGACTGTCGTTGAAAGCCGTAAAACTCCGTGCCGTCGTAAGCCAGTCTCAGAGATATATTCTTTATTACACCCATCTGAGCACCGCCAGTATAAGAGTCAAAACGACAATTCCGAAAAAAGCTACGCCGTCTCGACGGCTATATGCCAACTCATGTAGCCGGGTACGACCTTCACCGCCACGGTAACAACGTGCTTCCATGGCTGTCGCCAAGTCATCGGCACGACGAAAGGCACTGATAAACAAGGGCACCAGCAGAGGAACCATATTCTTTCCTCTCTGCCAAAGGTTACCGCTTGTAAAGTTGGCTCCTCGTGCCGTTTGCGCCTTCATAATTCGACCGGTTTCTTCCAACAAGGTAGGAATAAACCGCATAGCAATTGTCATCATCATGGCCAGTTCATGTGCCGGCACTCCGAAACGTTTAAACGGAGACAAAAGATGCTCAATTCCGTCAGTCAGAACAATGGGAGAGGTTGTATAGGTCAGAAGCGATGAAAAGACAATTAAATACACAAGTCTTAAGGTCATGAAAAAGCCCCTATAAATACCGTCTTCCGTAATATGAATCCAACCGTAAGTCCACAACTCTTTTCCCGGAGTCGTAAAAACATGAACGGCAAAGGTGAAAATAATAATTCCCCAAAGGGGCTTCAGCGACTTCACCATAGTCTGCACGGACAACCGGGATAAAGCATAAGTAAAAGCGATAAAAGCTGCCAGAACAGCATATGACAAAGGTTCATTTGCTAAAAAGACGGAAAAAATAAAAATCATGGTCCCCATGATTTTCATACGCGGATCCAAGCGATGGAGATAGGAGTTTCCGGGAAAGTATTGCCCTAATGTAATATCAGTCAGCATGACCGTTCCTCCTCAACGCTCGATAAATGGTATCCGTACCGTCCGACACGGTCTTGACTCTCGTCTCCACATCAAGTCCCCGCCCTTTCAAATACTGCAATACATGCGTAACAGGAGGTACATCAACCCCGGCCGCCCGTAAAACATCTTGCTCCGTTGCAAAAATGTCCGTCGGTACACCGTCAGCCGCAATTTCACCGTGATTAAGTATAATCAGGCGGTTGGCCAGAGCCGCAACATCCTCCATATTATGAGACACTAAGACTACCGTAATCCCCGTCTCTTTATAACGTCGTTCAATCTGTCCGAAAATCTCCCGTCGTCCTACCGGGTCCAACCCTGCTGAAGGTTCATCAAGAATCAGGTAGCGGGGACGCATGGCAATAATTCCCGCAATGGCCACTCGTCTCATTTGCCCGCCGCTCAACCGAAAAGGAGAGCGTTTTCCGTACGTTTCATAATCCAAGCCGACAAAATCCATAGCCTCTTTTACGCGCTCTGTAACTTCCGCTTCCGAAAGACCGTAATTTTTTGGTCCGAAAGCGATGTCGTCAGCTACCGTTTCTTCAAATAATTGATATTCCGGATACTGAAAAACCATACCTACACGTCGGCGAGCCGCAACGGCTTCCTTAGACTTACAGGACAAATCCGTGCCGTCTACATAAACTGTTCCGTCCGTAGGCTGCAATAACCCGTTTAAAAGTTGTACGAGAGTCGATTTTCCCGAACCGGTATGCCCGATAATACCGACGAACTCGCCTTCTTTTATTTCCAAGTTAATATTTTTTAATGCAAGATGCTCATTCGGCGTTTTGCGACCGTATACATGAGACACATTTTCCAGTCTTATAGACATAAAGCATCTCCCAATTCTTTCTCCGTAATGATTTGCTGCGGCAAGTCCAGGCCTTTTTTGCGTAAGCCTGCGGCTATTTCCGCGGCAACGGGTACATCCAAACCGGCATTCAACAGTTCGGGAACATGCGAGAATATTTCATGCGGTTCGCCCTGGCGTTCAATAACTCCGTCATGCATGACAACAACCCGATCGGCCTGAATGGCTTCTTCCATAAAATGAGTAATCAGAACAATCGTAATACCCTGTTTATGTAACTTTAACAACGTTTCCATGACTTCCGCCCGTCCCGTAGGATCCAGCATGGCCGTCGGTTCGTCCAAGATAATACACGTCGAGTGCATGGCCAAAATACCGGCAATGGCAATCCGTTGTTTTTGTCCGCCCGACAAGAGATGAGGGGCATGCTTGACAAAGGCCGTCATGCCGACGGCCGCCAATGCTTTATCAACACGTTCTCGAATCTCCGCTGACGGCACACCCAGGTTTTCCGGGCCGAAGGCCGCATCTTCTTCTACCACAGCCGCTACGATTTGATTATCGGGGTTTTGAAAAACCATGCCGACACGACGCCGAATATCCCAAATTAAATCGGCATTATCCGTACGCATCCCGTCAATTTCACAGACACCGCTTGTAGGCAACAATAACGCATTGAAATGTTTTGCCAACGTCGATTTCCCCGATCCGTTTGTACCGATAACAGCTACAAATTCCCCTTCTTCTACTGTCAGAGATACATCTTTAACAGCGTAAACAAGGTCTCCGTTTTCATCTTCGTACGTATGACTTAATTTTTCGGTTTTTATCATAGGAATGGACATATTTCCAGCCTCACTTGTGTATAGCTACTCCCCATGGAGTCGCTACCGTATTATCGTCCGTCCGGTGCACTCTTCATAAGTGCCAGAACGACATATAAGATGAATGCCGTAACCCATGCCAGGGTAGTCGCTCCGTGAAAACCCAAAATGGGGAACACAAAACCGCCGCAATAACAAATATACGGAAAGATAAAATAGGCACCGCTTCGCCCCGTATCATGACACCGTCTGATACCGAGAGATATTTGCGACATGACTGTAGGCACAGTAAAAAGGATCAATAAAATACCGAAGAGTGCACAAATCCATAGCTGACCCAAAATAATTCCTTCTACAATACGATTGTACAAAATAAAGGTAAACATAAATTGGGCTACAAAAAGAACGAACATACGCAAAGCAAAGGGCATTCTGCCCAAACGTCCGGTACGCACAAAATATTTTTCTTTCAAGTCCTGTGCGTTTTGAAAACCTATATACCCGCTGTTCCCCGCTCCTTCAGGTAAGGACAGTCCTTCTCTTGTACGTGTAAGCGGTGTTGAACGTTTTTGTAATTTTATTTTTTTCCCCTTAGCCATACTCTCCTCCGTATAGGACCCTACAACATGCATTTCCTTTTTAATGGTATCATATTATAGAACGGTACTCAAATTTTTTTGTTTTATGTGATACACTAGAGAAAAAAACATTGTAGGAGGTTATATTATGTCAGAATCATACATATACGAAAAATCCGACAGGTTCGGAAGGCCTGTTTACTTTTAACTTCTTTTTGTGAATCCGTCACAGGAGCTTTTGCACACACTCATTCATGTTATGGAAGACCATGAATTAGAGGCTCCGGACAGTTTGAGTGAAATTCCTGAACGTCTGGCTCAAATAGGCATCGCCTTTTCTGAAGATTATGCCTCTCACAAATTGGACTTAGGCCGGTTCAAAGAAGATATCCTCTCTTTTTACGACCTTGCCTTTACCAGTAACGACCAACTGGCACCGCTTATTATCGGGGCTCCTGAAGAGGTCACGTATTATTATCTGGTCTATTCTCAAGGTATTAACTTGATGTTTACCAACTTACTGCAAAGTATCGTTCGCGATTTGCCTGATTCAGCCAATCCCCAGTCATTTATACAAAATATCATGCATGATTTTTATTCCCTCTCAGGTGGTCATGCTTAAGCAACACAAAAGCGGTTACATGTTAAACATGTAACCGCTTCTTTTTATATTTACAAAATAAAATGGATAAAGGCAACGACTGCTACTACAAAGCGATAGTATGCAAAGGAAGCCAAAGTAGATTTATTGAGAAATTTCAAGAACCAAAGGACGGAAATATAAGCGACGACGAAGGCCGTTACAAAACCGATGGCAATCATGGCCAAGTCACTACCGCCTAAATAAGACAGACTTTTTAATAAATCATAAAAGCAAGCGACAATCATAACGGGAACGGCAATAATAAAGGAATAATCGGCCGCAGCTTTCCGGCTGATACCCAACAGGAGGCCGCCCCCCAATGTTGAGCCGGAGCGAGAAAATCCCGGCCAAAGAGCCAACATTTGAAAAGCACCTACTAAAAAGGCCTGTACAATGGTCAGTTTTTCCACATCATCACAAACTACGGGTATCCTTGCTCGTTCAGCAGCCAACATAAAGAGACCACCGACAATAAGGCCTATAATAACCGTAAAAGGAGAAAAGAGGTAGGTCTTGATAGCATGGTGCGCAAAAAATCCGACAAGCATGACCGGTACAATGCCGACGGCAACATGTGCCAACGTCAATCCCGTATCACGTCGAAACCAATTTTCTCTCTTCAAAAGATGCACGCATTTATACTGCTGCAACATGTAAATGAACTTTTCTTTATAAATGAAAAGAACCGATAAAATCGCACCTAATTGGATAAAAACTTCAAAACGCTCGCTCTGGGACCGTCAAAACCAAGCCAATCACCGACGAGTATCATGTGCCCCGTAGAAGAAACGGGCAGGAATTCCGTAAACCCTTCGACAATGCCGAGTATGACGGCTATCATATAATCGCTCATAATCTACTCCTTACTGTCTGACATAATTAACACGTCGCTCATTATATCACAGGGGCGGATAAAAAAAAAGCAATGCCCGTAGGCATTGCTTTTATATGTCAGTCAAGTGAAATAACATGATTAGGATTTTCTACAATAAATTTTGCATACTTAGGATCGCCGTTGTGTTCAAAGTAGAGTGTATTGCCTTCGAGCTTACCTCTCCAACTTACAATAATCGGGCATTCGCGGCTCAGTTCTTTGAGCATTGCAACGGGATTTAAATTCAGAATAGGTGCAAAGAGGAAGCCGACATTATCAATCATGACAACGCGAGCATTTAACCGCCTGATAGCGTTGGCAATAAGGTCAATGGCCTTTTCCGGACGATCGGCACGGGGAATTTCCAAGAATTCGTCATCAAACAACTCTCGGGCTTCGCAGACCTTCCATCCTTCCTGATAAGTTAAATCTCGAATAATCCGGCTTTTACCGGAGCCGGGGCCGCCGATGAGAATCAGCAACTTTTCATCTTCCTGTGCAATGTACTTCCACCGCTTTAAGACTTCTGCATCTGTAACCATGAAAATCACCTTCATTTGCTAGTATTTGATTGGTTTCATTATACTTGATTGTATCTCTTCAAGTAAAGACCTTAGGTATATTCTTTTGCGATAGCCTTTCTTTCTTTCAATCCGTATCTTCCCAGCGAATCCTGAATGTCCTTAATAGGCTTATTCGTAAGAATTATATCATTTATATAATGCTTCTCATGCTGTACCGTAAATACCAGAGATGTCTCTCTGTCATAGGGACTGTCATAGTAGTATGCATCTACAGAATCCTCGCCGTCAGGACCGGCAATAATGCGATTCGGTACTCCATAGGCAGCCAATAGGGTCGATACATGATAGCCTAAGGTAATGCCTCTGCTCGTATACGCCGAATTGGAAAGAAGAAATACTTGCTGCACCTTACCGATTCCGTCCGATTCCACTCCGTAATCACCATAGAGCCAAAATTCGGTCTTCCCTCTTTTAATAACGGTCTGCCACATATTATATTTATCTCGCGAAAAATTACTTCCCGGCTGAAAGCCCATGAGCGTAAAATCTTCTTTAGTTAAGCCCGTGTCGACGTTTACACCTTTTTGACGCACCGTATACGGAGGCCTTGCAGGCATCATGGCAACACGGCGAATCTTCCTGTCACCGACGGCAAAAACTAAATCTTCCCATTCGGACAGAGAAGAGTACACGAAATAATATACATTGGCATCCGTGTCTCGCAACAACCGGTCGGGACGACCGAAGCGGCGAATCAGAATTTCCACAGGTGTTCCGATTGTCAAATCGTCACCTATAATAACGGAGTCGCCCTTCGTTAAATATACAGACTCTACACCTGTCTGTATACGATTTTTATCAATATTGTTTTCTTTTAAAGCCGGTGCCACAGGCTTTCTCAAGATAACGCGCATAGCCAAGTCTTCTTTTTCATAAGTCAGCTTCAATAAATGCGTCGTTTCCGTTCTCTTTTGCGGATAACTGTATATTTTCAATACTTCTTCAAGACCGGTTCCCTTATGCAGCTTGCCGACAGCAAACGCTCCGTCTTTCAAAGGACTCAGCGGAACCGCTTCTACGCCTTCCGGCAAAGTGGCCTTCTCATACGGTCTTGTTTCATATACCGGTAAATCTCCGTTTTTTAAAGCGTCTTCCAAGGCCTTTACTTTGTAATTTGTTTCCTTTTCCTGCTCTGCCTTTGCAGTTTTTGACTCTTTCGCATCTACATCACTTAAAAGGCGAACAGGTATTTTTTCCGACTTTACACTATCTGCCGCTGAAGCTGCAACCGGCAGGGACATAAGCATGCACAAAGCGGCAAGTAAGGAGTAAAATCTTTTCATAATATCTCCTTTTCGTATGTAAAAAGCACCTCCTGAGACAATTCAGAAGGTGCCGGGCATATTATTTCTGTTCGGGACGACTCAAGGGGAACAAGAGCACGTCGCGAATCGACGGACTGTTCGTAAGGAACATGACCAATCTGTCGATGCCGATACCTAAACCGCCGGCAGGCGGCATACCGTATTCAAGTGCACGGCAGTAATCTTCGTCCATTTGGTGGGCTTCGTCATCGCCGTGAGCTCGTTCTTCCATTTGTTTAATAAAGCGATCCCGCTGATCGAGAGGATCATTCAATTCGGAGAACCCGTTAGCCAATTCACGGCCATAAATAAAGGCTTCGAATCGATGGGTCAACAAAGGATTGGACGCATCTTGTTTCGTAAGGGGCGAAATTTCCAAAGGATGCCCCGTAATCACGGTCGGCTGAATAAGGTTTTCTTCAACATAGTCTTCAAAGCAAGCATTAATAATCTTGCCGATTCCGTCGTATTCTCCGTATTCAACATGGAGTTCATCGGCAATTTTACGAGCTTCTTCGACGGTCTCAACCTTAGAGAAGTCTTTGCCTGTGTATTTTTCCACCGCTTCAATCATGGTCATGCGATTCCACGGAGCCGCCAATTCTATTTCTTTATCAATGTACGTAATTTTCGTTGTACCGTACAATTTCAGAGCTAATTCAGATACTAGTTCTTCCGTAATGCGAATAACATCTTCCAAATCACCGAAGGCCTGGTACAGTTCAACAGTAGTAAATTCCGGATTATGCCGTGTGTCAATCCCTTCATTGCGGAAGCAGCGGTTCATTTCATAAACACGTTCTAAGCCGCCTACAAGCAATCTCTTTAAATGCAACTCCGGAGCAATACGCAGGAAATGTCCATATCCAAAGCGTTGTGGTGTGTCACAAAGGGACGAGCCGCCGCACCGCCGGCAATATTATGCAACATGGGCGTTTCCAATTCCAAGAAGTTACGTGCATCCAGATACTCGCGAATGCCTTTAATAATACGGGATCGCATAATAAAGGTGTTTTTGACTTCCGGATTGACAATAAGATCCAGATAACGTTGACGATATCTTGTTTCCTTATCTGTCAGGCCGTGAAACTTTTCCGGCAAAGGACGCAGAGACTTGGACAAGAGCGTCCAAGTAACTACGCGCACCGTTGTTTCTCCCGTATGCGTTGTAAAAACATCCCCTTCAACACCGACAATATCCCCGATATCGAGAAGTTTAAAAAGCTCGTATGAAGCTTCACCGACTACGTCTTTACGAAAGTATAACTGTACTTCCCCGCTTATATCGCGCAAGACACAAAAAGCAGTTTTGCCGTGGCGACGCAAAGCCATGAGTCGCCCTGCCAGACTAACCGTCGTGCCGTCCTTTTCTAACGCTTCCGCACGGTCTTTAATGTCTTGTGCATGATGGGTCCAATTATATTTTTGACCGAAAGGATATACGCCGGCATCTGCAAACTGTTGCATCTTTTCGCGGCGAATCACCATTTGGTCATTTAATTTTTCTTCTTCAATATGCGGTACTGCTTTTTTTTCCTGGTCAGACATACTTATCCTCCTCGACTCTAGCCTTCAAAGGGCAAAATCTTATATTGTACTTCACCGGCCGGAGCCTTGACAGATACGATAACGGGATTTTCTTTATCCACATTTTGACCCAAAATAGCAGCTCCCACAGGGCTTTCATTAGAGATTCGGTTGTTGAACGGATCCGCTTCAGCTGTACCCACAACGGTATATTCAAAGCGTTCTTTCGTTTCCACATCTTCCAAAATCACCTTGGAGCCCAGACGAACTTTGGCTACATCATCAGTTGATTCTTCAATAATTTTGGCTGTTCTGATTTTATTTTCCAATTCAACAATGCGGCCTTCAATAAACGCCTGTTCATTTTTGGCATCATCGTATTCGGAGTTTTCGCTCAAGTCACCTAAAGCGATTGCTTCTTTAATTCGTTGAGAAACGGCAATACGACGAACCGATTTAAGTTCGTTCAATTCTTCTTTTAGTTTTTCGAGCCCGTCGGCTGTAATCAGTGTTTCGTTAGACATGAATATGAATGCTCCTTTTGCCCATAGATTGCAAACAGGAATAGCAGTCCTGTCGGACTCTATTCCTGAGTAAATTAACAAGTACGCAAGTACATTTAATTATATTCTTCCCTATCGTCAATGTCAAACAAAGGCATGTAAAAGCTCACCTTTACACCGTGCATTTTGCCACCTCGGAGATGACCTGTCTAAACTCTTCAACCGTTGAGGTTCGGTTAATTCGCTCACGCAATGCCGCTGAGCCGAAAAGCCCCTTGGTATACCAGGAGGCATGAGAACGCATTTCTCTAAGAGCAATATGAGCCCCTTTAAAGCGAATAAGACTTTCAAAATGTTCTAAAAGCACTGCATAACGGTCTGCCGCCGACGGCTTTTGTACAGTTCTTCCGGACAGATAATCGCGAACTTCCTCAAAAATCCACGGATTTCCTTGAGCGCCACGTCCGATCATGACGGCAGTACAACCCGTTTCCTCAAACATGCGCGCACACGAAGGACCATCCGTAATATCACCGTTACCTATAACAGGAATAGACACGGCTTTGACGACAGCGGCAATTTTTTCCAAGTCCGCACGACCGCTGTAAAATTGCTCCCGCGTTCGTCCGTGAACGGCAAGAGCCGCTGCCCCTGCCGCTTCACATCGACGGGCCAACTCGGGTGCAACGAATTCGCTGTCATCCCAACCGGTACGCATTTTTACGGTAACGGGGACCGACACGGCCTTAACAACGGCACTCACTACTTTTTCCGCCAGAGGAAGATTCTTCATCAGAGCCGATCCTTCGCCGTTCTGAACAACCTTTCGTACAGGGCAGCCCATATTGATATCTATGATATCGGCGCCGTACTCTTGTGCAACCTTAGCCGCTCGGGCCATAATTTCCGGCTCCGCCCCGAAAAGCTGCATTGACAAAGGATGTTCGTTTTTATGGACAGTCAACATTTCACGTGTATGCTTATTGCCATATACCAAGCCTTTAGCACTGACCATTTCCGCACAAACCAGAGCCGCACCGTGTTTTCGAGCAATCGTCCGATACGGCAGGTCGCAGACACCGGCCATAGGAGCCAGTATTAAGGGCGACTCTATTTCTACCGAGCCGAAACGTACAGGTCTATCGATTGCGTTCATAAATAATCCTGAGACCTTCTAATGTCAACATAGGTTCAACTACATCAATAGTCTTTGTAGCCGGTGCAATGACGACTGCCAGTCCGCCGGTTGCTACGACACGAGCAGACATGTCCAACTCTCGACGCATACGGGAAACAATGCCTTCTACCTGTCCCACAAAGCCGTAAAAACACCGGCTTGCATACTTTCAATCGTATTTCTGCAAATAACCGAACCGGTGCGTTTTAATTCAATACGCGGTAATTTAGCCGTTCTTTGTACAAGCGCCTCCGTGGATATGCCGATACCCGGACAGATGGAGCCGCCCAAATACACCCCTTTGGCATCGACGGCACAAAAAGTCGTGGCCGTACCGAAATCTACAATAATAACGGGGCCGCCATACTTTTCATAAGCAGCCACGGCATTGACAATACGATCGGCTCCGACCTCACGCGGATTATCGTATCGGATATCCATACCCGTCTTTACACCCGGCCCGATAAGCAGAGGTGAAAGACCGAAATAACGTTGACACATTCTTTCCAGCGTAGGCACGACAGGCGGCACGACAGATGAAATAATGATTGCGTTAATATCGTCAGCTCGCAAATCGTTTAAATAAAAAAGTTCACGAATCAGCACGCCGTATTCGTCCGTCGTTCTTTGCCGATCCGTCGATATACGCCAATGATCCAGAAGTTCCGTGTCCTTATACACTCCGAGGACCATATTCGTATTGCCCACATCAATAACCAATAACATCGTTATCATACTCCTATATGAATCTGTATTTTCCCTTTATGATAACAAAGTTAGGACCCCTTGAACAGCCTTTAGTACAAATTGATCCCCGCTTTTTTCAAGATGCGGACAGCTCTTCTCCCCGCCGTTACGGCTAAAACCAGTTTAATAATATCAAAGACAATAAAAGGAGCTGCGCAAGCTGCAAAAGCCTTGCTGACGGGAATAGCTTTACCCAAAAGGAAATTATACTCTGCCCAGAAGCCTGTAACGCCGAGAAAATATACAACTGCCAAGGATAGGATATTACACAAAATAGCCGGTATAAGACGCATATTGTTAGTCAGTCCGCATACATATGCATGAATAATAAAGCCGATAAAAAAACCGACAAGCGGTCCGAGCAAAGAGGTAAGTCCTCCATGTGCCATGGCAAAAACCGGTAGTCCGAAGGCTCCCAATAACTCCCAAACTACAATAGATAGGGCTCCTCTCTTCGGCCCTAAGACGACTCCGGCCAGCGTGACGGCAAAAATCTGCATCGTGTGCGGTACCGGTCCGATAAGTAAAGACATTTGTGAAAATACGGCGACGAGTGCCGCAAAAACAGCGACACCCGTCATCTTTTGAATAGACATAAAAAAAACCTCCTGACTGATATATATACTTATCTTATCAGTTGGAGGTCTTATGGTCAACTTTATTTTTATACAACATGGTTGACGATTATTTTTTCGGACGGATCCGGACGTCTCCGGCTACAATCCGTACAGGGCCGTCAGGACCGACGACGATTAAATTACCGTCATCATCTATATCTACCGCCTTACCGTAAATTACTCCTTGTGTTTTTACTATTTCCACGTCTTGATTCAATGTAACGGACAGGCTGCGCCATTCATCAAGAATGCAGGAAAATCCTTCATGCTTGGCCATTTCATAATAGCGTTCCAGTTCTTCCATAACAGCTTGCCACAATTCGTTACGCCCTACCGTCACGCCTTCGATGAGGAAACTGGTTGCTTTATCCTGAAGGTCCACCGGCAACTCGTCACGGGTAAAAGACGTATTAATCCCCATACCCGTAACAACATAATTAACCTTTTCCATCGTAGCACTGAGCTCTGTCAAAATGCCGACAAGTTTTTTACCGTCTACTAATATATCGTTCGGCCATTTTATGACACACTTCTCAAGACCGAAGGATCTGAATACACGTGTCAGGGCAACGGCTGTAAGCAGTGTCATTTTCGATACTTCCACAGGCGGGAAATCAGGGCGTAAAATAACGGAAACCCAGATTCCCTTGGCATAAGGGGAAAAGAAAGAACGGTCCAACCGACCTTTACCGCCGGTTTGTTCCTCTGAAATAACAACGGTTCCCTCCACAGCCCCCTTGTGAGCCAAGTCCTTAGCCACCGTATTAGTCGATGCTGTCCGTTCTTCATAGACGACATTCTTACCTATATAGGAGGTGTGTACCTTTTTCGATACCGCTTCCGGGTCAAGCAGGTCGGGTACGCCTGTAAGGCAATAACCCTTTTTCGTATACGAATCAATAGTATACCCTTTTTCACGGAGCATACAAATATGCTTCCAAACAGCTGTCCTCGATATTCCCAACTCTTCAGATAAACGTTGTCCCGAAATGAATTCACCGCGATGGGCCAACAAATATGACAGTATACTCTGACGCATATGTAAACTCCTTTCATTTACACAGATATTTCAGACTTTTCTTGTAAAAACACGCCCTACCGTATGCAGGGCGTGTTCTCTTTTATTCTTTATCCGGCTTTTCTTCCGTAGCCGTAGTTTCTTCCGTAGAAGACACTGACAAGTCATTACCCCACGGGCTGATATGCGTTTCTTCCTTGTCGATAGCAACCGTTTCAGCAACCGTTTCCGTTGTTTCTACTTGTTCAGCCTTTTGAGCTTCATTTTTTTCCTTTTCGGCACGTTCTTCAGGACTTTCCAAAGCCCCGTACTTAATCAGGTTTTCAACCTGTTTATGGTTAATCGTTTCCACTTCCATAAGAGCTGCCGCCATATGATTCAATGCATCCCGATGTTCTTCCAACATGCGAATAACATCGTCATAAGCCGTAGTAACAAGGTCATGCATTTCCTTGTCAATCAACTCTGCAACGCCTTCACCATAGTTACGTTCATGGCCGAGGCTCTTACCGAGGAATACCTGGTCCTGTTGTTCGCCGAATACCATAGGGCCGAGCTTGGAACTCATGCCGAGACGAGTAATCATTTGACGAACAATATGCGTTACATTCTGTAAATCTCCGGAAGCACCGCTGCTGATTTCGTTGAAAACAATCTGTTCAGCCGCACGCCCGCCTAAAGCGACACGAATCTGAGCCAAGTAGTAAGATTTGGTTTCATACGAACGATCTTCATCGGGAAGCATCATCGTATAACCGCCTGCCCGACCGCGCGGAATAATGGTTACTTTATGAACCGGGTCCGCTTCGGGCAACAAATAAGCCACCAATGCATGGCCCGATTCATGAACGGCCGTAAGCCTCTTTTCCTTTTCGCTGATAACATGACTGCGACGTTCGGGACCGAAGGCCACCTTTTCACTGGCTTCTTCAAGTTCCGCCATAGTGATAATCTTTTTATCCGCACGAGCCGCCAATAAGGCCGCTTCATTCAAAAGATTGCTCAAGTCGGCACCGGTAAACCCCGGAGTTTTCTTGGCAATGGTCTTTAAATCCACATCCTTGCTCAAGGGCTTACCCTTGGCATGAACATTCAATATAGCCACGCGACCGCGCAAATCGGGACGATCCACTGTAATCTGACGGTCAAAACGGCCGGGACGAAGCAGGGCCGGATCAAGAATATCCGGTCGGTTTGTTGCCGCAATCGTAATAATGCCTTCATTAGCCCCGAAGCCGTCCATTTCAACCAGTAACTGATTCAATGTCTGTTCCCGTTCATCATGACCGCCGCCGAGACCGGCACCGCGCTGACGACCGACAGCATCGATTTCGTCAATAAAGATAATACAAGGTGCATTCTTTTTCGCCTGTGCAAAGAGGTCACGTACACGTGATGCACCGACGCCGACAAACATTTCCACAAAATCGGACCCGCTGATGCTGAAAAAGGGTACGCCCGCTTCCCCGGCAACAGCTCTGGCCAGTAAGGTTTTACCTGTACCGGGAGGGCCGAAAAGAAGTACGCCCTTGGGAATTTTGGCTCCAATGGCATTGTATTTAGCAGGATTACGTAAAAACTCTACAATTTCCGATAACTCTTCTTTAGCTTCGTCTGCTCCCGCTACATCTTTAAACGACACCTTTACCTTACCTTCACCGTGCATTTTGGCATGACTCTTTCCGAAGTTCATCACTCGGCTTCCGCCGCCTTGCGTCTGCTGCATGAAGAAGAAAAATACGACGACAAGAATCAAAACAGGCACAATAGATGCCAGAGCACTCATCCACCACGACGGTTGTTCGGGCGGTTTAGCCACTACATTGACATCCGAATCTTTCAGAGCCGGCATCAATGCCGCATCCGTAGGTGCGTATGTAGTAAACGAAGAGCCGTCTTTCAGCTGCCCCGTAATCGAATGATCTGCTGTAATTTGTACTGAATCAACCTTTTTCTGCTGTACTTGCGTCAAAAAATTTGTATATGTAATTTCGGACTTATCCGTTTTATTGCCAATAAACGAGTCGACAACCGTAACTGCTACGATAATCACCAGTAAATATAAGGCGACATTTCGAACAAATTTACTCAAAATATTGCTCCTTTCTTCTTTCTTTTCTTTTGTATAGCAAAACTGTAGACATTCTTATATTACCATAATTATGCCTATGTCACAATATCTAAGCCTTATAAACCGATTCCTTTAAATCCCTACATAAGGAATGTTCCGATACCGGCCTGCATAGTCAAGACCGTAACCGACTACAAAAGCATCGGGAATTTCAAAACCGTTATAATCGACGTGTACATCCGCCCGACGACGGGACGGCTTGTTGAGGATGGTTGCAATCTTGACAGACGCTGCACCGCGATCTTCCAAGATAGGTTTAAGTCGGCTTAATGTTGTCCCCGTATCAATAATATCCTCAATAATTAGAATATCCTTGCCCTTGGCATCCGTATCCAAATCTTTACGAATTTTTACAAATCCGCTCGAATCGGTAGAATCGCCATAACTTGAGCAAACCATAAAATCGTATTCGACAGGAAGCTTGATTTCTCTGGCCAAGTCGGCAAAAAAAGTCACGGCTCCTTTTAAAATACATACGAGAAGCAAGCTTTTACCTTCATAGTCTTTCGTAATCTGTTCTCCCAATTCCCGTACGCGGGCTGCGAGTTCTTCTTGTGTAAACAACACTTTTTCCAAATCCTTATGCATATGTATCTCCTTCCGTAACGGTGCCTACGGCCATTCCCTTCTTCCGTCTCAGCGGGATAGCCCAATCAATATTGCTGAATATCCACAATACCTCGTTGTCCTTGCACAATAACGGCAACTTTCCGCGACAATCAACGGGTATTTTTTTTTCAATGAAATACTTTTTTAATGATTTATGATACCGTTCTCTTATAAAAACCGTGTCACCGCCGCGACGACATCTCCAGGTCAGCGGTTGCGACTCACTCGGGCGGGGAATGAAAAACTCATTTTCCTTAAGTTCGTCGTCACTTTCTTTTACAAGTCTTACTGTAAGAATTAGATTGTTTCGTACATACGTACCGGGGCCTTTAATGAAAACCTCTTCTGTATCGGTTGTAAATAAAGTTGCCTTTCTTGCAACACCCCGGGTAAAGCACAATTCCCGTCCCCGCCGATAAACGATCAGATCCTTGAATCGCACTTGCTTACCCGATGTTGCCCGGCACAGCCTAATATCCGTTCGACAGCCGCAAAGTCAGGTGCGTATATATCTTTCGTCATCTCTTGTACCGCCAGTCTTACCACGCGGCGCTGCAAGGCTTCATGCAAGTCTGTCAAAATAGGAATATCCAGGTAAAATCCCCGCTCGTTTCGACGTTCTGCAAGTTTCAACTGTTTTACAGCTTCGTTTTCCATGTACATATTTTCCTGTCGGCTGATAAATGCAAAACGGTTTAAAGCTGCCGTTACTTGAGGATTGATATTCTTTAACAAAGGCATGATATCATGACGAATACGATTCCGTAAGTATTCTCTCGACTCGTTGCTTTCATCAACACGCCAGGGCAAATTCACCTCATTTAGGGCAGTCAATATGTCTTGATGCGGCACGCACAACAGGGGACGAATAATCAGGCCGTTTTTGGCTTTCATAGCCCCGGCTCCGCTCACGCCGCCGCCCCGCAGCAAGTGCATCAATACCGTTTCGGCCTGGTCGTCCTCATGATGGCCTACGGCAATTCTCACTGCCCCCGTTTTCTCGGCCAAGTCGGAAAAGAAAGCATAGCGTTCGTTACGTCCCGCCGTTTCAATCGACAGCCCTTGCTTTTCGGCAATAGCCGCCGCATCGATACGACGACAATAAAATTCAGCCCCCACAGCCCGAGCTTGCGACTCGACAAAAACTTCCTCTTCAAAGGCCGCCGCACGCAATCCGTGGTTTACGTAAGCCGCAACAAGGTGTAAAGACCATCGGTCTTGCAAAGCGGCTAATATATGTAAAAGGGCTATGGAGTCAGGTCCTCCCGATACGGCAACGATAACCGTATCTTGCCGGTCAAGTAAGTTTTCTTTTTTACAAAAGGATTCTACCTTACGGATCAAATCGTCCATCATTGCGGTTTATAAATACGGCATGAATCATAAAAGGCCTGTTTATAGAAAACACCTTCCAATAAATCTCTTTCACTTACCGTAATTTCGTCTATATCATAATAAGTCATATACGACTCGGCAATAGTCAGGCCTGCCAAAATAATGGTACTCCGCTGTGATGCCAGGCCGGGCACACACTTTCGTTCTTCATCGCTCATATTGGCCAGACGCCGCAACCATTCACTCACCTTGTCACGGCTAAGAACATATCCGTCCGTAACAGCCGGGTCGTATATTTCCAGGCGGGCATCCATAGCAGCCAAAGAGGTCAAGGTTCCGCCTACGCCAATCAGAGTTTCAGGCTTAACAGGTTGCCTTAACCAGGCAGAATCACATTTATGTCGGATCGCCTGCAAGCCTTCAGCGGTGCTCCCGTCCGTCTCTGTCAAGCGTACAGCCCCTAAAGGATAGCTATGAGACCACGAAACTTCACAGTCTTTCCCCAAGACCGTTTCCGTACTGCCGCCACCGATGTCCAATACGGCAACGGTCGTATTATCGGATACGTGGGAGGTAGCCCCGACAAAACTCAAAGCTCCTTCTTCCTGTCCCGACACAATACGACAATGCCAACCGAAGCGCCAGCGTACTTCTGCTAAAAAGCCTGCCCGTCTTTAGCTTCCCTCACAGCCGACGTGGCGACGGCACAAACGGGAATTCCCTGTAAGTTATGATTCCACTCCTCCATAACAGCCAAAGAGTTCGCAATTCCGTCAGACCATAAATGCCCCGTTTCAGCCAAACCTCTGGCCAATCGCGTCGTAGCCATTCGTTTCGGATAAAATCGCCATTGTCCGTCGGATAAGAGTCCCTGCATAAGCCGCAAAGAGTTGGACCCGATGTCAACAACAGCATACTCCGTCTCAGTCATAATGCATAAGTCTCCTGTCTCTTAAGAAAACAAAAAGAGCATTCCTTAAAGGAACACTCCCGTTGTCCGACATTCCACCGGTCTCAGTCGGCACGGCGTGCACCGCGTCCGCCCCGTTTGGAATCGGTATTCCGTTTTAAATCCATCAGCCGTTCATCACTTTCCTTTAAGAATCGGCTTAACCGATCTTCAAAGGAGGACGGTCCTCCGGTGCGGCGTTGTGTATCGAATTTCCGCTCACGAAACTCGGGCTTGGGTCGAAACTCTTTGCGTTCCGATTGAGCGTTTTTTTCGCCACCCGCCTGAGCTTGTTTAATAGACAGTCCGATTTTTCCTCTGTCGTCAACGTTCAATACTTTTACAGTCGTCTTATCGCCGACCTTTAAAAAATCATGTACGTCTTTTACATATTCATTCGCTACTTCCGATATATGCACAAGACCCACTTTCTTATCGGGCAGCTCAACGAAGGCGCCGAATGCGGTGATTCCCGTAACAATACCTTCCAGCACATTTCCTACTTCAATTGCCATGCTGTAACTTGTCCTCCTTAGGCATATAAATGCCGAGCATTTATTGCCATTATACCTATTGGACGAAAAAAATTCAATTAATAATTTATATATACCCTTACAATATCTATTGTTTATACGGTATTTCACCGGGCTTAACAAGGCCGAATTGTTTTCTCGCCCTATTAATTAATTCATCCGGGTCTATAAGCTTGGACTTTTTGTCCGTCAGCTCATGATTTTCTTCAGTCAGTTCCTGTTCCTGTTTAATTGTCACCTGCATATCCCTATGTATTTCCCACAACAAATAAAGGCGGTTCAGGATAAATATGCCGCCAAAGATTAAAATAGCTATAATAATCTTTTTATATAAGGATGTCCCCGTTTTTTTGCGTCGCCGCACTCTCCTGCGCCTTCTTTGTTCTTGTGCCATAGTCAGGCTCCTTTTACCGCTTATACCGTACAATATTTTTAGTATATCACGTATATAAGGTAAGATAAAGAATCCGGACCGTCATTTAAGCCGCTTTTTCTCAGTCTCCACTTCTCACTCGCGGCAACACGGTCTATAATAGACATAAACAGATACTGGCAGTGTGGAATGATTGCCGTATACCGAATTACGGAATTCATGCCTGCGGGAAAGGACTTTCATTATGACTTATTCACCCATTACGCCTGAAGTCAAAGACAAGCTGATATCTCTTTTGGGGCGGGAAAATGTCATTACGGACACGGAAAAGATGCAACCTTATGCACACGACGAGGTAACGGACCCGGCTTATCATCATCTGCCGGAGGTCGTCGTTACTCCCGAGACGACTGAGCAGACAGCTGCCGTCGTACGTTTGGCCAACCAATACCGTTTTCCTGTCGTTCCCCGTGGAGCCGGTACCGGTCTTGCTTGCGGAGCCGTCCCCATTTACGGCGGCCTGGTCTTATCGTTGGAAAAGATGAATCATATTCTGGAAATCAATGATACGGCCATGTACGCCGTTGTAGAGGCCGGGGTCCGTACGGCTGATTTACAAGAAGCGGCTATGAAGCATAACCTTTTTTATGCCGGCGATCCGTGTAGCGGCGACTCGTGCCAAATAGGCGGCAATATAGCTACCAATGCGGGCGGAAACAAGGCTGTAAAATACGGTACGACACGTCATCAAATTTATGACATTACAGTTGTGAATCCCCTCGGAGAAATCGTCCGTTTAGGCACTCGACTCAAAAAACAGTCTACCGGTTATATGTTGGACGGTCTCATCATCGGCTCTGAAGGTACACTGGGTATCATTACAAACGCAACAGTCAAACTGCTACCCCTTTTACCGTATAAAGTCGATATTCTGGCTGTCTTCGAAACAGCGGAAACCGCTATTAATGCCGTCTCGGATATACTGCGCAACAACTTGACACCTACATGTATAGAATTTATGGATACCGCTACGCTGCACTCTGTCGAAATTTTTGAACATGTCTTTACCCGGCAGCAACGGCAATCATTTAATCATAGAAATAGAAGGAGAAACGGAAGATGACGTAGACGATAAAACAGTCCGTTTAGACGAACTGTGCACAAAGCATGGTGCCGTAGACGTCCTGGTAGCCGACTCCAAACGTATATGGAAAGCCCGTAAAGCTTTTGCCGAGGCCGTCCGAGCCGAAACGCTTATTGTCTGCAAAGAGGACATTGTCGTTCCCGTCCACAAGGAACCGGAATTGTTGACTTTTATAGCCGCTCAATCTGCCAAATACTCCTTGATAACACGAATTGCCGCCCATGCCGGCGACGGTAATATTCATTTGAATATTTTAAAAAATGACAACTTATCCTACGAGGAATGGAAATCACGGACGGACAGAAACCAACAAGAGCTCTATTCCTTCGTTTACAGTGTCGGTGGACGATTATCGGGTGAACACGGCATCGGCTACAAACGTCGAGACTTAATGGAAGAATTCACAGACCCTGTCGAACTATCCATGATGCGAGCCGTCAAGAAAGCCTTGGACCCGAATAATATTCTGAATCCGGGCAAAATCTTTACCCTCCCGACACCTTAGATATTGATTTTTCTAACGGCTGAACGTATAATATAGACATAAATGAATATATAACCTATCTTCAGGGCAGGGTGAAATTCCCGATCGGCGGTACAGTCCGCAAGCGCAAGCAGATTCGGTGTGATTCCGAAACCGACAGTATAGTCTGGATGAGAGAAGATATGTACTTTACGCACATAATTCGCCCTGATTCCGTTTGGAATCAGGGCTTTTTAATAGGAGGTTTTCTATAATGACACAGCAAAAAAATACGAGTACAATACTATAGAAGAGGCTTTGGAAGAACTTCGCGCAGGACATATGATTATCGTCTCTGACGATCCGGACCGAGAAAATGAAGGCGATCTCATCTGTGCCGCACAATTCTGTACAACGGAAAACATGAATTTCATGGCCAGCCACGGCAAAGGGCTTATCTGCATGCCTGTCAGCCGTGAATATGCACGCAAGCTGAACCTTCCGCCTATGGTAGCACAAAACACGGATAATCACGAAACAGCTTTCACCGTCTCTATCGACCATGTCGACACGACAACGGGCATTTCCGCAGTCGAACGCGCTTACACGGCTCGTAAACTGGTAGACGAAAACACGCGTCCCGAAGATTTTCGCCGTCCCGGTCACATGTTCCCCCTCATTGCCAAAAAAGGCGGAGTCTTGACACGTAACGGCCATACAGAGGCAACCGTCGACTTAATGCGACTGGCAGGGTTGGAGCAAGCCGGCCTGTGCTGTGAAATTATGGCCGATGACGGTACTATGTTGCGGACTCCCGGTTTATGGAAAATGGCTAAAGAATACGGCCTCAAGTTTATTACTATTAAAGATTTACAAAACTATTGCCGCCGTCATGATAAGCATGTCGTTCGTGAAGCAGAAGCCAAGATGCCCACAAATACGGCGATTTTCGTATTTACGGTTACATCAACGATTTAACGGGCGAACATCATGTAGCCCTGGTCAAAGGAGATATCGGTGACGGCAAGAACCTCCTCGTTCGTGTCCACTCCGAATGTCTGACCGGCGATGTTTTCGGCTCTTGTCGTTGTGACTGCGGTGAACAATTGGCTACAGCCATGACACAAATCAACAAAGAAGGGCGCGGGGTACTCCTGTACATGCGACAGGAAGGTCGCGGTATCGGCTTAATTAATAAATTAAAAGCCTACGCCCTCCAGGAACAGGGGTACGATACGGTAGAAGCCAACGAGAAATTGGGCTTTGCCCCCGATTTGCGCGAATATTGGACAGGTGCCCAGATTTTACAGGATTTGGGTGTTAAAGAACTCCGCCTGTTGACCAATAATCCCGACAAGATTTACGGTCTTGAAGAATTCGGTTTAGCTATTACGGAACGTGTACCTATTGAAATGGCACCGCATGAACACGACGAATTCTATTTAGAAACGAAAAAACACAAGATGGGTCACATTCTCCCCCACCTTCAATAATACAATAAAAAAGGTCCTGCCAACGGCAGGATCTTTTTTATTGAAGCAAGGTAAATTCATCTTTATGGTATTTAATCAGCCCGTCTTTTTGCATCCTACTGAGTTCCGCCGACATGGCACTGCGATCTACGGATAAAAAGTCAGCCAACTGTTGGCGATTAAATTCAATAGTAAAGGAAGAGCTACCTAGGCGTCGGGCCTCATCAGACAGATATGCCATCAGCTTTTGACGAGTCGACCGTTGCGAAATATAACGAATTTTTTTCGTTAAAAGAATATTCTTTCCCGCTAATAATCCCATTACATTTCGTAGCACACTCCGAGCCTCTGCAGGTAGAGATGTATCAGATCTCATCAATGAATCGATACTCAAAAAAAGAATATCGCCTTCTTCAACGACAACCACATCCACAATAGCTTGTGCCGACGGTAACGCTGCAAAAGCTTCACCGAATAGTTGTCCCTTTTGAACAAGCGTCAAAATATTTCGGTTTCCCCAGTAATCTTCTTGAACGATATGGCAACTTCCGGATAAGACAATGCTGATAGTGTTTATGTCATCACCTGCATAAAAAACGAAATTGCCCTTGTTAAAATGTCGTTTACGAGCACCCATGGACTGTAATAAAGGTCCTATGGCCGCTTCTTCAACACCCTTAAAAAGATCCGTGTTTTTTAAAAGCGAAATATATTCTTCCATGCTGTCACCTCAGTTATATTTCCAACAGACTCGATACGCTTATTCTACTATACTATGTCCAGAAATAAAACAGGTCTTTAAGGAGGCACGTCATGGAAACACAAACATTTATGAATCCGGCAGGTGGCCGAATGATGAGATCTCTTCAAAATGGCGAAAATATCTCTCATCTTTCATACTGGCCCATTCAGTTGAAACTGATACCTGAAGAATCTCCGGCTTTCAACGGGACGGACTTACTCATTGCTGCTGATTGTACAGCTTATGCATATGCCGATTTCGGTAAGGCATTCACTAAAAACAAAACTCTTATCATTACCTGTCCCAAGTTGAATGATGATAACGCTATCGAAAAACTGACTAATATTCTAAAAAATAATGACGTTCATTCGGTAACGGTCATCCGTATGAGTGTTCCTTGCTGTCAACGTTTAGAAAAAACAGTTGAACAAGCTGTCGCAACCTCGCAAAAAATGCTTCCTGTTAAGACATGTGTCATTACTCCGAACGGATCCGTTCAATAACCATATACTAAAAGGAGCTTCGCTAATGCGAAGCTCCTTTTTTTCAGATATTCCATTCTTCTTTCAAGGTAGAAAGACACAAGAAGGTTTGAGTCATTGTTACCGTCGGAATTTCGTTCAACTCTCTCATAATGAACTGTTCCAACTCATCAGGTGTCTTAACCAGAACTTTCAATATGTAATCGAAAGCCCCTACGATGTGGTGACATTCCAAAACCTCGTCAAAGGTTAAAATACGCTTTCTGAACTCGTCATCTGTCGAAGTACGCTCTACAGTAACCATAATAAACGCAGTTACATTATACCCCGTCTTGCGACGACTTAATTTAACACCGTATCCTTCAATTATTCCGTTGTGTTCCATCTTACGTATTCTTTCGGCCACAGCCGGAATTGACAATCCTACGACCTTACTGATATCCGTCGCCGAAACCTTACCGTTTTTTTTCAGCAACTCCAAAATATTCTCATCAATATGATCCATATGCCTACCGCCCTTTGTGAAATATTTCGTATACTTTATTCCATTATCTTATAAAATGAAAAAAAAGTAAATACAAAATGCAAAAATCTTATGTTTTCACCCGATTTCCATAACCGAAAAAAGGTTAGGGCATTAGCTTAAAATCACTGTTCAAGTCGGAAAAATGAGACTTAAATCCGTCTGTCATGTATATCTTTCCGTCAGTTGTCGTAATCATGGCTTCCACACCGTTTACGGAATGAGCAAATTCCATTCCCCGTTCAGGCCCAAGGACAAACAAAATGGTCGTCAGCATATCCCCCAACATACCGCCATGTTCAATCGACGAATCTACCAGAACGGAATCACTCATCACACCGCTACGAGCCGGTCGACCTGTTTTAGGATCGAAAATATGATGGTACCGCACACCGTTTTCTTCAAAAAGCGTTCATAGTCTCCCGACGTGGAAATATTTTCATTACTTACGGCTACAATACCCAAGTATGTGTCTTTATCATCATTACGCGGATGCTTAATGCCGATGCGCCAGGGGCCGCCTTTAGCGTTGGAACCTAAGGCATACATGGAGCTGGCACCGAGATTAATCAAACCGTTTTCAATATGATGTTTGGCAAAAATAGCCCGTACTTCATCAACGGCATAGCCTTTGGCAATGCCGCCCAAATCAATACTCATACCCGCTTTAGCAAGTTTCACACTGTGATCTTCAGGCCGCAGCAGTATATCCTTATAGTTAACAAGGCTTTCGGCAGCTGCAATTTCTTCATCCGAAGGAATCCGCTGATTATCCGTCCCGATTCCCCACAAGTCCGTTATGACTCCTGTGGTAATATCCCAAGCACCTTGTGATTTTTCAGAGTAAGTTTTTGCAAAATCAATCATTTCATACACGGCAGGATCTACTTGTACATAGTCCTTTCCCGCCGCCGCTTTCAATTTTCCCAAATCACTATCCGGACGTTGTGCACTAGCCAGCCGGTCCAATTCCTGGATTCGGGCAAAACTTTCCTCAACCGCTTCCTTGGCTTCCGGTCCCGTCGCCTTTAAGGATATCGTCGTATCCATGGCTACTCCGTTCTTATCGTAAGACTGCTCCGAACGCGAAAGGCATCCGGAGCAGACCAACGACAGAACGAGAAGGGAGACTACGGCTATCATGGTCGTATATCTTCTTCCGTTCATAACACTATTATCCTATCTTTGCTTCTTCAACTTCAGCTTTTGCCGCTTTTACATATGCTGCAATAGCCTTGGTCGGGCACTTAGTTACACAAGTGGGATCTTCACAAGCATGGCAAATTTCGGGATTTACCACTGCCAAGTGATCGATTACCTGTACGCCACCTTCATGCGAGCAATTACGTACGCAAAGTCCGCAACCGATACATGCAGCCGAGCAGGACTTCTTAGCAACTGCCCCTGCTTCTTTGGAGCTGCAACTTACGCTGACTTTTGCACTTACAGGCAATAATTCGATAACGTGATTCGGGCAAACGCTTGCGCACTTACCGCAACCGGTGCAAAGCACCTTGTTTACTTGGGGTAACCCGTTCGTACCCATCGTCATAGCATTGAAGGGGCAATTGCGAACACAATTACCGAAGCCCAAGCAACCGAACTTACAGGATTTAGGCCCCTGCTGAATCTGCTTAGCAGCTGCACAGTCCATAACACCCTTATATTCGTATGCCATCTTGGCAATACCGATACCGCCACGGCATTTAACATGTGCAAACTTAGCTTCCGCAGCTTCTGCCACCTTACCGGTAAGCATGGCTACTTCTTCAGCAACTGCTGCTTTACCGGGAACGCAGAGATTGGGCGGAACATCAGGATCGTTTACAACCGCTTCGGCATATTTGGCACAACCTGCATAACCGCAAGCACCGCACTGACCTTGAGGCAGAGCTTCTTTAACTTCACCAATCAAAGGATTTTCGTCCATAGCAAACTTCTTATCCGCCGTTGCCAAGACGAAGCCGAATACGGTACCTACGCAGACCATAATAACTACGGCCATGATAGATATAAATAAGGTTTCATTCATAATCTTATGTCACCTCTTATCCTATAACATACCGGAGAATCCGAGGAAGGCCAAGGATAACATACCGGCTACAACGAATGCGATCGGAGTGCCCTTCATAGCTGCAGGCACATCGGCAAAGTCGAGTTTTTCACGAGCGCTGGCCATGAGGATCAACGCCAAAGCAAAACCGATACCGGAACCGACGGCAAAGACGATGTTTTCAATAAAGTTGTAATTGTTCGTTACACTCAATACGGGGACGGACAAAACGATACAGTTCGTAGCGATAAGCATGAGGTAAATCCCCCACATGTTATACAACGTAGGCGATTCCTTCTTGATGATAATTTCCAACAACTGTACGAAGCTGGCTATCAAGACAACGAATGTAATAGTCCGCAAGAACGTAAGGTCGAGCGGTACGAGGACAAAGTTATATACCAACCAAGCCAAAATGGTGCTCAGCGTAATAACGGAAGTTACGGCGAAACCCATGCCGATAGAAGCATTAAGGTTCTTAGAAACGCCGAAGAAAATACACAAGCCCAAGAACTTGGTCAATACGAAGTTGTTAATTAAAACAGCACCGATGAACAGCGTAAAGTATTCACCCATTATGCTTCACTCCCTTCAAGTTCTTTCAGCAAGCGTGCTTTTTCTCGTTTCTGGTTCCAAACTTTGAAACCGGCCATAATAAAACCGATCAACATGAAGGCTCCGGGCGGTAAAGCCATAATCAGAGCCGGTTGATACCAATCTCCGAAAACAGGAATGCCGAAGAGCGAACCGTTGCCGAGAATTTCACGAACGAAGGAAATGAGGAACATTGCTACTGTAAAGCCGAATCCCATGCCCATGCCGTCGAGGAAAGATACGACAATGCCGTTTTTAGAAGCAACCGATTCGGCACGAGCCAAGATGATTGCGAATACGACAACCAAGTCGAGATATACACCCAACGCCTTATACAAATCGGGAGCAAAGGCTTGGAGGAACAGCTGTACACAAGTAACGATTGTTGCGATACAAGTGATGTATACAGGTACACGAACCTTTTTATTAATCGTCTTACGAATAATAGAAACGACTACGTTGTTACAAGTAATAACGAACCAAACCGTAAGACCCATGGTCAAACCGTTAATAACGCTCGTCGTTACGGCAAGACCGGGGCACAAGCTCAGAGCTAATACGAAGTACGGGTTTTCTTCGATAATGCCTCTACTGAATATTTTCCATAAACTCATGATTAGTGACCCCCTAACTGTGCGGCCTTTTCAACAGCTTCTTTTACGCCGCGAGTAACTGCACGGGAAGAAATGGTTGCACCGGTCATAGCTTGGATGAGGTCCGTCTTGCTCGGGTCTTTAGTAACTTCCAAGTGGTCCAGTTTCTTACCCTTGAACTGGCCGCGGAATTTGGGTTTTGAAGCATTGTCGCCCAAGCCCGGAGTTTCGTTATGTTCAAGCATTGTATAGTCCATAACGGAGCCGTCCAACGAAACAGCCGTCAACAATTTAATGGGTCCGCCGTAACCCTTAGGTTCCGTCGGAATAACATAAGCAATCGTTTTGCCGTCTTTTTGGGCAAAATACGTATCTTTTTCGCCGGGTACTTCGGCAAACTTTTCCGCATCGGGAACGAGGGATTTCATGGAGTCCTGTTTCATTTGTTCCGCTTTAACTTTAGCAATCGGGCCGGTTATATAATATACACAGCCGATGATGAGACCGGATACCAAGCAAGTGAGGATAAGATTGAGAGCAATTTTAAAAATGTTATTTTCCGTTGATTCCGACATCTTATTCAGCCTCCTTTGCCTTGACCTTTACAGAGCCGAAAATTCTCGGTTTTACTGTAAGGTCGATTAAGGGAGTTACGGCATTCATTAAGAGGATGGAGTAACAAACCCCTTCAGGATAACCGCCGAGGAGACGAATCAATACGGTAAGTACGCCTGCACCGACAGCAAAAATCAATTGACCTTTCAAGGTAATCGGGGCCGTTACCATATCAGTGGACATGAAGAAAGCACCGATAATCAAACCGCCGGCCATCATGTGGAAAATAGGATCGCCCGTAAAAAGGCCACCTGTTGCATGAGCGCCTACGGCACCACCGAAGACCCACATCAAAATGCCGACAGTTGCAATCATAGCAACCGTTGCCTGCCACTTGACATAGCCCTTATACATGAGGAATAACCCGCCGAGAATCAAAGCACCGTCGACGTTTCACCCATAGAACCGTTACGGAACCCGAGGAACATGTTTTGATACATGGTCATGGGGTCATTGTTAAAGAGTTGAAGTAAAGCATCATAGCCACTCTGTTTCAACACATTCAAAGGAGTAGCACCGGCTACGCCGTCAATAACACTGCCGTTTACCTGCGTCCATGTCGTCATAGCTACAGGCCAGGAAACCATGAGCCCTGCACGGCCTACATGTGCGGGGTTAAACAGGTTATATCCCAAACCGCCCATAGCTTGCTTACAAACTACGATGGCAATAAAGGACCCGACGATGCACATCCACCACGGTAAGATCGGTGAACAGCACATTGCCAACAAAAGACCGGTAATAACGGCACTGCCGTCATTAATCGTAATTTTCTTATGCATGAACTTTTCCCAAGCCCATTCGAAGAAAACGGCCGATACGATAGATACTATAATATTAAGTAGTGCATTAAATCCGAAGTAATATACACCGAAAGCTGCGGCCGGTACAAGCGTTGCCACAACAGTCCACATAATTTTGGGGATGGATTCGTTACAACGGACATGCGGTGAGGAGGACACAGTAAGAACTACTTCTTGTGCACTCTTTTCCATAATTTATCCCTTCTTCCATTAAAGACTTAGCCTATTTGGCTTCCGCTTTCGCTTTAGCAGCTTGTTGCTGTGCTTTTACTTGAGCTTTGGCATTTCTGATGTACTGAACAATATTGCGTTTAGCAGGACATACATATACGCAACTGCCGCATTCAACACAGTTCATAACACCGTATTCCATGCATTTATCCCATGCTTCGCAATGAGACAAAATACTGAGCTGACTGGGAATCAAACCCATAGGACAAGCATCTACACAACGACCGCAACGAATGCAGGGATCTTCGACACCTACCTGACACTTTTCAGGAGACAGTGCCAAAATTCCGGATACGCCCTTAGCAACAGATACGTCAAGTTGGAATTGTGCAAGACCCATCATAGGACCGCCTGCAATTACACGATCGGGCTGAGCTGAAAGCCGCCGCAATAATCGACTGCATATTGGAAAGATGTACCGATACGCAAGCGCAGGTTCTTCGGTTCTTTAATGCAATCACCCGTAACCGTTGTTACGCGTTCAATAAACGGAATACCGTGACATACGGCATCGGTAATGGCTATAACCGTACCGACATTGGAAACGACGCAGCCTACATCCATAGGCAATCCGCCGGGCTGCACTTCGCGGTCCGTAACAGCTTTAATAAGCATCTTTTCAGCACCTTGAGGGTACTTGGTCGGCAACGCTTCGACAGATACTTCCGGAACGTTCTTGAACGCTTCTTTCAGCTTGCTGACAGCTTCGGGTTTGTTATCTTCAATGCCGATGTAGCCTTTGGAAACCCCCAAAGCCTTCATACAGATTTGAACACCCGTTACCAACTTATCCGCTTCTTCAAGCATTAAACGATAGTCACAAGTCAAATACGGTTCGCATTCTGCCGCATTGACAATAAACGTATCTACCGGCTTGTTGGGAGCCAACTTGACATGAGCCGGGAAGGTAGCACCGCCGCAACCGACGACGCCGGCTTGTTTAATACGTTCAACGATTTGTGCCTTGTCAAGTTCTTTCCAATCTTTTTCATCAGGCAACCCGTCCGCCCATTCATCAAGGCCGTCAGCCTTGATTACGACAGCCATGCACGTAACCATCATGTTATGCGGCATGGGAGCTACCTTAACGACTTCGCCGGATGTGGATGCATGAATGTCGGCATGCAAAAATGCATCACTCGTCCCTATTAATTGACCTTTTTTTTTACATGGTCCCCTACTTTAACAGTAGGCGTACAAGGAGCACCGAAGTGCTGACTCATAGGGATGACTACTTGTTCCGGCAGTGCCGGGGTCTCGATGGCTTTGTCCTTAGCATAGGCCTTGCCGTCATCAGGATGAACCCCGCCGATAAAGCTTTTCATCATCTGAAATCACCTCATTATAAATAAGTTATGTAATAGAAAAATAATGAAGACTGAAGAAAATTTCAGGAACGAATTGTTTCGTTTCAAACCGATAACGCCGTTTTATAAGGCCATAGCCTTATAAACACACAAACAGACGGACTTTCGTCCGCTATTATCCGTATATCGCATGTATGAAGAATTCAAAACGCTGCCGACTTGTATATTTATGCGTTTTATATTCTCCACTTTGCATGATTAAAGAATGCTCAAAAATCCGGTCAGCCTTCAACTTGGCAACCTTATACTTCTTTTTCGCATACCTATTCTCACGCATTTGTTTGAAGAGGTAATTCGCCCTTTCAATCGTTTACATTATAGCATTATAAAATCCGTTATTCAACGGCTAATTACCAATCTTTCCCGCTTCTTGAGTGTAGAAAAATACATTATGATACACGCTATCAATACGTATTAAAATGTACTCTCAAAGTATATTTTATTTATTAAAAGAATACTTTTTCACTCCACAAATGTCGGCATAAGTTTTTTTATCCCGTTTTACACATACATCATTCTTAAAGTATACTTTTTTTCGACACGACAAAAAGACTCGCCGGAAAGAATCACTCTTCCTAACGAGTCTTTTTATTTTCTTTTATTTTATTTTTCTTTTAATTCCAATGCCGTTTTAATTAAGCCTTTAAATAACGGATGAGCCTTCGTCGGCCTTGACTTAAACTCAGGATGGAACTGGCAACCAACAAACCAGGGGTGGTCGGGAGCTTCAACGATTTCCACCAGTCGATCGTCCGGCGAGGTTCCGGAAATGACCAGGCCCGCATCAGTCAATTCTTTCCGGTATTTATTATTGAATTCCCAACGATGACGATGGCGTTCATAAATTAAATCTTCGCCATATACTTCTTTAGCCTTTGTCCCTTCACGCAACTTGCAAGGATACAGGCCGAGACGCATAGTACCGCCTTTTTCAGATACATCCACCTGATCAGCCATCAAGTCGATAACCGGATATTCAGCCGTTTCATTAAATTCTGAAGAAGTGGCCCCCTGCATGCCGCACACATAGCGAGCATATTCCATGACGGAACATTGCATACCCAGGCACAACCCCAGGAAGGGTATCTTATGTTCTCGGGCATAATGAATAGTTCTTACCTTGCCTTCTACACCGCGCCCACCGAAACCGCCGGGAACGACAATGCCGTCAATGTCTTTAAATACGGCATCAAAATCGACATCATCACCTTCCAACGTTTCCGAGTCGATCCAGTGAATATTAACCTTGGATTTATAAGCAATGCCCGCATGGCTCAAGGCTTCAGCAACGCTCAAATAGGCATCGTGCAAGGCTACGTATTTACCGACCAAGGCAATTTCCAATTCTTTTTCCGTATGATAAATATCATAGACCATCTTTTTCCAGTCTTCCATATCACACGGCCTATCTTCTAAGGCCAATTTATCGAGAACAATTCGATCCAAGCCTTCTTCCGCCAACAACAAAGGTACTTCGTAAATACTGTCGAGCGTACGATTTTGAATAACCGCGTCTTTATCTATATCGCAGAAGAGAGCCAGCTTGTCCTTCATATCTTCTGACAAGGGTTTTTCCGAACGGCAAACGATAATATCAGGCTGAATACCGATGCTGCGCAGTTCTTTAACACTGTGTTGTGTCGGTTTTGTTTTCAATTCACCGGCTGCTCCGATATAAGGAACTAAGGTGACGTGAATGTATAAGACATCATTACGACCGACTTCTTTCTTAATCTGTCTGATAGCCTCCAAAAAGGGTAAGCTTTCTATATCACCTACTGTACCGCCGATTTCAGTGATGACGATATCCGCATTATCGTCATCGCCTACACGATGTACATTTTTCTTAATTTCATTGGTAATGTGAGGAATGACCTGAACCGTCGAGCCGAGATAGTCGCCGTGACGTTCTTTTTGCAGAACGGACCAGTAAATTTTACCGGTTGTAACATTCGAATTTTTACCGAGGTTAATATCGATAAACCGTTCATAATGCCCCAAGTCAAGGTCCGTTTCCGTACCGTCATCTGTAACGAAGACTTCACCGTGTTGGTACGGGCTCATCGTGCCGGGATCGATATTGATATACGGATCGAATTTCTGAATTGTTACTTTATAACCGCGGTTTTTCAACAATCGTCCTAACGATGCGGCAGTAATACCCTTACCCAACGAAGATACGACACCGCCTGTTACAAATATGTATTTTGCCATAATTCCTCCCTGCCGGGCTCGTGCCCGTTACCATCAAAGACTATCAACCGTTTATGTCAACTGCTTACATTGTTTCAGGTGCTGAAATTCCCAACACGGCTAAACAGTTAGCAATCGTAATCTGTACAGCCGTAACCAGTGCCAACCGAGCTTCTTCCAACTCCTTATCCGATTGGATAATGTGACAGTTATTATAAAAAGCATGGAAAAGACCGGCCATTTCATAGACGAAATGAGCGATGCGATGAGGTGCCCGATCGGCAGCCGCTTTACGTATTTCTTCCGGATAGGCCGCCATTTTTTTGATTAAAGCCAACTCTCGTTCTTCTTTCAACTTGTCCCACTTTGTATTTTTCCAAGTCATGTCGAAGACATCGCCGTTTTCGGCAATTTGCTTATATATACTGAAAATCCGTGCATTGGCATATTGAATGTAATATACGGGGTTTTCATTACTGTGCGATTTAGCCAAATCGAGATCGAAATCAAGCTGTGTATCCAAGGACCGCATAATGAAAAAATATCTGGCCGCATCGGTACCGACTTCCTCAATTAATTCGTTAAGCGTAATAGCCTGCCCTGTCCGTTTCGACATCTTAACCAGCTCGCCGTTTCTAAAGAGGCTGACCATTTGCAACAGCAAGATTTCCAATTGATTCGGGTCAAGCCCCAAAGCCGCCATAGCCGCTTTAACGCGAGCCACATAACCGTGATGGTCGGCTCCCCAAATATTGATAAGCTTTTTAAACTGCCGTTCATATTTGTTCTTATGATACGCAATATCAGCGGCCAAATAGGTGGGCACCCCGTTATCACGAATAACAACGCGATCTTTATCATCTCCGTACGCCGTTGATTTTAACCAGAGCGCCCCGTCTTTTTCATACATATTGCCGTTGCCCTTCAGCGTTTCACACGCTTTTTTAATGGCTTCGGGATGCAACGTCCGTTCACTGAACCATTTATCAAAGGTAACGTTGAAACTTTCCAAATCTCGCTTAAGAGCCTTCAATTTTTCTTCATAAGCTCGATTTTTGAAAATTTCCAATCGATCCTTTTCATCCATTTGTAAATATTTATCCCCGTCTTGCTCTATAATAGCACGAGCCGTGTCGATAATATCGGCTCCGTGATAACCGTTTTCGGGAATTTCCGCTTTTTTGCCGAGCAATTCCAGATAACGAGCATTGACGGACACCGCCAAGTTATTCATTTGATTGCCTGCGTCGTTAATATAATATTCGGACTGAACATTATATCCCGCTGCACGCAACAAATTAACCAGAGCACTTCCGTATGCAGCTCCACGCCCGTGCCCTACATGTAAAGGGCCTGTCGGATTGGCGCTTACATATTCCACCTGCACCGTATCTTCCGCCCGCAAGGGGGCTTGCCCGTACTGTTTTCCTTGTTCAAGAATATGGCACAACGTATCGTAAATGATATCGTGCTTTAAGAAAAAGTTAATGAACCCCGCTCCGGCAACTTCAGCTTTTTCCAACCACGGAGCGTCCAAGTGCTTCAAAAGTACGTCAGCAATCATACGCGGTGACTTATGAGCTATTCGAGCCGATTGCATGGCAATATTGGTCGCAAAATCGCCGAACTCTTTTTGCGGCGGCACTTCCAGGAGGACATCGGGATATTCGCCGTCCGGCAAATCTCCTGCCGACACGGCTGCTGCCAATGCCGCTTTAATTCCTTGTATTACCGTTTCCTTCATATCCATTACGCCCGATCCTCCCGAATCTCCATAAATAATTGGTTATATGTAGACGTCAATTCGCCTAATAAAACATCGTATGCTAAATATATCCTGCCGATACCGTCAACCATATCGACTTTGATTTCATAGGTTTTCATACTTACTTCAATATCTCCGAAAGGCGTCTCATACAAGGATTTTTTTACCTTGCCGACAGCATATTCCTGTTTTTGCCGAATCTTTCCGAGACGCAATAAGATGAGCGTCCCGTCGGTTTGCAACTTAATCACCGTCGTAACGCCCTCCATGCCGGTAATTTCGCTTTCTTTATAGACGAAATATCGGGCTCCATGTTTTTTTCGTAGTATTTACCCGCCGAAACGAGTTCCGACTTAACTTCCTTGCCGTCCATATCCCGCTGGATACTGACAACGCTGACCAACACTCGCTTCAATCGGACTCAACTCTCCCTATGATAATCTAATGTTACTATTATATACTACTTAACTCGAAAAATAAACTTTCTTTTACGGGTTTTCCACCAACCACGGCCAATACCGTTTCGGCATATTTTGTCTACGCAACTCTTCGTTACGTCTTGAATCGATGGCTACAGTCTTATAAAAAGTTTTCCACAAAGATGAAAAAGCTCTTTCTTTTTCCGATAAGTCGGCTGATGAATATATTCGCCCGTCAATATGAACGAGAAGGGCCTTGCCGTTTTCATAAAAAACGCCCTCATGCCTATTTACATCGTGAATAACCCAACGTTCCTTCGGTAGTCGTGCAGCAAAATGCGATGCCAGCAGAGGTACTACATTACACACCGGCTTAGCAGGTGCATACAACATTCCGTCGGAAAACTCGCGAAAGCGCAAGAGCCCTGATAAGGCGTGACGTTCATTAGCTGTCTTTCGCGCCATATTGCGAACACGCCATAAGGCCGCCTCTTGAAGTCGTCTATAAAAGTCATGTTTCAATATAAAGGCACGGCGAATATACGTTGTCAATGACGCTTCCTTTCCCTTTATATCAGACAAAAATCCATAATATAAATAATATACCGCTTTTTCACCACATTGATTTTTCAGACCTGTTAAAACACGACCTGCTTTATCCGCTTCTGTCGGTATGTATTTACAATCTCCGAAAAGAGAGGTCTCCGCACTCTCCCCAATAGTACCGACACGGGTAATGCCGTCCGCATATGCCGCAAAAAGTGCGGACATAAACCCGAAAAAGGTCCCGTCATATGTATAGTTCATCTGCCACCTCTAAAAAAGGGATGTAGGCGCATAAGACGCCTGTCTTTCCTGAAGACGCAAGGTACGATCGATATTTTGTAAGTTATACGATCCTCCGAAATACTTTCCCTTGCAAGTAATAAAGTACTTTGCCCGCTTCATGACAATCCCCAACCGTTTTACCGTATCAAAAGATAAGTATGCACTACGACGAGCCGCACAAATGCGCCGTGCCGAAAGGACTCCTATGCCCGGCACGCGCAGAAGCATTTCATATGATGCCTTATTGATTTCTACGGGAAAGACTTCGGGATGGCGCAGAGCCCAACATGCCTTCGGATCCAGATACAAATCAAAATCGGGATTGTCTTTCGAAAGAATTTCATCGGCTTTAAACCCGTAAAAGCGTAGCAACCAATCGGCCTGATACAACCGATGCTCTCGTTTAAGAGGCGGTTCCGTCACTACCGGCAGACGCGTATCCGTAACGACAGGCACGTAAGCCGAATAATAGACACGTTTTAAATGTATGCGTTTATATAAGGACTCCGCAAGTCGCAAAATATGCCGATCCCGATCGGTCGTTGCACCGACAATCATCTGTGTAGTCTGTCCTGCAGGCAAAAATATACCTGCCTTACGGCTCTTCTTTCTCTCATAACGGTTGATTGCAATCCCGCCGGCTAAAGAGTTCATGGGCTTCAAAATGCCGGTTTTTGTCTTATGAGGAGCCAGTAACTTTAGGCCCGTTTCGGACGGCAACTCAATGTTCACGCTCATCCGATCCGCATAAAAAGCTAAGCGTTGAACAAGGGCTTCATCCGTCCCGGGTATTCCCTTCATATGAATATAGCCGTTAAACTTATATTCTTCTCGCAACAATCTTGCCGTTTCAATAAGAAGTTCCGTCGTATAGTCGGGGGATTTGTAAATACCGGAGCTCAAAAACAACCCTTCAATATAATTACGCCTGTAAAACTCAATCGTTAAATCGGCAATTTCACGCGGCGTCATAAGGGCTCGTCGTATATCATTCCCTACACGATTGACACAGTACGCACAATCATATATGCACCGATTGGTCATCAATATTTAAAAGAGAAATGCACCGACCGTCAGCCGACCACGAATGGCAAATACCGCATGACTCGGCAGCACCGATACCGCTCGCTGTATTCTTGCGCGAGCTTCCGGACGACGAACAGGATGCATCATACTTAGCCGCATCTGTAAGTATTTTCAATTTTTCGGACATTGCTTCTCCCAACATACAATCTCCCCCCCTCATCAGAATATCACAGCCATGCCTATTTATCAAACATTTGTTCGCCATTTGTGACGAAAATAATCCCCCGCATTTCTACGAGGGATTTATTATCCTATACCGCTGTTTTATTTTCTTCTATAATCGTACCGGTCTTTAAATCGACTCTTTCCAACCACTTTAAGTCATACGGCTCATATACAACTTTCTCGTAAGCCGTCACATCGAGAAGAGTTCCGTCCCAATCGCTGTGAATTTCACCGGTTTGCTTAATTAAGATATCATATAAAATATTATACGTAACGCCGTCCTTCTCGTCTTTTTCAACGATAGTACTGTATGGCAACGTTTTATGATAAGTCAAAGGCAACCCTTTGTAATCAAAATGGAAGCCGCAACGCATGCGACAACCGTCCAACCCTCGATAGTCGGCAATTTTTTTCAAATCGCCCAAAATCTTGTCATGTTCAGTTTCATATAAGTTTTCCGGAGTCGTTTCCGTATAGTCGAAGCGAAACTGTATAGACGCTCCCGGAATAAGGCGGAATCGTTCCAGGTAAGGAATCATATCCTGCTTCGGATAGTCTTTATATAAAACACAATTGATGCGGAAAGGTACTGCTAAGCGTTTCAGTAAGCCGTCATTGGACTCGACTACATAGTGTTGCATATGTCTGGACACGTTAATGCACGTAATCTTATCCTTATTTTTTTCCGTAAATCTCACAATGTCATCTTCCGTCTGAAACTTCGATACAGGTAAGGTCGTATTTATATATACCTTATGAGTTTTCGGAATTTCATCCAACATTTGTTGCAATACGTTCAAATCCGCAAAGGGCTCTCCCCCCGTAAAGACAAAATCACAATAAGGGGTAATGGCACCCATACGACGGATGCTCTCACAAATTTTATCTGCCGAAAATCCTTCAGGATTTTCATATTCCGCTTTATTTATACAAAACGGGCAGTTATTCAAGCAATTATACGGGACGAATACGGTTACGGTCGCACCGCCTTCACGCGTCTTATACGGATGTATTTCCGTCCGTTTCCCTGCTAAATAGTTCGACTGTGCTGTCATAAATCTCTCCTCACGGCAATCGTCGCATTAATTTTAAATTTTAATCAATATCCGGCTATTTATCCATTATGCCGATTAATCAGACAATTGCGTTATACTACAGTATACCCATTCTAGCATATATTTTCTCTGTCGCAAAGAGACGTATCTTACAAATTTAATCACTTCTTACTTGCAAAGTGAACCATAAAAAAGCGACCTTCGTCAGGTCGCCTTTATACAGTCAAAATTCATTTATTTCTATTATTTAAACAGCTTCATACAATGAATGACTCATACCTACCAACAAGTCAAAACATTCCAGAGTATTAAGCCATCCTTCAGGAATGGCTCCGGCACCGTAAATTGTCCCTGCCAAACTGCCGCAAACAGTCCCGCATGAATTGCTGTCATCGTCATGATTACACGACATGATAACGGCATGACGCAACGAATCGGTCTTTAAATACAGTAAACGGCAACCGCTAAAATACCGGCAGCGTGCTTACTATCGGTCAACCTTTTGATACTGTCGACAGGAACCCTGTCCGACTCTGCCTCCGTCACGGCCATGCGCAACCGTTCTGCAGTCAATTCTCCGCCCGCTTCATTTTCAGCTTTCGTAATTACTTGAGGCAAAGCTTCACGCAAAGACATCCCCTTACTAAGTAAGGCAATGAGCAGGCAATAGGATCCCGTCGTCACGACGGCTTCCGACCCGCCGTGTGTTAAAAAAGCCGTTTCACAACCGACATGAAAGGCTTCTTCCGGACGTTCACTGTAAAACAAGCCTACCGGAGCCGCCCGCTTCACAGCTCCTCCGCTTTTACTGCTATTGGGTACTTCGTGAGCGGCAAAAGATATCCCCATGGCCAAAGACTGCAGGCAGGTTTTTCCCGGCGCCCGTCGAACATATAATGACGCTGTATCCATAAGATCATATCCCCACTTATCCTCATGGGGTTGCCGTAACATCCACGCCTTTTGTTCAGGCTTAACGATACGTTCCGTCTGCGTATAATACCAGCGCATATAGGAGCGAAAAACTCTATCTACCGAATCAACCCCGTCTTCAGCCGCCCATAACAAGCCGTCAGCCGTAAACAAAGTCAGTTGTGTATCATCGGAAATAACCGCCTTATTGCCGTCTTTCTTTGATTTTAAAATCGTACGAAGTCCGTGCGGTCCGTATTTACGTCGGATAGCATTCAAACTGTCGAATTCAATGACATATCCCAGCGCATCGCCGGTCGCACCGCCAAGCATACATCCCTTAAACCGTTCCAATTTGTCCATACGCTTCCCTCCGTCCGCAACAGCAACAAAAAAGATGTACCGCCAAGATAAGGCGGCACCAGCTAGGGAATACTTCTCTCGTTTTATCTGATTCGATTATATCAAAGGCCCTTTTCCATTTGCAATAAACTTGCCAACTCCGTATATTACCACAAAAAAAGGAGCGTATCATGACAATTTTCAATGATACGCTCAGCACATATTACAAATAATTATTCACTTATATGCTTTTTCCATACTTCTCGAACAGAGGTATAAAAATAAAGTATATAGGAAAATACAACGCCGATCATGGCCTGTAATATTTCGAAGGGCAATTTAATAAGTGAGTATTCAGGCGTGCTGTAGACGTAAGCTCTTCCCAAAGAATAGCCTATAACCATAATCACCGCGCCTACAAGCAAAGCCCCTATGACGCGCCCTTTAGAACGCTTTTCTTCTCCGCCGGCAATAAGCATGGCAATCATACCGGCCTGGAGGCCATGTGTAACTAACGACACGAACATGGGCGCCGGATAAAGAAAAAGTCGCCCAGAAAAGCACCGATGCCGCCGACAAAGAAAGCTTCTTTCGGTGTGAATAACAGGGCAGCCAAACAGATAACAATATCGTTAATATACAGGTGTCCTCCCGGTACGGGAATACCGAATGAGCTTAGAGCAATATTCATAGCCATAAAAAGAGCGGCCATAGTTAACCTTCTTGTAGCTGTATGGGTCATTGTTCCCGCTGTTCCTTGTTTCTGCATCATTACATCACCTCATAAGTATATTTGACATTATTATACAGCGATTCTGACTATATGAATATATACAGAAAGACATAATATATAATAGGACAGTTTGTATGATGCAAATAAAAGCAGCCTTATAAATCGCTTCCGATTTATAAGGCTGCTTTATGTAAAATCTTATCTTAACTTACCTTTTCCCGGTCCGAGAATTCGAGCACTGTTCAAGACAACTGCCAAGGTCGCCGTATTATGAATAACGGCAGCCCAGAGAGGACTGATTTTCCCCAAAGCTCCGAGAAGCATAGCTGTCGAGTTAACGAGAATGGTAGCCGTAAAGTTTTGATTAATAACTTCCATTGTCCGCTGCCCGATTTGTAAGGCGTTAAACAACTTGCCCGGGTCTTCCGAACGAATCGTAATAGCTGCCGATTCAGCGGCAATATCCGTCTTTTGTCCGCCCAAGCTGACACCGATATCAGCAAAAGCCAACGCCGGTGCATCATTTATACCGTCACCTACCATCATGACATTGCCTCGTTTTTGCAATTCCATAACATAGTTGGCCTTATCTTCCGGCAAAATTTCAGCATGATACCCGTCAATATCCATAGCATGAGCTACGTCTGCAGCCACTTCCTTAGAATCGCCCGTTAACATAACGACTTCGTCAACGCCGATACGTCGCATACGATTCAAAGTCTTTTTCATACCCGGACGAACGGGATCCTGAATGGTTAAAAAGCCCATGTATTCCCCGTCTTTAGCTACGAAGAGAATGTTCTTACCCCACGTTTTGTCAACAACTGCCGGTACGCCTGTTACCCCTTCTTCATCCATAAAGCGGCGCGAACCTACGAGAATATCACCGCCGGAAATTCTTCAAAGGGAGGAACGGTGGCCTTCATACCGCGTGCCACAACCGTTTCAGATGAGTCATGCGGCGGCGTCTGCCAATCGTTGTCCTTTACATACTTCTGGATAGCTACCGCCAAAGGATGGACAGAGTGCATCTCTGCAGATGCAGCAGACAGGATGATTTCCTTTTTCGAAACACCTTCACGTGTTTCAATATGAGAAATTTGAGGTATGCCGATAGTAATGGTACCCGTCTTATCAAGGACTACCGTATCGACATTGGAAAGGTTTTCAATATAATTACCGCCTTTAATGAGGATCCCTTGCTTAGCCGCTACCCCGATAGCTGCGGAAATAGCCGTTGCCGTCGATAGCTTCAGGCCACAAGAGAAATCGATAAAGAGCAGGTTCAGAACACGTTGCCAATCTTTCGTAGCCCCGTAAATAATAGCAGCACCGATAAAGGAAACGGGTACGAGCATGTTTGCCATCTTGTCGGCAAAGTTTTGTACGGGTGCACGACGAGTTTGCGCTTCTTCAACCAAGTGAATAATCTGTGCCAAAGACGTATCCTTACCGACTTTTTCAACGGTCATGACCAGGTCACCCGCTTCAATAACCGACCCTGCATAAACGGAAGATCCTTCCTGCTTAATAGCCGGAGCCGATTCACCGGTAATGGAGGCCTGGTTAACAGCCGCATTGCCGCCGATAACCTTACCGTCGACGCAAATCTTTTCACCTAAGTGAACAGCAATACAATCGCCGGGTTTCAACGAGTCTACAGGGACCTTGCGTTCCCGTCCGTCTTCAACGAGCCACACGTCTCGCTGATCCAATTTAAGTAAGCTGGAAATCTGACTGCGAGCCTTTTCAGCCGCATATTCAGTCAACATTTCAGCCCCGTTGGAAAGAGCCAGTAAGGTCAAGCTCGATTCAGGCTTACCGGACAAGACGGAAGCAATAACCGCCGTAGCCGTCAAGGTGTCCGCATTGGCCTGTTTATCCTCAATAATGCCGGCAATGCCGTTTTTAATAAAGCGGCGGGCAATGAAAAGGGTAAAAAGACGACGAACAAGCAACATAGACGCATAGAATTCAGGATTCGTCTTGTTCAAAATGTTCATGGCAATAAAGCCGCCGACGGATAAAATGGCTTCGCGACGATACGCCGATGCATCCAAATCACTTTTTTCTTCTTTCTTTACTCCCCGTTTATCTTCAAACTGACGGATAAATCGGGTAATGGCCCGCATATCAAGTAAGCCCTTGTAATACAGAACAACTTCTTTATCATCAGCCGAGGCTGCCACAACACCGCGAATGCGTCGTAACTGCGCAGCAAGAATCGGACGCATAAGCGTCGGCAAAAATGCGCGCAACGGTACTTTATATGAATTATACATACTTATCCCTACTTTCCGCGTAAAAGTGCTACAGCCCACCACAACATTTGCGGACCCGAAGGCATTTCATCGAGGGTTACCATACGGCGAATACCGCGAACGATGAGAATGAATGAAACAAGGGAGCGCAAATCGAAAAGGCGGTGTGTGCGTTCGTAAATATAATCACTCATAGTTCCCATGACTTCCTGCAACGTATGCTTATATTCCGAGGCAGGCTGTCTGTGCGGCATTTGCGGCCGCATTATCGTCTCTCTTACACAGGGCGACAGAAAAAAGCGTCCTTCCAGGAAGACTTCTACGCGTTTAAAAACAGAGTCGTCTTCAGCACAGATAAGAATACCGCCCGTTGTAACATTTACCTGTACAGACGTAATGCCCTTCACTTTTTCCAAACCTTCTTGCAATAAATCGGCAAGACTTGCATTTCCCACAAGAGCCGCTGCACGATACCGTCTCCGACCGGGCAATGCGGATACACAGGCAAAGGCCGGTGTTACACAGTTTGTCGGGGGTGCGGTCCGTACATTCTGCGGGGCAGTTACAAAACCCCGACCGGGAGTTACTGTTGACTGAGGCGAGCCGTGTAAAAACGAGTGAACGGCCTTACCGATAGAGGCGCCCAGCATAAATCCGGATACATAGGACACAATTAGTCCTCCTTTCAACATGGTTCATTATATATTGTTCGACTTCAGCCAATTCCCTATTGGCACGCAGTACATCCGGCTTATAGGTCAACAATACGGATCCTGTAAGCGGATTCACTTCGACCGTTTCGATTTCCTTATACGCCGAAATGTGCTCATACACCTGCCGAACCAAAGACTGGTTATTGATAAGTCGTTTACTTTGTAAACGTATTCTTCCGGGTATATAGGAGCGAACCGATACGGTGCGAATAATAAAATCCCACTTTGAAAAAGTGAAACATAGTTGTTCGAACTCCTTTATTATATCATTTTTTTATAAGAAAAAGGTATCATTTTTAAAAGAAACTGCCGCCACAAGTGGCGGCAGTTTCTTTACCCCTATGCCTTAAGCCTGTTCAGCTTCCTGAGCGGCAATAAGATCTTCAATTCTTCCTTCTGGCGTTGTAATTCAGCCAAGGGTACGTTCGTAGCCACGCTGCCAACTGCCGGTTGCTGAAGTGCGAGAAGCTGCTGTTCTCTTTCAGCCATCAATTTATAACCGAAAACGCCGGCAATAACACCTACGCCCAAGCCAATCCAAAAATCGCTATTTTGAAACATGTTCGACATCTCCTTTTCCATAATTGATAGCAATTATTTTTGCCTGTTCTCAAGTCTACATGTAGTTTTGAGAATTGTCAAGACACAAACATTACTTTTATTTTTCCCTATTCACTTTATGGGTAACGATATCTCTTAAATACTCGTAAAAATCGCCACCCAACTCTTCGTCACGCAAGGCATATTCTACGGTAGCTTGTAAAAAGCCTAACTTATTACCTACATCATATCGCTTGCCTTTAAAGCAATAGGCATATACGGGTTCACGATGAGCCATTTCTTTCAACGCATCGGTCAACTGAATCTCTCCGCCTTTTCCGGGCTGTGTATGCTGCAATGTTTCAAAAATACGGGGAGTAATAATATACCTGCCCAAGACGGCTGTACGGCCGGGGGCCTCATGAAGAGACGGTTTTTCAATCATATCCGTTACACGCAAAAGATTTTCGCTCACTTGAGTGCCTGCCACGATACCGTAAGACGATACTCTTTCAGGGGCCACTTCCTGGCAACCGAGAACCGTAGCGTTTACATCGTTGAATACATCAATCATTTGCTGCAGTGCCGGTTTTTCCCGGTTATAGACGACATCATCTCCGAGCAATACGGCAAAAGGCTCGTTATCAATAAAGGAGCGGGCACACAAAACGGCATCACCGAGACCGCGCATATGTTTTTGTCGAATATAATGGATATTGATTTCCGAAATATCCCGAACCAGCTTTAACAAGTCTTCTTTACCGCTTTGCTCTAAATGCTGCTCCAATCCGGGCGTCGTATCAAAATGATCCTCAATGGCTCTTTTGGCATGTCCGCTGATAATCAAAATTTCTTCAATACCGCTTGCCAAGGCTTCTTCTACGATATACTGAATAGTCGGCTTATCGACAATGGGTAACATTTCTTTCGGCGTCGCCTTGGTAGCCGGCAAAAATCGTGTGCCGAACCCGGCAGCGGGAATAACGGCCTTACGTATTTTTTTCACAATAGCTCCTTTTATTCAAACCAACGACTTAAATCGAATTCTTCTCCGATAATTTCCTTGATATATCCCTGCCCGAGGTACAAACCGAGAAGCGACAAGGTCGAAACGCGTAGCATCGTGCTGTCCCAAATATCACTGATATCCGCCAAAACAGGTGAAATGCCTTCCATGACATCCAAAGCTTCTTCGCCGCTGAAATTCGCCGGGCGCTTGCGTGCCAAACGCAACAATCGATCCTGTGTACCTCGATTTTCTATACCGGCCATACGGAAAAAGCGCGAAGACATGGTTTCGTCGATGAGAGCCAATTTATATAAGGGCGAATTAAAAGACTGTACGACAAATTCTCCGGGCAGGAATTCATCCTGCAAGGCCTTACGTAATTCTTCTTCCGTAAAACCTCTATAGCGGAATAAGAGCGGATACGAATCTCCCAAAAGAGCCGCAAAGGTCGTACCCTTGGCTTCGACAGCCGTACAATGAAGATAGTCCAATTGCTGATAATAAGGCCGTTCCGTCGGAAAGCGATCGACAATGGGCAGCACATATTTTTCCATATACTGTCCGAACGTTTCCTTATCAACATTATGCGTGTTTCTCGAATAAAGAAACAGCAATAAAAGAGCTAAAATCCGATAGTGAGGCCGCGACAAAGAGGGCATAACCTTCAGCGCATCCGTAGCCACAAGGTGACGCGTCGATGTTTCGGGACAACGAACCACATCGGCAAAGGCACGGGTTACAACGGCTTCCACAAAAGACTCGGGGTGAGCCGTATAAGTTTTTTGTACCTGCCGTAATGCATCCTGAACCGCAAAAGAAGAAAGCACCTTTTCGCGTTCGTCATCAAGAGTAGCACCTACGGAGCGAAAAGCGGCATCCGTAATATATTGAACTTGCTTCTTCAAATCCGTACGAACAATAGTATATTGCTTTAAGAAATGCTCCGTACACCGGGAAATGACAGGAGACTCTGCCAAATCACCTCGACGCCACGGCTGTTCTTGTGCTTTATCGTTTTCCTGCACCTTTACTGACGGTACAACCTTTTCCTCAGTCGTTTCCTGCTGAACCGGTGCTTCAGTTGTTTCACCTTTCCTTAACACTTCCGACAAAACGGGAACGGGTTGAGTCGCATCTAATACAACTGCATCTTCCGCCTCTTCCCGAGGTTTTGCTTTATCGGCTTCTTTAGCCGCTAAATCGGCAGCCACGACAGCGGCAATATCAGCCAATGATTGACGCCCCGTTTTTTCCTCTTTTTCGGATCCCGCGTCTTGAGCTGCCCGGGCTTTTTGTATAGCCGCTTTTACTTCTTCACGTTTAAGAACTCGAGTGTTTTCGGCATTATCCGCTTCCTGTCGATGTTTCTCACTGTACAGTACTTCTCCGTCGACCCCGACGATACGACCGTCTTTCGTTAAATAACCGGGCGTAGTCTTTGTTTCCTTACGATGTACCTGTACAGATTTAGACTCACTCCGAACAGTTTCAGGCTTTTGCCCAACAGGCGTATACTGTCCTTTCTTTCCTTCTCCTGCAGAGTGATGAGACGGCGAATGGTGCCGTTCTTTTAAGACGGGGGTCTCTTCACGATGTTCCTTCTTTTTATCGTCCCCTGAATAGACAAGGTAACATACGGCAAAAAACACAATAATCGTGCCGACTACCAAAATATACGGCAGAAATTGACTCATACATCTCCACTCCTCTTTCCGAAATACTGAATGCACTCCGTATAATTGTATCACACAGACGCACTCGTTTGTATCTTTTTTTACCGTTAGACAAGGCAAAAAGCATATTCTATAATAAAAAATAAGTTTTCGTAATTGGCAGGAGGCATAAAAATGAAATTTTATAAAGCCGTTCTTTTCGATATGGACGGAACGGTTCTGGATACACTCACCGATTTAACCGATAGCCTGTCCGTAGTCTTTAAGAGTCGCGGTCTTTCCGTCTTGACTCGCGAAAAAGTCCGTGCAAACTTAGGCTACGGCTACTCGGGGCTCATGAAAAGTTCGGCTCCCGACGCCTCTGAAGAGGAGCGCGCCCGTATGGCGAAGACTTTAAGCGAGATTATGCCATACGCTGCCGTCGTCATACCTGTCCTTATGACGGCATTCCCGAAGCCTTACAATACCTGAAGACAAAAGGCTATCGTCTGGCCGTCGTTTCCAATAAGGGGCAAGAAGCCGTAACAACCTTGCATAATAAATTCTTTCGTAACTATGCGGAGTTTTCCCCTGGGAGAAACGTTAGCCATACCGAAAAAACCGGCTCCGCAAATGCTCCTTGAGGCTCTCCGCCGTTTCAATCTCACGCCGGCCGAAGCCGTCTATGTCGGCGACTCGGAAGTGGATTTTCAAACGGCCCAAAACGCAGGTACCGACGTTATCCTTGTTACCTGGGGGTTTCGTGACAAAGATTTCTTAGCCCGCCTGAAGCCGACTTTCCTCATTAACCGGCCTTCGGAATTAACTTCCATTTTATAAAGTCAAACACCGACACACACGAAAAACGACACCGACCGATATACGGTCAGTGTCGTTTTTACTATTATGTCTATACATACCTTACAGGTCCGAATACATTTCCCCGTCCCAAGCTTCCTGATAGGTCGAATCAATGACTAATTCGCTTCGCCGCACCTTATCGAGCATCTTGGCACGAGCCACAGTAACAGCATCATCACTGTGTTTACCGCCATGCCAAGCAAAGCGTGACTTACCAAGGGTATACCTGAGCATTACATAAACGCCGTTCAAGCTGTCATGACCTGTTTGCCGAAAGTCGAAACCGCCTCCGCCGTTATCTGCAAAAACCCCCTTCGGGTCGCCGGATCCGGTTTGGAAACCTATATCCATAGTAAGATGCGGCGTCAGGTTCATTTCGGCCCCTACTTTAAAACCGCGGGTTGCACGCTTTCCCGAAATAGTCCCGCCCAATCCGGGTCGCACTGCAGGGTGGGAGCTCCGCCAATAATACCCGTCTATATAGGCTCGCAACCAACGAGCATTTTTAAATGTACGGGCATACTCAAAATCGATACCACCGAGAGCTCTGTCATAAGTCCTCGAATCATAACGGATAACACCGCCCGAGATTCCTCCGAGACTACCGTCAGGATTCCTTAGCCGCAGATAATCTGCATAGTAATTGCCGCTAAAATTTCCCAGATATCCGTTCACCTTAATATCATTTTTCTTGCCGCCCAGACCCTGGTATACATTGATACGAAACTCATTATACCCTGTCACGTACTCCGCACCGGCACTCACACGATTATAGCCGCCCGTAAAGGCATGGTCATAGAAAGCATTGGCACCCCAGAAAGCGTTTTCATCCTTACTGAGATGACGATAGCCGACACCTATATTGGCCGTCGTTCCGACAGACTCGACACGACCTGAAAAAACGGGATGTAAATACCCGTAACCGGTCCGAGGGTTCATAACCCAGCGACCACCCGTTAAAGACACGGTTTTTATCTTTTCGCCGTTACGTCCCGCCCCGCCTTGTACAAAGACGACACTTTTCGAATTTTCATCATAGTGCGTCACCGGATGGAGAGTTTCTACATAAACTTAGCGTTCACATCCGTCCCCGATGCATTATTCACGTGTGAGGGGAGATACGCAGGATGAGAGGTTTCTATATTAGGGGACCCTTCACCATAACCGGCCTGAGATTTATAGCTTTGTGCGCCTACGACGATATCCGTACGGTCCTGCCACGTAGAGCGGACGGCTTCTCGCCGTACTTCTTCTTGTGACATACTCTGTGCCGCCTGAGCCTCCGTATCGGCGGCCAGAGCCGTAACAGTAGTTGCCCCGATCAAGCTGCCCAAGAGTAGATACTTTAGTGCAAAACATTTTCTCATTGGTTTACCTCATATTTTATAAATGATCTATAGGTGCCAAGTAGAAATATTCGATATCATACATAGACTCAACAACCATATCTTGACGCCGTACCTTGTCAAGCATCTTGGCCCGAGCCGTCGTGATAATATCATCGCTGTGTTTCCCGCCCCAATAAGCAAAGCGTGAAGCTCCCAAGGTATATTTAACAACTCCATACATGCCCTTAGAAGCGTGATTGCCGCTGTTATACCCTATATCCAGAGAGATATGAGGTGTCAGTTGTAATTCCGCACCGACTTTAAGTCCCTTATAGTGAGTGTTTTTTCTCGATAAAAACAAGGGAACGGTCCAATGTCCGGGACGCCCGTAACGATATTCCTGTTCATGATTAAAACTACCGCCGCGCCAATAATACCCGTTAACATAAGCTCGTGCCCAGCGTGCATTTTTAAAGTCTCTTACATAGGCAATATCATAGCCGCCGAGAGCCTTATCCAAAGTATAGGTAGTATAGTTTTCTCCAGGAATTATGCCGTAATAGTTGCCGTCCGCCGCTCTCGGCGGAAGTCCTTCGGGATATAACCGTGCCGGAGGTGCCGTACCGCCTCGACCTTTAACGAGGCCTCCTTGCGACAGCCCTTTATAGGCATTGGCATATACGGTATTAAATCCGTTTACATATTCTACACCGGCACTGATACGATGATACCCACCGCTGAAAGCATGGTCATAAAAAGCATTTACACCTATATAGGCATGTTCATGTGCACTAAGTCTACGATACCCCACGCCGATTGAGGCCGTGTTCCCCAACGTTTTCGACGAGTCCTCATCAACATTTATGGCTTTAAAGGACAGTCCGACAGGTGTGGTTACCTTTTCGGGAAGAAAATAGCCTCGCAGACCGTAAGATCTGATTTTTTCACCGCTACGACCGATGCGCCCTTGTACAAATACGACACTTTTGGCATTTTCATCATAGTGAGTGATCGGTTGCAAGGTCTCTACATAGGCCTTCGTCAAATTCCCGTAATCTTTTTTTTGACTATAGAACTGATTGTGGTCATCTGTAGGAAAAGGGCTCTCATGTCCTTCAGATGAACTCCCTGTCTGGACCCCTACCGCTATATCCGTACGATCCTTCCACGTAGAGTAAACGGCTTGTGCTCGAGTTTCACTCGAAGCAGCAGCTGTGCCCGATTGAGCACCGACATCAACAGCCCCCGCCGTAATGGTTCCCGTACAAAGCAAGGTACCTAGGATCAAGCTATTTAATAGTAACGATCTATTCATTAATAATAGCTCCCATCTTTTTGAAATTTATGCGAATAACATCTTTTATTATCAATTCCATTATAGAATTATGTCAAAATATAGTCAATATAGATACAAATTACCGTTTGCCGATATATATTAAGGACTGCATTGTATGTATAGGAATATACTTCATAAGCTAAACAGGGGACTGTAAGAGATATACATAACGAATGTACAGCTCTTACAATCCCCTGTATCCATAAAAATACCGAGACGGTACGTTAGAGAACGTTTCCTTCTCGGTATAAAGGTGCACATAAGTCCACCCCGTAAAGTCTTATTCCGCTGCCGTATTGTTTACGACTTGCTTGCCCTTATAGAAACCGCAAGTAGGGCATACGTGATGAGGCATAACTGCTTCATGACACTGCGGGCATTCTACAAATCCCGGAGCCGTCAATTTCCAGTTAGCGCGACGACGTTTCTGGCGTGTTTGGGACAATCTGTTCTTCGGTACTGCCATTATCTGCACCTCCTTAAAATCTTGATACGAATGTCAGTACTTACGACTTTAACCAATCGCTAAGCACTGCTAATCTCGGGTCTATCCTGTCGGTAGGACAACTGCAAGCACCTTCATTGAGGTTTGCCCCGCATTGAGGGCAAAGGCCTGCACAATCAGGCCGACACAAGACCTTCATAGGCTCGCTCAGGATCAAGAGCTCTCTAATCGTCTCCGTCAAATCGATGTACTCTCCGTTATACGGATTGACATCTTCGGGAAGCTGTGCTTCCGTACCATAGACTTCAGACAGTGCTGCATCGCGTTCCGCTTCAACAGGCGCCAGGCAAGACGCACACTCGTATATACCGCGAGTATGAATGACACCTTCAACAATCAGATGACTCCCGTCGAACCAATATTCTCCTTCTACAGAGATATCGTTATCTTTCCACGGCATGTCATCTATATCGCCCAGTTTTGAAGCAGGTTGTACAAAAGAAAAGGAAAAATGCTTCCCTTCCTCTTTACGTGCATTTTCGACTTGAATCCTCATCTTCTCTACCTCGACTATATTATTATAGCGACGGCCCTATTCTTTGTCAAATAGATTCACAGGCCGTCCCTTCTTCACCTATAAATTCACGCAATAACGATTTTTCGGCACGACTTCAACAGAAAGCGGCAGGAAGTGTGTCAACACCTCGCAAAGTCGTCGTGCTTCCAAATAGTACGAGCTGTCTCGGCCTACGGTAGCCAGTAATGCCTCGGCCTGAGGCTTCATAACAGCCCACTCATAAAGTAAGGACGTATCGAAGAGAGCATCCGCATCTTGTCTATACGGATAAATATTTATGTCTTCTCCTCGTCGTACCCCGTCCCATGCTTCCAATGTCACTTCCGGATTCCTCCCGCGTGTACGGTTATCTCGAATCAGCCTTCTAATGATACGTGTATCCGATGTTGATATGCGGTTCAGCTCATCTACAGGTAACTGCGTCCAAACCCCTACGGAAACTTTGTATTGCCTTTCTCTCGACACATATCGAACGAGTTTATCATTCAAAGCGTGCAGGCCTTCGACGATCAATATACCGTTTCGAGAAAGGGTTGTCTTTTTCGTGTCGTAATAACGTTTGCCCGTAATGAAGTCAAAATGTGGCAGACATACGCTCTCGCCTTGCAATAAACGTTCCGCTTGACTGTTGAATAAATCGACATCCACGGCTTGTAAGGATTCAAAATCATACGAACCGTCCTCATTTTTCGGCGTATCTTCCCGATTTACAAAATAATCATCCAGCGACAGGGACAATAAGTTCACATCTTTTTCATAGAGACATGCGGCCAGCCTTTTTCCGAAGGTCGTCTTCCCGGACGATGTCGGTCCGGCAATCAAAACCGTGCGGACGATAGGCAGCCTGTTTCTTATACTATTCGCCAAGCTTTCAAAACGCGCGGACACATTCGCCTCGCACTTGTTAATTAATGTTTGAACGGAGCCGTCACGTATATGTCGATTCAAGTCGGATACAAAGCGGCAATCCAGCTTACGATAAAATTTTCTTACATCCGTAAAAAGAGAAACCATGCCCGGTACGTCTTCAACCGGAGCAAGCTCCGTAGGACAGTATATCTGAGGTATTTCCAAAACGAACCCCTTTCCCCGGGCTACCAACTTAACGGCACGTATATATCCGGCATGGGGTACTAATGGTCCGTCAAAGAACTTAGAGATACTTCCGCACTTATATAAGGTTCCCGAGTCCCTCACCTGTACGACAAGCATCGGTTCTTTTCGTTCCACAAGTTCATTCATCTTTTTCTGAATGCGCTCGATAAACTCTTCCGTCATCTCGGGAATACCGTGAATAATCCCGTATAATCCCTTACTCAAAGGATAGAACACGTCAACTTCCCCGCCCTTACAAATTTCATCTGTAGCAGCCGCTAAAAGCATCAAACACGAACGAACCAAAATTTTATTGCCCGTCGGCGTCGCGGCATATACGGGCAAGGCATTCGGCTCCTTGCCCGTCGCTTCACGCAGGCTGATAAAGCGACTGCCGCAATAAAGGCCGACAATTTCATTTTCTTCACTTCGAACCATTTTCCTCCTCCAGTCTCTCCTGTTAAACGCTTACTTTTATTTCGTGATATAATAAGATATTATCCTATTGATATGAGTATATGCGAAAGAAGGACTCCTATGAAACCACGCGATGCCGTTTTATTTGACATACGTACAATCGCGGCCTTATTGGCACTGATTTTTTCTCTTGCCGCCCTTATCTCTTCTTATCATTATATTTATAAAAACACTCCTGATTATGCGTTTAATCGAATTATAACATCAGCCGATGCGAAAGATAAGTCCGCTTTTTTCAAAGCCGTCAACGATAAAGCCTTGGCCTTGCCATATATGATAATGCGGCTCAAAGACGGGACGGAAACACTGTCTCTGCCATTTTAAAAGTTACGGGGCTGTCGAGCCGCGAGTCTTTTGCCGAAGACCTTCATACCTTACTGTCTGACAGCATTGACGGAAATGTACCGGCAAACTCGGACAGCCTAAAGTCTGATGATTTGAAGGATACATTGCGTAACTTCGGCTTCATAGTTCCCGTTACCGGTTGGCACTATGACTCACATGATTTCAGCCATGCCGTCGACGATTCAACAGCCTTGTTAACCGTATACTGGTATAACGATGCGTTACAGGCCTCCATCCCATGTACCCTTATCATGAAACGAATAAACGGGACTTGGACGGTTGCGGATTTAGATGACAGCACAGCTTTTTTATCACGCATCCACGACGCTTCCATGACCGCCTTGGCCCTCTCAAATGATGATGTGAGCAAACGCATGGAAAGGTACGTGCATATTGAAAACATACAGTCATCTCTGGTAACAGATGACAATGACAATACTTTTCTTACGTCTCGATTACACCCCCGTATACCCGCAGGGAACCTCCGACATAGAATCGATTGTCTGTGACTTCACATTAAAACGTACACAAGATGACGCCGTTTTATATACGACCCGCCTGCACGTACCGCTTTATAAAAGCGGCACGTCTCTCACAGCCCGTTTCCCTTTAAACGGTTTAATCCCGTCTCAAAAAACACTAAGAGACCTCCCGTCTTTAGATAATACATCCACTGTTTTTCAACCTGTATCCATTCAATTGAAAAACGGGACGGTTCTTTCTTTAAAAGATACCCTTTAAATTTCAGGAGTGTTTTTAATGACTGCTTTTTTTACAGCCTTTCTCATGGTTTTTCTCGCCGAACTGGGTGATAAAACCCAGCTTCTCGTCATGGCCTTTGCCGCTAAGTATCGTTGGCAAACGGTTATGTTGGCGGTCCTCATCGCTACTGTCGCCAATCATCTCGTCGCCATTATCATCGGTATTTATGTCAATACGGTAATCAACATGGATTACATTCATTTAGCAGCGGCGGCAACCTTCTTTATTTTCTGTATAGGCACGCTCATCAGTAATGACAGGGAAGAAAAATTGAAAGATAAAAGGATGCTTATCAATCCCTTTTGGACTGTCGCTGTTGCCTTCTTTCTAGCTGAAACGGGGGACAAAACTCAATTAGCAACCATTGCCATGGCTGCTCGCTTCGGCGAATGGCTTCCTCTGTTAATCGGTACGACAGCAGGCATGATTGCCGCCGACGGACTGGGCGTACTGGCCGGCACGGTCATTAACCGCTATGTGTCACAAAAACGAATTCAGATGTTCTCGGCCATTTTCTTCCTTATTTGCGGAGTCACGGAGCTGGCTGTCGTTTTTCACATCTTCGATATTTCATAAGTTCGATCTTTAACGGAATATCGCGAAAAACTCCGGCGGCTATGAGGAGACGTATAAAAAACGGAACTGAAAGTAAATTCTTTCAGTTCCGTTTTTTTATCCTTATCAGGTAGAGCCGATTTTCTGCAAAACTACTTCTCATTCATCTTTTTAACAAGCATAGCGACAGTTTCCTGAAGTTGCTTATTTTGTGCTTCCAATATATCTACCCGTTGTTCAAGTGCCTTATATGATGCGGGCGAAATTTTTTGTGATGTATTTTCTTCTCCCAATTTATAGGATACGCCGATATTGGCCATAATATGTTCACTAAAGGTAGCTCCGGCTGTAAAAAGCAGGTTTTCTCTCTTATAATACCCTACTCCCAATGCCAGTGCATTGGCATTTTTGTAATGTCCATAGCCGCCCATCACCTGAAGTCTATTGTCCGGGTCGAACTGTAAGGGATGCAATGCAGCCAACGCCGCAGCTCTGGCGGATCCTTTATCGGCTTCTTTCCCGAGACCGGCAATATGGCTATACAAATTATCTATTTGCCGATTAGCCCCGTAGAGTTGAGACCCGTTGACAGCATCCGTAGAATTTTCACTGACACGACCTGCCGCTACATGCGTAATCGTGCGCTCTTGTCCCGAAGCCCCTACGGAAACGGTGGAAACAGGCACTTTACCGGCATAGCTGACCGTAGTCCCGTCACTGTAGGTATAGTCGGGAGTGCCGACTACATCACTACTTTCAGCTGTCGAATTGTTGCCCAAGACGACCCCGTTTTCCAGAGATGTCGTCACGTTATTCCCTACGACAAAGGTATTATTCGCACTGACACGATTATTATTACCTACACTGTATGAATCGTCTCCCGCAACGGTAGACACATTATAAGTGCCTACCCCGAAGGCACCTGAACGATTTCCCTCTATCTTATTATAAGCACCGACAGCGGCATTATCATTCCCGTTCAGTATAATTCCATGTCCCATACCGTAGTTAAAATTACCGGTTACATTAGAATTCGATCCGATTAATACCGTATTATTTCCCGTACTTCCGCCGGCCTGACCGGCACCGAGCCATACATTTATTCCCGGTAGCATTAGCGCCCGCAAAAGAACCGATAGCAATCGTATCGGACAGGGTAGACTTAAACCCTGCGGCAAAATTTCCCAAAAAATTATAATCTCCCTTACCCTCTACAAAGGTCTTAGCACCCAAGGCAATATTGCCGCCGCCATTCGATCCGTTTAGCGACAATCGCCCTACGGCAATATTATTTCCCTTTGCGTTCGGGTCCCCCGTATGTGTGTAAGGATTGCTGTTTGCAGCACCGGTCTGACCGCCCAGATACACATTATCCGAGTTTGTAAAAGAGGAGCCTTGCAAGCCGATATTATAAGCTACACCACCACTCGATACGATGGGTGTATCTGCCCCTTGTACCGGACAAGATGCCGATACGGCAAGTATGGTCAGCGCCGTCGATAATTGCAATTTGATCATATGATTCATAGTTATTCATCCCCAATTGTATAATATAAGCTGTTTAATGCCTTTTCTTTAATGATTATACATTCTTTTCAGGAATTCGTAAATATTCTGTATAAAAATATAACTAAAATACATGACTTATATATATTTCTTTCATTATATGTCTAACCTGCATACAAAAAAACGGTGAACAAGCATGCAATTATAAGCATTCTTGTTCACCGAGCAAGCGACAATATCGATTTCTTCTTACCCTTCAATAATTTCAATAACCTTCGGCTTAGACTTTTCGCTTTTTGACAGAGAGCGATCAAAATACTTGACACCGCCCAACCCGATGCAAAAGGCTACAATAGCGCCGACAACTTCCGAGCGTACAGCATCTGTTCCGAAAGAACCGCTGACAAAATAACCGATAATCGCACCGGCAGCTGCCAACAATAGGGGCATAACAAAACAAATAAAAGCACCGACTACAATATTCGTGTCGTGAAACTCGAATTTTACATGCTGCCCTTCTTTGGCGTTAACCTTATTAACCGCCGTTACTACAATATCTTTAGCGCCTTCACAAGCACCGCAGGCGATGCAATCTGAATGACGCCCTACTTTTACTTCTGCCGATCCGTCCGCAAATACGGATACGACCGTACCTTCTTCAACCTTCATATCAATCACTCCTTTAAGAGATTCTCTCTTGTTTGCAGTATACCACTGAGAGGCTTATTAATCAATACCTTTTAGGTGGTGATTAGCTTGCCATAAAACCCGTGGGGCTTTAACTCCTCACCACGGGTTAACATATCAGTCAAAATCTTTAGCTGTAACCTTGATTTCCCACTTCTTTTTAACTTGTTTATACGTAACCGTTCCCACAAAGGAGTGTAAATCACGAACCCAAGTAAAATCACGTTCATTAATATGTCCGTCATCCAAATCCTTGGCAATAGAGAAAATAAACGTATCTCTCGGTGTCAGCACGTACCCTACAGACAGTCCCTTTTGATCGGGATTTTCGATACTGTCGAAACGATAGGGGGTAGTCCCGCTAATATTGTGCCGCTTATACCAAAACGTCGTCCATAAACGATCCGTTACGTTTTGTTTAAGGATAATTCCCCAATAGGGATCCTTGCGGACATTATCGCCGATTTCATACCAGTCCTTGCGATAACCTGCATAGCCTCGGATTTCCGCTCCCTTCCACAACTCAATAGGGTCATGTGTAATTTCCCGCGCGCATCCCCTTGTGGGTTCCCTTACCTACATCACTTTCCTGCCACTTACCGTATTCAGCACTGCCAAAAGCATATATACCTGAATTCCCGAAGTAGAGTCGCGGCGTATAATAGTGAAACTCCGGCCACTTGGTAACCCAAATATGGTCGTCATTATCGTTGTCATTGGAGCTCACTTCTTTTGAATAACCGAATGTAAAGGTGCCTGCCTTCGTATTTTTCTCCAAGGTCAGAGAGGGTTTAAATCCGCTCTTCACGGACACGGCATACCGTGCCTTAACGGCTAGGCTGCCGTCTTTACTGAGCGGGAATTCGGCTTTCCCTTTTAAACCCAGACCGTCATCACTATTATATGACGGTTTGGGAAGAAGCGAGAATATCCACTGTCGGCTGCCAGACTCTTTGGCAAGAGACGATTCGTAATGTCCATACGTTAAGACGAGGACATGTTTAAACCACAACTTCGTATTTTCAGCTGTCACACGCTTACCTGGATAAATACGAATATCATCGGCTGTCAAATAATAGTCCGGAGTCTTAGCTACGGCGTGAGGAGTCGTAATTAAACCGTGTTTGATATAAACGGACCCGTCCGCCATTTTTGCGCTTTGCCCGCGGAAATAAAGGGCCGATGAATCGCTCGATGTATATCCGGCCACAGTCGCCACCGTGGCCGAATTATCCTTCGTGTTATAAACGACTCCGTCTGCCGTAATAACCTGGTCATCATTAATATAGATGGTCGGTCCTTTTGTTTCATATGTACCGGTCTTCATGTTCCCTTCCATATAGGAAGTATGCAGTTCACTCGTACCGCGTTGTACATCCACATTGCCGCGACTTTGTACGTATCCGTCCGAATTCCGCACATACACGGAATCGGAGGACACCTTAGCCGGCATAGGCAACGTATCAAGTTTGGCCATTGCCGCATCTAAGTCGACGGCAGACGCGGTCTGAACCGGGGTATGTAATTTTTCCGTTACAGCCGTTTCCCCTGCGGCATATGATGCAATTCCCACAGGAAGTACAAAGGCCAATACCGTTGCGGTCAGTCGTTTATTCATTCGTGTCACCTTTATATAACCTACTGTTCTGTAGGCGTAATGGTAATAATCGTTTCATCGTTCGCATCGTCAAGGTCTACGGGGCGAACATCCGAATTGGCTGCCGTTGTCGTAACTTCCGGTTCAGCTGCTTTTGCAGGTGCCGGCGTTTCCGTTTTTTCGGGCACTGCCGCTTGTTCCGGCTTTTGTACAGCACTCGGCTTTTCAACCTGGGGCGATGCCGGTGATTCCGTTACGGTTGTCGCCGGTTCATTAGTGCCGGGAACGACAACACCGCTAGCCGCCATGTCTGCCGTTTCCATCGTATTCGGACCGCCTTCAGATTTAAAACCTACAACATCCGCATCGTGCTTCGTTTCAGCATACATTGTCGAGCCGGCGGGAATGTCTACATTATTGCCCTTAACGAACAAGCCGCCGACCAAGCCGACAGGTCCGAGAATAATGGCTCCGGCGGCGGAAGCCCCGACAGCACCGGCGGTACGCTTGTATTGTTCCTTAGTTTTTTCACCGACAACAAGCTGTACGGGCGAACCGTCAGAAGCATGGACGGAATCGTATTCAATTTCTATCTTACCGTCTCTACCGAAGCGTCCGGCTTTACGTGCTTTACTCACCGTCCCTTCGGCTTCCATGCCGCGAGGAATGGCGATGACATCACCGACTTTAATATCTTCGGCAACGGAGAATCGAAGGCGATCACCTTCGGTCAAGTCCTTGGAGTTAATAGGATCTTCATTGGTCATTTCCACAACTGTCCCGGCAGGAATCGTTACCACCTGAGACACGAATTTTCTCTTGCCCAACATGGCGGAACGAAGAGCCGCCACGCGGCTACGCAGGGACCCTGTACCGACCTTACCGCTGATACCTTCTTCCAACTCTCCTACGCGAGTCGTCAAGGCATCGTTTGTAACCGTACCGGAATATTGGCGCTGCATCATGTTGACTGCTGCCACCATGGACAGATCCGAGCCCGTATTTCCGTACACCTCTTTATATAATTCATCTGTTTTCGAATCAACACTGCCCGAAACGGAGTCAGAACCGTTGAGAACTTTATCGAGAGCGGCAATACGAGTATTCAGTGCACCTGTCTGAGTCGTACCGTATACGGTCGTTTCCACCTTTTCCGCTTTTTCAAGAATCGTATAGTCTGCAGCTCCGACAGTTGCAGCTCCGCATAATGCGACAACCGCCAACAGTGCCGATATTTTCTTATTCCACACCATAGTCATTCCTCCTGATTCTATTGCCGTAGGCAATGACATCCCATTTCGATAATCAGTTAATATTATAGTAAATAGGTCGGTAAAAATCAACAAGAACGGCTTATTTGCGTCATTACGGATATGAATCTATAATGTAATCAAAACTTAACAGCGAGGTGTTTTTTATGCTGACAGAAGCAATGATTCGCAAGCAAGTTGCAGAAGCTGCCAAAAAGGCTCGACAGACAACGCCCTTGGCAGGTTCCATCACCAATTTCGTAACAGTCGACTTTGTCGCCAATGCGCAATTAGCCGTAGGCGGTTCGGCAGCTATGGTTTACTTGCCTGACGAAGCACGCTCGTTAGTACGGCTCGGTTCTTCTTTCTACATCAATGTGGGAACCCTCTTGCCCGTTTATGCCGAATCGGTACCGGCTGCTATGGACGAAGCGGCGGCTACCGACAGCCCTGGGTTCTCGACCCTGTGGCCCTCGGCATCGGAACCCTGCGTACCGAATTGTTACAACACGCACGCAGTTGCCACCCTGCAGTCATTCGCGGTAACGCTTCGGAAATCATTGCTCTCGCCGACCTTTGGAAATTGTCTCACGGCGGTGGTGCAGGGGTCCGCGGTGTCGATACTACGGATACGGTCGAAGCGGCCGAAACAGCGGCTATAGCCTTGGCCCGATATACCAAAGGTGCCGTCGCCGTTTCAGGCAAAAAAGACTTGATTACGAACGGCACTCACCTTCTCACGGCAGAAGGGGGTTCTCCTTTAATGGAAAAAGTCACCGGTTGCGGTTGTTCTTTAGGCGGAGTCATTGCCGTATACGCAGCCGTCACAGATCCTTTTACAGCCGCTTGTTGCGGCACCTTTGCTTATAATCTGGCCGGTGAATCAGCTTCTTCCGTAGCCGACGGCCCGGCCTCTTTTAAATCGGCCTTTATCGATAATTTATACACTTTAACAGATAAACTTGATACAGCGAAATTTTCACTGACGGAGGTATAACGATGAATACATTAATAGCTCTTTGTATTGCTCCTTGCGGCACGGGGGATGAATATGCGGCCGATGTGGCGGAAATCGTTGACATCATTCGTCGCTCAGGTTTAAAAAGCCGTACGAACTCCATGTTTACGGAGATTGAAGGCGAATGGGACGAAGTCATGTCCGTTGTTAAAAAAGCTACCTTTCATTTCGCCGAAAGGGGAATTCGCACAGAAGTTATTATGAAAGCCGACATTCGTCCCGGCCACACAAACATGATGACACGAAAGGTCGCTGCCGTAGAAGATATTTTAAAGAAATAACCTCGGTACTCAGCTTGACAGAGAAACCGCTCCCAGTGTATACTAAATCAGTCAGCGTATGTGGAGTGGTACTCAAGAGGCTGAAGAGGACGGTTTGCTAAATCGTTAGGGGTCGTAAGGCTTGCGAGAGTTCGAATCTCTCCCACTCCGCCACATGAAATAAGGGATATTGCCGAGGCAATATCCCTTATTTGTTTCAGAACGAGTCGTTTATTTTGTCGTAAACGGCTCGGTCTTTTGTCTATATGTATACACTTTCTCCGACTTCTACATCATGGTCAGCTTCCATAAGTACCTGTCCAACTCTTACAATAAATAAAAGAAGCACCTCTAACGAGGCACTTCTTCACATAACACGACTTGATTTTTTTCATCCGTTTCTTCAAGTTGAACGGACACGGCTTCTCGCAAAGCCGTAGGAACATTTTTCCCTACATAGTCGGCCTAATAGGAAGTTCTCTATGTCCGCGATCTATCAAAACGGCCAGTTCTATAAACTTCGGACGGCCCGCCTCCATGACGGCATTTAAAGCCGAGCGCACAGTTCTGCCGGTAAATAAAACGTCATCGACTAAGACTATCGTCTTGTCGTCGGCATTAAAAGCAGTCTTACCCTTGTCGACGCGACGAATATCCGTTCGTTTTCGATCGTCACGATAAGCGGATATATCCAAGTCGTAAACGGGAACGACGACTTCCTCTATGGATTCCAATTCACGAGCCAATCTTTGCGCCAAGGGAACACCGCGGGTATGAATCCCGACGAGAATCATCTGTTCCAACCCTTTGTTACGCTCGATAATTTCGTGGGCAATACGCCGTATGGCTCGTTCTATAGCCTTTTCATCCAATAACAAGGTCTTGTATCGCAACATTACACACCTCCGCCGTCAACAGCTTGTACGACAGCCTTAAAATCATTGGGCCAAGGGGCTTCGAAATGCATGGCTTGCTTCGTAATAGGATGCACTAAATCAAGAGCACAGGAATGAAGCGCCTGCCCTTCAATGGGAAAGGCGTCTCTTTTATACCCGTACAGAGGATCATTTACTACGGGATGCCCGATATAAGCCATATGCACGCGAATCTGATGAGTCCGTCCTGTCTCCAAACGACACTGTACCAACGTATAGTTACCGAACCGCTCCAATACAGTAAAATGTGTAATCGCATCTTTGCCGTCCTTCATATTGACGGCCATTTTAACGCGGTCCTTAGGATGTCGTCCCAAGGGTGCATCAATACGCCCCTTTGCTTCCACAATATTGCCGTGAACGAGAGCCACATAGGTGCGTCGTGCCGTATGGCTCTTAATCTGTTCCGCCAGGCTTTTATGTGCCGCATCGGTTTTAGCCGCTACCATAAGCCCCGATGTATCTTTGTCCAGTCGATGAACAATGCCGGGACGAATAACCCCGTTAATCCCCGACAACTCGCCGCCGCAATGCCATAAAAGTGCATTTACAAGGGTCCCGTTCGGATTTCCCGCCGCCGGATGGACAACCATACCTCGTGCCTTATTAACAATAATAATATCCTTATCTTCATATACAATATCTAAAGGGATATCTTCAGCCTCAACCGTAAGGTCTTCAGCCTCATCCTTTTCAATGACGATTTCGTCGCCTTCCGCCACGCGGTAGTTGGCTTTCAGGATGCGGTTACGCATGGAAACCTTCCCGTTCTTTATGAGATTCCCCGCATACGAACGAGATATATCCAAAGCCCTTGCTACATATATATCAACCCGTATTCCCGTATCTTTATCAGTTACGACAGAGGTTATAACTTCCATTTCAACCGCCTTACTCCGAACCGTGGGTCCAGCAATAAATGAGTAATAAAAAGACACCTGCTACAATGGCCATATCGGCAATATTAAATACGGGCCATACCCGAAAATCGAAAAAATCCGTTACGGCTCCGAATAAACATCTATCAACTGCATTACCGAAGGCACCGCCTAACAATAGCCCCGTACCGACAGTGACAACCGGCACTTTCGGCAAGTATTTACGAAATACAAAATACAGAAGGAAGAGCCCTATGGCAACGGCAATAAACAGCCATTGTTTGTGTTCCAGAAAGCCAAAGGCCGCTCCCTTATTCAAAATATAAGTTATATGAAAAATCCCGGTATAACCGGAACAGATTGATTCAATATCATGGAATGGGATATTGCATATTTTCCGATTTGGTCTGCCGCTACGACAAGGCAGGCAATGATAAAAACAGACACAGTTATCTCCTTCCTCGACTTACCGGCACAGTCGACCGGAATGCCTTTATCCTATCACAGACACCGTTAAAAAACAACGAGGACACACAAAAAACCGCTATGCATAACACATAGCGGTTTATATGTATATAGCCTATTATTCAGCAGCGATAGCGCCTGTAGGACAAACGGATTCGCAAGCACCGCAATCGATGCAAGCATCGCCTACAACATACTTCGTTTCGCCTTCAGTAATAGCGCCGGTCGGGCAAGTTGCTTCACAAGCACCGCATTTTACGCATTCATCGGAAACTACATGCATGGTATTCACCTCCGCAAAAAATATCACTCGAGGGTTCTCATGTCCCTTTCGCTGACATAATTATTACACGTTTCTCCCTCCTTGTCAATTATCAAAATAGTCAAAACACCGCATGGTTAACCCGTTTTATTCTTGATAATCTATGTCAGTAACCATGAAAAAAGAGTATATTTCTCGTCTGTTTTTTTTTATTTCATGCGTTCATAGTTGTCAAAGAAATAAGTTTTTATGCTGTTCATAAAATTTTCCACCCTTTTTGTGTTCTTTTTAAAACTATTTGTCAACAATTCTCAGTATTTTCCTCTTTAAACCGCTTGTGTCTTTTCGGCATAAAAAAATTTTATATTTCGTTCTTATTGAAAGGGGTAGAAAGGATGTTAAAATAGTATATACCTGATTTAAAGGAGGGTTATATTTTGCAAACCTATTCACCTGTAACAGCCGAATTTATTGAAGAGCTGAAACAAATAACCGGCCCGTCATATGTTAAGACTGACGCCGACTTACTCATCGCCTATCAAACGGACTATGAATCGGATCCTAAGCTGTTTCATATTCCCGAAGCAGCCGTTGCTCCCGCATCGGCCGAAGAAATTTCACAAATTCTCAAATTGGCCAACCGCTACAAAGTTCCCGTCACGGTCCGTTCGGGAGGTACCAGTCTTGCAGACGGTGCTATTCCTGTCTGCGGCGGCCTCGTCCTTTTAATGGAACGGCTGAATAAAATTTTGGAACTTAATGAAGAAGGCATGTACATGACTGTCGAGGCGGGTGTGCGTACCATTGATTTACAAAATCGTGCCAAATCAGCCGGTTTTCTGTATGCCGGCGATCCGTCCAGTTCGGAAAGCAGTCTTATCGGCGGCAATCTGGCAACGAATGCCGGCGGTCTAAAAGCCGTTCGTTACGGTGTTACACGCCATCAAGTCTACGCCCTTGAAGTCGTTACACCGACAGGCGAAATCGTCGAAGTAGGCGGCATCTTGAAAAAATGCTCTACAGGCTACTGTCTGGAACAATTAATTATCGGCAGCGAAGGAACTCTCGGTATTATTACGAAAGTTACAGTGAAGCTCACGCCTTTGCCGCCGTATCGTTTTGACGTCTTGGCCGTCTATGACTCGCCTACTCCGGCTCTGCACATGGTACCGCAGTTGATTAAAGCCGGCATTGAGCCTACGAGTATTGAATATATGGATAACTCATATGTTCGCGGCTGTGCCGATTATTGCGGATATGAAAAATATGCCCGGTTATGAAAAAAAGGCGTATATGTCATCATAACGGTTGAAACGTATGACGCAGACGATGCAGATAAAAAGATGGAACAAGTAGCCGACATTTGCGAACAATCGGGTGCCGTTGATGTTCTTGAAGCGGACGATCGCATTTGGAACATGCGACGTAATTGCCAGACTTCTGTCGAGTTGATCAGCAAAGTCTTTTTGACGGATGACGTAGTTGTCCCTGTTCACCGCATTGCCGATACAATTGAAAAAATTATGGACATCGGGAATGCATATCCTTTTGAAGTAAAGATCAATGCTCATATCGGTGACGGGAATCTTCATATAGTCTTATGCAAGACGGACATGTCTGATGAAGTGTGGGAAAAATCGGTCGAAGCCTTCCACAACGAAGTCTATGCCTATGCATATTCCGTCGGAGGCCGCCTGGCCGGTGAACACGGCATCGGTGCCAAAAAATTACGCTATATGGAAAAGTTTACGCCTGAAGGAGAAAAACACCTGATGCGAACGATAAAAAACGCACTGGATCCTAATAATATTCTTAACCCGGGAAAGATTTTAAACTTTCATGAATAAGAGATTTAATCCCCATTTTTATACTGTACTTTTTTAGTGGAAATAAATCGTTGACAGATTTATTTCCACGATGTTATAATACGGAACATCAATTATATATGTGATTTCATCAAGAGCAATTGAGGGATACGGCCCGATGACATTGCGGCAACCCCCGTTAGGGAAGGTGCCAAGTCCGACGGCTTATGCCGGCAGATGAACGGAAAAAGATAAGAAAAGCCGTCATCTGAATGACGGCTTTTTTGTATGAACTTCCACATCATAAGCTTTTAATGAAAGGATGTTATATTATGAAAATTTCCCTGAAAAAAGGCCTCACTTTGGCCCTCATCGTAGCAACTGCCGCGTTTATTACCGGTTGCGGCGGCAATAATTCTGCCGGCGGCGATAACAAAGAAATTAAAATTGGCGTAACTGCCGGTCCGCATGCGGAAGTTATGGATGAAGTCGCTAAAGAAGCGGCTAAGCAGGGCATTACGGTTAAAGTCGTCGAATTTAACGACTATGTACAACCCAATACGGCATTGGCTCAAAAAGATTTGGATATGAACTCCTTCCAACATCAGCCCTACTTGGACAATGTCGTCAAAAAACAAGGTCTCGATTTAAAGTCCATCGGCAAAACGATTATCCTTCCCATGGGTGTTTTCTCGCACAAGTATAAATCACTTGATCAGGTAGCCGACGGTTCTACGGTGGCCATCCCTAATGACCCTACGAACGGAGCCAGAGCCCTGTTACTGTTGCAACAAGCTAAGTTAATTACGTTAAAAGACGGTAAGACTGTCGATGCAACAGTTGCAGACATTGTCAGCAATCCGAAAAATCTGAAGATTACGGAACTCGATGCGGCTCAAATCGCTCGTTCTCTCGATGATATGGACTTAGCTTGCGTAAACACGAACTACGCTATTCCGGCCGGCTTGAATCCGCAAAAGGATGCTCTTGTTGTTGAAGATAAGAGTTCGCCTTACGCTAATGTCATTGCCGTTCGTGCCGACGACGTAAATAATGAAACATATAAAAAGTTGGTAGAAATTTATCAATCCGAACCGATTCGCAAGTTTATTGAAGAGCACTTCCAAGGCTCCATCCTACCGGCATTTTAAATATCGACATAAAAATCCCTGCTAAAGGCAGGGATTTTTATGTCTGTAAAAGGGCCTTTATTTTACCAAAGCATCAACTTTACTCTGTGCCGTTTCATGCTCGTAATTCCACGGATCTTTTCTGATAAATCCGTCCGAAAAAGGAACAAAAATGGACACAATAGCGGAAATAGCCAAAAGATAGAGAAACCAAGTGTACGGCAAGACTTCAAGAGGCGATACGGCACCGGCTGTAAAGCCTGTAACAATGAGCATCTGTGCCCCGTACGGAATGAGTCCCTGAAAAATAGACGAAAACGTACTGAGCAAGGCCGCCGAACGACGCGGATCTACTTTAAAGCGATAGCAAAGTTTCTTTGCCATTTCCCCGTTAATAATAATCGAAACCGTATTATTAGCCAAGGCAATGTCCGTAACGGAAACAAGCCCGGAAATACCGATTTGCGCCGACTTACTGCCCGTAATAAATTTTTCCACGGAATGAAGCAGGAAAGCAATGCCTCCCGCCCTGCTCACCATAGCAGCCAAACCGCCTGTCAAAAGCGACAAGAGGAAGATATCGAACATTCCCGAAAAGCCCTTATAAATAGCCTGCATAAAGGACAGGAATGTTAAATCCCCGTAAGCCATCCCGATGATGCCTGCCAAAACCGTACCGCCGACTAAGACGAGAAATACGTCTACGCCTGCAACGGCCGTAACAAGCACGACTATGTACGGCAAAATTTGATCAGGCTGTACGGATGTTCTCCCGAGCTTACAGCCCCGTCAGATCCGCCGAAGATAACAAGAAGTACAAAGGTAATCACGGCCGGCACAATGGTCAACCAAAGATTTAACTTAAATTTATCCTTCATTTCACAGCCTTGCGTACGCGTAGACGCAATGGTCGTATCCGAAATAATGGACAGGTTATCTCCGAGCATAGCCCCGCCGATAAGACAACCGAGAACCAGTCCCAAAGGGGTGCCGGACTTTTCGGCAATAGCTACGGCAATAGGACCTACAGCCGCACAACAGCCTACAGATGTACCGGTTGCCGTAGAAATGAAAGCCGAAATAAGAAATACACCGGCCGCCAAATACTGAGGAGGAATATACGTCAGCCCCAAGTTAACCGTAGAATCTATACCGCCCATAGCCTTGCATACTACGGCAAAACCTCCGGCTAACAGGAAAATCATACACATAATTAAAATATCGGGATTTCCGCAACCTTCTATGAAAGTATTAAACTTATCACTAAATTTTCCTTTCAATAAGGCAAATGCTACGATAATACCGATGATAGAGGCCAACGGTGCAGGAAATTGATAAAAGGGCATTTCCACACCTTGCATTTGTAAAATGATCCCGGCCCCCAAGTACACGCCTACAAATACAATAAAAGGGAATAACGCCGTCCCGTTCGGCTTTATCTCGGCATCTTTTTGTTCGGTCTGAACAGCCGCTTCTTTTCTTACTTCATCCTGATTTCCGTCCACCGACCAACACTCTCCTTTGCAATAAGTAAGGTAATATACAACACACTTTAATCTTTGTACATCCTATCACATACATATATTTGAGTGTAATATTAAAAAGTTTGGTATATTCATAGATATTTAATATATATAGTTTCCGCACGTTTTTATAAAAGGCGATAACCTCCCGGTCATCGCCTTTTATATTTTACTACCTTCTTATTTCACCTTATCCAATGCCTGTTTTAAATCGTCAATAATATCTTGAGCATCTTCCAAGCCTACGGACAGTCGAACCAAGCCTTCACTGATACCGGCAGCTTTCAACTCTTCCGCCGTATACGGAGAATGAGTCATCGTAGCCGCGTGTTCAATTAACGTTTCCGCATCGCCTAAAGATACGGCCAATTTGCAAAGTCTGACACTGTCCATAACCGTACCGCCCGCTTTTTTACCGCCTTTAAGTTCGAAAGAAATCATACCGCCGGGCAGACTCATTTGTTTCTTTGCCAAATCAAATTGGGGGAAGCTCTTAAGCCCCGGATAAGCAACGGACTCTACAGCCGGATGAGTTTCCAAGAACGCCGCTACCTCCATAGCGTTTGAGCAATGTTTTTCCATACGCAATGCCAGGGTCTTCATGCCGCGAGCAATCAAAAAGCATCAAAGGGACTCAAAACGGCTCCTGTCATATCTTTAATACCAAAGAGACGAACCTGGGCTATGAATTCGGCAGAACCGCAAACAAAGCCGGCAATAACGTCACCGTGACCGTTCAGATACTTTGTCGCCGAGTGAACAACTACATCCGCTCCCAATGTAAGCGGTTTCGTAATGTAAGGTGTGCAGAAGGTATTATCTACAACGACCAGGCAACCGTCCACTTCATGTGCAATGTCGGATACGGCCTTAATATCTACGATTTTTAAGGTCGGATTGGCAGGAGTCTCAATATAAACCATTTTTGTGTTCGGCTTCATTGCCTTTTTAACAGCCTCTAAGTCGTTCATATCTACAAAAGTTACGTCCACGTCCGCCCGGGGCATACCGTGATTTAAGAGTGCAAAGGTACACCCGTATAAAGTATCGCTGGCTACTACATGATCTCCATGTTGCAAAATAGTCCAGAAGGTAGCTGAAATAGCCCCCATTCCCGATGCCGTGGACATGCAGGCTTCCGCTTCTTCGAGAAGTGCGACTTTTTCTTCTACAACCGTGTTCGTCGGATTTCCGAGACGACTGTAAATATACCCTTCTTCTTCAAGAGCAAATCGCTTTCCGCCCTGTTCCGCCGAGTCGAAAATAAACGTTGATGTTTGATAAATAGGTGCCGTTAATGCTCCAAATGTATTTTTCGAAGAACCTCCATGAATAGATTGTGTAGCAAACCCCATTTTTTGTAACTCTGTTCTGTCCATAATCTTCCTCCTTATTTATAGAAAAATAATATATTATAATAGGCTTTTTATGATTTTTTCTTATATTTTTTTGCTATTCTCAGTATATCAGCATATAATTTAAACGAATAATATTGTTGCATAAAACGATTGTATAGAAAAAAACTATGGCGGAGGGCGGCATGACCTTACAACAATTGCGGTATATAGTTGAAATTTCAAAAAGCGGTTCCATTACCGCCGCAGCCAAAAAACTCTTTATCGCTCAACCCAGCCTGAGCAAGGTTGTTAAAGATTTGGAAGAAGAGTTTCACATTACCATTTTAAAACGCAGTCGCCATGGCATTTCTTTTACCACCGAAGGGCTTGAGTTTCTTCAGTTTGCTCACCATGTTTTAGAGGCATCGGATGCCATGGAAGACTATTTTCCGCAAAGAGAGACTTGACGAAGAGTTGCGTCTATCCGTATCTTCTCACCATTATCTTTTTGCCGTCGACGGCCTGATTAACTTACTTACAAATATTCCTGAAGAAATCCCCTATACCATTCGTCTCCGTGAAGGTCGCACGTCTGAAATCATTCGTGATGTCCTTGTTTCACGCAGCCAAATCGGCATTATCTACATTACCAAAAGAACGGAACAATTTATGTCCCGTCTCCTTACGAAAAATAACCTCGAATTTATCCCCTTGCACGAATTTACGCCCCATGTTTATGTCAGTAGCGATCATCCTCTTGCAGGTTTTTCCGAAGTGACTACGATACAACTTACGGACTACCCTCATGTATGCTATGATCAGGGCAGTGAACCGAAGCAACTGTCGGAAGAGTTCGTCATTCCGAACAGTATATCGAAGCAAACAGTTTATGTATCCGATCGTTCATCCATGCTCAGCATCATTGCCAATACAGAAGCCTATAACATCGGCACAGGCTGTCTCTTGCCGTCTGTTGTCGGCTCTGAAGTCGTATCCGTTCCCATTGCGGATATTTCCGCAACTATGCGAGTCGGCTGGATTAAACAAAAAAACCTGCCCTTAACCCCTGAACTGGCAAAATATCTTCACTATATACAGGTAGCTCTCAACAAGGCGGTTGCCGACACCCACCTTCCTACGACAGCTTCCGCATACAGTACCTATGTACAATAAACTTTTAAAAACTCTAAAAATTCTATTTTTTTACAAGCGAAAAAAACCGGCAGATATAATCTGCCGGTTTTTCATTTCAAAGATTTTACAAACTTTGCTTACGTCTTTAAGAGGCTGTCATCAGCTTGGCTTCAGCCGTAACAGCCACGGTTCCGTTTTCCTTTATAACGCATCCTTTTGTTACAAACAATCGTCCTCGCCGAGAAACGATGTGAGATTCAATACGAACTCTCTCTCCGATTTTCACAGAATCCTTGAAGCGGAGGTGCAGGTCCGCCGTATACGCCGGTTTTCCCGTCAAAACGAAAACGTGATTTCCCATAACTTCATCGATGAGCGTGGATACCAAACCCCCATGCATTCGATCATCATAACTTTGATGCTCCGGCTTCGGAACAAAGTCGGCATACGAATCACTTTCATTTACATGCATATCCAATTTTAATCCTATGGGATTATCCTTGCCGCATCCGAAACACTGTGTGTATTCTGTCTTTTCCAATTCCGCACCTCCTCCGGGTTGTTCTTCATTATACCATAGGTTTACTCATACAAATGAAGAATACAATTTAAATTAGCTCACTTATTATTGACAACTTTTTTCATAATTGATATATTGATATCGACAGATGTTATGGTTTGCGGAGGTAGGGCATGAATATCGATACACTCTTAATTCATCACTGTGCACCGACATTGGCGGGTCTTAAACCCGGTGCTCTTCTCTGTTTTCACCGCCAGGGAACCATGGATGAATTTAGAAAAACGGTTGATAAATATAATCATAAATTCAACAAAAAAGGATTATATTTCCGTATTTTATTCACCTGCCCGACACGAACGTTATTGTACGTATATCGCCCGAAAATGATTTGTGAATATGTACGTCGCAAATGCAACCTTTGTTTCTTACGACAATTCGGATACAGTGACAGTATGACATTGACCGATATGTTGAACAAATTGAAAGACCGTTTTTCCGAGACGGGTTGTTTTCCCCACGAGTCAGGGATTTTCCTCGGTTATCCTGTTGAAGATGTTTACGGATTTATTCGCAATAGCGGCAACCATGCCAAACTGTGCGGTGAATGGAAGGTATACGGCGATGCTCAAAAAGCGGCCGAAATCTTCGAAACGTATACACGCTGTCGTCAAGACTATATCAACAGATTCTCTGTTGGCATAAAATTAGAAGAGCTTATAGTAGCTTAAGGAGGAGTTTATTATGGTAACAATCGTTTATTGGAGCGGCACAGGCAACACGGAAGCAATGGCTAACGAAATCGAAGCAGCAGCAAAGGGTGCCGGTGCTGAAGTTGAAAAAATGTTATTTGACGATACAACCGTCGACGCCGTCGCAGGTAAAGACGTTATTCTCCTCGGTTGCCCCGCAATGGGCGGCGAAGAATTGGAAGAAACGGTAGTTGAACCGTTCTTTGCAGAATTAGCCGGCAAATTAAGCGGCAAAAAAGTCGGTCTCTTCGGCTCTTACGGCTGGGGTACCGGTGACTGGATGGAAACTTGGAAACAGCGCGTAATTGATGCCGGTGCAAACTTAATCGGTACCGCTATTGTTAACGAAACGCCGAATGATTCCGAAGAATGCAAGGCTCTCGGCGAAGCTGCTGCCAAGGCATAAAATTTAAATCCGATTCATATTTCATGAAACTCCATTAAGAAGGGCGCTTCCGCAAAGCGCCCTTCTTTATTTATGTAACCTCTTCGTATCATCAGACAGCATAATAAAACCGCCTCTGCAAGTCTCATCTTACAGAAGCGGTATATATATTTTTTTATTCTTCAATCATTTGAGATTCCGATGCCATACGCATACGCAGTTGCATGGCTTCATCTTCCTGTTGAGCTTTTAAGGACGGATCCTTGTCCGTACCCACAAGGCGTCCGTAAAAGAGAAAGTAGCACACAAGCGCTACAAGAGCAATAACAGCCGTCGTCGAAAACATTCCTGTAAAGCCGACAGTTTCCTTCCAAGCTCCCAAGATATAAGGACCGACACCAAGGCCCAGGTCAAGAGCGATAAAATAAGTCGATGTAGCCACGCCGATGCGATGAACGGGAACCATTTTAATGACAACGGCCTGACCGTTAGACATGTATGTACCGTAACCCAATCCGACAAATACGGCCGATAAAAGAACCATCCATGAAGCCGTAGCCTGACTGAGAAGTACGATACCGATGGCTAAACATACATAGCTGGGATACATAACACAATTTTCGCCGTGACGATCGAAGATGATACCGAGGACGGGCCTAGTCAGCGTAATGACGATAGCATAAACTACGAAGAACAAGGTACCTGCTTCAACGAGATTTACTTCACGGGTATAAGAGGCCATGAAGCCCAAAATGCCGGAGTAGGACAGGCCCACGAGAATAGACACAAGAGAAATAGAGTTAACTCGCGGTTCCAGAAAATCGGAAATACGCGTGCCCTTTTCTTCTTCTACGACTTCGGCACTGAATGTAGGTTCTTCAAACTTCAACAAGAACGCTCCGATAATACACAAAATAACAAGAGCAACACAGAAAGCGACGATAAAGGTAAAGTTTGTAATCGACAGCATTAAAATTCCCAAGAAAGGACCGATAGCTGCTGCCAAGCTGAGGCTCAAACCGTAGTAGTTAATGCCTTCACCTCGACGAGTCTTCGGAATAACCGTAGCCACAATCGTACTGGTTGCCGTCGATGTAACACCGTAGGCAAAACCGTTTACAAAGCGGATAGTATCCAAGACGAGCAAATTCGGTATATAAAAATACAGAATCGTAGAAATAAGATAAATGAACAGACCGCCGTACAAGACTCGTCGGCATCCTAAGGTACCGACAAAACGGCCGGCAAAGATACGAGCTACGACAGTACCGATAATATAAATACCTACCGCCAATCCGGCCTCACTGGCCGAAGCATGTAATTCATCTTTAGCTACGACAGCAATGATAACCATCAATAAGTAGTAAATCAAAAATACAAGCAAATTAATAACCGTGTCCAGTACAAACGGAACAGTCCATAAGGTTTCCTTTTTCTCGCCCATCATCTTATACTCCCTTTTCGATATTAGCTTAAAGAATTAACAAAGACGATTATAATTCCGTCACCATATCATGTATAGACAATAAAACGAATGACATCATCAAAATAATTAATGACGCCATTCGTTTTACTAAAAACTTTTCTTTTGTAAGTAATCGGAAAATACATCGATATAGGGCTGTTTAACATGATCCTTTTTGTGCACTAAATAAAGAGGCAACTTCAGCCCCTGTCGTAAATCTTTACACTTTCTGCGAATTCCCGTTGATTCAGTCAACCGTTCAGATAAGAGAAATCCGGCTCGATTCCGCCTGCAATAATCAATCATGGCATAGGGATTGGACAATTGAATTTCTTCCCTGGCGTGTCGACCTGCAAAGTACTCGTGAAAAGCAGTCTCCATAAATATTTCGGCGGATACCTTAATAAAGGCAAGTCCAAAATTTCTTCTCTATCCACCGGATCGGATGAATTCAATTTCGGTCCGAAATATACATATCGATCGGCACCGACGGGAACGACTCCGTACGCTTCCCACTTCGTCATATCCGTAATATAGACAAAGGCTACATCTACTCGTTCAGCATATAAATCCGATATGATTTCTTCTTCTTCCATGTCGTACACGTTCACAATAAAGTCGGGATGATGTTTCTTAAAGTATGCAATATGGGTATTCATGACTACATCACCCATACTGCGCATAACGGCTACATGAAGCTCCGGGCGACGACTGTCATACATAGTTTGCGTACTTACAACGGCTTGTTCCAAGGCACTCAAAATCCTTGTCGCCTCTTTGTAAAAGATTTCTCCCTCTGCCGTAAGGGAACTCCCCTTATTGTCCCGACGAATAAGAGGCACGCCGACAATGATCTCCAGCTTTTTAATTTGTGCACTGAACGCCGACTGTGTTACGTTAGCTTCTTTGGCTGCCAAGGTGAAATTCCCCAAGCGCCCGTAAATGACAAAACTCCTTAAAGTCTGAATATTCGGTAATTCCATAGTATATATACCCACTCCAACATATACTCTTATAAATAATATATGCCGATTATACCAAGACCTGTTATTTTAAACAATAAACCCTTTTGGGTCGTGTAAAACAATAACCCCTATGTTAAAATAACTATAATAAGGGTATTATTTTTAAGCGAGGTACTCATGACATCTACAGACTTTTCATCACTAACAATTTATTCTCCTTTACAGGTGAACTGCATCCTATCGATGACACCCCTGACGAAGTCTTCTCTTCTAAAGTTACAGGCGACGGGTTTTGCGTTTTTCCCTCAAAAGGAGAAGTAACAGCGCCTACAAGCGGTACGATTACCTATGTTTTCGATACAAACCACGCACTGGTACTACACGATACTAACGGAGTAGAATACTTATTGCACATAGGTATCGACACAATTCGCTTAGGCGGGCGCGGATTTACGATTCATGTTGCAGAGGGAGATACGGTAACTCGCGGCGACACACTCCTTACCTTTGACCGCGAATTGCTGCGTTGCGAGGGATATTCCGACGTCTGTGTCTGTGCCTTCACGGACCTTGATGATACAGTAGAAGTTGCCCCTGTTACAGTGCGTGACGTAAATGCTACAGATCCGGCCGTTCAAATCGTATACAGGAAGGACTGCGAATAATGAAGAAAAAGGATCTGCTTCTCATCGGTATCCTGCTTCTTTTGTCACTTTTACCTACGGCTTACTTTTTCGCCGACGGCACACTATCACGGGCCGGTCGCACATATGCCGTTATACACGTGGACGGAAAGGAATATAAACCGTACCGTTGGATACTCACCGCGGTACAACCTTGATTACCGTTAAAACCTCGGCGGGATACAATACCATAGCCGTGCAAGATGAATCAATCGGTGTCGTCGAAGCCGACTGTGCCGACCACATTTGTATAGACGAGGGCTTTATTTCACGACCCGGACAAACGGTAGTTTGCTTGCCCCACAAGGTGCTCATCGAAGTCCGTTCCGATGACGGCGATGAGCCGGATATCATCCGTGCTCGTTAGAGGTGCTTATGAACAGAACATTTAAATCCGTTATTATCGGAATCTTTATAGCTCAATCCTTAGTGCTGTATTTAATTGAAGGCCTACTGCCCGTACCCTTTATCGCTCCCGGAGCCAAACTGGGGCTCTCTAACCTGATTACGGTCATCGCCCTATATACATTTCCGAGAAAAAGAGATACGGCCTATATCCTTTTAGGCCGTATCATTCTCTCAACGGCTTTTGCCGGCGGCATAAATGCTTTTTTATACAGCATTGCCGGTGCAGTTTTCAGCTTTGCCGCTATGACCTTCTTAAAAAAGACGAACAGATTTACCCTCATAGGCGTCAGCGCGGCCGGCGGCATTTTACACAATTGGGGGCAGATGGCCATTGCCTGCCTCATCGTAGAAAATGCCAAGGTACTCCTGTATTTACCGCTCCTGTCCGTAGCCGGTGCCGGCACAGGTATTCTTATCGGTATTACGGCTCACTTTACCTTGAACCGACTGAAACGGTTGCCTGTATACGCGCGCATGAAAAATGCGGGAGCCTAAATATTCCTTATCTGAACAAAAAAGGATAGATACCCGTCAGGGCATCTATCCTTTTTTGTTCTCCCCTTCTATTTCGCTTCCAAGTATTTTTTCAAGTCTTCATCAAATAAGATTGTATCTTCATCCGTCACCAGTCCGGGCACGCCTACATATCCTCCAGCTCTTCGCGAATCAAATTCAGGCCGCGTATCGCGCAGATGCAAAAACTCCTTAAGCTCCGGCATAGAACTGTAATATTGACGACAGGAATATTCAAACCTTTCTCTTTAATAAGTTCCAACACAGGCGGGCATTCAGGGCATAAATGGCTGACATACAGTTTCATGTTAATTCCTCCTGACGAGATTATTTAAACGGCAAGATATTGCAGACAACGGCTGCATAATACAGGGGATAAAAAACAAATATATAAAAAAGGTTCGTTCCGATAAAGGCCGCCATGGACAGATTGACATTCAAATTATATAGTCGCACGGCTATTAGAGCATTGATAGCACACGGTGCGGCCATAGCGATAATCATCGTTCCCGTCAAGACAGGGTCTTCAAAGAAGAAGAGACTGACTCCGTAAAGAATGAGCGGTGTTACCACTACTTTTACGGGAATGAGTTCGGCCGTCTTTTTAAAATATGCCGGTAAGGCGGCGAAATCAATCATATACCCGATAGGAACCAGACTGGCCCAGGCACTGAAGTGAATGAGAAAATGAAAGGCGTTGCCCATAAGTGCCGGCCGTTGAATTCCGTTTGAATAAAGAATTGCCCCTACAACCATACCGACAACGGCTAACTGATTTTTATTAATGAATACATTCTTCCAAGGAATATCTCGTATAGACGAACCGGCTCCACCTTCTACTCCATATTTATAATAGCTTCCCATGGGAAAAAGCACAAAAAACATGACCAGATTCTGAAATACGGCCATGAGCTGAATGTACGCAAAAGAAGTTTCACCGTATAAAATATAGCCGCAAAGGCCTCCTAAGGATCCTACGTTGGACGGAATGGCCGTAATTAAATAGCTGCCTCTTTCCTGTACATTCGTAAAACGCCGATCAAACCTGCCTACTTTTACAATAAGCCACGGTACAATGACATTAAAATACGCAAAAAAAGGCAGGGCCATCAATTCTTTACGTAGTGGTAACGTCCAAAAGCTCAAAAGGGCCAAGGCCGTCATGACGACGATAATATTAAAACGAATGAGGCCGTTACAAAAACCGGATGATACAACACTGCGTTTTTTCAAACAATAACCGACACCGATGGGCATAATAATATCGAAAAAAATGTACGCAATGCGAAACAGTTCGCCTTCCCCCATAACTCCCCTTCTTTCATTTTTATATACGTTACTTATTATAACACAGCCACCGTCTTTCTGTGCCGTATTATTCCTGTGGTATAATGAGAACGATAAAAGGAGGTGTCTTTTTGAAACGATTGTATGCATCGGCACTCATAGGTTTATTCGTAATTTCGATTTTTTCCGGTTGCGGCACGGAAACAAAAGTGGCCGAAAAAGAACCGGCTCAAACAAAAATACACGAACGCAGTCCTGAAGCGGCACGACTGATTCAAGAGGGCGGCGAGGCCTACGGCCGCTTCAACTATGACCGAGCCGTCGACCTGTATTCACAAGCTCTCGCCATAGACGAAAACGACTATACCGCACTATCCGGCGCCGGCATCGCCCTGGCCATGCGCGGCAATGCGACAGGCTCACAAAGTGATATTCAAGAAGGCATCCGAAAGATAGAAAAAGCCTTGACCGTAAACCCCGACGATACGGCTTCTTTTTACAATCTGGCACTGGCTTACAAAATTGCAGGCCGCACGGATGAAGCCGTTACCTGGTTTCAAAAGGTCATAGACAAAGACCCGCAAAATACATGGAGTTATTACGGCATTGCCTCTATTTACGGTGACCGCGGCAATGCCGAAAAAGCGGTTGAATACTTGCAAAAAGCTATGGATACGGACGAGGAAAACGTTCGCAATGCCGCCGCATCACAAAGCCACTTTGATGCTGTTCGCAACGATTCTCGATTTCGCAAACTAATTTATAAGGAGTGAATTCACATGAATGAACGCACAGACGGAAAACACACAGCTTATGACATTAAAGGACCTCTTGTGGCCAAACAGTTTACAAAACGTAATTTCGAAGCTACCTACTGTCCTACCAAAGAAGAGGCCTTAGCCAAAGCACTCGCTTATATTCCTTCGGACCACGTCGTCTCCTGGGGCGGTTCCGTATCGATCAATGAAATTGGCTTGAGACCCTACGTATTGGAGCACAATCCGGTCATCGACCGGGATACGGCCAAATCTCCGCAAGAAAGAGTTGAACTGATGCGCAAGGCACTTCTTTGTGATACTTATATTATGGGAACAAACGCGGCTACGGAAGACGGCCAACTCGTTAATATAGACGGCAACGGCAATCGCGTAGCCGCTCTGACCTTCGGTCCGAAACAGGTCATTGTCATCGTCGGTATGAACAAGGTAATGCCCGACGTGGAATCGGCATTTCAGAGAAGTTCGTTCCACGGCCTCTCCCATTAATGTACGTCGTTTTCCCGGCACTAAAACCCCCTGCTACACTACGGGCATGTGTCGGCACTGCGTATCGGAACAAACAATTTGTTGTCATCTTGTACGTACGCGGGTCTGTCGACCTGCCGGACGCATCAAAGTCATTCTTGTTGGTGAAGACTTAGGTTACTAAGTTTTCTACCGCAAGTAAATAAAACCGGTACCTTACGGTATCGGTTTTTGTATTGTATAAATCCGGCCTCACCTATACACTAACAGATATATGTTTAAGGTTGATTCACAAAGTTTAATAATCTCTGCTTCAAGGAGTGCTTCATGAACTACTCGCATTTTCAAAATCCGGCCCGGATGGGTCTCTGTATATCTTTAACGGTCATTATGTCCTACATACTGGCCATTCATACAACATTTATTCACCTCACCTTCGGCTTTATTCCCACGGCAATTTTCGCTATTCTCTACGGTCCTGTCGCCGCCGGAATCATGGCAGCTATTGCTTGTTTTATCGGCATGCTGCTCTTCGGGCAAGGCGTCTTCTTTCCGGGCTTTATGGTCTCCGAGTTTCTCGTAGGCTATATATACGGTTACTTTTTATATAAAAAGGATGTTACGTGGAAACGACTGCTTTGCCCGAAGCCCTCATTACGGTCTTCGTTCACTTAGGTCTCAATACGCTTTGGCTGACCTTGTTCTACGGCAAAGCGGCAAGTGCCATCTTAACAGGACGAATTGTTAAAAATCTCATTTGCTTTCCCTTAGAGATTTTTTTAATTCTCCTCATTTATAAAGCCGTTTATTCTATCCTTAAACGGGAAATTTTATAACTGCGTGACATCCTTATCTTTTATTCCCACCCGCTTACAAGCACGTTCAAAACCTGACGTCAAGCCCCCTCCAACACGAGGTCTGTACCCCCCAAACACAAAGACACAGGTATCGTTCATGAACGATACCTGTGTCTTTGTGTTCCTATATATCCGCTTCCGCAATTTCACAAATCATGTGAATTATCATAATGTGCATTTCCTGAATACGTGCCGTAACTTGCGAAGGCACGGCCAGGCAAAGGTCTGACTCCTTTGCCAATATGCCGCCGTTTTCACCGGTCAGGGCGATGACGTAAATTCCCTTTTCTTTAGCTGTTTTTACCGCCTTTACTACATTGGCGCTATTGCCCGACGTGGAAATGGCAATGAGAACATCTCCTTCTTGTCCCAAGCCTTCTACTTGACGTGAAAAAACGCAATCAAAACCGTAATCATTACCGACGGCCGTCAAGAGGGATGTATCTACTGTAAGTGCCAACGCCGGTAGAGATTGTCGCTCTTTTACGAAGCGACCGACAAATTCCGCCGCCATGTGTTGCGAATCGGCAGCACTACCGCCGTTACCGCAAATGAGGATCTTACGTCCCTTTTCCAAAGCCGTGCGCACCCTAAGTCCTGCCGACGCTACTTCAGGCATGATTTTTCTCATATCCTGTACGACTTTAAAATGATTTTCAAGACGCTGCCCTACCAGCAACTCGGCAGCCTGTATTTGAGTAGCCATAAGCGTACCTCCTTAGGTCTTATAAGTCTTCAAGAAAGGAAACGGCCCCCGTATGGGGGTTAATGACGCAACCGCAAACATTTACATAAGCAGGAAGATAGGGACATTCTTTCAGCTTGCGGACACTTTGAGCCGTCGAGTCTTCGACGCACTCAATCGAATCGGCCCAAGTTTCTATATACGGACGCAACTTTTTATGGCCGTTTCATCAATACCTGCCTCGGCCATTTTAGCGCACAGCGATTCACCTGTCGTCGCCAGCATCCCGCAACCTTCGTGACCGACAACCAGAACCGTATGAGCCTTCAATTCATAAACGGCTACGAGCAGACTGCCCAGAACACTGTCAAATCCGTCACTTACAGTATTCCCCGCCACCTTAATAATTTTGGCATCCCCTCGTTCAAGGCCCAAGGCCGGTTCTAAAAAATTGACGAGGCGCGTATCCATGCAGGTCAATATAACCAGATTCCGTTTAGGGTACTTATCGACTACTGCCAAGCCTTCTTTGGCGGATTTTTGTAGAAAGGCTTCATTGGCAGCCTTTAATTCTTTTATAATGGGCTTTAAGGTCTCATTTGTCATTATACATCTTCCTTTTTCATTATAACTTTCACCGGCAATATCGTGCAAGGCACACCGGCTTACAAGCCTACAGCTAGAAAACCCGTATATAAGGAAACCGCATCTGCACACAGTGGCAGATGCGGCCGATATACTGGTGCGCCCAAGAGGATTCGAACCTCCGGCACGCGGTTTAGGAAACCGCTGCTCTATCCACCTGAGCTATGGGCGCATATACACTTATGATGCTTTCTTATGATACCATGTTCTATCGGCGTAAGCAATTCCGAAGAGACCGTCTCCGTATGATATAATAAATCCGAATATACGAGGGGAGAGATTCATTCATGATTGATTTACATACTATTGCAACAGAACAGCGTAATACGGCGACAACAGCCATTGATACCCTATCTACACAAGACTTGGTCGCTTTGATTAATCATGCTGACAAAGAGGTTCCGCTGGCCGTCGAAAAAATTCTGCCCGCTTTGGCAATGGCTGTCGATGAAACGGCAAGTCGCATACGCCAAGGCGGACGACTTTTTTACGTCGGCGCCGGTACTTCAGGACGACTCGGGATTTTGGATGCCGCCGAATGTCCCCCCACATACAATACAGACCCGCAAACCGTACAAGCCCTCATCGCCGGCGGAGAGTCGGCCGTTTTTACGGCTAAAGAAGGTGCCGAAGATTCGGAATCTGCAGGCGCCCGCGACTTGTCTTCTAAAGAACTTTCATCCGCTGATACCGTTGTCGGTCTCAGTGCATCGGGCCGCACCCCCTATGCCCTCGGGGCCTTACGCTATGCCGCTTCTCGCGGTGCCTATACCATCGGCATCACCGCTTCTCCCGCATCACCGTTAGCTGCCGTAGCGAACCTTGAACTTTGTGCCGTAACCGGACCTGAAGTCATTACGGGATCTACCCGCATGAAAGCCGGTTCGGCACAAAAGATGATCCTCAATATTTTGTCGACAGGGGTCATGATTCGATTAGGCAAGGTATACGGCAACTTAATGGTCGATGTCAAAGCCACTAATGAAAAATTGCGAGAACGGGCCAAACACATTGTCGCCGATGCGACCGGTTGTACAATTAAAGAAGCAGAAACAGCATTGAATGCGGCGTCAGGCAAGGCCAAAACAGCCATTGTCATGCTTTTATTACATGTAACGGCAGAACAAGCAAACGCACGGCTTGAACAAGCAGACGGCTATATACGTCACACCTTGAACGGAGGCAACCATGACTTATAAGGAAACGGCACGGCAAATATACGATATTATAGGTCCGGCAAACAATATTATTAACCCTTACCACTGTATGACACGCCTTCGCTTCACTGTAACTAATGAAGACTTTACAAAAGAGTCTTTAGAGTCTTTGGAAGACGTAAAAGGGGTCCACATTTCCGGTGCGGAATGGCAAATTATCCTGGGTCCCGGTAAAGCTGCCAAGGTAACGGAGGCCCTTGAAGAAATTATAAAAAATGAAGAAATAAAGCTTTCTTCGTCGCCTTACCAAATTACGAGCGGGGACGATTTACATGCGCAAATTCGCCGAAAAAACACGACTCCTTTTAAAGAAGGTTTGCGAAAAATTTCCCGCATTTTCACCCCCCTCATTCCCGCCTTTATTGCTTGCGGGCTATTGACAGGTATTTTGAACGGCATAGCCAAGGTCGATCCGAATCTGGCCGATACAGCCTGGTTCCAACTGGCCTCCGCAGCCGGTAACACAGCTTTTTGGGGATTAAATATCTTCGTAGGCCTGTCGGCCTCCAAAGAGTTTGAAGGCACTCCGATAATCGGCGGTATCCTGGCAGCCTTCATGATGCATCCGGCGCTGTCTAAGATCATGCTTTTCGATGCACCCCTGACGCCCGGCCGCGGCGGTATTATTGCCGTCATCTTAATCTGCTTTATAGCCGCCAAGACGGAAAAGAAGTTACATCATTTGATTCCTGATATGTTTGATCTGTTTTTAACCCCTCTGGCGACCTTTCTTATAGCTTCTGCCCTGGCCATTCTTATTTGTCAACCTGTAGGCGGTTTTATTTCCGAAACCATAGGAGTTTTGGCGACAACGGCTATAGATAAAGGTGGCGCTTTGACCGGCTTCGTCTTGGCAGGTACTTTTTTACCCCTCGTCCTCTTAGGCGTTCATCAAGGCTTGACTCCTATTCACGCTGAATTATTATCTCGCTATGGCGTTACCGTGCTCTTACCCATTCTCGCTATGGCCGGTGCCGGGCAAGTAGGCGCATCCATTGCCGTTTACGCAAAAACGAAAAATAATCATTTTAAAAAAACGATTGTTTCCGCCTTGCCCGTAGGCATTCTCGGTATCGGTGAACCGTTGATTTACGGAGTAACCCTACCTTTGGGAAAACCTTTTATCTGTGCTTGCCTGGGTGGAGCTTGCGGCGGTGCCGTTATCGCCTTCTTCGGAATCGGAGCTGCGGCCTTCGGTATATCCGGTCTACCTTTAGCCGCAGCTACGACGCGGCCGTTGTACTATTTGTTGGGACTGATTACAGCCTATACCGTCGGATTTTTTTTAACGTATATAATAGGGTTCGCAGATCCGCAAGAATCTTGCGAGGAGGTATAGTATGACCATCGGAATTTCCGTATATCCAGGCCTGGATAGTCGCAAATCGTTAGAAGAATCAGTGACCCTTGCTATAAAAGAGAATTTAAAGCACCTTTTTTTATCACTCCATATCCCCGAGGCAGATCAAACAACCTTCTCCGAAGATCTGGAGTACGTCTTATCCCTAAGTCGAAAAAATCACATAAACGTTATCGCCGATATGACTCCTGAAACGAAAAAATTATTCGGAAAGAAAGCAAGTTGTTTTCATAAAGCGGGTATTAGCATCCTTCGCCTCGACGACGGCTTTTTGCCCCATGAAGTTGCCGACCTGTCTTATGACTCCGACCTGGCCTTAAACGCTTCTACCTTGTCATACAACGATTTGGATGCCCTCTGCAGTGCCGGCTGTGATTTTTCGCGCATTACAGGTCTACACAACTTCTACCCGAGACCTTATACCGGCCTCGGTCCTCGTGACTTATATCATAAAAATGAATTATTTCACCACTATCGTATAGCAACAGGCGCCTTTGTTGCCGCCGCAAATCACGGACGCGGCCCCTTGCATTGCGGCCTACCCACATTAGAAACTACGCGTAATACGGATATTTATAAAGCTACTCGTCTCTTACGTCTCTTAGGCACTGACGAAGTATTCATCGGCGACTCTCGTGCTACACAAAAAGACATTCAGGACCTTAAGAGCGGCGCTTATGAATCGATGGACTGCATTAAGCTCCCCATTGTACCTCAGGCAGACAAATCTTTAGTGGAAGATCATCAACATTCCCTTCTTGTCCCGTCCTGACCGGTCCTACAACGCCATTCGCGTTAACCGTATGCGTACAAATGTGTTTAAAGACATATCCGTCCCTATAAACGCCGACACACCTGTGCGGCGTCGCGGTGATATTACTGTCGATACCGGTGCTTACGGTCGTTATAACGGCGAAATACAAATCATTACAACAGATTTGCCGGCAGATCCGAAAACACGCCTCGTTGCCCGCATAAAAGAAGAGGATACCTGGATTCTGGACGGCATTACGGAAAGTAAATCCTTTATGCTCGTCTGCAATGACATAGGGTCATAACTTCTTATATTCCCGCATTATATACAAAAAACTCACGAGAAAAAATTTCTCGTGAGTTTTTTTTACACAGCCCTTACTCGCTGTGACGCTTTAAATGATACCGTGTCGAGTGCTTAATAAATAACGGCACAAAACACACCTCAACAAGATGCAAAAGTGCGTAAGCAAGAACTACGAAAGGCATGACAGCGACCATCGGCTCCAACCAAGTCCCTTTCCCTTCAGGCGTATGCAGAAGTTGCGTAACAAAAGGCAAGTATGTTTTGAAAATAAAACGGTTAGTTGTTATATTGCCGAAAAGAAAGTACACACCGGGTGTCAAAATAGCAAGGATTCCGACGAGGCGAACCTGTCCAACCACTTCGTGCAGTACCTGCACCTGTATGATTTTAGGTAAGGTTGACATGTAAGGCGTACATGCCGACCATTTTCGCAAAAGCCGTGCCTCGCCTTCATGAAAGCGCCGTTCCCCTCGAGCTTTGATACGATTACAACGAAAATACAAAAAGAAGCAAAAAATCGCAAATGCCAGTGTGCCGGCTGTCGCAAAGGGCAGATACGGCATAGACAACTCTTCTCCTTGCAGCTCATACAAAAGAGAGGCTAACAATAAAAATACAATATAGGAAATACACCCTACCCAAGCTGTTACAGTAACAGCCACGGCATATCGTTCGCGACGTTTTTTATAAGCAAGTAACATAGAACAGCATCCTTACTGAAAATATTTATCTATAAAGTCCCTTCTTATTATACATAAACTTAATTTTTTTCTGAAACATAATGGCCCGTATTTTACAAAAAAAGCTCTGCTTCCATAAGGAAACAAAGCTTTTACGGTTACTGCCTTAAGCGTCTTTGCGATAAATCTTCTGCACTCCTCTATTAGAGAGATAGCAGGAAAAGAGGCAAACAACAACGCCTACCATAATCAGGTAGAAACCGCTGTTCCAACCCCAATGATCAACGACAAAGCCGAAGAGAGTCGTGCCCATGGAGCTGCCGACAATATAACTCATAAAGCCGCGTAAGCCGACAGCCGAACCGAGTGCAAAACTGGGGATAACTTCCATAGCCTGAACGGCGACCATAGATTGAGGTACATAAATGAGGCATCCCGTAATGGTAGCAAAGACCGTAATAGCCGCAATAGAGGTGGACGACATATAGCCGAATACGCAGGCAAAAATAACAACTAGGCAATAAATAGGCAGCATCATGACACGCCCTTTAAAATACTTATCGACGAGCCAGCCGGCTAACAAGGTAGACGGAATGGCTGCCCATTCAAAGAGCATGAAGGCAAAACCCATTTCTCCGCGAGTCAATCCTTTTTCGGTCAATAAGTACAAAGGAATCCACGTAATCATTCCGAAACGAACCATATACGTGAAAATATCGATAAGTACCAGGTACCAGGAGTTGGCATTTTTAAAGACATATTCATAGAAGATTTTAAAGGCCGACATATCTTTCGGCTTTTCGTCCGAATTCTTCATGACCTTCGTATTGACCGATTCTTCGTGAAAGACTTCTTCTACAGGCGGGAACCCTTCTTCTACGGGACGTTTCTTAACCAAATAAAGAACTAAAAGAACGCACACCAAAGCGGCCATTGCCGGCACGAGATAAGCGGCGATGCGCCAATGTTCCGTACCGATATAGCTGAGAGCCGCACCAACTAAAGGTGAAACGAGGCCGCCTCCCAGGTTATGAGATACATTCCACGTCGTGCTGGCACGTCCCCGTTCGGACCGAGGAAACCAATGGCCTACCGTAATAATAGAAGGTCCGACCCCCATACCTTGGAAAAGGCCTAGGCTGACGACGAGAAGTACGAAAAGATAGAAGCTGGTCGTGAATCCCATGGCAATATTAACAAGAATACAAAGAATAAGACCCAGTGCCATGAAATATTTCGGATTCGACTTATCGGCAAGCATACTCATAAAGCCCTTGCTGAGGCCGTACGTGATGAGCATACAACTGGTAAGCAAGCCGATTTCACTCTTACTTAACCCGAGTTCACCCATCAGATAAGGCGTAGAAAAAATAAAATTGTTACGTACAATATAGTACGCTGCATAACCGATAAAAATACCGCACAAGGACTGAAATTTAAATCGGTTGAACTGTTTGACCAGTTCCGCATTTACTTGCGCTGACATAATTGTCCCTCCATTTTCCGTTTCATAAGTTTTTGCTGCTGAACATGAACCGGCAGATAAATGATAAAATGACAAAAACCTATCAAACAAGCTTATATATTACGCTTGGATATTATCATATATATATAAATTAGGCAATCTCATTTTCTTATCATGTCTCACTATGCTGATACTTCTTATCATTCTTGTCAAAAATATAAAGAGACGCTTCACCGGAAGCGTCTCTTTATATTCGACCGTAAAAAGCGTCATCATAAGAATCGTAAATTTCATATTGTAAGCTAATGCAAAAGATAATTCTCCTACAGGCAAAGATATATCCGTCGCCGCCCAATCGCCGTTAGGATCGAGATACCGCCAAGCATCTGTCAAACTGAGATCCACATACATCCGCTTTAATTCGTAATTATAAAAAAAGCGAAAAGTCCTGACTCCGTTAATATCCGTCCCCCCTCGATCCGCATCAGGCACGGTGACAACATTAACGGCAATAATATATTGCGGAGGATCATATTTTTGTACGTTTAATGAACTGCGATCCAAATACCAGGCTGTTTCCTTATAGGCATCGCAGAGAATATAGTTCCTGTCCTCATTCAAATATACAGGATATGATTCCGCTCCGGCTATCATAACTCCGCCTATAACCAGCCACAAAAATAAGCCCATGCTTATGAATAGTCTTTTCATATTTGTGCCCGCCTCCACCTTCTAATTACACAAAAACATCGGTATCGACAGTTTGATGACTTTATGGCATTTTATCACGTGTCCCGCGAAGCCGCAAGTTTTACCTCTTTTTTAGATTTTTATAGCCAAATCGCCAAAGTATGCTATAATAAAAATCGTAAAAACTACTTATCCAGTATAAATATAAGGAGGCTTTTCACATGGCCATTACCAGAGATACGAACATTATTGAAGCAGTTCAGAAATATCCGCAAATCATTGAAATTTTCCAAGACTACGGTCTGGGTTGCGTCGGTTGTATGGCATCTCATTTTGAAACAATCGGTGAAGGGGCCGGAGCTCACGGAATCGACGTAGACGCTTTAATTGCCGACCTGAATGATTGTATTTCGGAAGGATAGATAGTACCAAAGATATAAAAAATGCAGGTGTACATGCGTACACCTGCATTTTTTATATCTAATACTTTGACAGTTATACTCACAGCTGTTATAGTACCTCAAAGCAACAAACACAGACTGATTTATTCGCTCTGAAAGTAAGACTTGCACCGGAATGCTATCTACTGCCCTTGACTGAAAAAAAGGATTTAGCCATGTTCGAACTGAAAAAGATAACTAAACAATACGGTCAAACCACGGTTCTTCACGAAACAACCTTAACGGTAAATGACGGGGAGTTTTTTGTTCTCGTCGGTGCCAGCGGAAGCGGTAAAACGACGTTACTGAAGTTATTAAACCGTCTTATAGAGCCGACAAGCGGAACGATTCTCCGCAACGGCAAGCCCCTTCACGATCTGAATTTACGGTCACTGCGACTTGATACCGGCTATGTACTACAACAAATTGCGCTCTTTCCGAACCTAACAGTCGGTGAGAATATAGCCCTCGTCCCGTCAATGAAGCATATCGATAAAAATGAAATTCGGCGGCGTAGCCATCTATGGCTTGAAAAGACGGGCCTGGATCCTCACGAATTCATGCACCGCTATCCCCACGAATTGTCAGGAGGACAACAACAACGTGTCGGTATCATCCGTTCCCTCATCGGTCGTCCGAAGGTTTTACTCATGGATGAGCCTTTCAGTGCCCTAGACCCCCTATCTCGTAAGCAATTACAGGGTCTTATCAAAAAAATTCATCAAGAATTTAACCTAACCGTTGTCTTCGTGACTCATGATATGGTTGAAGCCTCCTATTTGGGTACTCGTCTTTGTATTATGGATAAGGGGCAGATAATCCAGATTGATACGGCGGAAAAGATTCGCCGTCATCCGAAAAACGAGTTTGTAAGACGCTTATTCGAGATGGGCGGTGATATTGATGAATAATCTTATAGCCGTCTTTATAGACCGGCAACATGACCTCTTTACAGCGCTCATCCAGCATTTGGAACTGTCTGTCAGTTCCTTGTGCCTGGCCATACTCATTGCTTTTCCTTTGGGACTGTTCATCAGTCGTAAGCCCCGAATGGCCGCTGTAATAACGCAACTGACAGGAATTATGCAGACCTTGCCTTCATTGGCTATTTTAGGCCTTATGATTCCCGTCTTCGGCATCGGCCCCATTCCGGCCTTGGTAGCCCTCGTCATTTATGCTCTTTTCCCTATATTACAAAATACTGTTACAGGTATCAACGAAATCGATCCGTCCCTTCAAGAAGCCGGTGAAGCCTTGGGCATGAACCGTTTCGTAAAGTTAAAAACTTATGAAATTCCCTTAGCCATGCCCGTCATTATGTCCGGTGTGCGTACAGCCGCCGTTATGATTATCGGTACGGCTACCTTAGCTGCCCTTATCGGCGCCGGCGGACTCGGTTCCTTCATTCTTCTCGGCATTGATCGCCATGATAGTTCCCTCATTATAATCGGCGCCTTCGCATCAGCACTGTTAGCCATTGCTTTCAGCAGTTTCTTACGCTTGGCAGAAGGGCGTTCACTCCGCTTTATAACCGTCTCTTTCCTGATCATAGCCTTCGGTACAACGGCTGCCTTCGTTCAGCCGAATATGCCTCATAATAAAGTGATTATTGCCGGAAAGCTCGGCACTGAACCGGATATACTGATTAACATGTATAAGGAGCTTATTGAGGGCTCATAGCGATCTAAAGGTGGAATTAAAACCGAATTTCGGCAAAACGGCCTTTCTCTACGAAGCCATAAAAAGCGGCGATATCGATATATATCCCGAATTTACGGGAACTGTAACGACCACCTTGTTGAAGGAAAAACCGACTCCGTCTACAAACGCCGAAACAGTATATAAACAAGGACGAGACCTTATTTATAAACAAGATCATCTTGTCTATTTAGAGCCTATGGCCTATGAAAATACATACGCCGTTGCCGTTCCCTCAGCTTTTGCCGAAACTCATTCCTTAAAAACGATTTCCGACTTGGTTCGAGTTTCCGACTATGCCGTGGCGGGTTTCACCTTGGAATTTGCCGATCGGGAAGACGGTTACCGCGGTCTTCAGTCCCTCTACGGCCTGAACTTACACGTAAAGACAATGGAGCCGTCCCTTCGTTACGAAGCCCTTAAGAACGGTGCTATTACGATTACGGATGCATATTCTACTGACAGTGAACTTGTGCAATATGATCTCGTCGTCTTGCAAGACGACAAACACCTCTTCCCGTCCTATCGGGGAGCCCCCCTTATTCGCGAGTCGGTCTTAATAGACCACCCGGAATTAAAGGAGATTTTAAATGCCTTAAGCGGCAAAATAACGGAAGACGAAATGCGTACCATGAACTACGATGTACGTGTCAACGGCAAGAGCGCTCAGGATGTAGCCAAACACTATTTACAAAGCCGTGGTTTAATTTAAAGTCTCTGCCAATACAAAAATCAGGCCTTGAAATTCAAGGCCTGATTTTTCATGTAAGTCCGGTTTTTATTCCAAAGATGAAACGCAACGGTGGCACAAGGTCTTATGATCCGAGTCCGTACCGACCGTCTTATCATGTTTCCAACAACGTTCGCACTTTTCATATGCCGAGGCTGCAACTACAGCTTTCATATCACCGTGTTCTTCTCCGGCAACGGCATCGACAGGGCCTGCACCTTCAACCAGTGTGGCTTCACTGACAATCAGCAAGGTTGCCAATTTATCTTCCCATTCTTTCAAGAAAGTATATGAATCGCCGGTCGCATAAATCGTAACGGCCGCATCTAAAGAGTGGCCGATAGTACGATCCTGACGAGCCCCTTCCAAAATACGGGTCAAATCTGAGCGATAGCTCAAAAGCTTGGTCCAACGAGCCGCCAAGTCCGTATCAAGGTATTCCTTATGATATTCGGGCCAGTCCGTAAGGAGCACGCTTTCTTCCTTACCTGAAACGGCAGGCATATATTTCCATACTTCTTCAGCTGTAAAAGAAAGTACGGGTGATACGATTTTAACCAACGTATCGAGGATGATATACATAGCCGTTTGGGCGCTACGACGTTCACGAGCATCCGTTTTTTCCGTATACATACGATCCTTCGTTACATCTAAGTAGATAGAGCTGAGATCGACGGTGCAGAAGTTGTGAATGGTATGATACATAACATGGAACTGGTAGTTTTCATAAGCTTCCGTAACAGTTTCCAGAACCTGTTCCAATCTAAGAAGAGCCCATTTGTCAATTTCCGACATATCCTTATAAGAAACGGCATCCGTTTCAGGATTAAAATCATTAATATTACCGAGAAGGAAGCGGAATGTATTACGAATTTTACGATATACATCACTAAGCTGTTTCAAATTTTCGGCGAGAGTCTTACATCGCCCTGATAGTCGGCAGACGATACCCAAAGGCGCATAACATCAGCACCGTACTGGTCAATAACTTCCTGAGGCGCTACGGTATTGCCCACGGATTTACTCATCTTACGACCTTCACCGTCAACGGTAAAGCCGTGCGTCAAAACGGACTTATACGGAGCGATGCCGTTAGCTGCTACCGATGTGAGCAGGGATGAGTTGAACCAACCGCGATGTTGGTCGGATCCTTCCAAGTACATGTCGGCAGGATATGCCAATTCGGGATCATGGCACAATACGCCTTGGTGCGTGCAACCGCTGTCAAACCAGACGTCCATAATATCCGATTCTTTTCGGAATTCCGTACAACCGCATTCAGGGCATTTAAAGCCTTCGGGAAGTAATTCCTTTTCCGTATGAGCCCACCACGCATCAGACCCTTCTTTAGCAAAGATTTCCTGTAAGTGAGCGATGGTTTCATCCGTAATAACGGCATGGTTATGTTCGCGGCAGTAGAAAATAGGAATAGGTACCCCCCAAACACGTTGACGAGAAATGCACCAGTCGCCGCGGTCACGAATCATATTATAAATACGGTCATGTCCCCATGAAGGAATCCACTGTACCTGATCAATGGCTTCTAAAGCCTTTTTACGATACCCGTCAACAGATGAAAACCATTGTTCCGTAGCACGATAAATGATGGGATTCTTACACCGCCAGCAATGTGCATACTGGTGACGCAATGATCCCTTAGCAAAGAGGGCCCCGGAAGCAGCCAATGCTTTAATCATCTCTACATTCATATCAAGGGCGAACTTTCCTTCATAGCCGGGAACGGCCGATGTATACTTTCCGTCAGGGCCTACAGTACCGATGGGTTCCAAATGCCAGTCGGGATATTTTTTGCAAACTTCAAAGTCTTCTACCCCATGGTCAGGAGCCGTATGAACTAAGCCCGTGCCGGCTTCCAAGGTTACATGGTCGCCGAGGATAACGGGGACTTTACGATCTTCGTACATGGGATGTACAAAACGCAAACCTTCAATATCCGTTCCCTTCATGACGCCGGGCAATACTTCATATTCCGTAACCTTGGCGGCTTCCATGGAAGATTCAACGAGTTCCTTGGCCAACAAGAGAGCATCATCGCCGACCTTTACCCATACATATTCAATGTCACTGTTAGCAGCGATGGCCTTATTGGCCGGAATGGTCCAAGGCGTCGTCGTCCAAATAAGCGCATATGTATGGCCCTTATCGAATCCCTGCGGAGCATGGCTACCTAAATCTTCAGCCTTAAAGCGTACGAAGATAGAGTTGGACTTAATTTCTTTATATTCAATTTCCGCTTCAGCCAAGGCGGTTTCACAATGGGGGCACCAGTATACGGCCTTCAAGCCCTTGTAAATATAACCTTTTTAGCCATTGTACCGAAGACACCGATTTGGGCTACTTCTACGTGCTTAGCCAAAGTCAGATACGGATAGTCCCATTCCCCGAGAACCCCGAATCGAATAAAGTCCGCCCGCTGTTCATCGACGCGTGCCAACGCATAATCATGACAACGTTTGCGCAAGTCGAGGGGACTCATTTCATGACGATTGAGCCCCGTTTCTTTAATAACGGCATGTTCAATCGGTAACCCGTGCGTATCCCACCCGGGTACGTACTTAGTATAAAAGCCCTGCTGAGTCTTGTATTTTAAAATAATATCTTTCAATACCTTGTTTAAGGCGTGACCGATATGTAATTTTCCGTTCGCATAAGGAGGTCCGTCATGGAGAATAAATTTTTTCGCCCCTTCTCTTTTTTTGAGGCGTTTGTGATAGATATCGTTATCTTTCCAAAAAGCCAATAATTCAGGTTCTCTTTTCGGCAAATTGCCGCGCATCGGAAATTCCGTTTCCGGAAGATGCAAGGTTTTACCATAATCCATTATGATTTCCTCCTTAAAATAACATCTTCATCCCTAAGGGACGAAGATGTTTAATCACCGCGGTACCACCCTAATAACTGCGTACAGCCACTTTTGACCCGTTAACGGCGGTAAGCCGGCAACCGGTTCGCGGCTGCAACTCCGAAGTGATTCGCCAAGGGTTCCTTCTGTCGGTCTCCCACCGTCACCGACTCGCTTAAGACTGAATATTCCCTGACCGTCTTCTTCATAGTTTTTTCTTATACATTATGTATATAGACCTATTGTACTGATATTCTTTTTTTTGTCAAGAAAAGTCTCTTTTAATCACGCTACTGTTTTATTTTTTACACACAAAAACGGGAGCCTCTCAAAAGAGGCCCCCGTTTACAACTCGGCTTATTTCCAAAAATCGAGATTCGTTTCATCCAAGCCGATATTTTTCGCCAAGAATACAGGATTCTTTCCTTCTTTTTTCTGGCGTTCATAGTCTTTCATAGCTTTTACGGCCGTAGTACCCAAAATAGCACATGCGGGGATGTTGATAAGGCACATGAAGGCCATAAAGATATCCGCTATGTCCCAAGCCGCAGCCATGGACATACCGGCACCGACAAAGATAATCAGAGCCGCAATGATGCGATACGCAACCATAAAAGATTTGCTGGGCACCTTACCGTGAAGGAAGGTCAAGCAATTATCTACATAAAAGAGGTTACCGATCAGTGTGGAGAAGGCGAAAAGGACCATGCAAACGGTAATCAGAATAGGACCGAAAGACCCGAGATCCGCCGTCAAGGCCTGCTGTACATAAGTAGCCCCGGCAGCCTCTTTGGTAATGGGCACACCCGAACAAAGGCACATCATTGCCGTAGCCGTGCAGACTACCAGGGTATCCAAGTATACGGAAAGCATCTGTACAAGCCCTTGTTTTACGGGATGGCTGACATCGGCTGTAGCGGCCGCATTCGGGGCCGAACCGATACCGGCTTCGTTCGAGTAGAGGCCGCGCTTTACGCCGTACATGAGGCAAGATCCGGCAATACCACCGAAAATAGCCTGAAAGTCAAATGCATTAGCAAAGATAAGTGCAAACACATCGGGGATATATGTAATATGGGTCAAAATAATATATAAAGCCGCTACTACATAAATGCCGCCCATGATAGGAACAATCCAAGAAGTCGTGCGAACAATACGCTTGCCGCCCCCGAGAATGCAATACCCTACCAAAACAGCAAAGATGGCTCCTAAAATCCAAGGTGTCGTCGCTTTATCATAAAAACTGTATACGGCAAAGGTTGATTGTAAGTTATAAGACGCCAGGAGATTAAAGCCGCCGGCATAGGTCAAAATCAAAAAGAGGGCAAAAACAGCACCGACAAAACGACTGTGCAAGGCTGTTTCAATATAGTAAGCCGGACCGCCGTAACTACCGCCTCGGGAATCACGCCGTTTATAAATCTGAGCCAAGGTACTTTCAATAAAGGCACTGGCCCCGCCGATAATAGCCACCAGCCACATCCAAAAAACGCTTCCCGGACCGCCGAGACAAATAGCCGTAGAAATACCGATAATATTCCCCGTACCGACACGCGACGCCGTAGATACCATAAGAGCCTGAAAAGACGATACGGATTCAGCCCCTTGCGGTTTTTCCAAAACGACACGAATACTTTCGGCACACATCCGCAACTGTACCAGTCTGGTTCGCCAAGAAAAATAAAGTCCCGCTACAACCAGTACGACGACCAAGACGGGATAATAGAGGACACTGTCCAAATAATCCAACTCGTTTAAAATAAGTGCAGCCATAAAAGCTCTCCCCTTTTGTTAAAATTCATTTTCACATATAGAAATCATAAGATGTGCCGTTGTTTTTGTCAATAAATATTCACCTTATTAAGCGATTTTTTTCCCTTTCTTTTTTTAATATGTTACAAATCGAAACTATCGCTTTTGTTTATAGCTTTGTTATTTTTTTCATATTTTTCTTTATTTTTTTCCCTTACTTTTTCCTTATTTATTTCTGTTTTTACGGTTATTTCCTTTCTTTTCATATTGCGAATCGCTGTTTCCGAATCGCGAACATCACCTCGTGTCATTCGTATTTATAAAGATATTCTGTTTATAGCAAAAGTCTGTACGACCTAGTATAATGAAAATACATTAATAAGTATGATTTTGAGGTACCTGACATGGATATAAGTAAACTTACGGTAGCCGCCATTACTTACGACAAAGGCGATGCTAAACGCATTCAACACTTTATTAAAGTTCATTCCTTTGCCGAGCTCATCGGCCGTATGGAGGGGCTTGACCCTCGCACGTTGGAAATTCTCCGCACAGCGGCAGTCTTGCATGATATAGGAATTCATGCCGCCGAAGAAAAGTACGGAAACTGCTCGGGAAAATATCAGGAAATAGAAGGTCCTGCACCGGCACGAGAAATTTTAAGCCGTTTAACGACAGATAAAGAACTCATAGACAGAGTATGTTTTCTCATTGCTCACCACCACACTTATAGCGGTATAGACGGTTCCGACTGGCAAATCCTCTTGGAAGCCGACTTCATTGTCAATGCCTATGAAGACGCATTAAAAGCGGATGCCATTCGACATTTTCGCGACAGCATATTCAAAACAAAAAGCGGCCTTTCGTTATTAAACAAAATCTTCGCCTTATAAGGAGGTTCGTATGTCTGAAATCGATCAATTCGTTCAAATGGTAAAGAATTCCGACAATATCGTTTTTTTCGGCGGAGCCGGTGTTTCGACAGAAAGCGGCATACCCGATTTTCGCAGTGTAGACGGCCTGTATAATCAGACCTATGACTTCCCTCCCGAAACAATTTTGAGCCACACTTTCTATGAAAATAACAAGGAAGAGTTTTATCGTTTTTATCACGACAAAATGCTCTGTCTTAATGCAAAACCCAATACAGCCCACTTAAAATTGGCTGAATGGGAACGGGCCGGAAAAGTCAAAGCCGTCATTACGCAAAATATTGACGGACTACACCAAAAAGCGGGCAGTCACAATGTGTTAGAACTCCACGGCAGCGTGCACCGTAACCGGTGCGAACGTTGCGGGGCCTTCTTCGATGCGGAATATATGAAAAAAGCCGACGGCATCCCTCGTTGCAATTCCTGTGGCGGCCCCATAAAACCTGATGTAGTCCTATATGAAGAATCATTAGATGACGAGGTTATTACGGAAACGATACGGTATATCCAAAAAGCGGACATGCTCATCATCGGCGGCACATCACTTGTCGTCTATCCGGCAGCCGGTCTTATTCACTATTACAAAGGCCATAAGCTGGTCCTGATCAATAAAGGTGAAACGGGGATAGACACTCAAGCCGATCTGGTCATTCGCGAACCTATCGGCAAGGTTTTCAGCCAAGTAAAAATATAAGCACAAAAGGACACGCTTTAGAATCTTCTCATTCTAAAGCGTGTCCTTTATTATTTATTATCGACTTGCTTTCAATTCCTGAACCTCTTGTAACAATTGCTGTACCAGCAGTTCTAAACGGGTAATTCTGGCATCCTTCGACTTGCCTTCCGCAACATAGTCATTCCCTTTACCGGTTTTAAAGGATACATTTAAAGTATATTGCGTATCATCTCCCACTGTCGTCCCGAATCCGACCATAGTCCGTTCATTGGGGCGGTAAAAAGCCCCCAAAGCCACGGCACTTTTTCCTTTATAATTGCCCATCGAAACAGCATAGCTGGCCTTGTCATCCTTATTAAATTCAAGCGGATGCAGTCCTGCCAAAGCGGCTGACCTGGCTCCTACTTTCCCTACTTGCGAGTCTGTATAGTTATTAGCTTGTGTAGCTGCTATATTGGATATGTTATTAATTCTGTTGTCTAAAAGACGTATATTGCCGGCATTGGTTTCAATAGCCTGCGTCACAGCATGTAATTGGCTGCCGTTAACCGCATCTGTCGACGTATCGGACACTCGACCTGCGGCTACATTAGTAATAGTTCGCTTAATTTCAAAAATATCGCCTTGTGCATTCTGTCTCACTGTACCGATAGATACAGTACTGTCGGCCGTACTGCCGGCCAGATTATAATTCGTACCGTTAATCGTCATGACGGCGGTGGATACGGCCTGATCCGTCGTGGAACTGGAGCCTAACGCAACGCTGTTGATCTCCGTTGCTTGTGCTGAATGGCCCAGTGCCACCGAGTCCTTTTTGAGTTGCATTGGCAATGGTTCCCAATGCTAATCCGTTTTCCCCGGAACTCGTTGCCTGATTACCGATAGCGACAGCTCCCTCACTGTCTGTTTTCGCTTTAAAACCCATGCCGACGCTATAGTCACCTTTGCTCTCCACATGACTGCCTACTGCCAGAGAGTTGGTCCCCGAAACTTCGGAGTCGGACCCGAAGACAGCTGACTGGTTACCGGTAGCCGTATTCTGATATCCCACAGCCGTAGCATACTTATCTTTAGCCTTGGAACCATACCCTACAGCCGTAGTCATAATTTCAGTCGCCTTTGTATTATTACCTATAGCAAGACTGTTTTCTTTTAAAACTTCCGCTCTCTTTCCGATTGCAAAGACACTGGATTCCGTAACTTTAGCTCCTTCTCCGAAAGCAATAGAATTATTCCCGTTAACACTGGAGTTTTTTCCTCCGACTACGGAATTATCCCCGGTTACTACACTATTTTCACCTATATTCAGGCTATTAGCCGCCATACTCCATCCGTTTACTGCACACAATATACTTATAGCTAATAAAGTATTCTTTCTTATCATCTTTTTCTCACAACCTCCATTGTTAGTATAGTTGCAAATGTATTGTATTTATATGTTAATTCGGTTGTAATTGTATTTCATTATTATTTAGTAATCAATGTTTATTCTATTTCCTTATACATTAAGTAAGTATATTTTCTACTCATTTTTATTCTTCCGCATGCATCACTGTTAAAACCGACATGAAATATCCCGTAACTCCCGTTTTATTACAGCATACAAAAAGAGCGCTTCCCGAATCTCTCGAGAAGCGCTTATTTACTGATGGTGCGGTCGATGGGACTTGAACCCATACGAACTTACGTTCACTACCCCCTCAAAGTAGCGCGTCTGCCGTTCCGCCACGACCGCATATGAAATTGATGGTGCTCAGGGACGGAATTGAACCGCCGACACGGGGATTTTCAGTCCCCTGCTCTACCGACTGAGCTACCTGAGCAAAAATGGCGACCTCGATCGGATTTGAACCGACGATCTTCGCCGTGACAGGGCGACATGTTAACCGCTACACCACGAGGCCGTTTTACACTCTCCGGGCGACTGAATCGCCTCGAACAAGTGAGATTATATCATATTTTCTTGATCCTTGGCAATAGATTTACATAAAAAAACGAACATATGCAAAAAACAAGTTCTTACATATGTTCGTATTACAAGAAATCAAGCCTTTTGCATCTCTGCCGCAACGGCACGTCCTTCCATCAAGGCCTTGCCGATAGTAGCGGGTCCGACATTGGCATCGCCGGCAATAAAGACATTTTCCAAGGTTGTCCGGTAATTCTCCGTTATTTAAGTCTTCGGCTAATTCTGATAAATCTACCTTCTGCCCGATAGCCATGACAATAATATCCGCATCAATATTAAATTCCGATCCGGGCACGGACTGCGGCGACCGTCTCCCCGATGAATCAGGCTCACCCAGCTCTTGTCGAATCAATTGGGCACCCGTGACGGCGCCTGAATCATCACGCAGAACGCGTTTTACATTACAAAGGAAGTTAAATTTAACATTTTCATTACGTGCATCACGGATTTCGCTCTTATTGGCTGTAATTTCTTCTTCCGAGCGACGGTAAACAACCGACACGTCATCAATAATGCGAACAAGAGATCGAGCGCAATCCATAGCGACATTACCGCCGCCCCAAACCATGGCCTTCTTATACTTTTTATAATACTCATGGTTGCCGCGAATGTTCAGGTCATATAAAAGGGTCAACCCGGCATATAACCCGTTTCCGGGTTCAAAGCCGTATGTATTTTCAATCTGAGCTCCTGTGGCGACAAGAACTTTATCATAATTTTTCCTTAGACCCTCAAATCTTTCACAATCGATTTTCGTATTAAAGTGAAAAGTAATATTTTTATCTTCTTTCATAGACGCAAAAACTTTGTCCAAAAAGACCTTGGACATACGGTACTCGGGAATACCCGTGTAAATAGCACCGCCAAGTCGATCCTCTTTGTCATAAATATCAACGGTATAACCGTTCTTCGACAATTCCTGCGCTGCCGTATATCCTGCCGGTCCGGCACCGATAATGGCTATTTTTTTACCACCAGTACTCATTTCCAATACACTCCCCTCTATATGACAACGCCCGCATAGAACTTATATCCATCGGTGTATGATTTATTACTCAGTGTATCATACTCTTTTATATATTCAAATAAACTTCCGATTCTTTTGAGCATTTTTTTCATTTTTCCGAGCCGTTACACCAAAAAAGCAAAAACACTATGTAATTCATATACATTAGAGTATAATAAGTGGCGTAAATGCGGTGTTACCGGAGGAGGATTTATTTACATGCATCAATCATCAGACTCAGAATATATTCAAGAACCCCATAAGATATACACAAAGAAACGAATCTTATCCCTCATTGGGGTCTTCATTATTTTATATGCCTTATGTATTCAGTGGCAATTTATCGTGTCCCTCGGTTTGGGTCAGGATAATATAGACGCTATGCTGCGAGGCCTTATTCCCGCTGTCGGCGCTGTCGTAGTTGCTTTGGCCTTATACGTGCAAAATTTGTCGTTTCGCACCCTTGCCGCACCGGCTCTCGTGGGATTGTCATGGATAATCACGGGGCCGTATCTGGCTTATATAACTCTAATTAACGGCAACACGGTCTACTTAAATAATATTTACGACATATATAACGGTCTCTTTCTCTTTGCCGTACTTTTTCTTTTATCCATGACGGCCAAGCAATTCTTACCGCGCGTAATAAGTGCTTTAGTTATGACCGGCCTGCTACTTCTTGTCGTAGCCGTCAACGTCATGCAATGGGCTTACTACAGTCTGTATCAGTCTTGTATTACCACATCCGGTTCTTTGATTATCTTCCAAACCGGTCCGGCTGAAACACTGGAATACCTGCATTCGTTAGGTGCGGGAATGATCATCGGTACGATGTTTCTACTATTCCTTATTATCGCATTCTTCTTCGGCACCCACTATACGGCACAGTCTTTGCCGAAAACGACGGTATACAAAAAGATTTTACCCTTATTGTCCCTCCTTGTCATCGTTCCGTCCGTCTGGATATTGTACGACGAACTCTTGCCTAATTCGTTTCCTGTACGAACTTTTTTAGACACTCACGATTATTTGGAACGGGCTAAATTATATTCGGAAAATCATGATGATAAATATGCCGCTTTACAGGCAGTGCAGCTCAATCCTCGACTGGGACCCAATACGGTTATCGTCGTTATCGGCGAATCGGAAACACGAACACTCATGAATGCCTATAACCCGTCAGCACCGGACAATACGCCTTGGTTGAGTGCCGTAAAAGAAGACCCGCACTTCACCCTCTTTACTAATGTCTACAGCTGTGTATGGTATACGGTTCCCGTATTGGAACATGCCTTGACGGAGTCTAATTTCTACAATACAAAACAGTTTAATGAATCCATTTCTATCATCGACATGGCAAAAAAAGCCGGTTATAAGACGTATTGGTTAGTAATCAAGGCTCCGTAGGCGTAGCCGATACACCGATTTCACTCATTGCCAAGACAGCAGATGTCTCGGAATGGGTCGACCAGGACCTGAAAGAATCGACCTTGGACGGAGCCCTGTTACAGTTCTTAACGAAGGTGAACCCGAATGAAAAGAACTTTGTCGTTCTCCACATTATGGGCAGTCACATAGAATATAGAAACCGCTATCCGGCAGAATTCCAAAAATTTGATGACGGCAAGATAAATCAAGAGGCGGACTACGACAATACCATTTTATATACCGATTGGTTCTTGTCCCAAGTCTTCGACTACGCAAGGGATAACCTGCACTTAGATGCCATGCTCTATTTCTCCGACCACGGTTCGGACCCGAGCATTGCCCGTCAACCTGACGGAGCCAGCTTTAAGGTTTTGCGGATTCCCATGTTTACATGGCTTTCCGACGACTACATGCAACGTAATCCGGAGATTACGGCAACCTTAAAATCTCATGCACAATCGTACTTCACTAATGACCTCGTATACGAACTGGTTTGCGGTATCCTCAATATGCAATCACCTGCTTATGACGACTCCATCAGTTTGGCTTCACCCAAATGGCATTGGGAAAAGAAGGACTTGGTAACCCGCTTCGGAAAAACACCTTTAACGGAGGATACGGAATACTAGATTCCATGGGACAGACCTGCTCTTTAACGTGCAGGTCTGTTTTATTTCCACCCGCTTTGCCGTATAATAAACAGAGCTTCAATTCAGAAGGAGGATTATGGATATGAAAAATTTCGTAACATCCGCTTTGCGGACGGATGAAAAGATGAATCACGCCGGCGGTCAAGGACCTATGTATATTAAGCATTTATTGGGTAAGGAAGAACTGAACGACAAATGCGGACTTTATGCGGAAGTAACCATCCCTGCCGGTTCCGCTTTGGGCTACCACGAACACGTCGGCAACAGCGAAACCTACTATGTTCTCAAGGGGCATGCACTTTACAACGACAACGGTTCGATCCGGGAAATCGGTCCGGGCGAAGTCACCTTCACGCCTAACGGTTTTAAACACGGCGTAGACAACACAAAGGGAACGGAAGACTTCGTCTTCATGGCCCTTATTATTAACGACTGATCAGTACGACGAAACAGCCTTCAACTCACTAATCGGTATGAGCTGAAGGCTGTTTCTTTCTGCACTACTATATACCCGGGAGCACCGAGAAATGCTAATCCATCAACGCCGACACTTATAATCCGATTTTTAAACTATTTAAATAATTATCCTATTTATTTTATGATTTTAAATTTTATTGTCTAAATCCCGTTTACTTTTACGCATACAGGTCTTCATATCTTGCATTAACCGTATGAATTCGCTCTTGACGCGCCCCTTTCCCATGTTATACTGTAGGCAAAATCAAGGAGATGAGGTGATTCCGTTGGACGCAGAACAACACAGTGAGCCTTCGCAATATAGTGGCTGTTCCTCTCACGGCCGGCGGACTCGCACCATCAGTAAGAACCTGTAATCGACGACTCCTTCGGGCGGTACTTCTTGACTGCACCTCCACTTGGAAACAGAGTCGCTCATTACATTACGTTGCAAGAAAAGATTTCTCTGTAAGAGAGGATTGCGGATGGACGTATAGCATGACGACAATTTACCGTTTTACACACAACACTCTTAAGAAATAAATACGTATTTCAAAAGTATCACTTCGATTACCTGTTGTGCGTGCTATGGCAAAGGATATTTTATGTAGGTCGTGTAAGAAAGTTTAAATGGAAGTAATCTGCTTGTATATTTTATAGACACACTAAGATAAGACTTTACGACAATTGAATATGGTTGAAAAACACCCCGTTTGCAGATGTCTCCTGCAGACGGGGTGTTCCTTTTGCTTACTTTTCCACAGCTTGCCTAACGGCTGCTTTCATCATTTTTACATAGTCATAAATACGGGGACCGGCTTCATCCTTATATCGGCCTATGATTTTTACAATAGCGCTGCCGACGATTACACCGTCAGCAACAGCGGCAACTGCAGAAAGCCTGTTCAGGCGTATTAATGCCGAAACCTACGGCAGCAGGAATAGAGGTTACAGAACGAATGAGGTCCGTCATTTCTTTTAAATCTGTCGTAATTTTCGTTCTTGTTCCCGTAACGCCGAGAGAGGAGACGACATACAAAAATCCGTCTCCTACGGCGGCGATTGCCTCAATCCTGTCTTGAGAGGTGGGAGCTACCATAGAAATAAGAGATACACCATATTTTTTTGCAACATCGGCACATTCGGACCGTTCTTCAAAGGGCAAATCGGGAATAATAATCCCGTCCACACCCGTTTCCTCACAAGCAGAAAAAAATCGTTCTTTACCGTAATTAAACACAGGATTCACATAAGTCATAAATACTAAGGGTATTTGTGAGTGCTTACGTACATTTCTGACAATATTAAAGACATCTTTTATCTTCGTATGCCCGCTAAGAGCCCGTATATTAGCCTCCTGTATGACAACCCCCTCGGCAATAGGATCTGAAAAAGGAATGCCGATTTCCACTAAGTCCGCACCGCCTCTTTCCATTTCCAAAATGTATTCTACCGTCTTGTCAGGAGCCGGATCACCGGCGGTCAGAAAGGTGATAAAAGCCGGACCGTGTTCAAAAGCCTGATGTATTCTATTCATGAATATCCCTCCCTCTATAGCGGGCAATAGCAGCCACATCCTTATCACCTCGGCCGGAAAGGCAGACAATTATGCAGTCATCTTTATCTAACGTAGGTGCAAGCTTCATAGCTTCGTATACGGCATGAGCACTTTCAATGGCACAAATAATCCCTTCCGTACGAGCAATGTATTCAAAGGCCTCCACGGCCGCATCATCCGTAACAGGAATGTATTCGGCACGGCCGGATTCTTTCAAAAACGCATGTTCAGGACCGATTCCGGGATAGTCAAGTCCTGCGGAAATAGAATATACCTGAGCAATTTGCCCGTCTTCATCTTGGCAAAAGAGAGATTTCATGCCGTGGAAAATTCCCACACTGCCCTTGGTCATCGTCGCCGCATGCAAGGGCGTATCTATACCTTTACCGGCAGCTTCACAACCGATAAGTCGCACGCCTTCATCCTTAATGAAATTATAAAACATGCCGATAGCATTACTGCCTCCACCGACACAGGCCATGACAACCTTCGGTAACTTACCTTCAGCTTCTAATATCTGACTACGGGCTTCCTTGCTGATAACGGCTTGAAAATCGCGTACCATGACAGGAAAAGGATGCGGCCCCATAGTCGAACCGATGACGTAATGTGTATCATCGACGCGTGATACCGATACCCATTCTCGCATCGCCTCATTAACCGCATCCTTCAAAACACGCGTCCCCGACGTAACGGCGTGAACTTTTGCTCCCAACAGCTCCATACGATACACGTTCAGTGCTTGACGCTGAGTATCTTCTTCTCCCATAAATATTTCACACTTAAGCCCCATAAATGCGGCAGCCGTAGCGGTAGCTACTCCGTGCTGCCCTGCCCCCGTTTCGGCAATGACACGCGTCTTGCCCCGTTTTTTAGCCAATAGACACTGACCGAGAGCGTTATTAATCTTATGAGCCCCCGTATGATTCAAGTCTTCCCGCTTCAAATATATACGAGCTCCGCCTAAATCTTCAGTCATCCGTTTGGCATAGTATAAACTTGACGGCCTGCCTGCATAGGTATTAAGTAAAATTTCCAGTTCTTTTTGAAACTCAGAATCTTCCTTATACCGTTCATACGCTTCAGTCAGATCATGAATTTCATTCATTAACGTCTCGGGTACATATTGCCCTCCGAAAATCCCGAATCTGCCTTTTTCCATATATCCTCCTATAAGTTACGCACATATGTTACAAATCTCTTTATTTTATCTTTGTCTTTTTTCCCGTTTGTTTCTACACCGCTACTTACATCAAGAGCATAAGGCCGATAAGTAGCCGCTTCCCGTACATTTTCCGGTGAAAGACCGCCGGCTAAAAAGAAGGGGCGTTTCAAAGAGGGTATAAGTTCCCACGGAAACCGCTCACCTGTACCGCCTTTACCGTTATCCAAGAGAACCCAAGACACCGAACTTTCCCGAGCCTTCTCGATGTCAGCTTTCGTTTGTACGGAAAAAGCCTTGATAACAGGAACATTACAGGATTCGTTCAGTGCCGTTATATAGTCTTCATCCTCATTACCGTGTAGCTGTACAAGTTGTACGGTTTTTGCTTTGACCAAGCGGTATATCTGTTCTATAGGGGCATCAACGAAGACCCCTACAGCCGGTATATTTTCATCTAATAACTGTCTTAAACGAGCCGCTTGGGCCTCATCCACCTTGCGTTTATTGCCGGCAAAGACAAAGCCGACATAATCGGGTCGCACGTCATTGACAATCCGTATGTCTTCTTCTCTCGTAAGACCGCAAATCTTAATCTTCACCGCCAACTCCCTTTAAAGCCGCCAAAGTCCTTTTTTTATTATCACTACGCATTAGACTCTCACCGATAAGAACGGCATCAACACGGTTCTTGCGTAAAAGTGAAATATCTTCTGCCGAACAAATACCGCTTTCAGCGACGAAAATAAGCTCTTTCGGTACAGCCCGTCTCAAGTTCACACTTGTATCCAAGGAAACAGTGAAATCTTTTAAATTGCGATTGTTAACACCTATAATATCGGATCCCGCCCAAAGAGCCTGGCTAATTTCTTCCTTATTATGGGCTTCTACCAATGCATCCATATCCAGCGAACGAGTCAGGTCTACAAGTTCCGTTAATTCCTCTTGCGGTAAGAGTGCGCAAATGAGCAAAACTGCCGACGCTCCCGCCGCCTTCGCTTCATAAATCTGATAAGGTTCAACAATGAAGTCCTTACGCAAGACGGGTAGGCCAATGCTTTTTGCAATGTCTCTTAAATACTCTATAGATCCTTTAAAGTAATCGCGTTCCGTTAAAACGGAGACAGCATCGGCTCCGGCTGCCTCATACTCTTGGGCAATTTCTATATAAGGAAAATCATCAACAATAGTGCCCTTGGAAGGGGAGGCTTTCTTCACTTCACAAATAAAGGACATGCCATTTTTTCTCAATGCTTCTTTAAAAGTTTTTTTCTTTAGAGGTGACATATTTTCAGCCGCCTTTTTCATTTCACTTAAAGAAGTCTTTTTCCATATCATCTGCTAACCGTTTATAAACAGCGGCCGTAATATCATCCAGTATCATATAATCACCTCTATACTCTGTGCGTAGCTGCAATATATTCATTCAATACGTGCAGCCCCTTCTTCTCATCTAAAAATTTTTTTCCGGCCAATTCTATGCCGCCGGCCAAACAAGCGGCCTTACGGTCCGCATATAAGGCGGCGCCTGCATTTAAGACGATGGCTGTTCGTTTCGCTCCCTTCTCTTCTCCGCTCAGGATGCGTCTCATTATAGTCGCATTTTCCTGCGGCGTACTGCCGATTAAGTCCGCTTTTTCCCCTCTTATCAACCCGAAGTCTTCAGGCCGTATTAAAGAAGTCGTAAAGCGTCCGCTCGAGAATTCGCAAATTTTTGTAGGCGCCGACGCGGAAATCTCGTCCATGCCGTCCATCCCGTAGGCGACAATCCCCTTTTTAACTCCCAGATTATACAAAATGCGAGCCATCGGTTCGAGCAGCTCTTCTTTATATACTCCCAACACCTGTACGGTTGCTCCTGCCGGATTGGTCAAAGGCCCCAACAGGTTAAATACCGTCGGAATAGAAAGTTCCTGTCGAACCGGGGCTACATACTTCATAGCTTTATGAAAGGACCTGGCAAAAAGAAAACAAAATCCCGTTTCATCCAAGACCTTTCTGCATTGCTTTCCGTCCAAGTCAATAACCGCTCCGGCCGCTTCCAACACATCTGCGGCGCCGCTTTTCGATGTAGCTGCCCGATTGCCGTGCTTGGCTACGCGGCAACCTCCCGCAGCGGCAACAAAGGCGGCCGTTGTGGAAATATTAAAAGTAAAGGACTTATCACCGCCCGTACCGACAATTTCCAATAAATCTCCGTCTCCCTTAAACGTATCTGCATGTTTACGCATCACTTCAGCGCAAGCCGTAATTTCTTCAATCGTTGCCCCTTTAGCTTGTAGGGCTGTCAAAAAGGAGGCCGTTTCTATATTCGTCGCTCTACCACTCATGACTTCATTCATAATTTCCGTCGTTTCCTGTGCCGTAAGGTCATTTCCATCCACTAATTTTATCGTTCCTTCTCGAATCATCGTCCAGTCTCCTTTATGTTAAATCCAAAAAGTTTTTAATTATTTTCGGGCCCGTAGGAGTCAGTATCGATTCAGGATGAAATTGAACCCCGTATACGGCCTTTTTCTATGTTCTACAGCCATTATTTCTCCATCTTCCGCCCTTGCCGTAACCATCAACTCATCGGGCAAAGATGCCTCATCAGCTGCCAAAGAATGATATCGTCCTACCTTAAAAGGCTGCGTAATACCTTTAAATAAGGGGGATTGGTTTTCAACAACTACCTTAGCCTGCTTCCCGTGCATTATCTCCTTTGCATAAGTTACGGTACCGCCGTAAACCTCACAAATTGCCTGATGACCAAGGCATACACCCAGTATGGGAATTATTCCGGCCGTCTGACGAATCACGGCTTCACAAATCCCGGCCTCAGCCGGTCTGCCGGGGCCGGGAGAAATTATAATTTTTTCAGGGTTCATCTCCAATATTTCCTGTACACTGCATGCATCGTTTCGCAGCACTTGAATAAGGGGATTAAATGTTCCCACTAACTGATACAGGTTATAGGAGAAACTGTCGTAATTATCTATAAGTAAAATCATCAGTCAATCCCTCCGTTAGAGCGTTCTACGGCTTGAATGACGGCGGCCGCTTTATTTTTACACTCTTCGTATTCTCCTTCGGCTATGCTGTCAGCTACGATCCCTGCACCGCTGCATACGAAAATGCGTTCATCCTTTTTATAGGCCAACCGAATAGAAATACACGTATCGGCATTTCCCGTAAAATCTATATACCCGACGGCACCTCCGTAAATACCTCGTTTACACTTTTCCAACTCGTCAATAATCTCACAAGCCCTGATTTTCGGTGCTCCCGACAGGGTTCCTGCCGGAAGTACTGCTCCGATGGCATCTAAGGCCGTTTTATCTTGTCGAATGTTACTACATACGGTAGGGCCGATATGCATGACATGAGAAAATCTCAAGATTTTCAGGTACGAATCGACTTGTACACTCCCGAATTCGGAAATTCGCCCTAAATCATTTCTGCCCAGGTCGACAAGCATATTATGTTCCGCCAACTCCTTCTCATTTCCGAGTAATTCAGCTTCCAACCGTTCGTCTTCTCTTTCTGTATCCCCGCGTTTACAAGTCCCTGCCAAGGGATATGTGAACAATTTTCCTTCTTCCAATCTGACCAAGGTTTCGGGTGACGCCCCGGCGATTTCAATAGCTCCTATAGACATGTAAAACATATAAGGCGAAGGATTTACAGTCCGCAAAATCCGATACGTATCAACCAGACTCCCCTCTCCTCTGGCTTCCAGACGATTGGAGAGCACGACCTGGAATATATGTCCCTCCCGTATGTAATCCTTCCCCTTCTCTACCATACGACAATACTCTTTCTTATCGCAAAGCGGGGTAAATCCTTTGCTTAATACCAACGGATCCGGTGCCGCTTTTTTCCCGAACAGCAATAAATCATGCATAACTTGCAACTCATGTTGAGCTTTTTCATAATTCTCTTCCGGATTTTTCAAGTCTATGTTGACGATAAGAATGATTTCTTGCTTCAAATTGTCAAAGACAATGACTTTATCAAAGATCATCAAATCAAGGTCAGGAATTGACTCGTCATCTTCCGCCGTAAAGTGTATCGACGATTCAACATACTGTAAGTAGTCATAAGAAAAATAGCCGACCAAGCCGCCGGTAAAGGGTGGCAGATTTTCAAAGCGAGGAGATTTATTCGCTTCTAAAATTTTACGAATAACTACTGTCGGCTCCTCTCCTTTGATCGTGACGTTGCCGTTTTCTATAACATGAACAATACCGTCTTTACACGTAATCTCCCCCTTAGGGTCATAGCCGATGAAAGTATATCGTCCCCACCGTTTGGCATCTTCCATGCTTTCTAGAATATAACAGTGTTTACTCACATTTTTGACGATACGTAAGGCTTCTACCGGCGTACAAACATCACTATACAAACGGCGACTGAGGGGCACAATCTTATAATCTTTGGCATATTGCTTCAACTCATTAGGTGTCATTTTCTCTTCCTCTCGCAAAAAAATCCGTCCATGACAAGAATACATGTCAAGGACGGATACGGTTCCGCGGTGCCACCTTGGTTCAGGAGAAACTCCCTGCTCTCGACGGAATACTAACATATTCCCGGCAACTGACGTATGCCTTACGTCGCAAAATACTCGGCTACTGCCTTTCCTTGCGCCCTCTGCGGCCCATTTGACGGTCTGCGTTCTGCCGGCTTTCACCGTTCCGGCTCGCTGTAAGTGCACGATAACGTCGTTACTCCCGCTTCTTCGGTTTTATGGACGGTATATAATTATGTCATTCATCATATCGTCCTTATATCTTTATGTCAATACCCTATTCTCTCATCAATCTAAAAAGGTCTGTTCACAAATCTTATATTTTTCCTTTGTCTCATTTTTACTGCAAGAAAGTGTTCAATGTGTTAAAAATACATAACCCTCCTCTCCTTTTGCTGTTTACGGGCTGTTATGTGGTATAATAAAACTCATAAGTGCAAAATATTTTTCTACCCGCTCGAAAGGGGATTTATTCATGAAAAAATCTATAAAATCATATATTCTTGCCGGTATTCTGGCAGTGTCTCTCAGTCCCGCCTCTTCAACCTTGCAAACAGCCGAAGCTATAGACTGGACAAGTTTCGCCGGTGCGGGCATACAATACTTCGCCCTCGAAAAAGAATTAAAGCATCTCGATAACGGTGGCCGCAACGAATTTTTTGAACAAATGAAGAAAAAATACGGTGTCAACAACGATCCTCGTGCCAACGCCATGTTGGACCGTATTATGACGCGTTTATCCGCTTCCATCGCAAAAACAGATCCGTCTATTACGAAAAAACCGTACAATTACTTTGTTAATGACGACAAAAGCTTTAACGCCTTTTGTACTATCGGCCATAACCTAAGCGTTAATATAGGGGCCTTTGAACCTTTAAATTACAATGAAAACGAGCTGGCCTTTGTTTTGGCTCATGAAATGGGACACGGCCAGAAAGGACACCCTATCCAAGGCATTCGTAAACAAATGCCTTTAGTCCTTGCCGGTGCGGCTATCGGCGGTGATACATCAACTCAGCTCATTACAGGTATCTTATCTCAAGTCGGCACTGCTAAATTAATTACGAAACCGATGGAAAAAGAAGCCGATGCTTTGGCATTCACATACGCCGTTAATGCAGGATACAACATCGGAGCCGGTGCTGCCGTATGGCAACGAATTCTGGACAAGAACCCCGGCCAGTCTTCGGGCGGTATTAACGAACTCTTTAATGACCATCCGTCCACTATTTCCCGCCGTAACGTGTATAATGAAGATATTACAAAGTGGAGTGGCGGCGTCGTTAAGGTCAATGCCGATACAGGAATGATTTCTCTCCACGGAAAAGACTGGTACCAGCCGGAAACCATCTCCTCTATGAGCGGTAAAGAACGAGCCTACCTCATTGCCGGCAATTTGTCGGCCGTCTATCACGACGGTAAAAAGCCGACTGCCAACGACGTTCACCGTGGCAGCGACAATCTCTTGTACGTAGGGGCACAACCGATTATGGATCTTTCGGCTGCGCAAAATCCGACAGACTTGACGAACCGCTTACAACAACTCATTTAATGACCATACAAAGGGGAGTAGGAAGACGATGAACCAAGAAATGAAATTGGCTGTCCTCATTGACGCCGAAAACATTTCCAACAAGTATATCGATGTCATCTTGTCTGAAGCCAACAACTTGGGCAATATTGTTTATAAACGCATTTACGGTAACTGGACAACGCCTCAAATGGCTTCTTGGAAAAATATTATTCTCGATAATGCCATCCAGCCGATTCAACAATACAGCAACACTATTCGCAAAAACTCATCCGACTCGGCACTCATTATCGACACGATGGATCTTCTTTACCAAAGCGATTTGGATGCCTATTGTATCGTTTCGTCAGACAGCGATTTCACCCGGTTGGCTTCTCGTTTGAGAGAGTCCCAAAAGTATGTTTTAGGCATGGGTGAAAGCAAAACACCTCGCTCGTTTATTTCGGCTTGCAACAAGTTTCTCTACTTGGATGTCCTCTTTGAAGAAGCCGGCGAAGAACCGGTCGAACACGAAACTTCGATACCTCATGACCGTGAAAAGACCTCCCATTCTTCCGAATACCGTCATAACGGGCAAGACGCATTCGATAATACGTTAGGCAAGATTTATCGACTATTAAATTGGCTCTTATCAAACTGACGGAAGAAAACTCCGATGAAGACGGCTGGATTTTTTCAGGCACCTTAGGAAATTTATTGAATAAACAATTCTCCGACTTTGATGTAAGAAACTTCGGCTACAAAAAATTCGTTCCCTTCATCGAATCTCTCGATCTCTTTGATGTATACACGACGACTGACGACAAAAATACGGCCATTAAACACAACTATTTCCGCGTAAAAGCCGATAAGAAAGATCACCGCCACCGCAGCTTCACTAAAAAGTTAAAATAGTACGCATTATAAAACCCGCTTGTCCCCATAAGGACAAGCGGGTTTAGTCATGTAGATATCCTATTTCGCCAATTCTTCAATGCGGTTAATTACGCGTTGTGCATGTTCGTGAGCTACCGACTCCATAGTCTTGCACGCTTCCGCATCATCACGGTTCACATAGCTAAGGCCGCCATAATAATCTTATTGTTAAACGAACCGTGCTGTAAATCCGTGTGTCCCGAAATAACCAATACGTTTTTCATATATGTTCCTTTCTAAATCGGCTACGGCAAAATCATATCGCCGATCCGTATACTCTTTTACAAAGTTTTAACCCTTACCGTCTTGAAAAGCCGGATACAAGGTCATGCCGCCGTCTACAAAAAGGGTGATTCCTGTTACGTATGACGCTTCATCGGAAGCAAGCCAAGCCACACAAGCTGCTACTTCTTCAGGCTTACCGATACGCTTCATAGGAACCATACTCATCGTTTCTTCATACTGAACGGGGTCGGAGAATTTTTTCGCATTAATAGGCGTATTAATAGCTCCGGGACCGACGGCATTCACCCGAATTCCGTACTTGGCATACTCCATGGCCACAGTTTGCGTAAAGAGTTTAATACCGCCTTTGGACGCACAGTAATGTGCAAAGGTCGGCCAAGGAATCTGCTCATGAACTGATGACATATTTACAATACTTCCCTTTACATCATGCTCCATAAATATGTCAAAGCCGCACGTGTACCGAGAAATACACCTGTTAAATTAACATTAATAACTCGTTCCCAATCGCTTAAGGGCATTTCATGAGTCGCCACCTTGTTTTCCATGCCCGCATTGTTAATCCATACGTCGATACCGCCGTAGTTTTCTACAGCCGCATCGACCAGAGACTGCACGCCTTCTTCCGTACCGACATGAGCCTTGACAGTAACCGCCTCTCCGCCGGCACATCGAACCGCTTCTGCAGCCAACTCTGCACCGGCTGCATCGGAATTATAGTTAATGACAACCTTCATGCCTTCTTGCCCGAAACGCTTGGCGATAGCCGTTCCGATTCCCTTGGATCCGCCTGTAATGACGGCTACTTTTCCTTTTAATTCACTGTACATATAGAAATCCTTTCGTCCCCTAATTCTCAATAAATAAGATTATACTACTGCCGCCAATAACACAAAGTAATACGCTTGCAGTAAAAGTCTGTTCGCGTCGTGTCCTTATGCCTTTTAAAATAAGAATTCACCGGACGTGCCTTCAGCTTTCTGAAGAATCAACGGCTGTATTTCTGCTCCTAAAGCAGTAACCAAAGCTATTATAATTTCCCTTAAGGTTCGCTACTCCATAAATGTACTTCCTTACTTTCATTTCACGACTGTTTCAGTATACTATAGTCATATATATTATCAAGATTTTATTTAACAATAATTTTATTTTCCCTCAAAAACCGCAATTTATTTTACACATGCAAAAAGGGACTCGTAAGAGCCCCTTTTTGCATGTTGCATAAAATCAGAAGGATATTACTTATATAGTGTTGCCGAAATAAACCAGCGTTGTTTCATATAATATGCCACATGGTCTTCCATCATATTGGCAAGAAGGAAGTTATCTTCCTTTTCAGCGCCTTCTCGAATTTTTAAAGCCGCCTTTGTCATCACTTCCAGGTCTTTCAACACAATGTCCAAGGCTTCCGCCACGGGATATTCCTTAGCCGGGACTTCCTTAATTGTAGCCGCCTTCATATACTCTTCCGTAGATACGGAAGGCATTTGCCCTTGCATCTTAACCAGTTCCGCTACGGCATCATAATACTCGAAATAGGTATTATAGATACTTTCCAAGTATTCATGAACATTTTTAAAGCTCGATCCTACTACATTAAAATGAAGGTTATGTGTCTTAATGTTGAGAACGGCAAGATTCGCAATATATTGATTTACAGTCTTTAAGTTTTTCATGTAAAACTCCCCCTATCTGTTATTTGATTTTCTTTATTTTAACTTTATTGATTTTTATTTTCAACTAACAAAAAGGTTAGACCCATGATATACTATAAAGAACTATAAGGTTTTATGAAAGGACGGTGAGTCTCTTATGGTCGAATTCAACAGTAAATTTCAAGATATACAAGATATTCTCAGGCTAAAATGGATTCCCGAAATACTGGCATCTATTGATTCCGGTAAAAACTCATTTTTCCATTATTTTGATAAACATTCCTTATATTAGCGAAACAGAATTGAATAGAAAGATTAAAGCGCTTCTTACCCGACATTTAATTCAAAAAAATGAAAAAGGTCTTTATGAATTACTCCCCTTGGGCAAAAGTATTTTATATACGTTAAACCACATACAAAGAGTCTATCAGAAATACGGAGACTGAAAAAAAAGCCTTGCTTTACATTCCTGTAAAGCAAGGCTTTTTATACTCCCTTAGCTTCTATGGTTCCCTTAGATATTTCAAATAAGTGAACGCTGTCCGTTTCTCCTGCCAACTCTTTTTGAACTTCAACGGCCAGACGCCGAGTTTCTTCAGAACAAGTAAACAAAAACACTTGCTCCGTTTTTCCCAGGTCGGCCAGAAATCTCAAGGCTTCTTTTTGCCGAACTTCATCAAATCGAACAAGGATATCATCCAAGATAAGCGGCATAGATTCTATCTGTCCGGCGAAAGCCATGGCCAGGGCCACACGAACGGCCAGATAAATCTGATCCCCCAATCCGCTACTCCACTCTTTTTCGGACGTACGTCTTTGCATACCGTCGACGGCAAAGAGACGCCGTCCGTCCGATGCAGACTGCAAAGTATACCGACCGCCTGTCATAAAATACAAATACTCACCTGCTTTTTTGATAACTGCCGGTTGTCGTACACGTTCATAGTATGACTGAGCTTCACGCAACATATGCTGAGCATATAACTCTGTAAGCCATTCATCCATCAGTTTATCGAGCTCGGCGCAGGTGGATTGCTTTTCCTGTAACAATTCTGAGTATACTTTGTTCTTAGCCATGGCACTCAAACGCTCTACGACGGTTCCTCTTTTTTCTGCTACAGCCGCCAGTTTTTTGTCACATTCGGCCAAGCGACTTTCATAATGAGCCTTCTCGTCTTCCCAGACCTTCAAGTCGTGAATGCTCAATTCTCGCTGCAATTCTGCATAAGTCTTCGCATCTTTAGCAATTAATCTTATATGAGATTCAGATTGTTCATAAACCTCTTTATACTGACAAAACCGTTCAAATTGTAAGGCCTTAGTACGAAACTCACCCACACTACGGCATTCCGTCTGCTTCAACAATTCTTGTAATCGAGCTTCCCGCAGTCGTTTTTCCGCTTCCAATTCAGCAATACGTGCGTCCCCTTCGCGGCGTAGTCGCTCTTGTTCTTTAGCTACTTCAAGGTGAACTTGCACTGCTTGCCACTGTTTATATACTGCTTCCACTGCATCGGGCGTAACCTCTTTTTTTACGGACAGTTCCCTGAAGATCTGCTCGCCCCTATCAATCATACGACTTACACGCTGTTCCAGCTCGCTCCGTTCGCTCTCCCATTTAAGATTAGCTTCATATAAACGATGCCATGTTTCCCATAGATTATGAGCTTCGTTAAATCGGTTTAACGGCAAGCGTGTAAATCCCGAATGACTCTGCCATGTGCGCCATGTCGATAAAGCTTCCTCCAACTGTTCCCGACGAGTTTTTCCTTCTTTTTGCCATTTATCATACAGAGCCAAATACATGTCCTGTTGTTCCCGTTCCCATGACTCACGGGTCGAGCGCGTCTGCCAATCCGTATATTCACGGCGTAAACCGTCCAAAACGCCGGTCCACTCTTCAACACTTGCTGTTGAATCGAGATGGGGAGCATATTCTTCTGCAAAGGATTGCAGTCGACTCTGTGCCGCTTCCAAGTGAGCTTCCAACTCGCCAATTCTTTGAGGCCGATAGGATACGGCTTTATGACGTTTATGCCAAAGCACCGCACTGATACAGAAAAAAACAAGAGCCACTACATATAAATAGGACAAGTCTTCCGCGACAGCACCGCTCACCGCTGCAACGGTAACCGCCAGAGTGACAATCACGGAACCGGTCAATGCGCTGACGGACGGAGCCGGAGTCGCCTTAATCCATTCGAGCATTTCCGCAAGTCGGCGTTTCTCCGCTAAGGCATCACGTGCAGCCCCCAGATTTTTTCCCAAGTCCTGCCACTGAATTTTTGTGCGGACAGGGCCGGTGATTTTCCGTTCTTCCGTTCCGTCGACCGACTTCGGTTTGGCAGCCTGCCATTTTTCCGTCTCTCGTTCCAGCCTTTCGGCTATCATAACGGCCTTCAAGCCCTCTTCCCAATCTACCCGGCGTGAAACCTCCCCGTCCGTCCATTCCCGCAAAGTGCGTTCTATGCGATTGCAATCAAAACTGCGGTCCGTATGGGCATCATCGTTTTCAGCCAACTTAGTCGCCATCTGTTTCCATTGAGCGATTTCTGCATGTAGACTTTCGATTTGAGGGGCCGCCGCCTTCCAGCACTGTGCGTCTTCGGGAACTTCATCCGTTTTTCCGTACGAGCGGCGGATAGACTCTATTTGTTCCGTAAAAGAGGCTATTTTCTCTTCCGTTTGAGTAAATTCCTTAGCTCCTTCGGGCGGAAATTGGGATACATCGGCCAATTCCTGCATATGATTCCACGCTTGCCGACCGCGACGATATACCTGCCATGCGGAAATAGGCATAGAAATTCGCTCTAACTGCAACTTGATCTCTTCCGCTTCCAAGCGAATACGACGTTCTTCTTCGTGTGTTTTTTCCTCTTCCTTTTGCAAGGCGGCAAATTCTTCTTCATCATAAGCCAGACGATCAATACGTAAATCGTAATCTCGCTGTTGCGATAAAAGCTGATTAATCGGCTTTTTTCCTTGAACGGAGGCAACCAGTAAATCACTCATACGCCGCTGTAAATCACGACTCGTTGCCCCCAGGTTCATGCCGCTTTCAATGCTGAAAAATCGACTGCGCACAGCTTCATTGGACAGAACCTTAAATCCTTGAAGATCTTCCAGCCCCATGGCAAAGATATTGTCATACGTTACACGTTCCAAGTCATGCCACCATAGACGGGCCGGCTCTTCATGAATAAGCATGTCTCCGTCGGCTATATAAGATTCCTTTTCATTACGATAAATCCTATATTCCCGTCCGTTCTCCCTGCGAATATCCATGTGTCCGAAATAGCCTTTCCACTCACCTCTCAGGTAACCGAAAAACATGGAGCGAACGTATTTCATTAACGTCGTCTTACCGCTTTCATTACGACCGTGCATAACGATAAGCCCTTTTTCGGGAGGGTTCCACATGACATTATGATAAATGCCGAAGTCATCTAAATTCATTTGAATTATTTTCATTCGCTTACCCTCTACTTGTCTCCGTCAACTGCTGTACTCCGAACCATTTAGCCCGTTCAAAAGCGGCTATCAGCCGCTCATCCGTAAGGTTTCTGCCATAGGCTCCGAGCCGTTCGAACTCAGGGCGATCTGTTAATATGCGCCGCAAAAGTTCCGCTTTTTCAGCGGTCGGCAAGCCTTCTATCTGCTCGGCAATATTCAAAAAATCTCCGACGGTATCCGGTAACTGACTTCGCTCCGTTAAGTTAAGCTTCGGTCTGGCCTTATTCTTGACAGACGTTACCATAATAAAAGCATATTTACCTTCTTCATCTTCTTGCCAGCTGTTTATCCAGTATTGTACCGATTCAGCGTTATTAATGACGCGATACATACTCCCGGCACCGGTAAATTCCACAGTCAGAAATACGGGTTTTCCCGCCTGACGACGAATTTTTTCTTTTTCCAATCTAACCGCTTCCCGCAAAGCTGAAACCGACTCCAAGGTATCAATGGGGATACTCACAGTTTCCCACCGAGCGACGGACGTATCAACAAATTGCACGTTCGTCGTACCGTAGGGGCCGGCTTCTACATAATAGCATCCGCGCGGACCGGTTTCCGTACAATCCAATCCCTGAGGATTGCCGGCGTAAACGACGTACGGCGATTCGCAAAGAATACCGTGCTTATGTACGTGCCCTAAGGCCCAGTAGTCCATACCGCTTTCTTTTAAATCAGTAAGGGAACACGGTGCATACGATGAATCGGTACCGTCCACTTGTGTATGCAAAACACCGACGGCATAACGATCACCCGTTTGACGCCTCATGTCGCGCGACGCATTTTCACGTAACTCGCGACGTTCGTAACTGCGACCGTATATGGCAGCCAATTCTTCCCCTTCGACAACGAGAGGAATTCGTTCCGCTTTATCCGTCGAAAAAACGTGCACATTCGGCGGAAAAGGAATTTCCGCTTGCCAGGATATAGCCGGGTCATGATTACCGTAAGCGATAAATACGGGAATTTCATGTGCTGCCAAGGTGTGCAGGCGGCGTACGAAATCAAGTTGAGCCGTCAAATTGTGACTGGCACTGTTATATATGTCCCCCGAAATAATTAAGGCATGTACCCGTTTATCGATGGCCAACTGTACGATTTTATGAAAGGCTTTCAAGGTTGCATCCCCGACAATACGCTTCCAGCGATCTTCTAACGGGGCCAGACTGCGAAAGGGCGAACCTAGATGTAAATCGGCACAATGAATAAATCGAAATGTTTTAGCCATGAGTAACTCCTTCTGCCGTCCATGCCTCATGCAATGTTCTTACGGCATCTTCCAAATCGGCCTCTCGAATACGTGCAAAGGATAAAAAAAACACTTTTTTTGTACCTTCGCTGTATATTTCATAAAAACTTTTCATGGGCTTCACCAGGCACCCCTTTAAAATAGCCGTTTCTGTCAGTTCCTCTTCACTCAAAGATGACTCAAAAGCCAACCGCAGACGTACACCCGACCCGGTGCGATTCACTTCGGCACGGGGTCCGAAGTATTTTTTCAATAACGTTTCCGTCTGACGCCCTTTTTCCTGGTAAAGACGACGCAACCGCCGAGTTTGTTTCGCCATTTCACCGCTACGAATATACTCGGCTACTACACATTGTTCAGGCACGGATACACTTTGACGAAACAGCTCCTGCTCATGACGGTAAGCATAAATGAGCTCATCAGGCAAAATCATGTAACTTATACGGACAAAAAAAGGCAATACTTTTGATAATGAGCCGAGGTAAACGACACGATTCGTCTCATCCGTACTCTTTAATGCCGGCACGGGACGTCCCTCGTAACGAAGTTCGCTATCGTAATCGTCTTCAATAATAAGTCCGTCCCGGGCTGCTGCCCAACGTAACAATCCGCGACGACGTGCAACGGGCATGACTGAGCCCGTCGGAAACTGGTGAGACGGCGTAACGTAAACCATATTCGCCGCACTTGCGACCAATTTTTGACTCATCGATTCCGTCATCGCCTACAGGGTACGGGATAAACAGTATAGCCGCCGGATCGAAAAAAATTTCTCTGGCCAAACGAAAGCCCGGCTCTTCTACGGCTATATTCGATGCCCCTTTTTGTTTCAACAAATATCCCAAAAATACGCAAAAGCGCCGTAACACCGCTACCGATAACAATATGCTCCTTATCCGTATAAACGCCACGGGTTTCATACACATATCGACTCAACGCTTCCCTCAGAGCCGGGACCCCTTGTTCATCCTGCGCTTCGTTCAGCATGACCGGCTCGGAAAGCACACGATGCATATAACGCCGCCATAATACTAAGGGAAATCCTTCCGCCCCGGCATCACCACTCGTAAAATCGTATAAAATACGACGTTTCTCCTCCACCGGGCACACCTGAAGTCCCCTAACCGCTGTCTCCTTATCACCTAAAAAGGCGGCCTCAAAACGAGCCTTACTTCGCCCTTGTATATAGCCTTCATTGGATAATTGAAAGTACGCTCTTTCAACCGTAAGTTTGCTGATTCCGACTCTCATAGCCAGGGCACGTATAGACGGTAATTTTGTTCCGGCCCGCATACGTCCGCTTTCGATTTCAGCCTTAAAGTATTCATAAACTTGTACATAATACGGTTTTTTCGATACTTTGTCGATTTGGAGCATTATTTTTCTTCACCTTCATAAAAGATATACCTATTGTAACGAAAAAAAAAGAGCCTGAAAAGGCTATATTTTTCCGATATTCGCTTCCTACGTAAACCTTTTTAAAGGTTTTTTAAGTTGACCTTATACTTTCTTTATTCTATACTGATTTTATGAATAAAACTGCACCCGGGAGGACCAGCATGGAGATTTCAAAATTATCAGCCTACACTCAGCGCATCTTAGGCGGTGGAGAGATAACGCCTGAAGAAGCACTTGAACTTTTGACCGTAAATGATGAAGACACCCCGTTATTAGCTGCTTTGGCCGATAAAATACGACAACATTTTTGCGGTAACGATGTCGATTGCTGCGCTATTGCCGCAGCCCGGTCCGGTAAATGCTCAGAAAACTGCAGTTTCTGTGCCCAATCGGCATTCCATCACGCAAATATCCCCGTTTTTCCTCTTATTTCTACAGAAGAAATTATCACTTGCGCCCGCAAGGCCAAGGCTGCCGGGGCCACTCGCTTTTCAATCGTCACGGGAGGCCGTTCTGTCGAACCGGGCCCCGACTTTGAAAGTATTATAAGAGCCATACCGGTCATTAGGGATACTATCGGTATTGAGATATGTTGTTCCTTGGGCCTGATTAACAAAACTCAGTTAAAGGCCTTAAAGGCTGCCGGCATTACCCGATACCACAGTAATATTGAAACAGCACCGTCCTATTTTCCCTCAATATGTACAACTCACACCTTTGCCGATAAGGAAAGAATGGTAAAAGAAGTGATAGCCGCAGGATTACGACCCTGTTGCGGAGGTATTTTCGGTTTAGGAGAATCGCAATACCAGCGTATTGAAATGGCCTATACCTTAAAGCGCTTGGGCATCGACTCCGTCCCGGTCAATATTTTAAATCCTATAAAAGGGACTGCACTGGAAAATGTACAGCCCCCTTCACCTTGGGAAATTCTTCGTATTTTTTCAGTCCTTCGCTTTATTTTGCCGAAAGCCCAAATACGCACGGCCGGCGGACGGGAAATAAATCTCCGTTCCATGCAGGCCTATGCATTAACGGCCGGTGCCGACGGCCTTATGATCGGCGGCTATTTGACGACAAAAGGAAATGAAACTCACGTGGACCGTCAAATGTTGCAAGATTTAAATCGTCGCCCCGCTATTCCCTGTCTCTCATAACGATAGCCGCCGCAATAGCCGCCCCGACAAGGGACGAATTCTCCAAAATTCGGGCAGAGCCTTCATTTCTTTCATATTTCCTGCCGCATTGTGAAAGCAGTTGAATGCCGCTTCCGTCATAACAGGCAGACAACCGCGTACACGCGTGCACACACTACCGTCAACAGCAATGGTTTGGTTGGGAACTTCTTCATGTCCGTACATATGAAGAAGCACGGCGGCTACGGCGGCTCCCATGAGTTGGGCCGAACGAACAAAAACGGAAGCCCCCAGATTGCTCAACGCCTTCGTATCTTCAAAGGTAAGAATACGTCCCCATGCTGCCGACATGAGACGCCGTGTCTCCTGTGGCGATTCACTGCGAATCAGGTTCGCCAAGGTTTCAGTAGAGATGTGAGGAATTTGCTCCGTTTTAAAATAAGCCATGACAAGGCGGCGAAAAATCCGTCCTAAATAAGCTCCGCTAAGCATTTTTTCCAAGAGATGTCGTCCGGGATGTTGGGTTTCTTTATCTACCGCCAAGTCCCAAGCAGAGCGGGTAAGACGAGAAAATTCACCGGCTTCCAAGTTGACAATCTCTTTTTTTCTATTGTCATAAAAACACATATTAAACCCTGTACCGCAAATAACGGCTACATTGCAAATTTCATTGGCATAAGCGGCCGTCAGCAAGGTAGCCGTCGTATCATTCAGTAAGGCTACCGGTCGGATAAGCGTGTACCCTCGGCGCTTCAAGGCTTCGGTCAGCAACTGATTCACATACTTCCCCCTCGACTCCTGACGTTCCGATTTCCTTTACCCATGACAATAGTTTACCGTCTCCCAATTCATGTTGCTCTACAGCAAAGGAAAAAGTATGCCCCAATACATAATGCTTATTCTTATCAGCCACTTGGCTCACCAAGTCGGCCAACGCGTCGAATAGTTCTTCCGCCGTTGCCGACTTACTTGTAAAGTCATGTTTCCCCGGTACAACCAATGGCATTTGTGCCTTCCGTTCAATAACGTAATATCCCTTACCGGTCAGGAGAATACGGGCGGCGCGTAAGGTAGACCCGCCAAAATCGACGGCTATATATCGCCCGCCTTCACGGCCGGTCGGCAATCCGATAAAGGTCCGATCGGCAGATAAGGACGACTCTTTTCCGGCTAACGCCGCTTCCATATCTTCTCGAAAGGCTGCCGTAAATTGATAGAGTGCTTCGTCAGATAAGCAAAAATCTTTACCTATGGCATACCATTCATTGTTCTTTTCCATGGCGCTCCTCCTCTGTATGTATATTTTACCATAAAACGGTATTCCCAAAAGTCACCGAACCGGCAAATAGTGTGCAAGATTATAAATTGATATTATGCATATGCTTTATTATAATGGTACATAGAGTGAGTTCGTATCAGCGACCGCACGAAGGGGTACACCACCACGGGTGTATCTTTTCGTGCGGTTTTTTTCGAAAAAGGGAGGTCCGTATGATTATTGTTAACGGCCGAGGGATTGATAAAAAGTCCCTGTGCCTGTCCCATTGGTTGCTTTTAAACGACTACGATCGCGACCTCATTGCCGTCGAGCGAAACGGTTCTATTGTGAAGCGAAGCGATTATGACAAAACAGTCTTACAAGACGGAGATACGGTAGAGATAGTTCAATTTGTCGGTGGAGGCTAATCTCCACATAAAAGGAGTGTTGTATATGAACGCGGATACTTTATGTCTAGGCGGACATAAGTTTACATCAAGATTTATTTTAGGTTCCGGGAAATATTCGGTTAACTTGATTCACGCTGCCGTCACGGAAGGAGAAGCGGAAATTATTACCCTTGCCCTGCGACGGGCAGAAGCAGGGCCGAAAGATAATATTTTACATCATATTCCGCAAGGTATTACCTTATTGCCGAATACCTCCGGTGCCAGAACGGCTGAAGAAGCGGTACGCATTGCTCGCCTTTCCCGTGAAGTCGGCTGCGGTGACTTCATTAAAATCGAAATTATGAATGACAGTAAATATTTATTGCCCGACAACAACGAAACGATAAAAGCTACGAAACAATTGGTAGATGAGGGTTTTATCGTACTCCCTTATATGTACCCCGATTTGTATGCCGCCCGTGAACTTCAAGCTGCCGGGGCATCAGCTGTCATGCCTTTAGGGGCTCCTATCGGAACCAATAAAGGTCTATGTACCAAAGAATTTATTAAAATACTTATTCGTGAAATTCCTCTTCCTGTCATTGTCGATGCCGGCATCGGCAAACCTTCGCAAGCTTGTGAAGCCATGGAATTAGGTGCTGCAGCTGTCATGGCCAACACGGGCATTGCTACGGCCCGCGACATTCCCCTTATGGCTAAAGCCTTTAAAGAGGCGATCAGAGCCGGGCGAAACGCTTATTTGTCAGGTCTCGGTCCCGTCAGTGACCATGCCGTAGCCTCCGATCCGCTAACGGGCTTTTTGGATTCTTAAGGAGGTAATTTTCCATGAAAAACGACCATATGGTTTATCAGCCGGGAATGGAAGTTATTGAATCCCGTATGCTGGACACGGTACTTCACTACCGCAATGCCTTTAACGACTCTGACTACACGGCAAAAGAGGTTGAAGCGGCTTTGTCTAAATCGATTTTGGAAATATCCGATCTCATGGCTCTGCTGTCTACAGCGGCTACTCCCTTTTTAGAAAAAATCGCACAACGAGCTAAAGACACTACGCGACGCCATTTCGGTAATTCCGTCTGTATCTTTACTCCTATGTATCTGGCCAACTACTGCGAAATTATTGTATTTATTGCGGCTTCAATTCGCATAACGCCATCCGACGTGCCAAGTTATCGGATTCAGAACTATGCCGGGAATACGAGGCCGTTGCCGCTACAGGGCAAGAAGAAATTCTAATTCTTACAGGAGAAAGCCGGTCCATGTCCGATGTAAAATATATCGGTAATGCCATAAAGAAAGCTCGTCAATACTTTCGCGTCATAGGTATTGAAATATATCCTGTCAATAGTGATGAATATGCTTATTTGCATCAATGCGGTGCCGATTACGTAACGGTGTTTCAGGAAACTTATAACTCCGATAAATACAAAAAGCTCCATTTAGCCGGCCATAAACGAATTTTCCCGTATCGCTTTTACGCTCAGGAACGAGCGCTTATAGGCGGTATGCGCGGTGTCGGGCTGGCCGCACTTCTCGGTCTGGATGATTGGCAAAAAGATGCCCTTTCCACAGCCGTTCATGCAAGTCTTTTACAAAAGAAGTATCCGCATGCCGAAATTTCCCTTTCCTGTCCGCGTCTGCGTCCCATTATCAACAACGATAAAATCAACCCGAAAGATGTAGATGAACGAAGATTGGTGCAAATCATCTGTGCCTATCGTCTTTTTTTGCCATTTGCATCTATTACCGTCTCCAGTCGAGAAAATGCAGCCTTCCGTAATAACATCATAAAAATTGCGGCGACAAAAGTTTCGGCCGGCGTTTGTGTCGGCATTGGAGGCCATATAGAAGCAGAGCCTCAAGCTAAGGGAGATGAACAATTCGAAATCTCCGATAATCGTTCATTCGAAGAAATGTACAAGGCTGTAAAAACCGCGGGTATGCAACCCGTTACCAGTGATTATATCTATCTTTAAACTCTGCGAGGACACTCATGCCTACAATTATGGTAAACGGGCGCATGATAAAAACACCTTCTCCCACCCTATATGATTTCTACCGTGAACGCTGCATGGCCGGAATGACGGTTCTCGTAAACGGTCGTCCTTGCTCCGGCAATATAACACTAAAAGACGGAGACGATATTACATTCATCACCGCGACGTCCGTTCCTTCACAAGAAGATATAGTAGCCGGACTTTGCCGGCGTCACACCCAAGCCATTCAGGAAAGTTGAACAAGGCGGACATCACCATTGCCGGCTTAGGCGGCCTTGGTTCGCATATTGCCGTCCACTTGTGTCGTAGCGGTATCGGGACTTTACGACTGTATGATTTTGACAAGGTAGACTTATGTAACTTAAATCGTCAATCATATTTCTTATCCGACATAGGCTCTTATAAAACCGAAGCCTTGTCCAACCAATTACGCCTCATTAATCCCTATCTTAGAGTCTACACGAAAACGGTTCGCCTTACACAAAACAACATTCCTTCCTTGTGTTCTTCTTCCTCCATTGTCATTGAAGCCTTTGATGACCCGAAAGCCAAGGCCTTGTTGGTTAATACGGTCTTAAGCGAGTTGGGAGAGACGACAGTGATCAGCGCTTCGGGAATGTCGGGATACGGTAGAAGCAATGATATTCGCACACGACGAATTTCTTCACGTTTATACATCTGCGGCGACGAGACACCCCGTCCGGCAAGCGGTGGCGGACTCATGTCGGCACGCGTAGCTATCTGTGCCGCTCACGAAGCCAATTTAGCAATTCAGCTCTGCATTGAAAAAGAGCCGTAATTCGCTTCAAAAATTTAAAGCCAAAGCATAATTGACTTATATCTCTTCATGTAAAGTGTATCTTTACTATTTAATATACGTTTAACGCATGGTTTAATTGACTACATACGCATATTACAGTATAGTAATAATTGAAATAGTGAATGTTCGGTATTTTTAATTATTATTTTATATAGCTATTTTATTCTATTATTTTGAGGAGCGAATCATGCGAAAAGTCATTGCAATTACCAATAGGCACCTTGTACACAGGGATTATTGGGATCAACTGGAACAAATCGTAGCGTCTCCCATCGAATCTCTGGTACTCCGTGAAAAAGATCTTAGCGAAGATGAATATATCGATTACGCAAAGAAAGCATTAAGTTTATGCAACATACATGGTAAGCAATGCATTTTGCATAACTTCGGCCGGGTTGCCGTACGCCTGCATATTCCGCGCTTTCAGTGTTCTCTAAACTATTTAAAAACGCATACATCCATCAGCTATTATATGTCCACCTTAGGCGTGTCCGTTCATACGGCTGAAGAAGCTCATGAAGCTGAAAAACTCGGAGCTACTTATGTCATTGCGGGGCATGTCTTCCGTACGCCGTCAAAGGAAGCTTATTCACCTATCGGAGTTTCTACGGTTAAAGACATCTGTAACGCCGTATCCGTTCCCGTTTATGCCTTAGGCGGAGTGAATCCGACTACAGTAGGTGAATTGAATGCCGCTCCCGTCAAAGGAGTCGCTTTAATGTCGGGCCTTATGGAAAGTAATGATATTCCTTCTTATGTCGCCAGTCTTCAAGTCTAATATGATTTCAGCACTGTCAAACAACTCTGTAATATAAAACGACTCGAATCATTTGAATTCGAGTCGTTTTTTCATATATAAATCCGGACGCTACTATACACAGTAGGTTTCCTTCTTTACTTGTCAAAATAAGGGATTTATTGTAGAATATTTCCAGGTATTAAACGATATGTTGTATTTTGACGTAAGAAGCAGGGAGATGGCCTTATGAAAACACGTTGCATTGAATTAAGCCGATTTGAAAGCGAAATACTCCGCGAATATATTCCCGTTGCTGCAGAGCGTCCTTTACCGGCAACTTTATGTCGTTCTATTTATCGTCGCTTGGAAGGCCTTCCCGTCTTTGAATCTAACGATATTTCCGGCCATGCACATACAGTCATATCGTCTCATCATGTTCGAGTCACCAAAGCGGTTAACGAATAACCCCATTATCCGAAAGTCCCCGTATCGACATAGTCAATGCGGGGACTTTTGTATTGTTTACAGACTATACTTACTTTTTTCCACTTCTGCCGACAATCGCTCGGCAATAGCCTTACCGGTTTCGGTCTTAGCCAAGCCGCCGTCCGCCGTTTCTTTCAAGGATACAGGCAGTAAGCGCCCTATTTCATCCATAGCCGCAATAACTTCATCCGGCGGAATAACACTACGCACACCGGCCAAAGCCATTTCCGCCGCCGTCAGAGCAATGACTGCAAAAACGCCGTTTCTTTTAACACAAGGAACTTCTACCAATCCGGCAACGGGATCACACGCAAGGCCCAATATATTTTTCATAGCCAAGGCAAAGGCTTGTAATACCTCATCATTCGTCCCGCCCATGAGTTCCGCAACGGCGGCAGCCGCCATCGCGGCTGCCGACCCGCATTCAGCCTGACAACCGCCGACAGCACCTGCAACAGATGCGTTACGAGCTACGACAGCCCCTATACCGGCTGCCGTAAAGAGGGGATTTAAGCAGTCATCATCCGTAAATCCTTCCGTTTCGGCTACAGCAATGACAGCAGCGGGCAAGATTCCGCACGAACCGGCAGTAGGACATGCGACAATCTTAAACATTTTGGCGTTAGCCTCATTAATAGCCACTGCATAAGTAGCAGCTTTGTGAGCGGCCGTCCCCAAGAGACGGGGACCTTTGGCAGCCATTTTCGCTGCATCACCGCCCACAAGACCGCTTACGGATTTGCCTGTATCTTCTAAGCCCGATTTAATAGATTCATGAAAAACGGTCAATCGTTCCGCCATCGTCTCCCGAACTTCTTCGACCGTACGCTCCGATGTTTCCGTTTCATGTCGAAGAGCCGCTTCGGAAAGAGTAATTCCGTGCTTTCGGGCCACATCCGCTAATTCTTGTAACGTTGTATATTCGTATGTATACATATAAGACTCCTATAACGGCAAAATGGTAATAACATTATTAACGCCGTCTATTTTTTTTTATTTCTTCTACCGACTCTTTCGGGACTCGGCCATCTGTCGCAATAATCATAACAGCCCGTTCATTTCTACCGCTTCGAAATACCCGCATAGTCGAAACATTGATGCCCTTCATTGCCAGCCATGTAGAAACGCGGGCAATAATCCCGGGTTTATCGTGATGAAAAGTCATTAATGTATGGTCTTCACCCGTTAAAACAGCTTCAAACCCGTTGATTTCACGTATTTCTATCTTTCCGCCGCCTAAAGATACGCCGAGCACTTCCAAGACCCGATTATCTTCACCGGTCAGGCGAATTCTTACTGTATTAGGATGCCTTACTTCCGCATCCGACGGATGCAGATTAATCTCTACATGCCGTTCTTTCGCAATCTCAAAAGACGTTCTCAAGCGTACGTCATCGGCCCCTATACCGAGTATACCGGCGACTAAGGCTCTATCCGTACCGTGCCCTCGATACGTTTTAGCAAACGATCCGTATACGGTAATATCGGCTTTTTTCGGTTCTTCCTGAAAAATATGACGGGCCATACGGCCGATGCGTGCCGCACCGGCCGTATGTGAACTGGACGGACCGATCATAATCGGTCCGATAATATCAAACATACTCATACTGTTTTCCCCTTATATAAAAATCTCTTTTCCCAAGCGCGAACTGTAAATAATCATTTCCTTTACCTTCCTTTGACTGATTTGTTCAACAGCCAGCTTATATAAGTTTAACTGCACGGCATACCGTTTCTTGAACGCCTCTGCCGTACTCAGTCTATCCGTTTTGTAATCGACAATGATCCACTCGTCACCTTCGACAAAGAGGCAATCTACAACACCTTGGACGAGAATTCTCTCACCTTCGACACGACTTACTTTATCGCTATCTGCTAAAAAAGTAAATCCGTATTCTCGTCGCACGTCGGGCGAGGCCTGAATTCTGGCTGCCAAGTGTGACTCGGCAAAGTGATATAAGTCATTCATACGCAGACGTGACAATTCTTCAGACGTAAAGCGACCACTATTTTTCCAGCCTTCTACCTGTTCTACGATATTTTCCTTGGTGAGGTCGGCAAAGTCCAAAAGCTGCACAGCCTTATGAAATACCGTACCGGCAAAGGTCGGTGACTGCGAGGCTTTCTCACATAGCCAAGGCGGTCGCGTCAAATCAGTTTCATCGTCTTCAACCCCCGTCGAAAAGAGATGCTCTCCTTCCTGCAACAGATCCTCTTCTTCTGTCGCTTCAGCCAGACGTCGTTTAATTTCCGAAACGGACAGTTTTGCTACCGTGTGCGTTGCCGCCTCAAAGGGATAGGTAAAGGACAAGGCCTCATCAAGCCAAGCGGGAATAGCCGTCCCCGTAGGCATATCGGCCCTTACGGCTTCTAAATGGGCTTCTTCCGGTCTTAGTACATCCGCCATTGCCTTACCAGCATCTACAGGTTCTGTATGCACTGTCACCTGCCAGACTCCGGCATGAACAAATTCAGAGTTCTCATCACTTGCCGTCAAATCGGTCACATCGGGCAACTTCCTCAACAAGGGCGGCAAAATCCAATCCAGGTATGAGTCCCCGCTTCGGCATGTACATCATTGCGGAATCGTGCCAATCGATCATAGAGACAATCCGTATTCTTACTTCCCCGGCTTTTTATGGTTCCTACCAGAATCAGCCTGTTCTTGGCACGAGTCATGGCAACATATAAAAGCCGTTCTTCTTCGGCTCGATTTTCCCAAACGGTCCGTTCCTTTATACCGTTATATGCCAGCGTCGGCCAAGTCATTCTCCACTTGGCATCAAAGGCACGGATACCGATGCCGAGTTCTTTATGATACAATACAGGCTCCTGCTCATCTTGTTTATTAAATGTCTTTTCCGTATTCACAAGGAACACGACGGGAAACTCCAGTCCCTTACTCTTATGAATCGTCATAATTCGCACGACGTCTTCTTCTTCTCCGACAACGCGAGCCGGTGCCAAGTCGAGGCCCTTCTTTTTCATGCGTTCAATGAATTTCAAGAAGCGAAAGAGACCGCGGAATCCGGCCCGTTCATACTGGCCGGCCCGCTCGTAGAGAGCTTCCAGATTAGCCCGTCGTAAATCACCGTTCTTCATGGCCGCCACATAGTCTATATATGACGTTTCTTCATAAATGCGCCGCAGCAGCTCAGCTACGCCGGCACGACGACTGTACGTACGCCACGCATCGAGGCGGAACAAATTCGCTCAGACGTTCCTTGTGTACACCGTCGTGTAAGCCCGCCGTATACGCTTCCAGAGCATCTACCAAATAACCGTCCCTATACATGCGAATCTTTGCCAAGGTAGCTTCATTTATTCCGACTATAGGCGAGCGCAGGACAGCAGCCAATTCAATATCCCGACATGGGTTATCTATACACGCCAACAACGCCGTCATAAGTCGCACTTCCGTTACATTAAAGTAACCGCCTTTTTGTTCCGCATAAGCGGGAATACCCGCATCCTGTAAAACTGTCAGGAGATCTTCGGCTTTGCGACTCACGGAGCGCAACAAAACAACAATATCCTTATATTTTAAAGACGGATCAGCCGCTTTTAACTCTCCGATACGAGCTGCCACAAAGCGGCATTGTCTTATAAACGACGACTCTTCCGCACTGTCATCATCGTCGTCCGACTCTTCACCGCCGTCGGTTTCAAGCGATTCATACGTCGTTACTTCATCTAAGATATGCAATTCCGCCACACCCGGTTCATCATCTGTCCGCCCGACATACAGCTTTTCATTGTCACCGTAATCCATGCCCGTCGCCGCTTCCGTCATGGCGTACGAGAAAATATCGTTTACCGCTTCAATTACGGCAGGAGCACTGCGGAAGTTCATGGACAAATCGATGCACCGATTGACTGCTTCGGCACGACGTTCGAAGGTCATATATTTTTCCAAAAACAAGGTGGGGTCCGCCAAACGGAAGCGATAGATACTCTGCTTAATATCCCCGACCATAAAGCGATTTGTGCCGTCGGATACCAAGGTAGTTATCAATTCCTGCACACCGTTCGTATCCTGATACTCGTCAATAAGAATTTCCTTAAAGGTACTTCTCATTTCCTTAGCGGCGGCCGACGGAAGAACCTCGCCCGTTTGCTCATCACGAACAGTCAGAATTTGCAGACAATAATGTTCCAAATCTCCGAAATCAAGCCAATTTTTTTCACGTTTCGCCGCGTTATACGCCTTATAAAAATCGCGAATTAAACCGGATAAGGCCGACATGGTATGACCGGCTTGTATTAAATCGTCAACCCATTGTTTCGACGTCTTTGTAAAATAGGTATCCCGAATCTTTTTGACCGTATCTTTGGCCTTGTCACGATGAGCCTTACAATCATTCCAGGCATCGGCAACATCGGCGACCAAATTTCTCATAGACTTTAATCGGCCAAAATCAAAGTCGCTGAAAAAGTCCTCCATGCGACTCCACGATTTGATTTCACTTGCCGCTTTAAAGCGGTTTCTTTCTTCTTTAAACCGCTCGTACTGCCCGTTTAATTCCTCTACATATTCCAAGATTTTAAGGCTTTCATCATATTCGTCAGCACAACGACTAAGGGCCGAGCGAATATTTGCCAAAATAGGAGACGCCCACGGCAATGAGCCGAGGTCGGTACTCGAATCCACCTTTTCGTACGCAGCCGTCGCTTCTTCAAGCCATTGTAAGGGCCACGGTTGGCTGCGAATGTATTCATATGCCTTCATAACGATTTCCGTCAATCCCGCGTCACCGCGATCATTGCCGAAACATCCGTCAGTGCTGTCATCGTGCGGACTTTTTCTTCATCTTCATAATAAGAAAGAGCTACGTCGTCCCATACAGACTGCTTCAAAAGTTCCAACTCTTCCGTACCGGCAATCGTGAATTGAGGATCCAAATCAATCGTATAAAACCGGGTGCGCAACACGTATTGACAAAAGGCGTGAAAGGTTGAAATACGGGCTGACGGTAGCAAGGCCGCCTGTCTTCGTGCTGATTCTCTCACAACAGCAGACAAGGTTTCGTCTTCAGCAGCTTTGAGCAAAGCTGCCCCTATTCGTTCCCGCATTTCTCCGGCCGCCGCTTTCGTAAAGGTAACTACCATAATCTCCGTAATGTCCGTCGGATTGTCTACGTCAATTAAACGACGAATAATTCGTTCTACCAGTACGGCAGTCTTTCCCGATCCGGCGGCGGCGGACAAGAGCAGGTTCTGATTTCTGCTCGTAATCGCCTTTTCCTGTGCTTCAGTCCACGCCATCTTGTCCACCATCCTTCACTATTACCGTATCCGGAAATAAATCATCTATACTTAGGTTCCCCAAATAATTCCATGAGTTCCCGTCTTCAGCCGTTACGTCGAAACGACATAAGGCGGCATAGGGGCAATAATCACAGGCTTTGTGTTCATTGGAAGAACCCCAGCGGGCAGGATAAATATCGATACAGCCACTCGTCAATTCGCTTGCCGATCGGCAAGCCGCCGCTTCCACCAACCTCAGCAACCTATACCACTCTGCTTCATCACTTACATTGGCCGCCTTTTTCAAGGTGCCGTCATTGTTTATTTTCAATCCCGAATAGGCGACGCCGCCCTACCTTCCATTGTACAATCATCTAAGGCTCGCACGACATCGCTGTCGTTTAAGTAAAACCCGGATAATTGGCCGGCTTTAATATAAGCCCTTTCCTTTTCCGCTGCCGTCGGCTCGGCTGAACAGCGCTGAACGTCGTTACGGACGCGACAATACACGGCTCCTGCCGGCACGGCCTTACTGCCCAAATTACGCCGAGCCACAGCCATATATAAGAACAACTGCAATTCAAGACCGCTATAAACTTCGGGCAAGGTAATACTTTTCTTACCCGACTTATAGTCTACGATGAGGATAAAGGTACGACCGTCCAGTTCCAAGGTATCGACCCTATCAATTTGGCCGACCAGTTCTACCTTAACGCCGTCGGGAAGGTTAAAATTTAACCCCTTCCAAGCACCTTTCGTACCGAAAGGTTGTTCCAAAGCACGCACGGAAAATTCGGAACCTTCACTAAAGTCTCTCAGCTGTCGTACTGTGCGCACAAGGGTAGCGACGACGCGGTTCTTGATTTGTCTGAAATAGGCATCGGACATCAAGATATTATTTGCCGCTTCTGCTGCGGCTCGCTCCGTTTCGACAGTACACAAAGAAAGGATTTCGTCATCTTTTAACTCTCGCCACGGCCGCCCTTCTTCCAAGAGCCGTTCTCCTATACACCGTAACACGGCATGCACCAGCGTGCCCAAGTCAGGTGCCGCAAAATCGTATTCCTGCCGTTCTTTAAGTTTTAAGCCGTACTTGGCAAAAAAGGCAAAGGGGCATTTACGATATGCCTCCAGCAAAGTAACAGACCCACGTAAGGTTTTATTTTTTAAAAACAGGGACTCAATCAACCCTTTGCTCAAGGTCTGTGCCCGACTATTATAAAACAGGCCTGCACCTATAGTATGTACCCTGTCGTCGTATCCGTTCAGCAGTGCCCAATCGTACAGGGCCCACCAAATATCATCGATTCGTTTGCCGTCTTTGGCTGACCTTAAGGCAGACGGCAAGAAATGTAACGCCGCCCGTGCATTAACTAAATAGTCAGCCCTATTTTTGACCGTAATCGTTCCCGTATCACTCTCGGCTTTCACGTAACCGCGATTTACAAGCAATCCGACCCACGGCGACGGCATTAAAGCCTCACCGCCTTCATCGGCAAGAGACCATGTTATATGCAAATATTCATCGGCTCGCGTCAAGGCCAAGTAGAAAAAGAATCGTTCCTGGAAGGTCTTAAACCGGCTGTCGGGACCTAGTGGCAAGCCGCAATTTTTCAAAAAATTTCGTTCTTTATCATTTAATAGGCCGTCTTCTCCGTAATGAACGGGGAAAACACCGTCATTAACGCCGCAGACAAAGACAATAGGACTTCGCATTGTATAGCCGCGGTCAATGGACGTAACGGTAATTCGATCCAGTGTCGGCGGTATGAGCGTAAATTCCGATTCGGTCAAGCCTTCTTCCAATAAGTCGCAAAACTCTTTGCCGCTTATTTCGTCATTACCACAAAGCTCTACCATCCGTGTTAATAAGGCCGTTACCTTTTTGCTCACCTGTTCGTGTTCGCGAGCTTCTTCTTGCCGTCCCTCAGCTTCCGCCTCTTCCTGCCACGCCGCCAACAGACTTTGCATCTGCGTATCATAGGTCCATTGCCATAAAATCCCGGCCCATTCATAAAGAGATTTCTTCTCTCCCCTAAAGGGAAGCAGCGGCTCCATAATGTGAAAAATCCGGCGCCGAATGTCGTTTATATACGACAAATCTCCGCACCGATTTCGTAATCGTTCGGGCATATATGTAAAATCTTCGTCTTTCAACCAGCGCAAAGGTCTGATTCCCGCCGCAAGACTGTAGTTCTCCAAGTCATCTACTTCACGCCGCGAAAAAGGCAGTAAATCCGTTTTTAACAGGCGAAACAGAGCATCATTATTAAGATGGGAAAACAAAATTTCCCGAACAGCCGTTACAGCTTCCACATACGGGTGAGTAGTCATAGGGCGTCTATAGTCCGTAAAGCAGGGCAGGCCGTATTCTGCAAATACTTGTTTACAAATACGATTATACGGGTCGGACGTACGCGTAATGACAGTAATATCCTTTAGCCGTCTGCCTTGGCGCAACAGATGACAAATCTGTCCGGCCACATATCGCACTTCTTCATGACGGGTATTACACTGTACAGCCCTTATCCCTTCTACAGATGCATCTCGAAATTTCGGTACTGTCGAAAAAAAAATCATCGCGAAAAGCTCGCAATGTTGAATATGCACTGTCACCTACGGCTCGAACATGCACAGCCGGAAAGATGCGACATAATGACTCATAAGCCTCATAAGCACGACGATGCAATGCGGTTTCCCGCTGTTGTCCGTCTAAGGCTTCAGGATTCATCGTCAAAGTAATGACCGTCTCTTCGGCACAACGTGCAAGAGCCTGTATGACTTGCATCTGTTGTGGCGTAAACCACTGAAATCCGTCGATCCAAATATATGCTCCTTGAAGGAATTCATCACGACATGCATCTTCAGCCAGTGCCGTCAGTAAATCACGAGTTGATCCGAAACGTGTCTGTAAGTATTCATCATACTTTTCATACAACAGAGAAATATCGGAAATCTTTTGTTTCAGTACCCCCGTCTCTAAGGCTTTACCGGCGTTCTTCAACGTTTCGGCATCAATACCGAAAGACCGACATTCCGTAATAAAGGCGGAGGCCGTTGCCGCAAAACCCGGCTGTCCCATGGCTTGTTGCAAAACTGTAAATGACGGCGCCCAAGCATCTGCCAGTCGTCGTAACACAAGGCGTTTATCGAAGTCGTTCAACACGACCGTATCGCTGCTGCCCCCTTGTGTCACCTGTCGTGCCAAGCGCGAAAATCCGGAAATTCGCGTTCCCATAAATCCCCGACCTTGCAAGGATTCGGCATAACGACGTTCCGCCTCGTACGTTCCCTGATCGGGAACAATCAGCAGTACCTTTTTTCCCTTTGCAGCCGCTTCTTCCATGGCACGAAAACAACATACGGTTTTTCCGCTATTTGCCTTTCCCAGTACAATGCTGACAGCCATAACAGAGCCTCCTGAAATAATTTTTATATCGCAAAAAAGTACCGGAATATCCATTCCGGTACTTTTACCCTTACAAGTGTAACCCTTCTTTTAATTTAGCAAAGATTTTCTCTTCTTCTTCCGTCAAAGGTCGACCTAAGTCAACCTGTATTTCTTCGCCCTTATTCTTCGCCTTATCCGGATTGTGAAGGTCACCGTTTTTAGCACTGTCATCTCGAATAATCATAGACTCTAACCGTCCTTTTTTAAATCAGGGTGTTCGGATCGGGATATGCAGCTACATCATCGGCAATTTCTTTAGCCATAGCATCAATAATGCTTTCTTGATCCTTATGCAGCGAGGACTTCATATCTAAGGTTGTCGGGAAGAGTTCGCAGTTTTTGAAAACATTTTCCACATAGTTAACCATTTCTTTGTGAGCAACAGACGACCATGTATGGCAACCGAGAACTGCAATTTTTCGTTTTTGGAAAGACAAGGTGCTGAGATCGTGGAGGAAGTTTTCCATGGGTAAGAACAAGTTCAGATTATACGTAGGCGCAGCCAATACTAAATGGCTGTATTCCCACGCCTTAGCATTAATATAAGAAGGATGAACCTTTGATACATCATACATCATTACATTGTGAACGCCCGCTTTACTGAGCTTATTGGCCAACACGCAAGCCGCTCTGGCCGTATCCCCGTAAATAGAAGCAAAGGCAATAACAACACCCTTCTTTTCAGGAACGTACTGCGCCCAATGAAGGTGTTTTTCAATAATATATTGAATAGTTTCCGGCGTTCTGAAAACAAGACCGTGAATAGGGCAAATGTAATCGATTTGTAATCCCGATGCTTTTTTCAATACGGCCATAACCTGAGCCCCGTATTTACCGACAATATTCACGTAATAACGGCGAGCTTCATCCAAGTATTCTTCTTCGTATTCAACTTGGTCGGCAAAAATATTACCGACTGTGCCGAACATGCCGAATGCATCTGCCGAGAAAAGAATCTTATCCGTCAAATCGTAGGTCATAATAACTTCCGGCCAATGAACCATAGGCGCCTTAATGAATTGGAGTTTATGTTTACCTAAGTCCAGCTGATCGCCTTCCGTAACGGTCATATAATTTGACTTATAATCTTCACTGTAAAATTGTTCGAAGAACTTAAAGGTCTGTGCCTGACCGACAATTTTGACATTCGGATATTTTTCAACCAAAGCCAATGCTGAGCTGGCATGATCCGGTTCCATATGCTGAATAATAAAGTAATCAAGCTGGCGGCCATGGAGCAAATATTCTACGTCTTCCAGGAATTCATCACGGCAAACCTTATCCATAGCATCGAGTACACAAGTCTTTTCATCATCAATAAAGAACGAGTTATAACTTACACCGTCGGGAATCGGGAAAATCCGTTCAAATAAAGGGGTAAGAAAATCATTGCATCCCATCCAATATACTCCATTTTTAATTTCTTCTACACTATGCATAACTTATTTCCTCCTCTATGCCCGTTCACTAAAACTCTATGGCAAATGTGCTCTGTTCATTGTACCACTTTTTCGACAAATAGGTAATATCCATTAAGAAAGTTACCTGTTATTTTTGGTTTTATTTTGTTGAGTGTCGCCCTTACGATTTTTAGAATTTGATTGCCTATTATTTTCTTCCGCCTTCTTAGCCTTGGCTTCCGCCTCCTCGGCCTTGGCTGCCAAAGCATTGGCTTCGCTTACAATCGTATCCACCAACTGGCTGACCACTTCCTTATCCGCTTCGGTTAAGGCACTTTCATTACCTACCAAATCCTTGGCTCTGGCCGCCACGGAAGCAGCCTGTGATTTAGCTTCAGAACCGCTGATTTTACCGCCGGCATAGTCACGAGCCAAAGTCTTCAATGCATCTGTTAAATCTGTCGCCTTAGCACGAATTCTGGCAACAGCTTCATTACTGTCTTTTTGTTTCTTTTCCTCCAAGTCCTTGGCCCGCTTTTCTTCATCATCCCGTTCGCGTTGTTCTTCCTGTTGTTGTTCGGAAATTTTCGTCAACGTCCCCGGTGTAATATGCGTCCCTTCATAGTATTCATAGGCCATATAAGCGAGTATGAACAAGGGTATAAAGAGAAGCAACACTTCATAACGGCGCAATCGTTTTTGCCGTATCCCAATCGCCGGACCGCTTTCGGCGATGCTCCATAACCACAACAGCAAAAAAACAATAAGCACTATGAGAAACAGAAAAGCATAAATAGTCAGTTTATGCCACACCGTAGCTTGCAAACGAATATTCTCCGACTTATTATCGGATAACCTCCACATATATGTCTTTCCTTGTTCATCTGGGGACGGGCTGTTACTCTGTACATCTGTCCCTGACGGGAAGGAGACGATATATTCCAAATCTACACCGTCTTCAGGCATCGCCTTTCCAAGTCTTAAATAGTCAATACTCCCATCCGTATATGTATAGTCTATGTAATACATGGTACATATAATCCCGTCAAAAGTTTTATGCACAATACGGTCTACAGATCGCTTATTTGCGGCTTCGCTGGTAAGGGTCTTCATGGCGCGGAATCCCTTTCCGTTGCCGTTGTCATAATCCATAATTGTATAGTTGCGCTTTTGGAACTCATCGGCATCACTTTCAAGAGCACTCTTATCCCTAGCCGAGTCCGATACCTTCAAAACATCCTGGGTTTCACTGCCGTCATCATGAATAATCGTTTGCGCCCGGAATCCCGTTAAAAGCATGAACATTAAGACCAGGACGGCTGTCATCGCCGGTTTTATATATGATTTCATTATCTCCCTGCTTTCACGTATAGCCTTATTCTTCCTTCGGCGGTACCATTGAACTTTCTACAATACGAACCTTAGGAGCTGTCGTTTTTTCGTTTTTTACCTGCTTGGCCGCCATAGCCGCACCGGTACTGCCGGCTTCGAGGGGAACACCGTTAACAAAAATCCCTTCAATAACCCCTTCACCTTTTTTCATACGGATGCTGGCAATAACATTGTCCGAAGAAGTAATATCATAAATCCCATCCATATATTCAGGAGCAATTCGGTATCGATCAAAAGGCGGTTTAAAAACAATAGTACGGTCATTCTCCCGAACATCCACAACTTTAACTTTCATATAATCACCGCGATCGGCCGGAGGTTCCGCAGAGGCTCCGAGGATTTCCATCATTCCCCTCGTATCTTGTGTAATAGCTACGTAAACCTCCTGTCCCTTTACGGGCAAAACCGAATCATTCCACTTAGTCGTATCTTCGGGAAAGACAACTCGGATATAGTCCGTGCCGAAAGATCCGTTTTCAAGACGCGGGACACAATGCATTTGATAGGCAATTCCGTCTACCGTAATATTGTGCCACCGCCAATTGCAATAGAACAAAAAGCCGGTTTGTACAATAATGGTCATAATGATAATAAAATAAACGGCTCGTCGACTATCCAAGAGAGACAACAATTTTTCTTTCATTATGATTGCCCTCCCTTATGAGACCACGGAGACACGGAATTTTTCTTTTCCTTATGTTTTTCCTCTGCACCGTCAGCCCAGGGTGACGTCATCTTCCGCGTCACTCCTTCCGTTTGAGCTTTAATGGGGTTTTCCGTCATATACGTCGGTGCCGGCATATCTTCAGGAGCCTTGAATACAGGTGCCACAAATTGTGTTTTTTCTTGAGGCCGACGAACTACTGTAGTCACATCAGACTTTTCTTGCATCCACTCGGGAACTGTTGACGTATCTCTTCCGGATGCTGTCAGTGTAGCGTCTTCCCCCTTCATTTCTTTGCGATTGCGCCGCCTGTTTTCCCTGCGTACGGATGAGACAGTGCGACTGCCGCCGTTCCCTACAATGCGATTGCCGTTTTTCTTATGATTGCGCCGTACTTGAGTTACGATAAGAGCCACGATTACGATAACCGCCAAGGGCACAAGCGGTGAAAAAGCATTCCCGAAGACGACGGCTACCATGAGAACGATAAGAGTGACTATGCCGAGGCGCAAATGATTGATATATTCCGCCTTAAGGCCTTGTACAATTTCATAAAAAGACAGGAAAATCGTATAGATGAACGATAAAATCAAAGGTAACGATGAATATATTTCACTACGTACCAAAAAAGTTTCAGCTCCCAAGATAACAGGAATCGCCGCATACAACACAGGACCCCAGAAGCGTTTCTTAACTCCTACTGCCAACAGTGCTATAACCCCAAAGAATAAAAGAGCCGTAACAATGATTGTCGACCAGTGAAATCCTTCCACAGAAGCAATTCCCACCCAAGATTCAGGCAAGGTAGAGATTACTAAGGCCCCTAAAGCCGCCATACGACCGACCCACCGAAAAGGTATTCCGTAAGCCCGCCGTATATCGATAGAATAGCCGGTAAGCATCATGACGACAGCTAAGGTTCCGAGAACGAAGAAGGGAATATAATCACTTTCCACCATGACAGCCGCAAAACCGCATATACGGTAATCGTCATAATCCACGAATACAAGGATAAGCGAACTTCATCATCATGACGGAAGAACACACCATATAAAGGTAACATTAATATCAATAAAATCCAAACGGACCCGACTCCTAAAGAGGCATTCAACATACCTCCGGAAAAAGCCCAAATGACAAGGCAAAGAGCGTACCAAATTGCTCCAGCCAAGGATCTCAACAAGTATACGGCAGGTAGTCCCAAAACGGCACAAGTCAGTAAATAAAAATCTCCATCCCAACCTGTATAAAAAGTTTGTTCCACAATAGCTACGGAAGCAAAAACAGAGATATACTGCACCAATGCGGCAATCTCCCCCGCCGGCTTCGCCTGTTGCGATTGTATTAAAGCTAATATCATACCGACTTGCGATGCTGTTAAAATTAACACGGCCACAACAAGCCGGGTCGTCATGGACACGTCATACCATACATGAGCAGCTGCCCAAAAATGCCCATAACCGCTAGTGCCAACCCTATAATTAAAGGAATTAAAGCCACGGGAATTACAGACAACATACGTCGATTCCGCTTGCCGTAACGTGCGCGAATTCTGTCTTGAGCCTGTTCGGAAATAAGCCCCTCCCGAACCAGTGAATCCACTTCCCGTTCAATCCATTCCGTTGATTTTTTTGTCATAATCATAACTCCTGACAACAATATATGTAGCATATTTTACACACGAATTACTTCCTCAGTATACCATAAAACGGCTTTAAACCCAATGTTTCCGCCTTTTTCTCACTCCATTCAACAAGAATAGAGCCGGCCTGATTAAATCAGACCGGCTCTATTCTTAAGAGACGCTTACCATGTTTCATGGGCTGAAACAAAAAGCGAATGCTGTACGATACATCGGGGGGAGTGATATATACATACAGTAAATCGGCAGATATTATGATTTAGACGGAGTCGATACTGTGTACCGTTGTTCCTGTCTGCCTTTGTTTTATTATAGCACTTTAATGCATTTTTGTAATATTTTTATGCATATAAGTTGTGTATGATTTATTGTTACTCTATGCCGTCACTTCATAGGTTCATTCTGATAGTTCAGATTCCCGATACGATGATGTAAGCCAATTACAACTACCGAAAAGCTCTACGTCTATCCCCTACATACAAAGAGGGCGTACGCATTAGCGTACGCCCTCTTACCTTAATCAGCGGCTTCCTATCCTCCCAAGGGGCCTCCCCCTAAGTACTTTCGGCGTTTGTAGGCTTAACTGCTGTGTTCGGTATGGGAACAGGTGGACCCCTACAGCCATCACCACTGAATCTTCAGAGCCTGTGCCCTGACAACTACAGAAAACGTAAGTCTCTTTCCCTTATACTGCTCTTATCTTCGTAAGATAAGTCCTCGGCCTATTAGTACCGGTCCGCTCCATGCATTGCTGCACTTCCACTCCCGGCCTATCAACCATGTCGTCTTCATGGGGCCTTACTTGCTTACGCAATGAGAAACCTCATCTTTAGGCTGGTTTCACGCTTAGATGCTTTCAGCGTTTATCCGTCCCGAACGTAGCTACTCGGCTGTACGCCTGGCGGCATAACCGATACACCATTGGTTCGTCCACTCCGGTCCTCTCGTACTAGGAGCAGCCCCTTTCAAGTTTCTTGCGCCCGCGATGGATAGGGACCGAACTGTCTCACGACGTTCTGAACCCAGCTCGCGTACCACTTTAATGGGCGAACAGCCCAACCCTTGGGACCTACTACAGCCCCAGGATGTGATGAGCCGACATCGAGGTGCCAAACCTCCCCGTCGATATGGACTCTTGGGAGAGATAAGCCTGTTATCCCCAGGGTAGCTTTTATCCGTTGAGCGATGGCAATTCCACTCTCTACCACCGGATCACTAAGCCCGACTTTCGTCCCTGCTCGACCTGTCCGTCTCGCAGTCAAGCTCCCTTCTGCCTTTACACTCTTCGCGCGGTTTCCGTCCGCGCTGAGGGAACCTTTGGGCGCCTCCGTTGCTCTTTCGGAGGCGACCGCCCCAGTCAAACTGCCCGCCTGAGACTGTCCGCAGCCTCGTTACGGCTCTCGTTAGAATTTCAATAAAACAAGGTTGGTATCCCACCATCGACTCTGCGTACACTGGCGTGCGCGCTTCTACGTCTCCCAACTATCCTGTACATCTTCTACCAAAATTCAATCTCAGGTTACAGTAAAGCTCCATGGGGTCTTTCTGTCCAGTCGCGGGTAACCTGCATCTTCACAGGTACTTCAATTTCACCGGGTCCCTCGTTGAGACAGTGCCCAAATCGTTACACCTTTCGTGCGGGTCGGAACTTACCCGACAAGGAATTTCGCTACCTTAGGACCGTTATAGTTACGGCCGCCGTTTACTGGGGCTTCAATTCTCTGCTTCGCCTTGCGGCTAACACGTCCTCTTAACCTTCCAGCACCGGGCAGGTGTCAGCATCTATACATCAGATTTCTCTTTAGCAGACGCCTGTGTTTGTGGTAAACAGTCGCTTGGGCCTCTCTTGTGCCACCCATTCCCGCTCCGGATGTTTCTTTCCTTCACGTACTCTGGGTTATCCTTTTCCCGAAGTTACGGATACATTTTGCCGAGTTCCTTAACGAGGGTTTTCCCGCGCACCTTAGAATTCTCTTCTTGCCTACCTGTGTCGGTTTTGGTACGGGCGGCGTCGTCCTCACTAGAAGCTTTTCTTGACAATCGAGTCCCGGTTCCTTCACCTGTATTTCTACAGGCTCCCTATCACTTCTCGGCTTTTAGAATACCGGATTTGCCTGGTATTCAACCTACCTGCTTAGACATGCTCTTCCAATCGCATGCGAACTTTCCTTCTTGTGTCACTCCATCGCTCAAACAGACGACGTCGGTACAGGAATTTCAACCTGTTGTCCATCTCCTATGCGTCTTCGCCTCGGATTAGGTCCCGACTTACCCTGGGTCGACGATCGTTGCCCAGGAACCCTTAGGCTTTCGGTGGAAAGGATTCTCACCTTTCTTTTCGCTACTCATACCGGCATTCTCACTTCCTGCCTGTCCACCTGTCCTTCCGGTCAGGCTTCGCCCATGCAGGAACGCTCCCCTACCCATGTATTTACATACATGCCAAAGCTTCGGTTCCGTACTTTAGCCCCGGTCATCTTCGGCGCAGAGTCTCTCGACCAGTGAGCTATTACGCACTCTTTTAATGGTGGCTGCTTCTAAGCCAACATCCTGGTTGTTTTCGAAACTCCACATCCTTTACCACTTAGTACGGCATTGGGGACCTTAGCTGTTGGTCTGGGCTGTTTCCCTCTTGACTACGGGTCTTATCACTCGCAGTCTGACTCCCATGGATAAGTACAGCCATTCGTAGTTTGATTAGGTTCGGTAGCCGGATAGGCCCCTACCCTGTTCAGTGCTCTACCGCCTGCACTCTTGCCATGAGGCTAGCCCTAAAGCTATTTCGGGGAGAACCAGCTATCTCCACGTTCGATTGGCATTTCACCCCTATCCACACCTCATCCAAAGCTTTTCAACGCTCACTGGTTCGGTCCTCCACACATTTTTACCTGTGCTTCAACCTGGGCATGGATAGATCACTGTGGTTTCGGGTCTATTCCATCCGACTTATCGCCCTGTTCAGACTCGCTTTCGCTTCGGCTCCGCGTTTTCCGCTTAACCTCGCCGGATGAAATAACTCGCCGGTTCATTCTTCAATAGGCACGCCGTTGCACGCATACGGTGCTTCGACTGCTTGTAGACATACGGTTTCAGGTTCTCTTTCATTCCCCTCCCGGGGTTCTTTTCACCTTTCCCTCACGGTACTATGCGCTATCGGTCCATATCAGTATTTCGCCTTGGAGGGTGGTCCCCCCTGCTTCCCACAAGGTTCCTCGTGCCCCGTGGTACTCTGGATACTACCCCATACCCTTCTTTACGTCTACCGGGCTCTCACCGTCTCTGGCTCAGGTTCCCACCTGATTCGACTTCATCCAGGTACTTGTTGGTAGTCCTCAACCCCGGTGCGGTTTCCCGCTCCGGTTTGGGCTTTGCCCGCTTCGCTCGCCGCTACTGGGGGCATCTCTTTTGATTCCTCTTCCTCCGGCTACTTAGATGTTTCAGTTCACCGGGTGCCCTCCTCCCATACGAGAGGTGACAGTACTACTACTGCCGGGTTTCCCCATTCGGAAATCTGCGGGTCACTGGTTACTTGCACCTCACCGCAGCTTATCGCAGCTTATCGCGTCCTTCTTCGGCTGATATGGCCAAGGCATCCGCCGTACGCCCTTACTTACTTAACTTACCTTTTGAGTTTTCTAAGGTTTGAACTCTCTAATTTCTTAAAGAGGTCTTTTTCGTTTCTTACGTTTTCATGTAGTTGTCAAGGTACAGTTGAAAGGATTGACCTTTCAAAACTAAACAATACAAATCCAATGCCACAGTGCCGACCTAAAGATGGAGACATGTACAGGCCGTAGCCTCTACACTCTCATATATCCCTAGAAAGGAGGTGATCCAGCCGCACCTTCCGATACGGCTACCTTGTTACGACTTCACCCCAATCATCGCCCCCACCTTCGACGGCTGGCTCCTTGCGGTTACCTCACCGGCTTCGGGTGTGAATGACTTTCGTGGTGTGACGGGCGGTGTGTACAAGGCCCGGGAACGTATTCACCGCAGTATGCTGACCTGCGATTACTAGCGATTCCTGCTTCATGTAGGCGAGTTGCAGCCTACAATCCGAACTGAGACTCTGTTTTTTTGGGGTTTTGCTCCGGATCGCTCCTTCGCCTCCCCTCTATTAAGAGCCATTGTAGTACGTGTGTAGCCCAAGCCATAAGGGGCATGATGACTTGACGTCATCCCCGCCTTCCTCCGCATTGTCTGCGGCAGTCTCTCCTGAGTCCCCACCCTTACGTGCTGGTAACAGAAGATAGGGGTTGCGCTCGTTGCGGGACTTAACCCAACATCTCACGACACGAGCTGACGACAGCCGTGCACCACCTGTTTTCTCGTCTTCCGAAGAAGAACAGAGTATCTCTACTCCTTGCGATCAATGTCAAGGCTTGGTAAGGTTCTTCGCGTTGCGTCGAATTAAACCACATACTCCACCGCTTGTGCGGGCCCCCGTCAATTCCTTTGAGTTTCAACCTTGCGGCCGTACTCCCCAGGCGGGGTACTTATTGCGTTAACTCCGGCACAGAAGGGGTCGATACCTCCTACACCTAGTACCCATCGTTTACGGCCAGGACTACCGGGGTATCTAATCCCGTTCGCTCCCCTGGCTTTCGCGCCTCAGCGTCAGTTTTTCGTCCAGAAAGCCGCTTTCGCCACTGGTGTTCCTCCCTAATATCTACGCATTTCACCGCTACACTAGGAATTCCGCTTTCCTCTCCGATACTCTGAGCTTCCCAGTTTCCATCCCATCACGGGGTTAAGCCCCGCACTTTTTAAGACAGACTTAGAAGCCGCCTGCGCGCCCTTTACGCCCAATAATTCCGGACAACGCTTGCCACCTACGTATTACCGCGGCTGCTGGCACGTAGTTAGCCGTGGCTTTCTCTTACGGTACCGTCACTTCTTATGGGTATTAACCACAAGATTTTTTTCGTCCCGTATAACAGAGCTTTTACAACCCGAAGGCCGTCTTCACTCACGCGGCGTTGCTCCGTCAGGCTTTCGCCCATTGCGGAAGATTCCCCACTGCTGCCTCCCGTAGGAGTCTGGACCGTGTCTCAGTTCCAATGTGGCCGTTCATCCTCTCAGACCGGCTACTGATCGTCGCCTTGGTGGGCCGTTACCCCTCCAACTAGCTAATCAGACGCAAACCCCTCCTCCGGCGATAGCTTATAAATAGAGGCCATCCTTTCTTCCGATAGTCATGCGACTTTCGGAACGTATTCGGTATTAGCAGCCGTTTCCAGCTGTTGTCCCCATCCGTAGGGCAGGTTGTTTACGCGTTACTCACCCGTTTGCCACTAGATTGTAGAAAAAGCAAGCTTTCTCTACGCTCTCGTTCGACTTGCATGTGTTAAGCACGCCGCCAGCGTTCGTCCTGAGCCAGGATCAAACTCTCCATGATACTATGGAAAGAGCTCTTTTTGGCTCGTCCTTACTTATTGTTTGTTCATACTTACTCAATGAAATCTTATATACATAAGACCTCGCACTCTGGCGTTCATTTGGTTTGTATTGTTCAGTTTTCAAAGGTCACTCGCCGTTTGGCGACTCGTTTATCTTACCGCATTCATCTTTTCTTGTCAACCTCTTTTTATCTGTTTTTTTATTTTATACATAAAAAGTACAGGGCATACAAAATTTTGTATGCCCCGTAGGCTTTTTTCTCTACTTATCCGATGCAGCAAAGGCCTTTGCGATTGCACTATACAATTTACAGTCCGCTTTGCGAAGAGCTTTAATAAATTTGTCGGAAACAGAGGTTCTTCCCCAATTTTCTATAACAGACTCTATGTGTATATGAATGAGCGTATTTTCTTTTCGCTTCCCTTTACTCCTACGACCGTTGCTTTCACTTACTAATGGTAGATCTTCCTTGTCTTTAAACGGAACTTCCAACCCTTCTATATCCCTTTTAAGAACATCATATGTCTCTCTTATGATTTCCTGTAAGCGCAAGAAAGTTTCTTCACGATTTAATCCTTTGTCCCGTCCCGATTCATTATAATACCTTAAGGCTAAATACAATCCATTTCCGTCAATATCAATACGCCAAAAGAGGTAGGGGTGTGTTTCGTCCCCCCCGTTCAAAAGGTCTGCGCCAAAATTTTATATGTGACCAACGTCCGCCTCCTATATTATGGCTAGAATTAATAACACGACTTCCGTCTCCCCCTGTTCGCGGCTCCCACATTCGATGGCTGATTCCCAAAGCCGTTTCACCGTCAAATAAGATACGTAAGAAATAATACGGCACAACTTCCGTCGTCTTTAACAGCGTTTCTAAATCCGTCCCCTCCGTCAGGGCGCGCTCATATAAATTCGCTTTGTCCAAAAACTCTTCATGCAAATAAGCGCTATACATGCTTACGAGTTCACTATCATGAACATATGTGTCAACAACTTTAACTAAATCCTTGGCAGACACTGCCAAAGCAGGAATCGCCTCTTCTCTCACTTTTCTTTCCCGTTTCACCGTATCCCAGTCGGCATCACTGAAAAATCCCGTCTTTACATAAGCTACGAAATAGTTAAACCGGCACGCTTTCAGAGTATATTCATTACGCACAATTTTTTTTAAATCTTCTTCTATATCTTTATTCCTACCGTCTTCTTTCGAAAGACTGCCCAACTCGTTGTCCAGTTCCGTTAAATACGTTTGTATCTGATCGTCATGCTCCGATGTGTTCACCTTGTCTTCAATAACCAGGGCATCTATCGGCCTATCACTATACACTACCAAAGCCAGAACATCCACATGCTTAAATTGCCGCCTGATAACAACACCTTTAATCTTCGACAAGGCATCATTCTTACGGCCTGACAGCAAGGCCCAAACTTCTACCGAGCCCATATAATGGCGAGTCTTCATCCCGATTTAAACAATCCAAAGCCCAGCAGAAAAAAGCGTCTTGCGAAAGTTCACTCGTAGCAAATGCAAAAAGGTTGTGTTTCACACTCATACCTCCGTTCGTGTCACTCCTTATCCTCTTAATTATACGGGATTTTCTTTTATTTTCAACATCTTTCTTTATGGGTATATCGTTCTTTTCTGCCATACCGGTGTGTCATATTCCTCAATTACCTTCTTTACACGCTTTGATTTAAATAGCCTATTCTGTCGCTTTATTAATTTTTATGTCTTTATTTTTCTTCTTATTCGCATAGTCAAGTGATTCTACACTATTTATTTATCGTTTATTTTTTTATTTTTTTATTCATTTTTTTTACTTGTTTTTTTATTTATCTATTGTTGTATACTTATACCATCTTAAAGAAAGGTAGGCGATTTTATATGTTTAAAAAATTTCTCGCACTTATTACTCTTACTCTCATTGCTGTCAGTGCCTTAACAGGTTGCGGCACCTCGAGTCCTCAAGGCAACACCGAAAAAACGCTCATCATAGGCATGAACCCCAACTTCCCACCTTTCGAATTGACGCAAGGTGAAGACTACGTCGGCTTCGATGTAGATTTATCCAAGGCTATTGCCGAGAAGTTGGGCATGAAACCCGAAATCAAGGCCATGGCGTTTGACGGACTCATCCCGGCTTTGCAAAGCGGTCAAATAGACTTAATTGCTTCGGGCATGGATGCCACTCCCGAAAGAAGAGAGCATGTTAATTTCACACAAACATATTTTAAAGACGGATATACGATTGTCGTACGCAAAGATAATGACACCATTCACAGCTTTGATGATTTAAAAGATATAACCGTAGGTGCACAAATGGGTACTAAAGCAGCCGATTATGCCAAACAATACGGGGCTGTAGTAAAAGAATTTAACCAAAACGACCAATGTTGGATGGAGTTAGAATCTCATACATGTGATGCCGTAGTCGTTAACAGAGTCGTGGCTTTATACTTCCTAAATCAAGGCGGAAATAAAGCTTTTAAAACAGTCGGCGAACCTATTCTGTCGGCCGGCGTATCTATGGCCACGACAAAAGAAATTCAGAATTGACCGCAAAGGTCGACAAGGCCTTGGATGAATTGAAAGCCGACGGCACATATGCTACATTATATAAGAAATGGTTCGGCACGGAACCGACCAATTAACCGGTTAGTAACATAAAGATAAGGATTCATTATGTACAAGGCTTATATTTTTGACTTCGATTATACTTTGGCAAATTCCGAAAAAGGAATTGTCATGTGCTTTGAAAGACTCTTTGCCGATGAAGGATATGGTCCTTTTCCCAAAGATGTAATACGACGAACCATCGGTATGACTATGTACGACGCCATGGCTCAATTGACAGGCGAAACCGATTCGTCTAAAATAAAATCACTTATAAACTTATATAAGATACGGTATTCCGATGTTTTAATGACAGCCAACACCCGTTTATATGACGACACGATTCCCGTGTTGACTCATTTAAAGAAAAACGGAGCTCTGTGTTGTATTGTTTCAACCAAAACCCGCTCCCGAATTTCGGAAACCTTACAGCGTGACGGCATAGAGTCACTCATCGACTGCATTATCGGTTTTGAAGACGTAACGGAACCGAAGCCTTCCGGTGAAGGGATTCATCTCATTCTACATCGCTTCGACCTTGCTCATAGCGATGTACTCTACATCGGCGACAGTCTGATTGACATGGACACGGCGCGAGCTGCCGGCGTTAATTTTGCCGCCGTTACGACAGGTATGACAACGGTTGCCGATTTTACAGCAGCCGGTCAGTATAGAATTCTGCAAAATCTAAGCGAATTAATTTAGGAGGGTTTTACAATGAAAAAGAAGTATTTAGCAGTATTAGCTGCATCAGTGGCAGCCGTATCCCTTTTTGCTGCCGGTTGCGGCAGCAGTTCATCCACCTCTTCGTCTTCGGAAAAGACCTTGGTTGTCGGCACTGAACCCACTTTCCCGCCTTTTGAATTTACGGAAAATGAAAAAGACGTAGGCTTTGACATAGACTTAGCCCAGGCTATTTGTGATAAATTGGGCTACAAGATGGAAGTTAAAAACATGGGCTTCGACGCTCTTATCCCTGCACTGCAAAGCGGTCAAATAGATTTAATTGCAGCCGGAATGGATGCGACACCTGAACGTCAGGAAAAAGTAAATTTCACGGACGTATACTTTAAGGGCGGTTACTCTGTTGTCGTAAGAAAAGATAATACAGATATTACAGGCTTCGACTCCCTTTCAGGAAAAACCGTAGGCGCACAAGTGGGATCAAAACCGGTTGAAATCGCGCAAGAACACGGCGCAACAGTTAAACAGTTCGACACGAATACACAAGGCTGGATGGAATTGGAAGCCGGTACAATTGATGCCGTCGCTATCGATCAGGCTGTCGCACTCTACTATTTACAGCAGGGCGGCAACGCTAAGTTAAAACTGGCCGGCGAACCCATTCTTTCTCGCGGCGTCGCTATGGCAACCGCCAAAGACAAAACTGATTTGACACAACAAATTAACAAGGCTCTCCAAGACTTAAAAGCTGACGGAACTTATGCTAAGTTGTATAAAAATGGTTCGGAACGGAACCGAAAGAATAATTATCTTTCACAGAAAGCAAACACCGATGTCTGCCGGATACATCCGGCAAGACATCGGTGTTTTTCTATGCCTGTTTCAGGCATTATACACTATTTTGTTTCTTCTACGTCCAAGAGATGGACAGGCGGCGTAGAATGGTCACTTGCTTCGACATCACGATTTTCAGCGGCCTGATCATCCGATCGATCCACTTTCACAGCCGAGTCGAGTAGCGCTTTCAAACGATTTTCCTCATCGGTCACGTCTTTTACAACAGTTTTCGCAACCTCATCGGGTACCAAAATATACCGAACAGGCAGGTTCGCCGCACCGGGCGGCATGAAATGTATGTTAACGACATCTCCGCTCTTAAATGTCGTTACATATTCTATGGCGTAAGCATTGCCGAACCCCATGCTATGTCCCGTTCGAGGCAAGCCTACCGTTTCCGTCGATGATTCACCGCCGTGTTTTCTCGTCACTTCAACAACGCCCGAATATTCTCCGCCAATGGGATTAAAGTACAAATGCACAGGCCCTTTTCCCTTTGTATCTACAGTTACCGTGTAGTCAACACCGTAATTACCGAAATTTTCAGACGGGCGATTGTCAAGTATATCCGGCCCTTTTAAACGGGTCGCTCTGTCCGTCAGCTAAGAGAATATATGAAATACCGTCCTTCGGAGTATAAGGAACCAAGGTTTTCAGGGCCCGGTCCTTACCTTTAAACCGGCCACGTAATTTCACATCATCACTGGACAATAAAAAGGCGCGTTTCATAAACTCATGAGGATCTTCATACGCAGGCATCATAACGGAAGAGACCTGTGCTGCTCCGTCTACTCGAAAATCGACAATCCCTGAAAATAATTGGTCGGGGTACACAACAACATCATTCAAGCGTTCATCAAGAAGGGCCGTGCTCCGCGGCTGAACCGTAATCTTATATTCTTTTTGTTTATCCTTATAGTAAATTTCCGATAGTTCCCTGCCTACGCCGTAGTAATCTTCACTGGGATGACTGTACCAGGACCCGTGCACATAAATATCAACGGGCTTATCCTCCGTATTGGATGCGACAACAAGTATTTTTTTATTCTCACTCGTCTGATTAACATGGTAAAAGTACATACGACTATCACCTCGTACCATGTCACTATACAGCATGCCGTCACGTGTTGCGTACTCGGGGCTGTCGGAAAACAACAAATTTCCCGTATCCTTCGGAATCCCCAAGGCCATCTGTTTCATAGGTAACCGTACTATTTTATCGGCCACAGCCGGCGTTCGTACATCGGCACCGTATACGGTAAACCCGGCGAAGACGGCAAAGGCCGCTACCGTACATTGCAAGAAATGTTTCTTACCAAACTTCATATGTTTCTTCCTACCTTTCCGCTTTTTCGGCTAATTGTCGAATTTTACTGAAACGATGTGACAGCCCCGACTTGGATATGCCTGACATCTCCGCCAATTCACCGAGTGTCGCCTCCGGATTTTCCAACCGTATCTCGGCGGTCTCTCGCAATTTAGGCGACAGTTCCCCATATCTCCCCGAAACTTGTAATCGCTCAATATCACGAATCTGTCCTATTGCCGCATCAACGGTCTTTTGCAAATTGGCCGTTTCACAATTAACCACTCGATTCACATTATTGCGCATCTCTTTAAGGACTCTCACACTTTCAAACTCCAAGTAAGCTCTGTCGGCCCCTATATATTGTAAAAAGTCAGATACTCCGTTTCCTTCTTTTATGTAGACTAAAAACTCGCCCTTGCGATCCGTCATCTTAGCCGGCAATTTAAAGCGATGCATTAACTTCAATAAAAATGCGGCTAACCTTTCATGTTCCGTCATGAGCTCCAAATGGTAATCGCCGTTAGGCTTGTTAACCGAACCGCCTCCCATAAACGCACCGCGAAGAAAGGCTCGACCGCATTCACTTTTTTTTAATCCCAGCTTGGAAATCCCGGTCTTCGGGCCATACAGCTAATTTTTCCAAAGCCGACGTCGTTTCAACTGTCGGCGATAAACGCAAGACATAATAATTCTTTTTGCGTAGTTTCAAACCTCGACGCACACTGACTTCCGGCGGAACCCGTGAAATCAGTCGCCACCCTGAAAGAGCTCGACGGGCTACGGCATTATTGGCAGTGCTGAATTCCAATCCTGCCGTACAATCGGCGGTACCGTGTAATACAGTACCGCCGATACATAACAAAGCAGCCAACTCGGCTCGCCGAACCCTTTCGTCCGTCGTCTCGTAATGAGCGATTTCATTTTTCACATCTTCCGCAAAGGACATAGTGCCTCCTAGTGCTTACGATTATATCGTTTCAAATAATAATTTAAAAGTTGAGGAGATAAGTCACTGCGCAAGGCATTGATTAAATCGAAGAGAACAGTCGCTAATTTTTTGGGGTCATGAGTAGAACCCGTTTCCTTACTGACGAGGTCCGCTAAAATGACCGTTGCGCCTTCTTTCCCCGTTTCTTTTTTGTCAATGCGCACAGGTTGTTGCCCCGCCTCTGCATAGTGCTGCAATACAGCCGGTTCGACAGCCCCGTTATTGGCCAGTACAAAATCTATAATCTCCGCTCCTGCGTGACGATTAATCGCCGCCACATGGTCGGACACACTATAGCCATCCGTTTCACCGGGCTGAGTCATTACATTACAAATATAAATTTTCTTTGCCTCGCTCTCTCTGATTGCCGCTGCAATATCAGGAATAAGCAAGTTCGGCATAATACTGGTATACAAGCTGCCGGGGCCAAGAACGATAGCATCCGCTTCGCGGATAGCCTGAATAGCGGATGTTACGGCTTTCGGTTCTGCCGGCGTCGTAAAGACCCGCTTTATTTTCCCCTTCACCAAGGGAATCTGCGACTCACCTTGTACAACAGTGCCGTCTGTCATTTCCGCATTAAGCAGAATCGTTTCCGCTGACGAAGGAATGACATTACCTCGTATTTTCAAAATCTTACTGGTCGCATCCATGGCTCCTTCGGCATCGCCCAATACTTCAATAAGTGCAGCAATAAAAAGATTGCCGAAGCTATGTCCCGATAAGTTACCGGATCCGCCGAAGCGATGGTCAAAGAGTTTTTCCATCAGCCCTTCTTTATCGGCCATAGCCACCAAGCAGTTACGTAAGTCTCCGGGGGCTATCATATCCAAGTCCTGTCGAATACGACCGGATGAGCCGCCGTCATCAGCAACCGTAACAACAGCCGTTAAATTATAAGTCTTACTTTTCAAGCCGCGTAGCAGAACGGATAAGCCCGTACCGCCGCCGATAACGACAACCTTCGGTCCCTTGGACAGTTTAAGATTTTCTAAAATCAGGTCACTGAAATTACCTGACTCACCGGGCATGACAATGGATAACATATTACGAACCAGCCGGCGAGTAGTCCACCCCATGACCAATAGACCTGCAAGAAGTATGACTATACCCGACGAAGCCAACACCGTATAGTTGTAATGACCCGTCACTTCATACAGCATGCGAAAAGTCCATTCTTCCAAAGCCCCAATCCATTCATAGTTGAAGGTAAGAATCAAACCGAAGCTGGTAATCATCATTCCGATACCAAAAAGAAATAGCCATCGTTTGACATGAACACCGGGACGTAACCATCTGAAAAGTTTCATAAGAAGTCTCTCCTATCGTTCGTCCCCTTCATATCCGGGGGCATCGCATTTTACTTCATTTTTATCCATATCGCGGTGTTCAATCGTCACCGGCACCTGTTGTTCACGCAAATGCTTATACATGGCTTCCGCCATCGCTACACTGCGATGCAACCCGCCGGTACAACCGACTGCAATCACCAACTGGCCCTTTCCCTCAGCTTTATAGTGAGGTAAAAGAAAATCGATAAAAGAAAACCATTTCTTTGAATACGCTCGTTACATCCGACGCTTCCACATAATCGCGAACTGCCGGAACTCGCCCTGTAGAGTGACGTAGTTCTTCCACATAAAAAGGATTGGGCAAAAAGCGTACATCTTCTACAATATCGGCATCAATGGGAATGCCGTATTTAAAGCCGAAGGACACTACCGTCACTGACAGTTTTTCATCCTTTTTTCGTAACGTATATTTTTTTCGAAAAACTTCCCGCAATTCCTTCATAGTCAGCCCTGTCGTGTCAAGGATGACATCGGCATGTCTTCTCAGTTGAGCAAAACGTTCTCTTTCCACCTCAATGCCCTTACTGATTCTCCCTTGTACGGCAAAAGGGTGAACCCTGCGCATTTCCTTATAACGACTGATCAAGGTTCGTTCCGAAGCTTCCATAAAGACAACTTCACAGGAAATCCCTCGGTCTCTCATATCTTTTACGGCCTTTTCCAAGCCGCCCAGATAAGCGTCATCGCCTATATCGGCACTAACAGCTACATGCCGAACCCGGTCGCCGCCGCTTTTGGCACAAATCGAAGCAAATTCGGGAATCAGTGCCGGCGGAATATTGTCGATACAAAAATACCCCATATTTTCCAAAATTTGCAATGCATGGCTCTTTCCCGAACCGGACATACCCGTAAGAATGATTAAATGAAACTGTCCCATACAAGTTCCCCCTCGTGTTACAAAACGAATCGTTCCAAGGCAACGGCGACGCCGTCTTCATTATTGCTTTCTGTTACAAAGTCTGCCGCTTTTTTCACTTCATCCGCACTATTGGCGACAGCTACGGAAAAACCCGCTTTTTTTAACATTTCCGTATCATTTTGTCCGTTACCGAATGCCATCGCTCGACTCACATCAATTTTATAGTAATCACACACGACTTCCAGCCCCTTTCCCTTAGAGGTTCCCGAAGCCATAATTTCCAAATATTCAGGGCGTGAAAACAACAGTTCCGCTTCCTGCCCGGTCACCTTACGCAAACACTCCCTTACGGCCGGCAACTCATCGACTCGTCCGTGTATGAGTATCTTGTCAGCCCCTTGTTGAGGAATTTTGCCAATAGTTCCCGTTTCTACGGCACATATACCCGTATGCCGTTCATAGGATTCTACAAACGCGTTCTTTTCTCTGACATACAAAGTATCATTAATATAGGTCTGTGCCGTCCATCCGTGTCTAAAAGCTTCCTTATTAATCTGTGCCGTAAGCTCGGGTGACAAGGTCTTTTCATACAATTTTTCACCGGATATTTTCTGAATCAAGGCTCCTGAAAATAAGATCAACGGCATGTCGGGAAGTGCAAGCAAGTCCGCATAAGGTTTGGCCGTAGCATACATTCTGCCTGTAGCAATAACGGTGACAATACCCTCTTTTGCCAAACGGTGCAGGTCATGCAGCGTTCGTTCCGATATAGTCCCGTCATCACGCAACAATGTATCGTCCAAATCAAAGGCTATCAGTTCGGGCTTATTCATAATTCTTCTCCGTCGGCTTCCACTCGAAAGGCTTTCCTTCGCTTTTGTCTCCATGTGAAGTTCTCACATCAGCCGATAGCTCGTCACCAAACTCTTTGCTTAATGCATCTATTTTCTCAACCTGCTCAGGTGTCGCCTTATCCTTATTTGTAAGGGCCGTCTCCACCATTTTTATCATTTCGTAATGGGTAAGAGGGTAGGTCGGACTTACTCTATCCCGTCCGACTCCGGTCAATCCTGCCTCTGTCAGTTCTTTTACATATATATAGGCTTGCGATTTTTTCTCGACAGCATCAAACGGATTGGGAGCATACGGATTATAAGCCCATACTGACGAAGTAATCGCCCCTACTGCCAATAGGGTCATCATAATGGCTTTTTTCATTTTTGTCTCCTATGAGATAAAAAATATACTCTCCGGCAACTGCATTCGATACAGTCACATAGAGAGCATATCATGTCATTCAAAGCTTAATTTTCTTCCGATTCCACGGTTTCCGGCGTTTCCGCAACACCCTCTTCAGAAGAGCCGTCAATAACCATATCGTCCAAAAGGCGCAACTGGCTTGTCAAGATAGCTCTACATTTAGCACGGAAAGCATTCGTCTGAGCTTTCAGGCTGTCTACTTCCTGCTGCGTCGTCTGCATGTTAATAGACGTTTCGTCTACCATTTGCTTTTTCTTGTTTTCCGCTTCCTGTAAAATAAGTTCTGCCTCTTTACGAGCCTGTACCTTGACATTTTCCGCCGTTTCTTGAGCCAGCATTAAAGTACTGTTCATCGTTGCTTCCATTTTTTCATATTGAGCCAACTTATCCTGCAACGACTCACAACGTTCCTTCAGTTCGCTGTATTCACGATAAACTTTTTCATAATCTGTCGCAAGAGTTTCCATAAAGTTATCTACGTCTTCTTCAGCATATCCGCGAAAGCCCTTTTTAAACTCTTTATTATGAATATCCATAGGTGTCAGCATAGTACAATTCCTCCTCTGATCCGTTTCTTTATATAAACCGTTTAAGCAATACGCCTGTGCGTCCCTTTCTTGACGTTCCTGTAATCTCCGCCACTTCCATACGCCCTTTGCCGCGTAAAGAAATAACCGTTCCGGCACCGACTTCCTGTGCCGGTCCCTTAGCAGGTTGCCAATTGACCTGTACGCGCTCGCCTTTAATAGCCTCAGCCGCTTTTGTCCGCGATATACCGAAACCGGACGAGACAATAGCATCCAATCGCAGAGAAGCTACAGTGGTCTTTACTTCCTTGACCTTCTCTTTTCGAGGCGGTATATCAGATAAAGGAATCTCCGTTACCGTTACGGTTACCATGGCTATTTTTTCCAGGTTTTGCCGCAAATAATCATACAAGGTCGAGTCAGCTAAATAACGGCCCCGTCTTCATGCATAATAATATCGCCGAAACGACTCCGATCAATACCGAGACCCGTTAAAGAGCCCAATACGTCGCGGTGTCCCAACAGTCGATACCGTACATCCCATGTCAGGCGGCAAGCCGTAATACCGAAGTCCACAGGACCGTCATAGTCTTGACGTACAAAGGCCAGCTTTACTCGCTCCGCACCTTCATAACCGCCGTTGATACGAAGTTCCAAGCCTGTGGCATGAGCCTTGACCGTCTCCCCGATTTGTACAGCACCGGGCGAAGCGAATTCGCTAACTGCATAAGGTCGCCCCTTATTGGTGCTATCCGCCAAGTCGATTAGGCGGGCGGCAAACTCGCCGTTATCCATTCCCTTGTAATAGCGAATAATATTATCTCTGTTTTTCACCCAAAACTCCGTTTATACGCGAGGCGGTTGTTGTGTTTCTTCTCCGCCTGTTTGCCACGACGTAAGTTGCGCCGTGAAATCACCGTAATCACGTTTACCATGGTCGACAGCTACATTGCTGGGCACACACAGGAAGATATCCTTGCCGACTTTTTGGATATTCCCGTCCAATGCATAGGTTGCACCGCTAATGAAATCAACAACCCGTTTGGAAACATCTGCCGCCGTATTCTCGAAATTAATGACAACCGGCTTGCGTTCACGTAAATAATCGGCAATATTTGAGAGTCATCAAAAGTTTCCGGTTCGACGATCATCATCTTCATCGGCCGATCGGACTGGGCACTGCCTAAGGAAGACCGACGAGGCGCTGCGACGGTGCGACGAGCCGGCTGTGCTTCTTCCACTTCATCTTCTTCATCTACATAGTCGTCATCATTTTCGTAATCGTCGTCATTGAACCCGCCTACGTTGTTAACTACTTTGTTCCATAAACTTTTCAATCCCATGATAAAATCCTCCTTAGTAATTTCTCGGTCCGAATATAGCCGTACCGACGCGGACAATATTGGCGCCTTCTTCAATTGCTATCTCAAAATCGTGAGTCATGCCCATTGATAAATAACGGACCTGCCCGTCAGGAAATTTTCCTTTCATGTCATCGTACAAGGCCTTTGCAATACGAAATACGGGCCTCGTCTCTTCGACATTTTCAAAGTTGGGTGCCATGCACATAAAACCGCAAACGCGTACGTGTTGAGCCTCCTTAGCCAAACAACACAACTTTGGAAACTCTTCGACGGCAGCTCCGGTTTTACTCTCTTCTCGAGCCACATTTACTTGCAATAAAATATCCTGTACTTTCCCGATTTTTTCCGCCTCTTTGTCAATCGCCGCCAGCAAATGTTGCGAGTCGACGGAGTGAATGAGGTCGAAATGAGCTACGGCCTGTTTCACTTTATTGGTCTGTAAATGACCGATAAGGTGCCACTTCAGCTTATTATCGGGGAATGCTTTTTGCTTGTCCGTTCCTTCCTTCACCCGGTTTTCACCTACATCGGTAACGCCGCATGAAGCCGCTTCAATCATATCCTCTACAGGATGATTCTTCGTAACGGCAACAAGAGTTACCGTATCGACTCGACCTGCTCGAGCCATAGCTGAAGCCATGCGCGAGCGGACAATTTCAAGGTTTTCTGCAATCAAGCCGTATCCCCCTGTCTAAAAAAAACTTATACGTTCCTATTATATATAGTTATCTGCACAATTACCAGTCTTTTTTACAAAAAGCTTTGTTATAGTAATAAAGCGAAAACCGTATTACGCCCGCAATAAATGCCTTGCCGTCGCAAAGAAAAAAATCGCTCTCTTTCTTTATAAGTACACGAGTTGCTGACGAATATGTGCTGACTGTCGACTCCGCCCTGTTTCAGCTCCCTTTCAACCGCCTCTTTCATATTCACATGCACGGTTAATCCTATCTCACCTTGCTTTTTCATCAAAGCATCGGCGACATTTACGGTTACATACTCCTCCGAAGCAGCCGGACCGATATAGGCAAACAACTCTTCGGGTCTACTTCCGTAAATGATATTCATTGCAAAAAGGACGGACGAAACCAGTCTACTTTCAATTCCGGAATATCTGCCGTCACTACGGCACAGGCATGATGTTGTGCATCAAAAAGAATAAGCGGCACAGCATCGGCAGCAAACATGAATAAAGGAGTATCTCGCAAATCCGTCATCAGGGCCTTCGTTCTTTTTAACGCACAGAAATAATCTCCCGCTCCGGCCCCCCGCTCAGCTTCTCCTACGACGACAATATGTCCCGGCTCGCCGTTTCCTGTCGTCGTAATGTTCAAAGGGTCGCAAGCTAAAGCGGCACAAAGACGTCGTCTGTTCTCTAACACGGAAAAAGCGGTGTCACCGCCTTCAAAGTCACAGTTCAAGGAAGCATATTCTCCGGAACTGCATCCGCCAACCCGTTCCGTCACACCGTGTAAAAATGGGAAAGTCCGTAATTCAGGCCAGTCTTCCCAGATCGGATCTATTTTCTTAGAGATTCGGACAGTCATGAGAACCTCCGCAAACTCGGCACCGTTTACAACCGTCAAAGCAGGGCAGTGTATACTCACCCTTCTCGGCTTTAACTAATTCTTCCTCTAAATAGCCTTCTTTCAATCCCGTATCAAGAACGGCCCAAGGCAGAATTTCATCTAAATCCCGCTGTCTGTATAAAAAGGTGTCACTGTCGAATTTCAACTCTTTCACAGCCCGTTTCCATCCCTTCACACCGCCGTACTCCCATGACTTTGCCAAGACGGCACCGACCCGTCTGTCGCCACGTGAAAGAATGGCCTGTATATAACATTCCCGAGTGGATTCGATTAACACTTCAATACGCCTGTCCTTTTTAAAGCCGCCTTGATAGAGGCCAGCCGGGCATCAACCGTCTTTTTATCCGTTACGGCCATCCACTGAAAAGGTGTACACGGCTTTGGGATAAAGGGATTGATACTCAGCGTAATTTTACTCATATTGCCTATGGACGACATGTGATCACGCACACGCAACGTCATGTCGATAATTCCCTGTATATCTTCGTCCGTTTCCATCGGCAGTCCCACCATAATGTACATACGGACATGTTTAATGCCTGCTGCTGTAGCCAAATCGACCGAATGCATCAGATGTTCTTCTTCAATTCCTTTATTAATAATGTTACGCATATGTACACTGCCGGCTTCAGGCGCCAGCGTAATCGTTTTCTGCCCGCTTTCTGCAAGGCCTTTGACGATTACCGGTGTTATCGAATCGGCTCGCAAAGACGCACAGGAAAACGATAATTTTTCACTGCGAATAAATTCAACCAATTCGTCAATGTGTGGATAATCGGAAATAGCCGCTCCCATGAGACCGATTTCTTTCCCGCCGCCTTGCCGCGCAAAACCGCCTCTTTTACATACGCCAGAGGTCGCATGCGCGGCTTACGATAGCAATATCCGGCCATACAAAATCGACAATGGCGACCGCAACCGCGCCCTACTTCCACCAAATACATGGCACCGAATTCAGTATGCGGCGTATCGACTACCGTTTCTCCCGGTAAAGTTAACTCTGCCCATTGCCGCTCTACCTTTAAAGGGGCTCCGTCATGCCGTATGATGGCCAATAACCGTCCCGTTTCATCATAGCGGTGTTCATATAAGGACGGTATGTACATTCCCGGTACCTTCGCCAGTGCCTTCAAGGTCTCTTTTCTCGTATATCCTCTTTCCTTACATTCATTAAGGCAATCAAGGAAGTCGGGAATCGTCGTTTCCCCTTCACCGACAATGCATACATCGATAAACGGAGTAAGCGGTTCGGGATTGAAGAAGGCTACCGGCCCACCCATAACAACCAACGGCTCGTCTTCCCCTCGTTCGGACGCAAGAACCGTGATCCGACTGCGTGCCAACAGTTCCGGTACATGGAAATAATCCATTTCGAAATTAACGGAAATTCCGACCACTTCAAAGTCTCTTACAGGACGGGCATTTTCTACAGTTAGCAAGGGCGTATTTGACTTTTCATATAAACCGGCCAACTTGCCGTCAGGTAGAAATGCTCGTTCACATTGCCAATCATTCCGTTTATTGACAATATCGTAGACGATTTGAAATCCCAAATTACTCATGGCTACTTCGTATGTATTGGCGTAACAGACAGCCATAGTCCGTCTCGTGCCGAAGGGATATGAGTAATATCCCCGTTCTGCACTTCTTATATTTTTAAGTTCTTGTTCAATTTCCCAAGACACGAAGTTCCTCCTGCATCTACGTCAAACTCTATATGCCCTATTTTACCACATTCGATAAAGCAAGCTTAAGACGAAAAAAATCGGACCCGGCCGAGACCGAATCCGATTTTTATAAAACTTATGCGTTTCTTTTCTTTATCTACTGCAATAGCATCGGAGCAGCAAACGGCAACAACGTCCGCCACATCTTCTGCCGAAGCACCGCGAGACAAGTCAAGTACCGGTTTGGCAAGGCCTTGTACCAAGGGTCCCAAAGCCGTCGCATTGGCAAAACGCTGTACCAACTTGTACCCGATATTAGCCGCATCCAAGCTGGGGAATACAAGAATATTGGCATGACCTGCAACTTTCGAACCCGGAGCTTTATTTGCGCCGACTTCCGGAACGATAGCCGCATCGGCCTGAATTTCACCGTCAAATTCGAAGTCTACGTTACGGGACTTAAGTATTTCGACAGCTTCACGTACAACATCAACGGAGCCGCCGCTACCGCTTCCCTTCGTGGAATAAGAAAGCATAGCAACCTTCGGGTTAAGAATCTGAACAGTACGACGTGCACGATCCACACACATAGTAGCAATATCAGCCAACTGTTCAGAAGTCGGATCAGGAATAACGCCGCAGTCACCGAGAACGAGAATACCGTTATCACCGTACTGAGGAGTATTGGTAATCAAAATAAAGGCACTTGATACGGTCTTATTGCCCGGCTTAGGCCCGATAACCTGTAAGCCGGCACGAATAACATCAGCCGAAGTCGTAGCCGCCCCGGATACAACACCGTCAGCATCGCCGAGAGCCAAGATACCGCAAGCAAACATAGTGTAATTATTCAGCATAATTTCACGAGCTTTTTCCGGTGTCATGCCCTTTTTTTCACGTTTTTTTGCAAAATAAGCGCATAATTCGTCCATACGGCCATATGTTGCAGGATCGATAATTTCAGCACCTTCCAATGTAATTTGGAATTTTTCGGCATCTTTGTGAATCTGTTCTTCACTACCGATCAGGATAATTTTGGCAAAACCGTCCGCCAATACGCGTTCAGCTGCTTTCAATACACGACGGCTGTTAGTTTCGGGCAAGACGATTCTTTTCTGTGCCTTGCTTACGCGAGCCTTCAAGTCATCTGTAAATCTCATTGAGTACCACCCCTTAATAGCTACTTAATAACAATTAATACCAATACATTATAATACAAATACGGGTACCTGCAAACACTATTTATACTTTCCTTCTATATGAGAAGCCATTAGGCGTGCCTTTTCTTCTATCTTTTCACACGCAAGAATGCTCTTCGGTTCGTGTGCCGTCTCAACGAGGGCAAAATACGGCGGTAACATGAAATTTTTGTTAAGACACATGGTTGAGGCGATTTGCTCGGCCACAATGTCCCCGCCGCTATAACCGGAAACTACCAGAGCATACAAGCGCTTTACCGCAAAATTATCGTATTCGGAACGAAACAGTGCCGTCAGACGATTAAAAAAGGCCGCCATATTAGCTCCCACGGCATCATTGTAATTGGGACATACGAGCAGAAGGGCATTGCATCGTTTCAAAGCCGGATATACGGATTCCACCATATGTCCGCCGTAAAAGCAGGCACTCTGCTCCCCGTAATGCAAACACATTTCGTAAGCACACCCGCGACAATCAATCAGTTCCCCGTCAAGGAGGGAGATTTCTTCTACACACGTCGCTGCCGTCAAATTTTTTTTCACCATTTCCCATAAAAGTAAGGTGTTTGATGTGGAATGCCGGCTCGCATGCACGACAAGAAGCCTCGTTGTTTCAGGCTGTTGCGGTAAAGGGCCGGACAGCTTTTCTACCAGATCGCAAACGGCAAGTATATAGGCCTCTTTCTTGGAAACCTTTCTGATGCGGGCACGAACAGTAAAGTTATATAATGATCCCGTGCCTTCTACAAGCGGGGTACCGGGAAAGATGCAACCGGCACGATTAGCTATAAATAACAACTCACGTGCCGTCTTTTTAGTAAATAATTCATCGGGTCCGTCAACAAGAATGCCGCCACGAACACCTGCCAACAAGGTCTTGTTTTCGTATAATACGGCAACGAGTTTTCTGTATGCCTCATTATAACCGCCTGCACCCAATGCTATGACAAACAGACACGCACTCCCCTCTAAGCGCCCCGTTAAGTCCTGCAACTCTTCCGGGGTCTCCGTCCGGATATACTTGTGTCCGACCAACGCTTGTTTTAAAGCCTCATCCTGACGCCTGCGTACCGCTTCGTCACCGCCTTGTAATCGGATGATGTACATAATATCACCGTCCTTTTTACGACAAAGTGCAAAGGGTCAAGTAAGCCTTACAAATCCGCCTATACAAGTCATCGGGAAGCTCCGGGTCTTCATACTCTATATGTCCGGAGATAAATCTGTTTCGCACCCCCATAAATGCCCCCCGTTCTTCATCTCCCAACCACACTGAGCCGTAATGCCATTGTCCGCGTAAGGCATAAAGAATAGACAGTGCCGCTGATGACAAGGCCGGGGCAATATACGGTTTATAGCCCAAATCACGGACAACAAGATTAGCCGTTACGACCCTCTCCGTCAACTGTCGAGAAAGTTCGTCATCATAATCCTTCAAACTGTCGGCTACGACTAAATCGGCCCCATGCGGCCCGTATACGCGCCCCTCGGCTTTAAATCTTTCACCTATACCGTTTTTTTCAGCATAATACAAGGCTCGTCCGTACATCACTCCCAAGCCGAATCCTTGCACATATCCGGGCGGCACTGCCGCTTCTTTAAAAATACTCGACATAACGGATCCACGGGATCCGACACGATGCAGGTCAGACCGGAGAATTTTCGTTCGCGAGCTAAACAAGCAAAATGCTTCACCAATCCTTTGTTTGCTTCATACTGGGCCATGCGCACATCCCCTCCGACACTTACCGGCGGCACAGCCTTAGTAGCACAAAAGATAAAGACATCACAATCAAAGAGTGTCTCTTCCGTCACAATTTCAACGGGCGGCACCCGCACAGACCCGTCAGGATAAATGATTTGATTCATCTCCATTTCCAGCCGTTCCAGATTGGCCTTGTTAATGTCATACATGCCGCATCGGTCAAGACAATCTCCGCCTAAAAGGCGCAGACCTGTCAGCATAGTAGTCCCTACATCACCGAGAGCCGCAATATTTACTTTCAAACGCCGTTGCGGCATTTGAAACGCAACTAAGTCTATAGTCTTAAGAATGCCCGCTTCCTTCGGTAAATCATGAATATACATGATATATCTCCTATTTAGAACCTACGAATTTTTCCATCGAAATCTTAGTAATTGTTCAATATCATTTTCTATAAACCGTGACGGATTCATACTCTTATCAAAGATTACTCCGGGGTTCATATCGGGAATACGCAAGGGTGAAACCACCTCACCCAGACGTTTCAAAGTTAGGCGTCGTTCAAATGTCTGCTGATATGTCTCCTGCAAAGTTTCCATAATGTGCAGTGCATTTTTCAGGCAAGTGAGCGAATACCGGTATACGGCCTCGTCATCCCCCTTACCGATAAACCCGGGTTTACATAAGGCAAGACAAGATTGATGAACGGATTGTCATCGCCGCTTCCGTCAGCCTGCATGATACTGTCGCCCCCCAAGAAAGGATAACAATCGCGTTCATTCAGCCATACCTCCAGAGTAGGCAGAAAGTAAGCACACTCAGCCCGTATTCCCCATTCACTCATCATATCGGCCGCCCGACCTGTCATTACACCTGTTAAGACGGCCTTAATATCGATTCCGCATTCCTCTAAATAAGGAACGAGCATACGCATGCGATAACCCTTATGTAATAAATCGTCAATCAACATCACCGGTCGATTAAAGGAGCGGATAGTCTTCACCTGATTTATTACAGACGAATAGTACCGTGATTCCGCCATTTTAAAACCTCGCACAGACCGTTCAAAATACTTTTCTATGTGTAAAGCCTTCGTTACCGTATTGGGTATTAAGACATCACTTAAGGTCTTACCGAAGGGTACGGACATGTACGGACCGTAACGTCGTTTACCGTCATTTACTGCGGAAACCCCGTTCAAGCGCACGGCCTCATTAATAATCTTTTTGTGTACAACGCTCGGAGTAAAGGAAAGAATAAGCTTTCCCGGATAAATGCGTCGCATGGTTTCCAGCAACCGTTCATGAGCCTTATCCAAAGCCTGTAATACCGTAAGGTTCTTGTTAAACGGATTTTTCAAAACAGTCTCCACATCTCTAAAGAACCACGGGACTCTTCAGGCTGACGGCATATACCGGATCGGCTCCGGGCGGGGCAATATTCTGAAATCCTCTGTCTTGCAAGGCCTCAATCATCGCTCCATCTTCGTAGCCGCCGGCCGCATCAACAGGGTGATACAAGGCATATGCATAATCTTGGGCAATAAGAGCGGTCATCAGCTCCGTAATAAGAATTTCCCGAATATCTCCCGCTGCAACCGCCATCCGGGTATAAAGGAAGCCGATGGACGCAACGGATCCTTCCGCAGCCTCACGGATGCGAGACGCAATATCCGTATCACCGAATTCGGTGTGCAATTCACGAATACCCACATGATGAGCCGCCGCATAAGCGATGACTAGTCGTTCCTTTTCGGTCCACTCTATATACAAAGAACGAACATCATCACGGCAAACATAGGATGAAATACACATACCGTCGTAGCCGGCGGCATTCAATTCTCCTGCAGACGGCATCTCTTCACTCTTTTGATGCGTTTCAAAGAGGCTTATATCCATGTTCTTTGCATCAAAAACGTGCTTGTATGCCGGTTCACGTAAATATAAATTATTTTCATAAATAAACTGCTGTGCCACCGCATCGATAAGATTCGATATATCCCGATTTAAGTCGATGTTCTCACGAATACGCGTAGAGCTGATATCCTCATAAAACTTATCCAGCTTTAAGGTGATTAAGTCTCCCTGTACGGGATGACAAAACGATTCGGGGTCGTATTTTCCGTCTCTTGTCTCCCGCTCAAAAGCAATATGATTCAATGTGTGAACCGAGTGTTCCGACGGCTCATTTCTGTATGCCGACGCATTTTCTATAACGTCCGTACCGACAGCCAAGTACAGTTCACGACCCTCAAAAATTTCTTTCAACCTCTTCAGGTCGGACGGGTTAGCCATATTGATAGAAATATCGTCGGGGAAGGGGTAAATATGCTCTTTATCGGCAACGGACATATTCATAATCTTCCTTCGCATCAAGCGCGGCTGTGTATGCTTCGACCAAGAAAATTCATCAAGTGCCAAATACACGTCAAAGCCCAAGTCTCGAATCTGAATGGCAATCGCTTTATGGCCCAGGCTGAAAGGATCGAAGGTTCCCGGATAAAAGCACACCTTGCGAGGTGGGGCAAAATCAAAACGTTCCCGTTCCAATCGATGAATCCCGATATAGCGATAAATGTGATTAAGCACTGCCGCATTGTTATAAAAATCGAGAGCCTCTTCTTGTTGTTCAGACAATAAGACGAGCAATTTCTTATACGCATGAGAAAAGAAAAAATCCACTTCATCCAAAGACAAGACAGGGTTGGCAAAGATAAACCGCCCCATTTGTCTAAAGGCATCGCGACTCAGTTCCCTGTTAAAGTGCGCATATGTCTTAATCATGATATACAGTAATCGTCGTTTCCGACTCTCGTTTCGAATTTCTTCCTGGGGAAAGCGTTCGGCAAATTCCTGAAAATTGCCGACCATGACACCCACCGTATGAACCATTGAGGCGGCTACATGAGTCGTGGCCGTTACAATTTGATTTTCAATATTACCGATAAATTCATCCACTTCGCTCGGCGACAGTTGTAATACAAGCCGGCCTAAATATTCGGGAACATACTTTGATATGCGCAAATCTCCCAATTCGAGACCGTTAAACAGTTCCACGGCAATTTCATTGCGTTGTGTAAACGTCATATGGGAGGCAACTCGCAACAAAGCCGCACCGGCGGCGGCTCTAACGAAACAACTTTCGCTGACTTTCAAAACATTGGCTAAATGCGTGCCCAAGTGCATAACGCTGCTCGGCTGATGTGTCATTTGTAAAAAGTGTAAAAGAATCTCTATATTAGCGGCCTTAATGACCCAGTGAGTGCTCATCTTCAAATTGTCCAGAAAAAGAGCCCCCGATTCTTCATTTAAGTCCGCCTCATTAGCCGAAAGTTTCAAGGTCTTCAACAAGTCGGCAAAGTACATCTCCTCATCATACGCATCTACCAGAGTGGCTTTGCAACGCAAAGCCGCAACGCGTACATTTAAATCGGCATGACTCAAAGCCGCTTCTATAAAAGACCCCAAGGTTTCAATAAATCCCGTTGCACCCTGTATAATATCAGCGCGATTCAAGGCAGTAAGCAAGACAATGAAATCTCACTTTGATAGTTCGTGCGGCTATAGTATCGTTGTAAAATATCCAAATATTCCCGGCGCTCATCTTCATCACAATATTGTAAGGCACTTTGCACAAATTCTCCCAGGCAGTAGGAAATCCAGTTCCGATGTTGCTGCGTAAAACGCCAGCCGGGCTTTACGATTAGCGACATATAATGTGCAAAAAGGCCGGCACTGGTTACCTCTCTGGGGGGTAAAGTAACGCCTTCGGGAATTTCCTTTCGATACTTTTCTTCAAAAGTCGCGACAATATTTCCCATCAATCTGGCAGCCTGCATACGAATGTCTACATCCTGATACGACAAAATTTCATAAAGAAATTGCAGTGTAATCGTTTTCTGACGCTCCGTCATATATGTAAAATACTCTTCAAGCGTACTTATGTAATTACGTACATTCTTCCAACTGCGCTCACTGCGAGCCCCTTCCAAAAAACGTGAAAACTCATTCCCTTTTTGGAAAAGACGCATCATACGGATATTGTGATCAATAGCCGTATAGGTCAAAGTGCGAACGACCGATTCCCCTTCCTGCAACACAGGCTCCTCATTCTCACGTTTTCCCGGACTGGCCGGCCAATCGGAAAAATCGTCAGGTAAAACCGTATTGACACCGGACATAGTCATATATTGTTCAAAGTCGGCCAACTTCTCGTACACTCTTTGATAGCGATGCTTTTTAGCCTCGTCTACATTATCCAGCTTTTGCAAAATAACATCAAAAGCTTCTTTTAATGTATAGAAACAAACTTTTTCACGACCGTTTTCTCGCCGACTTTTAACGCGAAAATCAGCATAAATTAATAACAATGCCTCAACCGGCAAGTTTTCCAGTTCCAAATCCCAAACAGAGTGGTTTGCCGCAATATGACCGATTTCGGGGATACCTACACGGCGACAACAAAGATCCGTATAAAAATAGTGCAGGTACGGAACTCTGCGTTCTTCGCTCTTCTTGGAACCGTACTTTCCTATGTCATGTACAGCTGCCGCTCCCGATACGAGGGCTACATCAACGGGCACCCCGGCGGCAAAAAGTTGTCGTGCCGCGTATACAGCCACATAATGCACCCCTCCTATATGTCCCAGTGTATCGTAAGGGGTAATGGCACAGCCGATACGCATAAATTCATAAATATAATACTCCGTACTGATGTCGCGAAGTTTCAGATATTCTTCACTAAAGCCGTTTTCTATAATCTCTTCCGGCGACAAAAATCTCATTTCCCGTAAAGGAGAAAACGGAAGATATCGGCGTTCATATCTATATAGGCTACGCAAAATCTGCAACACAACGGCACGTCCCAATCCGTACTCATCATCGTGAGACAGAACCGTTTCAATGTGATCGTCTGTCCAATAAGCCACATTTTCCGGATAAATACGGGCCAGTATATAGTAATAACAATATTTTAACCAACCGCATGACGGCTCGTTTACCAGCACCGGTATATGCCGCTTTAAAACACCCGGTACGGCCTCGGTTCTGAAACGACCGTCTTCATTTGTCATGAATGCGACTTCCGCAACGGCCTCATCTACAGAAGTTCGTGTAATAATACGATCCAAGGCTTCTGCCGTAAGATTGATTTGTTTTAAAAATCGTCTTGTATGCAAGCCTTCTTTAACCATATCCGTCAAATTTGAAAGAGTGTATGCATTCATACCCGTTCTCCTATAATTATTTATCAACAGAGCTATATATCTTGATTATATATCCTTACGCAGGGCGACGAAAGAACCCCACCGCTTTATACATACGCTAAGACCTTTTTATGCGTCTGCAGCATAACAAAAAACCGCACCTTATCTAAAAGGCACGGTTTTCGTTACCCTGATCTATCAGTTTTACAAGTCGACATGATATAGTTCTTTAGCCAAGGTCTTCACCCACAGGCTGATGAGTTCTTCATATTTCTTATTTTGTTCTTGTGCCGCCTCAGTCGTTTGCATAACAAAATTGTGTGCCGTTTCATAAGTAAACCGGAAAAACTCGCCGCGACGATTATATAAGTCCAGCCCGTCCAGCAAAGGTCGGAAGATGTCGTCCGTTACCTGTATTACCCGATCCGTCAAGGGATATACATACGCTTGTCCACCCATATCGGATCGCATAAATACTAATCCGATAGCCCGACTATCTCCTTCTTGTGTGCAATAATCTATATGATACGACTCAAGAGGTAACACTTTACGATCTTCAGCCTTAATCAAACTGTAAGCACCGCTTTTGATGACCTCACAAATGCGATCGTCTACCGAGCTCTCAAGTTCGATAATCTTTTCCCTCAATTCCCCCCAGCTGCGCGTAATGCGGCATGTATAATCACTTATGTCCCAATTACCGATTTTTTCAGCTAAAGCTTGTTCCGTAAATTCAAACTTCGGATCAGGCATATTCCAGACGGCGATTTTCCGTTTTTCATCCACATAAATGCAAGGAGCTTCTATGCGCACCCGTTCACCGCAATGCGGACATTCATACATAAACAAATTGCTGTCTGTAAGAATTCTGTCCCTCATTTGTGTCGTTCCGTCAATTTGCTCATATATTATGGTCGTGCCGGCCGCACTGCAAGCCGGACAATTCAGTGGCAATTCGCGTGTTTGCGTATAGGTTTCCGTTTTTTCAATACCCATTATCTTCCCCTCTTTCTTCGACTCGTATTCCGCCATATTTCCCGTACGCCCAGTATACCAAACAGAAAGCCTGCTGTCATCGTCAGCACATATACCCCGTCTATTCATAAGCTACACATATACCGTTATGTGCTACACGGCATTACTCATTTGTATAGCACAGTGTACAAATATGATTTTTCCGCCTTTTCAACAAAAAAGGGGTGTAGTAGAATAAAATATCATTTTATATGAAATGAATAAATCTTCTTAAGGAGGCCCTTATGGCTCACGTAAACGAAAACTACAACAAACTTCCCGGGAATTATTTATTCCAAACAATTGCCAAGAAGGTTGCCGACTATGAAAAGAAAACTGACAGACAAGTAATCCGTCTCGGTATCGGTGACGTCACGAAACCTCTGGCACCCGCTATTATTGAAGCACTCCACAAAGCAGTTGACGACATGGCAACTGCCGAAACATTTCACGGCTACGGCCCCGAACAGGGGTATGATTTTCTCCGTCATGCCATCATTAAGGGCGATTATGAAACCCGCGGAGTAAGCCTTGATACGGACGAAGTTTTTATCGGTGACGGAGCCAAAACAGATGTAGCCTGCATTCAGGAAATTTTTGGCCATAATCTTACCTTTGCAATTGCCGACCCTGTATATCCCGTATACCTCGACTCCAATGTTATGTTCGGCCATACAGGAGCCTTTAATGAAAAAACGGGGCGTTACGACGGCGTCGTCTACTTACCCTGCACGCCGGAAAACGGCTTTAAAGCTACCCCGCCTACTGAACCTGTCGACATCGTTTACCTGTGCAATCCCAGCAATCCGACGGGCACAGCCATGTCGCGTGAGGATTTGCAGGAATGGGTGGATTACGCTCATCGCAATAAGGTCATCTTGATCTACGACTCGGCCTATGAGGCTTATATTACGGAAAACGACGTTCCCCACAGTATTTTCGAAATAGACGGGGCCAAAGAGGTGGCCATCGAACTACGTTCTTTTTCGAAAAATGCAGGCTTTACAGGCACTCGTTGTTCCTACGTAGTCGTACCTAAAGCCTGTGTCGCTTATACTCACGACGGCATTAAAACCCCTCTAAACCCCATGTGGAATCGTCGCCAATGCACCTTCTTCAACGGTACGCCGTATATCATTCAACGTGCCGCCGAAGCATACTACTCCGAAGAAGGTCAAAAGCAATGCCGTGCAGATGTAGCCTATTACATGGAAAACGCCCGTATCATTCGCGACGGTTTAACAGATGCGGGATATACTGTTTACGGAGCTCTCAACTCTCCTTATGCCTGGGTACAAACGCCTAAAGGCATGAAAAGTTGGGACTTCTTCGACCTGCTTTTGGAACAAGCCGGTGTTGTCACCACTCCCGGTAGCGGTTTCGGTCCGCACGGAGAAGGATATATGAGGCTTACGGCATTCGGTTCAAGAGAAAAATACGGTTGAGGCCGTGGATAGAATTAAAAAAATTTAAAGTTTTAAGCAAAAAAATACATACACAACAAACGATGAATGTGATACAATAAAAAAACCGATTTATAGAAGTAAAGGTATTTATACAGGAGGCACGACATGGACAAAATTCGCATCGGTATTGTCGGTTATGGAAACTTGGGTCGCGGCGCGGAAGCATCCGTAAAATTACAGCCGGACATGGAATTGATAGGCGTTTTTTCTCGCCGTAAGGGTATTAAAACAGTAAGCGGCGTACCGGCTTATACAATGGATGAAATGCTTAATTTCAAGGGTAAAATCGACGTCATGATTCTGTGCGGCGGTTCTGCAACGGACTTAATTGAACAAACTCCGGCAGTAGCTGCCCACTTCACATGTATTGACAGCTTTGATACACATCCGCGTATTACGGAACACTTCAATAATGTAGATAAGGCTGCTAAAGCCGCCGGTACAGCAGCTCTCATTTCCTGCGGTTGGGACCCGGGCATGTTCTCATTGCAACGTGTTTTTGCAGAAGCTATTTTACCGCAAGGTAAGTCTTATACATTCTGGGGGCGTGGAGTAAGCCAAGGTCATTCCGACGCTATTCGCCGTATTGACGGCGTCGTAGACGCCCGTCAATATACAGTTCCTAAGGATAAATACTTAAATGCTATCCGCAACGGCGAAATGCCGGAAGTTACGGGCCAAGAAGCCCACTTAAGAGACTGCTACGTCGTAGCTGCCGAAGGGGCTGACAAAGCGCGTATTGAAAATGAAATCAAAACAATGAAGAACTATTTCGTCGGTTATGAAACGGTCGTTCACTTCATTTCGCAAGAAGAACTCGATCGCGATCACAAGGGCATTCCCCACGGCGGTTTTGTTTTACGCAGCGGCGAAAGCACTCCGGGTACGAAACATGTTGTAGAATATCGCTTGCAACTTGACAGCAATCCTGAATTTACAGGTTCCGTATTAACCGCATATGCACGCGGTTTACACCGGTTAGCAAAACACAAGGCTACGGGAGCGTTTACGGTATTTGATATTCCGCCCGCATGGATTTCCGTTCACTCAGACGAAGAGTTACGTGCACATTCCTTATAAAATAAAAAAGAACCGCAACCTTATAACTTAAACGGTTGCGGTTCTTTTTTACTCCTAAAAAGTGCCAAGTGCGGATCTCATCACAAGGCCCCGTTTTATGGTATAATGTGTATTTGAACTGATAATTTTGATTATATATTAACGATTAAAGGTGATATGATGAGTACAAATCTTGAAGTCGGTATTGTCGGCTTACCGAATGTCGGAAAAAGCACGCTGTTCAATGCCATAACCAAAGCCGGTGCCGAAGCGGCAAACTATCCGTTCTGCACTATCGAACCGAATGTCGGGGTCGTAGAAGTTCCCGATAAGCGCATTTCCGTCCTTACGGATATGTATCATCCCAAAAGCGTCGTCCCGGCAGTTATGCGTTTCGTCGATATTGCAGGCCTCGTTGCAGGTGCCTCCAAGGGCGAAGGTCTGGGGAATAAATTTCTCAGCCACATTCGAGAAACCGATGCCATTGCTGAAGTAGTCCGTTGTTTTGAGGACGAAAACATAACCCATGTCTCCGGATCCGTAGACCCGTTGCGCGATATTGATATTATTAACACTGAACTATGCCTTGCCGACTTGGAAACAACTCAAAAACGTGCAGACAGACTGAATAAAATTGCCAAAAGCGGTGACAAGGCTGCAAAAGCCGAATTGGCAGTCCTCGAGAAAGTGCTCGCCTGCCTGGAAAACGGTGAAGGCGCCCGCAAGGCACAGCTGACAAAAGATGAGTTGCCCTTACTCAAAGAATTGAATTTATTAACCCTTAAACCCATTTTATATATTTGTAACGTAGCGGAAGATGAAGCCGCCACAGCTACGGAAAATCCGCTCGTACAGAAGGTGACGGAATTCGCTGCCGCCGAAGGTTCCCAGGTCGTTGCCGTATCGGCAAAAATAGAATCGGAAATCGCCGAACTACCCGATGATGAAGCGGCTATGTTCCTGGAAGAGCTCGGTCTTCCCGAAGCGGGACTTACAAAGTTAATCCATGCCAGCTATGCACTCTTGGGCTTAATTAACTTCTTCACGGCCGGTGCCGATGAAGTCCGCGCTTGGACGATTGTCAAGGGAACGCGGGCACAAAAAGCGGCCGGTAAAAATTCATACGGATATTGAACGCGGTTTTCATTCGTGCGGAAATTGTATCATACGACGATCTCATTGCCTGCGGTAGCGAATTAGCCGCTAAAGAAAAAAAGGACTCGTTCGCTTGGAAGGAAAAAGATTATCCTATGCAAGACGGTGATGTCACCTATTTCAGATTTAATGTTTAAGATATAAAGAAAACAATCCCTTGGCTTATATAGCCAAGGGATTATTTTCTTATACATATTTATCGATCAACTGTTGAAATTCATCAGCATGCTCAACTTGCCAAGCTGCAAAGGTACTTTTTGTCGCTTCAATGGACTTGCCCAGATCGACTATAAATTGGGGGATATCGATAGCTGATAATACACCTCGCTCTTTCCCTAATTTCTCTTTACCTAAGTCTTCGGACCCACCGGTAAACAAGACAAAGGCCGGAACTGTTTCCCCATTTACTCGTTTAGCCCCTCCCATAAAACCCATACTTGCCAACTCATGAGTACCGCAAGAATTGGGACACCCTGAAATATATAGACGCGGCAAGACGCCTTCTGCAAAATGATACGGTTCGACTGCCGACAGTATATCCCGCAGAAGGCCGGCCGAATCACGCAACCCGATTTGACAGATTGTGCAACCTACGCAAGAAACAGACTTTTCAAACGATGTGCGAGCCGTGTGATTTTCAATGATCCCGGCAATTGTTTCGGCTTCACGAGCCGTTAAATTTGTAACATATGCAGTTTCCTCGGCACCGAGGCGCAATTGTGCCCCGTTTATGTCAATAATCGCGGAAATCAACTCTGTAAATTCGTCAATCGTCGGCGTTCCGCCTTGGGGATGATATTCCACATAATAGAGCCCTTCCTGCTTTTGACGGTGTACACAGGGATGGATTATATCTCCGCTACAACCGTTTTTCTCCACTTCTTTTTCCTTCGACTTCATCGTAAGGTCGAGAGAACTTGCCTTCTCCAGATATGTATGAAAGAGTTTTCTGAATTCATCCGCACCGAGAGTAGTTTGGAAATAGCGGGTGCGGTTACGAGCCCTGTTTTTATAATCTCCCGTTTCCGAGAAAAGCATGTACATAGCATGAATATAATAAAGTACGCGTTCTCGACAGACTCCGCTTTCGATTAAAACTCCCAAACGGGGATTCGGCCCCAAGCCTCCGGCGGCATATACATCGAACAACCCGTCAGGTCGTCCGACAAATCCAAGATCGCGAACTGTCGTATGCGGAGCATTGGTACCCGTATTATTAAAGGATACCTTTAATTTACGCGGCAACCCGACTACGCCGATAAAACTTAACAAATAGTCGGCCGCCTCTTTAACCAATTCCGTAATATCGAAGTATTCCAAAGGGTCGACCCCGCGTAAAGCAGGTGCCGTAATATTACGGGGAAATCAGACCCGGCTCCTCGAGTTAATATGCCTTGTTCATAACACTCCTTCATCAAACCGAGTATTTGATTTTCCTTGAGATGATGAAATTGTACAGATTGACATGTTGTAAAATGAACAAATTTCAAATTATATTTTTTTATCGCTTCACGGAGTTGTATAAGGTCCTCTCGTTCCAGGATACCGCCTGTAAAACGTAGGCGAATCATGGTCGTTTCACCGCCACGTTCTCCATAGCACCCGAAACCGCCGGAAATTCCTTTGTATTCTGCCGGCTTCAATTCTTTAGCATAAAACTTACGCGTTGCATCATAAAATGTCGGTAAGTCGGCTTTAAAATGCTCCGTCCATCTTTTGTTCATAACAAGCACTCCCCCTTCACTTATGCGGCATGATAAAAATAAAGATCTTTATCATGCCGGTCGTAACACAAAGCAATGACGAGGTAAGCATAAGCTCCCTCGTCATTCCTTTATTTTTTAATATATACCTTTACTGGTATAAAGGCTATTTCTTCGATATAGAATTGAGGAATTCTTCCAATTCCTTTTCATCCATCGAGCCGACCCTCATGTTTACAATGATTCCCCTCGTATCTACGAGAACGGACATCGGTATTCCCGAAATGCGATAGTCACGGCTCACCTTTTGAATATTCGGTTGATACATGGGAATCGTATATTTTCCGTCACGCCAAAAGGCAACGCCGTCATCTTTTTTCTGGTCCATATTCACGGCAATAAATTGAATTTCCTGTTTATGTGCATCATAAGCCTTTTGTATGTCCGGCATTTCTCCGACACACGGCGGGCACCACGATGCCCAGAAGTTAATAAAAACAGGGCCTTGTGCGTATAGTTGAGAAAGTTTTACGCTCTTTCCGTCAGCAGCCGGCAAATCTATATCAGGTGCAGGCGCTCCGATTTTTAAATCCGCTACCGCTTCCGCTTGAGCCGTCTGTTGTTGGGCCTCGGCCTTTTGATTACCGCACGCCGTAAGTGAGACAACACATAAAGCGGCTGCCAATACAATCATATATTTTTTAAACATTATCTCTCTCCTCAACCTTTCTCATTATAAGTTTTCTCTTGTACACTGCATGGACAGGGCAAACATCCACGCATTCACCGCAAGAAATACATTCTTTATCTCCTGCCAGCGTCACATCCGATTTGCAAACAGCTGCACAGCGTCCGCAGTGAATACATTTGTTCTTATCCACTGCAATTCCCGTCAACGCATACCGATTAAAGAATCCGTATATGGCTCCCAAGGGACATATGAAACGGCAAAAAGGACGAAAAACGAAAGTCGACATCAGCAAAATACTCCCGGCTAACAATCCTTTCCATACCGTTAAGCTTCCGGCAGCGGAGCGCAAGCCTTCATTGACAACAAATAAGGGTAGCGCACCTTCTACTGTACCGGCCGGACAGATATATTTGCAAAACAAAGGCTCTCCCAACCCGATAACGGCAAATGACACAAGGGGACCCAAAAAAACCAGGCCCAGAAAAGCATATTTTACTTTCGTCAATTGTCTCGTAATCTTTGATTTTCTTATTTTTCTACAAGGTACACAATCCAATAAATCCTGAAGTAACCCGAAGGGACATAAATAGCCGCAAACGACGCGGCCAAATAACACTCCGAAAAGGGCGATAAAGCCCAATACATAGAACGGAATCCGCGGAATAAACCCGCTAAGCGAACTTTGTAATGCACCTATCGGACATCCGCCGACCGCCCCGGGGCAGGAGTAACAGTTTAAACCCGGTACGCACAGTGCCTTAGTATCTCCGTTATAGATAGTACCGTCCCTGAATCCCTTCCAGTTGGCATTGGTAAGAAAAGCACTGATACCTTGAATAATTCTGCGACTAACCAAGACCGATACACTCCAAGCAAATCATTGAGCCCTTTTGCCAGACAGCCTGATCCTCACCTCGACTTAGCCCTAAAGCCAATAAAGCGGCTGCTACGAGAAGGAGAACCATTCTTTTTTTTAACATGTGCCGCCTCCTTTTTCCTATTATACCATCAGTTATTATAAGGATACCATACTAAAAGATTTTAAATCCATACAAATTCGACAGTCATATCTTTTCACCCATAAGCTTTCAGGATTAATATATAATATATAAGACAGTATGTATAGTAATCATCCGGGAGGGTAAGGACCATGAAAAATACGATCACATTAAACAGCCGATATGAAATGCCGCTTCTTGGATTCGGTACCTATAAGCTGACCGACCCGAAAGCGGACGAAGCGGCAATTGTCACGGCAATTCATTCCGGATACAGGCTGCTTGATACGGCTCAAGCTTACAAAAACGAAGAAATCGTCGGAAATGCCGTAAAATACTGCGGCATAGCACGAGAAGATCTATTTTTAACCACCAAGATCTGGTTCACACGCTTTTCCGACGGTAACTGTCGCAAAAGTCTGGAAGAGTCCTTGAAAAAGCTCTCAACAGATTATCTCGACTTGGTGCTTCTTCACTGGCCATACAACGATGTATACAGAGCGTGGCGTGACTTGGAACAGGCCGTTTCCGACGGTCTCGTGCGTTCCATCGGAGTATCCAACTTCATGCCCAGCCAACTTATAGACCTGATTCATTTCAATACCCTGTGCCCGACAGTCAATCAGATTGAGACCCATTTATACTGCCAATATTCGGAGCTTCAAAAGGTAATGAAAAAATACGGAGTCATCCATCAAGCCTATTCTCCCTTCGGCAGAAATAGAGATACGTCTATGTATAAAGAACCGGCTGTCACCATACCGGCTGAAAAGTACGGAAAAACACCCCACCAAATTGCCTTGCGCTTTTTAGTGCAACAAGGTATTTCGGTCTTGCCGAAATCGTCTCACCCTGACCGCATTGCCGCCAACGCGGATATTTTCAACTTTTCCTTAACGGATGTTGAAATGAAAGCCTTGGAAGCCCTTGATAGGAATAAGATTCTTGTCGGTAACAGTCAGGACGGCGCCTACACGGAAAATATGCTCACCAGAACCTTATAAACCCAAGGGGTGCTGAAATGTCGGTACTGACTGAAAAACAAATAAAATACGGCTTCAATTATTATCATAACGATGACGCCCATCCTAAATCCGTAGTTACGGTGTCTGAATATACAGGTGAAAAAGAACTGGTTATTAATTGTACCCAGCTGGAGGATACTTATTCGTCACGAGACAAAAAGCGAATTCTCAGAGAATGGTGCGAATTTCTGCTAGAAAACCCTGATGCTTTCAGTAAACTCGTATTCTGTACAAGGATGCCCCAAGAGTTGTTTGATGCAGTATGTTGCCAACGTAAACTGACAGACCTGCACATTAAATGGGGCGTATATCCGGATATATCAAAATTAGAACACTTACAGTCCTTAAAGTATCTGCATCTGGGATCCGGCAGAAGTGTTTCCTCTATCAATCCGATTGCAAAACTGAAAAATCTGGTTGCCCTATCAATTGAAAATTTCCAAAAAATTGAAGATTATAGCGCACTGTCCGCACTGAAACATCTGGAAAGTCTTTCTCTGGAAGGTGATTTCGCAGCCCCCAAAATTTACGACTTCAATCCTTGAGCTTCTTACGACACATGCCCCGTTTACGTTCCTTCAGTTTGTTGACCTCACGCGTACTGGACAAGGATTACAGCCCCCTTTTAGAGCTTATAGAACTCGAAAGTCTGACTTTGAAATCTTGCAAAGAGGTGAAGGATTTGTATCCTCAATTAATCGCTCTGCCTAAATTGAAGTACGGTACGCTGGTAACTCGCCCTTATTTATATAATGACAGCGAGCCAATCACACACAACCCGAACACTTCACCGAATTAAGGCCCCTGAAGGAGATTCTACTATGGATGTGTTATATACAATCAAGTAAAGACTTTTCTCAACTATACTTTTGATTTAGATCAGTATATGAGAATCAGAAGAATATCAAACAGACTAAAAACGAATTGATTTCAAATCACGGAACATGACGACAACAAGGGCGACTAAAAACTGACAAAAACAGATATATACAAAACGAATTTTTAAACAATATCAGTAGTCACGAGATATGCTTCAGAATAATTTAAAGGTAACTTTTATAGATGAGGCCTTGGCTAACGCCGATAATGGCGAAATATTTGTCCAATTGCCGGCTGGCATTTACAGTCACCGGGGGGGGGGGCAGATGCAGACTGCCAACCTATCCTGAATGGATTCAACATATTATTACCCTTATTGATTATGATACGGAATTGGCCCTGGACGGTCTTCAACGGAAATCATACGAGCCGATGAACCCTGTCCTATCGGCCGTCAGGTTACAGTCGGAAAAGGAAATCTTAAGGTCTGTACCCGAGCACATATCGAATGAGTCTCTTTCATCCTCGCATTCAAAACTCGCCATAATGATTATGAAGTTTTTTGAATGAGATATTTTTATATGCAGACAATCATCTACAGAAACTGAATCACTTGTAGGCAACAATATAACTTAACTATATCTCCCTCTTAAAAGGAGCTGTAAGAAAATGTGGGTTTCCACACATCCTTACAGCTCCTTTTACTAAAACGCATCCCATTCGGCAAAACGCTCATTCATACGCCGTCTTTTCACTTTTCTATTTTCATCTTTTCGTTCTTCCTCAACGGGAAAGGTTAGTTTCCCCGTCGCTGCCGTCCGTTTATAAAACAGGGCCACCGCTTCTTCTTCCGTAAGACCCGCCTTTTGAAAAACCTCGACAGCCGCATCCTTTATTTGTTGTTCAACCTGTATTTCCACTTACACTCCCCCCTTACGACGCCTCTTGGCATTCTTGTTCACTTCGTCAAGAGTTCCCATATGGCCGATGGCATACATCAGAGATTGCATAAGCGATACGGCCAATACGGCTCCTGTTCCTTCTCCTAAAGAAAAACCGCAATGTAAAGGAATTTCGGATTCATCCATGTCGATAATACGCAGAGCCAATGTCATCCCCGCTTCTCGTGACAGGTGCGATAAAAGGGCATAATCCCTCACGTCATCACATATTTTAACAGCACAAACCAAGGCCACTGCCGTAATGAACCCGTCTACATAAAAAGGAATTCTTCGCTCCGCACAAGCCAACATAGCCCCTGTAATGGCCGCTAAATCGAAGCCTCCGACGTACCGCAATGCATCGATAGGTCCGGACATAAGACTGCCATATTGTTCCATGGCTTCGGAAATAAGTTCCTCTTTATGCCTCAACAGGTGATAATTGCCCTTAGCCGACCCGTACCCGGCAATTAAAGACGCATAATCAGGGGCCAGAGCCGTCAGTACAGCTGCCGATGTCGTCGTGTTTCCGATGCCCATTTCCCCGAAGGAAAGTAAATTATATCCCATATGAGCCGCAAAGCTGACCCGTTCCCGTCCGACTTCTACAGCCCGTTTTACTTCCGCTTCCGTCATAGCCGGTTCTACGGAAAAATTCCGCGTCCCTTGCCGGATTTTATAATTCAATCCCACTGCATCGGGAGAATCAATCCCCACATCGACGACTTCATAAGGAATGCGATTGTAATCACAAAAAAACAGGAGATAGCTGCCAGTCCGTCTACCATATTACGAGTCTGTAAATATGTAATTTCCGGCAGTTGCACAGCCGCTCCGGACCATACTACACCATTATCGGCGGCGAAAATAATGTGCTTGGGTCTAAGGTCCGGTTCGGTCTTCTGCCAAGCTAAAAATATTTTTTTAGCTTGCTGCTCTAATAGACCGAGGCTTCCCGGCGGTTTCGCTAAATTCCGCAGCTTTTTCTTCTACTTCTTCTTTAAACGTCATGGTAATCGCTCTTTCCTTATTAAAGTGAATGCATAATTTATCTTTATTTTCTTATTATATCAATCACCTTTTACAGCCTTGGCAAGTATGTAAAATATGATATATTCCATGTATTTCTATACGCTTTGTAGTTAAGTATACCACAGGTTTTTATCAATATTTTCACAATATTTTTCCATTCAGCTTTTGTGTGTGAGTCCTACGCCTCATTGAATGCGCTTTCCCTCCCCTTTACCGTTTATGAAGCATATGAAATCAGTCTTATGCGGAATAATCAATTATAATTGAAAACTATGTATTTATATGGCAGAATAATCATAAAGAAGGTGACTCAAATTATGCCGACAATAAAAGATATTGCCAAAGTAGCCGATGTTTCCATTGCTACCGTTTCAATTGTGCTGAACGGTAAGGGTAAAGAGCGGAAAATTTCCGGCGAAACACAAAAGCGAATTTTTGAAATTGCCCATAAAATGAATTATGTCCCCAATCAATCGGCCAAAAAGTTGCGGATCACCGGCGGTGATTCATATTCAGTCGCATTTTATTGGGCTACGGACTTCCGTATCAATTATCTGGCCCGTATTACACTCGGCTTGCAACGAGAAATCATGAAGTACGACAAGCCTATCCATTTAACAGTCGTTCCGTACAAGGTCGATGAATTACAAAAACAACTGGAAGTAGAGCAAAACCGCTTTTTCAACGGCATTATTATTGCCAATATGTCCGAAAAAGATATGGAATACTTGGAAAATTCCGACTTCCCTTGCCCCATTGTCCTCTTTAATCGTACCTCCGAAAAATACGGGTGTGTGACCATGGACAACTATGAAATCGGTCGCAGCGTAGGACGACACTTGTTAAATAAAGGCTGCATTCACCCGGGCGTTTTGACTCACGATACGTCATTTCCCATTATGCGTATGTGGATGGACGGCTTTTTGGAAGTATTCGCTCAAGCAGGCTATCCCGTATCGGATGACGACATCTTTCTTTGTGACCAATCACTGGCAGATGCCGTTAAAGTCTGCAAAGAGCTGCTTCACCGTGACCGAATGCCGCAAGCCCTGTTTTGTGAATCCGACGTATTGGCCCACGGGGTTCTTTACGGTTGTCATAACGAAGGCATTTCCATTCCTCACGATTTGGAAGTTTTTACCGTCGGCATTACCATGCCGGAAATGAATGACTTCTCCATTCCGTCTTTATCTCGCATCGATATTCCTATGGGAAAAATCGGCGAAGAATGCATGAAGATGATCATCGATTTAATCGAAAAAAAACGTACTCTACCTCTTGTTACTTATATTGAAGGGAAAAAAATTATTGCCGATTCGTCCCCTGAAAACCGACGTTTTCAAACTCTATAACCGATTCTCGACAAAACGAAACAGCGGAAAGTCGCACAAACGGCTTTCCGCTGTTTTTATCAGAATTTTCGATATAAACTATTTCACAATCATGACAGGCATGCCGCATGAGTAACAACAAAACTGCTGACGGAACCCATAAACAAACCTTTGAGGGGCCCCAAGCCACGACTTCCCATAACAATTAAATCGGCATTATTCTTCTTAGCTACCGAAAGAATAGCCGGTCCGGGCGAGCCGACTTCGAAGGCTTCCCCCACCGTTACCGAATCGGGAATGTTCGCCGTAACGGCATCCAGAATCTTCTTTCCTTCTTCTTCCATATCTAAGGCTACCTGCTCGGTTACATAACCGCTGGCATTAGGAATCTGATCGAAATTGGAAATAACGGATACGATGTTGGCTACGTATACTAATGTTAAGGACGCTCCTACGGTAGAGGCGATTGTAACAGCATGTTCAACTGCACGCTTCGAGTTATCCGAACCGTCGACGGGAACAACAATTGTTCTATAATCTTTCATATTAGACCCCTCCTATGAATTCTACTTTTATTATAACAATTCGCCGTCAAAAACAAAATTCCTTCTTTTATTTTTAAAATTATAATTTTAGACTCTATACCCTATATGCAAAAAAATAGTACATTTTCATATAATATTATGATACAATATTTTAGAAGATATTAAAATAAAATTTATTTTTTATGGAAAGGCGGTTCTTATGAACAGGTTTTTAAAATTTCTTTTATCATTGTCAACCGTCGCAATGACAACCATCTTGCCTATTGCGGCTAATGACGGGCACGAGGCGGTTGCCGCCGTACTGCCGGCGTGGAGTGTTATTCCTTTTATCGGTATGCTCTTGTCTATCGCTGTCATCCCGTTAACACATCCCCATTGGTGGGAAAAGAATATGCATGTGCCGGCAGGCATCTGGTCTCTCGTTTTTATCATTCCTTTTGCTTTTGCCTACGGTTTCAGCGAAGCATGGTTCCGTCTTCTTGAATCCATGCTCCTCGACTACGTGCCGTTTATCGTACTGCTTTTCGGACTCTTTGTGGCTGCCGGCGGCATTGCCGTAAGAGGCACCTTGCCGGGAACGCCGAAGGTTAACATGCTCATTCTCTTCATCGGTACGATGTTAGCCAGCTGGATCGGCACTACCGGTGCGGCTATGGTCATGATTCGTCCGTTAATTCGTGCCAACAAGTGGAGAAAGAAAGCGGCTCATGTTATCGTCTTCTTCATCTTCCTCGTAGCCAATATCGGCGGCTGTCTTACTCCCCTTGGCGATCCGCCTCTTTTTATGGGGTTCCAACGCGGAGTCCCCTTCACCTGGACCTTCCATTTGGCCCCCTTTTTACTACTGAACATGATTATCCTATTTGCAGCCTTCTACTTTATTGACTGCCACTTCTGTAAAAAAGAGTTGGCCGAAGGTCGTTCTCCTATGGACGAGTTGTCTGAATCCGAGAAGGAACCCATTCGCATTGAAGGGCTTCATAACCTCATCTTTATCGGCATGATTATCGTCGGCGTTATTGCCAACGGTCTTTTACCGAAGGAATTCGCCTTCTTTGCCGATAATGCAGGAATTCCCGTATACGATGAAATCGTCTTTCCCTATGCTACTATAGTGGAAATCATCATTATTTTAGCGGCAGCTTTTCTTTCCTTGAAGACGACGAAAGAGTCGATTCACGAATTGAACGGCTTCTCTCACGCACCAATCATTGAAGTAGCCACACTCTTCTTGGGGATTTTCATTACCATGATTCCGGCTCTTATTTTCTTAAAAGTTCACGGTGCCCAATTGGGTATTCACGACCCGTGGCAGCTCTTCTGGGCCACAGGGTTCCTTTCGTCCTTCCTGGACAATACGCCTACCTACTTGGTCTTCTTACAGACAGCCGGTGCTATCGGCTCGACGACGGGCATTCACACATCCGTCGGCACTGTTTCGCAAATCATGTTGGAAGCCATCTCGGCCGGTGCCGTATTCATGGGCGCCAATACCTATATCGGCAATGCCCCCAACTTTATGGTTAAGTCCATTGCTGAAGAAAACGGTATTAAGATGCCCAGCTTCTTCGGTTATATGGGTTGGTCTATAGCTATCCTCATTCCGACCTTCATTATCGACACGGTCGTATTCTTCTTATAAGCAAATACTATACTGTGAAAAGCGAGGAATCGAGATCAGATCTCGATTCCTCGCTTTATTTTCTATCGCCACTTATGAACGGCATCCATATAATAATCCAGTATAACAGGCCGCGTAACAGCGTTTATTTCTACATCACCGGCTATTTCATCTTTTCCGAAAACAAACATTTTATTCATAACGTCATCCGTTAAGAAGCGTGTATTTACGGCTCGAACGGGATGAATAATTGCCAAAGAGCGTTTGCTAGCCAAATTGAATCCCCAATCACCGAAAGACGGTACTTGTAAATGATAAGGGTAGACATAAAACCCTTCCGATTCAAGAGTTCTATGAATACTCCAAAACGTCTTAGTCGCATAATAGGGGCTCGTCGATTGCACCACCATAACACCGTTTCCCCCAGGGCCTTGTAGCAAAGGCGATAAAAGATGTTGCTGTACAACTTGACAAGAGTCGCATTATTGGGGTCCGGTAAGTCTATGACAATCACATCGTATATATGATTCGTCTGTTCCAAAAACTTAAAGGCATCGTCATTAATAATCGTAACCCGCGGATCCGTTAAAGAGTGTTCATTAAGCTTCGTCAAGACGGGGTTGGTAGAAGCCAAGTCGGTTATAGCCTTATCCAAGTCTACCAACGTAATCTCTACGCCTTCATACTTTAAAAGCTCGCGAGCTGCCAAGCCGTCTCCGCCTCCGAGTATCAAAACACGTTGCGGATTTTGTACCTGTGCCATAGGCACATGAATCAACGCTTCATGATATCGGTATTCATCGCTCGAAGAAAACTGTAAATTTCCGTCAATAAACAGCCTCACATCATCTTTATGACGAGTAACGACAATTTTTTGGTACTCTGTCTGAGTAGAAAAAATAATAGTATCGCGATACAAACCGCCTTCAACATATTTGGAAATACTTCCTGCACAAGCCACGCCTGTAAACAACCCGATCGTCAGCACGATGACAACAGCCCGCCAAATCCGACGTAATCTCAATTTTCGATAATGGGCTCCAATGACGATTCCCGCCGCAGCCACATTCAAAACCCCACACAAAAAAGCCGTCGCCAAATACCCTAAATGCGGCAAAAATAAAAGAGGAAAGACGACGGAACCGGCCAATCCGCCCATATAGTCAAAGGCAAACACAGATGACAGGGTATGTCGTAAATCTCCCCGCTCCACTTCCAAAATTCGTGCCAACAAGGGAATTTCCATACCTACAAGTATGCCGATTCCGATAATAAAGGCATACATCACGACCTGATAGGCTTCCAAGTACAAATTAGCCAAAAAAATAAAGGTCGCACTAAGTCCTCCTATAATACCGATAATCACCTCAATACCGATAAACCAGTCATATAAATTACGGCGAATATATTTACTGATATAAGATCCGAAACCCATGGCCGCCATATAAAGACCGATGGTAACGGAATACTGCCACACCGTATCACCGGATATGTATGAACTGATAGCGCCTATGATCAATTCATAGCACAGAGAGCACCCTGATATGATAAAAGCTGTAAGCAGCAACAGTCGTTCCGACTTCATCACTGAATGGCCCCGGCTACGACAAGTGCCAAGCCTACAAAAATACCGAAGGTAACAATACCTGCCGCCACATTACCGCTCATAATTTCTTTAGACAATGAATACTTACGCTGAAAGGCACTGATAAAGAAAAAGCCCATAAGAAAAACGGCTATTCCTATGACGGCATAAATAAGACTAAACATAATGCCGTGTAAAAGAAATTCTTCTACTTCTGCCGCTGTCGGTGATTGAATGGCTGTCCGAACAATCTCTCCCATGCCGATAAACGAACCGGCACAGACCCAGGCAACAGCACTATTCCCTTTTTTTATTTCCGTCGGAAAGTCACCGGGAATAAACTGATCGATAATCATATTCCCGACAATCATCAAAATAATTCCCAAGAAGGAGAATATCAATACATTCACAATATCCGCAATATAAGGCATAAGTTCCTCCCTTGTACATAGAAATATTTCCGAACTTTTTATTTTCCCACACTCGTACCTCCATGGGATCCGGTCCGACTGCTCACGCTGTTTCGACGCACGCTGGATGCATATTGATTGTACGGCGAATAAGTGGTATGCGATGATCCCGGTGTGTAAGAGGCGTATGAAGACGTTCCTCCGTAACGCCCGCGATCTCGGTCATATCCATTACGCCAGTAAGCATAGCGATAAAAGCCGTATGAATGGGTGGTACTGTGATAGCCGCCGTCATCCGTGTTGTTGTAAGCCGCTTCCCGACTTTCAACGCGAAGCAATACCGTCCCTTCCGTCGATATATATACGGTAATAAACTCGTTATCCGTCAAAATCGTTACAGTCTGTGTAGGAACACCGGTCGTTCGCACCAAATCCGCCAGTTCCTCATCTGCTTGGCTATCCATATTGCCCAATGCCGTATCGCCGTCTTGAGTAACTTCCGAAACCTTACCGTCTACGCCCTTAATTATGTCCTGTACAGTCGCATCCAAATCTTTGTCGGACTGATAAATATCGGACTTAGTATTATTGGCATCCGTGACGGAAGTGACATATGTATAAGTCCCCGGCTTATCCTTTACATATTCAGCTACCGTATAAGGATATCCGAAGAAGTCCCGTATATCGTGTCGCATAGAATAACCTACATACAAAAGAACACAAATCCCTACGACGAAAAACAAGAATATTCCGGTCTTAATAATACGTCTACGGAGCATTTGGCGTTTAATAAAGTCGGTCAACTCCGCATGTTCCTCAATCTGTACAACCTTTTCATCTATATACCGGCCGCGCGAATATTCCGTGCAATCTTCCCACTTTTCTATAGAAAAGAACATCCCTTTATTATTCCGGTATTTTTTATAATCGGCTTCGTCGCCGCGTTCTACATCATCGGACCCGTATATATCCCAAACGTCGGTAACACGCTCCCTACCACTGTCAACAAGACGCATGCCGTCGGGAATTATACCTGTTGAAACAACTCGCGACAACTGATACTCGTGATTTTCGTATCCACGACTGCCGTCATCCTTACTGAGCCAATATTCCGTATCGGTACGATGTTCTATGAGGAGATGCTCAACCCATGAGTAGCCTTCCTTATTTTCATATGCAATTGTCCCTAAAACCGTATATAAATCGTTTTCGATACGCAGTGTATCGCCGTATTTAAAGTTCATGTCACACTCGCAATCGGAAATTTTATATTTATTGTTTCTCTTACAAACGTCTGCCGATATAGTCAAACACCTTTTTCAGAACCATCTTACACTAACCCTTCGGCCTTTTCAATACGCCCGTTCTTACTGCCTTGAATTCCATAAGCTCCTTGTTTACAACGAAAAAGTCGGACGACCGAGGTAACCTCGTTCGTCCGACTTATTGGTGATCCACCCGAGATTCGAACTCGGGACACCCTGATTAAAAGTCAGGTGCTCTACCGACTGAGCTAGTGGATCATACTTGGCAGGGGTAGCTGGATTCGAACCAGCGCATAGCGGAGTCAAAGTCCGGTGCCTTACCACTTGGCTATACCCCTATGGGGCGAGTAAAGGGGATCGAACCCTTGAATAACGGAGCCACAATCCGCCGTGTTAACCACTTCACCATACCCGCCATATAGAGTCCTCGACATAATCGATGACGCTAATAATCTTACCATGACGTCCCCTCAAAGTCAAGCCTTCTGGCGAAGACTGCGGGGTTGCCGTCTACTGCGTGGCTTACAGGTCGCCTGTAAGCGTGTCCCGGAATGCAAGCTGCAAGCGGTGCATGAATGGCTGACCCGAACTTCCCTTCTTTCGTATTCCATGAATACCGGTCACCGGACGAAGTTGAATAACTCCCCTTTCTGCCTTCTATCGTTTTTATATTGAGCCGCATACATAAAAAAAGAGCTGTTATAAAACAGCTCTTTTTTTACCGATCACACATCTTTTTCGCCGTAAAGCAACTCTTTTACGAAGTTCGGTAATACGAAGGCACTTTTTTGAATGCCTTCATTATAGTATTTCGTTTCAAAAGTCTGCTTCCGATTGGATTTCCATGTTAAAGGATCATATTTTTTCGAACCCATGGTAAAGCAGTGCATACCCGTAGGGTAGAGGGGTATGAAAGCCGTATATAGGCGCGTAATCGGGAAAATGGCACCTACGGCATCGAATACTTCACGTACTAATTTACGATGCATAAACGGAGACTCTGTCTGCTGCACGAAAATGCCGTCATCCTTCAAAGCCTTATACGTGTCCTTATAAAAATCGTACGTAAACAAGCCTTCTCCGGGACCGACCGGGTCGGAGCAGTCTACAATAATAACGTCGTAGAAATTTTCCGCTTCTTTCATAAAAGCAATTCCGTCTCCTACTTTAACTGTCAGCTTGGGATTGTTTTCCAAAATAGCTGCCGAAATCTTGGGGAAATACTTCTTCGACAGTTCAATCACCTTACCGTCAATATCTACCATCGTCACCTGTTCCACTTCCGGATGACGTACGGCTTCTCTTGCGGCACCCCCGTCACCGCCGCCGATGATCAATACATTTTTAGGAGAAGGGTGCAGAAAAAGGGGGATGTGTGTAATATTTTCATGATACGTAAATTCATCTTTGTCCGATGTTTGAAAAACACCGTCCAGCATCAACATTCTTCCGTACTCTTTACTATCGGCTACAACAATATCCTGGAAATCCGACTTGCCTTCAAAAAGAATATCCGTCACTTCGGCCCGTAAATCCAAATACGGGGACTGATGTTCCGTTATATAATTTTTCATAAAAAGCCTCCGTCTCTTAGCATTATGCTTTTTTATTTTAACATACTTCTATACTCTCGAACAGGATATACTAAATTGGGAATTGTTACAAAACGCTTGTGTTTTTAAGCTTTCTATTTCCATGCATGTGGTATAATGATATATAGACCATAAGCCTAATTTATACTATTATTGTATTCTTTATGGTCCGATTCAAATTTATTACAGGAGATTTTCATGAAAGACTTATTGCACATCGGCATTGATATCGGGTCTACTACCGTTAAAATTGCCGTCTTAAATAACGTAAAGCAGTGTCTTCACGCCTGTTACGTACGTCACTATACAGACATTCGACAAAAAGTGCTTGACCTGTTGGAAAACGCCTATGAAGTTTTCGGAGATCGGCAAATTTCTATTGCCATGACCGGCTCCGGCGGTATGGCCTTGGCTGACCACTTGCACATTCCTTTATCCAGGAAGTCATTGCCGGTACGAAATCCGTTCGCACCTATCATCCGCAGGCGGATGTTATTATTGAATTAGGCGGCGAAGATGCTAAAATTACGTATCTCACAGGCGGTAACGAACACCGCATGAACGGGGCCTGCGCCGGCGGTACCGGTGCTTTTATCGATCAAATGGCAACGCTTTTACACACTGATGCGGCGGGATTAAATGAAATGGCGGAGCATTCAGATACGCTTTATCCCATTGCCGCACGTTGCGGCGTTTTCGCTAAAACGGACGTTCAGGCTCTGCTGAATGAAGGAGCCAGCAAGGAAAATATTGCCGCTTCCGTTTTCCAATCCATTGTTTTACAAACCATTACGGGCCTTGCCTGCGGCAGACCTATTAAGGGTTCCGTATGCTTTCTCGGCGGTCCGCTGACCTTTTTGCCCCGCCTTCGCAAACAATTTGCCGACACCTTGGAATTAACACCCGAAGAAGTTATTGCTCCGGAAAATGCCCAGGTATATGTAGCTATCGGAGCGGCCTTGGGCAGCTTCGAAGAAAAGCCCCAGTCCTTTCAGTCTCTGATGGCCCGTATCCGACAGGTAGATGATTCATCGTTGCCGAAAACGGACCGTATTGACCGTCTCTTCACCTCGCGTGAAGAATTGGAAGCCTTCCGCGCTCGTCATGCTCAGGCCTGTGTTCCTTTCGGTGATTTATCGACCTATGCGGGTCCCTGCTATATCGGCCTCGATGCGGGTTCTACGACGATTAAAGCTGTCGTTATCGGCGAAACGGGCGAGATTCTTTATTCTCACTATCAGAATAATGAAGGCAGTCCTTTAGAAGCTGCAAAATCCATCATTAAAGATATTTATAACCGACTGCCCGAAGGCGCTTTCATTGCCAAATCGGGTATTACGGGATATGGGGAGTTTCTTTTAAAAGAAGCACTCCGTATTGATTTGGGCGAAGTGGAAACCATTGCCCATTATCAAGCTGCCGCTCATTTTTGCCCCGACGTGGACTTCATTTTGGACATTGGCGGCCAGGATATGAAATGTTGCCGTTTGAAAGACGGCCATATCGAAGATATCCTTTTAAACGAAGCTTGCTCTGCCGGTTGCGGTTCCTTCCTGGATACGTTTGCCAAGTCCTTGAACAAGTCGATTCAGGAATTTTCCGAAGCGGCTTTACTGGCGGAAGAACCCATCGATTTGGGTTCTCGTTGTACAGTCTTCATGAACTCCAAGGTAAAACAGGCACAAAAAGAAGGGTCCACCATGGCTGATATTTCAGCCGGCCTGTCCTACTCCATTATAAAAAATGCACTCTACAAGGTTATTAAAGTAAAAGACCCTTCAAAACTGGGAAAACACATTGTCGTTCAAGGCGGCACCTTCTACAACGACGCCGTATTACGTGCCTTTGAACAACTTTTGGGTCGCCGGGTCATTCGTCCCGCAATTGCCGGCCTCATGGGTGCATACGGCATGGGTCTCATTTGTCGTCAAGCGTATCAGGAAGATGCAGCACCTTCTACTCTATTGGATGTAGCGGGTATTGATTCTCTTCGTATTGATACGACAATTCGCCATTGCGGCTTATGTACCAATAATTGCCTGCTTACAGTCAATACCTTTAACGACGGTCGTTCCTTTATTACCGGTAACCGATGTGAACGCGGTGCTGCCGGTTCTTCGGCCAAAAAGGTAAAACACTTGCCTGATTTATACAAGGTAAAATACAACCGCCTTTTTGCACATTACAAGCCCGTAAAAGGAGCGCCTCGCGGCACCGTGGGAATTCCGCGGGTCCTGAACATGTATGAAGATTACCCTTTCTGGTTTACCTTCTTTACACACCTAGGCTATGAAGTCGTCTTATCCGACCAGTCCACTAAGGAACTCTTCCAGAAAGCGATGGATACAATTCCGTCAGACTCGGCATGTTATCCGGCTAAATTGGTTCACGGCCATATTGAAAACTTGTTGGAAAAGAAGGTGGACCGCATCTTCTACCCCTGCATCCAACACGGACCGTCCGAAGGCAGTAAGGATAACAACTTCAATTGTCCCATGGTCATGTCTTATCCTGAAGTAATTAAGCACAATATGGACGAACGTCTGGCAATTACACAGACCCCTTTTATCAGTCCGTTCCTACCTTTGCACGACAAAAAACGAATTATAACCAGACTGTCAGAGGAACTAAAATCTTGGGGTCTGTCTGGCCATGATATCAAAAAAGCTGCCCACGCAGCTTGGGATGAGGAAGAGAAGTTCAAGTCCGACTATTACGAATTAACCAAAAAGACGGTGGAAAAACTGGAAAAAGACGGGGACAGAGCCATTGTCTTGAGTGGGCGTCCTTATCACCTGGATCCGGAAATCAACCACGGCATCCCCGAACTCATCAACAGTCTCGGTCTTGCCGTCCTTACAGAAGACGGCGTGGCTCCCTTGGGTTCTGCACCCGATTCGTTGCGCGTTGTCGACCAATGGTCCTATCACTCTCGTTTGTATAGAGCCGCCCAATATGTAGCAGAACATAAAAACCTGGAGCTAGTAGAACTTAACTCCTTCGGCTGCGGCTTGGATTCCATCGTTGCCGATCAGGTACAGGAAATTCTGGCAAATGCCAACAAAATCCACACGTTGTTAAATCGACGAGGGTTCCAATCTCGGAGCCATCCGCATTCGCTTGCGTTCCTTGTTATTCGTCATGAATCACCGCAAAATGACTCGAGTAGAACACACCAAGCCTTATTCGTATCATAAGGCTGTTTTTACAAAGGAAGACAAGAAAACGCATACCATCTTGGCCCCTGAAATGACACCTATTCATTTCCCTCTATTCAAAGCAGCCTTTGCACACGAAGGCTACAAGATGGAACTCTTGCCCCACCAGGGTCAAGAAGCTATCGACACGGGACTTTCCTTCATTCATAATGATGCCTGCTATCCGGCCATCATGTCTCTCGGCCAGATAATGACCGCCTTGAGATCGGGAAAATACGACTTGAACCGCACATCGGTCATTATTTCCCAAACAGGCGGTTGCTGCCGTGCTACCAACTATATCGGTATGTTGAGAAAGGCTTTAGCCGACGCAAATATGCCCCAGATTCCTATCATTTCATTAAATACGAAAGGATTAAACGAACAGCCGGGCTTTAAACCGTCTCTCGGTTTCTGGCATAGACTTTTACAGGGTGTTATTTACGGCGATACATTGCAACAAGTATTGTATCGCACGCGGCCGTACGAAAAGGTACGCGGAGCAGCCGAAAGTCTCTTTAAAAAATGGCAGGAAAAGCTGGCCGTCGATTTGAACAAGGCGGACAGAAGTACGTTCGTAAAAAAATATCCGTCAAATTGTTGCGGACTTTGACAGTCTTCCTATTGGGGAGGATATTAAAAAGCCCCGCATCGGCATTGTCGGAGAAATTTACGTTAAGTTCCATCCTATAGCTAATAACCAGATCATTAAACTCATTGAGGAAGAAGGCGGAGAAATAGTCACTTCCGGTTTAGCCGACTTTTTCTACTACGGTCTATTGGATAACAATTTCCGACACAAATATTTGTCCGGCTCATTCTGGTCCGCCTTGGGCGGCAAAGCGGCAATCAAGCTTCTCGATTGGTATCGTAAGCCTTATGCTGAAGCCGTTGCTGCCAGCAAACGTTTCGACCCCGTTACCTCTATTTACGAAATTGCCGACGAAGCTAAAGAATACCTGTCTCTCGGCCACGTAGCCGGCGAAGGCTGGTTCCTTACAGGCGATATGATTGATCTTATCCACAGGGGTGCTAAAAATGTCGTTTGCCTGCAACCTTGGGCTTGTCTTCCCAATCATGTAACAGGTAAGGGTATGATTAAGACCTTGAAATCGGCTTTCCCCGAAACGAATATTGTAGCTATCGACTATGATCCCAGTGCCAGTGCAGTCAATCAGACAAACCGATTGAAACTCATGTTAACAACAACCTTTGAGAGCATTCGACAACCGTCAGCTGCAGCTGAGGAAAAACCGGTATTACCCTTTATACCCGGAATCCACATTAACGGTTCTTTAAACAAATAAGGTATAAGTAAACGGCTCATCTTTTTAAGATGAGCCGTTTTATCATACTCCGTTATAATATTATTTTCATTCCCGGTTTTACATGCAACCCTTCCTGCCCGTATTCCTTGTATAAACGATCAACAAATTCCAGGGGGATCGCTCTCAATAATCGGCCATGTCCCGTAATGAACGGGAATCGTAACAGAGGCTTTAACATAGGATGCGGCCAATAAGGCATCGTCCATTCCCATGGTAAATCGGTCGCCTATAGGTAAAAGAGCATAGTCAATAGGCCCGAATCGATTCAATAGACCCATGTCACTGAAAAAAGCCGTATCACCTGCATAATATATATTTTTTCCAAAAAAATTAATGAGAGCTCCTGCCGCATGACCTCCGGCTACGCCGGAGCCGTGAAAAGCCGGGACAAGGCGTATGCAGCCGAAAGGATAATCCGCCTTTCCGCCTAAGTGCAAGTAATCGCTCCGTAGCCCGTCTTTTTCAGCCAACTCTTTAACTACTTCCGGTGTCGAAATAAATAAAGCATCGTTAGCCTTACCGATACATCCGCTATCACCGTAGTGATCGTCATGACCGTGACTGACGAAGATATAATCACAGCGAATATCATCTGCCTGTGCTATCTGCCAAGTATTTCCTGTAAAGAAAGGATCGACAACCAGAGCCGTTTTTCCCGCTTTCAGCATAAACGCCGAATGACCGTAATATGTTAACTCTACCATAATATGTACCTCATCGGGCTATAAACCCGCCCTATCGTTTTTCAAATAAAACTTCTGCTGCTACGGCCACCATAGCCTTAGCTCCCGTAAGTGCCTGTATATAAGCAAAATCACTGTTGGCCGCTGTAGCAAACTCAGGTGTATGGGCATTAATATGATAGCCGATAGCGATTTCCGGTTGAGCTGCACGCGTCACATGACTTACGTTACCTACATCAGTAGACCCTTCCGCATCCTCTTCTTCATAAACGCCGAACTCTTCATGCAGGCATTGAACGCTTCAATAAAATATACATTCAGAGCTGCATTGTTAATCATGTTCTTATACAAAGGTTCATAATGTTCCGTTTCCACAGGCGTATGATGGTCCTTTGCAACCTCTGCCGCCAATGATTTAATCTGCGGCAACATGACATTCTCTAAATAATCCGTATCAAGAGCCCGTACGGTTGCCTTTAACGTAGCCCTGTCAGGTACAATATTAGGTGCCGTACCGCCTTCCGTAATAATACAGCCTAAAAGGTGCGGCTTGTCGAAGGTCTCTTCCAATTCCTTTAACCGTTTGTAAAAATCGACCAAGCTGTCCAAAGCGTTAAGACCCTTATATTCCTTATCCGCCACATGGGCCGCCTTCCCTATAAAGGTCACCCGCAGGGGATGGCTTGCATATGACGTACCTCCGATCATGGTCCTGTCGGACGGATGAATAATCAAGGCTGCCGTCAAATCATCGAAGAGGCCTTTTTGAGCCATATAAACCTTACTGCCTTCCGTTTCTTCCGCCGGACAACCATAGAGATGAATCGTCAGTTCCTCTGAACAACATTGAGCTGTCGCCACGGCTGCAACCGTACTCATGGCGGCAATTAAATTATGACCGCACGCATGCCCCAGTTCGGGCAAAGCGTCGTATTCCGCCAAAAAACCGATATGTACAGCCCCCGACCCCTTGACGGCCTCGAAAGCTGTCGGAAATTGATCCTCAACGGGATTTGTTACCGTAAACCCTTGGCGGGAAAGAATATTTTTAATTCTGCCGCCGCCTTATATTCATTCTTTCCTGTTTCAGGATGTTCATATAAGGTTGTGCCGATGTGTCTCAATAATTCTTCATATTCATCGACAGCATCCCATAAGCGCTCTTTTAATTCCTTTTTATTCATCGTCTTTGCGCCCCCCATAGGTTATAGTCACACTCTCGCTCCGAACGTCTACCGTACAATAAGCTCCCAGAGGCAGGCAAAGATTATCCTCACCATGCCCTGCCGGAATACCTAATACTGCCGGCTTTTGCCAACGGCGGGCATACTGACGAATCACTTCGTCTACTGTAAACTCACCGTCTGCTTTTTCTGTAGGTGTACACCGGTGAAACTCACCGAATAAAACAGCCGCCGCGCGCTCAATAAGGCCGCTTTGCTCCAATTGACGAAACATGCGATCCAGCGAGTAAGCTTCCTCTCCCACTTCTTCCAAAAAGAGAATCACATTATCTTCTTTGCAAGCATAAGGCGTACCGGACGTAACGGAAAGAAGCATCAGATTCCCTCCCCCCAGTCGTCCGCAAGCCCGCCCTTCCACCAAGGGTTGCAGCCCGGCGGTTTTTTCGGTTAATATCCGCTTCTTCCACGGACTTGTCAACATGTCTTTAAATCCTTCGCGTGTAAAATCACTGCTTTTTCTACCCAATGATAAGGCCATAGGACCATGTATAACAGCCATATCGCACACCTGCCTGAAAACGGTATGAAGAGCCGTTATATCACTGAAGCCGATAAATAATTTAGCATTCCTGCGAATAAGGTCATAGTCAATGAGATCTAAAATCCGTGTCGTCCCGTAGCCGCCGCGTAAACAAAGGACGGCGTCACATTCTTCATCCATAAAAGCCGCCTCCAAATCCCTTGCCCGCTCCTCATCTCGACCTGCCAAATACCCCCATTGAGAGCCTACAAAGGAGCCTGCCTTTACCTTATATCCCCATTCACATAACAACTCCCTGCAACGCTCCCATTCGTCGCTGCAATTATATGCCGCAGGAGCTACTACTCGAATCGTATCGCCCGGCTTTAACCCTGAAGGATAAAACATTATCTCACCTGCTCTTTATATGCATATTTAAAATCTATGAGTCCCAATGGCGACCAATGATATTCCTTAATACCGGGACGCACCACATAAGGTTGCGTCGTATAGTAAATCGGAATGATTACACAGTCATCAAACAACAGCTTTTCCGCCTCATGCATGAGTTCATTACGCCGTGTTTTATCATTGGTTTGCTGCGCCTCTTCAATGAGTGCATTATATTTAGGGTTGTGATATTGCGCATCGTTGTCTTGGGCCGAAAAGACTTCCAAAAAGTCATCGGATCATCATAGTCGGCAATCCACGAAGCCCTAGCAATCTGGTAGTCGCCGTTAGCTCTGGCCTCCATAAAAACTTTAGATTCCTGGTTACGCAAGTATACCGTAACCCCTAAGTTCCGCTTCCACATATCCTGCAGACTTTCAGCAATAGCCTTATGCAACTCATTTGTATTATAGAGGACTGTAATTTCCGGTAAACTCTTATTCCCATACGCTTCCTGTAAAAGCCGTTTTGCCTCGGCAGCATCTTCGTACTGTATATCTCCACCGGCCTTTCTGAATTCATGCCCTTCCGAGTCGGAGATTTCGGGAGACACCAATGAATATGCCGGTTGTTTGTGACTGCGTACAACGTGTTCTACTAAATTTTTCCGCTCAATAGCCTCGGCAAAGGCCCGGCGTACCCTTACATCATCAAAGGGCGGTACCGTCACATTGAATACGTAATAATATAGGCCCGAATACGGTGCAACTCGATATAACCCTTTTTCTTCCAACCGTGCTTCATCTGCCGGCGGCGGCTCTGTCATCATGTCCGCCTGGCCGCTTTCGACCATAGTCAATCTCGTAGCCTGGGAATCACTGATAGGAAACTGTAAGCTCTCTGTCCTTACGGCAGTCGCATCCCAATAATGTTCATTTTTGACAAAGTCTATTTCTCCTGAATGGATCCACGACGTAATGCGAAAAGGTCCGCTACAGGGAAAATCAGCCGTAGCTGCCCACGTTTCGGGATTTTTTTCAACAGCCTGCCGCGGTACGACATAAAAACAATGAAAGGCGGTCAAATTCAGAAAATAAGGTACGGGATTCTTCAATCGGACTTGTAAGGTACGATGATCCAGAGCTTTAATGCCCACGTCTTCCGCCGTAGCTTTTTCGGAAAAATATTCTTCCGCCTTATCAATACAAAAGAGCATATATGCGTTTTCCGATGCTTTCTCAGGCGATAAAACACGCAACCAGGAATACACGAAATCATCGGCCGTTATGGCCGTGCCGTCACTCCAAACGAGACCGGGCCGCAATACAAAGGTCCAGGTTTTTCCGTCATCGGATACATTCCACCGCTCTGCCAAGGCAGGCTGCGGTACATTGTCCTTATCAAGACGAGTCAAGCCTTCAAAAATTTGGAGTTCCGCAATACTTTCAGGTAAAGAGGTAGTCATAGCCGGATCCAGATCGGACGGCTCCGCCTCCAATGCGTATACGACAGCGTTCTCCTGCCATACCCTCTCTTCACTACACCCGACAAGAACAAGGGCTATAAGACACATACATAGTACAACTATCCGCCGCATACAGCCCCTCCTTCTACATAATGACAAGCTATAACTCGATTATTTTCATATTTTTTCAAAACCGGGACTTCTATCAGACAACGACGATTCGAAAAAGAACAGCGAGGATAAAAAGCACAGGCCCCTTCTTCCGCCTTTTCTTCTGTAAGTACCGACACAATCGACTTCTTACGGGACGGTTCCGCCTTCGGTATCGATTGAAGCAACAACTTTGTATACGGATGTAGCGGCCGCCTGTAAATATCTTCACTACATCCATATTCGACGATACACCCGCCGTACATAATCCCTATATAATCGCTCATATAATAGACGACCGACAAATCATGAGAAATAAAAAGATACGATAAGTCTCGTTCTTTTTGCAATCGTTTCAGCATGTTAATAATCTGAACCTGTACGGATACATCAAGAGCCGATACGGGTTCATCACAAAAGATACACTCCGGATTCAGAGCCAGGGCTCTGGCGATTCCGATTCGTTGTCGCTGTCCCCCGCTAAACTCGAACGGATAGCGATGAGCCGCCTCTTTGGGAAGTTCTACTTGTTCCAAAAGCTCGGCAGCCTTCTGCCGCCGCTGTGAAGCTGTGCCGATTCTATAGTTATAAAGAGGTTCACTGATAATGTCCTCTATGTTCATGCGCGGATCCAAGGAGGAATAAGGGTCCTGGAAAATCATTTGTACATTTCGTCTGAATTCCTGTGCCGTTTCAGGCTGTAAGACATTACGGCCTTTATAATAAATCTCCCCGCCCCAGATTCCGGCAAGACCGAGTACTGTTTTAAGAAAAGTGGATTTACCGCAACCGGATTCGCCGACGAGCCCGACTGTCATACCTCTCAATATGCCCAGGGAGACATCCAGAACAGGCGTAATGGTACGGACCGGCTTGCCGAAAAATATTCCGCTTCGTCACAAAGTCCTTGCGCACGTGCCGTGCCTCTATCAGATACATGAAGACGCACTCCTTTCAGGGCTATACAGCCAGCACGCCACCCTTTGTCCCTTTTCCAGATCAAAAGTAGGCGGTTCCAAGCGTTCACAAATGCGCATGCCGTCACGACAACGCGAAAAAAAGCGGCAGCCCTGCGGCAAATGGAATAAGTCCGGGGCCTGTCCTCCTATTCCTTTCAATATCTCCCCCTTATCATGTAAAGCCGGTAGGGACGATAAAAGGCCTTTCGTATACGGATGGGCCGGTTCGTCAAAAAGTCGTTCTGTCGTTGCCTCCTCCACGACGGTACCGGCATACATGACATAAACTCGCCGACACATACGGGCAATAACGCCCAAATTATGAGAAATAAGGAGTACGGCCATATGTAAATCTTCCTGCATTTGTTGCAGAACGTTCAGTACCTGTGCTTCCGTCGTGACATCAAGGGCTGTCGTCGGTTCGTCGGCGAAAAGAAGTCGCGGCTTACAGGCAATGGCTGCCGCTATGAGACAACGTTGGCGCATCCCTCCCGACAGTTCGTGCGGATAGGAGCGGACACGTTGAGATGCCCCGCTTATCCCTACAGATTGAAGAAGCCGAACGGCTTCTTCAGAAGCTTCTTTCTTTGACAAGTGAAGGTGGAGTCTCAGTCCTTCTTCAATTTGCTCGCCTACCGTAAGCACGGGATTTAATGAGGTCATAGGATCTTGAAATACCATGGCCATATCCTTGCCTCGTAGCGTATTCATTTCCCGTTCCGAAAAGTTTTCAATATTAAAACCGTCCCAAATAATTCGTCCCGATGTAAGTTTTGATACGGACGGCGGTAAGAGCTTCATTACAGTTTGGGAGGTAACGGACTTACCGCATCCCGATTCGCCCACAATACCGACCGTTTCTCCCTCATCAATATAAAATGATACGCTGTGAACGGCCTCTACCTGACCGTGAGGTGTCGCAAAAGAGACGGAAATATTATCTACCTCTAATAAATGCTTCATATATTCCCATCCTTTCCCGTCTGCGGATCCGCCAAATCATATAGACCGTCACCTAAAAAAACAAATCCCAACATAGTTAAACACAAGGCCGCGGCGGGGAAAAAGAGTTGGAACGGAAAGGATCGGATGCTGTTAATCCCCTCGGACGTCAAAACACCCCAACTGGCCATGGGAGCCGACACCCCCAGGCCTATAAAGCTTAAAAAAGCTTCCGTGAAAATTGCATCCGGTACTGACAACGTCAAGGCGGCAACAATCGGACCGGCCGCATTGGGCAATAAATGTCGTCGCAATAAATCAAAAGAGCCTGCATTACAGGAGCGTGCAGCCGTAATGTAATCAGACGTCTTCAAACTCAAAATTTGACCGCGCACAATGCGTGCCATGTTCAACCAATAGGCAATGCCTAAAGCAATGTAAATATTAAGTAGTCCCGGCTTAAAAACAACCATCAATAAAATAACATACAATAAAACAGGCACAGAGTACAAAACATCCACGATATGCATCATAATCCGATCTGTCTTACCGCCGACAAAGCCGGCAATACCGCCGTAAATAACACCGATAGTCACATTAATAAGTGCCGCTACGATACCGATGGACAAGGATATCCGTGCCCCGTAAAGCACACGCGTATATAAATCTCGGCCCAAAGAATCGGTACCGAACCAATGCCGTACCGATGGAGCCGCATTGGCTTCGGCAAAATTCTGCCCGTCATACGTATAGGGCGAAAAGGCGGGTCCGATGAGGGCCCAAAGCGCAATTAGACATATAATAATACCTCCCGCCACGGCCAAACGATTTTTCTTTAATCGCTGCAGGCCTCGATAAGTTACGGGCTTACGACTTCTTTGCACCGCCTTTCTTGTTGCAAACGGTACAGGCTCGAAATCATCATGTCGTATCACTTCTTTTCTCCCCCCTTCGTGACAGAAATACGCGGGTCCAACAAGGGATATATTAAATCTGCTAAAAGGTTCACGAAAATAACAAAAATACTGTAAAAAAGGGTGATCCCTAAAATAACCGTATAATCTCGGTTATATATACTGGTCACAAAATATCGTCCCAATCCGGGTATGGCAAAAAGCGTCTCGACAACAAAACTGCCGGTAAGGAGAGAGGCTGTCAGCGGTCCCGTATAACTAACTACCGGTAAGAGTGCGTTACGAAGTGCATGATGATATAAAATTCTCCATTTACCGACACCGGCGGCCCGCGCCGTACGGATATAGTCCTGCTCTAATGCATCAAGTACGCCGGCTCTGGTGAGCCTCATAATAAACGCCGTAGGAGCGGCTGCTAATGCCAGAGCCGGTAAGACGGCATAAGTCGGTCCCTTCCACAGAGCTGCAGGTAATACGGGCCACCAAAAAGCAAATACTTCAACAAGAAGGGCCGCAATGATAAATCCGGGCACGGAGACACCCAAGGTAGCAAAAATCAGACAGACATAATCAAGAAGTGAATTTTTGCGAGATGCCGCCGCAAGTCCCGATACAATGCCGACAATCAAAGATACAATCAGACTGATACCGCCTAATACCGCTGAGACCGGAGCCGTTTCGGCGATAATATTGTTTACCGTACGTCCGGGATATTTAAAGGATGGGCCGAAATCTCCCTGCACGACATGACCCAAATAGTCCGTATACTGCTTCCACAAGGGATCATTTAACTTATACCTGGCTTCTACAGCTGTCAAAACTGCAGGAGGTAATTTCTTTTCAGCTGTAAAAGGGCCTCCGGGAACGGCATGCATTAAAAAAAAGGTAAGTGTAATAACGGCCCATAAAACGATCAGGGCCCCGCCGAGTCTTTTCAACAGATAAGGAACCATAATACACCTCGTTAAAAGCTTAAATAATCCTGCATAACATAAGTTTCATTATACCGTCCTCCCCGGTAAAAGTATAGCAATCGCCTTGTCATACCACATCTGCCCTCGTATAATAAAACAATAGTTTATTCACATGGAAAAGAGTGTGCTTATGAATTGGAAATTATGTCTTGCCGTCTTAACCTGTAATGTGCTGTTTATGTCGTCAAGTTATACGATGATCATTCCTTTTTTACCCGTCTATTTAACAAAAGAACTGGGGGTAATCCCTGCCGATATTCATCTTTGGTCGGGAATTATTTTTTCCGCTTCTTTCATTGTCAGCTCCGTTATGGCTCCTATCTGGGGGCGTATGGCTGACAATCGAGGAAAACGACTCATGGCATTACGTGCCAGCTTTTTATTATCAATCAGTTATTTTCTCGGAGGTGTCGTATCTACGCCGATTCAACTCGCATGTGTCCGCCTATTCCAAGGTTTTGCTTCCGGACTGTGGCCCATGACTTTAGCCATCATGACCTCTTATGCACCTACCGAGAAAACAGGATTTTGCCTCGGTATTATGCAAGGTGCCTTGACGGCCGGCAGTGTAATCGGCCCGCTGTTCGGAGGCGTACTTTCCGAAGTATTCGGTATGCGCGCCTCTTTTTTTATCGCTACCGGCGCCTTATTTTTTAACTTTATTATGCTACTCGTCGTCATTAAAGAACCGCCACACACGCCCCCGTCACCGGAGGAAAAGCAGCCTTCCTTCAGTGTACTTAAATCCCCTATCATTCGTGACATGCTTCTTTTCGCCGTCTTAGTCCAAATGGTTATCTTTCTCGTCCAGCCGATTATGGCGCCTTACATTGAGGAGTTGACAGGTACCTCCGATTCTATTGCCATGAAAGCCGGCATCATTTTCTCATTAAGCGGCATTGCGGGAGCGGTTACCGCCCCTTTATGGGGAAGGTTCGGCCAAAACACGGATTTTATACCTCTTTAATCTACGCACTTACCTTAGCCGGTATCGTAGCTGTTCTTCAATCGCTGCCTAAAACGCTCACTATTTTCGCCATCTGCCAATTTGGAGTCGGGCTCTTCTTCTCCGGCATTAACCCGTCTATTAACGCTATTTTGGCCAATGCTACAACAAACAATGTGAAAGGTCGTGTTTTCGGTCTTCTCTTTTCCGCTCAGCAAACCGGTGCTTTCATAGGTCCGCTGGCAGGTGCCGCCATTGCTACCGTAATGGGCATGCATTCAATCTTTATTGTTGCCGGTGCCGTTCTTTTATTGATCAGTTTACTCGTACGAAACATAGGCCTAAGCCCTTATAGTATGAAGCAATAGAATATATGCTGAGACGAAATAAAGCCGCACATCTTTGATGTGCGGCTTTACTATATGATTTATTCAATCTCTACAAGGCAATCGCCGGAAATAATGGCTTGGCCCTTTGTTACATGAATATCGGCCACTGTCCCGTCCATAGGAGCTGTAATAGTCGTTTCCATCTTCATAGCTTCCGTAACAACAAGAGGTTCACCTTTCTTAACCTTCTGTCCCTTCGAGACGAGAATGTTGACTACGGAACCGGAGAGAGTTGCACCTACGTCACCCGGCTTCGTCGGGTCGGCCTTTTTCTTAGCTACCGTCGTCATGTCGACACTCTTATCCAGCATGCGAATTTCACGTTCCGCACCGTTAAACATAAACGTAATGGTACGTACACCGTCATCATCACAATCACTGATATTAACCAAAGTAATGACGAGATCTTTACCCTTTTCAATGCCTACGTGAATTTCTTCATCTTTTTTCATGCCGAAGAAGAAGGTCGGCGTATCGAGAACGCTCACATCCCCGAATTCTTTCAAGCGTTCACTGTAATCAGTGAAAACCTTCGAATATTGGCAATAAGCATTTACATCTTCCGGCGTGTGGCCATACCCGGCATCAGCCAATTTTTTAGCAATAGCTTCAAAATCTGCCGGCGGTAAAACCTTGCCCGGTCGTTCCGTCAAAGGCTGCTTACCCTTTAAGATAATCTTCTGCAGCTTTTCGGGAAATCCCTGATAAGGAACACCGATACGGCCTTCGAAAAATTCTACAACCGATTGCGGGAAGTCGAGTGTATCGCCTTTTTCATAAATATCCTTTTCCGTCAGATTATTTTGTACCATGAAGAGCGTCATATCCCCGACGATTTTGGACGACGGCGTAACCTTGATAATATCACCGAACATCATGTTAACGTCGTGATACATCTTCTTGACTTCATTCCAACGCTCGCCCAAACCGACACCCTTAGCTTGCTGACGTAAGTTGGAGAACTGTCCGCCCGGCATTTCATGCTGATACACTTCCGTATTGGAATACGGTTCCGCTTTATCAACACCCTTGTAGTACGGACGAACGGTAGCCCAATAACGAGACAACTCTTCCATTGAATCAATGTCCATTTCAGGCTGACGTTCCTTACCCGTCAAAGCATAATACAGGGTATTCATGCTCGGCTGACTCGTATTACTTGCCATGGAAGACAAGGCTACGTCAACGATGTCTACGCCTGCATCAATAGCACGGCAATAGGTCGTTACACCGTTGCCCGAGCCGTCATGAGTATGTAAATGAATCGGTAAGGTAACCGCATCTTTAAGAGACGAAACCAACTGATATGCCGCTTCCGGTTTCAAGAGGCCGGCCATATCCTTAATAGCAATAATATTAGCTCCCGCATTTTCCAATTCCTTAGCCATCTTAACGTAGTAGTCAAGATTGTACTTCGGGCGATTGGGATTTAAAATATCGCCTGTATAGCACAATGCTACTTCGGCAATCTTACCCGTTTCCCGTACGGCCTGAATAGTTTCATACATATTATCCAAGCTGTTCAGACTATCAAAAATACGGAATACGTCAATGCCGTTTTTAGCTGACAAGTCAACGAAATTCTTAACTACATTGTCGGGATAGCTCGTATAGCCTACGGCATTGGCACCGCGAATCAACATTTGCAAAAGAATGTTGGGAGACTTTTCCTCTCATTTCACGCAAGCGTACCCAAGGATCTTCATAAAGGAAACGATACGCTACGTCGAAAGTCGCCCCGCCCCAGCATTCAAAAGAGAAGAGATTCGGCATCTTCTTGGCAGCCGCATCCAGAACGCGCAACATGTCAATAGAGCGAACACGTGTCGCCATAAGAGACTGATGAGCATCACGCATAGTGGTATCGGTAAAAAGAACTTTCTTCTGGTCAAGAATCCACTTGGACAGACCTTCAGCACCCTTTCATCAAAAATCTGCTTCGTTCCTTGAGGGAAGTCCCCTTTCGGTGTAATCGGTAATTCCAAAGGCTCGAATTCGGGCTTTTCCTGATGACCTACTGCCATATATCCGTTAATAGTCGTGTCGGCAATATATCGGAGCAACTTTGTTCCGCGGTCATGCATAACCGGCAGGTCAAAGAGTTCCGGATGTTCATCAATAAAGTTAACGTCATAGTCCCCGCTTTCAAACAAGGGGCTGGACAATACGTTGATGAGGAAACCGATATTTGTCTTAACACCGCGGATACGGAACTCCTTCAAGACGCGAATCATCTTTTGTACGGCCCCGGCATGAGTCAAATTATACGTCGTGGCCTTAACAAGAAGCGAATCGTAGTACGGTGTAATGATGGCTCCCGTATAAGCATTGCCGCTGTCAAGACGAACCCCGAAGCCGCCGCCGCTACGATATGCAATAATCTTACCCGAATCAGGCATAAACCCGTTTAAAGGATCTTCCGTCGTAATACGGCACTGAATGGCATTGCCGATGCATTGTACCGATTCTTGCGAAGGAATACCTATCTCTTCACTATCCAATGCATAGCCTTCGGCAACCTTAATCTGTGTCTGTACAATATCGATGCCTGTAATCATTTCCGTTACCGTATGTTCAACCTGAACACGAGGGTTAACTTCAATGAAGTAGAATTTTTCATCGCTTGTAACAAGGAATTCTACCGTACCCGCATTGACATAGTTGACGTTTTTCATCAACTTCAAGGCCGCATCACAAATGTCCTGACGCAATTTTTTCGAAAGAGAAAAAGCAGGAGCAATTTCGACTACCTTCTGATGACGACGCTGAATAGAGCAATCTCGTTCGAAAAGATGGATTACATTGCCGTGCTCGTCCCCCATGATCTGTACTTCAATATGCTTGGGGTTGATAATGCATTTTTCCAAATAAATTTCGTCACTGCCGAAAGCAAGCTTCGCTTCGGATTTAGCCCGTTCATATGCATCCTTAAGGTCGGCCATTTTATCGACCATACGCATACCGCGACCGCCACCGCCGTTAACAGCCTTTAACATAATCGGCAAACCGACTTCTTTGGCAAAGCGTTCAACTTCAGCATAGTTCATAACCGGACCGTCACTGCCGGGAATAAACTGAATGCCCGCCTTTTTAGCTTGAATACGAGCGTTAATCTTATCACCGAACATAATCAGGTGCTCTACCTTAGGTCCGATAAAGATAATACCTTCCTCTTCACAACGTTTAGCCAATTCCGCGTTTTCCGACAGGAATCCGTAGCCCGGATGAATAGCGTCGACATCGTGTTCGTGTGCAATACGGACAATATCCTCAATGTCAAGATATGCGTCAACCGGTTTCTTGCCCTTACCTACCAAATAAGATTCATCCGCCCGAAAACGATGCAGCGAAAGGGAATCTTCTTTGGAGTAAATCGCTACGGTACGAATACCTAATTCATTACAGGCACGAAATACACGAATAGCGATTTCGCCGCGGTTTGCAACTAAAACCGAATTAATCTTTTTCATATAATAAAAACCTCCTACTGTCATAGAGATGTGGTACTTGCGTCTTATATACCAGCATAGACCTACTCGTATATTATAACAAAAGAACCGCCCCGTACAAAGGGGCGGAGCCTATAAATACTGTATACAAAATTTATTTGTGCATGACTTTACACACAATAAACAGGCTGATTTCATACAATACAATGAGCGGCACGGCAATCATTGTCTGCGTAAATATATCCGTAGTAGGGGATACGACAGCAGCAAAGATAAAGGCAATAACAATTAAAATCTTTCGTTTTCCCTTTAAAAAGTCGCCTGTTACCAACCCGATCTTGGCTAAAAAGACTACAATAAGCGGTAATTCAAAAATGAACCCGAAGGGTAATGTCAAGGCCAAAATAAAGGAAAGATATGATTCCAGCGAGAACATGGGTTGAAGTGTCTGCGTCGCAAACCCCATAAAGAAGGTCACCGCTGCAGGAATGACCAAATAGTAGGCAAAAACAAGACCTACGTAAAATAAAATAACTGCCGTCGGCAATATAACCAAAACGGCCCGTCTCTCTTCCGGCCACAGGGCCGGCGCCACGAAAGCCCATACTTCATACAAAAGGACGGGCAAGGTGAATAAGATCCCCGCATATAGGGCTATTTCCATATAGGTAAAGAAAACCTCCGACGGGTTCATAAAGTACAATTTACCTGCCGGTCCCGATAACAAGGCAATAATATCATCTACATAGTTATAACAGGCCAAGGCCGCTATGGCGACGACAACCAGACAGATAATGAGGCGTTTTCTGAATTCCTGTAAGTGGTCGCGTAAGGGCTGTTCCGTCTGTATATCAGGTTTCAAGGTCATGCTCCTTTACCGGTTTTTCTTCCTTCCGTGCAATGTCAGCGGCCTTTGTGACCGCCTCTTTTCTGACTGGTGCCGTAATATCGGCTGTCATACTTTTTCTGGCTACTTCATCAGCAAGCTCTGTCGTTTCCTCCACTTCGTTTCTCACCGCATCACTGCCTTCAGCCAACATATCATGTGCTTCTTTAAACTTTTGTAACGACTCTTCGACTTCTTTCATTTCTATCTGACTGACGTTCTTTGCCGTATCCTTCGTTTCCGTCGCCGCGTCGACAATATCATTGCCCATTTTTTTCAATTCATTGACGCTCTTTCCCAATGTTCGTGCAATTTCCGGCAACCGGTCAGGACCGAAGACTATGAGAGCCACGATGAAGACCAAAATCATTTCACTCATGCCGATATTAAACATGAACGACTTCCCCCTTTGTATATCTGTGCCCAGTATACCACAGGACGGAAAGAGTGAAAATGACAAAAAGGGTTGACTACAAACGTCTTACAGACGAATAAAATTCAACCCTTTTTACTCAATTATACGGTCTTCCGACGAACTATTAACCTATTAATCGTTTCACTATGCCTTTTAAATCGGCTACTTCCTGTTTTAGCGATTGAATTTCACCGTCTTGAGCCGCTACCTTTTCCACAAGGCCCTGATTTATTTCTTTCATAGCCGTCATTTCATCTTCCAACACGTAAACGGCACTGATAGGACCGCCTCTATATCGTTCGGGAACAGCCTTTCTTTCACCCACGTTGCCGAATTTATAGGTTACACCCATATTTACAAGATAATGGTGGTTGTTTCCTGCCCCTTTAGCAGCACCGAAATTAAACAGAAGTGATTCTCTTTGATAATGTGCTATGCCTAAGTCAAAAGCACTGTTACTCTTATAATAACCGTAACCGGCCATAACTTGTGTCGGTTCCAGCGGATCGTACGATACGGGCTTCAGTGCGCTTAAAGCGGCACTTTGAGCAGCCGTTGCTTGAATTTCACCGTCAAAGTCCGGAATTTCTCCGGCACTATTCCGAATCGCATCTTTTAGCTGCGCTACATTTACTGCATCCGTATCGTCAGATTCTGCTGCAACGCCGGTAATTTGACGCGTTATACTGCTCGCCGAATCGCCGACGGCCACAGCATTTCCCGTGGCCTGCCACGTAGCATTTGTCCGGCAGTTAGCACGATAACCGCTCACTCCGGCTGCCCGATTGGCTACGGAACCGCGACCGATAGCATAGGAATCATCCAATACGGCCATGGCCCCGATCCCTACGGCAAATGAATTATTCCCGACTGTATTACCGCCTAATAAAAAAACGATACATCGGAGATGTATCCGATGTATCGCACCTAAAGCCAACACAACCGTCCTATACTACGCCCGCACTCCCCCAGATAATCCGAAAATAAAAACAGCCCCGTTACCGGGACTGTTTTTATTTGGTGCCGGAGGTGGGACTTGAACCCACACGACTATTCATCGCTTGATTTTGAGTCAAGTGCGTCTGCCATTCCGCCACTCCGGCAAACAGACTTATGCGTTAGCACGTTCTTTATTATAAGCAAAAAGTCTGTCGTCGTCAAGTAAAAATGACGAGGTCTATAATTTTTTTCTTACACAAGCCCTAACCGTTCTCCACCACTATTTCTCCGGTTTCTTTTTTCATTTCTATTTGCTTCACATGTTCAAAGTAAAGTTTCGTTTCACTTACTACTACACCGCTAAGTCCTATGAGTGCCACTAAGTTAGGTATTGCCATCAGACCGTTTACGATATCCGCTAAAATCCAGATAACATCAAGTTTAAGAAAAGCTCCGCAGGCTACGAGAATAATAAACACAATACGATAGGGCAAGATTCCCTTAACTCCTACCAAGTAATTAATGCAACGTTCGCCATAGTAATTCCAGCCTAAAATAGTAGTAAAGGCAAAAAGTGTAAGCCCGACACAAAGAAGCAGACTGCCGGCAACGGGATAGGCCTGGCAGAAGGCTTCATTAGTTAAAGCCGCGCCGTTCAAATCACCCGTCCAGGCTCCACTGATAACAATAACCAGTCCGGTTAATGTGCAAATGATAATGGTATCAATAAAGGTTCCTGTCATAGAGACAAGCCCCTGTTCAGCAGACCACTTCGTCTTTGCCGCTGCCGCTACGATGGGCGCCGAGCCAAGACCCGATTCATTGGAAAATACGCCGCGAGCTACCCCGTTGCGCATAGCCAACATAACAGTGGCTCCGGCAAAGCCGCCGACAGCCGCCGTCGGTGTAAAAGCATCTGTAATAATTTGCATAATTGCCGACGGTACTTGTTCACGGAAAATAATTAAAAACACGACAGTAACGGCAATATACAAGACAGCCATGGCCGGAACAATTTTAGCGGCGGCCCGTGAAATGGATTGCAATCCGCCGATAGTAACGGCGGCAACCAATACGGTAAGTACGACTGCCGTATATTCAACGGGAATATCCGTTGCCAATTTTGTGATTTCAACGATAGAATTTACTTGAGCAAAGGTACCGATACCGAAAAAGGCTACAAGAACTCCGAATATAGCGAAGAGTTTTGCCAAAGGTTTAAATTTTTCCCCTAAGCCTCGTTCAATATAATACATGGGACCACCTGCAATATCCCCGTTTTCATCGGTTGTTCGAAACTTAACGGCCAAACAGCCTTCGGCATACTTCGTCGCCATCCCCACAAAAGCGGCCATCCACATCCAAAAAACCGCTCCGGGACCACCTGCATGAATAGCCGTCGCTACGCCGACAATATTACCGGTCCCGACAGTGGCCGCCAAGGCCGTACACAAAGCCTTAAAGCTGTCAATATCACCGTCACCCTTATTCTCAGCTGTGAAGATAAGTTTCAAAGCTTGCGGCAATTTAAAGAACTGAATCAACTGTAACCGAATCGTCAGCATCAAACCGGTACCGATCAAAAGTACCAACAAGGGCGGTCCCCATACAAAGTTGTCAATACTGTTCAACACATCCGTTATCATCGTATCATCTCTCCTCAATAAAAAATTCCTGCTTCCGAAAACTCCGGAGACAGGAACAAGAAAAGACAATACAAATCGCCTTATAAATTCATCATTGCCCTCTGTCCTTTTGCCTGAGAGATAAGAAGCTATCGCTTCGTGCACCTTCGGCGCTCATTAAGAGACTCTCCAGAGATATGTCCGCATCCGGTCCCGTTCTTTCGAACACCTGAGAGTTTAACTCCTTCGGTTGACTTATGTCATCTCCCGGAATGCATCATCCATGTATATTCGGTTTTGTCGTTATTATAAACCCAAAGACGTTATTTATGCAAGTATTTTTTTATTTTTAATCAATGTTTATGAAAAATAAGTCGGTCTACCGTCTCCATGGCCGCCGTAGCCGTTTGTTGCCATCTCAAGGGCGTAACCGTGATTTTCCCCGCTTTAATATTAGCTATGTCGCTAAATGTCGGCGCTGTCGACATATCAATATCACCGACAATGCGGATACAGGAATCACCGTTTTCATCCTTTTTCTCTACAATAACATTTTTGTAAAACTGTACCGTTTGCGGTGCTACAACAACGTTTTCCAGACAAATATCGCCTTTTTTTTCCGGTACGTTAATATTCAAAATCCCCGGAAACTTTCCGGTAAAGATGACTCTTTCGATTAACTGCATCACCAACTTTGCCGTTTGCCGGGCACGCCCTTCATTCATCTTACCGATAGACACGGCTACAGCCGGAGTCAAATAATAGGGGCCTTCCATGGCTGCCGAAACGGTCCCTGAATATAAGACATCGCTTCCCAGATTATATCCGTTATTAATTCCCGAAATAATCAAGTCCGGTCGATCTTTCTTCAGGATAAATTCCATGGCCGTCTTAACACAATCCACAGGAGTGCCGTCCAAAGAGTACTTAGTTACATTGTGTAAAGGTGACGCTATCCGCTTTAAATACAAATCCTTATTAATCGACATGGCATGTGATGCCGCACTACGTTGTCCTTCAGGCGCTACTACGGTCACCTTATCTGCAACGGTTGCGACAACTTCTTCCAAAATACTTAAGCCCTTAGCTGTAATTCCGTCATCGTTGGTAAGTAAAATATGCATGTACGTTCTCCTAATTATTTTATTTTCTTTACGCAAGAGAGCCGTACTGTCGTATGAAACGGCACGCGTATGAACCGTATGACTCCATTTCATGTCATGACGATCCTTAAACCCGAGAAAATTTACAGGTATCCAACTATACATAAAAAGCGGATACACAATTAAATAGACCCACGACTTTAAGGGTACCTTGATTTTCAAAAGGACGATAACGGGAATGGCATATTGAGCCACAAACAAAACCGTCCAAATTTCCATGGGCATAAGTTGATTGAGTATATTCGTATAAAAAACATACCACGTCGTATTAATATATGATAACCCGGCGTAAATCGTCGACATCATCATAAAAAACGGTTGTGATAATGTAATAATCCCGTCGAGCATACGAATATTTCCCGTACGAATGCCTTTGACAAAAAGTTTAGGTATAAAGCGTTCGCCGCAATCGGTCTGTCCTTGTGCCCAGCGCTTACGCTGACGACATGAAGCCATGAAATCGACAACTTTTTCATCATAAATAATGGCGTCGTGCGCCCAACAGGTACGAACGCCTTCGAGAAGGACCTTCATAGAAAATTCCATATCTTCCGTCAAGCAATCGCAGCCCCACCCATACTTACGGACCACATCGGTAGCAATACACATGCCCGTGCCTCCCAATGCCGTGGATAAACCGATATTGTACTTGGCACGATGCCACATATGATTAACCAGCCAAAACGCAATCGAAAAGGTACCGGAAATCCAAGAATCCGTCGGATTCTTAGAGTCCATGTATCCTTGTATGACTTGTTCTCCTTTACAGAGATGGTTGTTCATTTCCCGTAAAAATTCGGGATGAACCAGGTTATCCGCATCAAAGACGACAAAGGCGTCATACTGCTTTCTTGTTGTAACAGCCGTTCAAACATCCAATCCATGGCAAAACCTTTACCCACGTCTTCCCTGTTCGTCCGTACGGCTACTATGGCTCCATGTTCTTTACATACATCTGCCGTATGATCCGTGCAATTATCCGCTACCACATAAATATCGTACATATCCCGCGGATAGTTAAGACACTTCAAGTTATCAATGAGTTGCCCTACAACCGCTTCTTCATTATGTGCACAGATAACAGCCGCAAACGTATGCTGCGGCTGTACCGTAACTTTATCTTCTTTTTTTATGAGGCCGAATAAGGCGAGTACAAAGTAATACAAGGTATAAAACACGATAATTACTTGTACGGGAATCATGACCAAATCCGCTATATGTTCCATAATGAAGACTCCCGGTCTATACGAGCTTGCCGTTCATAGCCGTATTAATCAAGCCGTATACGATATAAAGGCCGAAAGGCAAGGTCAGTGCCAAATGCCAATCATAAATGACAACGGCTGCACCGATAAGCAGTGTAATAATAAGCGCCGATTTATGAAGTACATCGGCACTTTGTCCTTTAAAGTCGGGATGATGTACCTTGCTGACCAAATCGTAACCCACGAGTACGACCAGAACCGCAATGAGCGGTGCCGGCAACATAACTCCTGAAAGGACATAGGTAGCAAAAAGACAACCGCCGTTCGGAATCGGCATACCTTCAAAATATCCGTGTACGGTCGCCGTATTGATATTAAAACGTGCCAAGCGAATACCGCCGAGTGCGGAATAAATAAGTACGGGAATAACTCCGATCCAACCCAGAGTATGCAAGGTGTAATTATACATTAAGAAGGCCGATGCGGCACCGAAAGAAACGCAGTCCGATAAGGAATCGAGCTCTTTTCCGAATTCACCGCTTACGCCCAAAGCTCGGGCCGAGCGTCCGTCCATAGCATCACAAAGCATGGCAAAGAAAATACATAGGGCACCCCAAAAGAAGTTCCCTTGCGACGATAAAATCATGCTGAGAACACCGAAGCACAAGTTACCAGATGTAAATAAACAGGGAATTACCTTTTTCATTCAACAATCCTCCCGATTATCGATTCTCCGCCGCGAACCCGGTCGCCTTTTTTGACGGAAATCTCTACATTATCCTGCACATATACTTCTATGCAGGAGCCGAACTTGATCATGCCGTATAACTGACCGTGCTCCAGTGCATCCCCCAAGGTAACCCACGATACGACACGGCGTGCCAAAACGCCGGCGATGAGCGTTACCAATAACTGTGTACGTCCGTTATCAATGCCGATAGAATAGCGTTCATTTTTCATAACCTACGCCATCTTGATAAGCAGGTCGAAACCGTCCGCACGTATATTGTTGGAACTTAATAACTCCCGACAAGGGGGTGCGATTAACATGAGCGTCAAAGATGGACAAAAAGATGACCACCTTACGACAGTCCTGTCCTAAAAACAAATCTTCATGCACCGGTTCCACGCTGACAACCGTTCCGTCTGCCGGTGAGACGAGAAGAGACGGATCATCAGGAATGGTACGATGCGGATTTCTGAAAAAGTATGTAAAATAGGCTGCCAAAACAAGGGGAACAACGGCAACATACAAATTAATAAAATAAGCCGCCAATAGGGCCAGCACCAAGGGAACGGCTATAAACGGATAGCCGTCTTCAATAATAAACGGTTTATTCATAAGTCACCTCGCCTCAAACTCGGCTGCCGAATTTCACGGCAACCACAAATTTCGGCAAAGCAAGCATACGCATAGCTCGACTCGGTTCCTTGTACAGGCGGTAAAGCCATTCAAGACGATGTTCCTGCATCCACTTGGGGGCTCGACATACATGACCGGCCAATACATCGAAGGTACCGCCTACACCCATGCACACACAAGGTCCCAATTCATATAAATGACGATGTATCCACTTTTCCTGCTTCGGTACGCCGAGAGCTACGAATAAAACAGATGCCCCCGAATTCCGTATATCTTCAATGATTTCCGGCTCTTCTTCAGGCGTAAAAAAGCCGGACCGAATACCGACAACGGGAAATTCGCCCACCGTCTCTTTCATATTTCGAGCCGCCTTTTCGGCAATTCCCGGAGCCCCGCCGAAGAAATATACCTTTGTCTGTCTTTCAACACAACGGGCCATAATCCGACAAGCTAAATCTACGCCGGCAACTCGTTCTTTGAAATGTTTTCCTTGTTGTTCCGCTGCCCAAAGCACTCCGGCTCCGTCGGGCACGACCAAGTCGGCTTCCGCCAAAATACGGGCCAACTCGTGATCTTCTTTGGCCCTCATAATCATTTCCGCATTGGCTGTAGCGACAGTCGTCGCTCGACCTTCGGCGATGCGGGAAAAGACAAAATCCGTCGCTTCGTCCATCGATACATTACGAACGGGAACGGACAATATTTCTATGGTCTCTTCCATTAGGACCTCCGTTTTCTAGTTTACGCTGTAATTGGGTGCTTCTTTCGTAATGCTGATATCGTGCGGATGGCTTTCTCTCAATCCGGCACTGGTAATCTGAATAAATTGTGTGTTTTCAATCATTTCTTTAATCGTATGGCAACCACAATACCCCATAGATGCTCGCAACCCGCCTACCATCTGGAAAATCGTGCTGGCTGCCGGTCCCTTATAAGGCACGCGACCTTCAATGCCTTCGGGAACAAGTTTTTTGGCATCTTCCTGGAAATAACGGTCCTTACTGCCCTTTTCCATAGCGCCGATAGAACCCATACCACGATATACTTTATAGCTTCTGCCTTGGTAAATAATCGTTTCACCCGGACTTTCTTCCGTTCCGGCTAAAAGGTTACCGATCATGACCACATTACCGCCTGCTGCAATAGCCTTGGCCATATCGCCCGAATACTTGATACCGCCGTCGGCAATGATAGGAATGCCGAAACGTTGCGCCACTTGTGCACATTCATAAACGGCCGTAATCTGCGGTACGCCGATGCCGGCAATAATACGAGTCGTGCAAATAGAGCCCGGCCCGATCCCCACTTTAACCGCATCGACACCGCATTCAATCAGGGCTTCCGTCGCTGCCGCCGTAGCCACGTTGCCGGCAATAACCGGAAGATGAGGATAATTCTTTTTAATTTCTTTCAATGTATTCAGCACGCCCTGAGAATGGCCATGAGCCGTGTCGATGACAACTACATCCACTTTAGCCGCTACTAAAGCATCAATACGATCAATCATATCATGCGTTACACCTACAGCGGCGGCAACGAGAAGGCGTCCGTCCGAATCTTTCGCCGAATTCGGATACTTTGTAGCCTTTTCAATATCCTTAATCGTAATAAGGCCTTTCAAGTTGTTGTCTTTGTCGACAAGGGGTAACTTTTCAATGCGGTGACGCCGCAAAATTTCTCGTGCTTCTGCCAAAGACGTCCCTACAGGTGCGGTAACGAGGTTTTCCTGAGTCATGGTATCCCCGATGCGTCGAGACATATCTTCTTCAAAGCGCATATCACGGTTCGTAATGATCCCTACAAGCTTCCCATCTACTGTAATAGGTACACCGGAAATGCGATATTTACCCATCAACTCATTGGCATCTGCCAAAATATTGTCGGGATGAAGGAAATGGGGTCAATGATAATGCCGTGTTCCGACCGTTTAACCTTATCCACTTCACGAGCCTGTTCGGCAATAGACATATTCTTATGAATAACACCGATACCGCCCTCACGAGCAATGGCAATCGCCATAGGGGCTTCCGTTACGGTATCCATTCCGGAACTCATAATAGGCACGTTCAGCTTAATATCTCGTGTCAAATTAGTAGAAATATCGACGTCTTTCGGCAATACATCGGATTTTGCCGGTACCAGCAGCACGTCATCGAATGTCAAGCCTTGCATACCGAATTTATCAGTTCTCATATTCGCACCTCTATATTAATAAAATATAATAAAAGGGGAATTTCACCCTCAACAGCTTTATCCCTAATTATAGCCGATAAACACCTTTCTGTATATACAATTGAATTAATTGTCTAAAATACGTAAGAAGTCATTGCCGAAGCGTTTTTTCAGAGCCTCTTTCACGATCTTCTCCGTTCCCGGCAAGCGCAGGTACGCTTGTGCCCCGTCTCTTGCAGGAATGAGAAGGTCAGCGTCCTCAATAATGCGGGCCGCCTTCAAATCGGGTAACCCGTGCTGCATACTACCGAAAAGTTGGCCGGCACCTCTTAGAAGTAAGTCCTTTTCGGAAAGGGAGAAGCCGTCATGAATCGTCTCCATCCACTTAAGACGCTGCCTCGTTTCCTCATTGCCACTCTTTGCCAGTAAAATGCAGTAGGCCTGCGCCGCTCCGCGCCCTACACGGCCGCGCAACTGGTGCAACTGAGCCAAGCCGAATCGTTCCGCACCGTCAACACACATAATTGTCGCATTCGGTACATTCACACCCACTTCTATAACACTCGTGGCAACCAGAAGTTTTATATCGCCCCTTTGAAAGCGTTCCATGACCTCGTCTTTTTCCTTGCCGCTCATACGGCCATGTACCAACCCACAGGAAATATCGGCAAAATCAGTACTTTTAAGGGATTCATACAGTGCCGTAGCAGCTTGTAAGTCCGCACTTGCCGACTCTTCCACCAAGGGGCATACAACATAACATTGATGTCCTGCCGCAATTTCTTTACGCATAAAGGCATATATCCGACTTCTCATTCCTTCCGTTACGGCATAAGTTTTGACCGGTTTACGACCGGGCGGCAATTCTCGCATAGTCGACACATCCAAATCCCCGTATACGGAAAGGGCCATAGTTCTCGGAATAGGCGTAGCCGTTAAAAACAGTGTATGCACATCCTTCCCTTTATTCCTCAAAGCTGCCCGTTGCCGCACACCGAAGCGATGTTGTTCATCTGTAACAACCAAGGCCAAGTCGGAAAAAATCACATCGTCTTGAATCAAAGCATGCGTACCCACTAAAATATCAACTTCTCTATGAGCTGCCTTTTGTAGTATCAATTCTCTTTCTTTACCTGTCGTCCTACCTGTAAGCAAGGCTATACGTACAGGCAAGTCTTTAAAAAGTCGATTCAGCTCTTCATAATGCTGTGTCGCCAAAATTCCGGTCGGAGCCATCAGTGCCCCCTGATAGCCGTTTTCCACGGCCTTAGCCAAGGCCAACGCGGCAACAACAGTCTTCCCCGATCCGACATCCCCCTGTACGAGTCGTTGCATAGGTACTTGAGTCTCCGTATCGTTCACAATATCGGCAAACGCTTCCGTCTGCCCTTTTGTCAACAAAAAAGGCAGGTTGTTCAACAGCCCCTTAATCAGCTTGCCGTTCGGCCCGAATTTAACGGCTTGCCCCGACTGTTCCGCACGACGCTTCAATAACAACCCGGCCTGCAAAGCAAAGAGCTCTTCAAAGGCCAACCTCTTACGAGCCCTTTCCAGGGCTTCAAAGGACGCGGGAAATGCAAGGCTTTATACGTCTCTACGCTTACTTCAGTGCCCTGAATATCCAACGATAGGCATGGCGGAATCAAGTCCTTTACAGACGCTTCATCGGCAAAGAGGGCCGCGACGGCCCTGCGTACATCGGCCTGACGCAAGCCCTCTGTCAAAGCATACACGGGGACCAGGCCGCCGGGGACAGCCGGACCCGGCTCCGCCTCCGGTGAATTCATTTGCAAGCGCCCGTATGCCCGTTCCGTTTTCCCGAAAGCATGAACGTCTTTCCCGACCTTAAACAGACGCTTTTTGAAGGGCTGATTAAACCACACCAGTTCTAAACCGCCCGTACCGTCACTGATTAGCACTTTGAGAATCGTCATACCGCGCCGCGGTCGTAGCTCAACGACAGACTTCACGGTTCCGTTGACAAGAACGGGCCGGTCGTCATTATTACTTATATCTTTTATGGCCCGTATTTTCGATCGATCTTCGTAAGCACGAGGAAAATACTGCACCAAATCACTTGCCGTTTCAAGTTTCATACGAGCAAACAGCTTAGCCCTGGCCGGTCCTATTCCTTTTATATCCTTTATAAACTTTATCATCTTTACACCGTCACTTCGCACACCCAAGGTGTACACCTTGTTATTTCCTTTTGTTTATTGTATCATATTTACGTATAGAATCAGGAATTTGAAGGTAAATAATTCTTGCTTTGCCTTATTTTTTATGCTATTATTTGTATGTTGTACTGTGACACTGCAAGGAGGTGTGTGCGTCATGGCAAATTATTGTGAAATTTGCGGCAAGGGTACCATGAGCGGTATGAACGTCAGCCATTCCCACTTGAAAACGAAAAGAACGTGGAAACCGAATATCCAAAGAGTACGTGCCATCGTAGACGGCGAAGCAAAACGCGTTAATGTTTGCACTCGTTGCCTTCGTTCCGGCAAAGTACAGCGCAATGCGTAAAGGAATATAAAAAGAGATGATTCTGTGACGAGTCATCTCTTTTTATGTGCCTTGAACGAACCGAAAAAGAACAGACCTGCCCTCAACTATACAAAAACAGCCGTCTTGAAGTGACCTTCTCCACTTCAAGACGACTGTTTTTTTACTCATCGTACAGCTCTTTATTCCGTTTTACAATATCCAAAATCAAGTTAGCCGTTTCTTCAATAGCCTTTGCCGACACGTCTATAACCGGACAGTGAAGACGACGCATGACGTTTTGTGCATATTCCAGTTCTTCATTGATTCGCTCTACATCGGCATAGTTTGCATCCGGTTCAAGACCCATAGCCCGCAACCGTTCAGACCGGATATAATTCAGTTTATACGGATCAATAACAAGCCCTACGATTTTCCGTGCCGGCACTTCAAATAGCTCCTGAGGTAAAGGCACTTCCGGTACCAAGGGCAGATTGGCCGCCTTTACGCGCTTATGTGCCAAATACATGGATAAAGGGGTCTTCGACGTTCGAGAAACGCCGATGATGACAATATCGGCCTTTAAAAACCCTAAGGGATTTGCCGTCGTCAAACTTAACAGCAAATTCGATAGCATCGACACGCTTGAAATATTCACCGTCCAGACGATGAATCATACCGGCCTTAATGGTCGGTTCCGTATCAGTCAAATGGCCGATACCGTTCATCATAGGTCCGATAATATCGATAACGGGAATATGGGCACTTTGCGCCAATGTGCTCAAACGTTTACGCAAAACAGGAGAAATGATGGTATAGCAAATCATGGCATTTTCATCCGTTGCCTTTTGTACAATTTCTTCAATTTGCTGTTCCGAACGAATATAGGGAAGTCTTACTATATTAAATTCCTGTTTATCATATTGGCTGGCCGCAGCCCGAGCAACGCGTTCCGCCGTTTCCCCCAAGGAGTCGGAGCAGGCGTAAATAATAGGTCTATCCATTTAGGCTCTCCTTCCTGCCGCACAATCTGCAAATAAGCGTGTAATATTAGTCTTTGATATACGACCTAAAATATGAAGCTCTTTCTTTTTCGACTGTTCGTCTTCTTCAATACGCACAACGGGCAAGCAGTCAATTTCAAATTCCAGCAATCGCTGTGCCGCCACTAAGGCCTTTTCATCGCCTTCAACATAAATGATTTTACTTACAGGTGTCATAACCATCCGTACCGGTAAGGTCCGTAAATCATTGTTGCCCATAGCGGCTTTCAACAAATCCTTTCGCGACACGAGCCCGACCAGAATTTCAGCGGCCGTTACGAATACAGTTCCCACATCTTCCGTAAACAAAGCAATAACTGCATCATAGGCCGTCATTTTCTCATCGATTACGACGGGTTGGGAAAGATAGTCGGTTACGTTAATTTCTGTCAAAGCACGTGAAAGTAAATCTTCTTCCTTATTGCCCGTATAGAAATAACCTAACTTGGGTCTGGCATCAATAAGGCCCAACATGGTAAGAATGGCCAAATCCGACCGCAATGCCGCCCGGGTAACATGCAATTGCTCCGCAATATGTTGACCCGTCACGGGGCTATTTGTCCGAACAATTTTCAAAATTGTTTCCTGTCGTTCCGTCAACACGTGCATCACCTCCGACACGTGAAAAAACAGCGTATACTACTGTTATTTATCATACTATATTTTCTTTTTTAAAAAAAGCCTTGCTGCCAAAACAGCAAGGCTTTTAGTATGTCTGCAAGAAGGAAGGATTCTTTATTCCTACCAGCTGTAATCTTCCGTATCCGCCCTACCCTTTCCTGTGAGAGAATCCATGAGAATACGCTGTTCGATTTGTGCTACACTCTTACGCGTCGAAGCTACTACATCAGGGTTGACGGAAATAGAATCTATACCGCTCTTGATTAAGAATTCCGTAAAGTCCGGATATACACTCGGTGCCTGCCCGCAAATTGATACGGTCTTGCCTTCTTTATGTGCGACTTCGATTAAGTGACGAATAGCACGTTTTACAGCAAGGTTGCGTTCGTCAAAGAGAGGTGCTACCGTTTCGTTGTCTCTGTCGCAACCCATGACCAGCATAGTCAAATCATTTGAACCTATGGAATACCCGTCGACAAACTTATTAAACTGATCGGCCAGAATAATATTCGAAGGAATTTCAGCCATAAGCCATACCTTGAAGTCCGGTCCGCGATGGAGCCCTTCAGCATCCATTAATGCTACTACTTTTTCCATTTCATCAACGCGACGGCAGAAAGGAACCATAACATTCAAGTTCTTCAAACCGAATTCTTCACGCACTTTACGTACCGCTTTCAATTCCAATTTGAAAGCTTCAATGTATTTCGGATCATAGTATCTGGATGCGCCGCGCCATCCGAGAAGAGCACTGCTTTCATTCGGCTCGAACTTATCTCCGCCTTTAAGGTCACGATATTCACTCGATTTAAAATCGCTGAAACGCAAAGTAACCGGGCGGGGTGCCATAGCCTGGCACATCTTGCGAATACCTTCAGCCAATTGATCGACAACGCGTTCGGGATGTCCGATTTCGATGAGATATAACGGATGTTCGTGAATGAAGGTCGTCCAAATAAATTCTTCACGCATCAAGCCGATACCGTCGCAGGGTAATACGCTGTATTTTTCAGCCATGTCGGGGTTACCGAGATTCATATAAATCTTCGTGCCAGTAATCGGGGCCGGTTCAACAACAGTCATCCCGCCTTGAGCCTGTTCCTGTTTCGGTTTTACCAGGTCTTCCACATACCCTTCATACACAACCCCGTTCGTTGCGTCAACCGTAATGTCGGCACCGTCATGAATCGTCGTTGTAGCTTCCGTGCTGCGACTCTTTGTACCCACAATGCAGGGAATACCGAGTTCACGACTGACAATGGAGGCATGGCAGGTCATTCCCCCTGCATCCGTTACAATGGCCTTGGCCTTCTTCATCGCCGGTACCCAGTCGGGAGCCGTCATGGTCGTAACCAGAATTTCTCCTTCTTTAAATTCATCAATACGCGAGGGGTCTAAAATAACGTGAGCCTTACCTGCTGCTTTTCCGGGGCTTGCAGGCAAGCCTTTAACGACGACAACACGTTCCGACGTAACTTCCATGGTTTCACCTTCCGTTGAGGGTTTCTTTTCCTTATTTTTCTTCGACCAAACTGTTTCGGGACGAGCCTGGAGCAACCAAATCTTATCGTTCCGTTCATCAACGCCCCATTCCATATCCATGTAACAACCGTAGTGTTTTTCTATGGCTTTAGCATATGATGCCAATTCTTTAATCTGTTCTTCTGTCAAGACTTGCACCTTTTGCAAATCTTCAGGAACAGGCAATTCTTCGCAATCTCCACCGGCTTTGCGAACAAGTTGAATGGGCTTCGTATTTACCATAGTCGATACGATGCTTAAATCATCTTTTTTAACCCGGAAGTTATCGGGTGTAACAGTACCTTGCACAACATATTCGCCCAGGCCCCAAGCGCCTTCAATAGTAATCGTCGAATCGTCGCCGGTTACAAGGTCAACAGTAAACATGACACCTGCGCTCTTAGAGAATACCATCATTTGAATAGCTGCACTCAAGGCTACTTCCAAGTGGTCAAATCCTTTTTCGTGCGATAGTATGTAGCTCTGTCCGTAAAAGTAGATGCATAACATTCTTTTACCTTCTGAATAACCATATCGGCGCCGCGTACATTCAAATATGTATCCTGTTGGCCGGCAAAGGATGCGTCAGGCAAGTCTTCAGCTGTAGCACTGGAGCGAACAGCCACGAAAGGATCCGGTTCGCCTACTTTTTGACCCAGCTCTTCATACCCTTTTCGAATCGATTCGGCCAATTTCGGCGGCATCGGAGCGGCACAGACGGCTTCACGAATCTTAGCTGTTACTATACGAAGTTGCACGGGATCTTCGACATCCGTCAATTCTTCAAGCATTTCTTTAATCTGTTTATCAAGACCTGTTTCGGTCATGAAATATCTATATCCTGCCGCTGTCGTAGCAAAACCGTACGGTACCGGCACGTTTGTAGCCGACGTCAATTCACCTAAAGACGACGATTTACCTCCGACTAAGTCCACATCTTCACGACGAAGTTCGTCAAACCATAAAATAAAAGCACTGTTTCTGTCCATGGCTCTACCTCCCGATAATCGGATATATTATTCGTAAACACTGAATTTATTACTTTGCTTCTTTATGGTATATTATTTAAATTTAAATGTCAACTACTTTGTGCTAAAAGGTGTGTTTTTAGATATTTAGTATACTCTATATTTTATCTGTTGACTTTCCGAAAACTGCCATTATAGAGATTTATATGATACCTATGCCTTTTATCACATTTTTTCAAAATAAATTTCCCTTTCCTATATTAGATGATATATAATAGGAACGATAATATCGACGTAATATGCCTTAAACGGCCTTGCGCCTTAATCGAACACCCAATAGGAGGATATGATGTATACACCCAGACATAGAGTTCGAACGAAAAAGAAAGGGCCTTTTCGTTCTATTCGCGTCATGGCGGCTCTAGTGCTCGTCATTATTGCAGGCCTCATGTTCGGCTATATATTCGCGGCATACCAAAGCTTACCCGAAGTAGGTAATAACATGCGGCCTGCCGTCTCATCACAGGTTTTTGACAGTCAGGGAAAGCTGATTACAACTCTGCACTCCGATCAGAACCGGCTGCCCATTGATATTAACAAGGTCCCGAAAAACTTGCAGAACGCTTTTATTGCCGCCGAAGATAATCGATTCTACGACCATATCGGTGTCGATCCCATCGGGATTTTACGTGCCGTCGTAACCAACTTGACTAATCGCGGTATTGCTCAAGGCGGCAGTACGATTACTCAACAGTTAGCTAAGAATGCTTTTTTATCCCAAGACCAGACATTAAAACGTAAAATTCAGGAAGCTATCTTAGCTCTTGAATTGGAACGTAAGTACAGCAAAAAAGAAATTCTGGAAATGTATATGAATCAAATTTATTTTGGTCGCGGCGCTTACGGCATTCAGACGGCGGCCCACACATACTTCGGCAAAGATGTAGGCGATCTTACTCTGGCCGAATGCGCTATGATTGCAGGCCTACCGAAGAGCCCCAACTACTATTCCTCCAGTGTTAATGAAGCCACCGCCCGCAAAAACGTAGTGGTAGGCCAAATGGAAAAATACGGATACATTACACCTTCCCAAGCAGAAGAAGCTAAAAAATCAAGTCTGGATATTAAGCAAAAATCGACAAGCAATACAACAGACGAAACGGCATACTTCATCGACTATGTTACTCAGGAAATAGCACAAAAGTACGGTGACGACGCGCTTTACAAAGATGGCTTGAAGATTTACACGACTCTTGATACGGATAAGCAGCATGCAGCCGTTCAAGCTATGCGCCATCTCCCGGAAACACATACGGATGATCAGGGACTTACTCAACCGCAAGGAGCCATTATCTCTATTGACCCGAAAACGGGCCATATCCTTGCCATGGTCGGCGGCCGCGGCCAAGACAGCTTTAATCGTGCCAGCATGGCAGTTCGCCAACCCGGGTCGGCATTTAAACCCTTTGTCTATATGACGGCTATGGAACACGACATGACTCCCGATACGATAATGGAAGATAAGAAGGTTGAATACGGAGGGTGGTCACCGCATAATGCTGATAACAGCTACCAGGGCCGCATGCCCTTATGGAAGGCTCTGGCATTATCCGTAAATACGGTCGCCGTTCAATTGGCTGACAAGGTCGGCCCTTCCAATGTCATTGCCAACGCCAAAAAGTTGGGTATTACGACCTTGGTGGAAGACGGCAGTCCAAACGATGATAACTTGGCTTCAGCCGCCCTCGGCGGTTTGACTAAGGGCGTTACCCCGCTGGAAATGGCGGCAGCTTACGGAGCCTTTGCCAACAAGGGAGTATATATAAAACCGACAGCTATCGTAAAGATTCTCGACCGCAACGGCAACGTTTTGGAAGATAACTCTTCAGATGTGCAAAAGACTCAAGTTATGTCCGAAAAGACGGCCTACGAAATGACCAGTATGCTCGAAGGGGTTATTGCAAGAGGCACGGGCACGGCCGCTTCCATCGGCAGACCTGCGGCCGGCAAGACCGGTACGACCGACGACAATCATGATGCCTGGTTCATCGGCTATACGCCTGATATTGTAACAGCCGTTTGGGTCGGCGATGACACGGGAAGTCAAAGTCTCGGAGAAATCTACGGCGGTACTGTACCTGCACAGATTTGGCATGACTACATGGCTTCTGCCGTCAGCGGCACATCGGCCGATGATTTCGATGTCCCGGCCGGTATGGGAAAGGCTTACTACGAAGAACCTAAAGAAGAAGTCAAATCTGATAAAAAGAACGATAAAAAAGAAGAGTCCGCCTCAAAGGATGACTCTTCAAAACAATCAGTTTCGGATAAACCGCAAAAGCGAAAATCATCTAAGCGCTAAAAACGCTCCCGCCGACGGCACCGGAAAGTTAACCCCGACTTTCCGGTGCCGTTTTGTCAACGGGAGCATTTTTTATTTTTTTACGCAGCCTGTCGTTTATCCGTCACTTTATGAACAAGGACAGATAGTAGGACAATTGCAACAATTACGGGGAAGGTAATTCCCAAAGGGGTATCCCAATCGAGAAGTTGCCGATAAAGGCAAAAACCCATAGCCCATAAAACTAAATTCGTAAGATTCACACTCGTGTCTCTGCGGTCAGCATGCAATACAAAATAATCGGCTATTAAGACAGCTGTCATAGGGGCAAAGACAGAACCGATGAAATAAAGAAAATCCTGAAAAGCATCTGTATCGAAAAAGACAGCCAATATCACGCCCAGAACACAGGTCACTAAGGCACAAGGCGTATCTTTTAATCGAGGAGAAATGGAAGAAGCGCTGATGCCGGCTGACAGAGCATCCAGAAAAGTCGTCGTAACGGTCGACAACAAAACGATTAAGATTCCCATACCGCCGAGACCGGCAGCAGCCATAACCGCCGCCAAGTCATCACTTCCCAAATAAATAACGGCTCCCATACCGATAAAGAACATCCAACAGCTGGCTATAAAATAAGACAGGCAGGAACTGACCGTCACTTTCACGGGAGATTCGGCCGTACGCGTATAGTCGGCAATAAGAGGCAACCACGACAAGGGCATGGCTACAGCCAACTCTACTGCTCCGCCGAAGGTTATATCCCCGCTCACAGGTTGGGGAATACCGTCAAAAACAAGACGACTTAAAAACAAGGTGAGAAGAAGCAAGGCTGCCATAATAACACGGTTAACCTTATCCAAGTTCTTAATACCCAATAAAATCCAAAGAGCAATTCCTGCACCGGCGATAACGCTCCACACTGCATTGCCCCAAGGCACTAAAGCATCAGCCGAAGTAGCCGCGGTCGCAATCATGACAGCTGTCCAGCCGATTAGCTGAATAACATTCAGCAAGGCAAACCAAAGCCTTCCCTTACTGCCGAAAGCCATCCCTACGGTTTCCATGGACCCCACACCGGTCCTGGCTCCGATCAGTCCGGCTGCAAACATAACGGCGCCGCCGATTAAATGGCCGATTAATATAGCCGTCGCCCCTTCGATAAAACCCAAGGGTGCTACGAGCATGCCTGTCAAAATTTCGGCAATGGAAATACCGGCCCCGAACCATAACAGCCCGTTACTTACTACTGAAGTTTTCATACACACAACCCCTCTCTTCAAGGGGTGCAAAAAACGGCCGCCTGAAAGACGACCGTTACATAAGTATATATGTCCCTACGTTGGCATTATCCACATCAGGTTACGGGTCGAATAAAATTTCCTCTCAGCCGGTTAAAGCTCCCCTTACATATGTTAAGTATACCATAGGTACTAAGCCTGTCAATTTCCCTACTGTCAAAGAGATGTTTAGATTTTTTAATTTATGAATTATAGGCGATACATCAAATATATGATATACTGGTACTCATATTATTAAAATATTTTTCTTTATATAGAATCAGGTGAACTTATGAAGCTGAACGTACAAAATCTTAAAAAACGACCGAAACTTTTAATCGCCGTCGCACTTGTTGTCATCTGTTCAATAGGCGCCTATGCCTATTATGAGCATACGGTATCCGCCTCTAAAGCCGGTGCCGTGGAAACGGCGGAAGTCACACGCATGAATATTAAGTCCAGCATTTCCGCTACCGGTGTTATCAGCCCTGTAAATTCCGTTGAAGTATCTCCTAAAATTACAGCTCGAATCAGTACTGTAGCCGTAAAAGAAAATGACCGTGTCGAGAAAGGACAGGTCGTCGCCACCTTGGACGGTAAAGACTATGCTGCAAAGAAAGATCAAGCTCAATACAAATTGACCAATGCACAGCTCAAATACGAACGAGCCAAAGCCCTATACGAAGCCGGTGCCGGCAGCAAACAGGACTTGGATAATGCCCGGTTCGAATATGATACGGCTGCCAGCAGTCTGAGTGAAGCCGAATCAGATGTTGCCGAAACGGTCATTACAGCGCCCATGAGCGGAGTAGTGGTCGGTGAGCCTAAGACCCCCGGAACGATGGCCGTACAAGGCAACTCCAGTCCCACCGTTATTATGAGAATCGCCGACACGGGAACAAAACAAATCATCGCTAAAGTTGACGAAACTGACATCGGAAAAATCAAAGTCGGACAAGATGCAACTTTTACGGTAGACTCTTATACGAATAAGACCTTTACGGCTCATGTTTCAAAAATTTCTCAAACCGATACCACCTATTCATGGGACACGACGAATACGACCTCTTCAGCATCTGCTTCTTCAGCCAGTGTTATTTATTACTATGTAACCTTGGACGTAGATGACCCGAACGACGACCTTCGCCTCGGAATGACAGCTCGTGTCGATATCAGTACTTCTCAAAAGGAAAATGCACTGGTCGTTCCCATTGCCGCCTTGAAAACGAATAATTCCGGTTCTTATGTCGTCGTTGTTCACGATGACGGCTCAACGGAAAACGTAATGGTTCAAACGGGCATTTACAGCGACGACTATGTTGAAATTACAAGCGGCCTGTCCGTCGGCGATAAAGTTTCTATCGCCTATACTTCATCGGGTAAGTCATCGGAAAACAATAAACAACAGGGTCCGCCGCGGTTATAAGGCAGGAATCTCCTATGGATAATATTATGATAGCCCTTCAGGACATTCGCAAATCTACCACATCGGTTCTCAAGATTTCGCTGCCCTGGCAGGCATTACTCTACAAATTAAAGAAGGCGAATTTGCAGCACTTATGGGGCCTTCCGGATCCGGTAAGTCTACACTCATGAACATTCTGGGATGTCTCGATCGCCCTACCTCGGGTTCCTATAAATTAGGTGGCAAAGAAGTCGCCCATTTATCGGATGATGAATTGGCTGTTACCCGTAATAAAAGTATCGGTTTCGTTTTCCAGAATTTTAATCTTCTCGGCAAAATATCAGCCTTAGACAATGTGGCTTTACCTCTTGTCTATGCCGGTGTCGGCAAAAAAGAACGAACGGAACGAGCCATGGAAAAGCTCCGTGCTGTCGGCCTGGAAACATGGTCACACCACAAGCCCAATGAATTATCCGGAGGGCAACGTCAACGCGTCGCCATCGCTCGTGCTTTAGTCAACGATCCGCATATTATTATGGCCGACGAACCTACGGGTAACTTGGATACAAAATCAACGCGGGAAATCATGGATATTTTTGAAGATCTTCACAGTCAGAAAAAGACGGTAATCCTCGTTACCCACGAACCGGAAATAGCTGCCCGTGCAAGTCGACAGCTGTTGCTCAGTGACGGGTTGATTACCAAAGATGCCGGAAAAGGGGTGGTTATGGATGTTATTTAAAGAAAGCGTCGCCATCGCTTTAACGGCCCTTTTAAGTAATAAACTTCGCTCCATCTTGACCATGCTCGGCATTATTATCGGTATCGCCGCCGTTATCGTCATGATTTCCATCGGCATGGGAGTGCGAAAAAATATTACGGACTCCATTGCCAGTCTGGGCAGCAACATGCTTATCGTCACCCCCAACTCGTCCAACTCCCGCGGTATGCGTGCTGCTGCCGGCTCCGGTAAGAAGTTGAAACTCGACGATGCAACAGCTATAAAAAAACGAATCAAAAACATTGATTATGTAGCCCCGACAGTCAGTGCTTCTTATCAAGTCGTTAACGGAAATGAAAACTGGAATACGAGCGTCTACGGAGTGACTCCCGAATACTTGCAAATCCGTTCCCTTACGGTTACATCCGGATCCTTCATCAGCCAAGCCGATTTGGATTCACGCAATCGTGTTGCCGTCATCGGTTCTACCGTAGCCGGAAATCTCTATGGTTCTGAGAACCCTGTAGGTAAAAACATTCGCGTAAACAATCAGCCGTTTAAAGTCATCGGCGTTCTGGAAAAAAAAGGGGCAAGCCTCTATGGGCGGTGACCAGGACGATGTCGTCCTCGTCCCTTTGACAACGGCACAGGAACGCTTAATGGGGATTACGTACATTCGTTCTATTAACATCCAAGTCTCTTCTTCCGACAAAATCGATGAAGTCCAAGACCAAGTCGGTACCCTTCTACGACAGCGACATCACTTAGGTATCGGCAAGGAAGATGACTTTACCATTAACAACATGACCAGCCTTATGGAAACCATGAATTCCACGACGGCAACGCTTACCCTTTTCCTCGGCAGCGTCGCAGCCATTTCACTCCTTGTCGGCGGCATCGGCATTATGAATATTATGATTGTCTCCGTTACGGAACGAACCAGAGAAATCGGTATTCGTAAAGCTCTGGGAGCCACATACCGAACCATTATGACGCAATTTTTAATTGAAGCCGTTATTATCGGCCTCATCGGCGGAATTTTGGGAATCGCCTTAGGTATCTCCCTCGTCGAAGTATTCAAAAAATTCGCCGAAGTACCTCCCGTTATCACCTTGGCTCCTATTCTTATTTCCTTTACCTTCTCTGTCGGTATCGGCCTCTTCTTCGGCATCTATCCGGCACGCAAGGCCGCACGCCTTGATCCTATCGAAGCCTTGCGCTACGAATAGCTTCACAAAATTAGAATCAACGATATAAGTAAAGAGCCGCTCAAAATCGAGCGGCTCTTTGCTTATAAAATGTTACACCCTATTATGAAACGGCGAATCCTACTTACCCGTCTAAACGCTCTGCATTCAAGCCGTTATACGCATTGACATATGAATTGTACTGTTCGTACATGCCTGCTCCGGTTTCTTCATCGGGATTAGCCATAAATTCCCTAACGTCACCGATTAATTCATTTCCTTCGGTCTTCAGTATATCCCCTTCGCTTGAGCTGATACTTCCCAGAAGAGTCGAAACGGCTCCCAATTCTTGTTCAATTTTAGCTTTGTCGGGATTTTGATCATGCGTTCCCAATTCATCCATAATCGCTTTGAAACGCACAGTAGCTTCTAAAGCAGCTGCCATATTTTTCTTCCCTGCAGATTTATACTGTTCAATCTCTTTCTGACTGTTTTCTTGATTAACCTGTCCGATGGCATCGTCTAACTTATCCATAGCGGCATTAAACTTATCGACCGCTGCTAAATACTTAGGTGCTACTTCTTTAACTTTCGCATAATTATCATTTAAATAAGTCTTAGATTCGTAATAAGTCTGAAGATCCGTGGCTACGGGAACCAATTCATCTAAGGCACTTAAAACCTTATCAAGTTCCGTATCAACGGTCTTATAAGTAGCACCGCCGGCTTTTACGGCTTTCAGTGCTTCTTGCAGAGACTTGTAATCGGGAGCCACAAAACTCTGATCGTATACGCCGTTTCTTAAGCCGTCGTTAAACTGCTTTTCCTTGCCTCCGAATGAAAGTCTGAAGTCAATGTAGTTATTTTCCGCATCAATCAGCTTATTGAAATTTTCAACTTGACTACCGCTTGCTTTTTCCGCCGCACTGCTTATTTTACCTACAGTTCTGGAAAGGGAGCATCCCGATACAAAAGCGGTCGATGTCAATACGGTTACACATATAAAAACGGATAAAAGGCGTTTTGTAGATTTCTTCACTATAACAGTCCTCCTAAGACTCATTTATATTCTATACTGCACCCATTCTATCTTATTCCTTCCTCATTTTACAATAGTCTTCTACTTTAAATAACAAAACCGCATACAGTCGATATCCGGAAATACCGACTGTATGCGGTTGTATCGTTTTTCTTTATCGCATTGCAATATCACGTAAGGCTGCTAATGCCGCTTCTACTTCTTGCTTCGTCGTAAAGAGGCTGAAGGAGAAACGAACAATACCTCGCTTATCCGTGTGTAATTCTTTATGAATCAAAGGGGCACAGTGGAAACCCGCTCGTGTTGCCATTGCATATTCTTCCCAAAGAATTTCACCTACCAAAGCGGCTTCAGCTTCACCGATATTAATGGCAAACATTGACGCGCGGCCGCGTCAAATCGGCATACAAAGTAAGGTCGGAAATTTCCTGCAGGCCTTTAATAAAAAGGTCCGACAATTCTTGCTGTGTTCGAGCGATATCTTCTTCGCCCCGTTCCAACAACAGCTGAATGCCCGCTTCCAATCCGGCGATGCCGGCTATGTTTTCCGTACCTGCTTCAAAGACGCCGGGAACTGTATGAGGGAATTCTTTGTCAAAGGTATGAATTCCGTCTCCCCCCTGTAATAAGGGGCTTTACATCAACATCGGTTTTAACAATCATACCTCCCGTGCCGTCCGGTCCGTATAAAGACTTATGCCCTGTAAAGCAAGCCGCCGTAACGATATCATCCGACAGATCGATAGGATAGGCACCTGCCGTTTGCGAAATATCGACAATAAGCATCAACCCGTGACGCTTACAAAACGCCTTAATAAAATCCAAGTCGATAATATTTCCCGTCACATTGGAAGCATGGTTGCAGACCACGGCCTTCGTTTCGTGACGAAGTAGTTTTTCAAATTCCTCATAGCAGAGAGCACCCGTCTTACTGTCAGACCTCACAAAGTCAAGAGTTACTCCCTCTTGCCCCATTTCATATAAGGGGCGTAGCACTGCATTATGCTCCCATGTAGTGGAGATAACATGATCGCCCTTACGTAAGAGCCCTTTGATTACCATGTTCAAGGCGGTCGTCGAGTTATGCGTAAAGGCTACATCGTATGCAGGGCCGGCGTGTACCAGTTGCTTTACACTCTCTTTAGCGGACAATACGACCTTATAAGCTCGTATAGCATAGTCATGCGCTCCCCGTGACGGATTTCCGTATTCCTTTTCTGCCAGTGCTTCATATACGGCTCTGGCTACCTCTTCCGGTTTATGAGCTGTTGTTGCGGCATTATCAAAATACATGTTAATCTCCCCGATCTTTTTTCTTCAGTCGCCGGATTTATCGTATCGCTTATAACCCGAATCGAGCAAAAATCGTGTCAACGTGACTGAGCATCTTCTTTACGTCAAAGCAAGCTTCAATTTCTTCATGCGTCATGACGGTTGCAATATCTTTATCTTTTTTCAGGTTTTCCAAGAAGTCTTCCCCTTCAAGCCAACGTTTCATAGCATTACGTTGCACCCAGCGATAAGCCTGTTCACGAACGGCGCCTTTCAACAAGGGTATTTAAAAGAATGGGGCTATAAATTAGTCCGCCTGTCAATTGTAGATCTTCCATCATCTTTTCAGGATAGACAATCAGCTTATCGACAACACGAGTAAACGTTGTCAACATATAGTCAAGTGCAATCGTACTGTCCGGCAAGATAATGCGTTCTACGGAAGAGTGGGAAATATCCCGCTCATGCCACAACGCTACATCTTCCATGGCAGCCTGTGCATTGCCGCGAATAACGCGAGCCAACCCACACATGCGTTCACACGTAATAGGATTCCGCTTATGGGGCATAATGGATGATCCTTTTTGTTTGGGGCTAAAGTATTCTTCAGCTTCACGTACTTCCGTTCTCTGTAAGTGACGAATTTCCGTTGCAAACTTATCGATGGAGCTGGCAATAACAGCCAAAGTCGTAACGAATTCGGCATGACGATCACGTTGCAATGTCTGTGTAGAAATGGGCGACGGCGTAATGCCCAACTTCTTGCACACATACTCTTCTACAAAGGGATCTACATCGGCATAAGTACCGACAGCACCGGAAATCTTACCGACAGATACGACTTCCTTAGCTCTTTTCATGCGTTCAATATTGCGTTCCGTTTCGGCCAACCACATGCACAGTTTCAAACCGAAAGTCGTAGCTTCGGCATGAATACCGTGGGTACGACCGATAGTCGGTGTATATTTAAATTCAACAGCACGACGACGCAAAACATCACGAAAGGCTTCCAAATCGGCCAAAAGAATTTCGGAAGCTTGTTTCAACATGTATCCCAAAGCCGTATCTTTACGTCCGTTGAAGTCAACCCCAGATGCACATATTTACCGGCTTCTCCTATGTTCTCGGAAAGATTAGAGACGAAGGCGGCAATATCATGGTGAGTTTCCGCTTCGATTTCATGAATACGATCAACGGAAAAAGCAGCTTTTTCCCGAATCTGTTCAGCAGCTTCCTTGGGAATATTACCCAGTTCCGCTTGAGCTTCGCTGGCAAGAATCTCTACCTGCTTCAGCGTATCCCATTCATTTTGTTCGCTCCAAATACTGCCCATTACTTCATTGGTATAGCGTTCAATCACGTCAAATCTCTCCTTTTTCTGTATATGAGTTTATAATACCTTTATATTATAACAGCCGCCTTGCGAATCCTCAATGAATTTACCTACGGAGGATTTTCTTTCTAAAAAAAGCAGACAGGCCAGCCCATGCGTGCCTGTCTGCTTTTATGAATTATTTCCGGACCATTAAATCCGTACCTTCTTTTGCCGTTACATAGCCGATGATTTTACCGCACGGCAAGTTGTCACTCAATTCCTTTTCCAACGCCGGCGCATCCTTTTCACTGACGGCAATCATCAAACCGCCCGAAGTCTGCGGATCGTAAAGAATATCCAATTCCGCTTCACTAATCGGCCCTTCGGTACGTACATGACCGTCCGTATAATCACGATTACGATAAGCACCTGCAGGAATAAATCCCTGTTTCGCCATTTCAATCGCTTCTTTATGATAGGGCATGTTGTTCATATCAAGATGAATAGTCATGCCGCTACCAGACGCCATTTCATAGGCATGTCCCATAAGACCGAAGCCCGTAATGTCAGTACAGCTGTGCACATCATACTTCATCATAATATCACGGCCGTACTTGTTCAGTTCCGCCATTTCCTTATAAAGCTGCTGTTCCAAAGTTTCGTCCACAAGTCCGACCTTAGCCGCCGTCGTTAAGATACCGACACCCAAAGGTTTGGTCAATAAGAGAACATCCCCTTCACGAGCCGACGAATTGCTGAGCAGATCCTTCGGATGCATAAAGCCCGTTACGGATAAGCCGTACTTCGGTTCCTTATCTTCAATCGTATGGCCGCCCGTAATCAATACACCCGCTTCATAAGCCTTGCTATAGCCGCCTTGTAAGATTTCCCGAACCGCATCTTGACCCATAGCCGAGTTAATAGCCATGACATTCATTGCCAATTTGGGATCGGCTCCCATAGCAAAAATATCGCTCAACGAATTGGCCGCCGCAATTTGTCCGAACATATACGGGTCATCGACAATAGGCGGGAAAAAGTCTACCGACTGAACAATGGCCAAATCATCGCGCACAACATAGACAGATGCATCATCACTCTTATCGTACCCTACAATAAGTCGATCATCTTGATGTCGAGGAATGCCGTTCAACATTTGTGCCAGTACACCGGCACCGATTTTTGCGCCTCAACCGGAGCAGGACGCCATTTCTGTTAATTTTACTTTATCACTCACTGTAATCATCCTTTACATCGAACTGTAAATCTTTTCAAATCCGGATTCCGTTTCCCGGACTACTTGTTCGACTTCACCACTTTCATCGCCTGAATAGGTGTAGTCGTCAGGTGCCTCAAAGCGGGCACAGGTGCCGCAAGACGAGCTCAGGTTTCGCGGCACGGGCATCAATTCGATAGACGTCACCGACGGATGGGCTTCGTTTTTAAAACGAATAGCACCGAAATGCGAATAAAAAGTAGCGATAAATTTCATGATTACACCGACCTTACATACTATTTTTTCTTGAAGACAAGTTTGTAGTCGTCTCCTTCAGCTGTCGAAACAACCGTATACCCGTTATGGGATACATAACGAGTTACGTTTTCCATAGCCGTCCGAGAGTCTACCAACATTTCATATTCCTGTTCCTGTGTCGCCAATGCCTTTTGAGCCATAATTACCGGCTCGGGGCAAGAATATCCTCTAGCATCTATCATCACGATTCCTCCTTATGCACCCTGTTTACGCGTATTGACAACGGCAATAATCAAAGCTACGACAAAGCCCAAAACAACAGCTACTTCACCATTGAATGTAGGCCCGTTGCCGCCTGCGGCAAGACCGAAATTGTGAGCAAATGCCGCACCGATAACAAGACCCAAAACCGTAATGGCCGAATCCGTATTACCTTCACCCGTCATGATAAGCTGACGCATGGGGCAACCGCCAAGCAAAATACTGCAAAAACTGCCAAAGCCATGCCGAGGAAGTTCCACAAGCCGTCCGTATGGGCAATAGGCTGATTAGCAAAGCCGGGATGGAAGTTACCGAAAGCGAGGTTAACGAGAAATGCCGCTACAAAAACAGCAACGAAGCCCATCAACAATTTCGTTTCATGGAATAAGATTATATCACGAATACCGCCAACCATGCAAAGGCGTGTGTATTGTGCCAAACCTCCGACGACAATTCCGGCAATAAGAGATACGGCCCAGAAAGCGTGTACCGCCCCGGGACCTTTTTCACTAAAGAAAATGAAAGCCGGAGCCGCTACGACGAGAATCAACAATCCTACCATAAGAACCGGCATAACCGCCGTATCAAACTTGGGAAGGCTATACGTACGCTTTAACGAATACCCTCTCTTCAAGAAAAAGGTACCCGCACCGATGCCGACTGCAAAACCGACAAAGCCTAAAATAGCATTCCAGTCGCCGCCGGCAAGACGCAGAATCAAGCGGAAGGGGCAACCGAGGAACATGAGGCAACCGATCATAACGAAAAAGCCGAGAATGAAACGCGTCATGGGAGCGCTGCCGCCCTTAGCCTGATGTTCGCCGCGAATAAAAGATAATAAGAACGCACCTAAAACAAGACCGATGATTTCCGGACGAATATACTGTACCGGTGCCGCCCGGTGCAACCCGAGTCCGCCTACAGTATCACGAATAAAGCAAGCAATACAAAAACCCATGTTTGCGGGATTCCCTGCCAGGACCAAAAATCCCGCAATGGCGCCGATGATTAAACCGGCAATAATAATAGCGCGTTTTTCATGTGCTAACCCCAAATAAATCCTCCTCTCAAACTGAACCCATGCACCGTTCTGCATTAATAAATTATTTCTGTATTAAAACCCCCTATCGATTTACTTAAAACGAACATTTGTAAAACGACCGGATGTCGACTATACTGAACGGAGCAAGTCATTTCATCCATAGGAGACAGAAAATGCAAAGAATATACCTTGATAACGGGGCTACGACCTTCCCCAAACCGAAGAGTGTTCCCGCAGCCATGAGCCGTTTCATCAGTGAAAGCGGCGTCAATATTAACCGAGGCTCGTACGCTCCCGCTTACGACACGGAAGAAACAGTCTACCTGACCCGACTCTGGCTAAAAGAAATGTTCGGCGGCGACGATGTGAAGAATATTATCTTCACACAAAATGTCACGATGAGCCTCAACATGGCCATTAAGGGGTTGCTCAAAAAAGGCGATCACGTTCTCGTATCGTCCATGGAACATAATGCGGTCATGCGGCCTCTCGTCCAGATGGAAAAAGAAGGTCTGACCTTTGATCGTCTGCCCTGTCAGTCCGACGGGTCACTCATTCTTAAAGGACTTGACAACTTCGTCAAAGAAAATACGAAAGCCGTCATCATGACCCATGCTTCCAATGTTTGCGGGACCGTAATGCCTTTAAAAGAAGTCGGGGCCTTTTGTCGCAAACACGGCTTGCTTTTCATCGTCGACTCGGCACAAACAGCCGGCACGGTACCTATCAATATGAAGGACATGAACATCGACATCTTATGCTTCACCGGACACAAGGGACTTCTAGGCCCTCAGGGTATAGGCGGCATGGTTATTCCCGACTCGTTGGCGACAATCATGACCCCTCTCATTGCCGGCGGCACGGGGAGCCTTTCACATACGGAAGAAATGCCGGACTTTCTTCCCGACCGTTTCGAATCGGGTACTTTAAACCTACCCGGAATCATAGGCCTTCATGCAGCCCTTGACTTTATCAAAGCGGAAGGCATGGAAAATATCCATCATAAAGAAATGGCTCTTACGTCTCGTTTCTTAGACGGAATCTCCGACCTGTCGAAACTGACCATTGCCGGCAAAAGGGATTTACAGGACCGTACGGCCGTCGTATCTGTTGCTGCTAAAGAAATGGATAATTCGGCAGTGGCCTTCAAGCTTGAGTCCGAATACGGAATCCTCACCCGCGTCGGCCTCCACTGTGCCCGTCAGCTCATAAAACATTAGGAACCTTTCCGGGCGGAACAGTCCGCTTCTCCTTTGGATATTTCAACACGGAAGATGATGTTGACACGGCCGTGAATGCTCTGCGTGAAATCTGCGGCTAAGCCGTATTAAGACCTGCTGTATAAGGCAGGTCTTTTTTTATTCACAGCCCAATTTACCGCAAGCATCGGCACGACAACGACTGCAATGCGTCATTTGTTTCATCGAACCGCTGATAAATTGCCGTACTCGGTGTATATCTTCCTTAGACGGTGTTTCAATGCCGGCAAAGGGAGTGTCATGCACAGGGATCATGGCCATACAATTCATAATATCGGCCTTCCATTCTTTAGCCTTAGCGGCAATTTGCGGTACATGATCCATATTAATTCCGGGAATGACGACCGTATTAATCTTGACGATCATACCTGCTTCCTTCAGCTTGCGAATCCCTTCATCTTGACGAGCCAGTAAAATGGCAGCTCCTTCTTCGCCCGTATAAGTTTTGCCGTTGTAACGAACCCAAGCATAAACTTTACCGCCCACAGAGGGAGTAACGGCATTGACCGTTACTGTCACATGACTGACTCCGATACGCACGATGTCATCTACATGTTCGGGTAAGGCCAAACCGTTGGTGGAAAGACACAGCATGAGGTGCGGGAACCGAGCACGGCACTTTTCAAATGTCGGCAAGGTCTTATCGGCATCACACATGGGATCTCCCGGTCCGGCAATGCCGATAACCGAAATATCCTGTCTGTCCTTAAAAAGTTTCCAAATAAGCCACGGCTTCATCAGGAGTGTACACCTTTTGAGTAACGCCGGGACGATTTTCATTAGCGCAGTCGTACATACGATTGCAGAAGTTACATTGAATATTGCAATTCGGAGCCACCGGTAAGTGAACCCGCCCCCAATTAACCGAAGCCCCTTTGTTGAAGCAGGGATGATTATTTAAAAAGCTTTGTGTATGTACGTCCATTACTGTTTACCTTTCCGCCCGAATTTAATAGCGTTCTTATGGCAAACATTCAAGCAATCCCCGCAGTTCGTGCAGTTCATTTCGTCAGGACGCGTACCCATATCACACTTACGCAGGCAAGCATCACAGTTGTCACAGGCATCGGTCTTGAATATGCGGAATATGGAAATCTTGCGTATCAATTCCATGGCCCCGCCGACAGGACAAATAAACCGACACCAGAAATTCGAAATAATGAGCGATGCCGCAATAAGTGCTACGACGATAACCGTACGAACAGCCCAATACCAATCGGCAAAGCGAATGGACATAATAAGCGAGTTAAAGTATTCATCACTCGCACGAATAGGTATCATAACGCGCGGGTTGTCATAAATGAAATATACACCCAGTCCGATTAAAATCGTAACAACCATCCCCAACTGAGCCCATCTCATCTTTTTGTTGCGTATCTTCAGCTTCGTAATTGCTACCTTACCGAGCATTTGATTGACAAAACCGCTCGGGCAGAGCCAGCCGCAAAAAGCTCGTCCCAGGAAGATAGCCAACAGAGGAATGAATAACCAGAATCCGAAGAAGTAGGCTGTAATACGCCCCCAACAGGTGATTACGGGACATCGTTCACAGTTGACAAAGGGGACGATGAAGGGACATCGGAAAATTCCGTAGTATATCCACTTACCCATGACGGCCAAGAATATAAGTTGTACCAAATGCCGTAACTTCGGTAAGTAGAATTCTTTTTTCTGTGCACTTGTGTTATTGGACATCTTTTACGCCGAACCTTTCTATTAAGTCTAAGCCTCGTGCCGAGTGGACGGATGTGAAACCGTTTCTTTCCAGTATTTCCTGACCGTCGGAACGGACGAAATCCGAATAGTCTTCAGCCAACTTTTCATCCTTTACATACTTCATTACATTGAGAGTAAAGGTAAGAGGTGCCGGCGGAATAACCTTCGGATCAATAGGCATGTACTCAATTTTATCCTTAAAGCGATCGTGTGTAGTCAACCGTTTTTCAATAATGGAAGCATCGCCTTTTCCTTCTACGAGGCCGCACATCATCTTAATGACACACGTTTCGTTAACCGTCATATTCTGCATGACAGGATCCGTAAGACCCGACTTCTTCAGAATCCCCTTGACGGAAGCACTGCCCGGAGGTGAAGCCCCTAACGGCAACATGACACGAACCCCCGGTTCCGCCAAATCCTGCAAGTCGCGAATACCTGCCGGATTTCCCTTCGGAACTACAAGAACATAGTCCGTAAAGCAAAGGGGTTTAAAACGAAGGCTGATTCCTTTTTTACGTAAATTTTGGGCCAGTTCCAAACCGCGTGCTCCGAACATCTCCGTTTGTCCTTTTAAGGTTAACAGAGATTTACCCAATGCCCCCGCAAAAGCACCGGTGTACTGAATGTTATGGCCTGTTTTGGCTTCATATGCATCGTTGATTTGCAAAAAAGCTTCCGATAAGCCGCCGCAAGTCCACACCTCTAGCGAATCGGATTTAAAAGGTGTATACCCTGCGGAGATCAGCTTAGGCCCGGCCGCCGCTACGGCAGCCGTCGCTACAGCGCCCTTTAAGAACTGCCGTCGCGAAATTTTGTCTTTCAAAAACTCCATACTTTGTACTCCTTCTTAATAAAGAATAATATTAAGGTCCCTATTATTGTATCACCTTTTACCTTCCTTTTTCTCATCTCATTTATAAAAAATTATCCATAATTAACAGGGTGTTAATTATGGATAATAATAAATAGATGCATATTGATAATTTTTATTACTGTTTGCCTTTCCGCTCGAATTTAATAGCGTTCTTATGGCAAACATTCAAATAATCCCCCGCAGGGCGTGCAGTTCATTTCATAGGAATGCGTCTCTATCACCAAACAATGATTGCTCCTTCTTTTTACATCATATATTTTCGCATGTAGTCATAGAATCCCCTATGATCCGGTAAAAGTCCGAAAAACTGACGTAACAACGATAACCTATGGTATAATGTCATCAATGTACCTTGTTTCGAAAGGAGTTACCCTCATGAGTCAACGACACCGTGACCATATACACGATTCAAAACAGGATTTGCATCTGCAAATCGGCATTTTTCTTTGGACTTTAATTCTCGCTCTCCTCTTATTGTGTGAGTTTTTCTTCTCACTACCGCTTTACGGTATGGTCGCCACGGCTTTCATCCTTATCATTTCATCCTTATTTTTTAAAGTTAAATACAAAGATTTCTACACCTATCGCGATCGTGGTCAACGAACCCAATGCGCGGTCATAGCCTTATATATCAGTCTCCTTTTCACCGGTACCTGCCTTTACTTGTATAGCCGGTCAACGGAACTTACCTGGGACTACGGCCTTGTCTTTTTATTCGGCTTTCTCTTCTTTACGAACATGGCCTACCAAACCCTCAGCCGAACCATGGTTGTCGGCAACAAGCGTATGCCCAGACGCTATGAAAAATAAACAAGAAGCCTCTGTTATAATATGGCAGAGGCTTCTTGCATCGGCATGTACATAGTTTTATATATAAAAGAAATTGAACGGTATATTCATTGAATATACCGTTCAATTCTTTTTGGTGAGCGATGACAGGATCGAACTGCCGACATCTTGCTTGTAAGGCAAGCGCTCTCCCAGCTGAGCTAATCGCCCGAGTTGTGGTGACCCCTACGGGATTCGAACCCATGTTATCGCCGTGAAAGGGCGGTGTCTTAACCGCTTGACCAAGGGGCCATATAAAATTGTGGTGATCCACCCGAGATTCGAACTCGGGACACCCTGATTAAAAGTCAGGTGCTCTACCGACTGAGCTAGTGGATCAAGAAATATGGCAGGGGTAGCTGGATTCGAACCAACGATGACGGAGTCAGAGTCCGTTGCCTTACCGCTTGGCGATACCCCTACATGGCTCCTCAAGTAGGACTCGAACCTACGACAAATCGGTTAACAGCCGATTGCTCTACCAACTGAGCTATTGAGGAATATTCTTTCCTCCTAAGAGAAAAATGGAGCGGAAAACGAGGCTCGAACTCGCGACCCCCACCTTGGCAAGGTGGTGCTCTACCACTGAGCTACTTCCGCATGACAACAAGTATCTTACCATAGACTCTTAACGTCTGTCAACAGTTTTTACCCATACTGCCTGCATCTTTTTTCCAATAGCATAATCAGGATGCTTGTTTATTATACGTGAAACTGCGGATAAGTGTCAAGACAACAGGTTTAAATCAAACCTTTGACCAAAGCATATACGTCTTCGTGAATAGCCCGGGGAGAACGAAGCACTCCCTCTCTTGTACAGTCAATCTTATACCAACCGTACTTGGCGGCCAATCCGACGTAGGCGGCGTGACATTTGCGCAAAAATTCCCGATCTTTTTCATGAATATCTCCCGTCGTACCGCCCGTCTTACCGGTACGTTCGGACATCAATCTTTCCGTCACTTCTAAAGGCACGTCTAACAGTATGACAGCATCGGGTTCGGGCAAGCCCAACTTTTTAAACTCAAAATCCCATAGCCAGTCCAAGTAAGCATCCTGGTCAGCTTTCCCGGGTATTTTGATCATTTGGTATAGCATATTACTCGTCGTATACCGATCAGCCAAAACGATTCCGCCGGCCTTAAAAAACCGCTTCCATTTCAACTCATAAGAGGCAATACGATCAACGGCATAAAAGGCCGACGCCGCATAGGGATTAATCGTATCCGCATCAGTTCCGAAGTCGCCTCGCAAATACATTTTTACGAGTGCACTCGATTCGCTGTCATAATCGGGGTACGATACCGCTTTAACAGATTTCCCGTCGTCCGCCAGGTGCTGTCGCAGTAATTCGGTCTGTGTCGCCTTACCGCTTCCGTCGCCGCCTTCTATAATAATCAAATGTCCCTTCATGACTTCTCCTCTTCACTTTTCACCGTTTTAATAAAGGTCGCCGTTTTATCTTCACACCCGTGGGGTCCATATCCTTCAGCAATCTTTCTCTGAATATAACGTACACATTGAGCTGTTATCTCTTCCCCCGGTGCCAGAACGGGAATACCCGGAGGATAGAAATCACGGATTCCGCGGCAATCGAACCGATTGCTTCGTCCAATCGTTTGGCAACAGCCGGCATATGCCACGCGGCCCGCGGTACCAAACGCACTACCGGGTCCGGCAAGGGGACTTCCTTCATTTCGACTCTTTCGGTTTTTTCTCCACCTTCGGAAATATGCCGACAAGCTTTGATTAAGGCCTCCGCACTTTCATTATCATCGCCGGGAGTAATTAAGCATAAGACATGATGCCCTGACGTCAACTCGGCTTCTATCTTTTCACGACGCAATAACCGTTCCGCTTCAGCCCCTGTAAGGCCCAATCCGGAAAAGTCTATGGTAATTTTCGTTTCATCGAAATCCTGCACACCGTCATAGTCTAAAATTTCTTTTCCGAAAACGCGAATTCCCGCAAGAGTATTCAACTCTCGCCGAATACGTCGCGCTATTTTTAAAGCTTTTTCTTCATCATCATGTCCGTATAGTGCGGCCCGCCGTCTGGCACTGTCTAATGATGCTAAAAACCAATAGTGGGGGCTCGTGGACTGCAGCAAATGCATAGCCGCCGCCACTTTGTCTACATGCACAAAGCCCTTCCGACAATGAAGCATGGACGTTTGGGTCAAAGAACCGCCCAACTTATGAGTGCTCTGTGCCGCCATATCGGCGCCGCATGACAACGCCGTTGCCGGCAAGTCTTCGTGTAATCCGAAATGAGCTCCGTGTGCTTCATCAACAAGAACAAAGAGCTTGTGTCTATGGGCTGCCTCGCACACCGACTTCAAATCGATACAAAGGCCGTCATAAGTCGGATAGGTAATGACTATCCCCTTCGCCTTCGGATGAGTCTCCATCAAATCTTCAATTTCCCTTGTGTCGGGGCCGAGAGAAATTTCCTCTTGCAACGCAAACCGGCTCTTCATATATACAGGTACGGCACCGCTCAAAATAAGTGCATTCATAACACTTTTATGAGCTTCACGCGGAATAATCAATTCATCTCCGTCACCGCATACTGCTAAAATCATGGCCTCAATACAAGCTGTCGTTCCGTTAACGGAAAAAAAAGTCCGACCTGCCCCGTATAATTCAGCAGCCAAATCCATGGCTTCGCCTAAGGGCCCAACCGGATCAAATAGGTCATCCAAGGCATACATAAGCCCCAAATCCCGCCGCAAGGCTGCCCCGAAGAGCTTTTGTTCCTCTGCAGAACTTCCTTTCCCGCCTTTATGTCCGGGCGTATGGTAGGGATAAAAACTTTCTCTGCAATAAGCTTCCAATGCCTCTGTAAAGGGAGCTCGCCCCTGTTTTTTTCTATTCACGGGCCGCCTCCCGGGGAGCTGTCAAAAATTCTTTAAGAAGCTCTGTCGAAAACGCGGGTATCTTTTCCATTTGTCGCAAAGCGGTATGCAAAGATGCATGGATGGGGTATTGATTCAATTCATCGGGCCGGACCCACGCATAGTCCGTGTGTTCTGATGAAATCATAACCTCTTGCCGTGTCGCCGTAGCCGTATAAATCACACCGTTTAAAAACTGACCGTTTCGCTTGCGATACTGCCAGGTTCCGGCAAGTCCGTCAACATGAACGGACAGCCCCGTTTCTTCTTTTACCTCTCTATACAGGCCGTTCAGGAAATTTCACCGCGCCGTAATCCGCCGCCGGGAAATTCCCAATGGGATACGGTCTTCCCGTCATTTTTCCGCAACAATAAAAGTTTTGCTTCGAAAAAAATCATGGCCTTCACGCTGAGCCCCATGGCAACATCTCTGTCTTGCCCCATAATTACCTCCCCCGAGACAATCGTTAGTTTTAATTACATATTGTATCATATGTCTTTATCCATAGATAGGTCGAGCACGCCAGATGGAAGCGGACTTTACGTAAAACTGTCTATTTACATATCCCGCATATTCTTCATAATATACATAGACAGATAATAAAGGAGGCAGTTTCATGTCTACAAAAAGAGTCTTGGCAATTCATGATTTATGTTCCTTCGGCCGTTGTTCTCTAACGGCAGCAATCCCCGTTATATCAGCCTTGGGAAGTCAGGTTTGTCCCTTTCCGACAGCCTTGTTCAGCAATAATCTTACATACGGTACCTTTAAAAGCACCGATTTATCCGCGACCATGCCGGATATGATGGCAGCCTGGTCGAAATTAAATCTTACATATGACGCAGTCTACAGCGGTTTTCTGGCCGGACCGGATCAGGCAGAAACGGTTAAAGAGGCCGTGTTACAATTCGGTAAGGGCGGTTTGTCCATTATTGACCCGGCTATGGCCGACAACGGCAAATTGTACCCGGTCTTTGACGAGTCCATGATAAAGGCTATGAAATCGCTGATTACCGTAGCCGACTTAATCACTCCCAACTATACGGAAGCCGCCCTTCTCTCTGATACGGAAGTTGATTTCTCCGCTACACCTACAACCAAATCAGTCCTTGAAATGTGTAAAACGCTATCAGCTGACGGTCCGCAGCGAATCGTTATCACCAGTGTACCGTCACGAGACAGCATTAAAAATATCAGCTACGATGCTACCACAGCCACCTTCGATGAGGCAGTCACTTATAAGGTAGATTTCAGCACTTGCGGTACCGGCGATATCTTCACGTCCGCACTTACGGGGCTGTTATTGAAAAAAGATGATCTGCATGCTGCAACGGCAGCTGCCACACGCTTTCTTACAAAGGCCATTGAGTTCACAGCCGCCTCCGGAGCGGATCCGCGGGAAGGTGTCCAGGTTGAACCCTGCCTGGCGGATCTCATCGCCGAAAATCGGCCCTAAAAATCCTTTAGTCCATACATACAATACTCAAAAACGGCGAATCCCTTCGGATTCGCCGTTTTTATTAAAACTGCAGCATTGAGCTGAGAAAAATTCTTCGTTCGTTCATTTTGAGGATGTTCAAATACATCTTCAGGACGACCTTCTTCCTGAATAACTCCGTCGGCCATGAAAATAATACGATCTGCCACTTCTCTGGCAAAGGCCATTTCATGCGTTACAATAACCATGGTCATGTCTTCATCGGCTAATTGCTTTATAGTTCGCAACACCTCACCGGTCAGTTCCGGATCCAAGGCCGATGTCGGTTCATCAAACAACATAATGTCCGGTTTCATTGCCAAGGCTCTGGCAATAGCCACCCGCTGTTTCTGACCGCCCGATAAGCTGGAAGGGTAGACATCCCGCTTATCCCATAAGCCGACCTTTCGTAAAAGTTCTTCCGCCAGCGGTAAAATATCCGCATCCTTCATACCTTTTACAACTCGTGGCGCTTCCAGAATGTTATCAAGAACCGTCATGTGCGGAAAAAGGTTAAATGACTGAAAAACCATACCCATGCGACGGCAAATTTGACGTACCTTATCAGGAGATGAGTACACAGTCTTACTTGCCCCCTCAGGTTGTTCAGCCATCACTTCTCCTCCCACGCAAATATCACCTTTATCTATTTTTTCCAATTCGCACAAGCATCGCAAAAAGGTACTCTTGCCGCTTCCCGACGGGCCGATAATAGAAACCACTTCACCTGACTCCATGTGCAAGGATACATCTTTCAAAACTTCCAGGTTACCGAAGCTTTTACCTATATGATTCATCTCAATAAAACTCATATTATCGCCTCCTATCCTTCATATACATTGAAGCGTTTTTCAAGATACATAAAGAAACGGGTCAAAATAAAGGTAAATACCAGATAGAATACAGCCGCTACAATAAAGGCCGTCGTATCGAAGTCTCGCTGTACAATAGAGCGGGTAATGCGCAATACGTCATTCATAGCCAAGATGTAAACTAAGGACGTATCCTTCAGCAAGTTGATGGTTTCATTGGCTACCGGCGGTAGGACGCGCTTTAACACTTGAGGTAATACAATGCGACGCATGGTTTGCGCATATGTCATGCCCAGAACTTTAGCTCCTTCATATTGGCCTCGATCAATGGACTGAATGCCGCCTCGAAAAATTTCGGCAAAATATGCGGCATAGTTTAAAACAAAGGCGATAATAGCCGCAGGATAATCGGCCAAGCGTAACCCGGGAATCAGGAACGGAAGGCCGTAATAAATAAATAAGATCTGTAACATGAGCGGTGTACCGCGCATTAAGTAAATATAGCCTTCCAAAAGCTTACGCAAAACGGCTAAAGGACTTAGCCGCGCCATGGCCATAATAATCCCCAAAGGCAGGCTGAGAACAATGGTGATGACAAATATTTTTAATGTAACTTGAAGCCCGTCGGCAATAGCCGGAACGATTGTTGATAAATAATCCATAAGAACTCCCTCTGAAACAAAGTAAATGAGGAATCGTGCGATTCCTCATTATACTTGCCGCTTTTATAACTTCATCGAAATATCTTCACCGAACCACTTTTTGTGAAATTTTTAGCCGTCGTGCCGTCTTCACTCATTTGTTTGAGAACGCTGTTAAGTTTATCTCTGAGCAGAGTATCTTCTTGACGCATACCGACGCCGAATTCTTCTTCACCCATGTTTTTATCGATGACCTTGAATACGCCCTGTTTCTTCTGCATGTAGTATCTGCCTACGGAGCTGTCAACCAATACCGCATCGACACGTCCCAATTCAAGATCCATCAAAGCCGCTACATTATCTCCGTACAGTTTAACATTCCCTAAGGACGCTTTAAAATCGGCCGCTTTATTAAGGCAATCAATCGAGCTGCTGCCGTCTTGTGTTGCCAAGGTCTTTCCGGCTAAACCGGCACGGTCCGTAACGGGTGAGTCACTACGAACCACGATAATCTGACCGTTTTTCATATACGCATCGGAAAAAGCGATTTCCTTTTTTCTATCTTCCGTAATACTCAAACCGTTCCAGAGCATATCTACTTGCTTGCTCTTCAAGGCAGCTTCCTTACTGTCCCAATCGATAGGTTTAAATTCTACTTCAATACCGAGACGTTTTGCGGCTTCTTTAGCCAAATCAATATCGGACCCGACGAGATTACCGCTTTCATCCCTGAATCCCATGGGCGGGAAATTATCATCCAAGCCGATAATAACCTTATCAGGTAACTTTTGTTCCGACTTGGCCGAGTCAGAACCGCACCCGGTTGCAAGCATAGCTGTCATTGTCATAATTGTCGCGGCCAATATCCATTTTTTCATATTCATTGTTATTCCTCCCTAATTACCGTTTATTGTCTCCTCAGACCGCGTTTCCGGATACCCGCCGTCTTTCGATGTCTTTATTATACTTTAGCGCGTTAAATTAGTAAAGTATTTTTTCGAAAATTTTTCGTTTTTTTTATTTTCCCGCATTTCAGGTGTCTTCAGGCTCTTCTTGAGCCGCACGAATCCTCGCCAGTATCTCTTTTTTATTCTTTGCTGACAAATACCTGAGCCGCACAGGCTGCACAACAAGACCGCCTATCTCGGCACTGCCTAATTCAAAAGTTACCCAATTAGACGGTATATCGAAAATAGCTTTATACGGTATAAACACGAGATGCTCAGCCCCAAAAAGAATCTCGCTCATAAACTCATAAAAAGTTCGATAATGGCTGCGTACAACCAGTCCTTTCTCCGTTACATAACATACCGTATCGCCTTGCCGATACATCCGCACAAGACAAAACACCAGCCCGAGGAACGGATAAATGCGAAAAGCGGCTTGAGTTTCTACCATAAAGGAGTGAAAACAATACATACCCGCCAGGGCAAACACAGCCCGTAAGAGAAAAGATATTTTTCGACTATTTTCATACATTTTTTCAACTTTGCCGCAAGCAAAGCGCTGTTGTAATTCTTTTGCCTTCATCTTCACCCCTCCTTATGGCCCTTATTGTACACTACACACTGATGCCCCTCAACTAAGGCAACCTTTATACCTGATGCTCATACTTGGCAAGATTCTCGCCGATAGTATATGATAAGTATATATACAAAGATACGATTTGCTTTATATTTACTATACTCACCTTAACATAACGGGATTGGCCTTGTTATGCAAATACTGCAAACGAAGAACAACCACCGCTGAACCATGATTACTTTCTATAGGAGCTAGGATGAAGAAGAATGCCGCACCTGCGTTAAAAGAACAAGTATATAAAACTGTTAAAAATCGGCTTCTCGACCAAACTTACAAAGATGGCCAAGTATTAACGGAAAGGGCTTTGGCTGAAGAGTTATGTGTCAGTCGCACACCTGTTCGCGAAGCTATGAGACAGCTTCAAAAAGAGGGCTGGCTTCGTTATATCCCTCGCAAAGGAATTGTCGTCCGTCGTCTTGACGAAAAGAACTTGACCCACATCTTTCAAATTCGCACGGCGCTGGAAGTCTTAGCCGTCCAATTAGCCAGTACGTCAATTACCAAGGATCAGCTGGAACTATTACGGCTTCTCGTAGAACAGCAGAAAAAGTTAATCCATCACAAAGATCCGGCATATAAGGAGTTTATTTTCAGTGACACGGAATTCCATAATATCATTATTGCCTCTACGGGAAACACATTACTTCGTGTCCTCGTAGAAGAAATTCGAGATAAAATTCGTCGTACGGGTATTAATTCTCTATACAGCCACGCTAACCGGGTGCAAGAGGCTGCCGATGAACATGCGGCAATTTTAGATGCCTTAAGTGACGGCAATACGCAAGAAGCCGTACGCATGATGGAAGAGCATCTGCGTATTTGCTACACGTCCGCCTCGTCTTACATTGCGACGGAAGCGGGAGATGATTCCCTATGACCGCTCAGGATGTAAAAACCTTTTGCAGGACTTTAGGACTCACTGCCGTAGGCATTGCAAGTGCTTCATTACCGATACCGCCCACGCAAGGAGACATCTGTCCTTTAGCCTCCGGACGCGGTGTCGAGCGCTATGCTCCCCGCCGGTTATTACCTCTATGTCGGTCTATCATTGTTGTCCTCTTCCCGTATTTTTGCGGCTATCCGAATAACAGTAATTTATCCTTGTACACTCACAGCTATGATTATCATACAATTATACACTCTTACTTAAACCGTATAGGACAGTTTACGGAAAAGGCCTTTCCCGGCTCGTCTTATTATTCGGTAGTAGATACATCACCGTTGTCCGACCGTCATTTGGCCGTCACTGCCGGCCTCGGTTTTATCGGCGACAACGGTTGTCTGATACATGAGACCTACGGTTCTTACTGCTTTATCGGCGCCGTTTTAACAACGGCCGTTTTAGAGGTTGATGAGCCGACAAAAAAAGAGTGTCTCCACTGCGGCAATTGCGAAAAAATCTGCCCGGGCAAATGTTTTTCAGGATCAGCTTATAATTTTGCCACATGCAAATCTTACTTAACTCAAAAAAAAGGCGACCTTACAGTCCAAGAACAAAAAATTATCGCTAAAACACCGTATATTTTCGGTTGCGACGAGTGTCAGCGAGTCTGTCCTCACAACAAGAATATTCCCGTAACCCCCCTTGCTGACTTTCGTACGGATCTCTTATCTTATGTAGATGCCCGCGCCTTCAAAAATCTCACAAACCGCCAATTCAAAGAAACCTATGGAAAGCGAGGCTTTTCTTGGCGCGGAAAAGCCATACTTATTCGAAACTTTACTTATATAGAACAAGAAAACACGCCCGAATCAAAAAAATAATTCGGGCGTGTTTTTATTGCGGCACTTCGCTATGTCGAGTATCCAAGTTCATAAATAATGTATACTCACCTTTAAAGTACAATCTGACTGTACCGGTAGGGCCGTTTCGATGCTTAGCCACAATAACTTCCGTAATATGTTGGTCTTCCGTCTCTTTATTATAGTAATCTTCCCTGTACAGGAAAGAAACGATATCCGCATCCTGTTCCAAAGCACCCGATTCTCGCAAATCACTGAGCATAGGTCGCTTATCCTGTCTGCTTTCAACACTACGGCTGAGCTGTGACAAAGCAATAAGCGGCACCTTCAGCTCTCTTGCCAATGCTTTCAGGTTTCGGGATATGTCGGAAATTTCCTGTTGCCGACTTTCGGCATTTTTCCCTTGCATAAGTTGTAAGTAGTCAACAATAATCAGGTCCAAGCCATGTTCCGCCTTAAGGCGTCTGGCTTTGGATCTCATTTCGGCGACGGATATCCCCGGCGTATCGTCTATATAAATAGGTGCATCATATAATTTACTGCAAGCTTCTGTCAGTTTCGTCCACTCTTCATCCGTATTCAACTGCCCGGTCCTCAGCTTTTGTGAGTCTACATGGGAAATTTGACACAAAAGTCTATGAACCAGCTGTTCTTGAGACATTTCCAACGAAAAAAAAGCAACGGTCTTCTTTTGACGAACACCTACATTTTGTGCAATATTCAGGGTGAACGCTGTTTTACCCATACTGGGGCGAGCTGCCACCAACACAAGGTCCGACGGTTGCAAACCTGAAGTCAGCATATCTACATCTTTAAATCCTGTCGGTAGACCCGTAAGCCCTTCCTTGTTTTCATACATTTTCGTAATATGGTCCAAGGCTGTACCTACAACCTCTCCCACAGAGGCAAAATTGCCGTGTTTACGACTATCACCCAGACGTAAGATCTGTTGTTCCGCCATATCCAAAATATCTTCTGTCGATTTTTCGCCGTTATAAGCATCGGCTGCCACGTCCGTACAGGTTCGAATAAGCTTTCTGCCCAATGCCTTTTCAGCCACAATACCGACATGATATTCAATATTGGCCGCTGTAGCCACCAGATTCGGTAAAGATAAAATATACTGTATACCGCCTGCTTCTTCAAGCTTTTTCATGCGTCGCAACTCTTCATCGAGAGTAATAACGTCAACTTCTTTATTGGCACGATTAAGGTTTACCATGGCTTCAAAAATAAGCCTATGTGTATCCCTATAAAAATCTTCAGCATCCAATTTTTCCGTTGCCGCAATGACGGCACTGCGGTCAATCAACATGGCTCCTAAAACGGCCTGTTCCGCTTCCACATTTTGCGGGGGTATGCGCTGTTCCATATAACTCTCCTATTCGACAAAGAGGAGACTCATGACCTCCTGAATTGTCGTAACGGCATGAATATTTAGATTTAAGTGATGTTTCGTAATTTCATCCTTGTTTTCGGCAGGAATAATCATGTCTTTCATTCCGGCTCGAGATGCCCCGTAAGCTTTTTCGAAAATACCGCCTACAGCACGAACCTGTCCGCTCACGGATATTTCACCCGTAACAGCCGCGTCTTGACGCACCTTTCCCTGTAAGTGCGGAAATGAGAGCAACCGTAACGGCCGTCCCCGCCGACGGGCCGTCAATTTGGCCGCCGCCGACAAAGTTGACATTTATGTCGAAGTCGGAGATTTCCTTTCCCGTTACGGCCCTAACGACAGCCGCCGCATTAAATAGCGAGTCCTTTGCCATAGAGCCGGCCGTATCGTTAAAACGAAAATACCCTTTCCCCGCTTCACGGGCCGGAAATGCCACCGCCTCGATTTCTATGACCGAACCTAAATACCCGGAAACACCGAGGCCGAAGACCTTTCCCGCTACCGGAAGGGATGACGCTTTTTCCGCTGCATACGGGATAAAGTGACCGATTCTTACCACATGCTTGGCGTCTTCAAGGGTAATAACCGTATTTTCTCCCGATCCCTGCTTATAAACGGCATACCCGTACATATCGGCCAAAAGATTAATCGCCTTACGCCCTTCGACTGTAAATTCAGAAATATATTCAGCCACACCGTCTTCCAAAGATACTGATAAATCATGAGCCGCGTTGCGAACAATAGCCTGAATATCCGTTCCGTTCAAAGGCTCAAAGTACACTTCCGCACAGCGAGAGCGAATGGCAGGATTGATTTCCTGAGGACTGCGAGTCGTCGCTCCGATTAAAATAAAGTCTGCCGGAGCTCCCTCCGCAAAAAGTTTGCGAATATAAGCCGGTACTGCCGGGTCCGATGCATCATAGTAAGCCGAATCGAACTTTACGCGCTTATCTTCCAATACCTTCAACAACTTATTCAATAAGAGCGGATCCATTTCACCTATTTCATCGATAAATAAAATACCGCCGTGGGCATCCGTTACCAACCCCGGTTTGGGTTCAGGTATGCCCGTATCAGCCAAATCTCGACGTGCCCCCTGGTAAATAGATCATGAACGGAGCCGATAAGGGGATTCGTCATATCGCGGGCATCCCATCTCAAGGTTGTTCCGTCCGTTTCAACGAAGGGTGCGTCAACCGAAAACGGAGTATACGGAAGTTTCTTCGCCTCTTCCAAAATAATGCGGGCAGCCGTGGTCTTACCGACTCCGGGCGGCCCGTATAAGAGAATATGTTGAGGATACACGGAAGCCACCTTACTGCACATGGCTTCGACAGCTCGTTCCTGGCCGACAATACGCTCCATTTTCTGAGGACGTACCTTTTCCATGACCGATGCGGCCAGTTTTACCTTATCCAAAGATTCCAACCGTTCCAGCTTTTCCTTCGTCTGCGGGGTCTCCACATCATGCAACTCTTCTTGTATAAGCTGCATCTTAATTTCCTGAACATATTCCTGCTGCTTTTCATCCATCCGTCTGGAAATCTTCTTTTCAAGACGCTCTTCTACAGCCTGACGAGCCAGCATTTCAGCCAATACATTTTCCAAATCGTTCAAAACGTCTACGACCTCATCATCTGTAGGTACTTTGTCATAAGATGAATCTTCATATATAAGACGTTGCAACCCTGTCAGCCGTTCGCGCGGATCTTCAGAGTGGATATAGGCCAATGCCGAATATTTCCCGGCACGAAGCACCATTTTTTCCGGCCCCATAAGTCCCGTAAAAGCACCATACAGTACATTTACCTGACGTCGAAGTTCGTCTTCCGCCGTCGGTTCCAAATATTTGTGGCGCTGCAACAGTTTATCCAATAATTCTTTCATGTAATTATCCTTCGACAATATGTACCTTAATGACCGAAGTAATGGTCGGATGTACCCGGATTGTCACTTCAAACGTCCCCAGAGCTTTAATGGGTTCCTTGATTTCTACTTTTCGCTTATCCAGATCAAGGTCATATTGTTTTTTCGCCGCATCACTGATATCCTTCCCCGTTACGGCGCCGAAAACTTTACCTCCTTCACCGATACGCACGGGAATCGTCAGTTCCACTTTCTTCAACTCACTGGCCAAAACCAGCGCTTCATCCGATGCTACTTGTGCCTTATGGTCGGCCGCCGCCTTTTTCTGTTTTGCATCATTCAGATTTTCCGATGTACCGGGAACAGCCAATTTGCGAGCCAGTAAATAATTCCGGCCGTATCCGTCTGAAACTTCGACGATTTCACCTTTTTTACCGAGCTTTTTTACATCTTGCAATAAAATAACCTTCATATTATTCAGACTCCTTTTCTTCCGGAATTTCTTCCAGCGCCTTCCGAACGACTTCTTGTGCCTCTTCAATCGTAAGACCCTTCAACTGAGCACCGGCTACATTGCTGTGACCGCCGCCTCCCAAGACTTCCATAACACGTTGAACGTTAACTTCGCCCTTTGAACGGGCGGAAATACCGACAGTTTTTCGGCCAGTTCGTAAAAAGTAAAGCTGGCTCTTACATTATTAAGATTGATCAACATATCGGCTAATTGAGCCGCCAACATAGTCGCATTTTCTTTTAAATCACCGCAATCAAGCATAGCCACGCCATCTTCAATGGTTGCCTTTGCCAAGAGGCTTGATTTGAGCCGTACAGTAGCAAAATCGGAGCTGAAAATACTGCGCACAATTTCGGGGTCTGCCCCGCATCGACGTAAGTATGCGGCCGCATCAAAGGTTCGAACCCCGGTCTGGACGGCAAAATTTTTCGTATCCACAACAATTCCCGCATACAGAGCCGTTGCCTCCAAACTGGTCAGCTCCACTTCGTCTTGATAATACTGAATCAATTCCGTGACAAGTTCACTCGTCGATGAGCTGGATGTTTCCATATACGTCAATAACGGATGTTTAATAAAGTCTGCACACCGACGATGGTGATCAATGACGACCCGATTCGGCGTAATATCAAGTAATTTACTGCCTGCCGCCATATCTCCGCGATGTGTATCAACAATGAAAAGAAGAGACTTATCCGTACACAAATGCGCCGCTTCATCCGCTGTAATGAACAGTGAGTACAGCTCGTCTGCCTTCAGTTGATCCAAAAGCGGGTGCACCGCATCCAATTGTTCACTGAGAATAATGTATACAGGTCGGCCGGATAAACGTGCCATATGAGCTACGCCGATAGCCGCACCTAGGCAATCATAATCTTCCCGCACATGTCCTGTAATAAATACGGAATCACAGCCGTATACCAATTCTCTCATAGCCTGTGCCACAACACGTGCACGAACGCGCGTCGCTTTTTCTACGGACTGACTCTTACCGCCGTAAAAATGAGGTGTCCCGTCTTTTTCATAAACGACGACCTGATCGCCGCCTCGGCCGAGTGCCAAATCAAGTCCGGCTTTGGCCTTTTCAGCCAAAACATCAAAATTCGTATCGCCTTCATTCAGCAACTCTTCTTGAATAGCCGCAACCCCCATGCTGAGCGTAACGGGAATACGATTTGCCGTATGAATCCGACGAATTTTATCAAGAAAAGAGAAATTGGTTTCCGTCAATACATTTAAGGCTGACCGACTGAGGCAGGCAAAGTATTTACCGTTAGTATACGAATGTATATAACACCCCAGCTCCGTCAACTCACTGACAATACAGTTGTTGACGTTAGTCCACAACGTTGCCTGTTGTACTGCCGACATGCCCTTTGCAACTTCTTCCATATTGTCGATTTCAATGCTTGCAAATACGGGAATGGACTTCATGAAGAGAGTCTTCTGATGTTCCGTTTCCGTCACATCATCAAAATACAAAATCAGATACCCGTTTCCATCGCTGATTTCATCAGACAAACCCTTATATACAACCCGATATTGGCGGTCATTGATAGTTTCATAAAAATATCCGGTCTTCCCCCAAATCCGATCAACATTCAGATTTTCCATAGCCTTGTCAATCCGTTCATTTTCCTGAACGGAAGCCCCGACCCAATCGAGAAGGACACTGTTTGCCCAACACAAAGCTGAATCTTTGTCGACAATCGCAATGCCTATGGGCAAATTTTGAACGGCATACGTCGTCGCCTGATCGACACTTTGCGAAATAGCGTCAAATATCGCGTAATTTCGCGGTTCCGTTCTGTATCACTTTTATGTGTCAAAACAGAAACGCCGGCAATCAAAATACATGCCAAAGCGGCAATAACCCAGTTATATACGGCAATCAACGCCAACAGAATCAGTATCACCGTTAAATAAACAAATTCGGCTTTACCGGAAAACAATTTCTTAAGCATAGGATCTCCTACAATCAGTTAATGCGATATTTACGACGGAAATGAAACAGGGCATCCGCCAAACCGAGTAAAAACGTCAAGTACTGCACGGGAACGGGAATGAAAATATAAACAAGAATAACCAAGGTCCGTGTCCATACAGTAACATGAAAACGTCGTTCCAAAAAGAAAAAAATGACAGCCAAACCGTTGACGGACAAAAGGAAAAAAGTAAAGTTATCCAAGTTGATCCCGCCTGCATTCAGCCAGAATATATGTCGTGTCGTCCCCCAGTACTGCATAACCTGAGCCAACACATATAAGTATAACACAGGCCTACCGATTTCCCAATAACGCAGCGGCAGGACCGTGCTTGTATCCAAACCGCCCTTAGCCATAATCAGTCGACTCAATTGAGCTTGTACATATACAAAGATCAGAGATAGCGTGATTAAGGCCGAAGGAATCATATACGGCATAATTTCCGTTAAAACCTTACCGTTCGCCCGTGCATTTATTAAATCTACTTGTGATACCCCGGCCGCAGCCGCATTATGTAAGGCCTGTTCAAAAATCGTCGTCATAGCCTGTCCGGCAACCACAAAAATATTAATATCAAAGGCTACGTAGAGACCCGTAAAAAAGGCCGAAAACAAGACGGAACTGAAAACGCCGCTAATGATAATCAGACGTTTTAATGACCATGCGTTTTTAAAAAAGAGTCCCGTTAACATGCCGAAGGGGGCACAGAAGGCCAAGAGCATCAAAGCTACCCCGGGCGTCGACAAAATACCGGCCAATACCGTCATAACAGCAATGACCGCTAAACACCTTCTCAGTCCATATGCATTATATGCGATACCAAGGGGCAACGGGAAAAGCATGCAGGCAACGGGGAATGTAGCGGGAACCACAAGCGATAAATCTGCCAGAAGCACCAACAGAATTATAATTTTGGCAAGAACGGAAAGATTGCGTAACTTCTCCATAGGTGTCCCTCCTTTGCTTTTATAATAATTCAACAGCGGAGGCAAAATACGACCTCCGCTGTTATTATATCATCTTATTTAAACTTCCATAATAATCGGTAAAATCATGGGACGGCGTCTAGTTTTTTCAAACAAATACCGACTTAACGTGTCCCGTACTTGCGACTTAATGACAGACCACTCACGAATATTTTCATCTTCACACCGTTCCAAAACGGCTGCCACCTTATCGTGAGCCTCATTCATTAATTCTTCCGAGTCTCGCACATAGACGAATCCTCGCGAAACGATATCGGGACCGGCCAAGGCATGACTGGAACCTTTAGCTAACGTCATTACGACAATAACCATACCCTCCATAGCCAACTGCTGGCGATCGCGAATGACAATATTGCCCACATCTCCGACACCTAACCCGTCAACAAAGACACGGCCCGCGTTAACGCGACCTCCCTTTTGTCCGGAACGACTGGTAAACTCGAATATCTGCCCGTTGTCGCCGAGCAGAACATGGTCCTTCTCGACACCCATTTCCACTGCCAATTCGCCGTGTTTTTTAAGCATTCTATACTCACCGTGAACCGGCAGAAAATACTTCGGCTTAATAAGACCGAGCATAATTTTAAGTTCTTCCTGGCTGCCGTGTCCGGATACGTGGATACGTTTATTACTGCCGAAAACAACCCTCGCTCCTAAGCGCATCAGGTTATCAATCGTTCGACCTACACCCGTTTCATTCCCGGGAATAGGAGTTGCCGAAATAATAACCGTATCGCCGGGCATAATACTGACACTGCGATGATTATTCGATGCCATTCTGGACAAGCCGGCCATCGGTTCCCCTTGGCTTCCCGTTGTCAAAATAAGTACCTGATCAGCCGTATACCGATTCAGTTCATCGGCTTCTATTAGAACACCTTCCGGCACGTCCAAGTATCCCAATTCCTGAGAGATCGCCACATTATTTACCATACTACGCCCCAAGACAAGGACCTTGCGCTTATACAAAACAGCCGTATTGATAGCTTGCTGAATGCGGGAAATATTGGATGCAAAGGTTGCCAATATAATTCGGCCTTCAGCATCCTTAAACTCTTTGCGGAAGGCTTCTCCTACCGTTCTTTCCGACTCCGTATAGCCCGGTCGCAATGCATTCGTACTGTCCGACATGAGAAGTAATACTCCTCGACGCCCCAATTCGGCGAACTTGTGCATATCCATCAATAATCCGTCAACAGGTGTCAAGTCGATTTTAAAGTCACCTGTATGTACGATCGTTCCTACAGGGGTCTTGAAATACAAGGCACTCGCATCGGGAATGGAATGATTGGTATGAATAAAGCCGACCTTCATACAGCCGATCTGCACCTCGTCACCGTGGCGCACTTCATTTAACGTATAATTTCCTATATGATTTTCTTTCAGTTTTCCTTCTACAAGACCGCAAACCAACTTGGTCGCGTACACAGGTACATTCACTTCATTCAGCAAGTATGCCAACCCGCCTATATGATCTTCGTGACCGTGTGTAATGACGACGGCACGTACCTTGTCTTTATTCTCAATAAGATAACTCATATCGGGAATAACCAAGTCGATGCCGAACATATCATCGTCAGGAAAGGCTAACCCGGCGTCCAGAACAATGATGTCATCACCATAACAAATGGCCGTCATGTTCTTACCGATTTCCCCGAGACCACCCAAGGGGATAACCATAAGCTTTTCCTTCTTAGCCAAAATTCTTACCTCCTATTCAGTTTTAAACTAAACGTTCTTTATTTGAATGCCTTTGGTAGGCTTTATCAAGTCACGTCCGTTTACATTTCTTAATATTTTCCGCTTTTTTCCTCTTTCTGTCAATATATTTAAATCTTTTGCCATAAAAAAGACAGATTCGGCATAAATCCGAATCCGTCTTTTCATCACTTTTTCCTTCGGCAACCTATTATATACCTTTATCTTGTAGAAGGTTCGCACTGCCCCATCTTTATTGCATCCTTAAAGCGGTCAGCGGCACTTTTCTTTACATAGTCGGGAACCTGTAAATCTACATTATCCGGCAAGGGTGCATAATCTACGGTCAAGATTACGGAGCTGTAATCCGTCACCTGATCCGCAATGAGGCGTTCTGCCGGGGTCAGCGCATCGACAGACATAACCCCGTATTTCATCAAGCTACGCAACTGCCCCGTCAAGGGCACTTCGGCATGTCTGATTTTATTCGAGCTCTTATCAATGTATGTCGTAATATCGATGGGTCCGCTTTCTTTTAAAGCCTGTAATACTCCTGTAATCGTTTTTAATTCTTGCGAATTATACGCCTTAGCCGTCGGCACGGAGTTCAATCGCACCAAAATAGCATCTATATTCAGTTTGGAGGGATCGACCGTCAGGACATACGTGTCGGCACCTGTCTTTCTCACACCTTGGAAATAAGTCGTGTCGATTTTCGGGGTTGCTGTCATCTTATTTTCTATGGGTACGGAATCATTTAATTTTACCGAATCCCGTATCCATTCGCCCTCATTTTCACGATGATAGACATCTATAGCATCGCCTTCCTGTCGGGCATATACATCCGCACGCATCGCTACCGGTTGCACACCTTGCGATTGTACATCCGTATGTCCTTTTACGGCAAAAGGACGGGTCTGTATACTAAGAGTCTGATTTGCCCTGGCATTCATCAGAAACGGAATGGTCGTATCCAGGTGCAGTGTATACATGCCCTCAGGATGGGCTGCCATATTGGTCAGGGCCGATACATATTCCTCTTGCGGTGTCTGGGCCGCAGCAACACCGGCTACAGCACAGACAACAAGAGCCCCTGCGCAAATTCGTTTAACAGATCGTACAATATTCATAATCGTCTCCTTTTATTCCATACCCGCTTTTTTATATAAGCCGTAAAAATGATGAATGGGACCATGCCCCTTACCAATCGGTTGCGCATGTGCAATGCCCTCAAAAACAAAGCGTTTAGCCTCTCTCACCGCGTCAATTAAAGACAGGCCGTTGGCCAAATCGGCTGCAATAGCACTGGACAGTGAGCACCCCGTTCCATGCGTACTCGTGCTGTCAAGATGTTCGCCCTTAAAGTAAGTGAACTCCTGATGGGCATACAAAATATCCGTTGCGTCACCGACACGATGACCGCCCTTAACCAATACGGCTTGAGGCCCGAGCGCGGCAATACGCCTTGCGCTTTCTTCCATATCGGTAAAAGATTCTATTTTCATGCCGGCCAATACTTCCGCTTCGGGAATATTGGGCGTCACTATAGAAGCTTTAGGTAACAATACTGTTTAATGTTTCTTCCGCTTCAGTGGCCAACAGACGATGTCCGCTGGTTGCAACCATGACCGGATCGATAACCGTTACCGGCGGTTTGTACTGATCCAATTTGCTCGCAATAATACGAATAGTCTCAGGCACACTGACCATACCGATTTTCACGGCATCCACAGAAATATCTTCAAATACGGCATCTATTTGCGAAGCAATTAATTCAGGCGTTACGTCCATATAATCACGGACACCGCAAGTATTCTGCGAAACAACGGCCGTAATGACATTCATGGCATAGCACCCGTGTGCTCCGAATGTCTTGCTGTCCGCTGCAGCCCCCGCACCGCCGGACGGATCCGTGCCGGCAATAGACAAAACATGTTTCATCATAAACCTCACCCTCTCATTTTAATTATCCAGGTAATGCAGAGGGATTCAAATAGGCCAGTATTTTTCCCTGCCCTACAGCCCCCTCATCAAGGTCGCAATCTATCAATGCGGCTGCCGCTCGGGAAAACTCGAGAGATGTCCCTGTCCACAGTCGTAACCACGCCTCTAAATACGGCGTATGTCCCACCAAGATTACCGTAGAGTTTCTGTTATTAATCAGTATATAGCGATACAGGGATCCCAAATCGCCGTTTTCCAGATACACGGACGGCACGGCTCTATCTATACCGAAAGCAGAGCAGACGATATCAGCCGTCTCCGCTGTTCTTACCGTCGGACTGCAATAGACAACAGTTTGACCGGTACGAACATATGTCGCCATAGTCCCTGCCGTCTTAGATACATCGGCTAATCCCCGTGGAGATAATTGACGTTTAGCATCTTCCCCGTCTGTCAGAGGCGCTCTGCCGTGCCTCATTAGCCAAATATACACCGAGTTCTCCTTTCTCGTCTATTCGGAAACATGTTCCAGCCCTACTTCCAGTAGGGTGTAGACATGACGATCAGCCAAGGAGTAGTATACCTCCTTGCCGGCTCGTCTGAACTGTACCAACCGGGCATTTCTTAAAATGCGTAATTGATGTGACACTGCTGATTGCCCCATATCGATTTTACGCGAAATATCATATACACATACTTCGTTATGTAAAAGCACATGTAAAATGCGCAAACGCGTCGGATCGCCTAACACTTTATAAATATCCGCTAACGGCTGTATATACCGTTCTTCCAATACAGGTCCGTCTCCTTGCGTTACGTCAGATGCCTCTGTCGGCAAGGTTACCTTGTCATTATCGCTCATCCCGTACGCCTTCCTTCTTTATAAGATTTTCCGAATGCTTACTGTCTTTTATTATATCATAATGAAGTAGACTCAAGTTCCGGCAGTCAATACGTCATACGCATAGCGTACAAAATACGCCAATTCCCAAACAGTACGGCTTTCCGCCGTAACATTTCGGGCTCCTATGGCACAAATCAGCGGCTTTTTCCTTCCGTAAATAATGCCGCAATCATGAAAAAGGCCCTCTAATTGCCCCGTCTTATGGGCAACCGTTAAATTATGCGGCAGTTGGGCCGGCAATAAACAATTATCTTCCTGGGCAGCTAGTATTTCGATCATGGCCCGATCCTCTGTGGGGCCTACACACCGCCCCTGTGCCAACAAAGATAGAAGTTCCGATGTTTCCCTCATTGTCGTCGTATTCTCTTCTCCGCGCCGAGTCGCTTCAAAGTCCATCATGTGGCGACGTAATTTTGTCTTCACAAGTCCGAAAGACCGAACGGTTTCATTAATTCGTTCAACTCCCAAACTACGAATCAACATATTCGTACATGTATTGTCACTTTCCGTAATCATGTGAAATCAATTCATATATCGGCACTGAGTCGTCTCTTCTCTTGATATAAAAGGAACCGCCTTCTACGACATCATTTACCGTCAAGCATTCTGAGAAATCAAGGGTTCCTTCTTTCTTTCGACGAAAAGCCTCTATCATGACGGCAATTTTTATTAAACTGGCTGCCGGCATAAGAACGTCTTCTTTCCCACCGCACCCCGCTTCACCTACCGGTGCAAAATACCAAGACAACTCCAAGCCCGCCTCTACATTATTTTTTATATACTCTTCAAGAGTTTTCTTTTGTTCTTCTGTATAAGCACTCATGTCGGTTACGTATTCTCCCCTTGAGGCCGACACTCGCTACAATAGCCGAAGAGTTCAAGATTATGGCCCCGAATATCAAACCCCGTTTCGGCTGCAACCCGACATTCAAAATCACCCAGAGGACAATGTGAGATATCGATCCTCTTATGGCACTTCATACAAATAAGATGATGCATATGCTCCGCAGTTTTTAAAGAAAAGCCGTAACTTCTCGAGTCGGAAAAAAAGGTTTTAGTCACCAGTCTCTTTTCAGCAAACAACTCGAGAACCCGATATACTGTCGAGAAGTTTACCCCGTCTCCCTTTTGAACCAATGCACGATAGATTTCTTCTGCCGTAAGAGCACAATCTTTCTCTCCCAAAACGGAAAGCACCGCGTTTCTCGGCTTTGTACTCTTCATTCTGTGGCTATGAAGCAACCGCTTATAGTCCTGACCGTCAATCATCAGCCCCGACCTCCTTCATCTCGTTTCTTTGCAATCATTCGACCTTGTCTCCACGCCATTACGGCAAGTAAAACCAATACGGATATAACGGCCGTCAAACCGCCCGGTGCCGTGCCGACTTCATAAGAAAGTCCCAGACCTACAATAACATCGAACAAGCTGAAAACAACAGCCCAAAGAAGTGTCTTCTTAAATCCCTGCTGCAACTGTAATGCCGTTGCTACAGGCAATGCAATTAAAGAACTGATAACCAAAATACCTACAATTCGAATAGATACGGATACGGTTGCCGCAACGAGCACTGAAAAGACATAATTAATCAGTCGTGTTTTTACACCGGCAATCTTAGCCGCATCTTCATCAAAGGTAAGCATGACTAATTGCGGAAAGAGAAGCCAAACAGTCAGAAACGTTACGACACTTAGGATGACAACGGATATGACATCTTCATTCGTAACCGTAAGAATACTGCCGAATAAAAAACCCTCAACATTAGCTCGTACAGCGCCCGAGCTGATAATCGTAATAGCTATTCCGACGGAAAAAGTCAATATAATGACCAGAATCAACTCGGAATAACGACTAAAGCGACGTCTCAATCCTTCAATAAGGAGTCCGAAACAGGAAGTAATGACAAAGCACTCATAATCGGATTGGCATGCAAGGCCAAGCCCACGGCTACGCCGGCTAAAGACGCATGCGATAATGCGTCGCCAATCATGGAGTATCGACGCAACACAAGAAATATTCCGATAAGCGGACACACCAACGAAATAAGAACGGCGACGACAGCGGCATTTTGCATAAATGCATACTCAAACATAAGACTCACTCCCCGTATTGGCAGAAACATATTCCTTTACATAATCGCAAGGAGAACATAAATGCCCCATTCCGTCAGTAATATGAAACATGTATTTGGAATTTCGTTCTGCGGCTCGCAAATTGTGCTCTACCGTTATAATGGTCATACCTTCCTGATTCAATCGATGCAGCAAGTCGTACATTTCCGTTTGACTACGCACGTCAATACCTACTGACGGTTCGTCTAAGATCAACAAATCCGGTTGTGCCATAAGAGCCCTGGCAATAAATACTTTTTGGCACTGACCCCCTGACAAATTTCCTATTAATCGGTTCGTATACTTCTCCATCCCTACTTGATGCAAGTATTTCTGAGCGAGGCTCGCATCTTTCAGCTTCAGAATTTTCCGGTAATAATGCATAACCTCACCCACTGTAATGGGAAACTGAGAGTTTAATGCCTCAAACCGTTGCGGCACATACGAAATGCGCGAAAACGAATTCTCTACGGTGCCGCTCGTCGGTTCCACTAAAGCAAGTAAAATTTTCATAAGTGTACTTTTACCGGATCCGTTTTCACCGACAACGGAAATATAATCGCCGTCGTGAACTTGAAGATTAATATCCTTCAGCACGTACGGCGATCCGATATCATATGCAAAATAAATATGTTTTAATTCAAGCATGTGTATCTCCCCCTCTTACATATGAACAATTATATAGTTGCGCAATTGCAAATGCAAGCGATTTGCATATTTCTCAGGAAAGCACATCTATGAGTAAGAATATATTTAAATCGTGACAATAAGAGCAATTAGACTCAAACCAGTCCGCTGTAACTTCGTGTTGGCGTAGACTCCCATAACCTTAGGTGACGACGTCAAATAAATCTGTGTAAAGACAGTCAGAGGTAATTGGACGGAGAGAACAATTTGAGAATATACCAATCCTTTAAAAGGATCGGTTATGAAGCAAATAACGACCACAGCCAAAACATACGTAAGGGCTACACCGTGCCACGAATGATAATCCTTAATATTATACACTTCCCCGAAGATTCCCGCGCAGATTGTACCGCCGGCCATGCCGGCCGTCATAGTAGACGCAATTCCGGCAAAAAAAGCGCTACGGCAAACAATAGTGCCGCTCCCTTCCCCAACATGGGCTCCAACATAATCTGTGCCTGTGCAATTTCCGTAACATCCGAACGGGTCGAAAAAAACAGTGCCGCCGGAATAACAGGCATACCAGTCAACATTGAAACAGCTAAAGCACCGCCCAAGATTTCAGCTAATGCCGTTGCTATCGATGCAGCAACAGCCGTGAGAAGGAGAAATCCGGACAAAAACAGCGGCAAATGTGTCGTCGCCGCCTCAGCCAGACACAGACCCGTGACAATCCCCAAGTGGGCTACGTTATGTTGTAAAAAAACAAGCATAATGAGGAATAACGGGCTTTATAATAAAAAACCTCCCATGACAAAATAATTTGTCGTGAGAGGTTTTATTATTATATAAAGCGGCCTGCCTTATTTCATAACCGCACCCGTATTAGCCGATGTTACAAGGCGTGCATAACGAGAAAGGTATCCGGTCTTTACCTTCGGTTCAGGCTGTTTCCACACCGCTTTACGAGCCGCCAACTCTTCATCAGGCACGCATAAGTCAAGTTTTCGTTCGGGAATATTAATACTGATTTTGTCACCGTCTTTAATGAGTGCAATAGGGCCGCCTTCCATTGCTTCCGGCGAAATATGCCCGATGCAGGCACCGCGACTGGCACCGCTGAAACGTCCGTCCGTCAAAAGAGCTACCTTCAATCCCATGCCAGTAATGACCGCTGTAGGGTTGAGCATTTCACGCATACCGGGTCCACCCTTCGGGCCTTCATAACGAATAACAACGACATGACCTTCTTTAATTTCTCCGCCGATAATAGCTTCAATAGCCGCTTCTTCCGAGTCATAGCATTTAGCCGTACCTACATACACGGAAAGTTCCGGGTCGACGGCGCTTTCCTTAACGACAGATCCGTCAGGAGCCAAATTTCCCGTCAGGATAGCAATCCCGCCCTTATTCATATAAGCATTTTCTACGGTATGAATAACTTCCGGCCTCATAATCTTAGCACCGGCAATGCGTTCTCCTACCGTGCCCGTTACGGTTACGGCATCGGTATGAATCAGGTCTAACTTTGTCAACTCCTTCATGACCGCCGAAATGCCGCCGGCTTCCCCCAAATCCTGCATATGATACGTACCCCCGGGGCTGAGCTTTGTAATATAAGCCGCTTTTTTACTGATTTCATCAAACAAAGACAGCGGCAATTCTACACCGGCTTCGTGTGCGATAGCCGGTAAATGTAAAACCGTATTGGTCGAACCGCCGATAGCCATATCAACGGCAATAGCATTTTCAAACGCTTCGCGGGTCATAATATCGCGAGGTTTAATATCCTTTTTAACCATATCCAAAATAACCGAACCGGCCTGTTTAGCCAACATACGCCGAGCTCCGAAATAAGCGGCGGGGACAGTACCGTTTCCGGGCAATCCCAAACCTAATACTTCGGTCATGCAATTCATTGTATTGGCAGTAAAAAGACCCGAGCAAGAACCGCAGCCGGGACAGGCCGAATTTTCCATATGGTGAAGTTCCGCTTTCGTAATCTGTCCGGATTCGAATTTACCGGCCGCTTCAAACACTGTGCTGACACTGATATCCTGTCCTTCATAACGACCCGCCAACATAGGACCGCCACTGACCACTACGGTCGGAATATTAACACGACCGGCTGCCATCAACATGCCGGGCACTATCTTATCACAGTTCGGGATCATGACCAACCCGTCAAAGCATGACCGTTTGTAACGGCCTCAATGGAGTCACAAATAAGTTCACGACTGGCCAACGGATATCGCATACCCCCGTGACCCATTGCAATACCGTCACAGATACCGATAGCAGGAAATTCAATAGGCGTGCCGCCGGCTGCGGCAATTCCGAGTTTTACCGCTTCCGCAATTTGACGCAAATGAATGTGGCCGGGAATAATTTCATTAAATGCATTTACAACACCGATTAACGGTTTTTGCAAGTCTTCATCCGTATATCCCATAGCATGGAAAAGAGCCCGATGTGCAGCTCTGGTACTGCCTTTTTTTACAATATCACTTCTCATACTAAAATCCCCCCTGAATAAAAAAACTTCCGGTTTACGGGTTATGCCGCCGACCGGAAGCGTAACAAACTTATTTTACAACAATGACCGGAATCTTCGTATGTTCCAGTACATACGTGCTGACCGAACCTAAAGCTACACCGGCAAAAGTTCCCAGACCGCGTGAGCCCATGACAATGAGATTCGCTCCTACCCTTTCAGCAACATCCGTAATGACGGCACCCGGAGAGCCTACTTCAAAAAGTTCTTCCGTCGCAATTTCCGCAGGAATAGTTGCCTTGGCTTTATGCAAAATTTCTTCGCCTTTTTCACGAACTCGATCAGCTACGGCGCCGGCATCATAATTGCCGAAAAAACCGCTGATACGGGTAGCTGCCGATGTTAATGATGCTACATATAGAACGGAAATGGTTCCGCCCGATAATTTTGCCAAAAAGGCTGCATGTTCCAACGCTAACTGAGAGTGCGTCGATCCGTCATAAGGAACGACAATTTTTTTATACACTTCCATGATTAAGACCCCTAACTGATTTATACCTTTTTCGGTGTCGTCTTAATAACGACATTATTACCGTCTCTGACAACTTTCAACGAAACTTCGCCGACGCCGTCTTTGTAGTAGGCTAATTTTATATCCAGAAGAAGCGCTCCTACCTGTTCTTGCAACTCCTTCGTAAAAAACTCTTTTCTCAATGAATTATGCTGCCGTCCTTGGGGGAGATTGGTCAAACCGGCTTGAGGTTCATCCTCGACTCCTCCCGTTTCAAAGGTAAGCTCTTCTTTTACGCCTGCAAACATTTCATTAAGAGAACGGTTTTTAGGAATTTTATGCTTTGCCACTGCCTATACGCCTCCTTTATTTAGCGTTATCGGCCTTATCGGACGCTTCATGCATACTGTCCAAAGTAATTTTATTAAAATCTTCAGGCGTAGAATAGGTTGCAATTTTCGTAAAACCTTGACGTAATCGACCGCGGTATGCTGCCGTCACCTTCCCGTCCTTATTTACCTCGGCAATGTAAATTTCCTGCCCGTCTATACCCACAAGACGGAACCGACCGTTGGGTGAAATTTCTCGCCACGTTCCCGTATCACCTTCGAGCATATAGACAACGCCTGTACGCAAGTTATCGTAGAAGAATACATCCCTATCATAAAAGACGGCAATGCGACCGATATTTTCAGCTTGTACGGGAATTCTCCGCGTATCATAATTGGCATCGGTCCGATAAATACGGAACTTATTTTCACCGACTTGAAGTTTCATGTATACGACATTGGTCGCCACCGAATACGCTACATCGACAATCTTACTGTCTTCCGGGGCTTTTTCAATTTCCGTATCCAATTCACGATCCGGTGCTAAAGGATTGTACTGAGCCAAGTATACGCCGTATTCTCCTGTACGCTCATCTCGTCCGTATGTGGCGAAAATCGCCAAATCCCGATCGGGCAACCATTCGAAGAAAGACAGTTTGCGACCGTGCAAACTGATTTTTTGCGACTCTCCTTTTTTACCGGCTTGATAAATCGTTACCGTATCACCTACGACGGTGGCCATAAACCGTTTATCAAAAGAATAGTATGCCTGCCCGTCCGGCTCGACGCCGAATCCCATGGCTTCCTGCTTATTCGTTCCGTCAATCTGATAGTCCGATGTAGCCGCAAAAAGAACGTTGTCCAAATAATAGTATATGCCGGCTTGCAGGGCAAGACCGGCTGCAAAGGTAAGTACTACTTTTTTTAATTTCATACGCCCCTCCTACTTCACAATGAACGCCGTCGGAATCATGCGCTCACCCAGAAGGTCTGCCGGCTTGTTGACGACGTTACCGTTCATATATAAGGTAGAACTCGAACCGCCGTCCAAGTTAGCCGCAATATAGGCGCCTTCTTCATACAAAATATTTTGTACATCTCGCAACGTGGCTCCGATGGAGTAAGACGGCTGCCGCCCGTCAATGACGAGGAATAAAACCGTGCCGTCTTTCTTTTGTCCGATAGCCGTACGCGGACCGACACCCCAACCGCCGTCACCGCTGGTAATCATGCGTTCACCGTTAACGATTAAGGCCGGACCGAAGGAGATACCTTCTTTCACGTCCATGGAAATCAGCTCACCCTTGCTGTAGTTACCGGCTATGAGGTTTCCGTCATCTGTCAATCCGACAAATTCATTAACTTCGCTATCTGCCACATTTTGTCCTAAAATAAATTTCCCGTCGTGAATGATAAATCCGTACGGACTGCGCCCCGTACCGGTTCCGTTTGCATCATAAAATCCGCCCGCATTAATGGCCGCTACGGCACCGTTGCGCTTAGCAATACTGCTCGTCGTTTCACCTTTCATCAAGATTTTCCGCCGTCGCAATCTGCACCCGTTTCGGGTCGGGTATTTCCAATAAGAACCCCTTAAAGCGACTGGAATCAATATTCTTCAGTTTCAAGGAGGAATCGGTACGTGCCGTAAACTTGAATAGCTCCTGTTTCGGCGCCGTGCTGATTCCGCCTAAGATACGATCTATTTCTTCCTGAGAAAACAACCAAGTAATATATTGCGGATGGCGACTTTTCAAAATTGCCCCCACAACAGTGCGTTTAATGTTGTCAAAGGGTCCGAAAAGGACGACAAAGGGTGACGACACTGCAAAAAAGAGTAATGTCACCAACAAAAATTTACCGATTTCTTTTGCTATCTTCATATATACCTCAATCCCGTAAGCTTGCACTTTTATCGGTCTTCGTATGCTTCGGTAGTAACCCGTTGCTTAAAGTTTTCTATATCTACAGCATTTCCGATCCAAATACGCTTAAGTGCATACGGATTATCTCCGTATTTCACCCAACCGGGATTCATGGTAAACGCCAACTTGATACCGTTCTTCTTCATAGCTTTCTGCGATGCTTCGTCGTTAGAGCCGTAAGGATAGCAATAGTATTCATTCGTGATCCCCAATTGTTCCTTCAGCTCTTTCTGGCACATAGCCACTTCTCTATTGAGCACGTCTTCATTCATTTGTGCCAAACGTTCGTGATGATATCCGTGCCCGGCAATAGTCATACCCGACGCTTGCATCTCCTTAATCTGATTCCATGATAAGCGAGTTCCCTGATCGGCATCATAGGTGGGAATAAAGACGGTACAGGCAAAGCCATATTCTTTCATAAGCGGCATTACGATAGAGTACGTATCGGCATAGCCGTCATCAAAAGTAATGACTACGGGCTTTTCCGGAACAGGCTTATTAAACATCACATATTCGTAAAGCTGATCCAGTGTCAAAGGGTGGAATCCGTTATCCTTGAGAAACTTCATTTGCTCTCTCAGGTGTGATTCTTTTAATACCGCATCGTTATCCTCTATATCCCCAATCATGTGGTACATAAGGACCGGTATCCCTTTTTCCGGAACGGCCATCTTCGTTTCAGCCTTTGTTGTTCCGTCCGAGGCCATCGAGTTCTCCTCTTGGGTCTTACCGCACCCGACTAAGACGACTACCGCTAGCAGTAAGCAAAGAATCAGTTTCCAACTACGCATGACAGTCTCCTCCCGTTTTTACCGTCTTACAACGTGTCAGTCGCCTATTCTTCTTCAGAGGATAGGCTCACAAAGGGAATATCTTCCATCTTATCATCCAGAAAGAGGCGAATGTACCGTTCCGCATCATCGTATTTCGCTTTCTCCGCCTCTACCGAATGTGCTCGAACATCAGGTGTCAGTAAAAACTCGGGGCGCTCCAGCATTTCCAAAAACATGGTGCTCGGGTGCTCCGTGGTCAAGGTATCCAAAGCAACACTGCGAATATGACCGTCATCAACGGCATGATATAGAGCCGCTTCGTCAACGAGCCCGCCACTGCCGCAATTAACCAACATGGAACCCTTTTTCATGCGTTCCAGCTGTTCTTCTTGAAACATGTTCTGCGTTGCCTCTTCAACCGGCAAGTGCAGGGTAATCAAGTCACTGGTCTTTAATAATTTATCAAAATCCACAGGCGTTACACCGTTGTCGAGCATGGTTTTCTCACTCACAAAGGGGTCGTATGCCTGTATGCCGCACCCGAAGGGGCGCAGACGTTCCGCTACCAGCTGTCCGATCCGCCCGAAGCCGACAATCCCTATAAGGTTTGCCGATACACGATGTAACGGCCAAGGCACGGATCCGAACTGCCAACGGTTGTTATCACGTACATCATAGGCATATTCGGGAATTTGACGTAATAAAGCTAAAATCATGGCACATGCATGATCCGCCACATCTTCATCAAAATAATCATGAAGACACACGACCTTGATATTACGATCTTGTGCCGTCTGTAAGTCGATATGAGAAGTTTCCTCCCCCATTACGACAATAAGTTTTAAATCATCTGTTTCTTCCAGAACTCGGCCCGATACAGGCTCATCGTCACAAATGAGTATATCCGTGCCGTCCAGTTGATCTATCAATTCATCTTCATCTTCAGCAGAGCAATATTCCACTTCGGCAATATCGCTCAACCGCTCTCCAAAATCATCTTCGTCTTGATGTCCTGTCAGAACGCTTATGTGATACATATCACTGCCCCTTTTCTCTAAAACCTGTTTTAAGATATAAACGTACAGTTAAATATATAACATAAATACCGTGAAATATCAAGGATAAGCCGCTTGACAAGGCTATCTGTCAATCATTTTGTTTTTAACGAAAGCCGGCTAAGTCGAGGTTTACTTTTATAGTATTTCTTTCTAAACAATATCATGGCAATTCTGTCTTTAACTTATATCTGTATGTTTTTTATCTTGATGACAAAGAAAAACACGGTCACCTATCGGCAACCGTGTTTATTATCCCAATTTTTTCAAGCGACAGACCATAACCGTATCCGTTCCTATCCGTTTCTCTTCCAAGACATCGACCGCATAGGCTATGCCTTCATGAGATACGATGCGGCCTTCTCCGTATTCTCGCTTAAACCGTGCTTTTCGGTTCGGCTCGCTATCGGAAAAACCGCTGACTTCTATACGTAATGCCCCGTCGTCCGCTTTTACAAACTTCAACGCAAAGGGTGATTGATCCGTACGATTTTTCCGACCGACTGCATAAAAAGCAAGACAAATAATGATGAATACGGCGGTCGATGCTGCCAAGACAGTCTCTGATGATACTAAAGACATATCACAGGCCTCCTTCATATATCTGAAAAAAGAGGAATCGAGTCATACGATTCCTCTTTTTTTCTCTACTGGCGGAAGGGGTGGGATTCGAACCCACGGTACCTTGCGGTATCACTAGTTTTCAAGACTAGCTCCTTAAACCACTCGGACACCCTTCCGTAACGAAATAAGTATATCAAATTCAAAAGACGACAGTCAAGAATCCCTACACGGTAAGTAACCCGGCCATCCCCAATACAAGTCCCAAGACTCCCGAAGCGACAAGAATGGTAATGACACCTATATGGCGCCGCACGGCGACCAGCGTCACAATAAGCAACACCAGCCCCCCCAAACTGAGATCGCTCCAGTGTACGGGTAATTCCTCCGTGTTCCATAGCGCCAGAAGAATAAAGTCGATGGATGCGGCGCAAATAAGCCCCACTACAGCAGGTCTCAAGCCGTTTAGAGCACCTCGTACAGGGCCGATATCACCGTACTTCAAGAAGATTTTAGCCAAGGTAATGCCGATACAAAGAGAGGGGACGACAAAGCCGACAGTTGCCGCTACACCGCCGAAAATACCGGCCGTCTTCATACCTGCAAAGGTTGCCGCGTTGATGCCGATAGGGCCCGGCGTCATTTGCGAAATCGTAAAAATATCAACGAATTCACTCATAGTAAGCCAATGATGCCCGTCCACAACGCCGGCCTGGATGAGCGGCATAGACGCATATCCGCCGCCGACACAAAAAAACACTGACCTTACAAAAATTCCCAGAATAATAAGAGATATATCATCTGTCCGCTCCCTAATTATACTTAGCCGAACGCATAAACAAGAGGCCTATGAGACCGTCCGTTAAAAATAAGGTACATTATATTAATTTCAAAAGACCACATTGGCTATAAATGTGGCCAGGACAATAAAAAAATAGGCAAGATTAGCTTGCGCTTACACTGTTTTAAAAATAAATCAATACCCACATTAACGATAAGTGCCGTCGCCCCGCACTGCATACCTCGCAAAACCAATTTAATATAATAATTCTGAATAAAAAACTCATAAAAAACGGAAATAATCGACAAAATCAATAAAGGCGGCAATACCGTGGCCGTTGCAGCTACTAAAGATCCCATAAGACCGGCCATACGATAACCGAGAATGATTGCGGAATTAACGGCTACAACCCCCGGCATAGATTGGGCGATCGCTACAAGGTCCAGCGTCTCTTTTTCTGTCAACCAACCGAAATCATCAACATACTTTCCTCGTAAAAGGGGAATGATAACAAATCCGCCGCCTACAGTTACGGCACTGATAATAAATGTGGAACGAAACAGGTCCCAATAAAAAGCGGCCGTTCGTTCGGACTTAGACAGTTTTATGTCGTTCACAGTCTCTTCCTCCGAATCCAATCCTGTCGGTTCTCATATACATATAACAGTATACACCAAAAAAAGACGGGACGCAGTCCCGTCTTATGTTCTTTCATATTCTTTCATGTTTTTTCTGAAAATGCGGAGCATCTCCCCACTTCCCGAAACCTACCCGATCCCCCACCGAGGCCACGCGGGCGGCAATACATTGGCGACACTGCAACGGCGTGTCGTCCACACACGGCTTGTTATCGTAAAGTAAATAGTCTTTGCGAAACTTCGGCAAGGTAATAATGGGCATAAGCACATTGGCCCCCGCCTTCAACCCCATTTCTCTTCCCAAAGGATGCAGAGCTTGTAAAGCTGTTGTCGCCGCAATATTGCAGTCAGGTAAGAGAATCCGGGTTACGGCAATCATAATCAATCCCAGCCGCAATCTCCGATTTCGTTCAGACTTTATATCAAGATCTTCGTTCACAGCATATCGTCCCAAAGGAGTCTCGCCATGAATGACATACGGCCCCATACCGATCATGTCAATATTTTCTTTTTTATAAAAGAGGATGTCATCAGCCAGATCTTCCACCGTCTGTCCCGGCAAGCCGATCATAACGCCGGTTCCTACTTGATACCCTACGCGATCCAACGCTTTTAAACAATCGTACCGCTTCTGCCAGCTGTGCAGCCCGTCATGCGGATGCAAGGTCTCATAAAGCTTACGGTTTGATGTCTCAATGCGCAATAAATAGCGATGAGCACCTGCCTCGAACCAACGACGATAGGTTTCCTCCGATTGCTCCCCCACACAGAGAGTGATGCCCAAGGCGCCGTCGCCGATGGCCTTCACAGTACGAATCATGACCTCTACATCATGAATAAACGCTTCGTCTTGTCGTTCTCCCGATTGCAACGTAACGGATCCGTAACCGTTTTCATAAGCCCATTGTGCCATACTTTCTATATCTTTGAGATCCGTCCGAAATCGCTTCACGCTCCCATTTTCTCGACGAATTCCGCAATATAGACAGTTTTTCATACATTGATTGGAGAACTCCATTAAGCCGCGATAATACACGATATTTCCTACGTGACGTACCTTCGTTTCATAAGCGGCGCTGTATAAGATTTCCAAATCCTCCGCTTCCGTCAAGGAAAGTAAGCTGATTAAGTCGTCACGATTCATAGCTTCTCCGCGGCGGACTATATTATGCAACGACTCCATTCATATCCCCTCGTTCTGCCGAATCCTTAATGGTAGTTATCAATATGAAGCCTTTCAAACAGTAAAAAGGCCAAGCTCAGAATCATGGCTACAACAGTCGCCAACCCCATCCCTTTTAACTGTACGGGGCCGACAACAATCGTAGCCCCCGACAGGCCGCAAATCATAGTAACAGCTGTAAGAATAAGATTTTTCGAGCGTGTATAGTCCACGTGTTTTTCAACAAGCATTCGAATCCCCGATGCGGCAATAAAACCGAATAAGAGTATGCATACGCCGCCCATAACGGGAACGGGAATACCGTGAATCAAAGCGGCAATCTTACCGACAAAGGAGAAAATAACCGCCAGCAAAGCCGCCCCGCCGATAACCCAGGTACTGTACACACCTGTAATCGCCAAGACCCCCATATTTTCGCCATATGTCGTATTCGGTGTGGATCCGACTAAGCCGGAAAGAACATTGGACAAGCCGTCGGCAAACAGAGAGCGATGAAGACCCGGATCTTCAATAAGGTTGCGCCCCACAATATCACTTGTGACAAAAAGATGCCCCAAGTGCTCGGCAAAAACGACGAACAAAGCAGGCATAATCATCATAATGGCACTGAGATTGAACTTCGGTTCATAAAAAGTCGGCACGGAAATCCACGGTGTAGTTTCTACTACCGAAAAGTCTACAACGCCCATAAACCAGGAAAGAATATATCCCGAAATGACGCCGATAAGAATAGGAATAATACCGATAAAACCGCGACCCAGTACCGTCGCCAACAAGGTTACAATGAGTGTAAAAGTGGATATAATCATGGCCGTTTCATTTGTCATGCCCGACGCCTCGCCGAGATAACCGGACATAGTCATAGCCAAAGGAGCCAGTTCCAAACCGATAATGGCAACGACCGCTCCCATAGCTGCCGGCGGGAAAAGGACATCTATCCAGCGAGTCCCCACTTTATTTACAATGCCGGCCAAGACGATAAAGGATAACCCGAAAACAATGAATCCTCCTTGGGCATCGCCGTAATCCATCCCCGATGTCGCACACACGGCCAAAACAGGAGATATAAAGGCAAAGCTCGATCCTAAGTAAGCCGGCAAGCGCCCTTTGCAAATGAGAAGATACAAAATCGTACCTATGCCGTTCATAAAAAGAGCCGTAGCCGGATCAACATGCAGTAAAAACGGCACTAAAACCGTAGACCCGAACATGGCAAATAAATGCTGTAAACTCAAAGGAATAGTCTGCAATAAAGGCAGACGTTCGTCGACTTGAATGATTCTGTGTTGTCTCATGACTACTCTCCTAACAATTAGTGACGGCCCGGTCTAAATACACTACGAGTTTCATCTCTCATAGAGGTGAGCTCGCGTTCTTCGGCAAGTCGCGTTTGCCGTTCCGCTTCCCGCCTGTTTGACTTACAAATATTTAATAAAATAGCCGCTGCAATCATATTAACAATCAAGGATGTCCCGCCGTAGCTGATAAACGGCAAAGGCACTCCGACAACGGGAAGCAACCCGCTAACCATGCCGATGTTGATAAATCCCTGAACGCCGAAATACATGGTCGTCCCAAAGGCCAACAATCTTCCGAACGGGTCTTGACACATAACGGCACACTTACATCCGTATACTAAAATAATGCCGAAAAGCACGATCATTCCCAGCGAGGCCCTTAATCCCAATTCTTGGGCTAAGACGGCAAAGGCAAAGTCTGTATGGGCTTCCGGTAAGTAACTGAATTTACTGATCCCCTCCGCCAAGCCTTGGCCGAAAATCCCCCCCGACCCGATAGCAATCAACCCCTGGACGGTCTGGTAACCCAAGGTCTTCTCATACTCCCACGGATCTATCCACGCTATAATGCGATCTCTTCGATACGGCTCGTAGAGAACGAAAAAAACGGCGCCTGCGGCAACAAGCAAAGCGGGCCACTTTACTTCCATAAGCTTAGCCCCGCTGATCCAAACCATCAAAACAGGCAAAGTCAAGATAATAATAGCCGTACCCGCATCGGGTTGCTTAAAAACGGGAACTGCCAAGACCAGCGTAAAGAGCAGGGCTTTTTGCGGCCACCAGGGAAAGCGTTGCCAAACAGGTGCTTTCTTATTATGAGAAAGAGGTGCCAAAAACGTAACCTCCTTACCGGCCTTCAACATAGGTGTCAGCAAAGAAGCCGTACATAAGATGGCCGTCAATTTTGCCAGTTCCGAGGGCTGAAAGGTAAGCTTACCGACGCCGAGCCAACGTCTGGCACCGTTTGCTTCTATGCCGATTAAGGGTACGGCCAACAAAAGCAAAAGGGTTACAACGTACATGAGTTTAGAATATTTCGACAGCCGGTGATAGTCACTGCGAAAAACCATAACTGCAGGAATCAGACCGACTGCGGAAAAAATCAATTGTCGCAATAAGTGTCCGTAAGCACTGCCTGAAAGACGGTCCTCCGCAAAAGTAGCACTGAAAACGTTAACCGTACCGATAACCCAGAGGAGCGCAAAGGCTCCTAAGAGCAACAGCATGGCCCGATACATCTGTTTAGCCTTCTTGTTGTTCATCATCAGCATCCTTTGCCGGCTTGGCGGCTACACAATGAAAAATCGGTTGTCCGAGGCCACTGAACTTCGCTTCATACTCGGTCATAGCCTCATTTAAAATGTCACTGCCGTGTAAATCGTAGGTTACCTCTGACAAAGGCCAGTGACGAGCATTGAACTCTTCCAACGTAAAGTCGAAAAGTCCCGCATTATCGGACTTAAAGTGAATTTCTCCGTCAGCAGCCAACAAACGCGCATAGCGATCCAAAAACCCCCTGTAAGTCAAGCGGCGTTTGGCGTGCCGTTTTTTCGGCCAAGGGTCACAGAAATTGATAAAAAAGCGATCTACTTCGCCGGGTGCAAAGAGAGTTTCCAAAAAAGCGGCATCAAACCGTAACAAGCGTACATTGGTAAGTTCGGCAGCCGCACATTTTTTGGCGGCATAGTATAAAACCCCCAATTGCACTTCAATGCCTATAAAATTAACCTCTCTGTGAATGTCGGCTAAGCGAGATATGAAGTTTCCCTTTCCCGTACCGAGCTCAACCCACAAAGGCGCCGTCGGATTATCAAAGACCTCACGCCAGCTTCCCTTCAGGTCTTCCTGCGGTTGCAAGTATACGAAGGAGTCGTACTCCCGTATTGCCTCGTCAATCCACGGTTTTCTACGTAATCGCATTCTTTCCTCCTCTAAAAAAGGCGGCTGTCGAAGTATACAGCCGCCTTCATCTCCCTTGTCCGAAACGGGTGGAGAAATATAACCTTCGACTCCCATTTCTTTTTTCTTTACTCATTATAGGTAAAGCCTATTTACCTGTCAATTTTTCGACTCTCATCAGCCTTGCAAAGAGTGCGGCATAAGCAATTTCTTATACCGCACTGCTTTATGATTTTTCCTTATGCGAAATAATTTTCTTTACGGATTTTTCGAATTTAGGTCGCGGTACCATGACGCGATGGCCGCAACCGCAACAAACAATAATAAAATCGATACCCGTCCGTACCACTTCCCATTCAAATGAACCACAGGGATGTGCTTTCTTCAATTGCACAATATCTCCGATTGCGTATTTGACAAAATCGGTCATATTTTCACTCCTTACGCGGACATACCGTTTTCTTTAACAAGTTCGGGACCACCTATACGAATACTGCGTAGGACTATACCGGCAGTATACAGCCGCTTAGCCGCCTCGTACTGATAAGCCGCACACACGGTATATGAGTCGACCCACGCCGACGGCAGATTCACATCATAGAAAAAAGAGTCTTTGTCCATAGAAGACAAGCCCGATACGGCGGCTCCGGGTTTCAATTCCTTTAGCCCCGACACGGCAGCCAAAGAATCATTTAAAAATTTTTCATAACTTTTTCCGGATCGTAGTCTTGGGAGACACAAATGCGGACGGCTCCGAAATACGTTTCTTTCGAGTAGTTTGTCACCGTATCAATTAAGCCGTTCGGAACAATGTGTATCACATGGTCCGACCCTTCCAACTTCGTTGTTCGCAAAGTGAGTTCCAAAACCTTTCCCGTTAAGCCTTTGATTCGAATAATATCCCCGATTGCATATTGGTTTTCAACGAGTATAAAAAAAGCCGGCTACAAAAATCCTTAACCAAGCTTTGCGCACCGACACCTACGGACAAACCGATGATACTGACACCTGCCAGAAGCGACGTCGTATCAATATCCAATTCCCTCAAGAGCGACATAAGCCCGAAAAAAAGCAAAAAGTAGCAAAAAGAACATGTTGAATAATAGACAGCAGAGTTTCCCCGCGCCGTCGACGCTTACCGCCTAAATGCCCCATAGGAACCCCGCCGACACGGGCAACAATAAATTCACATAATCGATAGGCCGCATAAGTACAGACTAATATTAAAATAATTCTAAGACCCTTGGTAGCAAGAGTTTCTCCGTACTCTTGTAAGATCGCCTGCATATAAGTGCTCACGTTAATCTATTCCTTTCGAAACCGTTTCGTCTTATCTTACCGTATGATATCTTCTTTCGCAAGCAACCTTACTGGTTAGGCGTCATAAAGTATGCTAATATAAAATAAATTCTTTAACTGCTTAACAACATTCTCACTCGGAGGTTTTTTTATGTCCACTTCAGCAACCCCCGGTAAATCCGCATATACCCTACTCTATACACTGGGAACCGTATCACTCTTGTTTTGCGCCGGCTTTATGATTCGCATTGCCTGGTATATTTTGGCCGGCGCCGAACCATTGGCAGCCTTGAACTTTCTACCTGCGGATTACCGCATATTCGCACCACTTAGCCTGATTTTCATTGCCGCTGTCGGAATTTTCTGTTGGCATAAAGGGGCTCAATTACAAGAAAGAGCTAATCACAACTCTTCAGGAAGGTAATACAGTGAAAAAAAAATGAATTTATGGATCTCCTACGTTACTACTTTCGCCACAGTAACAAAAAAGATCTGCGGGAAATCCTGGACGATTGCGAAGAACGCTTTATACGCGGCCGGCGTCTTGGCATGAGCGACGACGAGATCAGTAGAGAGCTCGGTTCACCGCGAGATATTTATCGATATTACATGGGAGAAGAAATAGACAAGGCACCTCATCGACAGACATGTCGGAAGCGTCGTCAAATTTTCAATTATGACGACCCGAGTGAGCGACACCCCGAATTTAGCGACAACTATAATCCCCCTTTCTATGATGCGGATGATTACGAGCAAGAAGAACCCGAGGCGCATGGTACTCACCGGGAAGCACCGCCGCTAAATATGTTCGAACGTTTTCTATACACCCTTTTAGGCCGTCTCTGCGCCTTCTTGGGCAGTATTTTTTTACTCTTATTCCTCGCCGCTGCCGTCGTAACCGCTCTTATATCATATTTTCCCAACTTTATGTCTCTTCACCCGTTCCTTTGCCTCAAGTCGGTTCAATTTCGACCCTCTTCATAGCTATCTTTTTACTGGGACTCACCATCGTCACCAAGTATCTGGCTTCTATCTGTAGTAATGCCTTAAAACGTTCAAAGGGTCGTCGAAAGTAATTATGCATTTACGACGTTTTAAACTATGCACAAATAACATCGTTTTCGGTTTTCTTATACCCTTGACGCCTTCATGAAAAAGGATATAATGTAATTAATAACAAATATTAGTTATTGATTATGTTTATCGATTACAGGAGGTTCACTATGGAATTAAAAGGAAGCAAGACCGAAAAGAATCTGCAGGCAGCTTTTGCAGGCGAATCTCAGGCTCATACAAAATATGGCTATTATGCAAGTGTTGCAAAGAAAGCCGGTTACGAACAAATTTCCGCATACTTTGACGAAACGTCTCATAACGAAAGAGAACATGCTAAAATCTGGTTCAAACTTCTCCATGACGGTATGCTCGATTTAGACGGCGCTCTGAAAGATGCTGCTGACGGTGAAAATTGGGAAAATACGGAAATGTATCCTGAATTTGCTAAAGTTGCTCGTGAAGAAGGGTTCGACAAAATCGCATTTCTCTTCGATCATGTAGGTAAAATTGAAAAACACCATGAAGAACGTTATCGCGATCTCTTGGCTAACGTTGAAAGCGGTGCTGCTTTTAAACGCCCTGAAAAACGTACATGGGTTTGTCGTAACTGCGGTTTCATCCTGGAAGCAGAAGAAGCCCCGAAAGTATGTCCCGTTTGTTCGCATCCGCAAGCGTTTTTCGAACTTTTGGTTCAGGATTACTAAAAGATACAAAAAAAGCAAGGCTGTTAAACAGCCTTGCTTTTTTTATGTCTATCTTCCCGACTGCAAGCGTCTGAAGCCGTAGTCCAAAATAGCCGGAGCGTCAGTCCAGCGGTTATCATCATTAAAAAGAGCTACGACCAAAGTGTGTCCGTTTCTTGTAGCCGAGGCGACGAGGCAAACACCGGCTGCGTCCGTATATCCGGTCTTAACACCGTCGGCTCCCTTATACCCGCTCGTCAAAAAGCGATTCGTTGTTTCCACGTATTTGGTCCGTCCGTCCAGATACTTCACCGTATAATTCGGTAATGACACGGTATACTTAAATTCAGGATAGTGCTTTAATCCGTAAGCAGCTATTTTAGCCATATCCACAGCTGTCGTATAATGTTTCGGCGCCGTCAATCCGTTAGGATTGACAAAATGTGTATGCGTTGCACCCAACTTAGCGGCTTCGGCATTCATCATGTCCGCATAGGCCCCTACAGTTCCGCCCAAAGTCTCTGCTACGGCTACGGCTACATCGTTACCGGATACGACCATCATACCGCGCATAGCTTCCCGTAGAGTCAGCTTGTCGCCGGGAGCAATCCCCAAGACGGACGGTTCCGCATCGGCTGCATATTGTGAAATATGAATGGGCTGATCCAACTTGTCAGCCCCTTTATCCAGAGCAGTAAGCATCGTCACTATTTTTGTCGTACTCGCCGGATGAACCCATTTATTAGGATTCACTTGATATAAAATCCGGCCTGTATCGGCATCGATAAGGCAAGCCGCCTCCGCCCCCGTCGTCGGTACGGCTGCAGAGGCGACGATTACGGTCACAGCCCACAGCAATGCGGTAAATAAGGCCATGCGGCCTTTTCTTAATAATTTTTCCATGCATGTCTCCTCTGACTCACTCAAAACTACCGGCGGGCAAAATCCCTGCTAAGCCCTGCCGAAACACTGTCTGTACAGATACAAAGCCGCACCTTGCCGGACATACCGATAAAGTGCGGCTCTTATATTCAAGTCTCTATCTATTGCGCCTCGGATTATAGCGATTCATGCCTTTAGACACGCCGAGCTTTAAGCATCCCTCTACAGCCTCGGCCGCATAAGCGGCACCGTCTGCAAAAGTCTGACGATATTCTTCCGGAAAAGGCGTCAACACATGATGTATAACGTCCATATGGCCCAAAGGGCGCCCGATGCCCAAACGAAAGCGAACAAAATCACGACACCCGTTGGCAAATAAGCTCTTAATACCGTTATGACCGCCGTCACTGCCGTTTCACGAATACGTAATTTACCTATAGGTAAATCCATATCATCATACACGACATACACGTCTTTTTCATCAATCTTATACCAACGCATAAGCGGACCGACAGACTTGCCACTGTCATTCATATACGTTTGCGGCTTAACAAGTAAGACCTGTTCACCGTCAACATTGGCAATTGCCACTTCCGCATCCATTCTGGTCTGCCAAGTATTAACACCCCACCGACGTGCCAACTCATCGATTACCGTAAACCCCGCATTGTGTTTACTGCCTTCGTACTCACGACCCGGATTACCGAGTCCCGCAATCATATGCACGGCTTAAAACTCCTCTTTATTTTTCAAACAGTTTACTTACCGATACTTGATGGAAAATACGCATAATCGCTTCACCCAGTAAAGGCGCTACGGAAAGAACCTTGATCTTGTCGATAGCCTTTTCTGCCGGCAAGGGGATGGTATTAGTAATTACGAGTTCGGAAATATCGGAGTTTTGAATTCGTTCTACAGCCGGATCGGTCAGCACGGCATGTGCACAGGCTGCCATAACCTTAGCCGCACCGCGTTCTTTCAATGCTTTGGCACCGCCGCACAAAGAGCCGGCCGTATCGACAATATCATCAACAATAATACAGGTCTTGCCTTCTACGTCGCCGATAATATTCATAACTTCGGCAACACCCGGACGGGGTCTTCTTTTTTCAATAATTGCAATAGGAGCATTTACACGATCTGCCAAATCACGAGCGCGCGTAACGCCGCCTAAGTCGGGAGAAACTACGACAATATCACCTAAGTCCGTTTCTTCCTTTTTCTGGTTAATATAGCGAGCAATAATCGAGGCCGATCCCAAGTGATCTACAGGCACATCAAAGAAGCCCTGAATTTGCCCGGCATGCAAGTCAACGGTCACAACTCGCGTAATACCCGACGTAGTCATCAGATCGGCGACCAGTTTCGACGTAATAGGTTCTCTACCGCGAGTCTTCCGATCCTGACGAGCGTATCCGTAATAAGGAACCACTGCCGTAATATGATTAGCCGAAGCTCTTTTCAAAGCATCCGCCATAATTAAAAGCTCCATCAAGTTATCATTGGCAGGTTGGCTGGTCGGCTGAATTAAAAAGACATCCTTACCGCGAACGCTTTCATCAATCATAACCTGTACTTCGCCGTTATTAAACTTACCTACAAAAGCCTTTCCCAATTCAAGGCCCAAATAATCGGCAATTTCTTTCGCCAACTTCGGGTTTGCATTACCCGAAAAAATTTTAAGCTTCTTGCCGTCCTCGTAACTCATCATATCCTCCTGGCGATTATCATATAGTTAGTTATGCGAAAATCCAGACTTTTACTTCTTATAGGTATCGTCATTAACCCAATTTTCAATATTGCGCTGTTTAGCACGGCCGACAGCCAAGGATTTCGGCGGCACATTCTTAGTAATCGTAGAACCCGCCCCGACATACGCCGACTCGCCGATTTCTACAGGTGCAACTAAGTTGCTGTTACAGCCTACAAAGCGTGGTTACCGATAGTCGTGCGATGTTTAACCTTGCCGTCATAGTTAACCGTAATCGTGCCGCAGCCGATATTGACACCGGCCCCCACATCGCTGTCACCGATATAGCTGAGATGCGGTAATTTCGTTCCTTCACCGATATGTGAATTCTTGACTTCCATAAAGTTCCCCACTTTTACATGGTCTTCAATATGGGTTTTCGGTCTGAAGTGAACGAAAGGACCGGCGGTCAGATTATTTTCTATCGTACAGTCATGAGCATAGGTGTATTGCAAGCTGTTACCGTCTCCCATGACAACATCTGTCAATCGCACAAAGGGCCCGATTTCACAATTTTCTCCGATTACCGTTCGACCTTCCAAGACCGTGCCCGCATATAAAACCGTATCTCGCCCGACCGTTACCGTAGTTTCCACATACGTATTGGACGGATCCTGTACCGTAACGCCTTCTGTCATTAACTCTTCCAGTTTGCGTTCTCGTAAAATTTTTTCCGCCTGGGCCAACTGTAATCTGGAGTTGACACCCAAAGTTTCTCTATAATCTTCCGCCGCTACGGCGCTTTACCGTCTTACCGTCAGCAACAAGCATGCCGATAATGTCGGTTAAATAATACTCGCCTTGGGCATTGTTATTGCCGATGCGATGTAACAACTCCCATAATTCGGGTAATTCAAAGCAATAAATTCCCGCATTGACTTCGTTTACAGCCAGTTCCTGCGAAGTACCGTCTTTTTGTTCGACAATCTTCGAAACCTTTCCGTCCGCACTTCGAATAACCCGGCCGTATCCTGTAGGGTCAGGCATACAGGCTGTCAAAACTGTAGCCGATGCTTGCGTCTTTTTATGACAATCCAAGAGGGCCCGGAATGTTTCTGTCCGTACTAACGGGGTGTCGCCGCACGTAACAAGCAAGATCCCTTTTTCGCCTTGCAATAAAGATTCGGCTTGCAACACGGCATGGCCCGTGCCGAGCTGCTCCTTCTGGACAACGGTCTCCGCCGTCTCGCCTACATAGGCCGTAACCGCTTCCGCTCCGAAACCGACAACCACGATTTCCCGCTTTGTTCCGGCATCTTTTACCGCCCGCAACACTTGTCCGACCATGGGGACGCCGCCGGCCTTATGCAAGACCTTCGGCAATTTAGACTTCATACGAGTCCCTTTACCGGCAGCCAGAACCAGTGCAATTACCTCTTCCATCTTCATCGAGCCTCCTGCTACGAATAACTGTCTAATGCCTTATAAGGATACCACAAAATCCGCGGAAAATACATACTTTTACGTAAACAGACCTATAAAACACGGCAAATAAAAAAACAGGGAGACATAGGTCTCCCTGTTTTTTTATTACAATACGTGTACGACCACATCTCTGCGACCGAAATTCAATGCGTCGGAAACGGAATCCATAGCCAAATCGATTCGATTTCCCACAATTCCTCCGCCCGTATCGGCAGCAACGGCATATCCGTATCCTTCAATATATAATTGACTTCCCAACGGAATTACATTGGGATCTACGGATACCATTCCGTATGCCAAAGGCTGTCCCGTTGCGGTATATCCGCTATTACCGGGATCATCGGCAGTATAAGCAGTAGCTTCCATTACAATAGTATTATCGACAGGAATAGGTTGTCCGCTGGCAGTTGATAACGCATTCATCGTCTGCGTGCCGACAATACCGTCAGCCGTCAACCCATGATCCGCTTGGAACCGTTGTACAGCAGCCTGTGTACCGCTTCCAAACACACCATCCGCCCCGTCAGTCAAATATCCCGTGCCGATTAGCATATTCTGAACACTCGCAACGCGTGTGCCTGTCATTCCTAATGAAACATTAGCCATTACGATGGCTGATAAAGATAAGGTAAAAATAAGAGTAAGTAAAAGTATTGTGAATTTCTTCAAAAAACCACCTCGATTAAACAGTAAGCTCTGCTTACGGTGAGTATAGCAAAAAAAGATGGTTAAGTCAAAATTCTACAGTTTTATACATAACTATTGATATTTTTATACCTTTTTGTAATGGTCGATCAACCATTTTCTCATGTATTTTCGCCGTTTTTCTAATATTTTTTCCCTTATCTTGTATAGCCTTTTAATTATTATACAATTTCTTCTTCTGCCAAGCAACGTACCGCCTCAGCCGATTGCGGAGAATCCGTTAATATATAAATATAATCTCCCGCCTGTATTACAGCCCGACTGTCAGGAATAATTTCCCCGTCGCCTCGCTTAATATCCACCAAAGCTACCCGCTCCGGCCATTCAACGGACGTTACTTTTTTACCGTCCAAGCGACTGCCGCCGATAACAGCAAACTCTATGATATTGCGCTGATTCTCATGAGTTCCGACTTTATTCCCCGTTTTCAGGAGTCGTTCAAGCAAGGTATCATAAATAGGCTTGCCTCCACAAAGCTTGGCTGTTACCAAAGCAATCAAAGAGGCCATGCATAATACCAGCAAATGCTCATATGAACCGGTCATTTCCATAATCAGAACGGTCCCCGTTATGGGAGAGTGCACAGAAGCCGTAAAAAATGCAGCCATGGAAATAATGACAATATTTGATAAGTAAGCTTCTTCTACCAGTCCGATTTGAATGAACCCGATGCCGATTACACTCCCCGTTAAGGCTCCGATAACCAGGATTGGAAGGAAAAATCCCCCGGGAACTCCGCTACCGTAGCTGACTAACGTAAATAAAAACTTTCCGACCAACAGAATTCCGAAAAGTTGCAATGATAAAGGCATACTATGCAGTGAATTAATTAAATCATTACCGCCACCCAAAACCTGCGGCAGCACATAACCCAAAATTCCGGCAGTAAACAACGCGAATGCAACAGGCATCCAAGGTTTCCTGAATACGGGCAATTCATAAAACTTTCGCGATGCCAATAATCCCTTATTAAATACCAATCCGCACAACCCCAAGATAAGTCCTAGGATAACAGCTAACCACGTGTATTCAACGGGAAAGGTCGGTAACATTCCGAACTGAAATACCGACTGTCCCCCAAACATAAATCGACATAAAACGGCGGAAATCAAGGCGGCCGCCATAGCCGGAGCCAAAACTACGCCGGAAAAATTGCGGTGCAGTTCTTCCAAGGCAAAGAGTACTCCCGCTAAAGGGGCATTAAAAGCCATTGCCAGACCGGCACTGGCCCCCGCTGTGATTAGATACCGTTCTTCCATACGCGTGCGACCCATAGTCTCACTAATCCCTTGAGCCGCCACGGCTCCCAACTGAATGGACGGCCCTTCACGTCCCAGTGACAAGCCCAAGCCGATCCCCAAATTCCGCTAAACAACTTTACCCACAAAATCCTCCACCAACGCATGTGCAAAGCGCAGGCAATTGCCCCTTTTACTTGCGGTATGCCGCTTCCTGCCGCATCAGGTTCATAAGCAACACAGCGCCACAAAATATATCCGGCCGCGGCAAGTGCTGCAAACCATAGAAGGTTTACCCATAAATCCGATTGTATTAATATAGTATATATATATTCTCGCAATAAAGTTCCTTTTTCCAAAGCAAAGCGAAAAAAACCGGCCGTCAGGCCGGCGAATACACCTACCAGAGCCCCTTCGGCAAAAAGCCGTAGACGAAACCGCGGCCAAGTGTTTAATTGACGAATTGTCGGAATCAATTGCCCCGAAATATGCATAATATCCTCCCGAAAGTTATTCTCTTCGTATTATAGCACAGGCTGATTCGTCTATCTGAAATTGACAAGGCTCCTTTTATCGTGTTACCTATAAATAAATATAATGGAGGTAATTATGGCTCAAAATATATTAGTCATCGCTTGCGGCGGCGGCCTTGGAGCCGCACTGCGCTTTTTAGTTTCTTTTTATGCAAATGAACACGGCGGCTTGCTTTTTCCGTACGGTACAGCTATCGTAAACATTGCGGGTTCCTTTATGATCGGTCTATGTGCCGCATATTTTTCCGTACACGCCGATTTGCCGCCGGCAATAAGACTCTTTGCCGTTACGGGAATCCTCGGGGGATTTACGACCTTTTCCACTTACAACCTCGAGCTTTTAACGCTTATTCGTACGGGCCACCTCTCTTATGCCTGTCTGTACGGTTTGCTCAATGTCGGAGTTGCTTTCATCTGTTGTTTTATAGGTCTCATTGCGGGAGAATCCTTTTTTTAGTATTTTTAAAGGATTTTTCAGACTGACGACGAATCTTATATATAACCATAATTAAGCATCGGACTGTCCGATGCCGGAGGTGTTTCCTATGACCGCAACTTCTGTTACCTTTTCCATTCGAACGGCAGTCCGCAAAGTTATGCCGTATATGATGGAAATGAGAGAATATTTTCATGCTCGCCCTGAAACGAGCGGCAATGAATTCGATACATGTAAAACTATTTTTCGCGAACTAAGCCTTCTGGGTGCCGAAGACATCCGCATCATTGCCGGCACGGGGGTAACTGCCCTAATTCGTGGAGCTCTTCCCGGTCCTACCGTATTATTACGCGCCAAAACAGATGCCGTCGCCTTGGATGAAAATAATGATTTACCCTATGCATCCCTGGTTTCGGGCGTCATGCATGCGTCGGGTCATGACGGACTTATTGCCAACCTGTTAGGCTTGGCTAAAATACTGACATCCCATAACGACCAGTTACATGGCACCGTTCGCCTGGTTTTCGAACCCAATACGGAAACCGGAGGTTGCCTCGACAAAATGATTGACAGCGGTATTTTGTCAAATCCGTCTGTCGATTACGTCTTGGATATGCAATTGGACGGATCCTTAAAAGGAGGCTATCTAGGCCTTGCAACGGGGCCTCTCTTTGCATCCCGCGACGATTTCCGTCTGGCTATACACGGAAAAAGCGGTCGTCCTTATGCCGTCTCAACAGATGAAAACGCCTTTACAACAGCTATTAAATTCATGCACGAGGCCGTCACTCAGATGGATGCTTTGCCGAACAACAAAGCATCTCTGTCTTTTTCTTTCGATTCGAATAGCGGTAATTTAACCGTCCTCCCGGCTTGTATAAACATTTCCGGCACCTTACGAACTTATGACTCACAAATCCGTGACAACCTCCTTCAGAAGTTGCATTCTCTGTATCCGAACGGACATTTGTCAGTCATTTCCCGATCGGATGCCGGAGAAAATGATGCACAACTATGCGAGCAGGCTTATCAAATTTTGGCTGAATACGGAACTGATCGTTTCACTTGTCTTCCTATGAATCCCGGATTTCACTCTGACGACATCACTCGACTTGCCTCTAAATGCCCGACTCTCAGCGTTTTTGCCGGAATCAACCGTGATACCCCCGTTTATGACGGTTCCCCCGACTTCATTTGGGATACGGTTATGCTTAAATATACCTGTGAAGCACTGGCAACCCTCGTGTATTATTTGCCGCTCTATCGCTAATTCCGTTTTTACGTATTCCTCTTTTGAAAGGCGTACCTATGGTCTTTTTATTTATTATCGAACACACAATGTTGCCTATCTTCGGCCTTACGGCACTAGGCTTTCTGTTGGATAAAAAACTTCATCTGGACGTACGAACATTATCAAAGTTTTTAATGTACATCGTCATTCCGTCTTTCATTTTCACGAGTATTTACACTACGGACTTTCCTGCTACGAGTGTCCCTATTATTTTAACCGTCCTCTTTTTCTTGATACTGTCAGCCTTACTCGCTGAAGGGGTCGGTAAAGCTCGCGGCTACGATGCCGGTATGATTCGTGCCTGTCGCAATGCACTCATGTTTAATAACACGGGAAATCTGGGCGTATCTTTAATCTTACTGATTTTTTCACACCCCCCTTTTTTGGTGGACGGACAACCGGTTTACTTGGCCGAAGCCATGGTAGTACAGTTGGTCATTTATGTGATTCAAAGTGTTTTTCTTAATACCTTAGGATTGTACCAGGCAGCTCGCGGTAACCTGACAGTTCACGATACACTGAGTGTCATCTTTCGCATGCCAATGGTATATATGATCAGTGCCGCCCTGATTTGCCGCTGGGCCGAAATAGATGCGACTCAATTCTTTTTCTGGCCGGTTCTGGATATGGCCGGACACGCCTTGTTGCCCGTAGCTATGATTACCGTAGGGATTCAACTGTCCCAAAGCGGCATAGGCCGTTTCAATACAGACGTCTGCATTGCCGGTGTAATTAAACTCATTTTTTTACCTATACTGGGACTTTGCACGGTTTACGCAGCTAACTGGATGGCTCCCGGCACCTTTTCGGCTGTCGGCTCTATGGTATTTCTCGTATATTGCTCTATCCCTACAGCAGTCAATACGGCTTTTTTCGCTATGGAATTTAACAATAACGGGGATTACGCCTTACAAACGGTTATGAATACGACTGCTTTCAGCGCCTTTACCATACCGATTGTTGTCTATTTAGGACATCTTCTTTTCGTCTAATATCTGAAATTCTTTACTGTGAAAGGACTCTTTCTCGTGAGCAAACATATTTCCATACTGGACTCGGCCAGAACCGTAGCCGTTTACACGGCTACGGCTGCAAGTCTATTAGCCGTGTACGCCGTACCGGCTATTTATTTTTTTCCGATCGCTTCGTCAGAAACCACTTTTTGCACATCTCTTTTCGGTCGTATAGGTATCGTCTTTTTCACCGTTTCTCTAAGTGTACTTTTTTTTATCGGCGCCTATTGCTGTGCCGCTACCTTACACATTCATAATTTCACCTATTTTTTTCAGAAAAAGGGAATACGAATTGTTCTTCCGACCTTTGTCGCTTTTATCTTTTTAGTGCCTCTTCTTACCGTCCTCGCACATCTGTTTGATGCGGATAACGAACTCCCCTTTTTTTCGACGACGTTCATTTATAGTGCATACGCTCCCGGACCGTATGCTTTTCTGGGCGTATTTCTTTTTCTTTTGTTGCTTTCCGCCTTGTTAAAAAAATTTTCATCGACCTTTTTCAGACATCGTTACAATACATCGTTTCAAAAGGTATTACTGACATCTACATTCTTACATGTTGTAATCACCTTAATCCTCATATGCGGCATTAACATAAATCTCCGAACCGTCGAAATACTAACGACCCTCATCGGTTGGAGTATCTACTACGTTGCAGGTATACAAGCTTACCGCGCCCGTATTTTTGCAAACAATACCTTCAAACCGGCCTTTGCTTGGGTCGTCGCTTTTATTATTTTTCTGAGCCTTTCTCTGACAGACTTTGCCGGCATGTATATACCTGTCTTCTTGACCCTTGCGGCCGGTACGGGTATACCCGCCTTTTTATACGTAGGCTCTCTGTTTTCCGTGTCTTGCGGTACAAAGCGTATATTGGCCCAACGAGCTTACGGCATCTCGTATACCGCCTATATCGTCGCACTTACCATCCGTTCCTTACTTACCCCTTTCGACTTTCCTCTATGGCTATCCATGTGTCTTACTCTTTTAGCTACGATTGCTTACCTTCGCTTTCTCGACGAACACCTATTAAGCCGCATCCCCTCATTTAAGGATCCGTAGTACAATTTGGCATTTGGCAAGGATTTCCGTCTATGCTATGATAAGACAATATTTTGAACACCAGCTATTTTACGCAGAGGAGAACTGTTTTGGATACATTATTGCAACTAATGGAGTCTTACGGTTATATTGCCATGTTTTTCGCCATGGCTGCCGAAAATGCCAATATTCCCATTCCCAGTGAAGTTATCTTGGGGTTTGCGGGCTTTTTAATTTCTCAGGGCGTCTTCGAGTTTATGCCTACGTTTATTATTGCCTGTCTGGCCGGAATCTTCGGCTCCGTTATAAGCTATTTTCTCGGCCTTTACGGAGGCCGTCCCTTATTGCTGAAATACGGCAAATACATTTTCTTTAATGAAAAGAAATTCCAGCTGACTGAGCGTCTTTTTGATTCTTACGGAGGCATTGCAGTCCTCGTCTGCCGTTGCTTGCCCGGTGTTCGCACCTTTATTTCTTTCCCCGCCGGAGTAGCGCGCTATCCTTTCTTCAAATTCATCATTCTGACAACCGTCGGGACCATTCCTTGGACTTGGCTACTCGTTTGGGCCGGATCCGTTTTAGGCAGCCACTGGCGTGATCTTATTGAATATAATCACATCTTCCTCATTGCCTTGATTGTCTTGGCAGCTGTTATCACTCTTGTTTTCTTCATTAAACGCAGAGGTAAATAACCGCTATGAAATTTTTTACCGCTTATATTCACGAGAATCGTTACGGGTTAGGTATCATCCTTTTGGCAGCAATTTTTTTGCTGCCTTTTTTAGGTGCCTTTCCCCTAATCGACCCGGATGAGCCCGTATATGGGCAGACGGCTCGTGAAATGCTGGCTGCCGGCGACTGGTTGTCACCTCGCATATACGGACAATTTTGGTATGACAAGCCGCCGTTATTCTACTGGTTGGAAATGATTTCCTACTCGCTCTTCGGCATCAGCGACTACACGTCTCGCTTACCGAGTGCCGTTATGGGAATCGCTACCGTTGCTACCGTTTATGTTCAAAGTCGGGCCGTTTTCAATAAACACATCGCATTCCGAGCTGCCCTTATACTGTTGACATCCGTCGGTTTATTTATATAGCCAAGGCGGCCGTTACGGACATGACCCTCGTCTTCACTCTAACGTTCAGCATGTTTGCCTTCTACCGTAAACAATACTACCTCGCTTACTTCGGATGCGGTCTGGCTTTGCTGGCCAAGGGCCCCGTAGGATACGCCTTCCCGGCATTGATCATGCTGCTTTATATCGCAGGTACTCGCCGTTGGTCTTTGCTGAAAGAGATGAAAATCCCTCAAGGTATTCTTCTGGCCTTTCTTGTCGGCCTGCCCTGGTACGTGTATATGTACATCGTACACGGTACAGACTTTACAAATGTTTTTATCGGTTATCATAACATTACACGCTTTGCTGCTCCGGAACATCCCGGGCAAAACAGCATCTTCTTTTTATTCCCATCGTATTGGGTGGCCTCATGCCTTGGACAGGAGCCCTTTTTCAAGCACTTATCCGTTGCCTTCGCGGCAACGGCCCGTACCGTGACGGACTCCTCTTCTGTTTCATTTGGGCTACCTTTATCTTTATTTTCTTTTCTCTTTCTCAAACACAATTAGTCACGTATATATCTCCCCTCTTTCCGCCCCTGTCGGTTATCTTGGGTTGGTATACCTATGCCTTGAAGCGAAACGGCAAGCTCCCGCGTATCTGGTTGGCCGTCTCCTACATAGGCGGCGTCATCCTGCTGGCATGCAACGCCATCCCGCTGAATGAAAGTGCCCTGTTCTTTGCAACCCCCATCCTTTGGGCTTCCGTTTTACTGACCTTGGCCCTCATCATACCTGCCGCCTTTATGCACTTAAAAAGATGGCGTTCCGCCTTACTTTCGGCAGTGAGCTGCATGTTTGTATTTATGACTGTTGCCTTTGCCGGTATTTTGCCTCAGTCAGCCGAATATATTTCCGGCAAGGCCATTGCCGAAGAGTATATCTCCTTAAATCATTCCGGTCCCGTATATATTGAAAAATTTCTTTGTCCCGCCTTGGCTTTTTACGGCAATACGACCGGTGTATCCTGGGAATCTCAAAACGCTCCCGACTTTGCAACTCTACGCCGTGAGACCCCCGATATATATGTAATCATGCAGCAATCAACCTATAATAAATTATTGCGTACTCACACTGATTTAAGCGACTATAACGTTATTGCAACTACACCGGGACAAGTAATTCTCGCCGGTAGGAGGTAACTCGTGAAATATGCTCGTCTTCTCATCCCGGTCTGTATCATTTCATTTCTTTTCCTTTCCATCGGCAACAGTCTGCTCGCCGTTACAGATCCGGTAGAATCCAACTACGCCTTAACGGCCAAAGAAATGGTGCTTTCCGGGGACTGGCTATCCCCTCGAATTTACAACACATTTTGGTTTGATAAGCCCGTCTTCACTTACTGGGCACTTTGTGTATCTTACGCTCTCTTCGGCTTTTCCGACTTTGCCTCACGCCTTCCCTTCACGCTCTGCGGTGCCCTTTCCGTAACCATGCTGGCCTATTACGTAAAACGCCGCGGTAATGAAACCGCTACGGCAATCCTGGCCGCTACCATGACCGCTACCTCCCTATTGTTTTGGATTATTACTCGTTCCGTCTTGACAGACCAGTTTCTTTTCTTATTCACGGAAATCTCTCTTTTCAGCTTGTACATAGGGCTCTCGGAAAATAATCGTCGCCATATCTATATTGCCTATGCAGCCGCTGCCGGTTCAGTCTTAACCAAGGGACCTGTCGGCATCGTCTTGCCCGGACTTATCATCCTCGTTTACATTGCCTGTGAACGCAAGACTGCTTACCTCAAACGACTTTTTCGCCCTGACGGCCTTTTCCTGTTTTTATTTCTTTGCTTACCGTGGTACGTTTATATGCACATCACTCACGGGCAAGCCTTTTGGGACGGATTGTTGGGCTTTAACAACGTCACACGAGCCGTCATTTCTGAACATCCCGAAGAAAACGTTTGGTACTACTATTTACTCGTCGTCCCTGTCGGACTTTTGCCTTGGACGGGGGTCGCCTTATATGGTATAAAAAAGGCTTTTCGCCGTACCGGATTTCCGCTCTTTGCTACTCTCTGGGCCGGTATAACCGTCCTTTTCTACACGCTTTTAGCTACTAAATACCCGACGTACGCTTATATTGCGCACATTCCGCTCATGTGGTTTGCCGCTGTCGGAGCTGTTTACCTTTACAAATCCAATCGGCGTATAATCCAGTTCATAGCCGTAGGTCCTGCGTTCTTTCTGGATTCTCTTTTTCGGGAGTGCTTTGTTTGTTCGCGTCGACTATCTGCATCTGGGTTCTTTATGGCCCTTAATCGTCTTTATTCCTACAGCCATACTCATCATCTCGATTGCTTTGTATAAAAGGGCGTACCTCGCCATATCTCCGCTCATTGCTATGGCTACAGCCGCCATTTACGTTCTGTTGACTTGGCAGGTTCTGGTTCCCTTTTACGAATATCGTTCAACAATACCGCTTGTCACAGCTTCTCGGAATCTAAAGGGGCACATATATTTTTTTGAAGAATACCGTACATCCTTTGAATATTATACGGGCCGTTCTGCCGTACTGATCGCTCCTGCCGAATATGATGAAAGTGCTCGCCTCAAACGAGATTCAGTCTGGTCTCGCAAGCACCTATTCAAAACCGAAGAAAGTCACTCCTTCTCATCGCGTTTACACGCCGGAGAAAATCTGACTCTCATCGTCCCGAAAAGCCGCACCACCGATTTCGAAAAAAGCGAATTTAAAGACTTAATGACCCTTCAAGGGGTTTACGGAACCTTTTTTGTCTATACGCCGAGAGAGGAGATATTATGACCGTATCCTCATTCATTGATAATTTAAAATCTTATACCGGTGAGAACGTCTTCAATCCCTGGCGAGACTACGATTCAAAGAGCGATATCGGCCCCGATGCACCGATGATTCGCCGTAACCAGTTAATTGAATTCTTAAATCTCCGTTTGGCCCAAACCCGATATATTCTTATTGCCGAGGCGGCCGGATACCAGGGAGGCCATTTTACGGGAATCGCATTAACCTGTGAACGTATGCTTTTAGGTCTGCATAAAAAAACGAATCCGAATCTGATTCTCGGCCATAAAGGTATTCGAACCAGTCGCCCCGACAGCCCTTATATGACCTCCGATGTACAACGAACAAGCGGAATGAACGAACCGACGGATACTTATGTATGGGGAGCTGTCGCAGACAACGGTTTAAATCCGTGCGAAGTCCTGCTTTGGAACATTTTTCCTTTTCACCCCTACAAAGAAGGCATTTTGTTCTCCAATCGGACACCGACAACTCAAGAGCTTACGATTGGCCTGACCTATACCAAAGAACTCTTGGCTCTTTGCCCTTCGTCAGTTCGTATCGGAGCTATCGGTCGCAAATCAGCGGAAACCTTGTCTTCAGCCGGTATAACGGCTACAGCCATGCGGCATCCGGCTAATGGCGGCGGCAGCCGTTTTCAACGCGAATTTACTCAATGGGTAAGTGCTTGCCCGTAACAACTTCTCTTCGTAGATGTTAAATACATGAAAAAGGTGACAAAGGATACGACTTTCCGTCGTATCCTTTGTTTTCAAATGACTCAGCTCTATTATTTTTTAAAATCACTGTATATAATAAAGACATACATTCTTAGTTATATAAGGAGGAGCTCATGCTTATAGATGATGCAGGCGGTCTTGTTTTCAGACCTCCCAGCGAAGCTCGCAGCTTTATTTTACGGGTTACTATCGGTTGTTCCCACAATGCCTGCACGTTTTGCACCATGTATAAAGACTCTCGCTTCCGTATTCGCCCCCTTGAAGAAATAGAAGGTATTATAAATCGTGCTGCAACAGCTATGCCCTATACTCGCAGAATTTTTCTTGCCGACGGCGATGCTCTCGTCTTACCGACAGAATCTTTGTTGCAAATTCTCGACAAATGTCGTGCCGCATTCCTGTCTTTGACTCGTGTCGGCGCCTATGCCACTGCAGCTGATATTAACAGAAAATCGGTAGAAGAATTAAAAACGTTGAAAGAGCACGGCTTAAAAATTATTTACATAGGCATCGAAAGCGGCAGCGATAAAGTCTTATCACTCATCAACAAAGGAGTCACAGCTCATGAAACGCGCCTGGCCTGTCACAAGGTGTTAGAGGCGGGCATGAAACTTTCCGCCATGATTTTGTTAGGACTGGGAGGCCAAGAATATACAAAAGAACATGCAACTGAAACAGCATCCCTCATCTCGGATGTGAATCCGACCATGCTCAGTGCCTTAACACTCATGATTCCTCGCACGGCCCCTTTATCTATCGATGTCGGAGCCGGGCGATTTACTCCCTTAACAGCCCGCGGTTTTCTCGACGAGCTGGAAGCCGTTTTACAACAAACAACAATGACTTCCCCTTGTATTTTCCGCAGCAATCATGTTTCCAATCTCTTTGCCCTCGCCGGCACGTTGCCCCAAGATAAAAGTGCTCTTTTATCTGAACTAAGTTTATACAAACCGCAACTGGATAATACGGTACCGCTCCTCAATGATACCGGTGGTTTTTAATTGATATACTCATGAAAGGATATATTATGAAAAAGTATTCGTTCTGTTACTTCTAATCCAAGTCATCTGTCTTACATCTTTGGCGGCTGATACGGCAACTTTTGACGGTAGTCGGAACGTACTGATTTGCCGTACGACACAAGATAATTATGCGTCTCATTACTTAAATAAAGGTATCAGGGAGCCCTTTCGGATTCCTTGGTGGAATGTTATAAACGCCGATGAAATTCTTTCTTCATCCGACATTACGGAAGCGAATCTGGCCGAATTGGCTACTCGCTATCAGGCGGACCTCGTCATCGTTCCCTTTGTCAACCATTGGTACTTCAGACAATTTCAAGGATTCTTCCCGTATAACGACGACTGGTATACGGAATACTCTTATCGCTTCAGTCTCTATGCTTACGATAAAGAAACCGCTTCCTTCCGTTCTTACACCGTAAACGGACAAGGAAGTAAAGAAGCCGTCGACTTGAATAATCCCGATGATATACTGAGACCGGCTGTAAAAAGACTTCTCGATGAATTCCCGTACAAACGAATTCCCAGAGATCGCCCCCACTCTTCAAGTTCGATAAACAAATCTCTTTCCGTGTCTACAACAAACGGCGGAGCCAAAATCTACAAATCTCTTGACGGCGCCGTATCCATTTAATCATTTCGGCATGATTCATTCAAAGGAGCCTCTATGGTATTAAGCGGAAAAAAACGCCCCTTATTACTCATACCTGTAATTATTATTCTCTTTACACTTTGGGTTCACTATACACGTATAACCTCAAGCGTACGCATCGGTGTCAGTCTAAACCTTTCCGAAACGGCTGACCCTGCCGAGTTACATATGGAACAGGGCATCGAGTTGGCCGCCGACATACTCAATGAAAAGGGCGGCATTAACGGTCGTCGTCTAGAAATTATGACACTGGATAATAAGGGAAATGAAAAAGGCAGTGAAATTGCGGCTGAAAACGCGGCTTTGCGCCATGCCGCAGCCTTAATCGGCCCTTTAGATTCAAAACTGCTTTCTCCGACAGCCATCGTAGGCGAAAACAGAGACTTGCCCATCATTACTCCGGCACACGTCGATACTGATATGTGGACGGACACTCGTACAGGGATCCCTTACAATTACGTGTTTACCGCAGCCCTCACCTCTGCGGAAGAAGGCGTGCCATGGCAGCCTTCGCCTCTCAAAAACTACATAAATCCCGTATATTAGTCATCTACGCCGGAGATTCTCCCCGTTCTACCGCTGCCGCCGAGGCCTTCTCCGCCACCGACAATATGGAAACTTTTTCAATGGACATGCATCAATATGGTACGGCCGATTTATGCGAATATCTGCTTACCGCCTCGTATGATGCCGTCTATATGCCGCTTACAGGACGTCAAGCTGCTTCTTTTATAACGTTCTTGCGGCAGGCCGGCCGTTCTCCCGTTGTCTTGGGATCTTCTCTATGGAGTTACGACGGTTTGGAACAGTATCTGCCGCCTACTTATTTACAAAGTCTTTTTTATACGGAAGCATACGGAAATGACCCGACATATGAAGCAGGCGAAGAGTTTGCCGAGCGCTATTATGCGAAGTACGGAATTTCTGCCGACTCATACGCCGCTTCAGGATTTGATGCTGTTATGTTGATCGCCGAAGCGGTTAAGCTTTCCGGTTCGACTGCCCCGGAGAATGTACATAAAGCCTTATCCTCCATTTCCGACTATGCCGGTGCCGCGGGACCGACAACCGTACAAGGACGTCATATAACTCATCCCGCCTTTATTTTTACCTTCTGGCAAGGCAGTCCGGCTTTATTGGATACGCAGTCGCCTTATAAACAATAAGGAGTATACTCTTTAAGTGCCTCTCGCCACCTACGCCACTCGGGCATCATTCGACTCAAATACGCATAAAATCGTACCGAGTGATTGGGCTCCAAAAAATGACATAATTCATGTAAAACAACTTGATCCGTACAGGACAATGGTGCTATAACCAAATAGGTATTTAACGTAATCAATCTTTTAGTCGGTATGCAAGATCCCCAACGAGAGCGCATGCGACGCAACTTCATCTGCGGATACGGAACGCCGTACGGAGCCGCCACAGGATACAAGCGTGCTAACACCTGTGGAAAAACATATTCCGCCGTTTCCTTTAACAAATTTCGGTAAAGGTTGACTCGTTCATCTCGATTATCTTTTTCGTAAACGTACAGATATACTCCGTTTTCCGTTATACACGCATGATGACGACGAGTGGCAGGCTCAATGAACAACGGCATTTCCTTACCGAAAATATGCACACTCGTACCGTCTGCCAGAGTGAGCCCCCGCATAGATGCCTTTTCAATAAATAAGCGACGCTCTTGCAAAAACCGTTCTACTTCTTTTTTAGATACGAAGGGCGGCGATGATACATATAAACTTCCGTCCGGTCTGACGCGAAGATTTAGGGTTTTGATGGGTTTGCGTCGCCATTCATATTCGTATACATTTTCACCGATGCGTAGAGTATCTGTGGTTTTCATGATAATTCTCCGTTCACCTCTTTAATATATTCACTATAAGAAGGGATTTTATGTTGGAATTTACGGCCATTGATTTTGAAACGGCCAACCGTTACGCCGACAGTGCCTGCTCCCTGGCAGCCGTAAGTATAGCCGGTCAGGCAGTGATGCATGAGGGATATACATTAATTAAGCCGCCGTTTAACCGCTTTGACGAGGACAATATTCGAATTCACGGAATTACTCCGCAAATGGTATCTGCCAAGCCGACCTTTGACGCTTTATGGCCGGATATACGTAAACGTCTGAATAAACAAATCCTTATTGCCCACTACGCGGTCTTCGATACACGCGTATTGCGCAGCTTGATTAAGCGCTACAATCTACCGGGACTGAATGCCTCTTACGCTTGTACCGTTGAAATTTCACGTAAGGTTTGGCCCGATCTTCCCAATCACAAACTGGATACGGTTGCCGGCCATTTGGGCTTTACTTTCCGTCACCACCAAGCTTAGACGATGCCCGTGCTTGTGCCCGAATCGTTTGTGCCGCGGCCGAACGTACCGGGGCCTCATCCGTCGAGGATTTACTGACTCGCACGGGACTGAAATTAAAGCATTTCTAGTACATTACTATATCATCTTAAGGAGGTTATTTACCATGAACATTGTCTTACTTGAATCCCTGGGAGTTACTTCCCAAACGCTACAATCTTATTCCAAAGAATTGGAAAATCTCGGCCATACCTTCACCGCTTATGAACGGACAGATGATACGGCGACATTAATTAAAGAAAGTGCCGATGCGGATATTCTAATAATAGCCAACATGCCTTTATCCGGCGAGGTTATTCGTGCCTGCAAACACTTGAAATATATTAATATAGCATTTACGGGAGTTGATCATGTAGACCTTAAAGCGGCTGAAGAAATAGGCGTTAAAGTCAGCAATGCTTCGGGATACTCAACGGTGGCTGTTGCAGAACTCACCTTAGCCATGATGCTCGACTTACTCCGCAACGTACCGCAAATCGATGCCGCTTGCCGCCGGGGACAAACGAAGGCCGGCCTGATCGGGGGCGAATTGGAAGGAAACAGTAGCCATCTTCGGCACAGGAGCTATCGGCACCAAAGTCGCTCAATTGGTACACGCCTTCGGGGCCCGCGTTATTGCTTATAACGGATTTTCCTCCAAACCCGATACGGAGCTCATTACATACTTACCTTTAAAAGAACTCATGCAAGAAGCCGATATCGTCTCTCTCCACTGCCCCGTAACGGACCAGTCGCGGGGAATCATTAATAAAGAAAGTCTGTCCTATATGAAACCTACAGCATACCTTATTAACGAAGCTCGCGGTCCGGTTGTGAATTCACAGGATTTGGCAGACGCACTTAATAACGGCTCTATTGCCGGTGCCGCTATTGATGTCTTCGAAACGGAACCTCCCATTGACGTCAACCACCCCCTGCTTCACGCAAAAAATACTATTGTAACTCCTCATGCCGCTTTCGCTACCCATGAATCAATGAATAAACGAGCTCACATCGTATTTGAAAAATATTCACACCTTCTTGGCAGGAAAACAGCAAAACATTATCCTCTAAATTCTGAATGAAAACGGACCGCTATGCGGTCCGTTTTTCTATAAATTACTCTTTTTCTTTCAATCTCGTAAAAACCGTCTGCCTACTCAAATGCAGAATTTTAGCCACCTGACTTTGCGTATATCCTTGTGCCCTCAGATCATGAATGAGCGATTGTTGGAATAAGTGCTGAAGTTTTTTCATATCTAAATCGGGGAGCCCTTCTCCGTTTATGTCAATTGCTTCTTCAGGTGTATCAAATAAGTAGCCGTAGTCCCCCTTGTCTTCTTCCCCTAAAACATGATAACGCAATGCCACACTGTACAGTTCACGGATATTTCCCCACCAACGATGTCTTTGCAAAGCCTTTTTCAGAGCTTGCGGAATACACTCCTCACTATACGGATGTTTCGATATATTCTCCATAAACAAAGCAAACAGGTAAATTATATCGGACGGCCTGTCATCCAATGTCGGTAAATTCAACGTCAGTGTATTGAGACGAAAAAATAAGTCATTTCTGAATCTCTCCTGTGATACCTCTTTGACAACATCCTGATTGGCTGCCGAAATAATGCGTATGTCCAGAGGAATGACGAAGTCGGAACCTATTCTCATGACTTCTTTCGTTTCCAGAACTCGTAACAGTTTAGACTGTATATTAGCGGACATACTGTTTATTTCATCGAGAAAAATCGTCCCAGTATGAGCTAATTCGAAAAGTCCCGCCTTTCCTTCTTTTCTGGCCCCCGTAAAAGCGCCGCCGACATAACCGAAGAGTTCACTTTCTAACAAATCCGACGGCAAGGCCGCACAGTTTACGGCCACAAAAGGGCCCTTATAACGCATACTGTAATTATGAATACTCTGGGCAAATAGTTCTTTCCCCGTTCCGCTTTGACCTTGAATCAATACGGGCGCTTCATAAGTCGCCATCACCTTAGCCGTTTCTATGACACTTTTCATCTTTTCGTCACAGGTCTTAATATCTTCAAAATGATGGGCCGCCACCAAGCCCGTACGAGACAACTTATAGCGAATATTTTTTTCTAAATGTTGAAGTTCCGTTACGTCTCGAATATTTAAGACATAGCGTGTGTCATTATCAACTTTAAAGGTCGTTGCCGTCAAAACCAGAGTATAAGAACGAACAGTGATGACCTTTTCTTTATCACACAGTGCACGAGGCTCTATATTTAATGCCGGCGAAAAGGCAGAGGCTATATTTTTTCCCTGATCAACGTAATGCAAATATTTCTTAGCCGCTTTATTGACATGATATATATTTCCTTCTTCATCGCAAACAACAATCCCGTCATGGTAGTTTTCCAAGACGGCGCTCATCGTAGCCCCCCAATTTTGTCCCTGTCGCTTAAAATCAACGAGTTCACACGCATACTGGTAAACTGATAAAATAGCCGACTCACTGGGGCGAATCGTCATAATCGGCATCGGTGTGTTGGCAATTTGCGGCAACAGTGTACAACCGACAATAACCGTATTTTGTGTTACGGGAATGCGATTCACAATAGTGCGCAATTCCTGGTATGTCGTTTCTATCGCATAAGCAGCATGTATTTTTAACTTCTGCTCAAGTTCCGCTGGACAGGCGGCAGCATTAAACATAAAATTTTTGCTCAATAAAAGGTGTATAGTATCATAGTCTTTTACCTGTTGCAATGTATACAACGTGTCACTGGTCGAACTGTAAAGACATAAGACGGGAATCTCTTTAACGGCGGCACTTAAAATCTGATAAGACCCGCTGTTGGTAATAATGACCTGTGCTCCTTGGGCAATAAGTTGTTCGGCCTGTTCGACCACCCTTTCCAACTCAATAATTGCAATTTCCGTATCAATCTGTTTTTTCTCTTCTTCCGGTCTATAAATCCAAAGAATAGATTCTACTTCTTTTTTCAGTAATTCATCGGCAAGTAAAAATACGATTTTTCCCATAAGCATATCCTCCTCTTCTTTAGAATACACTGACATGTAAAGTCATGTCTATTTTTTTACATTTTTTTGTTTTTTTAATATTTTAAAAAAATCTAATTTTTCGCATAAATCCGCCTTTTTTTATATGTTGGCACGATAATTTCATTCATAAGTTTAAGAATGAAAGACGTAAAAACGTCATATTTTATTAAACCAGGAGGTTGTACGATGAAAAAAACTGTTAACAGGTGACGAAGCCGTCGCCAGAGGCCTCTACGAGGCCGGCGTCCTCTTTGCCTCGGCCTATCCGGGCACTCCCAGTACGGAAATATTGGAAAACGTATCGACGTATGATGAAATTTACTCCGAATGGGCTCCTAATGAAAAGGTAGCCATGGAAGCTGCTGTCGGTGCATCAATGGCCGGCGTACGTTCTTTTGCCGCTATGAAAATGGTAGGCGTAAACGTAGCTGCCGATCCCCTCTTTACCTTCTCGTATTTAGCCGTAAACGGCGGATTTGCCTTCGTTTCCGCAGACGATCCGGGTATGCACTCATCCCAGAACGAACAGGATAACCGAAACTACGCAAAATTCATGAAAATCGCCATGCTTGAACCTTCGGACTCTCAAGAATGTCTCGACATGACCAAAGACGCATATCGTCTCAGTGAAGAATTTGAAGTGCCTGTCATGATTCGTATGACGACACGTGTCTGTCATTCCAAGAGCCTTGTTACCGAAGGCAGTCGTGTAGAGGTTGCCCCTGTTCTGTACGAAAAGCATCCTGAACGAAATGATGCTATTCCGGCTGTTTCCAAAGTACGCCGACATATCGTCGAAGCTCGCGAAGAAAAATTAAAAGCTTATAGCAACGACTGTCCTTGGAACTACGAAGAAATGCATGATACGAAAATCGGCATTGTTGCATCCGGTGCCGCTTACATGTATGCCAAAGACGTGTTCGGCGACAAAGCATCCTACTTTAAGGTCGGGTTATCCTATCCCATGCCGGTTGAGAAAATTCGTGCATTCCGCGAAAAAGTAGACGAATTATATGTCATCGAAGAGTTGGATCCGTATATGGAAGAGATTCTTCGCACGTCCGGTATCGACTGCCACGGCAAAGACGTCATTCCCAAGATCGATGAATTAAACCCCAATATCATTGCCGAAGCCATTCTCGGGACAACCCGGGAATTCAACGATGTACCTCAAGACTTATTGGTTCCCAGACCGCCTACATTCTGTGCCGGCTGTCCGCACAGAGGCTTCTTCTATGCCCTCAGCAAGCGTAAAGATACTGTTATGATCGGCGATATCGGTTGCTATGCTCTCGGTGGTGCCGATCCGTTAAACGCCATCGATCTGGCAGTCTGTATGGGTGCCGCTTTCTCCTTAGGGCACGGCATGTCTCATGCTTTCGAAAAAAGTAACCAACCGAAACGCGTCGTCAGCATCATGGGCGACTCTACCTTCTTCCACACGGGGATTAACTCTCTCATAGAAGTTGCCTACAATGGGTCTCCGACAATTAATGTCATCCTCGACAACCGTATTACGGGTATGACCGGTCATCAGGAAAACCCCGGTACAGGCTATAACATCAAGGGCGATACAACCTCGTTTATCGACATCGAAGCAGTAGTCCGTGCCTTGGGCTTGAAAAATATTCGCATCGTCAATCCCTTGGACTTAAAAGCCATGAACGAAGCTCTGGACTGGGCTTACGCTATTACGGATGAACCGTCCGTAATCATCACCAAATGGCCTTGTGTTTTGAAGAAATTCTCTAAAGAAGATAAAGAGCAATTCGATTTAAATATGACACCCTTTGTCGTTAACCAGGACAAGTGCATCGGTTGCAAAAAATGTCTGTCTACCGGTTGCCCGGCATTGCGTTTTGACGACGAAAGCAGAAAATCGAATATTTCCGTAGACTGTGTCGGTTGCGGCGTTTGTGCCCAGGTCTGCCCGGTCAACGCCATTTCCCGAAAGGAGGCTCGTTAATATGAGCGAAATCAAAAACGTGCTCTTTGTCGGCGTCGGCGGACAAGGTGCAATTCTTGCCAGCAAAATTCTCACTATCGGTTTAATAGAAAGCGGTTATGATGTAAAAATGTCGGAAGTACACGGCATGAGCCAACGCGGCGGTTCCGTAAGTACTCAAGTACGCTTCGGTCCGAAGGTCTACTCTCCCATTATCGGTCCGGGAACAGCGGACTTACTCGTTTCTTTTGAAGAAATGGAAGCGGCCCGTTACCTGAAGTTCTTAAAACCCGAAGGCAAGGTTGTTGTCAATACGCTCCAGATCCCGTCTATGCCCGTCTTATCGGGAAAAAGAAAATATCCGCAAACTGTCTTGGAAGAATTAAAAGCGCGGACTACCGTGTTACCCTTAAATGCCACACAGATTGCTACGGATATCGGCAACCCCAAAAGTGCCAACGTCGTTCTTCTCGGAGCCTTAATCAAAGCATTGGATCTAACGGATATTGATTGGAAATCTATTATCAGTCGTACAGTGAAGCCTAAATTCGTTGATATAAACTTAAAAGCATTCGATGCAGGTATGGCTGCCGTATAACAATTTTACTCCTCTTACGGGTCGGGGGAGGCCCGTAAGAGAGAGTTTTCAGGAGGGTATTATGTCTTTCATTGAAAGCTTCCTATCATCAACCGTTTCACAGGCCCTTCTCAAGAAGAGCTGGCTAAAGAAGCGGGTATGACCCTTTCCGAATGGAAGGCCGCAACAAAGCTCGGCGGTATTGACATTGGGTGGATTATTATGGACATCGGCATGGCAATCGGCGCCGGCATTGTTTTTCTTCCCGTTCAGGTCGGTTTATCCGGCTTGTGGATTTATATTCTTGCCGCACTCATCGGCTATCCTATTATGTATCAACACCAGAAACTCTTCTTAAATATTCTGGCCGATGCGCCGAAGTGTGAAGACTTTGCAGGCATTATTTCGGGATACCTGGGCAAGAACTGGGGGTTCGCCTTAGGTGCTATTTATTTTATCTTTACGACGATCCTCATCTTTCTCTATTCAACCGCACTGACCAATGACAGCGCTTCTTTCCTCGTAACCTTCGGTGTCACGGAAACATCCATGGCCGATAACATCTTCTACGGATTGGGCATAATTTGCGTTCTCGTAGCCGTTGCTTCTCAAGGTGAAAAACTGTTATTTAAAGTCGCATCAGGCATGGTTCTTACTAAGGTTTTTGTCATTGCCGCCATGGGCGTGTTAATGGTTCAATACTGGAATAGCGCCAATATAGCTCCTGTGCATAATATCGGGTACATAATTAAGCAATTCATCATCATTTTACCCTTTGCCGCATTGTCTATTGAATTCTTCGCCAATCTCAGCCCTACGGTTATCTACTACCGCAATCATGCCGAAAATAAAACAGTAGCCCACTATAAGGCATTACGTACATACAATTACGCTTACATCATCTTGTTGGTAGTCGTAATTTTCTACACCGTATCCTTTAACTTGGCAATCTCTCAAGAACAGGCCATTCAGGCATATCATGCCAACATTTCCTCCTTGGCTATGGCGGCAAAAGATATTGACGGCTCGTTAGTAAAAGTCTTCAGTCTCTTACTTAATATTTTTGCCATTGTCACGGCCTATTTTGCTATGTTCCTTAGTTTCCGCGATTCTTGCTGCGGCATTGCCGTTAACATATTGGAACGGATTATTCCGATGGATAAAATCAACCGCACAATCATCAAATACGGCACCAGTATTTTCTGTATAGTCCTTTGTTGGGCCGTCATCGTTTTTAATGCCCCGGTACTCAGCTTTGCTTCTCTGTTAAGCCCTATGATCGGAATTATCGCTTGTTTCTTACCCCTTTGTCTTGTATATAAACTTGACGTTTTTAAGAAATACCGCACGTTCCAGGTCGTACCCATAGCCTTACTCGGTTTCTTTCTACTTATTTCACCGTTTATCTCCCTTTCGTAGGGACGGTTAACATGATATTCTCTTTATAAAGGAGTGATTTCATTGGCATCTAAAGAAATGTATCAATGGGGGGCTCAAAGCTCCGTAATTCGCGATCTCTTTACATATGGTCGTGAACAAGCCGCAAAAATAGGCGACGAAACGTATTCGACTTCAGTATCGGTAACCCTACCGTGCCGGCTCCGGAATGTATCAAAGACGCCGTTACGGAAATCATGGAAACCCGCACAGCCGTTGCTGTTCACGGGTATACGGCAGCAGCCGGCGACCCTGTCGTCCGCAAAGGATTAGCCGATTATATGAATAAAACCTTCAATGCCGGCGTCGAAGCAGGTAACTTCTACATGACTTGCGGTGCTGCCGCTTCCTTGACTATTACGTTAAAGGCCCTTGTAGAATCTCCGGACGATGAAATCGTCGTCATTGCTCCGTATTTCCCGGAATACACAGCTTTTATAAAAAATTCGGGAGCTGAAAAAGTCGTAGTACCGCCCGATATGGAAAGCTTCCAGATTCCCTTCGAGGCTTTGGAACAGGCTATTACCTCGAAAACACGAGCTCTGATTATCAATTCTCCGAACAACCCTTCCGGCGTCGTATATTCTGAAGATACGTATAAGAAATTAGCCGCTCTCTTGGAAAAGAAGTCCGGCGAAATCGGACATACAATCTATTTAATTGCCGACGAACCGTATCGCGAAATTATTTATGACGGCCTGACCGTCCCTTATGTTCCTCACTACTATAAGGATACGATTATCTGCTATTCGTACAGTAAATCCCTGTCCTTACCGGGCGAACGCATCGGCTACATCCTCGTACCTCCTTCGACTACGGACAGTAAGGAAATTTATACGGCTGTCTGCGGTGCAGGCCGCATCATGGGCTTCGTATGCGCCCCCCATCTCTTCCAAGACGTAGTCTTAAAATGCCTTGGACAAACGTCGGACATTTCCGTCTATGACGCTAACAGAAAATTGCTTTATAACGGTCTTAAAGAATTGGGCTATGAATGTGTATATCCGAGCGGGGCCTTTTACTTATTCGTTAAATCTCCCGAAGCTGATGCTAATGCCTTCTCCGAAAAAGCAAAGGCGCTTAATCTGCTCATTGTACCGGCTGACAGCTTCGGATGCCCCGGCTATGTTCGTATTTCCTATTGCGTACAGCCCGATATGATTCGCCGTTCTCTCCCGGCATTCGCCGAATTGATGAAGTCCTATCGTTAAATCTCATTCTTCGCTTACCTACTATAGAAAAGAAGGTGCTTCATGGATTTTCTCAACGAATACCGAAAAAAGTTAATTACTGCCGAAGAGGCTGCAAAAATTGTAAAAAGCGGTGATTGGATCGACTACAGTCAATGTTGTTCTTTCCCGACCGACTTGGATAAGGCTCTGGCGGCTCGTAAAGATGAACTGACGGATGTTAAGGTCCGTAACGCCATTTCCGCCCTCCCGATTGCTGTCGTAGAAGAAGACCCGGACCAGACGGCTTTTACGTATAACCTCTGGCACTGTTCCGGTTTAGATCGAACTTATCTCGACAAGGGTATGGCTTACCATGAACCCATGCTCTTCCGCCACTGCGGTTCCTATTATGAACAGGGCATCGCTCCCGTCGATGTAGCCATGCTTACCGTCTCCCCGATGGACAGGCACGGTAATTTCAGCTTCGGCCTCACGAACTGTTGCCAACAGGAAATGTTAGATGCGGCTCGCAAGATTATCGTCATTCCGAATAAGCACATGCCCGTTATCTCGGGCCTGGCTAATGACCATATCCACGTTAGCGATGTAGACTACATTGTCGAATCGGACACGCCGTTGCCGACTATGCCTAATCGCAATCCCGGAGACATTGACATTAAAATTGCCGAACACATCTTTCCGTATTTACGCGACGGCATGACACTTCAACTCGGTATTGGCGGTATGCCTAACGCCTTGGGCTCACTTATTGCCCAATCCGATTTGAAAGACTTAGGCATGCACACTGAATTGATGAGTGACGGGTACTTGGAGCTGTACAAGGCCGGGAAAATCACGAACAAAAAGAAAACCCTCCATCGCGGCAAAGGTGTTTTCTCCATTTGCATGGGTTCGGAAGAGTTATACGACTTTCTTCACCAAAACGAGTCAATACTTTCGGCCCCTATGTCATATGTAAATAATCCGACTGTCATGGCAGAACTGGATAATTTTATTTCCATTAACAGCTGTATCTCCATGGACTTGTACGGACAAATTTGTTCCGAATCATCGGGCACACGACAAATCAGCGGTACCGGAGGCCAACTCGACTTCGTAACCGGAGCCTATAGCGCTGCTCACGGCAAGGCATTTCTCGCCATGCCGTCCATGTATGTCGACAAAAAAGGCATCCGCCACTCCAATATATTTCCGCATTTTACGAGAGGCGATATTATTACGACTCCGCGCACGCAAGCTCCGTACATGGTTACGGAATACGGCATAGCCAGACTCGTCGGCTTACCTACCTGGGAGCGCGCCGAAAAATAATCGGTTTGGCTCACCCCGACTTCCGCGAAGAGTTGATTCAAGCCGCTGAAAAGCAACAAATTTGGCGCAAAAGCAACAAACGATAATATAAAAACGTCCTGTCAAATCAAATATTGACAGGACGTTTTTATATTTTTATTACTTGCTTTCAAAGAAGGCTTTATAGGCAAGATACGCACAGTACGCATCAGTTTTGGCAACCAATTCAAGCGGTGCGTGCATACTGAGCATGGCTACGCCGCAATCAACGACCTCACAACCCCAGTCGGCCATAATATAGGCAATCGTACCGCCGCCCCCCTGGTCTACCTTACCGAGTTCCCCTGTTTGCCACGGAACACCGTTTGCATTGAAAATTCGGCGCACTTGTGCCAAAAACTCGGCATTCGCATCATTACTGCCTGCTTTACCGCGAGCTCCCGTATATTTACATAAGCAAATACCGTAACCCAAGCGTGCCGAATTATTTTCTTCGTAAGCTCCGGGAAATACGGGATCAAAAGCCGCGCACACATCGGCTGACAAGACCTTGCTATGGCGCAACATACGGCGAACAAATAATTCTTCCTTTTTTCCTTGTAAAGCCAATAGTTCCGCTACAAAATCCTGAAAATACGATGCTTGAACACCGGTATTTCCTACTGACCCGATTTCTTCTTTATCCGCAAAAAGAGCAATTTGGGTAAATTCTCCCGCCGTTGCATCCAAAATCCCCGCCAAATTGGCATATGAGCACACCCGATCGTCGTGTCCGTGTGCCATAATCATGGAGCGATCCAGCCCTACGTCACGGCTCTTTTGGGCCGGAACAATTTCCAGTTCCGCACTGGCAAAATCCTCTTCCTCAATGCCGTATTTATCTTTAAGAATCTGCAGTATTGCCGGTTTAACTTCCTCTTCTTCCCCGCAAAGCCCGACAACCGGCATGAGCATTTCACCTTCAATCGCTTCGCTTAACTTTTTTGCCGCCTGGTCTTTTCCCAAATGCGGTAATAAATCATTAATGAAAAATACGGGATCGTCCGGATTATCACCGATGGAGACTTCCGTCTTACGGCCGTCCGTATTATATACAACTCCGATTAAACTTAAGGGCCGGCATACCCACTGGTATTTTAAAACCCCGCCATAATAATGGGTCTTAAAATAAACGATTTTATTTTTTTCGACAACCGGCATTACCTTTAAATCCAGTCGCGGGCAATCTATATGAGAGCCGACGATCCTGGCTCCGTCTTCCAAGGGTCGTCTTCCAATAACTGCCAAAATAACGGACTTGTCCTTTTGATTCCAGTAAACCTTATCTCCCGCTTGCAAACTCGTATATGAGTCTATAGAACGAAATCCCGCACTCTCCGCCTGTCCGAGAATTTCTTTAGCTGCCAAGCGTTCCGTCCGTGCCGTATCAAGAAACTGACGATAATTTTTACAATATTCATCAACCTTTCTCCGTTCCTGCACATCAAATCTGGCCCATACGCTATGTTCTCTATCAAAAGTCTGCATTCTCTTCCTCCTACTTCATAAGCTTCTTATACAGTTCACTCCGACCGCAAGCGCTCATAACCCGTATCGGAATCTTCTTTATTATAATACATCATACTGAAATAAACAGGGCTGTTCGTTCATATTTTTAATAATTTCTTCCGGTCTTCCTTGAAAAGCACGGAATTTCATGCAATTGAGTAATTCTTCTTGACTATGTCGTTCCGAATCGGCATAGAAGGCCCTGAAAAGTTTCATTAAAAAAGAAGGATTTTTTTACTCTACGACGAATTATAACAATAACGTATTTCTTAGGAGGCGATTAATGTATGAAAGAATATGCAAGCGATAAAATTCGTAACGTAGCTGTACTTTCACATGACGGAGCCGGCAAAACGGCCGTCGTAGAATCATTACTCCTTGCCGGCGGCGCCGTATCGGCCGTAGGGACAGGCAAAGATAATAAGCACATTATGGACTTCGAACCTGAAGAAATTAAGCGGAATGTAACTATTCAACTCGGCATCGCTCCGTGTGAATGGGATGGATATAAGCTCAATTTCCTCGACACGCCCGGCTACTCCGAGTTCTGCGGAGAAGTGCGTGCCGCCTTACGGGCCTGTGACGGCATTTTACTTGTCGTATCGGCTGAAGAAGGCATTGAGATGGATACTGAACGTGCGTGGGACTATGGCGTAGAATTACAACTTCCGCGTATGATTTATGTTAATAAAATGGATACGGAACATGCCGACTTCTTCGGAACGTTGGAAAAAATGCGTTCCCTTTTCGGCAAATCCATTATGCCCTTACAAATACCTATAGGCGAAGGGCATGATTTTCGCGGCATTATCGACGTTTGCAAAATGATGGCTTGGGAGTGGACCAGTGCAGAGGTCAAGGAAATCAAAGTACCTCCTCAATATATGGCAAAGGCGCGCGAAGTTCGTGAAATGTGCATGGAAGCGGCGGCTGAAGGTGACGACACTTTACTGGAAAAATATTTGAACGGCGAAGAACTGACCTTGGAGGAACTACGTTTCGGCTTACGTCAAGGCATGCTCACCGGACGCGTTTGCCCTGTTATGTGCGGCAGCGCCACAACCCACATGGGTACTACGGAACTGCTGAATCGTCTGGTTCGCTATATGCCCGACGCTTCCCAAAAAGTAATTATGGGCACTAACACGGCGGATAATGAACCGGTCATGGTTTATCCCAATAAGCCCTTTACCGGCTTTATTTTTAAAACGTCCGTCGATCCGTTCTCCGGAAAATTAAGCTATATTCGAATTTTTTCGGGCGAATTAAAAGAAGGCGACCGCATTGTCAATATAAATCAGCAAAAAGAGGAAAAAATCGGCAAAGTCTTTACTCTGGTAGGAAAGGAACAGATTCCTGTAGATAAGGCTACGGCCGGTGATATTGTCGTCTTGCCGAAGCTGGGCGATGCCAAAACAGGTGACACGCTGGCAACCTCGGTTTTCCCCATTGTGTACGAACCCGTTCGCTTCCCCACACCTCTTCACACGATAGCCTTGGTTCCTGCGAAAAAAGGCGAAGAAGAAAAACTGACAGCTGCTCTCCTGCGTATCAGCGAAGAGGATCCTACCTGCCGTATGGAAAAGGACCCTGAAGGGCATCAGGTTATCTTACATTGTATGGGTGACGTTCATTTGGAACACATTCTTACAAAAATAGAGCGAAAATACGGAATCAAAGCTCTGCAAGAAAAGCTGTACATTCCTTACAGAGAAACAATTCGCGGCTCCGTAACGGCTGAAGGGAAACATAAAAAGCAAAGTGGCGGCCATGGCCAGTTCGGACATGTATTTTTACAAATTGAGCCGTCCGACAACGGTGAATCTTTTGAGTTCGTCGATGCCGTATTCGGCGGTGCTGTACCGCGGCAATATATTCCGGCCGTTGAAAAAGGTGTACGCGAGACCTTGGACAAAGGGTTATTAGCCGGCTATCCTATGATTAACATCAAAGTAACCTTAAAGGACGGGTCCTACCATCCTGTCGATTCTTCCGAAATGGCCTTCAAAACAGCTGCCGCCCTGGCCTTGAAAAAGGGTGTGCCTGATGCAAAGCCCGTCATTCTTGAACCGATATACAATGTAGACGTCGTCATACCCGAAGAATTTATGGGCGATGTCATGGGTGACTTCAGTAGTCGTCGAGGGCGAATTCTCGGTATGGAACATCATCGCAATCGTAGCGGCATCATAGTCGTCAAGGCTCAGGTCCCCTTAGCCGAAATGACCGGTTACGTTACAACCTTGCGGTCCATGACCCAAGGCAAGGGTACGTTCAACATGGAATTTTATGCTTACGAAGAAGCTCCTCAAAAAGTAATCGATTCGGTCATTGCCGAAAAGGCCGCTCAAAAACAGGAATAGAATATGAGCACCTCTGCCATTGCATAAGCGGCGGGGGTGCTATTCTTTTTTCGCATATCGCTCAACTGATTATTGCATTGTTTACCTTGTTCTTTTTATCACAAGGAACTATAATTAAGAATAAGAGTACGTATGAACAACTATAATAACAACTTATATGAAGGGTTTGGTGATTACAATGTCTCAATGGACAGATATGTACAAAGAAAAGACTGTCAGTGCCGCAGAGGCCGTTAAAATTGTAAAAGACCACGATTGGGTCGACTACGGTATGGCTACGTCACAACCTATTGTGCTCGATAAGGCCCTGGCAGCCCGTAAGGATGAATTAAAGGATATTAAAGTCCGTATGGCCTTTTCGCTCTCTCCGCGGCATATTATAGATGAAGACCCGGAACGAAAAACATTTACGGCCATGAACTGGCATATGAGCGGATACGATCGCAAACTTTGTTCGCAGGGACTCAGCAACTTCATTCCCATGATGTACCGTAACAAACCGTCTATTTATAGAGATATTCTGGATGTGGACGTAGCGATGATTACGGTGAGCCCCATGGATAAACACGGCTTCTTCACCTTCGGACCTACGGTTTCCGCAACGGCTGAAATTTGTAAAAAGGCGAAAAAAGTAATCTTGGAAGTTAACGAAGCGGCACCTCGCGTTCTCGGCGGCTCCGACGAATGCATTCATATTTCCGATGTCGACCTGGTCGTCGAAGCCGGTTCTATCCCCATGCCTATCATTCCTTTCAAAGACGGCAACGACACGGATAAGACGATTGCCAAAATGATTCTGAAAGAAATTCCTGACGGAGCTACTTTACAGTTAGGCGTTGGCGGTCTTCCCAACGCGGTAGGCGCCATGATCGCCGATTCCGACTTAAAAGACTTGGGTATGCACACGGAAATGCTCGTCGACGCGTTCTTACTCATGTATAAAAAAGGCCGTCTGACCAACCGTTGCAAGAGCCTTGACCGGAATAAAGCCGTTTGGTCTTTTGCTGCAGGCAGCGAAGAATTGTATGAATGGTTGGATGATAACCCCTATTTAGCGGCTTACCCCGTTTCATATGTCAATGACCCTTGCGTAGTAGCTCAGCTGGATAACTTTATCTCCATCAATAACTGTCTCGAAGTAGACTTGTTCGGCCAAGTTTCTTCCGAATCGTCAGGAACAAAGCACATCAGCGGAAGTGGCGGGCAGCTTGATTTTGCCGACGGTGCTTATCGCTCCAAAGGCGGAAAAAGCATCATTGCCTTCCATGCCACTTTCACGGACAAGTCGGGAAAAATGCAATCCCGAATTCGTCCCACCTTACTTCCCGGTACAATCACGACCGTACCTCGCTCCCAGACCCATTATGTAGCAACGGAATACGGCATTGCCAACCTGATGGGCGCCTCCACATGGGAACGTGCGGAAAAACTCATTAACTTGGCACATCCCGACTTCCGTGAAGATTTGATTAAAGAAGCGGAGGCTTTCAAAATTTGGCGTTACAGCAATAAGCGGTAACCTTCTCCTTTTCCACACCTCTTTTCTTGTGTTCGCCTGCCGAATGTGATAGAATATAAAAGCTTGATTGGGTCAAGCATCTTTCTTGCCCTTTTTTTCGAAAAAGGGCCATATGTCCAGAAGAGGAGGTGATTTCGTGAAAAAGTACGAAGTCATGTTTATCGCAAAACCGCTCGAAGAAGCTGAAGTTACTCCTATCGTAGAGTTTATCAGCAATCTTCTCACAAAAAACGGTGCAAAGATTGAAAAAGTCGATCTCTGGGGCAAACGCCACTTGGCATATCCCGTCAAAAAACAAAACGACGGCTACTATGTCTTGATCAACTTTGAAATTGAACCGGATGCGATTTTCGAAATTGACCGTGTCATTAAAATCCGTGAAGAAATCTTAAGACATTTGATCGTTAAGATCGGCGAATAACCGGAGGCGCAAAGGATATGAATTCAGTACAATTATTGGGAAACTTAGCTCGTGACCCGGAAATCCGTTTTACCAAGACAGGTAAAGCAGTCGCAATGTTTACCGTAGCCTGCACACGTACGTACATTCCTGCAGGAAGTACGGAACAACGCGAATTAACTGATTTTTATTCCTTGTGTCGCATGGGGTAATTTGGCAGAAAGTTGTGGTAACAATTTGGCCAAAGGCAAGCGTGTATTCGTAGAAGGCCGTATCTCCGTTCGCTCGTACGAAGGTGCAGACGGCCAGAAACGCTATCGCACGGAAGTCGTTGCCGATTTTGTAGCACAGCCGATGGGCTCCGATTCGTCCCAGAGTATGGGGGCTCCTGTAAGTAAGCCTGCATCATCCGATACCGGTTTTGACGGCTTAGGCAGCGAGTCGGACGAAGAAATCCCGTTCTAAAGTCAAATACATCCCTTCAAATCCAATAGAGGGAGGAATTATATAATGAGAAGAGATCGTTCGAGAAGACCTAGAAGAAAAGTTTGCAACTTCTGCGTAGATCATATCGAAGAAATCGATTACAAAGATACGGCTAAACTCCGTCGTTTCACGACGGAACGAGGAAAAATTCTTCCTCGCCGTGTATCCGGTGTTTGCGCTAAACATCAGCGTAAACTCACAGTAGCTATTAAACGTGCACGTGCGATTGCATTGTTGCCGTACACAGCTGAATAATAACGAACAAAAGGCTGAAACTGCATGCAGTTTCAGCCTTTTCATTTTTCAAAACTTATTGTCTGTCGGCAACGATACACCAGCCTTCAAGCCGCTTCCGGTTAATAATAAAACCGCCCCTTTACAGGAGCGGTCAAATACGTTATCCGTGGAATAATTCTTTGGGAACGACAATAGGATTAAACCCTGTCTGGATAGCCTTTCTAGGCACATAAACACGTAGAAACGAAGGGCAGACTTCTAACTCAAGAGGAAATCGGGTCCTTTATCCCCGTCCATATTAGTCGATAATTTCTCATCATCTACAATGGAAATACGTGCTTTTTTTATCTGTGTCAGCGTCATATACTCTGAGTTTATGGGCAACCCCGCCAGGACTTCCGGGATAACCTTTAATACATCCAGGTAATTAAACTCCTTAAACACAGCCAGCCAAATCGTCCCGTCATCGACCTTGGCCTTAGGAGCTATGTTGTTAAAACTGCCGACAGAACTGGTAAGCATTGCCACTATAAGCGGCGATCTGCGCACTTCCGTTCCCTCATCCGATTCAATCTTAAAAAGTGATGTTCTGCGTGATTGCAAGGCCTTAAGACCCGTAAGAAAATAGGCCATAGGGCCTAGACGGGTCTTTTGTTCAATAGATACGCTTCCCACCGCTTCGGGCATTACACCTGCCGCCACAGTATTGACAAAGTAACGATCATTAACTCGACCGATATCCACTTTTACCAACTTGCAATCCCGTAGCATGTCGATAGCATCTTCCGGCTGCAAGGGGATATTTAAAGCCCGTGCCAAATCGTTCACTGTCCCCAAGGGCACAAAGCCGAACTTGATTTCTTTTCCGGCCTGAGCCAAGCCGTTTACGGTTTCATTCAAAGTTCCGTCCCCACCCATGGAAAAAACGGCTTCATAATTATTGTTAGAGGCTTCTTTCGCCCAGTTGGCGGCATCCCCGCTACGTCGCGTCTCACGCAGTTCCACTTCGTCGAACATAGTTTGCAGTTGAGCGTATAAGTCGTCCTTATAATACTTTGCCTTTCCCGCCCGGACGTAGGGTTTACAATCATCATACACCGGCTCACTGGTATACCCTCCTATCATTTCATCTGTCCTTATTATAACTATAATAAATTGTTTAGTGAAGATAAAACGTTACTGTGCTATAGTAGAAACGAATACATAACGAGGAGGCCTTACATCTATGTCATGGGGTTTTAATACTACAACACCTTTATATAACCGGCCTCGCCGCACCGTATACGGTCGCAAGGGCATGGTTTGCACCTCTCAGACGTTGGCGGCACATATTGGTCTGGCTATGTTAAAAAAAGGCGGAAATGCCGTCGATGCTGCAGTAGCCGTTGCTATTTCTCTTACTGTCTTAGAGCCTGTAAGCAACGGCATAGGCAGCGACTTGTTTGCCATTATTCATATGGACGGCCATCTATACGGCTTAAACGGCAGCGGTTTTTCCCCGGCAAAACTGATAGAATCCGATCCGGCAATACCGAGTCGTCTACCCTCATACGGATGGCTGCCGGTTATGATTCCCGGTGCCCCGGCTGCTTGGTATGAATTGCACAGTCGTTTCGGCAAGTTGCCTTTTGAAAGTCTCTTCGAGCCGGCTGTGGATTATGCGGAGAATGGCTTTGCCGTCATGCCGGTTTTAGCCCGACTCTTACAAAGCGAGTACAAAAAGTATGCTCCCTACAAGAATCGGCCTGAATTTTCCGGTCTCTTCAATACGTTCTTCTCTGACGGGCCCACCGAAGAAGGCTGCGTCTTAACGCTTCCCGACCACGGAAAAACCTTACGAAACTTGGCCGAAACGGCATGTTCATCCCTTTACACGGGGCAGCTGAGTCGCATAATAGACGAATACTCCCGTATGACGGGCGGACTTATTCGTCACGAAGATTTAAGTGCTTATAAGCCTTCTTGGACAACCCCCGTAAAAATGGCATATAAAGATTACGACGTTTGGGAATTGCCGCCTAACGGTCAAGGTATTGTTGTAAGTGCCGCACTGGATATATTAAATAATCTTACGCCGCCTACTGCCGACCCTGTTGAAAAACTGCATATGCAAATAGAGGCTTTAAAAGCATCTCTAACGGACGGTAAGAAAACTATTGCCGATCCGACCTACATGAAAATATCAACAGACGACTTTCTCTCTGAAGAAAGCAGGCTGAATCGACAACGCCGCATTTCCGCTACAGCTCACTTGCCGGACTGTGCCGACGTAAGCGATGGCGGTACGGTATATGCCTGCACGGCCGATAAGGACGGAAACTCTGTATCCCTCATCCAAAGTAATTATGACGGCTTCGGTTCGGGCATTGTCATTCCCGGAACGGGCATCGCTCTTAACAACCGAGGACGAAATTTCAGTGCCGACCCGACTTCCCCCAATGCCGTAGGACCGCGTAAAAAATCATACCATACAATTATTCCTTCATTCTTAAGTAAAGACGGTATACCTATCGGTCCCTTCGGCATCATGGGTGCCTTCATGCAACCGCAAGGACAACTGCAGTTAGTTATCGATACAGTAGACGAGCACCTGGATCCGCAATCGGCTTTGAACAAGCCTCGTTGGCAATGGACGGGCGACAAGAACATAGAAGTTGAACCCGACTTTGATCCCAGCCTCGTTGCCGCCTTACGAGAAAAGGGGCATTGCGTTACTGTAAATTCTGATATAGCCGTATTCGGCCGAGGACAGATTATTTGGCGAAACAAAGACGGCATACTTGCCGGTGCTACGGATCCTCGCACGGACGGGGACGTAGCTGTCTGGTAACTATTCGAAAAAAAGGGGACTTACCTATGTCTGAAAACACTTTATACATACGTATCATTGAAGTTTTGAAAAAAGAGGTCGTCTATGCCACAGGCTGTACCGAACCCATTGCTTTAGCCTACGCTGCGGCTACGGCTCGCAAATACTTAGAGTCGGAACCGACCGAGATAGCCGCTTTCGTATCACCCAATCTCATGAAAAACGGCATGGCCGTCAAGGTGCCCGGCACGGGACTTCCCGGTATGGATATTGCTGTGGCTGTAGGCGTTACGGGCGGCGATCCCGAGGGCGGTCTGGATGTTCTTCGTAAGCTAACAGATGCCGATGTGGAAAAGGCAAAAGAATTAATTGCCCAAAAAATAGTTTCTGTCCAAGTTGCCGACACTGGTCTGCCGCTTTATGTCGAAGTCTGTCTTACCGCGGATGCACACTGGGTTCGCGTCATTATCCAAGGACGACATACAAATATTGTCCGCATTGAAACGGATGAAAAGGTTATTTTCCATAAAGATGACGAATCAGCATCTCCTACCAACCCCGATCTGCCTTTTATGGAAACACTAAATCTAAAACTTTTATATGAATTCGCAAAAACCGTTCCCTTAGCCGATATTGAGTTCATGGCCGAGGCCGGTCGCGTTAATGATGCCTTGTCAGCTGAAGGCCTACGCCATCATTACGGTCTCTCTCTGGGCAAATCCATGCTTGATGATTTGCAAAACGGAATGATACCCGAAAACTTCCACGATCGCCTGATTATGGAAACTACAGCTGCTTCCGATGCCCGTATGGGTGGAGCTCCGTTTCCGGCAATGACGAATGCCGGCTCTGGCGACCAGGGCATTACAGCAACCGTCCCGGTTAATGTGACGGCTCGCTATCTCAAGTCATCCCGTGAAGACCACATACGTGCCTTAGCACTCTCACATATTACGGCGATTTATATTCACGCTTTTTACCCTAAACTTTCCGGTCTTGTGCAACAGCAACGGCTGCCATGGGATCTGCGGCCGGTATGACCCTTCTCTTCGACGGTTCATACGAAATGCTGGAAGCCGTCATCTCCAATATGACCGGTGAACACATCGGTATGGTTTGTGACGGTGCCGGAGACGGCTGCTCCTTGAAAATCGCCACGGCTGTCGACGCCGCCTATAGAGCCGTTTTTCTGGCTCGTAAAGGAATTCGTGTCGGTGGAGCCGAAGGCCTTGTCAGCAACACCGCCGACGAATCAATACGAAATATAGGGGCTTTCGCGACTAAGGGTATGCAAGTTGCCGACAAGGAAGTCCTCCATATTATGATGACGAAAAATCGTTCTTAAAAACAGTTTATACGAAAATACCGAATAATTGACATATGTTATTCGCCTTCCTATAATGAGAACGATAGGATAGCTTTTATATCCCGACCGCATGGTTATCATGACGCTTCTCTCACGGATGTTACCCCATCTCGACACAAGAAGAATGAGCCATGCCGTATGGTACAAGACTACAACACAGGTTTTATACATCTGTCCGTCGAAAGTTTGCAGAAGTTATCCTTCAATGAATAAGGGCTGCTCATAAGAGGGATACCATTATTTACCCCCTTAGCAATACGTAGCCGCTAAGGCTGCAAAGTTCCCGTAATATACCTAAAGGAGATTGATATAAATGAGCGAAAATTGTACAAAAAGCAGTTGCTCCGGCTGTGCCAGCAACTGTTCCGATCGGAAGGCTCCTCAAAGCCTCTTAGCAGAACCGCACGAAGGAACACACGTAAAACACGTCATTGCAGTTGTCAGCGGCAAGGGCGGTGTCGGCAAATCTTTAGTAACCTCCCTCTTAGCCGTACAAATGAAAAAGCACGGATATAAAACGGCGATTCTTGATGCTGATATTACAGGCCCTTCTATCCCCCAGGCTTTCGGTTTGAATGAACGTGCTTCAGGGGATGAAAGCGGCATTATTCCTGTAACAACTTCAACGGGTATTAAGGTTATGTCCATGAATGTACTTCTCGATAATACTGCCGATCCGGTTGTTTGGCGAGGCCCCGTTATCGGTGGAGCGGTTAAACAGTTTTGGACGGATGTCTTGTGGGGAGATATTGATTACATGTTTGTCGACATGCCTCCCGGAACCGGTGATGTACCCTTAACAGTCTTCCAATCCTTGCCCATCGACGGAATCATTGTTGTTACATCACCGCAGGAGCTGGTTTCCATGATTGTCGAAAAAGCTTTGCGCATGTCGGATCTCATGAAGGTCCCCGTACTCGGTATCGTAGAAAACATGAGCTATTTTGAATGTCCCGACTGTCATAAGAGACATTCAATCTTCGGCAAGAGCCATGTAGACGAAGCCGCTAAAAAGTACGAAATTCCTCACGTAGCCAAGTTGCCTATTGATCCGCAATTTGCCGCCCATGTGGATAAGGGTGATATTGAATCGTACGCGGTTAATTACTTGTCCGACACGGCCGAATACCTCGCCGCTACAACGAATGATTAAAAACTAAAAAGAAGGTTTCTCTTTACGTGAACTGCACCCCAAAAATTGGACACAATTTTTGGAGGTGCAGTTTTTAGTGTCAAAATATTCAAAAGAAGTAAAAGAAAAGGCTATTTATCTTTCTGAAAAAGGATGGAATTCTTTTAGCATTGCTAAAGAACTTGAGATTCCAGAAAGTACTGTAAATGGGTGGTTACTTAAATTTAAGATTAATCATAATATAAATAGAAAAAAATGGTTAAACAGGTATTTTTCAGCAGACTTCAAACGTAAAGTTATTGAAACCAGATGGAAAAATAAGTTATCCTTTAAGGAAGTAGCAGAACATTTTAATTTAGATAATCCTAGCCTAATCGCAGCATGGTAAAAAAGATACTTAGATGAAGGAATCTCAGGATTACAACCTAACCCTAAAAGTAGACCATCTATGAAACCGAAAGAACTAATACCACCCTCAAAAGATTAAAGTATTAAATCAGACAAAGAACGGATAAAAGAACTAGAAGCTGAAATCGCTCGGTTGAAATATGAAATGTCTTTTTACGATGACTTTATGAAAGAAATACGTGAAATTGCTAAACCCAATAGATCTGTAAAAAGAAAGCACAAACAAGTGCCATCGAAAGATTAAGAAAAATATATCCCCTTCAGTTTATGCTCGAGTACTTTGGCATTAGTCGTAGTACATATTATGCACGCTTAGCTAGCATAAAAAAGGGAGACAAATATGCAGAGGAACGAGAAGCTATTCGCACACTTGTGGCGATGAATAAAGGACGTTATGGGTATCGCCGAATTACAATAGCATTGCATAAATTAGGCATTCATATAAACCATAAAGTCGTAATGCGTATTATGAAGGAAGAAAACTTAATATGTAAAGTTCGCCTAAAGAAATACCGCTCATATAGAGGTAGTGAAGGAAAAATCGCTCCCAATATGATTAAGCGAAACTTTACTGCAATAAAGCCTGATCAAAAATGGACCACAGATATTACTGAATTCCACTTGTTTGGGCGTAAAGTTTATTTATCACCAATCTTAGATATGTATAATGGTGAAATTGTATCTTATGAAATATCAGAGCGACCTGCATTAACACAGGTGTTATCTATGCCGGATAAAGCCTTTAAGAATAGACCCAATAGCAAAGGCTGCATCTTACATTCAGATCAAGGATGGCAGTACCAGCATAGTACTTATCAAGAAACATTAAAAAATCACGCTATTATTCAAAGTATATCCCGTAAAGAAAATTGTTTGGATAATAGCGTGATGGAAAACTTCTTTGGCTTGTTGAAGTCAGAGTTGTTATATTTAGAAAAGTTTGCTTCCTATGAAGATTTTATCAGCAAATTAAAGGATTATATTGATTATTACAATACAAAACGCATTAAGCTCAAATTAAAAGGAATGAGTCCGGTAGAATACCGAACTCATTCCCAAAAAGTAGCTTAATTATATCTGTCCAAGAAAATGGAGGCAGATCAAATACATAGTAAACGGTTTTATTATCCAATTCACAAACCATGTAATAAAAAGCCCCTTTGGATTTTTGATACTCTTAAAGTCAATCTTTAACATCATAGGATAAATCATAATCCAAAGTAGTATTGTTGTTGGTATTGATACATTATAAAACTCTAATTTCCCCAAAGCATTTGGAACAATTGGAATAAAACGACCAATTAAGACTCCAATAACCATACAAATTAAAACCCATAATGTTAGATTTTTTTCAAAGAAACTTATATCTTGCTGTTTCAATTATTTTCCCATTCCTTGACTTCTTCGATTAAATCAAGTACCTTTCTTTCAATTTCTTTTATGACGGTTATAAATTCTTCATCTGGTTTCCCTGATGGATCAGCTAACCCCCAATCAGCTTTTTTATAAGTGTACTTTTTCGCCAAAGCTTAAGCAATCTGACTCCTGCAAGAATTGTGCACGCACACAAAGGCTACCTTAATTTTCATAGTATTATCCTCTTGAATTCTTGATAAGCTGAACGCATTCATCCGTAGTTAAAACTTTTCCATAACTTACAACCTTATTATCAATCACAAGTGCAGGTGTTGTCATTACTCCCATGGCTGCAATAAGTGTGAAATCTCTTATGTGTTTTACTTCTTCTTTAATATTTAGGCAGGCTAAAGCTTCTTTTACATTTTCCTCTAAAGAATTGCATTTAGCACATCCTGAACCTAAAACGTAGATTCCTTTTTTTCTTCAATTTTACTTTCCCCTTGTTCCGATGCCCCGTTACAACGGGCTTTTTTTCTTAAATAACATTTTTTTCTTCCTCCTTAAATAAACAGATTTTTGTAATAAATTAAAAATATATCCTGTTATTATAATTCCTAACGTTGTTATGCCGATAAAAATATATAAAAGTTTCGGTTTTATTGCCTTTCTTAACATAATCATTGACGGTAAACTCAGTGTAGTTACTCCCATCATAAAAGCTAAAATCGTTCCAAGCATCGCTCCTTTTGAAAGTAAAGCTTCTGCAATTGGTATAGTTCCAAAAATATCAGCATACATTGGTACACCAACTAATGTTGCTAAAACTACACCTAACGGATTATTACCTCCTAGTATTTTTTCTATTAACGTTTCTGGTATCCAATTATGAATAATCGCTCCAATTCCTACTCCAACTAAAATATATGGAAACACTTTTTTAAATGTTTCTACTACTGCATTTTTCGCAAATAGCAATCTTTCTCTCTTCTCAATTTTTGCATCTTCAATTTGAATTCCTCTCGGTGCATTTAATATAAAATCTTCCACTTCACTTTCAAGACCGAGTTTTTCAATTATAATTCCTCCAATAACAGCAATTAAAAGTCCTAATAAAACATACACTATTGCAACCTTAGCTCCGAAAATACTCATAAGCAGTACTAAAGAACCTAAATCAACCATAGGTGATGATATTAAAAAAAGCTAAATGTAACACCTAACGGAAGTCCGGCTGATGTAAATCCTATAAAAAGAGGAATCGATGAGCAGGAGCAAAAATGGTGTAACTGTACCTAATAGTGCAGATATAATGTTTCCCCATATACCTTTAAACTTTGATAATATTTTTTTTGCTTCGTTCAGGTGGAAAAATAACTTTGAATATACGAAATTATAAAAAAATTAAAGTACATAATAAAAATACCTATTTTTTTATTACATCATAAATAAAAAAATGCAGTGACGCTCCAACTCTGGAACTTAAATTTACACCTAAAATATTTAATATATGCCCTATTAAATCGTTAAGCCATTTCATTCCTAAAATTTGGTTCTGTATAAATTCACCTATTAACACAATCATTACATTACCTCCCTAACATATTAAATATTTTTTTGATGTGTTATTTGTTTTTAGTCATCCTACATTGGATGACTAAAAAAACTTATAGATAATCGTCTAATATTTTTGCTTCTTGTATCCCTTTTTTTCATTAATACTGTAATGCGTCCATTTTCCATCCTGTCTGAAATTTACTATACCTGCTTCACTTAAAAATTCTCATATGATAAGATAATCCGGACTGAGTCAAATCAAGTTTTTTTCAAGTAGTACACAGGCACATTTTTTTCTTCGTTATGGATCATATCTAGTATTTTTTTAATCTTTTTGAATCGGAAAGAGCCTTAAACACCCTAGCATTATCTTCATATTTTTTTCATAGACAACCTCACATCAAATATTTTTTTGATGCATTTATTGTATGCCCAATAAAAACAGTTTGTCAACATCAATTCAAAAATGAACTGCACCCCAAAAAAATTGGACACAATTTTTTTGGAGGTGCAGTTTTTTTATGTCAAAAATATTCAAAAGAAGTAAAAAGAAAAAGGCTATTTATCTTTCTGAAAAAAAGGATGGAATTCTTTTTAGCATTGCTAAAGAACTTGGGATTCCAGAAAGTACTGTAAATGGATGGTTACTTAAATTTAAGATTAATCATAATATAAATAGAAAAAAATGGTTAAACGGGTATTTTCAGCAGACTTCAAACGTAAAGTTATTGAAACCAGATGGAAAAATAAGTTATCCTTTAAGGAAGTAGCAGAACATTTTAATTTAGATAATCCTAGCCTAATCACATCATGGCAAAAAAGATACTTAGATGAAGGAATCTCAGGATTACAACCTAAACCTAAAGGTAGACCATCTATGAAACCGAAAAAACTAATACCACCCACAAAAGATCAAAGTATTAAATCAGACAAAGAACGGATAAAAGAACTAGAAGCTGAAATCGCTCGGTTGAAATATGAAATGTCTTTTTACGATGACTTTATGAAAGAAATGCGTGAAATTGCTAAACCCAATAGAGCTGTAAAAAAAAAGCACAAACAAGTGCCATCGAAAGATTAAGAAAAATATATCCCCTTCAGTTTATGCTCGAGTACTTTGGCATTAGTCGTAGTACATATTATGCACGCTTAGCTAGCATAAAAAAGGGAGACAAATATGCAGAGGAACGAGAAGCTATTCGTACACTTGTGGCGATGAATAAAGGACGTTATGGGTATCGCCGAATTACAATAGCATTGCATAAATTAGGCATTCATATAAATCATAAAGTCGTAATGCGTATTATGAAGGAAGAAAACTTAACATGTAAAGTTCGCCTAAAGAAATACCGCTCATATAGAGGTAGTGAAGGAAAAATCGCTCCCAATATGATTAAGCGAAACTTTACTGCAATAAAGCCTGATCAAAAATGGACCACAGACATTACTGAATTCCACTTGTTTGGGCGTAAAGTTTATTTATCACCAATCTTAGATATGTATAATGGTGAAATTGTATCTTATGAAATATCAGAACGACCTGTATTAACACAGGTGTTATCTATGCTGGATAAAGCCGTTAAGAATAGACCCAATAGCAAAGGCTGCATCTTACATTCAGATCAAGGATGGCAGTACCAGCATAGTACTTATCAGGAAACATTAAAAAATCACGCTATTATTCAAAGTATGTCCCGTAAAGGAAATTGTTTGGATAATAGCGTGATGGAAAACTTCTTTGGCTTGTTGAAGTCAGAGTTGTTATATTTAGAAAAGTTTGCTTCCTATGAAGATTTTATCAGCAAATTAAAGGATTATATTGATTATTACAATACAAAACGCATTAAGCTCAAATTAAAAGGAATGAGTCCGGTAGAATACCGAACTCATTCCCAAAAAGTAGCTTAATTATATCTGTCCAAGAAAATGGGGGCAGATCATACGTAAGAGAAACCTTCTTTTTTTATGCATGTATTATACATTCTGTCCTCTCATATGCCCTACAACGCTTCCGACAACAAGGCCGACCACAAACGGAGTAACCCAACCGAATCCGACTGCCGACAAAGGCATGGCGGAAACGATGGATTTTGCTGCTTCCAGACTGCTAAGTCCGGGCAACGCTTCTATAAGTGCATAGGCTGTAACGGCATAAGTAGCACCTTTATAGGCTTCATTACGAGAAATAAAAGAAGCGAATGTTCCCAATACCATAAGTGCCAAAACCGGCGGATAGCTGACTCCGAAAATCCAACCGATATATTCGACAATACCGTCCACACCGAGAAGCGCCGTCAATGCCGAAAGTATACAGGTCATAATGGCAACGACCTTATAGCTCACACGATTACTCGACGCCGTATGGAAAAAATCGGCAACAGCCGCAATCTGTCCGACAGCGGTCGTTAAGCACGCAAGGATAACCGCCACCCCCATGGGTAACATAACCGCCCCGCCGACACGCTTAATAACCAAAACTAAAAGCTCTGCGCGGCCCGTATCCGACGGTACATCGGCACTTACACAAGCCCCCATAAACAAGAGGCTACCGTAAATAATAAATAACAAAATAACCGATACGACACCGCAATAAAACATCATGCGATTACGATCCCGACTTTCAACATACCCTTTGTTCTCAACGGACTGTATAAACAGGGACGCCATAATAAAACTGACCAAGACATCCCCTGTATTATAACCGCCCAAAAAGGCATTGGTAAAGGAGTTGGCTACTGTCGGTTCTGCGGGAGTTCCAATGGGGCTTACTACCCCTAACACTCCGATAACCACCAGAATCAAGGCTAACAAAGGAGTCAAGAATTTGCCTACCTTATCAAGTACGCTCGTTTCATCCGACGTAATCCAATAAGAAAGTAAGAAATAAATAACTACTCCGGGAATAAAAGGAACATTAGGAAAGTTTCCCTGTATTCCTAACTGAATAGCCGTAGCACACGTACGGGGAATAGATACAAAAATACAAACAATCATCAATAAGGTAAGCAAAATATTATATGTATAAGGGCCGACCCGCTCCGTAATACGGCGTACATCACCATATCGGGAAATAATAAGAAGGGCAAAAATAGGCAATAAAATTCCCGACAACGTCAATCCTACCAATGCCGGCCCGTAAGACGACCCGCTGACAAACCCCAATTGTGGTGGAAAAATAAGATTCCCCGCTCCAAAATACGTAGCAAAAAAAGCAAACCCCAAAATCAGCACATCTTTGACTGCAACCGATTTATGCTTAATACGGCTGTCATTCATAGCCTCCGACACCTTCCTTCCAACGGCATATAAAAAACGTCATCTTGACAGATGACGCATTCATTACAGGCCATATCATCTGCCGTCACCCTCAAGTAACGCTGGAGTTGGCACCTTTCCTGCCGGAAGGTTGCCGCAGCTTCAACGGGCCAGTCCCTCGGCTGCTCTGGATGATTATTTATTTGATTGAAATCATACAGGAATCATCCTTACTTGTCAATAAAATACATGTTCGATTCACAGTACGACCTATCTGTCTTTTCTGTGGATAATACAAGAATCCGTGCCTGTTTTCATCTCGGTTTTGAGTGTAAGGATTGATTTTCTTTTCGGTTATCATTACTCATTCACCAAAACCATCCCCATTTCAAAGAATTTTATACACATTATCTTAAATAAGATAGATTGAAATAAAATAGCGTATCTATGCCGTTTATATAATGATACTTTTATTTCATATCCTTATCATTTTAGATTTATCCACATTTTATTTAAAGTGTTACCAACGTACACGGCCTAAAAACAGCTTGTTTTAGGCACAAAAAAAAGTTATGCACATAACTTTCTCAACAATGTGCATAACCTGTGTATAAGTTCTACTCAACCGGACGACTCCAGTCAATATATACGGTTGTCGCCTCCCAAATTTTACCCAATGCAAGTTTGAACATATCTAAACTATCATTCGGCATTCCCGATATTTCTTCAAATTCTGTAAGTCCGGTGAAACGTTTCAGTGCTTTCGGCGTAGATAAATATTCATAAGCCGCTTTTTTTAAAGCCTCATCTTGAAGACAGACCGTTATTTCCTTCGTTTCTTCATTATACCCGATCCAGCCCTGGTTATCGGCACCGGTATGTGCCGCTACTTTAAACATTGCCATATATCATTACTCCTTTTCTTTCACTTCTTTGACACTACTTTCCGCTTCCCACAAAAAACCTTTCATAACAGCACGTTTTCCGAATCGTTCCTGTAATTTATCGATAGCCGTCGTTACCTTTTCATCGGCTAACCGTTTTTGGGTTATCGGGTCTTTCGCAAAGAGAGAGTCCTGGATAATGGCGGTCTGCAATTTACTGACCGTAATCCCCAGTAACCGTACAGAACCCTTTCTTATCTTCTTAGCATATAACTTTCGTGCGGAAAAATAAAGCTGTTCTTCTGTATAAAGACCTATAGATTCAGACGACTCCGACCTCGTCTCTGTCGTAAAATCATTATACCGTATTTCAAAGTTATTGTACGCCCCATCAACCCGTGTTTACGCAAGCGATGTGCTACTTCTTCAGCCAAGAGACGTAACTGCCGATCCACATCTTCCTGTAAGACCAAGTCATTTTCATATGTTTGTTCATTACCTATCGATTTCACCTGCTGAGCTGTTTCAACTCGTCTGTAATCTCTTCCGTGAGCCAATTCATAAAGCCGCTCAGCCTGATTACCTACAAGAGGGCGCAACTTATCGGGAGAGGCAGCCGCAATACTGCCTATTGTATCGTACCCGGCAGCTAAAAGACGATTTTCCGTTACCTTGCCGACACCCCAAATCTTACGAATAGGTAAAGGTGCTAACAATTCCTCTTCTTTTCCATAAGGAATACAGACCAATCCGTCGGGTTTGTCCAAATCGGATGCAAGCTTAGCCAGAAATTTATTCGGTCCGATACCGGCCGATGCAACAAGACCGGTCTGTTCTTTAATGTCCTTCTTTACAGCCCGCCCGACTTCCAAAACATCCTTATAATATCCATACAACCCCGATATATCTAAAAATGCTTCATCCAAAGAAAGCGGCTCGATATACGGTGAATACCCTTCAAATATCTTCCTGATTTGACGGGAAATAGTACGGTAATAGGCAATCCGCGGAGGCAAAAAGATCCCGTCGGGACATAATTGTCTGGCCTTCTTTGTGCCCAGTGCGGAATGAACACCGTAAGCTCGTGCTTCATAGGAAGCCGTGGCAACAACACCGCGATCACTTGTACCGCCTACAATGACGGGACGACCGCGAAGTTCGGGGTTATCTCTTTGTTCTACAGACGCATAGAAAGCATCCATATCGACGTGCATAATCCATCGTCTGACCACAAAGCATCCTCCTTTCCCGTCGGTTATAACATTATACAATTTTGTTCAAAATAAATATAGACAAAGCCATTTTCTTGTTCTATTCTCTTATGAAGGCTTTTTTTATGCCTTTCTATTTTCCCATATTTATTAAAAATGTGTTAATCATCGCTTTGGCCAAGTTTCTTCTTATTTTATTTTTCACCATATTTACCATTATTCACCATGGTTTTTTGACGGATTTTTGTCGGATATACCAAAAGGGCCCTTTTATAAGGGCCCTTTCTATCTTAAAAATATCTTTTAACAAACGCCATTCTTTCTTCTACTTCTTCCGGTCCGCATTCATTAATTGCGGCTTCTTCTATAATATCGCCGATGATCGCCTTAATCTCTTCCGAGAAATTTTGTAATGCCTTTTGTTTAACTTCTTCCGCATTCAGATGAAAGGCCCAGCTTACGTCGAGTCCGCCTTCACCGCCGTTATCACACGTTTCTTCGTACGTACCGTCCGCCCGGTGTGTTACGAATTCGAGCGAATTAACCACGTCCGCCGGCCAGTCTTTTGGAATCTTCGGCGAATTTTACCGCTGCTTCCGTATACGGTTCAAGGCCTCCAAAAATGCCATTCCTGTTTTTTTGTTTCATTTTCTCCATCTCCTTTATGACTAAATTCGATGCCCATTCCGGCGGCATTCTTTGCTCTAGCTCCCAGTCCTGCCATGTTCTTTTCGGAATGTTTAATTTTTTTCGGAAATTTCTTTTTGTGTCATCCCTAATTTTTTTCCCTTGCGCTTTTTAAATTTATTCATTTTTCATTCTCCTTTTTTTGTTTTATTATTTTATTTTATCGCTTGTTGTTGTCTATACTTTAGCACGCATTGCGTATATTGTCAAATATTTTCTCTGAAATTTATTAATGGATTTTTTTATTTATTTTTTTTCTTCGAAAACGGCTTCACAGAATCACTTATAAGGCGTTTTATGTTCTTATTCGTGTTCTTTTTATGCGTCGTTATTTAAATCTTATTGTGGCTTAAAAACAGCGCTTGTTTTGGGGATTTACTTTTTTCTGTATGACTAAGTATCAAAAAAGACGGATTCCGGGTCTTAACATAGGTTAAGTTCCAAGAATCCGTCTTTTTGGTTCTTATTGAGTTGTTTAAGGAAATGCCATTTTGTTAAACAACTTTTGTTTTTAGTTTAATAAAAGTGGTTTTGCTTGAATAAGTTGTTGTAAATTATGCAACAACTTATTTCTTGCTTAATCCGTCCAATCCGTCCTGGATTGTTTTAATGATATTATCGATCGCATTGTTAATGATGCGAATGTAAAACCGGTTTCTAATCTTGACCCATACAGAGTTTGTGGTTTCTGCTTCTTGCTGTAAGGGTCCTGTAATTGTCTTTAGCTGTTCTTCTACAATCGGTCGTAAGTCGTTTGCCGATAATGAGCTAAGGGCTGCCGTTGCTTGTTCTTTTGCAACTTGTGCGGCTTCTTTTGCGAGCGTGTTCATAATTTCGTTCTTATTCATAATGGTTTCTCCTTTACACATTAGCTAATAATTTATGGTGTCTATAGTAATTGGCATTTCCTCTAATTTGCTTCCCTCCGGTGCCGGGTTCTTCACCTTCCCTAAGTACCCAAAGGTCCCAGCGTTCACACGTTGAATCCGGTCCGTAATCATCGTGGGTATAAAGCCCATCGAGATTGTCGGCCGCTTCTGCGTGTGTCATGACCCGGGTCCGCATCAATTGTAAGGTCCAGCGCATCGGCTAAAACACATACAACTTGCGAAACAGCGTTAATTTGTGCTTCTGTCGGAGGGTACGGTCCTAAGTTGTCCGGGCCGATAGCGTCTAAGGCGCAACAAAGCGTAATTGCAATGCTGCCCGTATTTCTCATGTACGTTGCGTTTTTTACTTCTGCGAAATTATCCGTCGAAATAAAGCATCGGCCTTCGCCTGCGATGTTAATGTGGTAGTCGCCAAACGTCTGATTATAACGGCCGCCTGTCCAGTGAATGTAGAGTTTGACGTCACGGTCCATACTCCGAGCGCTGTTCCATAGATCCCAATAGGCTTCCCGTGCTAGGTTTTTAATTTCTTCTAGTGTTACTTCTCTCATTTTTCATCGCTCCTTTCTTTATGCGGAGAAAGTTTCGAGCCTCCGATGTATCCAAGAAGGCCGGAGGCAATAGACATGGCCAATTCGTTTAGGCCAAACAAAATAGCCATTACAAGCCCTGTTACAAGGCCTGTAATGACTACAAGGTCTGCGATATTAATTTTGTCTATCACGTTTTCACTTCCTCATTTTATTTATTTCCATGAACATGTTTTTAATTCTCACGAAATGGTACGTGTCAATTTCTCTTAGGTTCTCAATGATTGACGAAAGCTCCGACGCTACCGGCCACCACATAAAAACATTGGCCAGTAGTTCATCACCACGAACACCGATGAATACGGTATCCGGAAGGGAAACACATGCGATCGATAAGAAAAACCATGCCGGGTAGAATATGCATATTTTCTTTAACATGCTGCTTCTTAATTTCTCGCTCATGAGATATCGTTTAATCTTGCCCGTATTGGCGTCGATGTAATCGCCTTGCCCCCAACCATACCATATAAGCGTCGTGATAAAAGTTTAGTCGTGTTCTTTCTGTTGTGGTCCTTATTGTACTGAAATACTTCTGCGATAATGCGCAAGAAAGCATCGGCCACTAAGAGAATCAACACCAATAGAATGACATTGCAGATATCTAGAACATGTTCATGGGATACGTTTAACAGTATCCTTGTAATCAATTCGTCCATGAATTCCACGTCCTACTCCTTTTTTTCTTCTCTTTCTGCTAACCATTCAGCGACCGCTTCCTGGTAAGGTTCGGGGACTAACTTCTTTCCCGTTTCGTTTTCGCCCAGGGTATAGACTCCGGCTAACACTACTTTTCCGCATGTGCTTATCATATATTTTTTTAATACCATTATTTTCCCTCCTTATAATTTCACATACTCAAGCCTGCCGTCTGTCACATTAAGCTGTTGTCCTCGGCACTCAAAACCTGATAAGTCGTTCTGCACAAGATCGGTATCGCCTTTACTTCTAGCAATGTTAAGGTTCATAGACAAGCGCCCGCTTTGACTCGGCATATCAACGTGGCTCGGCCATTCTGTTATGCAGTTTACATTCTGGAAGTGCTGACTGAGTGCCGTTAAGCCGTCCGCTTTAATGGCCGTTCCTCTTTCGTAACAATCGATGGTAAGCGGAGCGTCATGCTGCCGTGCACGGCCCGCCAAGTATGACCACTTAAACACGTCCGCAGGGTTTCATAGGTGCGGGTGCTGATACATACGTGTCCTTGCGAATTAAGGTAAAGTTTAGCCCCAGTCGCTCCTTGCGTGTCGTCTTGGATAACCTGTTCGGCGGTGTTCTGAGGTATGATAATTTGGTTGTACACGCCTTTTGATACGTCGGGATATAAAATATCAAGTGTCTTTTCTTCGCCGTTGAACGGTGCGGAAAGGGTAAAATCGAGTCTGCCGCTTGTAGGGATCTGCTGTAAATTATTGTGGTCTTGTTCGGCAATAAAGAAGTGCGGCTGTCCTTTAATTTCTAGCGTCGTACTGCCAACTTCTACCTTTTCATTAACTAACGTAAATTCGGTAATGTGGTTTGAATAGTCGCCGTCGGGAACAACTTCTTTTACGATGGCTCGGAGAATATCTTCAAGGCTGTCACTATCGGCATTTATGGCTCTAACGTCTAACATGTTTTTAATTTCCGGGAAATTCATGCTGACAGTGCGTTTCGCTATCTCATTTAATTCATCACGGATGTTTTCGATTCCTTTAATTTTTGCTTCTTGTTCCTGGGCTATGAGGGTGAGATTGTCGGCTACCATCTCAACGGCGTTGTACGGATACTTATTAGGAAGATCGGCATTTTGCTCAATGGGTGTTTGTCGTTTAATAACGAGGGTGTCGGTTGCAAATAACGGTACACCGTTTACGGGATAGATGAATTTGTTCTCTACTTCGTCAAAACGGTAATTGGCTACAATCGGCATTTCTTTACCGTTCACTAATAAATATCCTTTAATATCTTCGCCTGCTCTGTACTGATAAGGGAAGGGAAACGAGGTTGTAACCCCGTCCCCCTTATAGGTGATTGTGGTTTTGTCTTTAGTTATCATTAGCGTTTGTCCTTTCTTTTTTGTTCGTTAGCTTTTCTCTTGTCTTGACGTACTCGTTCTTCGTGTGTCTTGTACCGCTTGTCGAAAATCGTGGTGGTGATAAGTTCCTGGACGCTTCGGTCTGTGTCAACGAGTGAAAATCTCACAAGGTTCCAGAATCCGTCTGATAAGGTATCGGAGAATTTCCAGGTTCTGTTACCCACGCGCGATAACGAACGGCCTACGTCGGTGAAGTCTTTCTTTTCGTTTCCGGCGGCCTGTGCTGCCTTTACAAGCTCGTCAATAGCTGTAATAGCAAGCGGCGAATTGTTCGAATCGCTTCCTAATAAGAAGTGATTCATGACGCCTTCTAAGGCGTCGCGGACTACAGGGAGCCCCTGGTCTACGTTTCTTACGGTCGTAATTCCCAGGCGACGGAGCATTTTGTCCGGATCGTCTAGTTCTCCGGCTACGGCACTTCTATAAACAGTTTCGGCTAGGGTCTGCAAGACTACCCAATAGAGAGTTGCGTTAATAAGTGCCATGTAATCTCCGTGGTCTTTTACCCTGTAGCCTGCCTTAATGAGTGCGTTTAACACGGTTGAGCTATAGCTATAGAACGGAGTCAACTGTCCTACCAGTGTGTTCTTACGCTGCATAGCTACCTGGTCTTTTACTTGGCCGCTTCCAAATACCGCTCTTACGTTTGTGTCAGCGTCCGAAATGGCGTTTTGCTCCATTTGTTTAACGTCTGTCATGCCCGCTTCTATTTGTTTTCTCATGGATTCGTCGTATCCATGTTTCCAAAGGGCCATCGAGAACATGAGGTCCGTTTCGGTAATAAACCAGTATCCAAAGCGATTGAACTTTTCTTTGGCATGAGTGGCTTTCTCTCTTATGAGCGAGGTGTCCTGGCCTACCTCTAACTTCATGTCCTGCTGCATATCCCTGTCGATCGTATTCATACGGTCGCGCATCATGGGCGACTTATCAAACACAAACTGACGGTTTTTGGCGTACGTGTCCGTTCCCTTATAAAACCCTAGCCCAAAGCTAGTAATGGCTTTTATAGTATTTATCTTCCCTATCTGGTGCATCATAGGAAAGACGTTAAGAACGTTTAGTATGGCCGTCCCTGTTCTCATAGCCATTACGGCAAAGGCCGAGTTTTTACGCATTTGTTCTAGGGTGCGATTGATAATATCGGCTTTTTGAACGTCCGTTTTCCAGACGTCTTTTGACCACTGGCGGATCATGTTGTACGTTTCCATTCCGTATTTTTGTTGCACGGCTTGCTGTACGGCCGGGTGCGTAATTAGCTTATACACGTCCGTTGCCGCTTCGCGCATAGCGATATGGTGAATGGCTTCCGTTACTGCCTGCGGCCATACGTCAAGGCGTAAGGCTAATTGCTGTCCTTTTACTTCACTTACACGAGACTTGGTGCTTCCCATGCCGATTCCAAACGTCGAACTTCCTGAAAGGGCTTGTTTTACGATGTCGTCAGCTGCAAGGTCCGAGGCTCTTATACTTAACTTCGGATCGTATACAATCGGGTAGTAACCGCCTTTTATTTGCCTACCGTTAATATTAAACGGCAGCGCTTGTACTTTTCCGAGGCCTTGGCCGTATAGGTTTTCTTGTACTTTGTTTCTTTCTGCCCAGTATGAATCAAGCTGCGTCCAAATGGCTTCAATGAAATTCCAGTCTTTATCAGTGAGTGATGACTCTAACACGCTTTGCATTGTGTATTCGTCTATAACGTCCGCTTCGTTTTTTTGGCTGATTTATTTATCGTTGCAAGCACACGCTTACGACCTTCCTTATTTCCCCAGTTAAGAGCCATACAAATTAATTGTTCTCTTGTGAAGTTGGTTGTAAGGCCGATTGTAAATACTCTGTCGGATCTCATCGCCTGCCATTCTTCCAATGAGTACATGTTGTAAATCTTCGAAAAATACCTTGCACGCCTTTTTGCCGCATCTCAAGTTCTTTGTTTGCCGCTTGATTAATCGGTTCGTAAAAAAGCTGTTTACATTCGCCGCCGAATCTTTCAAAGACGACTTCGGCTTTTGTGAGTGCAAGTAGAGCGTCAGTTACGAGGCTTTTTGCTTTAGACTTCGTGTTTGTCTGATTGTTTGCGTCTTGAAGTGCGTTAAAAGAGTCGTCTACTCCGATAGCCTGGACAACTTTCATAGCGGCGTCTTCTTGGCTTATGACTTTGCCGTTTCTGTCTTTAATGGTTGTTGATTCATAGTCTCGTCTTGAGGCTTTGTACAGAACGTTCATGGCTTCAACCATATCCTGGAATTGGTCCATTTGCATTTCGTTATAGTCTTTACGTTCTTTACTTTCGGCTAAGATCCTAAGCCACGGTGCCACGATTTTATCAGGGTTTGGCGCGGTTTCTTTATCCATGGCATAATCAGGGTTTAAATCACCGTAAACCTTTTCCCAGTTAATCCCTACGGGTTCGCCCTTTTCATTTAACGGCTTAATGCCGTCTTTTTCGGTTATACCTGTAATATAGGCCAGGTGCTGAATCATGTACCGGCTGTTCGGGTCTAGACGTACCGGGTTTCCCTTCTACTTATACGCTTAACCATGCCCTTTATGCCGTCCATGGCTTCTTGCTGCATGTCCACACGACCCGTTGAGCCTTCAAGCTTTGTTCTTACATATTCCTGGTTGTCTTTGGCCGCTCTACTCATGCAGTAGTATTTAAGGCTGTTTCCCTTAGCAATGGCCGCTTCTTCAAAGGCCCCTGCTGCCATTAACTTGTCGGCGTTATTCCCTTCTTGTTTGGCCTTTATTTCCCAGTGCCGCCAGGTGGTGGCTTCTGCTACTGTCATTTTGTTTAGCTCTTCACGGGCTACTTGAAGGGTTTTAGTGTAGCTACCGGCTGTAATATCTCTTGCCGTGTTTAATCCTCTCATGGCTTCTTTAAGGGCCGCTTTAGCCGAGGCCAATTCTTCTTTTGCCGAGGCTCTATGTTCTTTGTCCTTTTCCTTGGCGTCCTTCAATCGTTCCTTGAGTTTTTGGATTTCTTCGTTCTTAGAAAGCATTAGGGCTACTTGACGGCCTTTTTTTGCCGCTTCATCGTCTACGCCTAAAATTTCTTTAATGCCGGCCGTGATTTCTTCTTCTGATTTACCGTCCAGGGCGTCAAGTTCACGCATGGCTTTAACCGCTTCTGCGACGTATCCGTTTACTTTTCGCTTAATTGCATAGGCTTCTAATTGCGAAAGTCTCATTTGAGCGTTGGTTGAAGCAAGTTCCGCATCGGCTGCGTTTTTAAAGTCTTCGGATGTCGGCATCATTTCTTCATATTCTTTACGACGATTTTCCATGAATGCCTTTGAACGTTCTTCTAGCGGACCGCCTGCCTTTTCAACGGCTGATTTAAACGATTCTTTCGAGTCGTACCCAATCGTTCTTAGGTAGTCTTCTTTGAAGTTATCGCCAGTTTCCCTATAAACCAATTCTTGGCCGTATATCGGATTTTCATCGACCAGGTGTTTTTCGTAATCGATGCGTTCTTTTTCGATGCTGTTTTCTAAATCCGTTCGCCATTGGTTTTCCTCTTGCCGCATCAATTCTTTTAGCACTCGTTCCTTGGCTTTTTCCTTGGCGTCTTCGGCCCAGCGTTTGATCATGTCCCCTTCTGAACCCGTTAAGTCCCCGGAAAAGCCCTTCTTGTCCCAGGCGTTTAACTCTTTGGCTTTTGCCCAGGCTTCTATTTCGTCGTCCGTTGCAAGCATCCGATCCATGACGCGCTTTACGTCTTCCGGAGGCTCTTTACCGAGATTTTTTAAATCTCTATAAATCGATATGAGCCATGATTTGAATTTCTGAATGCACTTTGAAGGGCTTGCGTCGGGGCTTTGCCTTCTGCTATATAGCGTTCAAAGCCACGGGCAAATCGTTCTTGCATCCAGCGTTCTTCGGCGGCACGAATGGCTATGACGTCTCCGCTCTTACGAGCGTCTTCAATGGCCTTGGCGTAGGATTTGAATTCTTTTTCTCTTGCCGTTCCTTTGTAGTCCTTTATGTCTTCCGGCTTATACGCCGCCCAGTCTTGAATGGCGCTCCAGTCTTCCAGTAAGCCCTTGGGTGCCGCTTCGTCGGTTGCCATTTTACTCATTTCCGTGAGATACATGTGTGCCGCTTCGTGGACGAATGAAGATTGGTCTGCTCCGTCGAATAAGTGAATGGCGCCTGTCGCGGAATTGTACGAGGCTTTTATTTCTTGGTCGTATTTGTTACGTATTGTAATTGCTTTGTCATCGAACACCACATAACAACGTTCGTCTTGTGTGCCCTTGTATGTAATTCCCTTAACCCCAAATTCGTTTAGCTTTAGCGATGCCTTTTTATCGTCTCCGTACAGATTACTTAGCACTTCGTATATTCTTTTCCCGGTGGCGTTTTTAAACAGTCTTCTTGATAATTGGCCTTCGCCTGTATTGGATATGAGCTCGCTTAATGCGTTTTTCACCTTTTCCGGTTGTTCATTAAACGATTTTTGCTCATCTAATAGTACATCCGTGTCCGGGATTTCAGCTTCCAACAGCCTGCCGCCTTTATGCCCTTTCGCTTCGCCCTGACGTAAAATATTAACAGCCTTTTGGGCTTCGGCTATATATGCTCCGCGGAATTTTCCCTCTTTTAAGTCTTTCTGTAGACTGTTTATTGCAGCGTCTTTTGTTCCGTGTTCTTCTAAGGCATCTAAGGCATACCCTATTGCCTCTCCATATTTTGCGATTTTTCCGGTCGTCTCCCAGTCTCCTGATTCGTTGACTGTCCATACCTCCCCGTTTAATTCAACGGTACTCCCCTTATCGCCGAGTATTTCCTTGTATGCCTCCGAAACTTCTCTGTCCTGGGCAAAATATAATCCCCATCCATGTGCCTGGTTTCCTTCGCCGCCGCCTATGCCCGATAAACTAAAGGCATCAAAATCATAAGGCGTACCATGCCATGCGCGCTGGTTGTACTGATTGACTATGTTTATTGCCTTGTCGTTAAATACAACTACGCAATCGCCGTCTTCGCTGTCGTAATAGGATATGCCTTCAATCCCGTTTTTGTTTAATTGCCGTGAGGCTTCTTCCATGTTGTTAAGCGACGCTGATAAATACCTGTAGATTTCTTTACCGGTGCCAACACTTCTTTTTAATGCGTCTTTGGGATCTTGAATTGCCGCTTCCAGGATGCTGTCTTTTCTTTTCTGTATAGATGCTTCGGCTTTTTTAGCTTCTTCTTGTACGACGGTAAGGATTTTTTCTTCCTTTTCCTTTTCCTTCTGCATAAAGTCCCGGTCCTTTATTTGCTTGTCTATGTATCCAAGGGCTTTAAGGTGTTTTATAGCTATTTTTTCTTTGAGCTTGGGCTTGTCGGTATTTTCGAGTCCATTAGCCGCTACTTCTAATTGCTTTACCTTGTCTTTTGCTTTATCAAGGTCTGATAATGCTTCGGTTTCTCCGGGTAATGTCCGCATCTCGTTGTGTAGTAGCTTTTCCCAGAATGTTTTTTGCTGCTTATCCGGTAAGTCCGATATTGTCCTGGCAAGCTTTTCTTGTATTTCGAACGGCTGTTCTTGGTATCGCTTTTCTTCTACAAGAAGGTTTTTGTTTTCGGGAATGTCTACCTCGTATAAATACGACGGCAGTCCCTTGTTTTTGGCGTGTTTTTTATATGCCTGTGCCGTCTTTTTGTTTTTAGCCGTGTATATCCCCCAGCCATGCACCATATCTCCGGCACCGGTAAGGGCCTTTTCCAGGTTAAACTCGTTAAAGTCCATGCCGCTTCCGTGCCATGCGCGTTGGTCGAAAGTTTGCCGGTTTTCATTGTTGACACTTTTCAATGTTTCCGCTATATTGTTGATAGAGATAGCGGAAGTGTTCTGACCCGATAGCCCCCGCGGAGTATCAAGCGCAAGACTACGGGCGGAACCTTCCGCTATTTTTGTTTTTATGATATTTTTAGCGGCATCTTTTTGGACTGATTGCCCGGATTTAAACCAAATCTTCCCAGCCTTGTCAAATTCAAGGCTGATATAATAATTGCTTAAATCGCCCTTTATTTCGGCTAATATTGTTTCTCCGTTAAAGTTGTTTAGGTGTGTCTTTTTAGATAAGGCGGCAAAATGCAAGACGCCTATGTTTCTATCAATATCTTCTAATTGTTCCACATTAAGACTATGTCCGTGATGTGGCTTGATGGCGTGTTTTGTTTGTGCCTCTGTATAAATAACTCCAGATTTGCCTGTGAACATTAATTTGTTTGTGGGCTTTTTTTCTTTTTTTCTGGTCTCTATCCTTAAGATGAAGTCTTTAAAATTATCCACCCCGGCTTCGCGAACATCAAACATGGGTTGTGCATAGATTTCTTTTGTGTTGTATGCGCTGCCGATATTCACCGCATGCTCTGCCATAAAATCCTTGGCCGTATAAGCCGTATCGCCGTATTCGTTGCGGATCTTCGCCCAGCTTTCGGCCATGCGAGCGTATATGAAGGCGTTTTCGTTAGCAGCTAATTTGGATTTTTCGCTGCCGTCTTGAAGGCGATTTGCTATTTCGTTATATACTTCGTAACCTTCTTTGGTAAGGGATTGCTTTACGGCATAGTCGCTCTTGGCCAACTCTTCGAATTTATCCTTTAAGCCTTGTAATGCCTCGTATTTCGCCTTTAACGAATTTGCGTTTTGTGCAAATTCGTCTGCCGTTTCCGGAGCCAGGGTCTGTAATTCTTTCATTTGGTCTTCGTACGCAATATCGAGCATTTCTTCTCTTGTTGCTTTGCGGCCCAGCTTTTTATACATATCCTGGTACCAGTAGTCATTATTGGAGACTCTGATTCCACGGCCCGTCTGACGACTTTCTTCGTCCGTATACATAATGCCAACGCCCTGCGGCTTGTAATTCCAGTAAGCGTCAAAACCCAGCGCGTCTTCATATTCTTTTCTTGCGTCCGTCAGGGCTTCTTTATAGCTCTTGTTTAGGTCGTACGGATTTTTATAGATAACGCTTTCGGCGGCCGTTTTTGTTATATCGTCCGCATCACTAAAATGTTCTTCCATAAGTTCCTTGGAAAGAACGTCTTTTTTATTTTGGGCTAAATTAGCTAATTCTTCACGGATCGCTTCCACTCGTTTGACTTTTTCTTCTAAGGCTGCCCGATGAACGCCGTTTTTGGCCATGGTGGTTGCCCGCATAAGGGTATCGGTATCCACTGACTCGTCGGCAAGCTGCGCAAAGGTTCCTGTAGGAATTACGATGTCTGCTCCGGTTGAAATGGATTTATCTACTTGTTCGCCTGTAATGATTCCACGGTTTACCATATCGTTTAAAACGTCTACGCCCTTATCCGTTTTAGAGAGTTCTTGTGCATCGACGTACATGTTCTGTACGCCGGCAAGACGGGCCTGTTCTTGCACGACGTTTTTATATACTTCCGGATTTTTTTGTGCGGTTTTGTTTTGGGCTTTGTTGGCCATTAACGCTTCAATGGTCTGTTGTTCGACTGTTCTTCTGTATTCTTGTTTCCAGTCTTCGTTTAATAGCAGCAATAGCTCTCATGCCACGGTAGTTTCCTACGCCGTGTGTTATAGATCCCATAGCCCCCATGCCTACTACTGCCGGGACCGCTTGTACCATAGCGTCTACAGCGTTTCCTATGATTTCCGTTGTGGTATGAGGAGCGCCTTTTTTATATAAGTAGTATTCGGCATTATCCATAAGGTCTTCGGAGGCTTGCTGTGCGCCTTCTTCTGCAAGTTCTGCGGCCGTACTTCTGCCGAATTGTTTCATAGCCGCTTGTGCGGATAGTTTGGCGATGCTTTCTTTTCCCGCATCAATGATAGCCATTCTAGCTGCGGCATTATTTAATATGCTTTTTGCCACTTGCCCGCCCCAGGCTTTGGTAATGGGATTGTACCCTAATTCCATAAGGCCTAGTTCAATAACCCCATTAGCCGCGCCCGTTACGGTTGAGTCTACAAGGGCATGGTTTCTGCTGTATTCACCCTTGCGGTTGTTCATTAGTTCCCAGTATCTTGCGGCTGCGCTTTGCTGTTCGAATTGTTCAAACATGCCTACACGCATACCGTAAGCGGCCCCTGTTGTAGCCCCAGTTAATAAAATGACCGGTGCTGCGGGTGCGCCTATTCCTGTTGCAGCTGCTCCTCCTGCCGCTGCGGCCGAGGTTGCCATGCCTAATGCTGCCCCTTGCGCGGCTCTTTTAGTAGCTCTTACAGCCTGGGTTCCCATAATAGTGAGCTGCTGAATGGTGTCGTATAAGACTTTTTGGCTTGCTGTAGGTTCTTTGTAGGCTTGTAATTCTGCCGTTAATCTATCTACTTCGGGCTTAACAGAGTCGATATCTTCGCCTTTATAGGCTCTATATTGTGCGTCTGAAAGCTTAACCATGTCCGAGCCGGAATTAAAAGCGTCTTTAGCAAGGTCGAATATTCCTCTCGTATCTTTTATGTCTCCATATTCTTTAAGCGCAATGGCGGCTCCCACGGGATCTTGTTTTCTAAGGGCTTGAATTTCAGGATACATGGCGTCCAGGGCTTCGGCTGAAAAGGCACTGCCACCCATAAAGCGTGCGTTTAAACGCTGATTGTATAGCTTTTCTGCCTGTTCGTAAGCCGCTTCATTATCCATTAAAAACTGCGGTGAAACGCCTATAAATTGCGCGTATACTTTGGCATTGTGCATACCTTCGGCGTTTCCATTAAAGATGTTACGATATACATCCATGGCCGAGTCTTTGATCGCGTCGATAAAATTCGGTTTTTGGGAAGGCGGTGCCGTTGCTCCGGCAAAGTCTTCTGCTGACGGATTTCTATAGTCTGACGTCGGTCTGAAATTCATTGTGCCATTAGCAAGTATGGCATCGGCTTCTTTCCATCGTTTTGCCTGGTCTGCATCGTATTCTACCTGGCCTTCTTGTATTGCCGTTTCCGAATCTTTAAATCCTAACACATCATTATTCGGTGTTTCGCCGGTAGGATTTCAGGATTAATTTTAAAGTTGTTAAAATTGTATTCTGCCATTGTTTCACGTCCTTATTTATACTGCCCGCTTTTAATATAGTGTTCGGTAGTTTCTCCGTTTAACAACTGTTGGTAGTAAATATCGTGCACCGTGTTTTCGGTTCCGTCAGTCCAATAAATCTTCCAATACGTTTCGCCGTCGTCGCCTGTTTCTGAATACGCTTCTTTAATTCCGGCTGATAATTGGTCCGCTCTTGTTCTTCCGTAAGATTCGCCTCTTGACGTTACGAGCGTTATAGCGTACGCATACATTTCGTCTTGGGTTGGTTCTCTTCCTTGTTGCGATTCAAATTCTGCTGCCCATCCTGCAACGGACCGCTGAATTACTTCTGCGTTATTAATAAAAGTATCTTTGTCTATTCCGGATCTTCTTGCTAGATTGTCCATGTTAATGGTGAATTCAGGCTTAAATTCGCCGGTACCATTTGTGTAATCATTAAAGGCTTTGGACATACTGTTTTGTTCATTTATCGACAATGAGATTCCGTTTGAATTGCAATAGTTTATAAATTCGCTAAAGCTGTTAAACTGGCGTCCTATCATTGATTTAAACTGCGTTAATCTTCCGCCTTGTCCTCCACTACTTCCTCCGGATCCGCCACTTCCGCCTCCTGTCGCTCTAGGCGCTGCTATGTATGTTCCTATTGCTCCCTTTAGGGCTGCGTATACTTTAGGATTTCCCTTGCCGTATTTTTCGGCTATAGCTAACGCCGATTCGTAAGTAAGTGTTCCGTTTTCGTGGGCCAATTGCATTTCTTGAAGGCCCGCCTTTACCAGTCCGTCGTTTGCAATTTCTTCGTTTCTTGTCGCTTGTGCTTGGTAAGCGTCTGCGATTTTTAGCATGTGTTGTGCTTCTTCTTCTGAATATTTAACACGTGTTCTTGTTGTTTTGGCGTTTTCGGCTTCTTGCGGGATTATGATTTGTGTCGGTTTTAGGTGCTGCGGGTCAAAATCTGCGTTACTTGCTTCTGCCACGCCACCTTCGCCGTTATTGTTGCTAGACATATTGCCTACCACTTTCCCGCCTTCTTCTGCGATCATAACGTGAGTTTGGGTGTCGCCCCCTACATCGTCATACACAACGATTGAACCGGGCTTTACTTTTGACGGGTCGTAAGGAATCACCGACATACCCGCTTCTTTGGCTCTATTAACCAGAACGTCTACATTCACTACATTGTCATCGTGGAACTTTTTCAATGTAGGGGAATACGCCGCTCCAATACTGCATGCCGCTTCCACACACGCGACTTTTTTGTTTGCGAGCGGAGCGCTTCCTGTCCACTGTACGCCTTGGTTTATAGCGTTTTGGATGTTTGAGCCACTAGTCCCTATCTTTTCTTTTGCTTTATGAGCTTTGGCTAATCTGTCATTTACGGAGGCGTTTCCGGGCGGTGCGTCATCCCACGTATAAAAATCGTTATCAAGATAAAACCCGTCTTTTTTATCAAGCCACGCCTTACCGGCAGCCGGTCCGAAATTCCACGCGATAATAAGCGCATCTTCGTTGTCCGAGCCTATCCATTGGGCTAACGTCTTTTTGTATTGAGCTGCTACTTTATCTTGTGCTTCCGGTGACCTGTCGTTCGGGTCTACGCCTATTTTTTGTGCTTCTTCGGCGTAAGTGCTAGGCGAAAATTGGTATCTTCCGAAATGTCCGGAGTCATTGACTAAATTGTAGTCGTCATTATCAGTTTCTACGGCAGCGATCATCTCCAGAGTTGTGTCGCCCGTTTTTCCGCCGCCACCTTCTTCTACGGTGTAGGTCATTTTTGAGCGTATGTATTCTTCGCGTTTTTTAGGATCATTTGGATATAGTTTCCATGCTTCCTTTGCTATGTCCGTCATATCATGCTCGCGTTTTCGTACGTTTAATTCCGTTCTTAACTTGGTAATATCCGCATCGTAGACAAATGGGGATGCCTTGTCGATAAAACTATACGCGTCTTCATAATCTGATTCGTCGCCGCTTTTTATTTTGTTGTAAACCCATTGCTGTACAAATGTTGTGGCCGCTTTTTTTGTCATTTCGTCTAATTTTTCTTCGCCATATATGTTTTTATATTGGCTATACACGATGCCTCTTATTTGAGTAAGTGACGAATAGGCATTTTCTAATGTATTGGTTTCCATTGCGGTGTCTGTGACGTCTGCAACGGCTCTTGCTACACTTTCATTTCTATGAGTTGTGGTTTTTTCGTATTGGTCTTGCATGACAGCTCCTGTTTTGGTGAGGTTGTTTTCGTCTGCCATGGCATTAAAAGCTCTATGTGCCTTTTCGTAATCGGGAAGATTTGCGATTGTTTCTCTTCTTATTTTTGCTTCGCCTTCTTGGTATTGCTTTAAAATGTCTAAAGCGTTCGTATCTTGCTTGTGCAATAGCCCACTGTCCGGATCGTTTAATAAGTCGTTTACACGCTTTTTATATTCGTTGGTAGCATCAAGGACCTTCATGCTTATTTGGTCATCTATATATGCCTGTATTTGTCCTTGAATAGCCCCTACGGCCTTTCCCATTAATTGGTTCCCGGTTGTATTTCCACCAAAGGCTTCTATGTTATTTGTGGCTTGTACGTTTGCGTTTTCAACGTTCGGGTCTACAGCCCTGTTGTATGATTTTATTTCCATGGGTTACCCCCTAAAATTCTTGGAGCCGAACGGATTCGAGCTAAATAATCCCTTTTGTGCGTTTGCGTATCGCGACCATCTTGAAAGATCGGGTTTGTAATCAAATGTATAGTCTGCCCCAGAGCTTCCGGCGGCAGGCTTTTTAGCACCGGCATATTCGTGTTTAATTCCGTACATGCTGGATGCCGTTGAAAGAAGAGTGGCTATACCGGCAAGTTTTCCCTGGGCTTTGGCGTTTTCTGCCGAGGCTTTATAACCGGCTGCTTGGTTTTCGTAATTGTATTGGTTGAATAATTCCGAACGTTCATCGTTACGTTGGTTTTGTAATAATTGACTGCTGTCATCTTGGTATGTTCCGTACGATGAGATGAGAATATCTATAGGGCTACCCGTAAGCGTCATGTTCGACGATCCGGCTTGGGCTGCTGTTTGTCCTGCCATTAACCGCATCCTGTCGTCAAGTTTTCTCTGGTCGTTTGCGTATTTATCGGCAATTTGGTCTTGCCGGAGTTCACTTATTTTAGCGTTTTGCTCTGCCGCCTGTTCTTGTTGTCGATACATGGCGACCTTAGCGTTTGTTTCTTGTTTTATTTGCTTATATTGCATGATGCCCTGGACGGCTTGCCCTGCTATCATGCCCCATACTCCGCACATTATTTATTCCCCCTTATTACAAATCGTTGCCACGTTATACCGTTTTCGTTAAACGGTGCATCAAAAACGGCGCCGGCTTTTAGTAGCCAACGCCGTGATTCGTTGTTATCTATACTTATATAATTCGTTACGGGTCCATATTCCTTGATGAATCTACTGATTTCTTCAAAGCCCACAGTGATTAATTCTTTTTTGTAGTTGTTAATTTTTGTTGTTCCTACCATCCACACGGCATGGAGTCCGTCTATTGGATATTTTACGATCCCGTATATGGTAATAGGTTCTCCCTTTTCGCCGAACGCCAGGAAGTTATCACAAAATTCATGCATGGCGCATTTGGTAACGGATGTATAGGCACCTTGTAGTTCTTTTTTATCGATAGGCCGCAAATGTTCTTCTATGTACTTTGCGGCCTGTAGGTGCCTTTTATCTTTTTTATTAAATTTCTCCGTTGTAACTTTTGACAATACCGCCATCAATGCTTGCCTCTCTTATGATTGCGTTTAATTCGAACGGGAAGGGCTCGTTGTGCTTGATACAGATATGATTTTTGGTGTTGCTACCGATGTTTGCGACCGGCATTTGTTGAACGATATCTCCGGTTTCCAGTGTTTCGTAATCTTCATACCGTAATTCGTCCATATCCTTATCACGGAACGTATATCCGATATAGCCACCGTAGGATTTTTCTACTCTTAATACGACGGTATTAATCTTTGAGATTCTGGCCTGCATGGTGCCTTCTTTTAATCCTATATCGGGGCCCGGTTGCTTAATTTTAGTTTCATAGGCAAGGCCAATTGTGATATCTGAAAACGACTGGCCAAAGGTCACTAAGCCATTTTCAGGTACTACCGCATCTTGCAGTCTTGTGCCGTCTGCCAAGATTTGTACCGTTTTTCCTATAAGGTGTAGTGCTTTTATGCTGCTGCCGCTTCCTGTAACGTATGAATCCATGTATACGGCCGCTTCTATATCGGGATTAAACCGCTCTATATAGGTTTTACCGTTTCTTTCTACGGTTATATACAGTACGTCGCTTGCGCCGTTTGGAATGGATGCTACCTTTTTATATTTACCGTCTGTCGTATGGTGCGACCAGGCAAATACGTTTTGCTCTTTTATGAAGGCTAATGAAAGCAGCACGCCGTCGTCACGGACGTAATACAAGGTGCTATTGGGCTCTTGAATATACGCCGAGGATACCAACTTATGGCCTTCGGTTAAATGCGTTGCCAAAAGCGTTAAATCATCGCCGTTGTAATTATCTGCATCATACTGATAGCCGAGGTCTCTTACGGTCTTTCCGCTCCTTTGCACATGTACTATGCGATTTCCGATATGTTGCGGGGGACATGTGTTGGATCCACGCATCGTTTGCGGCCTAGGGTTAATCTTTGCGGGTGTGATGACGCTGGAGCCTTCTATAATCCATTCGTTCCCTGTCGTTAATATAACCAGGTCCTTGGCGGGTACTAAATGTAGAATCTCAAAGCCGTTGCGAGTGATAAGGTCTGCTTTAATAGCCGAGTCGTCCGTTACGCCACCGTCTACTTTTTCAATGCCAAAGTTCGGATAATCTCCTGTTCGACTCATCCATATGGAGTAGGGTTCTTTTTTTGTGGCGGCTAAGACTAATCTATCTTGGAAAAAGCACGCCATTTTGGGGTATCCGTTATCGTCGTTCCAGCTGCTTAATGCGTATACTTGGGTTTTGTCTGTGTTTACAAAATCAGTAATGACTGATGCTTTAACTTCCGTCGATGAAACGACTTCTGTTATTTTAGCGGTGCCGTCGTTTGAGTAGGGATTTCTTGAAAAGTCTACGGTAAGTTTGCCCCTTCCGTTATCTGCATCCGTTACGGCCACCGCTTTCATCCAGGTAGGTGTTGTTACGGTACCTGATTCAGTGAAGTTTTGGTCGTTATTTGACTTGTAACTTCTATATTCTTGCCAGGTCTTATTATCATCCGAATGATATACGGTGACCTTACCCTTCCATGTGCCATGGGTTGTAATCTTCCAGGCCTTTCCCACTCGTATAGACTTGGTTTCTTCCGTTATTGAAGAGGCCTGTATTTCAATTCGTTCTGATTGGTTTTCAGCTTGCTGGGTTAATTTAATGTGACTATTTACCATGCCGGGTGTGAACGTGTCTTTTGTGGCTGTAATGGTGACGTCGTTTCCCGATGTGGCCGAGGGTTTTAATTCATTATTTCCGGAAAATGTAATTCTTACGTATCCGTTTTGACCGTCTTTTGCATCTGTTATTTGGGAGGGATTGCGTTGGATATCTTTGCATACTCCGGAGACACCGCCTTTAGCTCCGCCTTGGTATGAGGTCCCGTCCTTTCCTTCGGTGCTTTGGTTTTGGCCGTTGGGCTTACTTGCGATCCCACCGCCGCCACCTTTAGCTTCAGTGCTATTAAAGGACGATTTTCCTCCACCTGTTCCGTCTGTCGGCTTTGCGTCGCCTCGCCGGGAATATTGGGATTTCCGCCTTTTCCGCCAGCACCTACTGTTACGGAATATGTTTGTCCTGCGGTTAGTGTGTCTATTGTTATTTTCTTTTCTCCGGATCCACCGTTTCCGCCTTGTAATTCTATGGTCCCTTGGGCTTCTTGTCCATCGCCTCCATATGTATATGAGTAATGCTGCACTCCGGTGCCAGCTCCGCCACCACCGGCTCCTATGATTTCTACGGTGTATTTACCTGTGATTTGCGGCGTAAATGTGTATGTTCCAGGCGCTACAAACGACGTTTCTTTATTTACCGCCTGCGTTGCCGAATCATAATAAGGTTCTGTTATCTCGTACTCTTTAAATGTCCAGCCTATAGCCGTTCTTTGAAGGCACTGAATCGGATAATCACCGGAACAAATAAACATGGTGTCGGCCGATTGGGTGAATTGTAAGTTATCCACATTATCGTACGGTGTGGATAACTCTGTTCCTGTGTATTTCCCGTCTTCCCAGATACGGATATATTGATAGCCTACTTCTAATAAATAGGCATCGTCTATTCCGGCATTAAAGGCGACAAGGGCTGTCGGCCTATCGTCGTATTTGACCTGTCCGATAAATTCCGAGCCTTGCCTACGGTAACAGCCACCGAACGGACGGATGACGAGGTTTTGAGCTGTTAGAAGGGCTGATTTATATTTATCTAAATCTACCCGATTTGCGACGTACGGCGATATTTCACCGGCTGCAAATGACGGCTGTATGAGATATATGTTCATCTTACCCTCCGAGTGTTGGCGTAATTACTATGATATACTGCATCCCTTTGGCCTTCTCTTGCGTCGTTTAATTGGGCGTCGTGAATAATGGCCTGGAATAACTGATATTGCATTTGGTAGGCTTGCGGATTTCCCGTAAGGCGCATAGCCATATTGGCTGCGAGTAGACGTGTAAAGGCGCTTACAAAGAGCGTGTCCATGACCTGTACGTCTTTTTCGTCTACCGTGTAGTCGGCGTATGCGTTTTGTAAATTGCATGCAATAGCCTTTGTGGCTGTATCTATATTTACGATAATGTACGGAACGTGTTCTTGTACGTTTATCTGTTTGTTTCGAATGTTACTAATTTTCAAACAATTCTTCGGATATGCATAGCAAAAATCATATCCAGGTATTTCTTTGTTTAATAAGGCGAGCTTTTCAATTCTATGAGCAAAGCTCCACGGATACGCCCGGAGTACCGTTTCTCTTGTTTGGTCGTAATAGAGCTTACATGCCCTTGCGTTTTCTTCTTTATCGTTCATTGAGGTAATGGTGCCTTTTCCTAAATCTGATAGCGCCATGTTACAAATATCCGTGTCTGTCATGTTTTCTCCTTTTTTAATAAAGTCGGGGACGGTGTTACCCGTCCCCTTTTTTTCTTTATAACTTGTGTTTTTTAACGAGGTTTACAAGGTCCTCTTTGGTTTCTTCGCCGGTGTATTCAATACCGGCTTGAATTAACTTAGCTCGTAACTCGTTTGCGTGCAACTGATTTAAACTTCTTCCTTTGCGGCAATCCTTGAAAGGGATCCCCGGCTTATCGTACGTCTGCATCCATCACAAGTGATGCCGAAATGGTGCCTGCCGATTGGGCTGCGGCGGACGCCCATTTTAAGCGGAGATAACCGAGGTCTCCGTAAGGCGCCTTAACGGCTAAGGTTTTACCTTTTTCTGCCGTGTAGGTACCTAAGGTTTTAGCCCCTGTCATCTTGTCGTTGTCCGCTGTTTCAAGCGTTACCGTGCAATCTGCCGAGGCACCGGGTAATTTAACAACTAAGGTTAAGGGACTTCCTGCATCACCTTTACCTGTTTTAATAACTTCGCCTGTGCCGGACTGTCCGGATAATTTAACGTTCCAGAAGAACGTATTTTCTGCATCGTATATCATAGTTTCTCCCTTCTAGGCGATAACGGGTTCAGTTTCCGTTAATGCGTCGTTTTTCTTAACGATTAAGCCTGATACATAAAGCGTCGGAATACCCTGCATAAGCTGCTGTTGCGTTACGTATACGTTATTTTTATCTGCGATATGTAGTTCGAGCATTGTATATGCCATAGGCGATACATACAGAATCGGGCGTTTCGGGTTTATGATTTTGTTTTTCGCGACTACAATTCTTTCGGCTAATGCCTTGCGTGCATCAGATGTTGTGTCTTCGGCTGCTGCCTTGCAGTCGATGTTGCGAACGGCTGCGACTTTGCGGATGTTCTTAACGGCAAGACCTGCATCCCAATCAAAGAGCGTTGCAAGGGCGCGGTATTTGCCGCCGTTTGCATCGATGGCGTCGATTTCTCCGAGGTCCTGGATGTCAAGGCCTGCTTTAGAGCCCTTCGGGTAAATGCCTACAACCGCATCTTCGCCCCAATCAACGATGTATGCGGACGTTTGTTTGTTGGCCGTTTTACCGCCGGCGTTTACGACTTGATAACCTTCTTCGCCGAGGTCGCCTTTAAACGTGTTATAACGAATACTTAACCCGTTAAACTGGTCCGGGTTTGCGTCGGTGTCGCCGTAGAACATGTATTTTGCAAGGTCATCCGTAAAGCCCTGGACGTAAGCCTTGTCTTCGGACATGCGAAGGCTTGTTTATCCGGTGCAAGCTTTACGAGTTTTACGTCAACTTCCGAGCGTGCTTCCATCAAGCAGCACGTGTCGATGATTTGCCGCGTCGTCGATTTTCCGGGCTTTACGCCGGCATTAATGCGCCGTAATTCCGGATGAGGGTACGACGTACGTACGGTTGTTTGGTTGCCTGTGGGAAGGTTTCCTTCCATCCAGGGAATATCTTCCATAATAGGATTGCTTTGGGCCATGACTTCCATAATCGTGTCTAATTGGCCCTGCGGATTTTAAGCGCTTTCTTAAATCCGAGAAAGTTAATGCTGTGCTTCCGATCATATTTTTTGTTCTCCTTTAAAATTAATACTTAGAAAAATCCGTATGAGGATACATATCGGTGCTTGTTGCGGCGGTACCTGCGCCACCCATTTTGCCAGGGTCTTCGCCGATTAAATCGGCAAAGGCTGCCATGGTTTTAATCATAGCTATGTGATTGCCGGCCCCTGTCAGATTTAACATCTTTGTAAAGCCGGGAATCTTTTGTTCAATGTAATCTCTTGCGGTTGCGGCTTTACCGAGTGTTTCTTGGTATGCTCCGCCCAATTCTTCTTTTGCCGCATCACCCCAGGACTTTACTTCGTTTACATATTGTTCCTGGAGATTTTTAGCTACCGCCTCTGCCACGCCTTGGGCATACTTAATGCCGTACGTTGCCATGCCGGCTGCCTGTTCTTGCGTTGCCCCCATACCCTTTAAGAGATTGGTAAATTCTTCGGTGCTTTTTTCGTCCGCTTCAAGACCTGTTTCTTTTAATACGGCCGTGAAATCGTACGATTCAGGTACTTGCGGAGCCGCGCTTTCACCGTCGCCACCTAAGGCGGTTTGAGTACCTTTACCAATAAATGAGTCGCTACCTTCTTGGTCGGCGCTCGTATCGGTTGTATCTGCCGCGCCTTGTGCTTCGTCTTGGCTTTCCGGGCCTTCGGCGAATCGTTGCAGGTCAAATATTAGCTTTTCCATGTTGTTTTCATCCTTTCAAGTTCGATTCTTTTTTTAGCGTATTCTTCTTCCATTTGGTGAAGAAATTTCATGCCTTCAAGGCCCATGGATTGAATGAGTTTTAAATATTCAAGGCCTACACGGCGACGTCCTTCATCTAAGAGTGTGGTCTCATTGGATAGCGGGCTATAGATTCTCGTTGTATCCAAAAGCCGAGCCATAAAGTGTCGCCCTAACGGACTTTCCATGACGTATCGGAGCGCTTCCATATCTTGGCTTCGTATGGTTTCTTCCATGAGTTGTGCGGTCTTTCGTTCTTTTTCGTGCATACGCTACCTCATTCCTAACCATTCTTGCATAGCCGGGTTTCCGTCGTTTGCCGCTTCTGTTGCGTTTTTAGCGGCCGCTGCAAGGTCCGGAGCTTGGGCTATTGCTGCTTGCTGTTGTGCTTGGGCTTCTGCTGCAGCCTGGGCTTCTTGGCGTTGTTTTTGGATTTGTTCAACTTCTTCGTCTGAACGGATCATGGCAGCCGGTACGCCTACTTGTGCTAAGTAGTTAGCAACCGCTTCCGTAAGGTTGACCTTATCGAGTACCGTCTGGTCGAACTGTGCGGCTTGTCCGATAAAGCCGATGCCTTGTTCGATAGACGTTAAGCCGCTCATCTTTTGTGCTTGGGCGAGCGGTGAGATATATTCGATCCTAAACTCTTCGCCTACAATGTCTTGCAGTTCTTCCGGGATATCCGGGAATATGCCGCTTCTATCCAGGATGTTGTAGACCCTTTCAAGGATACGGTTTAAGAATTCGTATTGAAGGCGTTCTACCACCGGGCCTAGTTGCTGCAATTTTTCCTGGTTACGGGCCATGACTTCCTGGGCCGTCATTCTGCCTTTATCCAGTTGGTCCAGCATTAAGAAGAGGTCCGAGGAATACGTTCTCTTTACCCTATCTTCCACACGTTGAATTTCCCTTCGAGTTCTCCAATTGCCAGTTGTCCCTGGAATATGGGGCGAATAGCTTCGTTGGGATCGTTTATAGCTGTCGTACCACCGGGAAATAGATTGATGTTACCTACTTGCGACGGAGGGACCTGTAACGGCGGCTTTACACCCATTTCAATAGCTGTAATGGCGTCTAGCTCCATTTGTTGTAGCATTTTGGCATCCGGTAAGGCGTTCCAGCCGGGGCCCGTGGCATAGGCTTCTGTTCCTTTTACCGTGTAACGGGCAACGGGAACGGGCCACTCTTCAAATCCTGTGACCGCCAGGCATTCATCTTCGTTTGAGTCTTCTACCCAGTAGGTCGATGTGAACGGCATCTTTTTGTTATTAAGCTTGTTTGGGTCGCTATCTTCGTTCTTTTCGACGAGCCAACATACCGTGTGGTAGTTTTGATGGCCGCTTCCGTTATCGTATGACTGTTTAACGGTCATCGGGCAATTGTCATATTCGAATTGCTTTACGATTTGATTTACGGTCATCTTGGCTCTACGGGCAAATGTCGAGACTCTACCTGTTGCATCACATGCAAGGGCATACGTACCTATAGTGTACGGGACGAATGTCACCGTGCCGCCTTGCGAAAAAATCCCCAGGGCCGCTTGGCCAAAGGGAAGTTCTGAATAACACTGGTGTATAGCGTTGTAGAAGTTTGAGCCTGACAGCACCGATTCCATGATATCGGCCCTTGTATCCAGGAACCGTTGTACGCCTGTGTCATCGGCCAAGTCCTTATTGCCAATACCAAAGCGAAACCAACGCCCTAGACGGCGGTGTGAGCCCCTGATTGAACACCGGCTGCAAATGTATCGCGGGCTTCTTGAATAACACCTGTAAAAATTTCTTCGTCATGAATAACGGGTTTTCCTGCCGTGTCGTCATCAAAAAGTCCGTCATAGGGAAGTTCATAATCACGGATTAACTTCCACACTCTTTCCCAGGGTCTACGGGCTTGAAACAAGGCGTTAAAACGCTGCACGAGCTTTCTTTTATCTTTACATGTGTTCGGCTTTGCCGTCTTTTTATTTTCCGTCGGGCTTCTAGCTAATGCCGTTTCTATTTCTTTACGCATGTTTTTCTCCTTATCCCAGCGTGTTTTTGCCATTGGTTGTTCCCAGTGCCGTGTCTATAGCTGTTCGCGTACTTTGAAAACCGCGCTTTTTACGCTGTTTTTCGACGCTATCGGCTGTTCCTTGGTCGCCGTTATTTACGGCCTGTACCGTAGGATCCGGTGTCTTAAATTCGGGAGATGAACTACTTCCGAATAAGCCTTTTAATCCACACATTTGTATTACCCCTTTCTAAACGGATTGTATTTTGTTTGTGCTGCCGTTTGCTGTCTTTGGCTCTTTAACACCGGCAGCGAAAATGTTAAGGCCAGGGCGTCTGCCTTATTGGGTGACGGTACTCCGCGGGCCTTCATGTGGTCTTTACTTTCCAATATGATTTCGCCTTTTTCGTTTACGGATGCTTCCGGTCCTATGAGGTCGTCTCTTAACACGTCGTCATCCGGCAGCACCCCGCCATTTATAAGCCAGTCCTTCATTTTCCCCCATATTTCAGCCCTTTTATTAGCAAAACCTTTTGTTCCGGACTTTCCACCAAACGCCACCAGCTTCCAGCTTCTTCCCATGGTTACGCCAAATGAGTAAAGTCCCGTGCCGTACCCTTGGTCAATAAAGACCGCATCCGCCTTATATTCATCTTCAAATCCCGCCAGGATTGCCGCCATGGCTCCGTCGTTGTCGTTTTTCTGGTATTCACCCAGGACCTTACAATAAAGACCTTGGCGCATGATGATTACGAATTGGTCGCTTCCCGTCCAGGCCGGGTCTACTCCAATAATAACGGGTGCAAAGTTATATTCAGCCGGCCGGAGTGTTCTTTTTGTCGCCGCTTCCACTATATCTACTCCGATATATTGAGCGTCAGAAGACGACGGGAATTCGCCGCGTACACGGACTTTAAAAAAGTCTGAATCTTCGCCGTATTGGTTTTTCCATTGTTCGATTTGGGCTTTGTTGGAAATAGCTACGTCCCTGGAGTCTATCTTCCTGGTGTCCCAGTAATTACGGTACTTTGTAAAGCACGAATGAAATCGCCCTACATTGCGGGTAGGGTTTCCGTAACAGCACCAGATTATTTCAGTGTTCTTATCTGTTAGGGCACCTTCAGCGACTTCCCAGATGCGATCGTCTATAGCGGAGGCTTCATCGAATATGATGAGAATTCGCCTTCCTTGGTTATGAAGGCCGGCGAACGCTTCGGTGTTTGTGACGGACCAGGGAATGGCGTCAATTCTCCAGGTTCTTTCATGCTCCGCTTCAATGGAAAATATCGCCGTTGCCGTGTAGGTGAATAGCTCTTTACCGATGAACTTTCTGTGCCATTTGGCAAGCTCCGCCCAAGTCTTGGTTCTTAATTGAGCTTCAGTGTTGGCGGTTACGACGCCTCTTGTGTCCGGATGAGTCGATATGGCCCATAAAATAAGCCAGGCTACGGTCGTGCTCTTTCCTATACCATGTCCTGATGATACGGCCTGACGAATTACTGTGTCCGGAGTCTCCAATCCTTTAGCGATTCTTTCTAACTGCTCTAGCTGCCATTTTTGCGGCTTTTGGCCTTTTAGTTCCGGGTCGTTATCCCAGTCGAACGCAAAATATACCCAGGCTACCGGATCGTGAGTTAAGCGGCCCAGGCAGTCCATAAGCTTGTATGCTTCGTCTTTATTCACTAGCCGCTTCCCCTTTCTTTAATAGCGCCTGCTGCAGTCGTTCTGATAGGTCCATATTGGCGTTTATTTCAACGCTTCCGGTTAATTCTGTTTGTTGCTTTTGCTTCCAATCGTCCGGTGCTAAATTGGTAAGAATGAAGGTCGCTGCCTTTGTTTCCGGCGGTACGAACACAAGCTCGTTTTCTATTTTCTTTGTGACCTGCTTACCTACGACCTTGCCGTCTTTAATGATGTCTGTTGTGACGGTTTGTTCTTTCTTTGGCATCTTCTTTTCGATGCCTACGGCTCGTTGAACTAGTGCGTTTTCTACTTGGGCTACGCAGTAGTCTTTTACCGATCGAAAGTGCCTCCGAAAACTCCGGATGTTTCTTCGTCCACTCGTAAAGCGTTGATTCGGAAATTCCGATGTAGGCGGCAATCTCATCATTATGCCATCCTTTACGACATAGGCTTTTAATAACTTCCAGGTTTTGGTCCGTGTGAAACTTTTTCCAGGTCGTTGAACGACGCCTTATATTAATGTTTTTTCCTCGCGCGTCTTTTGTGCGCGTATCTGTGTCTTTGATAAATATCTTCTCACGGCGAACAGGTTCACCTCGCACCTTGTTTTTCGTCATGGGTTCTCCTATTTAAACGTACGCCGTCTGGTTGAGTAGTGGACGGGTGTATGGTTTATATCTGTTTCGTTTGTTTTTCGTTTCTTTTGCCATTTTGGCTCAAAGCATATGCACCGCTCCGATTCTATCTGTAGGTGCATGTTTACGCATATTTCGCGATGGTTGTGTTTACATCGCTGATTGTCACATCGGATCATGCTACCCTCGCTTTACGGCAACAAAAAAGGAAGGCCTGCACTATACAGGTCTTCCTTGTCTTATTTTTCTAGCTTACATGATAGCACAGAGTGATATGTAACTTTAAGTACCCTCTTTTGATTTTTTTAGGATTATATCAAAACTTTTTATGGCTCGCCGCTGTGTTCTAAAAATATTCGGCCAGGTGCAGCCCAGGGCCTTACATATATTTTCCCACTTTTCGCCGTAAAGATATCTTCTTGAAAGGATGCTTTGATGCTTAGGATTTTCCAGTTTCTCAATCAAAATGCCGTGCCTCTTCTCTTTTTTCGATGAGCTTATCCCATTCCTGATCCGCATCCACAATCATATCCGCTAGGCGTGCTACTTTATCTGCCATGCCGCTTCCAGGCGTTCCGGAAACTTTATCCGCTGAATAATCCGTTCCTTTTAGAGTACAGATATCTTTTCTATACCTTGAGATTCTCGTTTCCAGGGTTTTTAACTTGACGTCTAGTGTTCGGATTGACTGTAGATATTTTATGGCCGATATGTTTTCTACCATTCTTTTACGGTCTCCTTGATGATGACGTCCATGTCTATGGTTCCGTTGTAGCGTATGATGTTGTTTTTTTCTATCTCTCCGGCGTGCAGTGCTTGCAGTATCCATAATATTTTTTTCATCACTTTTCTATCTTGGTCTTCTTCTCCGTGAAATACTACTACGTCTTTTGCATTTTGTCTTGCGACGATTCCCGTCTTTCTGACTCTAAATAATTGCAGTGCTCCTATGGTTTTCCCGTTTTTGATTATCAGCATGTCCGGATCTCCTTTGGCCTTTGTGAATTGTTTGTTATTGTTCGCCTATTACGATGCCTTCTTCTCTAGCTCTTAGTCTTAGCAAATTTAAGTACCGTTCCATTACATGCGACTGTGCCTGGAGTGCATCTATCGGAGTCTTTGTATCTCGGTCTAATCGTTGACTTTTTCTTGCTATAGCGACTTGAAGTTTTTGGTGCCTAATTTTTAACTGCCAGTATTCGGCAAGAAGCCGATCTTTATAGTCGTCGCTTGTCATGAGGCTTATGGTGTCTTTTAGGTCTCTTATTCTCATGGTTTAATCCTCTCTTATTTGTCCGTTTTCACTATTTCTTATGTTGCTATCTTGCTTTATTCTGTAGTTTTCCTCGAAATATTTCTTTCTCATTATTTCGACGATTTGCAGCGCCGTACCCGCCCGCGGCTTTATGAAGTAGTCGCCAGGGAATGCAACTTCTGTTTCCCTGCTCCATACTATTTCTATTCTCTTGGGACCGGGAAAAATACGTATCTCTTGTCCTTCTAGGCAGTGGCTTATGACTTCCCAAACGTCCTGTATGTTTTCGCCAGTCCATTGTACGGCCTCTAACGTTTTTGAGCCTTCATACTTTTGCACCTTTGTTGCCGCTTGTGATGTGGGAGTGAATTTAATCTCGACGTCTTGTTCTTTTGCCGTAGACTTTAGTACGACGGCTAGGATTATTAGTGTGATTATCAGCCCTATTATTAACCCTGTGTTTGTGGTTATTTCTAGCTCCATTGTTAATTCTCCTCTTTGTCGTCAAAATTTAATTTATCCTGGGCTCTGTCGCCGTCTATATACCGGAATATTTCTGTTGTTAATCGTTCAATTATTTCGCTACATTCAGGCGTAAACGGAATTTCATTAGTCGGTGTTCCGTAATTTATAACTCTCTTCGGCACCTTTACTTCGATGAACGTTCCGTCATTGGGTATATAAAATTTGGCCGTTATGGTAACGCTTGTCTCTGCCGTCTTCTCGTTATATGTGTAGGTAAGCTTCCTTGCTATTAGGCGATCTTTACAATCGTCCGGCAATTCTAAAATCGCGGTGATATAAGGCGAAAGTTCTTTTACCGCTTCAATTAATTCCGGTCTCGGATACTCCGCACATTTTATTTGGTATGTGTCATACGCCCCGGTGTTTTCGTTTTCTCTTTCAAACGTGATTTTAAAAATCTGGCGCTTGCCGATTTCGAAACTTTTTATTTTCCTGTCTAACATAGTTTTCTCCTTTCTTAATTTTATTGGCGATAACCACCTGTTGCTAGGATCGTTCCGATGAGTACCATGGCCCCTAATACGTACAATGTTATTCCTTCTATCCCGTGGCATTCATAAATCCATTTTCCCATTACAATTAATATCCCCGTAAGCCCTACTAAAAACATACCTATTCCGATTTGTTCCATGTGATTTTCTCCTTTTGCAAGCCCGGTAGTTTTTCTATTTGCTGCAAATATTCAGTGACGTCATCGGCTGTCAAATATCCGATGACGTCGTTTGTTATCGGTGTGCTGTAACAAATATCCCCGTCCTTTAAAACAGCAAGTTCAAATAATCCCCGGTCTCCGCCAAAACTATAGCTAGAGCGAAGCACGCTTGCTCCGTATCCATTTTTAAATTCATAGTGATATAGCAATTTAGAAAATGACGGGAAGCGTCCGCTTAGATCTTCTACCGGCTCGTAATTTCCGAATTTTATTTTTTTCCATGTGTGATTTTCTCCTATTGGAACCAGTTCATTCATAAATTGAATTAACTCAACCGCTTCCTACGCCATCTTGTTAATAACCGCATCGACGATTTTATCCACATTGATAACCGCGTCCGTTCGCAATTCTCCGTGTTCGTTAAGCTCGCCGCTTGCCCTGAATTTGACGTCGTCTATAATTGCTCTCATGACGGCCCGGTCTTTTCTTTGGCAATCGCCCTCGTAAACGATGAACTCTTCTAATCCGTATCGTTCGATAATTCCTACTTGCGACCGTCTATACAATACGTCCGCAGGACGTTCCTTTCCGTATCTTATGATTCGCATTGCTTACGCCTCCTTACGCTAACTCGACTCGTTCCATTTTGGAGCTGGTTCATTCTCTCTTTGCACCCTCTTCTCCATAAAGCCCTTGAAGATATTCACGGCATACCGCTTCCCCTTCTGCTACGTCTTGGAAGTGTCGTCTATGATGACAGTTAGGGCAAAGCATAACGGCTTTCTATTTCGTCTGATTTGTAAATTCCGCAAGGCTCGTGATGATGTTTTACGCCGTATTCAATGGGAGCCCCGCACCAAATGCACGTGCCGCCGTCACGCTCATATATGGCATTGTAAAATTCTTTAGCGGCCTTTCCTTTTAATTTCACTCTTTTTGTCTTTAGTAAATTCATCGTGTTTCACCACCCTGTATTTGATTAACCTGCCTTCATAGACTCGTTCGATATTTGCCCAGCAGCCTTTATGGGTTCGTTTGCCATTTATCGTTTCGACGAAATGGATTTTCTCATCGGGCTTAAAGCAACGTTTATCGTCATGTACCCAAAGGGTATTTTCTCTTCCTTCTTCTATTGCGGCGTATTCCGCTCGGTTTTTTCTTATTAGATATCTGATCGTCATCATCATCCGTCCTTATCATCCGGTAGAACATATACGGAAAGCCAAAGGCGGTGTATCCGTACTGTACCGGTTTTTGTATGTAGTAGCCTTTGGGAGCTTTCGGCTCTTTCCAGGTCTTACTTTTTATCACTTCTTTTTTTACTTCCGGCTTTTTTAAGATTCCTACTTGCCCGGTAGCGTGATTTTTGGATGGAGTCTTCTTCGCAAAATGTTTCTCTTGTTTCTTTTACAAAGTATTCGGCGACCCGCCTTGCGTCATCCGGCTTTCCGTCATAAAACCGAAAGGCCTTATAGGGAATTTCTCCGTACGGCCATAACTTTTTGTAATCGGTTCGGGATAGGCCGATGTTATTTATCAGTAGGTGATGATGAATGCGATGGCCCTTGCATTCTGTGGTAGCAATCCACTTTTAAGTGATTCGCCCAGCTTATGATAGAGTCTTCGGAGCTTACGCAGAAAATTATCCAGCCGATTTTTTGCCTCTTCCTTTTCAGGTTCCGGTTCTTTATAGGTGAGGTCGATTCTTATATCTTCCTCTTTAAAATTTTCAAGAATCAGGTAATAGAGATTTTTGGATTGAATTTTTCTCGTTTACCTTCCATTGCTCGGCCGATGTGTTTTTGCTGTTCGGGGATCTTGGCATCGTCGGAGTGTTATATCGCGACGTGTGGTATTTGCAGATTTCAATTACGGGTCCTGCTTTTACCGTTTTTTGTACATACATAATTCGACCTCTTGGTTTTAATTTGGTCGTATATTTAATAGACTTGATCTAGCGATAACAGGGCCGAAGCCCTGTTTTTTTTCTCGCTATATAATGTATAATATATATAGACCATTTACGGAGCTTGCCGGCTCCGGTCTGTCTTTTACGTTAGACGCCCTTGTGGCGTCTTTTTTTATTGACTTCTTCTATTCGGTTTCTCATATCGTCTACCAGCTGTTTAGCCCTAGAGTCTTCTTGTTTTGTTTTGTGCCTAACTCTATATAGGCACGCCCAGGTTCTACGGCCTTCGAAAATACTTTACAGCTAGGGCAGACGGTATCAGGGAATTAATCCGTCTATCGGGCAGTGGATAAATGATTTATTACTCATCGGGTAATTAAATCGACCAGGCTTATAGAGGTTATGAGATCCACGATTACTAACCATGCGTCATGACATATTCCGCCACACATGGCGTAGAATTTTAATATCTTTGTTCTCTTCTTTGAGTCGGCGGTTTCTCTGATAAGAGTTCAAAGTTATCTTTCCAGCAGTTGTTTTGTTTAAGGCTCTTTCGCTTTCAAGTTGCCATTTTCACATCTTGATGTTCGATTCTTCTTCTATGCTTTTTTGGTGTTAATCCATTCCGGTAATGTGATTTTCATAATTAACCTCCGCTCGGTAATACTCCGTATACGTCTTCTGAATTAATAGGCCATGCGTGTGTGATTTTTAATCCTTCATCTCTGTTATTTTTTTCATGTTGTTATCATAGGCCTTTAGAAGGTAGCGCTTCTTTCTTATGAAGTTTTGGCTAGGGATAATACTTATTTCAGGTCCTGCTCCCTCTTTTTCAATCATGAGTCCTATAAACTTATTGCTGTTTTTAATGGCGTCTTCGAATACTTGCATGACTTCTACTCTGTTCATCAGTTTTCACCTTTCGTATGAGTTTATTCGGATCGGGGACGTTGAGCCTTTTTCGAAAATGACTACTGCTGACGGAAACGGAGCGCTTCCTTTGCCGTCTCCGAATTTAAGACGTCCTCTTATAAGCCTTATTTCGTTAGCCTTCATAGCGTAATCGTGCCACCAGGCGGTATCTGTTCGTGCCGGCAGTAGGCAGACGACCGTCGCCTTTCCTTGCCGTGCCGCTTCTTTGCCTTTTTTACCCAAATTCCTATTTTTCTTCCGTACGGAGGGTTCATCCATATAATGCCCCCCCATTCTTTCTTTAGGGCATCTTCTTCTTTGGTGTAGTATCTAGGGCATTTGGCGTTTTCTTTGCTCGCACATATGTCAAGAGTAAAAGTTAAACTCTTTCGTTTAGCCTATTAAAGAGTGTTTTTGAGGCGTACCCCATTCTTCACTGTTACTGGTGTACATGCCTTTTAGTCATCATTTACCGGTACTTCCAAATCCGCCTTCGCCGCGATCGGTTTGGCTTAATTCGTTTGCTTCTTTCGAACTCTACCGGGGATGTTCTTTTTCGATTAATCCCTTGCATGAATCGTTCGCCTGTTTATGAATGTATTTTGTTGAATCTCTTTTCCTGCTGTCGATCTTGAAACATCCCTCATGACTTCACCCTCGATAACTGCTATCTACGATGCCAACACAGTTTAGCCAGATAGAAATATTTGTCTTTTTCGCTCCCTGGGAGCTTCTCATAAAAAGCTTTCATGTGATAGCCTTCAGGGTATTTCAAAGGCAAGTCCGGTCCGGACAAAGTGTTGCTGGGCCTTTGAAAGGTGCATCGATCTTTACTGCCGTGTCTTCCATGGCGTAAAAGTCGAAACAGGCGTTTCCCTTTGTGTAATGAAGGGGAATTTGGGCTTGGTCGATGGGTCTTTTTAACTTTTTAATTTTTCAAAGGTTCCATGTATTGCCTCCTATTTAAAGAATCCTTTCTTAAGAATGTCGTACAGCATAGCTGTATGGCAGTAGGCGGCTATTCTTATGGCTTTCTCGTACCCCGACGGCCATTTAATAGTTACTGTCCAATCTTCCGGATTGTAGGTCAGTGTGCATTCTTCGCCAGCCATGCAAAGGATCCGTTCAAAGGCCGCCACTATGATTGCCTTTTGTCTTTGGTCTTGTTCTACGACAAGCCGCATCATTTCTTTTTCTTCCGGCATCATTTTTTATATCCCTCCTAAATCTCTCCGCTTATTACCAGTAGCTCACTGGTGATTTTTTTAATCTTCTTTTTAAGACTTTCGTTCTCCGCTTCCAGGCGGCTGTTTTCTTCCTTTAGTCGTCTGTAGCCGGTTGCCGAATACTCCCATTCAATACCGGCTAGGGCTTCTACTTCTTGCCGTCCGAACTTTACACCGGGTAGTGTTAATTGATGGAGTTTATTTTCGTCTCTTAGCCTATATACAGCTGATTGAGATACCCCGTAGTATTCTGCTACATCTTTTACAGACATGACGTCTTTCTTTGTTTTCACATTATTAGGCCTCCTCGTCATCGTCATATAAGGTTAGCCAGCAGTGGGCTTGTCCGCACGGTCCCTGCCCATAGCCGTTGTCGATTCCGTTGTTATGACCGCATTCCCTACATGCAGTGCTGGGATCTATGCCCATTTGTTCTAACTTGTTAGTCGTCCAAACATCCATTTTTTATTTCCCTTCCCTATGTTGCACGGTTTTCCGTGCTTAATAAGTAAAAAAAAGAGTTTCTACTTCTTCGGCCGAAAGTTTCTTGCCGGTTGCTTCCCTAGCCACTTTTGCGATCTCCCTTTGTGTGAAAGGGACCTTGTTTTGCATTCTTTCAGACAGGGCCGTAGTGCCGATTCCTAAGAATTTAGCAAAATTGCTATGGGTTACAAAGTGCTCTGCAATAAAAACCTCTTAATTTTTGCATAATTGAATTTTTCCATTTTCTTCACCCCTTTTTGCACGGTTTTTCCGTGTTGTTACAAATATATCACACATATGTATTTTTTTGTAAACGGTTTTCCGTATAATCTTTTTTATTTTATATTGATGTGATACGCTTTTCCGTATATACTACTTATATAGTTTGTTTCGTTCGCGGATTGGAAGGTTTTTTATGAATACATTTATCGAGCGATTGCGGCAAATTATGTCCGAGCGGTCTATTAGTCAAGCTGACTTATCGAGACTTACGGGCCTAAGAACTTCGTCTATTTCTGATTATTTAACCGGCAAGTATGTCCCTAAGCAGGATAAAGTGGCTCTGATTGCCGGTGCTTTATCGGTAAGCCCGGCGTGGCTTCTTGGTTATGATTTTGAGGGTAGCGGCTTTTCGGCACAAACCGATCTTAAAGATGTGTTAAGGTCCGCTTCTTATTGTACTTACGGCGGTAAGCCTATTAAAAAAGAGCTGCTCGAACGACTAATTCAGGCGGCCCTGGAGGATGAATCGTGAAACGCATGTTGCCGGTTGTGCTGGATTTAATTCGTGAATACGGCACAAATGACCCTGTCGAATTGTGTCGGTGTTTAAAAATAAGCGTAGAGAAGGTGGTAATCCCCGATATGCTGAAAAGGCTTGTCTCTTTGTGTGTTTGGGCATAATGTTATTTATGTTAATAAGCATCTTGATTTTAACGCTCAAAAACGTTGTTATAGCCCACGAGCTTGGCCATGCCGTCCTTGGTCATGTACAGCACAGGGTTTTGGGTTTTCGATGTTGTTCCTCGCAAGGAGAGTCCGGAGAGTGGGTCGGCAAGAGCTTGAAGCAAATAAGTTTGCGTTTCTTCTAATTGCTCATACGTGTTTACGGAATAATGCCGATATGATAGACGGGATACGGGAAGAGAAATTGCTTACTACTGAACGAGTATTGGAATTGCTAAAGGTTTTTTTGCGGGTACGTCGTGTTACATAAATTGAAAATAAGGCGGTGTATTTTATGTTAATCAAGCGCACATTCTTACTTTTTATTGCGTTCTTTATTTGTATCCTTCCTGTTTCGGCTTCGTTTCTTTCCGATGGGGCTGCTTCCGGTGGTCGCTACAGAAAATTCCATTCTACTATGCGAGCCACATATTATATTGATACCGCCTCTATATGCCCCGTCCGTTATGATCCTCCGTTTTATACAATTATTGGCGATTATTGGACGGAACTTTACGACAGTGATGGTCCTGTGTTGGTTAAGTATTCCTGTATTTTCTATTATGATTTTGACTCCCAAACCATGCAGTTATTAAGACGTCAAGGTGGCGCTTACGACGAAAACGGTGCTTTTTTGTTTGATATGGATGCTGATAAATCCGCAAAAGTTGTTTATTCCCCTGCAATAGCTAAATTTTCCCTCCGTACAATGGTAGGCGAACTTTTCTTTTTTGAGTGTTATCACATGTACTTTAATAAAAAATTAAATGCTGATTTCCAGCGCTCTCTTTATAAATAAAATCCATTGTATTAAACAGTGACGGATGCTTTGGTGAGGATGAATAGCTATAGGTGGTGCTCATGAGCAAGAAAATTATGGCCTTATTTATTGTTATGTTTGTTATTATTGCTATTCAAGGGGTCTATATTTATCAACTTTCGCAACAGATTAACTCGCTATCTGATACGGTTTCGTCACTTCGTTTTTCTAGCGATATAAGCGAATTGGACCGTCGTATCGATAATTTAGATAGACGAATTTCTTCTAATGAGTCCGAAATATCAATGCTTAATGACGATATTTCAGATGTTGATAGTCGATTAGATAACGTTGTTTTGTATTTAAATGCCGGATTTTACCGCTAGGGGTGAATAAAATGAAAAAAGTTTTGTTAATTGCCTTGTTTACAGTAATGGCCGGGACGTCTCAAGCAATGGTTTTCGGTGGTAGCAATTTGGGTATTTTCGGTTATCCCGAATTTAAATCATATAGTAAACCTTATAATCCGGCTACCGCCAGTTTTGACGAAATGCAATTTTACCGTAGAGATGTCGAAAAATATATAAAAGACGCTAATAGCGATATTGAACGAATCGAAGAAGCCAAACAAAAGGCACTTGAAGAATATAATCGGGCTGTCCGGCAATATAATACGGGTAGTTATTATTAGGAGTGGCGTATTGTATCTTTAATTATTTTCTGGAATTTTTTTATTCTTGCTTATGTGTTAAAATAATACAGGATGTGGTGCTTTCTTCTATTTGTGTGGTATTTTCCGTTATTTTATGTAAATAAATGGCTTTATAGTGTTTTGCTAAGCATAAAGTTACATTTTGTTATTTGACATTTCTCATAGGTTTGATGTAAAATTAATCCACAGAGAGTAAGCGACAAGCCTGCGGGTGCGTTGCGGGGCTGGAGTGATCTGCGGATTGCTCCAGCCTTTTATTTTTTTTTGAGGTGTCCTATGTCGAAACCGTTTCAAAGTCATAATCAGCAATTGAAGATTTTACGCAAGAGAAATATGATTGTTTCCAATGGAGCCAAAGCTAAGGCGATATTAGTGCGAGAGAACTATTATCTTCTTATTAACGGTTATAAAGATATTTTTCTTGATTTAGTTGAGACCGAAAAAAACGAAAATCTGATTATTTTAAAGATGGAACTACATTTGAGCATGTGTTTTCTCTTTATGAGTTTGACCGCAATTTACGCAATATACTTATTAAATATCTATTAATGGCCGAAAATTCAATAAAATCAAAAATAGCTTATCGATTCTCCGAGGCGTATAAAACACCGTTTAGCTATTTTAATATTAATAATTTTTGCCCTGATGATCGTGAGGCTACGACTGAGCTTATTACAATTCTTTCTAATGTTGTAAAAAATAACACCGACTCTAAAAATGTGAAGAATCCATTTTGTCATTATTTTAATCATCACAAAGAGCTCCCGTTGTGGGTTCTGGTAACTAAGATGACGCTTGGCCAAATTTGCAAATTTTATTACTGTCTTTCGCATTATTTAAAAGTTCAGATTTTAAACGATGTTTTATATGAGTTGAGGCACGAGTGTTCCAAAGTTACTTCAGTTGAAGCCGAAAAATATATTTTTGAATTCAGTGCTATTCTGAATTGTCTAAACCGCTTCAGAAATGTTTGCGCTCATGAAGATCGTTTATATAATTACGAGGCAAGAAATCATCGAAATAAAAAGATAGTGACTAACTTTTTTTATCTTAAATCGTCTCCTAATTTCGACGGTAAGGTTTTTGACTTAATTTTGCTTTTGCGTCTTTTTTTAACAAAGAAAAACTTCAAAAATTTAACAAGGCAAATTTATAACGAAGTTGATGATTTGGCGACTGCATTGCCCGAAAACCTTTATTCAGAAGTTTTGCGTTCTATGCGTTTCCCGAAAAGGTGGAAATCGGTTTTAAAGGACTTTGAGTGATGCAGGCAAACATTACAATACGAAAAAAGGATGGCGGCTACCAGGTCGTCGTTTCGTATAAAGACGGCAAAAAGTGGCGCCAAAAATCAAAACAGGGATTTGAGACTCGTCGCGCGGCCAAAGAATATGGACAAGATATAATAGAGGAATTAAAAAATACGATCTCCGCGTTTATTCCGGAGGATTTAAAAACCATTACACTCCGGGATTTCTTATCTTTGTATCTTGAAGAGCGGGTGAATTTAACATATAACACCCGCTCTTCTTATCGGCTCGCTATTCAATTTTTCTCCGAAATTGCACCGCTTCCTATCCGAGAGATAACTCACGCCCAAATCATTCGGATTTTTAACGACCGCAAACTTTCGCCCGGTACCCGTAATATGTATTTAGTCAGGTTGCGGACGATTTTTAATTACGCCAGGCGTCCTTACGGGATCATCACTCATAACCCTTGTGATTCAATCGAACGTGTTAAAACTGCAACCCGTAAGGTAAAGACGTTTAGCGAAGAGGAAATAAATGCGCTCTTTTCTTATCTAAGAGAGACTTCCTTGTATTGCTATACTCTTATTTGCGTGGCTCGTTATACCGGCTGTCGATATGGTGAAATTCTGGGGATCACCTGGGATGATGTAAATTTTACCGATAACACTATCAGCATTAACAAACAATTTGTCCGCATCAGTAAAGCCGAGTGCCGCATTGGTCCTCTTAAAACCAAGGGTAGTTACCGAGTGCTTCCGATGCCGCCTTCTTTGGTGAAAGTCCTTAAAGATTACCGCATTCACTCTAAAAATAACCGGCTGTTTCCCGAAAACATTTCTGAATCGGCAGCTATTAACCGAACTATTCGCCGTGTTGTAAAAGACAAAACCATCCATGATTTTCGCCATACATACGCTACCACGCTGTTAGCTAACGGCGCCGACATTAAAACCGTCGCCAGCCTTTTAGGTGATAACGTTTCTACCGTTATTAATACATATGTGCATTATACGGACGAAATGCGGCTTAAAGCAGCTGAAAAAGTTTCTGATGTGTTTAAGTAATTTTTGACGGATTTATTGACGAAATTCGCATAAGCCAGTATACAAGCCAATAGTTAAAAGGTGTTTTATTCTCTTATGAAATATGGTACTATGTATAAGCATAATATTTTAAGAAATTAGGTATAAATGTAACATTTTAGAAACGAGGCATTCGTCTATGGATTTGTTCCAATTAACCTACTTCATTGAAGTAGCTCACAAAAAAAGCTTTACCAAGGCATCCCATTCACTCCATATCAGCCAGCCCTCTATCAGTAAGGGTATCAAGGCCCTGGAAAACTACTGGCAAGTACAGCTGTTTAACCGAACGGGAAAGCACGTGGAGTTAACGGAAATCGGCGCCTATCTCCTTCCCAAAGTGGAATCGGTAATCGATCAGTTGGCACAAATCAGCGACGAGCTGGGATCCCCGCACCAATTCAATTCCGGCACCGTTTCCATCGGTGTACCGCCTATGATCGGCTCTACCTTTATATCTCCGTTTATCCATCATTTTTCTGAAAAATTTCCGGACATCAAAGTGGAACTTGCCGAAGTAGGCTCACACGATGTTATTTCCTCTATCGATAACGGGCTCATTCAGGCGGGCTTCGTAGCCTTGCCGATTAATGCGGATACCCCTTACGACTTCTTTATTTTCGATCAGGAGTATTTGCGTGTCGTCCTTTGGCCCGATCATCCGCTGGCTAAGAAAAAGGCGATTACCTTGCAAGAAATTAAAGACGAACCGCTGATTTATTATCCTGAAAGCTTCTCTCTTTATTCTTATGTTCGTTCATTTTATCAAAAAATATCGGCTCGCCCCAACATTGTAGGGCAAACCAGTCACTGGGATTTTATGGGGGAAATGGTACATACCCAAATGGGTATTGCCTTGCTGCCCGAATCAATCTGTAAAAGACTCGACCCGACTCGTCTGGTAACCGTTCCCCTTGTAGACCCTAAAATTACGTGGACCTTGGCCATGGTTTGGAAAAGTAAGGGCTTTCTCTCTCATCCCACTCGCATGTGGGTCGAATACTTCAAAGAGTTTTACAAAAACTCTGACTAGACTTACACATAAAGAAACCGCTGTACGGATTTCCTCTGTACAGCGGTTTTTCTGTTTTACAACCTTCAACATACGCAATCCGAATACCCCTGATACATACGCATAATCTCTTCTCGACTCATCCGAGACGCCTTCCAAACAAAGGAGAATGAATCCTTGCCGGTAATCCCCACGACCCGTATGCGTCGTAATCGCCGAGCCCGCAAGTCCTCATGAACAACCCCTTCATAGACAGCGGCAATGCCGCAGTTTCCGTAAGCAAATCGTTTTACAATCTCATCGGTCCCTAAATCAATATACATAAAAGACGATTCCAAAGTAAGCCGTTGCTCCGCCAGGCACTGCTCAAATAACCGTCGCGACCCCAGGTGACTGCCGCAAAGTAGGAGCTTATGTCTTTTCAACTCTTCCAAGTCAATGCTTCTATCTATATCATAACTTTTACCGCAACATAAAATCAGTTTTTCCGTATGGAAAGCCATGCTGTCGATCCCGTCCCCCTCTACCGGCCCGTCGACAACGGCAAAATCCAGAAAGCCTACTTCCAAGGCCTTTGTCAGTTCTTCTGTCGTATCTATACGAACTGAAATTCCTTTTTTCCCGGATCGGTGCAAAAACTCAATAAGCTTACCTCCGATATCATGCTCCGAAACGGTCGGAGTCACGCCGAGCAACAAACTGCGACTATGCGTTCGGAATTGCTCGATCTGTCGCTTCACAACCGTATCATCATGATATACGTTCTTTGCCGCCATACGGAGTAATCTCCCCGCACCGGTAAGGCTCAACTTTTTCCCGTTATACGAAAAAAGTTTAGTTCGGTAGTAGCGTTCAAGCCAGTGAATCTGTTGTGTCACCGCCGGTTGGGTAAGATGGAGTTCTGACGCTGCATGCGTAAAGTTCATGTGGCGACAGACGCTCAAAAACGTGTACATCCTGAAATCCAACATAAAACCGCCTTCTTTTACCAAAGATTTTCGCTTTATGCCTCACGTCTCTGTACGTTCATTTTACGCCCTATTATTACTTTTTTGCAAGTATTTATTACATTTTCGCGTATTATATTTTCAAATATAATACGGCGGAGGGACTCAACCTTCCGCCGTCAATTTATTATTTATTCGATACAAGTTCTAATTTAAACACGTGTATAACGTCCACATCGGGACAGCAAAACACAGCCGTTCCTTCCGGTTGATCCGGTATGGCCCCTCCGTATCTCAAAATATCGATATACGGAAAGGCGACATGCATGGCCATAGGACAAATACGTCCCCGGTCCTTATCATAGCTGAACGTATCCCCTACACGATGCCCTCTGTGACAACCTTTAGGTCCGAGGGAATCGATGATTGTAATTTTTACATCTTTCTTTTTCATACCTTGCCTCTACAAAAGTCCGAAAAGCCGCTTCCCGTTCTCCCATGTCATCTTTCGGATATGTGCACTGTCCGTTCCCCTCAACACGGCAATTTCATCAGCTACAAAACGGACATAAGCCGGTTCATTACGTTTACCCCGATACGGCGGCGGCGTCAAATACGGACAATCCGTTTCTATCAGAATTCGGTCTTCCGGCAGGCGTGCAACAATATCCTTTAATTTTAACGATTTAGGAAATACCGTCGTACCGCCGAAACCGAGATAGAACCCCATGTTTATCAATTCTTTAGCCATTTCATAGCTACCGGAATAGCAGTGAAACACCGCGACAACCCTTTCCGTACTTACGTAAAATATCTACCGTATCACCGTGTGCCTCCCGGTCATGAATAATTAAAGGAATATCCAGTTCCGCCGCCATCTTGACCTGTTCAATGAAAACATTCTGTTGTATCTGTCGAGACGGTTCGGGCCAATGGTAATCCAAGCCGACTTCGCCGATGGCCACCACCTTGGGTTCCTGACAAAGCCATGACCTCATCTGCGCAAACCCTTCGTCCGTCGCAGCCGCAGCCTCTTCAGGATGATATCCTACAGCTGCGTAAACCTCATCATAAACACGAGCTAATTCAATCGCCGAAGCCGATGTGTCCACGCCCGTGCCGGGGCAAACCATACAACCTACCCCGGCTTCAAATGCCCGTGCCATCATTTCCGCACGATCATCTTTATAGGCTTCATCGTTAATGTGGCAATGTGTATCAAAGAGCATTAGCGTACTCGACTTCCTGCCGCCATGGAGTCGGCAAAGATAACTTGTAAATTATCGTTGCCGTCTGAAGCGGCCAATAGCATACCGTAAGATTCAACTCCGCAAAGAGTAGCCGGCTTTAAGTTTGTAACGACGATGACATGTTTACCTACCATATCTTCCGGTTTGTAATACTTGGCAATGCCGCTGACAATTTGTCGCTGTTCTGTGCCCAAATCAATTTGCAACTTCAACAACTTTGATGTCTTAGGCACCTTTTCACAAGCCAAAACAATACCGACGCGCAAATCCGTTTTTCCGAATGTATCGATATCGATTTCGGGCTTAAGCGGTTCTTTGGCCGCAGGCACTACATCGACAGCCGACTTTTCATCAACGGGAGCTTCCGCCACTTCTTCCGCCAAGTCATAACGCGGGAAAAGAGCTTCTCCTTTATCTATATGTGTACCTACCGGGTAGCCTCCCCATACAGCCACATCTGCAAGCTTAACCTCTTTAAAATTCTTCAGGCCGAGTTGCGTCCACATGTTTTCCGCACTGGCAGGAATAACAGGACTGACAAGAACGGAAATAATCCGTAACGATTCCATTAAGTTGTATAAAACTGTACGCAATCGTCCTACGCAGTCGGCATCTTTAGCCAAACCCACGGCACGGTTTCATCAATATACTTATTGCTTCGTCTGATAAGACCCCAAATATCATTTAAAGCGTCATCAATTTTCATATCGTCCATTTCGGCTTCGAACTTGCGAACCGTTTCGACCGCCAATGCCGCCAATTCGTCATCGACCGCTTCTTTATCCGTCGGACCGGCAACAACGCCGTCTTCATACTTTTCGACCATAGCCAAGGTACGTTGCAATAAGTTACCCAAATCATTCGCTAAGTCAGCGTTTATACGATTAATAAAGGTCGGCAATGAGAAATTCCCGTCCTGTCCCAAACGCACTTCTTTTAGCAAATAGTAGCGCAATGCATCGGCTCCGTACCGTTCAATCAAGGGTACGGGGTCGACAACATTACCCAATGATTTACTCATCTTCGTGCCGTCTACAATAAGCCAGCCGTGTCCGAATACTTTCTTCGGCAAAGGAAGACCGCAACTCATGAGCATAATGGGCCAAATAATCGTATGGAATCGCACAATTTCTTTGCCCACTAAATGCAAGGATGCCGGCCAAAATTTATCAAAATTTTCCGGATCTTCCAAATACCCGGCCGCTGTCAGGTAATTCGCCAAGGCATCAAACCAAACATAAACAACATGCTTCGGATCCCAAGGCACCTTAATGCCCCAATCAAAGGATGTACGCGAAATACTGAGATCTTCCAAGCCGCTCTTAACGAAAGCAATCATTTCGTTGCGACGCGATTCAGGCTGAATGAAATCAGGGTTCTCTTCAATGAATTTAAGCCATCTGTCGGCATATTTATTAAGGCGCAGGAAGTAGCTTTCCTCTTTTACCAATTCCAACGGACGTCCGCAATCGGGGCAGACGTGCTTACCGTCAGGCAACTTGTTTTCCGGCCAGAAGGTTTCATCAGGCGTACAATACCAGCCTTCGTATTCGGATTTATAAATATCACCGTTATCAAAGGAACGTTGCATCAAATCTTGAACTACTCGTTCATGGCGCGGCTCTGTTGTCCTGATAAACATCGTTAGATATATTCAGACGCTTCCACAAATCTTTAAACAAGGCTACAATGCCGTCTACATACTCGATGGGCTTCATTCCCTGTGCTTCGGCAGCCCGCTGAATTTTTTGACCGTGTTCGTCTGACCCGGTTATAAAAAGAGTATCGTCACCGCGCAAACGATGAAATCTGGCCAAGGAATCGGCAATTGTCGTGCAATACGTATGGCCGATATGCAGTTTAGCACTGGGATAATAAATAGGGGTAGTAATATAATAAGTTTCTTTTCTTTATTCGACATGAATAAATCCCTCCTGTTGACGGCAAATGAGCCGACAGTCTGTTCGAAACGGCAATAGTACGCTTATAAACGTAAGGCCGCTTTATATACCTCTCGTTTCGGAACACGACACCTCTCGGCAGTAATCCGAATGGCATCCTTTTTATCCGTACCCTCGGCCAAAAGTTGCCGAAGTACACTTTCATAATCAAGGTCGGCACGAAGTTCACCCATTTCCTTCGTATCGGCACCGATTAAAACAACAAATTCACCGCGACACCCTTGCTCCTGTAACCGTTGTCGCACACAACTCAAGGACCCGCGAATATATTCTTCGTACTTTTTAGTAAGTTCACGGCATAAGACGGCAGGCCGGTCGCCGAGGACTTCCTCTATTTCAGCCAAAACACCTTCAATGCGATGCGGCGCCTCGTAAAAAATCAAGGTTCCGCCATACTCTTTAAGCCCTTCCAACACCGGCCTGCGATGACGTTTCGTCTTCGGCAAAAAACCGACGAAGGTGAACAGAGTCGTATCGAGACCCGAGGCGATCAGACCGGTCAATCCCGCATTGGCACCCGGTAAGGGTACAACGGGAATACTTGCAGCCAAGGCCTCGCGCACCAAGTCGCTGCCCGGGTCACAAATACCGGGCAATCCTGCGTCACTGACAACGGCTACCATATCTCCGTCCTGCAATCGCTCAATTAACAGGGGGCCCTTTTCTCCCTTATTGTGTTCATGATAACTCGTCAATGGTGTCTCAATTCCGTAGGCTGACAGCAACTGACGCGTATGGCGCGTATCCTCAGCCGCAATAATGTCCGCTTCCGTAAGACAACGAACCGTACGATACGTAATATCTTCCAGGTTGCCGATAGGCGTAGCACATAAATACAAGGTGCCTTTTTGAAATACTTCCGCCATCCTCGTCAATCCTTTCCGTAAAAATGCAAAACCTCTTGTGTATAGGCCCCGTCAGCTTCATGTACTACCAAGGGGCCTTGCAGCACCATACCCGGATTACCGCCGCGAATCCCTTCTACGAGGAAGCACTTGGCATCCTTATCAATACGACCGTATACGGGACGAAGCACCTTCGGTTCTATGGCCACCTCCCGCATAGCCGCTAAAATCTCGGCTAACCGTTGAGCCGTGTGCACCATACGGAAGCGCCCGTGGAATTTCAAGGCGTAAGCAGCTGCCCGCAATACGTCGCGAAGTGTCGCCGTCTCCTCATGTCTGGCCTTGCGCACGCCGTCTTTATCGCTTGATGAGCCGCGAAATAACTCACGGTACGGCGGATTGGCATAAACCACGGAAAAGCTGCCTGCCGGGAAAGCTCCTCTATGCAGCGATAGTCGCCTCTGCGAACAACAACACAGCTCTCTTTTCCGTTCAGCACCACATTGCGTGCCGCAATATCCGCCATGACGGGATTCAGCTCAAGAGCCGTAATCTCCGTAGCTCCGCGAGCCGACAGGATAAGCGGAATAGCCGCCGTCCCCGTTCCCAAATCCAAAGTCGGACCCTTTATGACGTCTCCGAAACGGGCCAATAATACCGTATCAAGGGAAAAACAGAACTCGTCATTTCGTTGAATCAGTTTCATGCCGTCCAGAATTAAGTCATCCAGACGCTCATTTTCATTGAGCTTAATCGTCATTTTCCGGTTCCGCCACATCATTCCATGCTACATTCACAGTCTGTCCCGATTCAAGCTGAACGCGTACCGTATGAGTCTTAACTTGAACTCGTAAGACCGTACCCAGGCCTTCATCGGTAATGACTCTCTTACCTACTGTCGGGGGCTTTTGCTGCTCACCGCACTTATGACAGGACTGACATTGCAATTCTCCCGATGTGTACAACGAATTTTCATACCGCAGGCAACACATGAGCCGACCGCAAATACCGGAAATCTTGGTGGGGTTTAATGACATGCCTTGACTCTTTGCCATGCGAATGGACACGGGCTTGAAATCTCCTAAGAAAGAGGCGCAGCACAACGGCCTACCACAGTATCCCATGCCACCGATCATCTTTGCTTCGTCACGCAAACCGATTTGTCGCAACTCGATCCGAGTACGAAATACGGAAGCCAAATCACGCACAAGCTCTCGAAAATCGATGCGACCGTCAGCCGTAAAGAAAAAAATGATTTTGCCCATGTCAAATGTATAATCCACATCAATTAATTTCATAGGCAACTTGTGCTTCTCAATTTTTTCAAGACAAATCCCGAACGCCCTTTTTTCCCGTTCCTTATTCTTCGACGCCTGCTGCAAATCCTTGGTAGTAGCACGCCGAACGATGGGTTTTAAAGGTTGCACAACCTCCGACTCTTCTACGTCACGCGGCTCTATAACTACCGTACCGAACTCTGTGCCCCTGGCGGTTTCAACTATAACTCCGTCTTGTATATCCAGGTCTATGCCGGCAGGGTCAAAGTAATAGACCTTCCCGGCCGGTTTAAAACGAATACCGACTACAATCAACTAATACAATCCCCTTCCTTGGAGAAATGTGAGACAAATATAATCCCAAATCAAATGTATATTCACATATCTGGAAACGCCTTCAAGCCCCTCTTCTACAACCTTGATACCCTGCTGTATTTCATCCTCAGGCCATTGTAATACAATTACCGACAACTCCGAGGCATAGCGTTTTAACTGTATTTTTTCTATGGAGACACCGACTCTCAACAACAAGAGATCCCGTAAAATACGCAATATAAATTGCATGACCTCTACAGACTCGGATTCATGAAATGACACCGTATACGCAGACCATTCGGCAAAAGGCACGGGGCTTTCTTTAACGGTCTTCAAAAAATAAAATGCCCGCTCGGGCGCAAGAGATGACCGTGCATGCAAATAGTCCAATGCCGCCTTAACATTACCGCCGCTGTAAAAAGCCGCTTCTTCACAAAGTCCCTCATCCCCTTTATAGCGAGTCTTCAAAGCTGCCGTAAGTTCATCCGTTCCTACCGAATCGAACCTAAACATGACGCAACGCGACACAACTGTAGGCAATAAGGCCGCGGGTTTATCTGTAATCAAAATAAACACGATACCCTCTGCCGGCTCTTCCAAGGTCTTCAACATACGATTCGCAAATTCGGCATTCATGGTTTCTACATGGTCGATAATAAAAACACGTATATCCTGTGCACTGCCCCGCAAAGAAATAATTTCCTGCAAATCCCGAAACTGAGCGGTTTTCAGCATAGATTTTTCAGGCCCTATATAAAATACATCTTCCCCGTCATGGATCATACTGTCAGGTGCTGAAAAATCAATGTGTTGCAATACTTTTCGTCCTACAAGAGCCGACGCAAGAGCCACTGCTGCCACGGTTTTCCCCGTCCCTGCCGGGCCGGAAAAAATAGAAGCGTGTGGTACTCGACCTTCCTCGATAAGGTGAATCCAGCGTTTTTTCAGTTGTTCATGACCGATGAGTTCATCAAAAAACGCCCTATCCGCCATAAGGCCCTCCCTAAATATACATATCTAATTTATTATATGAAAAACGGCGGCAAAGTCCAGTAATACCGCCGTCTCAGCCACTTTATCCCGTCATCCGCAAGGGATTTGGTCGAATGATTGTTATTATTGCTTACACCCCTGTTCATGCAAAATTGTTACGGCACTTTCCAAGTACGACAAACCGGCTACACTCCCCATTCCTCGATCACACAATCCCTTGCCCGCAAGCGGTGCCTGTAATCCGGCTCCTTTAAACTGCATAACCTGTACAGGCTCATCATAGGCTACGGATGTAAACACATAATCACGCACACCTTCACAAATAGCCTCTCCTATTAAAAAGGCCGCAACGGTCAATGCATTGTCCAAAACAACGGGTATTTTTCGTTCTGCTGCCGAAAGGATAAATCCGGTCATAGCCGCCAAATCGGGAGATCCGATTCGCTCCAGCAGTTGAATCGGTCGATCTGCTACGACACCCGTTTCATCTATAAGAGATAAAAATCTCTCAGCCGCTTCACGCTGTTTCGTTGATTCCGGTTCCGTCACAAGTCGGTTTCGGAAAAATACAGCCGTTACGGCCAAAGCCGTCAACGGCCAGCGTTCGCCTACATTCCCCATGCCCAGTGCCGTATAGCCTTCATCTGCCAAACGTTGTGCAATATCTACACCGATCATAAAGGCATCTTCCGTCGCCTGTCTCGTCATCGCCGTCCCTTGAGCAAAATAACGACTCCCTGCCGCTACTCGCAATGACTGAACACCCGGAGATTCAGTCAAGGGTTTTTGTAACCCCATATCCAACAAAAGGACTCCGACTCCCGCCTTATGAGCCGCCTTGTTCAACTCATCCTTCCCGGTTGCAATCCGTTCTGCTTCTGTATGGCTATCCGCCCCTTTCGTCTTATTTTCCGCTCCGTTTACAGCATGGTCGGCGGCAAAAATAACCAATCCTTTTTGCAAAGGTTGTGGTTTTACAGAGCCGAAAATTCCGGCCAGACGCGCTGCTGTCCGGATTAAGTCGTGATTATTTATATCTCCATATTTCAACTCGTCTTGAACTCGCACTTCAAAGCTTCGTTGCGGGGCGACAATACGAGCCCGTAATTCTTCCATAAGCCTTTCCATCCCATCTCCTCCTTAATATTACGGCATATTATACCATAATCCAGCCTTCTCTGAATCTGCTTTTTCTCGAAGTTCTAAGGCATTTTAAAAACAATGGCTTTTAATAAAATACTCATGCAAAGAGGGTCTGCAATTTTAAACTGCAGACCCTCTTTTATGTTGTACTTCCACCGCCCCTATAAAGCGCCGTTCTTCTTCAAAAAGTCTTCTACTTCTCCTTCCGTTTTAGGTGCAATCAGCATGTCGCTGTATTTTCCCTCATTATAAACGAAGAGAGCCGGGATATATTCAATGCTCCTTGCTTGGGCCAACTCGGGGCTTTCATCCGTGTCAATCGCTACAAATGCCACCTTGCCCACTAATTTTTCGGATAAGCCGTTAAGTACCGGCAAAGAGCTTGGCAATGGGGGCACCATTCGGCACTGAAATCCAATAGGACGGGAACGTTTGAGTTTTCTACAACTTCTTTATAGTTTGTACTGTTTACTTTCGTTATCATATTACAATCTCCTTCAATACAATAATAATAGACTGGCCGTTGTGGTTATTATAGCACAAACCATACCTTTTTTGTACACCATCTATGCGGAATTCCCACAAATCCACTTACGTATGCATTAGGAATATACAATTATATCAAATCACTATCGTTAATTTCGCCCCTGTTCTTATTACTATATACAATATATGGTATATTTAATGTGGCATTACCTCTTTTAGTCGCCTTTCGTACTATCTTTCACTTGTCTTTTCAGGGCGGTAGTATATAATATAGCTGATATATATAGTTAATGTAACATATATATGTATTTTCAGAAGGAGGTTCACTTAATATGAACGGCTTGTTTCTAGTCATTATTTCAGCATTAGTCTTTGTATTGGCATACCGTTTCTACGGTGCATTCATTGCAACTAAAGTGCTTGCAGTAAACCAATATAAAGTAACTCCTGCATTCCGTTTTGAAGACGGTCATGACTACGTACCGACAAACAAATACGTTGTTTTCGGTCATCACTTCGCAGCCATTGCCGGTGCCGGTCCTTTGGTCGGTCCTGTCATTGCTGCTCAGTTCGGGTACTTACCCGGCGCATTGTGGATTATTATCGGCGGTGTTTTAGCCGGTAGTGTTCACGATATGGTTATTCTTTTTGCATCTATGCGTTATGACGGCAAATCCATAGCCGAAATTGCTAAGCACCAAATGGGCGGCAGTATCGGTTTGGTAACGTCTCTTGCCGTACTCTTCCTTAACATCCTGGCTATGGCAGGTATGGCCGTTGTTATCGTTAACGCGTTGCATGACAGCCCCTGGGGTACGTTTACTATCGGTATGACGATTCCTATCGCCGTATTTATCGGTATTTACATGCATTATTTACGTCCCGGTAAAATCCGTGAAGGTACGGTTATCGGCGTCGTTCTTACCTTACTCGCCGTTGTCCTCGGTCCGTCTGTAGCTGCCAGCCCCACGTTGGCACCGCTCTTTACAATCAGCGCTCACGGCATTGGCGTATCACTCATTATCTACGGCTTTATCGCTGCCGCAATGCCCGTTTGGTTATTGCTGGCTCCGCGTGACTATTTGTCTACGTACATGAAAATCGGTACTATCGGTGCTTTGGCTCTCGGCATTATCATCGTTATGCCGACCATCCAATGCCGGCTGTAACACAGTTTGTTTCCGGCGGCGGCCCTGTTATTACGGGTCCTGTTATTCCGTACATCTTTATCACCATCGCTTGCGGTGCTATTTCCGGATTCCACTGCATGATCAGTACAGGTACGACACCGAAGATGCTCATGAACGAACGTTCCATCCTGCCTGTCGGCTACGGTGCTATGCTTACGGAATGTTTTGTCGGCATGATGGCATTAATCGCGGCAACAAGCTTAATTCCTAACGACTACTTTGCAATCAACTCGACAGCAGAACACTTTGCAGCACTCAACATGCCTGTAGTTGATTTGCCTCAGCTCAGCCATATGGTCGGTGAAGACGTTGCTCATCGTCCGGGCGGTGCCGTTTCCTTGGCAGTCGGCATGGCATTCATCTTCTCCAGCATTCCCGGTCTTGATCACCTCATGAACTACTGGTATCACTTCTGTATCATGTTCGAAGCATTGTTCATTATGACAATCCTCGATGCCGGTACTCGTGTCGGTCGTTACATGTTGCAAGAACTTATCGGTCGCGTAGTTCCGAAGTTTGCCGACCCTCACTGGCTCCCCGGTGCATTGATTGCATCCGCTCTTATCTCCGGTGCTTGGGGCTACATTGTACTTCAAGGTAACTTATCCACCATTTGGCCGATCTTCGGTGTATCGAACCAGTTGTTGGCCATCATTACCCTTGCCTTATCCTCTGTTGTTATCTGCAGCATGGGTAAGGCACGCTACCTCTGGGTAACGATTATCCCCTGGGTATTCCTCACGGTTGTTATCTTCTACGCAGACTTCCTGAACATGTTTGAAATCTACTTACCGAAGGGTGAATGGTTGCTCTTTAGTGTATCTGCAATCATGGCAGTCTTCGTTATCATCATCAGCATTGCTTCGATTCGTAAATGCATCTACCTCGCTAAGACAGTTCCGGCAAGCTATGATACTACAGAAACAGTAGAAGCAGTCGAACTCAAACGTTTGAAGGAAATGGAAAACAGCGATCCCGCTGCTAAACACTTTGATGAAGAAACGGTAGAAGTACACTAATTCGTTATACGACTACCTTGCATCTGAAAGAGGTCGACCTTATACTAAGGTCGACCTCTTCTTTTATGAAAAAACATGAAAACCAGCTAACAAGGATAGGTAAGACTATGAAAGATTCTCAGACCTTAATTTGTAATGATTGCCCCCGAAATTGTAACGTTGCACGCTCTCTCTACGCAAATGCCGTACCGCTGAAAACGGGATTTTGCCGTAAAGCCTTTCAACCTACTGTTGCCAGAGCTGCGTTGCACCATTGGGAAGAACCTTGCATTAGCGGCACAAACGGATCGGGTGCCGTTTTTTTCGGCGGGTGTAACTTACAATGCGTTTTTTGTCAAAATTCTGAAATCAGTCATCAAGATTCAGGTATTGCCGTAACCCCTGAAACCCTAAAAAAAATCTATACCGACCTCATCTCTCAAGGGGCACATAATATCAATCTGGTCACACCGACTCATTACATACGAGCCGTAGCCGAAAGTCTGGATACGCGCTTATCGGTTCCGGTGATCTATAATTGTGGCGGTTATGAAGAGATTGAAACCATACGTCTTTTAAAAGACAAAATTCAAATTTGGCTACCCGACTTAAAGTATCTGGACGAGGCTGCAGCCACTCGCTATGGTGCCGCTTCCGACTATCCCCGGGTAGCTACAAGAGCTATCAAAGAAATGTACGAACAAACCGGACCCTTTGAGATGGATGACCGGGGATTGTTGACGCGTGGCATTATTATTCGGCACCTTATTTTGCCGGGAAACACGGAAAACTCCAAACGAGTCATAGATTGGGTGGAAACCAACTTTTCAGAAGGCCAGGTCCTATTCAGCCTTATGCGCCAGTACACACCGCACGGTAAGGCTCATGAGTATCCGGAAATCGCTCATCCGTTGACAACTACCGAATACAAACAAGTAGAGCAATACTTGTTTTCAACGGCCATTGAAGACGGCTTTGTACAGGAAGAAGAAAGTGCCGACAGCCGCTTCATTCCGAAGTTTGACGGCACAGGCGTCCCTGCAAAATAAAAGGCAGCCCACACAGTCATACTGCAAGGGCTACCTTTTTTATCCATCAATATCAAAAATTTTTCCGGGGTTCAAAATTAAATCCGGATCCCAAGCCTTTTTCAGAGCCTTCATTAATTCAAGCTCCACAGGGTCCGTATACGTTAACATAAAGTCCTTTCTGACAGTCCCTATACCGTGCTCTCCTGAAATCTTACCACCTTTGGCATAGACGGCGGTATAAGCTTCTTTTTCGTATTCTGCCAGACGTCGTTCCCATTCTGCATCAGTCAGTCCGTTTCTTAAAATATCCAAATGAATATTGCCGTCTCCCGCATGACTTACGCCGCGAAAACACAACCCCGTACGTTCACCGATATTCTGCAATTCCTGAAGAAGCTCTGCAATACAATCCGGAGGGACAACAAAGTCTTCCATAGCGACAGGCCCTTCTGCCCCGGAGGCTTCGGAAAAAATTTTTCGTGCCCTCCAAATTTTATCGGCATCGGCCATAAAAACATCTGTGGCCCCGCAGGTCCGGCATATTTCATCAACTTGCATACAAATAGCGTCAGCCTCATCTTCATTACGGCAATCTATCTGAATGATCATATAATTACCCTTTTCAGACGCTACTTGTCGCTCTCCTGTAAAACGCTCTACGGCACGTATCGATTCATTATCCATAAATTCCAAACAAGTTGTCTCTATCCGATTTTTAGGTAAGACGGTTACCAGTGACAACGCCTCCTGTGCCGATGAAAAAACAGACAGTATATGGACGCTTACAGGGGGCAAGGGAACCAGCCGGACAGTAACTTCCGTAATAATTCCCAAAGTCCCTTCAGCTCCGATAACAACTTTTTCTAAAGCATATCCGGTAGAGGACTTTTTCAGGCGACCGCCCAATTCGACAATCTCCCCTTTAGGCGTTACCATTTTAACAGCATAAACCTGATCTCGTGTCGTCCCGTACTTACGGCACGATTGCCGCCGGCATTGGTAGCCGCATTACCGCCTATAAAGCAACTGTCACCGCTACAGGGGTCCCCGGCATAAAGAAGTCCCTTTGCAGCGGCCATTCTCTGCAAATCCGCTGTAATAACCCCTGCTTCGACACGTGCGTACAGGCACTCGTCATTAATTTCCAAAACGGCATTCATGCGTTCTGTCGACAATATAATGCCTCCATACTTATTAGCCACAGCCCCGCCTTCAAGACCTGTTCCGGCACCGCGGGGAATGACGGCTATATGGTATTTGACAGCCAGTTGCATCACAGCGGCCACCTCTTCTGTCGTGGCCGGTAATACCACGGCTTCGGGCAATCTATAAGCTTTACGCTCCGCCCCCTCATCTTGACCGTATAAAACAAGTCTGTCCTTTTCCGTCAGCACATACTTATTCCCTACAATAGCGACCAAGTCCTTAATTATATTCTCATTCACAACCGTATAGGTTTGCATCATTTTTCCCCCTTTATTACATTGACACACGGCCTGAGCCTATGCTAGAATCACTGACACTGTAAATTAATTGAAACGAGGCGATTCATATGTTAAGACCCCTTATCGGAATTAGCGGCAATTGTTTTGACACCTGCCCAGCTCCCCTTCGTTCAGGTGTTAACGATGCCTATATCCGTGCAGTTACCGATGCCGGCGGTACACCCTTTATCCTCCCATATACGGATGATACGGAAGCTGTGGAAAATATGATATCTCATTTAGACGGACTGCTTTTATCAGGTGGGCAAGATATCTATCCTCCCCGCTACGGTGAAGATGTATTACCGAAATGCGGACCCCTAAATCCCGGAAGTGATCGCTTTGACTTTCTGCTCCTTGAATCGGCAGAAAAGAGAAAGCTACCGATTCTGGCAATTTGCCGCGGCCTACAAGTTGTGAACGTCTTCCACGGCGGTACCTTGTATCAAGATATCTCCTATATGCCCGAAGAATCCGTTGCCCATAATTTAAAAGGAAATCGGGATCTTCCGGCACATACCGTAATGATTGAAGCCCGCTCCCGATTACAAGACATTTTAAAAAAGACGGAATGGTCTGTCAATTCGCTACATCATCAAGCCGTAAAAGAGATCGGCAAAGGTCTGGTCGTAACGGCCCGAGCCAAAGACGGTGTAGTAGAAGCTTTGGAGCTGCAAGACTATCCTTATTTACAAGCCTATCAATTTCATCCTGAAGAAATGTATGCCTCTAACTACTTCGCCAAACAACTCTTTTATGATTTCATAAAAGAGTCTGCTAAATATATGATCAGTCCTCTTAAATAACAGAAAAGCCATGGATTTTTCCATGGCTTTTTCTTATGAAAGGAAGAACGCTCGGATAAAAGGGGCTACGTGAGGAGCATAAAGACCTTCTACAAAGCCGAAGACCAGAAGGCCGATAACTGAGCCTACCAGGGCCCCGTTAATGCGAATCCACGCCAAATCTTCACCAACTTTATTTTCCAAGAATTCGTTGAATTTACGCTTATCAAACCCCGACAATACTTCACGTACGGCGACACCGATAAGAGAGTGTTCGTGTTCGAGCACCACTTCAACACAGCGACGAATCTGATCATCGAGCCATTGCTTGATTTCCGGATGTTCATTGCAGTAGTCCAAATAATTCATAAACTCACTTTCCAACAAATCCTGCAACTTTTCCTTACCTATAGGACCTGTGGCAAAATAGCTCTGACTGGTTTTATAGGTGGCCTTAAACCATTTTTCAATGGGTAGCGAATCAACAAATCTATCTTGCCAACTCTGTACCGTATACGTAAGCTGCCCGTTCATGGAGTACAGGCGCATTTCCAGTTTTCGGCACAACCACTGCCGTTTAACAGGGTCCGCTTTTTCCCAACTCGTAAGCCAGGCCAACAGACCGCTTTGTACATCAGCGGCTATCTTGCTCATATCGACCATACCCGTAAAGCGATTAAGCATAACAATAACATGAGGTGTCGTCTTCGATTCGTTCAGCCATTCCTTTAACGATTGTTCTAAATTTTTTTGAATCCGTCCGTAGCGACACCTTCTTTTAATAAGCCTATGCCATCATCCAATAAGTGACTCTGCTCGTCTTCTAACAGGGCTATGAATCGATCCTGCACGATAGTTAGTAAAGGTTGCCGTTTCAAATAGTCGCGAATATGGCGGATAATCGTTTCCTGCGTATCTTCTTTACCGGTATATGTATAAATCTGTTTAGCCCCTTCATACAGAAGGTTACGAAACCGTTCTCTACCTTCAGTCGTATCCAACCACTTATTAAAAGTTTCGACAAAGGAGATTTTATACAATTTTTCACGCCACATATGCGGCTGTAAAAGCTTTTCCGACACAATTTGTGTCATGCCGTCTATAATTTGATTGCGATGTGTATGCACCAATTCCGTGTGCCACGGAAAGCCTAGAGGCTTTTCAAATAAAGCCGTAACGGCAAACCAGTCGGCAATACTGCCGATTAAAGCCGATTGAAAGACAAACAGGGCCAACTTTATGCCAAGTGTCACTTCATGGGTACACCAATACCAGAAAACACCGAAAAAGCAGATGAAAGACAAGGCCAAAATCAAATCCGCCCGTTGACGATAATTCATACTATTGGCCTCCCTTCGCAATGAACATTCCGATATAAATAAGCGTTCCCAAAGCAGCCCCTACCAGAGAGCCGTTAATACGTATCATCTGCAAATCATACCAAACACCGGATTCTAACTGCTTTGCCAAACACCGGTATCATACTTGAGAATTTCTTCTTCCGCCGTCTTACCGAACCATTCCTGCACTCGCTTCAGCTCTCTTGCCGCTAAAGCCAGAATATAGCGATTTAACTGATCTACCTGGTCAGGGCTTGATTTCCACGACTCCAACCGTTCAATAGCATATGAAGCAGCTGAATAGCAGACCCGACTCTGACGATCTTCATCCAGTACATAACGCTGCCAAGCTTCCTTCATATCCGGTCGAGAAATTAAATGCCTGTAAAACCGAATCTTATATGCCTCAACACGTTCTTGCCATTCCTGATTGTGTTCTAACCGATCGGCTTGCTTCCAAATAAAGCTTACAACCGCTTCTCGCTCAGGCGTATCTTTTACCTTCACTTGTGCCAATTTTTCTCTTAGCTTGCGTTGCAAAACCGTAGCTACGTTCTCGGGACTGAATACATCACTGGCCAGTGCCGCTTTGACAACAAGAGCATAGACAAAGTTCCGTTTTTCATATTGATGTAATGATTCTTTATAAATATCTCCGATATATGCATGTAAAGTCTTGCTTTCAGTCAATTGTTCGCCTGTGAGAACAACAAAATCCACAAAAGCATCTCCCGCTTCACCCGAAAGACCGGCCTTAACGGCCTTGGACATCATGGGCGCAATATGAATCCGTTCAATAGCCCCTTCTCCATAGCGAGAAAATGCTTCGACAATGGCTCGTAAATCAACGGTATACAAGAAGGTGTTCAGTACTTGTCCCAAAACGCGTTCAGCCGACTGAAAGCCTTCTTTTGTATGTAAATAAGTTAAACTGGCTTCCAATACAGGATGATTTTTCAGAACCGAATACATATTAGAAACCGTCAAAATCTCGCTGACAATCATATGTCGGGCCGTTTCAGCAATACGCGTCTTACTGCGAGGAATCAGAGCTGTCTTGAAGGAAATGCCCAAAGGCTTGCGAAACAAGGCCGTAACAGCATACCAATCGGCAAGACCGCCGATAAGAGCCGCTCCGCTCAAATGAGAAAGCAATCCACCCCAAAAGAAATCTTCCATAGGAAATGAAATGAGAAAACAAAGTGCCGCCCCTATCAATATATAATCGGCAATATGCGTGCGTCGCCGACGTATCTCTTCTGCCATAATATCCTCCTCACATATGCCTGCCTATCCACAAGTGCCTACCACTGACGGCCGTCTCCGTCTTTCTGCGGTATCCACAAGGGCGTACTCCCGTACTTTTCGGTAAATTCCGCCGACGGGTCCCACACGGCTCCGAAATAATGCATAGGTATCAAGCATAAGTCTACTTTTACTTGATTTAAAAAGGCTGAAACACCCCATTCACGAGTACGGCCCAAGCGTGCGTCTACAGGAAAAAAGGCCAAATCCGTTTCACCGATATCCAGTCGACTCATTTCCCGTGCAAACAGTTTATCCGCTTCTCGTCTGTCAGCTTCAGTATCTCCGTCCCAATGCCAGTGATTCAAATCTCCGGCATGAAAAATTCGTAACCCGTCCGTTTCTACATAAAAGGAGCCTCCTTCGTCGGTAGAGCCGAACTCATGCACATATACATTATCTTCACGCCACTCTTCATAAGGCCTCAGAACGACTGTTTTCTCGTCCTTCCACGCCGATAACGGTACGGTTGCATCCGTAATACGTCGAGCCGTCACATCCGAAAAATTGACTATATACGGATTGAAGTGATCGGCATGACTATGGCTGACAAAAAACCAAAAAGGCTTTTCCCCTGCCTGTAATCTCGGCAATACCTTTGCCGGATCCTTATAATAATCAAAAATCAGTACCTTCGTATCCGTTTCGACTGCAAAACCGCTATGGTTCAAATAATACACTTTCACAAAAGTCATTAATTCCTCCGGCATCAAAATAGTACCTGCTACTATCACTATATTATAACAATCAGAATGTAAAGACTCAACACCTATGCCCATTCCGGTACATGAGAGTTTGTCGACGTTTCTCGTTGGGAATATATCTAAAAACACCCCTCCCGAAAAAAGCTTGGGAATTTTTTATTTATAAAAATACAGTCTGAACCAATACCATATAGCACAAGGTACCGACAAACACGCTGATAAGAAAGTTTTTCTTATATAAATGAACCCCAACGGTTACAATCAGTGCCAGCCCTTCAGGAATTCCGTTTGGCCAAGTCATAAGACTGACGTCCTTCAACGCATAAACGACCAACATCCCCATAACGGCGGCCGGCAACACCTCTCCTAAATACGTAACGACATCAGGCAACTTCCCGTCCCGTTTATGGGCAAAAAGTAAAAAGGGCGAGAACCGTGTAACCCAGGTACCGAAAGCCACTATAAAGATTGTCCACATCATCTGTTCACTAGTCATCATGAGCAATCCCCCCTAAGCGGTAACGTAGTAAAAACACAAAAAGTATACCCGCCATAGCCGGTATCAGAAAGGAAGCGGGACCGCATATGAATAGGGCTACCAAGGTAATAGCCAGACCCATAATACCGCATTTTGCCGATTTGGAGCGGCACAGATCCAAAAAAAGAACAACAAACATAGCTGTCAACACAAATCCAATCCCCTTAAGCGGCAAAAAGGTCAGTGTACTTCCGGCAATAGAACCGATTAAAACACCCATAAACCAATATGCCTGATTCAGCAGTGTAACCCAAAAATAAAACCAACCTTCATCAATATTTTCAGGGACCTCCGTAGTTACATTAACAGCAAAGCTTTCATCACACATCCCATAAATGAGGTACGGTGTTTTCCAACCTTTTTCCCTATACTTACCGAGCATCGTGATCGCGTAAAATAAATGCCTACCATTTACCATAAGAGCCATAATAAAGGCTCCCACGGGATCAAAGGGTTGAAATAACAGCGTCACTGTAATAAATTCCATAGACCCGGCAAAAATAAGCAAACACATAATAAGGGGGTACCCTAAAGGTAGCCCCTGTGAAACGGTAAATAACCCGTACGTAAGGCCAATAAATAAAAAACCGGCAGCAATAGGCACAGTTAGTGGAAAGGCAAATCGTAATGCCCGTAAAACAGTTTGTGACAACATGATTGTCTCCTTCCATTACTTTATAAGATATAACGTACATCAAATCAGGCTAAATCAATAGATCTACAAACTACCATAGCATAGGAGAAAATCATAAATATACTTCACTTGTGAAAATATATTTTATTCTTGACAATTCTTATAACGACGTATAGAATTACAATTAATTTCACAAGTACATGCAATGACCGAAACAAGTACACATATGTACGGGTCACACAGAGAGTATCGGCCACCGGCTGAAAACCGATACAGCAGCCCACTTATGTCGAATGCCTTCGGGAGCAGGATTATCGAACAACAGTAGATAGTCCCGTATGACTGACGTTACAAGTCCTTGAGTGGTAATCAATATATGATTACAATCAGAGTGGAACCGCGGATTCGACGTCTCTGTGAGACGTCGGGTCTTTTTTTTTATACCCTTTTATCAGGAGGTTGTACTACGTGTTTTCAAGATTACGTAAAGATATTCAAGTAATCAAAGATCGAGATCCGGCTGCTAAAAACGTGGCGGAAATCTTGCTTTGTTACGCCGGTCTGCACGCAATTTGGGCACACAGACTCTCTCATTTTTTTTACCGTCACGGTTGTTTTGTTACGGCTCGCCTTATTTCCAACATAGCCCGCTTCTTTACAGGCATCGAAATCCATCCCGGTGCCCGCATCGGCGAAGGACTTTTCATCGATCACGGTACAGGCATTGTCATTGGAGAAACAACGATTATCGGCAATAATGTATCACTCTACCAGGGGGTTACCCTAGGCGGCACGGGTAAGGAAAAGGGAAAACGGCACCCGACCATAGAAGACGGTGTGGTCGTTGCCAGCGGAGCCAAGGTTCTCGGTTCTTTTACCGTCGGAGAAGGCTCAAAAATAGGTGCCGGCTCGGTCGTCTTAAGAGAGGTTCCGCCATATTCGACAGTCGTCGGCATTCCGGGGCATATCGTTTCACAGCAGGGCAAGCGAATTCGCCGAGTACTTACGGAACAGGATATTGACTTGGATCATACCAGTCTTCCCGATCCGTTGGAAGAGGAAATTGCCGAGCTGAAGCAACAAGTGTGCTTTTTACAAAAGCGCCTGAATGATTTGGACTCATGGAACTCCAACGTTCGTCATAATACGGCACATCACCAATAGTGCCGATCGTATTGCAAGGGGGGAAGCGATAACTATGGAACAACTATTTGAAAAAGTTATTCTCTGTAAGCGATGTTGTCGCCTCATAGGCAGAGAATAATTAACTATATTTCGCTAAGATATAAAAGGAGACATTTATCATGACAAAAATAGCTACTTCTACATTAGATTTAATCGGACGAACACCCTTACTCGAACCTCAACGTTATAACAAACAAACTCAAAGCCTTGCCAGAATTCTTGTTAAAGCCGAAGCTTTTAATCCGGCGGGCTCCGTAAAGACCGCATTGCCAAGGGCATGATTGAAGCGGCTGAAAAAAAGAAGGCCTGCTAAAAGAAGGCTCCGTAATCATTGAACCGACTAGTGGTAACACGGGTATCGGTTTAGCGGCCGTCGCAGCGGCTAAGGGCTACCGCATCATTTTGACCATGCCGGAAACCATGTCGGCCGAACGCCGTAAACTCATGTCCGCTTACGGCGCCGAAATCGTACTTACGCCCGGTTCTACAGGAATGCAGGGGGCTGTCGACAAGGCCGCAGAATTGGCAAAAGAAATCCCCGGATCCTTTATTCCCGGCCAGTTTACCAATCCCGTAAATCCTCAGGTTCATTTTGAAACAACAGGTCCGGAAATTTATGAAGATACTGACGGAAAGGTAGATATCTTCATTGCCGGTGTCGGTACAGGCGGTACCTTATCAGGTACCGGTAAGTACTTAAAGAGCAAAAATCCCACCGTCAAAGTCGTTGCCGTCGAACCGACCGGTTCGCCTCTACTTTCCGAAGGCCATGCCGGCCCTCATAAGATTCAAGGTATCGGTGCCAACTTCATTCCCGATACCTTAGATACAAAAATTTATGACGAAATAGTTACGGTCGACAATGATGCGGCATTCAAAACGGCTCAAGCATTTATTAAAGCGGAAGGCTTCCTCATCGGCATCTCCGGCGGGGCAGCCGTATATGCTGCAACCGAATTGGCAAAACGCCCGGAAAATGCCGGTAAAACCATCGTCGTTGTTTTACCCGACAGTGGAGATCGTTATCTCTCCATCCCCGGTTTTATTGAAGAATAAGCACTATAAAACGAACAGGTACCTTCAAAGAAGGTACCTGTTTTTTATATTCTCATGTGTGCGCTTTATTATCAGTCTGCTCCATTTCCTGTTCCAACTGCCGGCCGGTAGGTGATAAAAGTCTGGCTTTCTTACTTCTCGGCCATTTCTTAATACGAGCTTCCCAATGCATAGCTTCGTGTTTATCTGTAAAGGCCTTTTGCCACACCAGTTCAACAGGGCGGCGGGAAGCCGTATATTTAGCCCCCTTGCCGCTGTTATGAGTAGCAGTCCTTCGTACTGTGTCCGTCGTATATCCCGTATAAAAGGTTCCATCGGCACACCGAAGTATATACGTGTAATATAGCATTAGAGACTGTCCGTAATTATAACGGATTCCAAAACAACGTCTTGTACCGGACGATCTGCACCGGACGTCTTTACATGGCTGATTTTTTCAACTACATCATAATTCTCTACAACCTTACCGAAAATAGAATGGTGATTTTGCAGCCACGGGGTAGGAACTACCGTAATAAAGAATTGTGAGCTTCCCGTATTCGGACCCGCATTGGCCATGGCTAAGATACCCGGCTCCGCAAACGTAAGCCCGGGAGCGAATTCGTCAGGAATCATTTCATCGGAGCCGCCGAATCCCGTTCCTTCAGGATCGCCACCTTGAATCATAAAGTCTTTAATAATACGATGGAAAATTGTCCCGTCATAAAATTTTTTGTCTGCCAATTTTTTAAAGTTACCCACCGTAATCGGAGCTTTATCGGCAAAAAGTTCTACTGTAAAGTCTCCTTCGTTAGTTTTAAATTTTGCATACAATGTTTTTTCCATTATAAAAATCCTCCTGAAATATTATCTGTTACGGTAAAACAAGATGGGATTAGTTGGGGATCCGTTTACCCGCACTTCATAATGGACATGCGGCCCCGTGCTGTTTCCCGTACTGCCGGCCAGAGCGATAATATCACCCGTCTTTACTTCCTGCCCTTCTACGACAAGAAGCATAGAGTTGTGTCCGTACCGAGTAACAATTCCGTTACCATGGTCGATTTCAACCAGATTGCCGTAGCCTGAAACCCAGCCGGCAACCGTAACCTTCCCTGATGCCGTAGCCCGCACAGGCGTACCGTATTCAACACCGATATCGATGCCTTCGTGGAAGGAACTTGCCCCTGCCATAGGGCTTGTCCGATATCCGTACTGGGACGTAATCGTTCCGTTTACAGGCCAAATAGAGGGATACGTAGATGCGCTATACTTACTTGTCGACTGCTGCATATGAATAACTTGCTGTCCCGCCGTATCGCCAAGTACTGTTTTTAGCGTAATAAAGCTGATAATTCGGGCATTACTCTTTGTTTCCAAACGGGAGGCAGCGTGCAGTAATTCATTATATCCGGCATGTGATAAATCTTCGCTTTTCTTTTTTTGGCCTGCTACGCTGCCCTCACCTTTTGGGGATTCACCGGCGCCGGCGCCTTTAACCATCTGGCGGAGCTCTTGATCCAAAGAGTCCATTTTATCCATTTTTTCTTCCAGTGATGTAGTCTTATCTCTTAACAGTTCTAACTGCTGTTGATGCAGTTCTTCCTGTTCTCGCATAGTCGTATATGATACAAGCCCGAAACAAAGGCTATAAGAAGCACGGCCCCTACAATAACAACTATGAGAGCCGTTATTTTATATTTCCTGTATCGTTCAGGCGAAAGAACTACCGGCTCTTCCGGTGCTTCCAGCGCCTTCATACTACGCAATTTCATTTTGAGCCCGCAAGACTTTGCGGTTTCAATGAACTGTACCACCCTATCCTTAGCGTCCAAAAAATCGCCTTCCTATCCCTTTTGTACCGGACTGACCGTTCCGGTATAACGTAATGCATCGGCAAGGCTTTCTTTTTCTTCCTCACTCATGCTGTATAGACACTTACCGTCAATAATAGGCTTTGCAAAAATACGCGACTCATTTCGACCATATACACTCGACAAGCAGAATCCGTCATTCTTGCCGTCTAAAATAGTAAAAGCAAAACTCAGATTGTTACCTATATTATCAAAAGCATTATATTTAACAAAGCCGATTTTACGAAAGCATTGATTTTGCATGGATAAGATATCCTTCTGCGTACTGTGCATTAAGTCCAGAGACCCTCTCAACTCCTGTAGTTCCGCAACATCTGCATGCAATTTCGCCTCCAGGCTTTGTCCTATCTCATCTTGCATGAAAAAAGTGTACTTTTTCTGTAATTTCACAAGACGATAATTTAAAAGACCGATGTAGATGAGTAAGAGCAACAAAAGTACGATAATAGCTCCGCCGCCTGCCCATAAAAAGATTTCCGTATCCAATCCTTCAAACATAAGCTCTTTCCTCCCTATATCAAAAAACAGGTCCTGCAACAGACCCGTCTTATGCACGTTATACCGTAAAAGAGAGGCCGTCTTGCATCGTTTCCTGTGTATTGGTTTCTGTTAAAAGAGACATTAATCGCTCAAATTCCGCTTCTGAAGCAAAGGAAATTTCGATTTTCCCTTTATTTTTCTTATTAATACGAATGGCCACATTCGTACCGAAGTGCATTTTCAGTCGATCCCGCAATGCCTCTATATGGGCATCGGCCGGCGGTGCATCTGAACGTCCTTGGGAACCTTCCAGTAAGTGCTTAACAAACTGCTCCGCCTGACGGGCATTCAATCCTGCCGTAGCAATGTGTAAAGCCGCCTTCTTTTGCACACTTTCTTCCGACAAGGCCAATAAAGGTCGTGCTTGCCCCATGGTCAGTACCCCGGCCTCCACCGCTTTGAGCACAGCCGGCGAAAGACCTAAAATCCGCATCAAATTTGCTACATGAGAGCGACTCTTACCGACCTTCTCCGCCAATTCCTCCTGCGTCCAACCGTTCATATCAATAAGAACTTTATAGGCAGTCGCTTCTTCGACAACGTTAAGATTTTCGCGTTGAATATTTCAATTAAAGACACTTCTGCCGCCACACGGTCTTCATATGTTCGCACAACAACCGGAACCTGAGCGAGACCTGCCGCCTTGGCGGCTCGCCAACGACGTTCTCCGGCAATAATTTCATATCGCCCCTCTCCGATAGCGCGTACAACCAAAGGTTGTACAATGCCGTATGTGCGTATAGATTCGCTCAATTCCTGTAAAGCCTGCTCATCAAAGATACGCCGTGCCTGCTGCGAATTCGGCACAACAGATGCCAAAGGGAGTTCCGTAACGGCACCGTGTAAGGTCGTGTTCGTCTCCTTATCTCTGAAAAGAGCATTTACCCCTTTGCCCAATCCGCCCTTTTTAGCCGACACGTCTAATCACCTCTCTAGCCAACTTCTTATATACAGCCGCCCCCTTGGACGAGGGAGCATAAGTCGTAATGGGTTCTCCGAAGCTGGGTGCTTCGCCGAGACGAACATTACGCGGAATAATTGTATTAAATACACGGTCTTTAAAATACTTACGCACTTCATCGGCTACTTGTAAGGATAAGTTGGTCCTGCCGTCATACATGGTTAAAAGCAATCCGAGAACGGACAGCCTGCGATTCATATCCGCACTGATACGTCGGATCGTTTCCGTCAGCTGTGCCAATCCTTCCAAAGCATAGAACTCACATTGTACGGGAATCAAAACAAAGTCCGCAGCAATCAGAGCATTAACAGTCAATAAATCCAAAGATGGCGGACAATCTATAATAATATAGTCGAAATCCTTACCCTTCGGGGTCACAACACCCTGTAGGGCTTTTTGTAAGATATATTCTCTTTCTTCCAAATTAACCAGTTCCACAGTAGCACCGGCCAAGTCCATCGTTGCAGGTGCCACAAAAAGACGTTTAATATCCGTACTTACGATAATGTCGTTCATGGTCCGGTTGCCGATTAATGCATCGTAAGTTCCCCCGTCAAGGGTCGTTTTATCGACGCCTAAGCCGCTCGTCGCATTCCCTTGGGGATCCAAATCAACAATTAAGGATTTTTTTCCCGCTTCTGCCAAACATGCGCTTACATTAACGGCTGTCGTAGTCTTACCAACGCCGCCTTTTTGGTTGGTTACGGCTATTATTCGCGCCACCGGATTCACCTCACTGTCCCCACATCATATCTACAGTCTATCGTATAGTATAGCATAAAGCCGCTTATTATACGATAGATTTTCTCCTTCTACCCCCGACTTCACTACAATGCTATAATACAAATATATATATGTATTGAAAGGAGATTACTATGGTAACAACAGCACTTCATATAGATACAGTCGACGAAAAACGTCTCCAATATCGCCTGTCGGAACGAAACCTTACAGGTCTTGATACTTCCACTATAAAAACGGCGGTTCAAACCCTTCTCCCTCTTATAAATGCAAAAGGAATCTATGATGAACTCCCTTACGACTTATGCACCGACAGCTTTGGCGGAAAAGCACCTTTTGCCGTAGAAGGAGAACAAATTATTCCCTTCCTGCAGCAAGCGGAAACAATTATAGCCATGTCCGTCACCTTGGGCAAAGACATTGACGATTACATCGACAAATTTTTTACTTCCGGAGATTTTGCTACCGGCATGCTCGCCGACTGCACAGCTGCCGCAGCTCTGGATACGCTTTTAAATAGATTGACGGAAATCATTGATATCACGTATTCTCGCGATGAATTGAAAACAGCTTGGCGTATTTGCCCGGGTGAAGGTGATTTCCCCCTGTCACAACAAATCGAAATTCTAGCCTCTCTACAGTCCGAAGAAATCGGAGTCACCGTCTCACCGGGACGCATGATCAGTCCGCGTAAAACCTTAACAGCCTTGGCCGGCCTTCGCTCATTACAAGGAGGATGCAGTTCCTGCAGCAGCTCTTGTAACGGTTGCAGTGCCTGCGGCGAAGAATAATAAAAGCATCTCTTGCCGGCGGCATACTTTTGTGCCGTCTTGCAAGAGATGCTTTTTGCATCCTTAAAATACGTCGTGCAACACAATCGTCTGAGACCGGTCGGGACCAACTGAAACAATTCCCAGAGGAACCCCGACAAGTTGGCTGATTCGTTCTACATAATAACGGGCATTTTCGGGCAATTCATCATAAGACTTACAACCTGAAATATCCGTCTTCCAGCCGGGCAATTCTTCGTAAACAGGCTCTACATCCTGAAGTACCTTCAAGCTTTCCGGGTATTCTTTCAATTCAATACCCTTGTACATATAGCCTTTACAAATGTTAATTGTATCCAATCCGTCTAAAATGTCTAACCTCGTAATTGCCAAGTAATCGAGGCTATTCAACATGGCTGCATAGCGAACAACGACAGAATCGAACCATCCGCAGCGACGGCTACGCCCGGTTACGGTACCGAACTCATGTCCCGTTTCACGCAGGTATTCACCGATTTTATTGTTCTGCTCTGCCGGGAAGGGACCGGCCCCGACACGAGTCGTGTAAGCCTTAACGACACCGATAATATTACTCATCATACGCGGGCCTACGCCGGATCCGACACAAGCTCCACCGGCCGTAGGGTTGGAACTCGTTACGAAGGGGTACGTACCGTGATCCAAATCAAGCATCGTAGCCTGAGCCCCTTCAAACAAAACTTTTTTGCCTTCTTTAATATTTTGGTTCACCGAATATTCCGTATCCTTTACATACGGACGAATACGTTCAGCTAACGCCATGTATTTAGTAAAAATTTCCTCAAACTCAAAGCCTTCACAGTTGTAGTATGTCGCAAAAAGTCGGTTCTTTAATTCTAAGTTTGTCTTTAATTTTTGATAGAATACGTCACGATCCATCAAGTCGCCGATGCGAATACCGACGCGGTTAATCTTATCCGCATAGCAAGGACCGATGCCATTTTTAGTCGTACCGATTTTATCATCACCGCGCAGTTTTTCATCTTCTTCATCTATGCGAATATGATACGGCATAATAACATGGGCACGTGTTGAAACTTCCAATTTACTGATCGTAACACCTTTTTTAACCATTCCGTCAATTTCTTCTAGAAGAACTTCCGGATTTACAACAACACCGTTACCGATGATACATGTTTTTTCGGAAAATAAGATGCCCGACGGTAAGAGCCGTAATGCGAAGGATTGGCCGTCTGCCACCACCGTATGACCGGCATTATTACCGCCTTGTGAACGAATAACCACATCAGCTTTTTGTGCCAAATAATCAACAATCTTACCTTTACCTTCGTCACCCCACTGGGTTCCCAGTACCATAGCCGTCGCCATCTATTCAACATCCCTTCAAGTGTATATGTTCACTATATCAAACACTTAGTATTATACATTAAAAGTTTGTAAATTCATACCTTATTTACAGGCCCCGACCTCCACAGAAGAGCTGTTCCCGTGCTTACAATGAATTTTCCCTTATATTATTAGCTTTTTGCAATCATTTACGCTATAATGGATAAACGTATTGCTATAATTTTGCGGTCTAAGGAGAGAATCATTATGTTATTTGATAAAACTCAAATCGGCGGTATTGATGCGAAGTGCCGCATCATTCGTTCCGCTACTTTTGAGGGTATGGCCGATACCAACGGATTCCCGACGGAACGGCTACTTCAAAATTATGCTACCTTAGCCGATGGCGGGAGCGGAATCATCATTACGGGAATGATGGCAGTCAGCCCGATGGAGCCGCATCAACACAGCCAAATTCGAATCAGTTCGGATAATTGTATCGAACCGTTACAAAAGCTTACTGCCTGCGTACACGAACACGGCGGTAAAGTAGTAGCACAATTAGTTGTCATGGGTTCCGCCATCGCATTACCGGAGGGTTCAGTAAAAAGCCATAAGCCCCAGCGGAATTCAAGAAAAAAAGTGGTAACAACGGAAGGCCCTTTGCATATATTGGAAACAAAAAGAAATAAAACAGCTCGTACAAGACATGGCAAAGGCTGTCGTTCGTGCTCGTAAAGCCGGTTTTGACGGCATTCAGATTCATGGTGCCCACGGTTACTTGGCAAGTAAATTTCTAACGCCTTACTTTAATCATAGAACCGATGAATACGGCGGCAGCTTAGAGAATCGCGCTCGTTTTCTTATCGAATGTATTATGGCAGCTCGAACTGTCGTAGGCCCCGACTATCCCCTGTGGCTTAAATTAAACAGTGCCGATTACATGGAAGAGGGTGGCATGACCTTCGAAGAAAGCAAGGAAGTCATGTCTATGGCCGTATCTGCAGGAATTAATGCCATTGAAGTAAGTGGCGGAAATACGGCATCTTTACCGCGCCAAGGCCCGATTCGTGCTATTCGTCGCACGAAGGAACCCATGTATTTTGCTTCTTATGCCGCAGAAGCAGCTACCCTATTAAAAGGTAAGGCCGACGTCGGTGTTGTCGGCGGTTTCCGCAACGTAAGTGATATGGAAGCCTGTCTTGAGTCTACGGACATATCCTTTATCTCCTTAAGTCGACCTTTACTTCGCGAACCCGATTTACCTCGTCGTTGGAGAGCCGGCTCTCAAGATCCGGCTCTGTGTATTTCCTGCTCTCGCTGTTTTAAAGCGGAAAACGTAGACTGTATCTTTAACGAAAAAGCGGCCGACAACTAAACCGATTTATTTCTGCCGATACTTTTCATATCGTAAGAGGAGGCTCGTCTTATGGCGGTTTTGTTGATTATTATTACATTGCTGTTAATGCTTATCGTAACAATACTCTCCATACCGCTGGCCTATACAGTTCGTCTATATATAACCTCGCCCTTTAAGGCGACAGCAACTGTGAACTGGTCAGGACGGGTCTTTTTGTTTTCCTTCCGTTATGTTCTCGGAAAAGCTCCGTTTCTGCGCTTGTATATAAAAAGGGTGCGACACCGCTCGCCCCTTGCTGAACCGGATATAAATCAAGATTCGGAACTACTGAAAAATGATGCTGAAACGAGCGAAACGGATGCGGTAGAAAGGGCCGTTCAGGCAACTGCAAGGAACGAAGATGACAATGCCGGTGCGGCAAAAAAAGTCTCGCAAGTACATGTGCGCCTTCGTCCGCTTCTACTCAATCGAGAATTTGCCGTCCAAGTCCTGCTTTTGATCGGTCGCATCCTTCACCATTCCCGCTTGCGAACTTTCACTGCAAACGGTACTATAGGCATAGGCAGTCCTCACGAAACGGGAATCTTAGCCGGATGGCTTTATGCAGCTATCCCGCAGAGTATTCACGAATTACAATTCAACTATTTGGAAAGAGTATAATGCCCGTCTTACCTCCAGTGGACGCATTATTCCGCTTATCCTGATTTTCTGCATACTGCCTTTTATATTCTCACAACCTGTACGCCGTATTATACGTACTTATATTACACTCGGAGGTAAATACAATCATGTCCAACGAAGTAAAGACCAATCTTGAATCTATTTTTCAAAGTTTCCAGGAAATGATTAAAGTTGAAACAGTCGTCGGTGATGCCCTGCACATCGGTGATGCCATCCTCGTCCCCTTTGTAGACGTAACCTTCGGATTCGGATCCGGCGGTTTCGGCGGTAAGGGCGACACAGCTAGCGAAAGTGCCGGCGGCGGTGGAGGCGCTAAGCTGGAACCTACGGCGATTCTGGTCATTAAAGGAGATCGTGTCGAAATGTTCTCTATTAAACAAGACGGATATCATGCATCTGGCTTCGAAAAGCTCTTAACTATGGCTCCGGAGATCATTGAAAAAATGAAGAAAGATAAATATATATATATTAAAGACGATGAAGAAACGGACATGGAAACTCCTAATAAGAACGAAGAAGCACATTAAAAACTCTATCGTGTTACAAAGTACCAAAATCCATTGTGCTTTTCACCGTTCTTTGTTATAATGGGCAAATGAAAGACAATCTTTCGTTTCAGGAGGTATAGGAATATGAATTTGAAAAAACAACTTGCATCTTTTGCTGTAGTCGGCATGCTCGGCGTTGCTGCTGCAACTTCCGCTTTCGCAGCCGGTGTAGGCTATGTAAACTTTGATGCATTAATACAGGCTCACAAAAACTATCCGAAAGCTACGGCTCAAATGCAAAATGCCGTTAAAAAAGCTCAGGATGAATATAAGAGCAAGAGTGCAAAAATGACAACCGACCAACAGAGACAGGAACTCGGCAACAAACTCAGCCAAGACCTCAATAAGTTGGAATTTGATTTGCTCAACCCTATTCAGAAAGATATTCAGGATAAGGTTGAACAAGATCGCCAGGCAAAAAGGCTTGGATGCAATCGTAGTTCAGGGATCCATCATTGCCGGTGCCGACAAAGCGGTTGACGAAACACAGGCAGTTGCCGCTTTGCTGAAATAAGAAATTTCATTAAAAGCATGACGATTTATTTCGTCATGCTTTTTTATTTACCGATTTCATATTTTCGACCCGAAAATCACCTTCCGTAAAATGGATTAGAGGCTTTTATTTTTTTAATTCTGAATCCTTTTATATGGAAAATAAATATTTCTCGTTAAAACGCAAAATAAGAGCATTTTCCACGTTTCTTCATTTTTTTGAAAATAATTATTGACATATACCCCCACAGGGTATATTATACTGTTATTCTTAAATATATGTCCGGGAGGGTTCACATGGTAGAGAAAAAATCTTGCTCATGTATGGCTGATATAAAACATAAACATAGAGAAGAGCAAGAGTATAAACAGTTAGTCTGTCGCCTTAATCGAATTGAAGGCCAAGTCCGAGGTATCAAAAAAATGTTGGAAGAGGAGCGGTACTGTGTAGACATTCTGACACAGGTCAGTGCCGTCCAGTCGGCACTGAATGCCTTCAATAAAGAACTCTTAGGCGAACACATAAAGACTTGTGTAGTCAACGATATTCGACAGGGAAATGACGAAGTCGTAGACGAGCTCGTCTCATTACTGCAAAAAATGATGAAGTAGGTGATTGTATTGAAACATGAAAAGTTTACTGTAACGGGTATGACCTGCTCTGCCTGCTCCAGTCGTGTCGAAAAAACGGTTTCCCAGTTAGAAGGCATGGAAAAAGCCAGTGTCAATTTACTGACGAACAGCATGCAAGTGGATTACGACGAAACGAAAGTATCTTCCCAAGATATTGTTGATGCCGTTGTCAGTGCCGGCTACGGAGCCTCATCTGCCGATCAACAAGCCAAAAATGCTGTTTCTTCACCGACCGGCGGTTCTTCAACAATAGCTGATGCTCTAAACGCCATGAAAAAACGGTTAATCCTATCCGTTCTTTTCCTCATTCCCACAATGTATGTATCATCACACGGCTTATTTGAGGCCGTCTTCGGTTTACCGGTTCCGGATGCAGTCGCCCGTATTTTCGACGGCCCGGAAAACGCCATGGTTTATGCATTCGCTCAGTTTGTCCTGGTCTTGCCCATTATTTATTTAAATCGCCATTACTATATTAACGGCTTCCGCAATCTCTTTAAAGGGGCTCCCAATATGGACAGCCTCGTCGGCCTCGGCTCAGCGGCTTCCGCCCTTTTCGGTATTTTCGCCATATTTCGTATCGCTTGGGGACTCGGTCACAATGATTTAGTCTTAGTCGAATCATACAGTACAAACTTATATTTTGAGTCGGCCGGTATGATTGTTACCTTAATTACAGTAGGTAAATACATGGAAGCTCGTGCGAAAGGAAAAACAAGCCAAGCTATCGAAAAACTTATGGATTTAGCCCCTAAGGAAGCACGAGTGATTCGTAACGGCAAAGAATCAACAATTCCGGTAAGTCAGCTCCAAATCGGGGATGAAATCATCGTTCGCCCCGGTGAAAGCATTCCTGCTGACGGAGTCATTTCCGAAGGTACGACAAGTATTGATGAATCAGCCCTTACGGGTGAAAGCATTCCTGTTGATAAGCAAGTCGGTGACACCGTTACAGCCGCTACTATGAATAAGGCCGGATCCATTCATATGACAGCGAAACGAATCGGTGATGATATGACTATCAGTCAAATTATCCGTCTCGTCGATGAAGCAAGTAGCAGCAAGGCCCCTATTGCCAAAACAGCCGATAAAATTGCAGGTGTTTTTGTCCCTACAGTTATTACAATTGCCGTTATTACGGCAGCTGTATGGTATTTCTTAATGGGTGTTTCCCTTGAATTCGCATTTTCTCTAGGCATTTCCGTTCTTGTCATTTCTTGCCCTTGCGCACTCGGACTGGCAACGCCGGTCGCTATCATGGTCGGTACAGGTAAGGGAGCTGAAAACGGAATTCTTATCAAATCGGGAGAAGCTCTTGAGTCGGCTCATTCCATTGACACAGTCGTAATGGATAAAACCGGAACTATTACAGAAGGAAAACCCGGTGTAACAGACGTCCTTCCTTTGAATACGGATCTTCATGAACTTCTCTCCGTTGCCGTAGGATTGGAAAATAAAAGTGAACATCCGTTAGGTGCCGCCATTGTTCAATACGGTAAAGATAAAAATATTGTTCCCGTTCCCGTATCGGACTTCACCGCCATTTTCGGTAAGGGTATTCGGGCTACTGTAAACGGTACGATTTGGTATGCCGGAAACCGCCGCTTATTGGAAGATGCGGGAATTGATACAAGTTCTGTTATCAACACCTTGAATCGCTTAGGCGATGAAGGTAAGACCCCCCTACTCTTTGCAACAGACAAAGCAATAGAAGGAATCATTGCCGTTGCCGACATGGAAAAAGAATCCAGCGCCAAAGCTATTGCTCTCTTCCGCCATATGGGTATTCAGGTAGTCATGCTTACAGGCGATAATGAACGTACCGCTAAAGCGGTACAACAGCGGTTACAGATTCCCAAGGTTATTGCCGAAGTATTGCCCCAAGATAAAGAAAAACACATTTCAGCCTTACAGGCTGAAGGGCATCGAGTAGCAATGATCGGCGACGGTATTAACGATGCACCGGCACTTATGAAGGCCGATCTTGGTATTGCCATCGGAGCCGGTACAGATGTGGCTATTGAAAGTGCCGATGCGGTTCTCATGAAAAATGACCTTTGGATGCCGTAACAGCTGTAAAACTTAGTAAGGCTGTTATTCGCAACATTAAAGAAAACCTTTTCTGGGCCTTCTTTTACAATGTCATCGGCATTCCTTTGGCTGCCGGAGTCCTCTATCCCTTCTTCGGCATCAAACTCAGCCCCATTATTGGGGCGGGCGCTATGAGCCTTAGTAGTTTCTGCGTCGTCATGAATGCATTGAGACTCCGCTTCTTTAAAGTAGAGCATGGGAATGTTTCACGTGAAACAAATTCAAAAAATTCACAAGCACACACAGTTTCAACAACATTAGTTGTTGACGGCATGACGTGTGCCCATTGTCAAAAGCGTGTAGAAGATGCTCTTGCAGCAATTCCCGGAGTCATCTCTGCAACAGTGGATTTATCCACAAACACGGCTATTGTCGAAAGTAATCGGAATATACCTGCCTCTGAATTCAATCATGTAGTTACAGATGCCGGTTATATATTAATATCTCCTAAGGAGGAAAAGAAAATGGAACAAGTATTAAAAATTGAAGGTATGATGTGCGGTCATTGCCAGAAACATGTAGAAGAAGCACTCTCCGCTATGGACGGTGTAACATCTGTAACCGTTGATTTGGAAGGTAAGAAGGCAACAGTTACAACAAACAAAGAAATTTCAACAGACCAATTCGCAAAAGTCATTACTGACGCAGGTTATGAACTCGTAAAATAAAACAGAAAAAAGCCCGTCTCATATAAGAGACGGGCTTTTTTCTGTATAAAAGGGTTTCACGTGAAACCATCATATTATATTAACCGCTACCATCAAAATATCACACTTTAAAGTGCCGGTCTATTCATTTTATTACAACTTTCTTTACCCAATTCTTTATAATAAAAGTTCATAAATTTTTCCATATTCTCAGGTTTGCGTAACCATACCTCCACCTCCGGCGAAAGAAGGTCTCTATGAATACCCGTCCTTAAATAATATTTCGTTACGCCTAAAATAGGAGCCAATCGTGTTAAGACAGCTTCTTCTACAGTGTCTACTACACCCTTTTCCCATTCATATACAGTTCGGGCCGATACATTTACCATACGAGCTAATTCATAAACGCCGAGCTCCTCTTGCTCTCTTAATCGGTTAATCCGTTGGCTTACATTTTCTTCCATCATGTATCACCTCTTAATTAAGATATACTATTTATTTTAGAGCCACTATTCGTATACTATAGTTATTCTACCATTGTCATCTATAAGGCAAAAGATTCCTTTTACCTTCTTGTCCATTTTATATCATCATTTATATTTCTATCTCATTTATTCATTCAACAAAAAAACTTGTACTACATGTAAACAGAGGACTATTTCTTGTGAAATAGTCCTCTTTATCAAAAATTATTCCGATGAGTAATCTTTTATCTTATTTGTTGTTTTCCATATTCATTTCATGGCCGTTATGTTGACCCGACATGGATTGGTTGTTACCGTTCATTTGCATATTCCCGTTACCTTGCATATGATTATCTGCATTTCCCGGGCAGTTATCCGGCATTTGGCTGCCATTCATCTGTCCCTGACAATCTGAAGGCATCTGATTCCCGTTCATATGCATATGTCCTTGACTGTTACCGTTCATATTCATATGCATATTCATTTGACCTTGAGGCGGTACATACCCGCCTAATTGCGGATCAATCATTCCGAATACCATAGCCAAGTGAGTAAGTGCTACAAAAAGAAATACGGTCAACACATGTCGAACAACTTTGGTATGTTCATTCCAGGCCTTACCTACAATACCGATTTCTATAAAAAGTAAATAGACAGCCGGAATAATAGCTGCTAAGAAGGAGTAGATAGACAGGCGATCCAAGGGTCCCTTCCAAGCAACTGTCGGTATGTATGCGACAACAAGATAAATAAACAAGAAAATAAAAATAATACTTAAACAAATAGATGCCCCTTTTCGCAAACCGGGCCATGAATTTCCTGCTTTTTCTTTGTTCAGCAGTGAAAAGATTTCAGAACAAAGAACCAGCTCGGCTAAGGTCATAGGCACTACCATGAAAAGAATTAAAAACCACGGTGCATACATCCCCAGTAAATCCATATAGTTAGACATTACCATAGTAAAATCCCCCTTATTAATTTGTCTGACTCATTATACCCCTGCGGGGTATATCTGTAAAGAGAAACAGCTATTTAAACCTATATTTTATAAGCCTTTTATGTATACGATAACCGTATAGAGAGTATTTCAGCTCATTTATAAAAGAACCTGCCAACCGCAAGGGCAGCAGGTCCTTCACACCTCTTATACGTTATTTACTTAAATCAATAGATCCTATTTTCTCGCGTAAGGGCAGAACCGACGGCGGACTTACAGAAAGTTCGTCTACGCCCATGCGCAAAAAGTCTTCCGTAAGGCTTAAGTCTGCTCCGAGTTCACCGCAAATACCTACCCAAATGCCTTCTTTATGACCGTTTTTAACCGTCATTTCAATAAGTCGGAGAAGGGCGGGATGGTGGGGATCGAAGAAGTTATCCAAGTCCGTCTGTTGCCGATCAATAGCCAAGGTATACTGGGTCAAATCATTAGAACCAATGCTGAAGAAGTCCACTTCTTTAGCCAATTCGTCACTAATGAGTGCCGCTGCGGGTGTTTCTATCATAATTCCCACTTCCATCGACTCATCAAAAGCAATTCCTTCATGTCTCAGCTCGTTCTGCACTTGTCTCAATAACTCTCGACTGCGACGCACTTCATCAACGGAAATAATCATGGGAAACATAATGGCAATCTTTCCGTACGCACTGGCTCTACACAAAGCTCGCAACTGTGTTTTAAAAAGAGTCGGTCGGGTTAAGCAAATACGAATAGCACGCATGCCCATAGCCGGATTTTCTTCAGCCTTTAAATCGAAGTAATCCACCTTCTTATCCGCTCCTATATCCAGGGTACGGATAACAACCGTTTTTCCTCCCATCATTTCGGCCGTCTTTTTATAAGCTTCAAACTGCTGCTCTTCCGTCGGATAGGTAGCATTTTCCAAATATAGGAATTCGCTACGGAAAAGGCCGATCCCTTCCGCATCATTAGCCAAGGCTTGAGGCACATTATCAGGATTTCCGATATTCGCGAAAACGTTGACCTTATAACCGTCTACCGTAACGGATTCCTTACCTCGATATGCTTCTAAACGAATTTTACGTTCCTCAGCCTCTGCCTGTTTTTTCTTCATCTTATCCAACGTAGCCGGATCGGGATCCAAATATACGGTTCCCGTGAAGCCGTCAACAATAACCGTCTTGCCTTCCACATCCGTATGCAATTGCGTTCCCGTATTGACTACGGCTGTAATTCCCAGTGTACGAGCCAAAATAGCCGTGTGGGAGTTCGTGCTCCCGCCGGAGGTAACAAAGCCCAGAATCTTATCCGTATCGAGTTGTAGCGTTTCACTGGGAGCTAAGTCGTCGGCGGCCAAATAACACCGTCGTATGCCGAGAAATCATTGGCTTCACCGCCACAAAGCTGTACCTGTATACGTCTTGATATATCCAATACGTCGGCTGCCCGTTCCTTCATATACGCATCATCCATGGAGCGGAACATTTCGGAAAACTGCTGTGCCGTTTCTTCTACAGCTGCTTCGGCATTAATTTTTTCTTGAGAAATTAAAGTAATTATATTATCAATATAATCGTCATCATCAAGCATCATCTGATGAACTTCAAATACGGCCGCTTCCTCTTCGCCAACCTTTTGAACCGCCTTCTCATACATGTCTTTCAACTGTTCAATAGATGCTAAACGAGCTTCTTGAAAGCGTTCCACTTCTGCATCCGTATCCTTTATACGTCGTCTGGCCGTAGATACGGTATTTCTATGGAACAAAGCAAGGGGACCCATCGTAATGCCGGAAAAAACCGATTTTCCCTTTACAACCAGCATGAATACCTCCTTTAGAAGTTTTCTTTAAAGAATTTTTCTATTTCATGTACAGCAGGTTCTTCATCTGAACCGTCTACAGTAACTTTTATTTCTTCACCTTGTTTCACGCCCAGAGCCATGACCGTAAAAATCTTTTTCAAGTCACCTTTTTTAGACCCTTTTTCAATAGTAATCTTTGATTCAAATTTTTTAGCTTCCTTAACGGCCAATCCTGCCGGACGCGCATGAATCCCTTGGGGATCCGTTATTGTATATGTAAACTCTTTCATTTTAATGCCTCCTTAAAATCAACTTAATCGGTATTCTTTACTTTAACGTACTTTTATAAGAAAAACAATAGTCTAAGCATTCTTTCTCGTTAATCCCAACAAGAGAGCCGCCACTACGGCACCGGCAAAAAGAGCTGCCAAGTACATGGGCCAGTTCGTAACGACACCGAATACGAAAATTCCGCCGTGAGGGGCCGGAACGGTACAATTAAAAAACATGGACAGAGCTCCGGCTACAGCCGACCCGACGGCACACGAGGGTATGACATGAACCGGATCGGAGGCGGCAAAAGGAATAGCTCCTTCCGTAATAAAAGACAATCCCATAATAAAATTCGTAAGTGTAGATTGTCGCTCCTTCTCCGTAAACTTGCTCTTAAAAACAAGCATCGCCAAAGCAATTGCAATGGGAGGGACCATACCTCCGATCATGACGGAAGCCATGATACCCGGGCTGACAGCTGCCCCCGATGCATCGACTAATGAAGCTGTTCCGAAAACATAGGCCGCCTTATTAATAGGACCGCCGAAATCGATAGACATCATGCCGCCTAAAATAAGACCCAAGAAAATCTTGCTGGTCGTAGTCATACCGGCCAGAGTAAACGACAGCCATTGATTGAATACGGCCGTAGGCGGATTAATAACAAAAACCATAATAAGACCTACGAGAATAAGACCGCAGACGGGATAAAGCAATACGGGCTTAGTTCCTTCCAAGGCTTGAGGCAGTTTGGCAAAAACCGTCTTTAAAAAGATAACGACATACCCTGCAATAAATCCGGCAAACAGGGCTCCGAAAAATCCCGATCCTCCGTTAGCTGCCAAAAAACCGCCGATAATACCAGGCATCAATGCCGGTCGTTCACCTATGCTGACGGCAATATATCCGGCTAAAATAGGCATCATCATACTGAATGCCAAACCGCCGATATCTTTCAAAAAAGCTGCTACAGGCGTTCCCGAACCGAAAGTGGCCGTCCCGGCATTATTCATGTCAAAAAGGAAGGCCAAAGCAATTAAAATACCGCCGCCGATAACGAAAGGAAGCATATGTGAAACGCCGTTCATTAAGTGCTTATAAACACGTCGACCCGTGCTTTCCGTCCCTTCACCGGAGATACTTTCTTCACTTTTACTGCCGCTTCCGTTAAATACGGGAGCCGTCTGTTGCAAGGCGCCTTCAATCAAACCGGCAGGATTCTTAATGCCCTCCGCCACCTTAACGAAAGCGACGTGTTTTCCTTTAAATCGTTCGACCGGCACGTCCTTATCGGCTGCCACAATAACACCTACAGCCCGTTTTATATCATCGGCAGTCAAAGCATTTTTGACTCCGCCGCTACCGTTTGTTTCTACTTTAATATCAATACCCATGTCGCTACCCTTGTTCTCTAAGGCTTCGGCAGCCATGTAGGTATGAGCAATTCCTGTAGGCAAGCCGTTACGGCAACGACAAACGGTCTTTCCGTCACATCAGCAGAGACTGCCGCTTGACCGTCTTCTCCAGAATCTTCGACTGCCAAGGCTAGCTCCGCATTATCAATAATTTTTAAATACGTTTCTCTATCAGGCGCCGACATCAAAGCCTCTCTAAAGTCGTCATCCATAAGCATTCTGCTGAGACGGCTAAGGACTTCCAAATGAACATCGGCACCGTCCGCCGGTGCGGCAATCATAAAGAAAAGGTGAGCTGGCTCATCATCAAGACTTTCATAATCGACGCCGGTGCGAACAATCATAGATGCCAGTGCGGGCTTTACAACCGCATCTGTCTTGGCATGAGGAATGGCAATACCTTCACCGATTCCCGTACTTCCTTCACCTTCACGCTTTAAGACTGCAGCCTTATATGCTTCTTTATCCTTTAAACAACCGCTTTTTTCCATTAAATCTACCAGCCGAGTAACAGCGCCTCGTTTATCGACAACCTCTGCCTGTAAATCGATACTTTCAATTTTCAATAAATCCGTAATTTTCATAACTGTTCCCCCTATATCCAAACAGCTTCATACATATCTTTAATTTGTCGACCCGTTGCCAGCCATTCATGAAAAGCCGTAGCACTTCCGGCTGCAATCCCCCAACGTAATGCCTCGCTCAAGTTTCCCCCCGTATTTCATATAAGCCGAAATAAATCCGGCTACCATACTGTCTCCGGCACCCACGGAGTTGACAAGCGTCCTTCGGGCGTTTTTACCTTATATATTTCATTATCTTCACCGATTAATATGGCACCGTCACCGCCGAGGGATACGAGTACGTTTTGTGCCCCTTCTTCTTGAAGTTTCCGTGCCTGAAAAATAATGTCTTCATCTGTCCTTAGTTTTATATCAAATAATTCTTCCAGTTCTTCTCGGTTGGGTTTAATCAAAAAGGGTTTATACTTCAATACATTACGTAAAAGATCGCCTGTCGCATCGACAACGGTTTTGACGCCTTTATCTGCTACGGACGCCAATAACTGTTCATATATACGGTCGTCTATACCTGCCGGTATGCTTCCGGCAAGGACCAGTACATCATCGGAGCTTAGAGCCCCTATTGTTTTTTTCAGGTGATTCATATCCTCTTGACCTATAACCGGACCAACTCCGTTAAGTGCCGTTTCTTCATGGCTGATAACCTTTACGTTAATGCGAGAATTACCTTCTCGTAAATAAAGAAAATCACATTGTACGCCGGCATTCACGCAAAGACGCTCTATTTCCCGGCCGGTAAAACCGGCTACAAAGCCCAAGGCCTTGCTTCGGGTTCCCAAGGCTTGTAATACAAGGGATACGTTAATCCCCTTACCTCCGGGATATATGGCTTCCGCCTCTGCTCGATTAATATTACCGGTAGAAAAATCCGTCGTATGAACAACATAGTCTAAGGACGGATTGAACGTAATCGTGTAGATCAAAGCATACACACCTCCGTTTGCTCACCGTATACGGAAACATCTAAATCCTTCTTGCCTGCCGTAATAATTGCGACCTCCGCAAGAGTCGCAAATGTTACGTGTGACGAACGGCCGAATTTACTCGTATCTGCCAAAACATACGCCTTGGTACACTGTTTAAGTGCAGCCGTCTTACAGGCCGCCTCTTCCTGGTCGGGAGTCGTACATCCGAAACGAAGATCAATCCCGTTTGTACCGAAAAACCCCTTCGTGAAGTGGTAACGTCTGAGCATATCTCTCATGTCTCCTCCGATAACCGATTCAGTCGATCCTTTAACCGTCCCGGGGAGGATACTTACTTGTAGTCCCCGTGCAGCCAGTTTTTGTGCCAAGGGAAGACTGTTTGTAACAATTGAAATATCATGTGATGTCAAAAAGTCACCCATTTGTTCCGTCGTCGAACCACCGTCTATATAAATAAAATCCTGTTCTTCTATCAAAGTAGCGGCATAAGCGGCTATTTTTCTCTTTCTTCTATGTGGTAGGCATATTTCTGCTGGATACTTTCAGAATTGACATTATATTCATCCACTTCGTCTACAGCCGTGGCTCCGCCATGAACCCGATTGACAAGGCCCATCTTTTGTAAGGTAAGTAAGTCCCGTCTGGCCGTCGATTCCGAGATACCGTACCGCTCCGACAACTGCTGTACCGTTACGGCTCTTTCAATCATTACAAGCCGTGCTATGTCTCTCTGCCGTTCTTCAGTCAACATAATGAGTACCTCCTGAAAGTAAATTTCGTCCTTAGTATACAGTCGCAAACAACAACAATCAATCAAAAACAGTCATTATTCTAAACGAATATGCATGAATGTCCAAAATGATTAAATGTCATAATTATAGTATGGTTTATGAAAAAACCGCTTCCTAAAAGGAAGCGGTTTTATATCCACCGTTATGCTATTTATACTTATTTAGAAATATGCTGTGCTGCAATACCCGTCAACGTTTGCCCTTCCGGTGCATCTCGAAGTGCATAGGCTTCAGCATCCTCCTCAGGTGTCGTCTTATTTTCCTTCTTTTCCACCACAGCCGATTTTCCTTCATCTTTGCTCACCGCACCGATTGCAGTAGTCTCAGCAAAGGCAAAGTCCATCAATAATTTTGCATCACCGCTACGGTTATCCGAGTTTAAAATGCTGACCACATAGGTCTTATCCCCCCTCGTAGCCGATGCAACTAAAGTCGCTCCGCCGTAGTCGGTGGCACCGGTTTTAATACCGTTAGCACCCTTATATCCTGAATTGAGAAACTCATTCATAGAATATACTTCTTGGGATCCGCCGTTTATATACGGCATGACAAAACTCGTACGTCCCGTAAAAGATTTAAAGGTCTGATTTTGCATAGCATATACAGCTATCTTAGCCAAATCCTTAGCCGTCGAAACATGGTTTACATCCGGCAATCCGTGCGGATTCGCAAAGTGCGTATTCGTAGCACCTATAGTGACTGCCTTATCATTCATCATATGAACAAAATCCGCAACGGAAGGAGCCACCGTGACGGCCGTATCCAAGGCCGCATCACAACCCGTATAGGTCATCATAGCCGTAAGAGCATTGCGAAGCGTAACGGGGTGATCTGCAGAAATTCCCAAAACGGCTACATCTTTATCCAATTTAGTTACATCATCGGAAAAATGAACGGCTCCGTCCAATACTGTATCGCCCGCTTCGGCCCCTAAAAGGGCCGTCATAATCATAGTTGTCCCGCCGGGATACAGCTTTTCATCACCGTTTTTCGAATACAGCACTTCTCCCGTCTGAGCATCCATCAGAACAGCTGCCCGGGCATGAATCTCCCCATCGGAAACGGCAAATGATGAAGCCAATCCGAGACACCATACCATAGCACAAAGGGCCAGTTTTTTCATCTTCATAAAGCTCATCCTTTCTTTACAACGGATTCTTTACAGCCACCTTCGGCTTACGAGGATACTTTGCCGGACTGTTTTTAACCTTTTTAATATATAAAACGGCTCTCTTATCTTCAAGACCGGGCAATTTCTTAGGCTCGACGACTTCCACCATACCCCCGAGAATTTTCAACGCATTTTTCGATTCTTCAATTTCTTCTGCATAGGCCGCCCCTTTAAGAGCTACGAAATAGCCTCCTGTTTTTACATACGGCAAAGCCCATTCAACTAAAACAGGGAGCCTGGCTACAGCTCGAGTCGTAACTATATCGAAAGCTTCCCGATACATATCTTTATGAGCCTCTTCTTCAGCTCGCCCGTGCAAAAACTCAGCCTGCTTATATGAAAGAGCTGTTGTTACTTCCTTTAAAAAGGTTAACCGTTTTTGAAGGCTGTCGAAGAAGGTAATCTTCAAATCATCGTGCATAATAGCCAAGGGAATTCCGGGAAACCCGGCACCTGTGCCCAAATCCAAAACCTTAGCCCCGATGAAAAAAAAGCGCTCATCATAACAACTTAAGCTGTCAATAAAGTGCTTTACCGTCACTTCGTCGGCATCGGTAATGGCTGTTAAGTTCATAACCTTATTTTTTTCTTCCAATAACCCGGCAAAGACTTTGAATTTTTCCAGCTCATCATCCGTTATGTTCGGATAGGCAAGTCGGAAAAGCTCATCTCCCTTACATGGAAACATTACCTTTACCCTCCCGTTTCATCTGCTCAGTATAAATCAATAAAGCCGTAATATCTGCCGGTGAAACTCCGGATATACGCGAAGCCTGGCCTAATGAGCGCGGCCGAATATCGGAAAGCTTTTGTCGACCCTCGGAAGAGATTGTATCGATAGCCTCGTAGTCAATAGTATCGGGTAAAAGACGCTGTTCCAACTTATTCATCTTTGCTACCTGTTCCCGCTGACGTTCAATATAGCCTTCATACTTAACCGTAATTTCCACTTCTTCCGTTACATCAAGAGGATAATCTTTAAGTTCACTAAATAGCTTTCATTAAAGAATAGGTCATTTCTTGACGACGTAACAAGTCGACGCCCTTGATTCCCGTTTTTAAAGGAGCCGAGCCTACCGACTCGAGAAGTTCATTAGTCCGAATCGTCGGCGTAACGGACAATTTTTTTAAGACAGAAAGAAGCTCATCAACTTCCTCTTTTTTCTTACAAAAAGCTGCATATCTCTCATCGGTCACAAGTCCTAATTCACGGCCTTTTTCTGTCAATCGCATATCCGCATTATCTTGTCTTAGAATTAAACGATATTCGGATCGGCTGGTCATCATACGATACGGCTCATTGGTACCCTTTGTAACCAAATCATCTATAAGAACGCCGATATAGGCCTCCGCCCGTGTCAATACAAAGGGATCTTTTCCCTGTATCTTCAGTGCCGCATTAATACCGGCTATCAGCCCCTGTGCCGCCGCTTCTTCATAACCGCTCGTTCCGTTTGCCTGGCCGGCCGAATATAATCCCTTTATCTTCTTGACTTCCAAAGTAGGTAAGAGTTGTAAAGGGTCGAGACAGTCATACTCGATAGCATACCCGGGCCTCATTATTTTCACGTCTTCCAAGCCGGGAATTGTCTTTAAAAATTCATACTGCACATCCATAGGCAAGCTGGTACTCATTCCCTGGACATACATTTCTTCCGTTTTTAATCCTTCCGGCTCAACAAAAAGCTGGTGTCTCTTCTTATCAGCAAAACGAAGAATTTTAGATTCAATAGACGGACAGTATCTGGGTCCGATGCCTTCAATAACTCCGTTGCACATAGGTGCCCGATCCAGATTGGATCGAATAATTTCATGAGTTCTCTCATTTGTATAGGTAAGCCAACAGCAGACCTTATTACGATTTACCCGTTCAGACAGGAAAGAAAAGGCATGTCCTTCGTTATCTCCTTCCTGCTTTTCCATAGATTCGCTTCGCAATGTACGGCTGTCTACCCGAGCCGGCGTCCCTGTCTTAAAGCGCATTAATGAAATCCCGTATTTTTTCAGAGAATCGGACAATACTTCGGCCGATCGTTGTCCTATAGGGCCTGACTCAAGTACGGTCGTTCCAATAATGATACGCCCCTTTAAATATGTTCCGGTTGCCAAAATGACGGCTTTAGCCAAAAAGGTTTCACCCAATTCCGTATAAACACCCTTTACAATCTTATCTTCTACGATAAGATCCGTAACGGTCAGTTGTTTCACGTCCAGATTGGCTTCATTTTCTAAAATATGTGTCATTTCAGATTGATATGCTTTTTTATCCGATTGAGCACGCAAAGAGTAGACCGCGGGACCTTTGCCCGTATTCAACATACGCATTTGTATAGCTGTACTATCGGCTACCAATCCCATCTGACCGCCTAAAGCATCAATTTCTTTAACGAGGTGACTTTTACCCGGTCCGCCTATAGCGGGATTACAGGGCATTAAAGCTATATTATCCAAATTAAGCGTAATCAATAAGGTATGCATTTTCATGCGAGCAGCAGCTAAAGCCGCTTCACACCCCGCATGTCCTGCACCGACAACGATTACGTCGTAAGTTCCGGCAACAAACACAACAGAACCTCCTATTTTCCCAAACAAAAACGACTGAATATTTCACCGACCATATCGTCTTGAACCGTTTCTCCCGTGACCGCTCCCAATAACTCCCAGGCCTCACGTAAATCAACGAGTATTAAATCTGTCGGCATGCCGGCATACATCGTTTCTTCAGCCCTTTTCAGAGCATTCAAACTTTGCCTCATCAGTTCAATATGTCTCATATTGGATAAGAGAACTTCATTCTCTCCCGTACCGCTTTCTCCCGAACGGGAAACCAAGTACTCTTCCAATAAATTTATACCGTCTCCTGTCTTGGACGACAGTGAAAAAACAGGAAGGCCGTACACTTCTAAGTCTTTACATTCCAGAAGAGGCTTTAAATCCGATTTTGTCAGAACAATGGCACCCTTACCGTCAGGAACAGACTTTATCAAGGCCTTGTCCTCATCACTAAACGGCTGCGTTCTGTCTTTCAAAATCAGAACCGTATCAGCAGTTTCTATATAATTTCTGGCCTTAGTTACACCGATAGCTTCAACCGTATCTGTCGTTTCTCTGATTCCCGCCGTATCGACAAGACGAAATGGAATTCCCTGTATAGATACCCATTCCTCCAGAGCATCTCTCGTCGTTCCCGGAATATCCGTGACAATGGCTCGATCTTCTGCAAGTAAATAGTTCAGTAGACTGGATTTTCCTGCGTTGGGAGCCCCGGCAATGGCCACCGTCATGCCGTCACGAATAATCCGTCCTTTAGACGAATCCTTCAGCATTTGTTCCATCCGCTCCATCATGCATCTCATAGTCTTTTCCAAGTCATGGACGACAATATCTTCCAAATCTTCTTCCGGATAATCTACCGTTACTTCCAGACGTGTAATAAAATCCGTCAATTCCGTCCTCATGTCAGCCACAATACCTGAAAGCCGACCTTCCAATTGGCTTAGAGCCGTACTTAATCCCTTCGAACTTTTGGCCTGAATAACATCCATGACTGCTTCGGCCTGCACCAAATCGATACGGCCGTTCATAAAAGCCCTTTGAGTAAATTCTCCCGCACGGGCAAGACGAGCACCGCTTCGAAGTACGAGTTTTAAAATATCCGAAACAGATTGACGACCGCCGTGACATTGTATTTCCAAAATATCTTCCGCCGTATAAGAATGAGGCCTCTTCATGATAAGTACAAGAGCTTCGTCAATTTCACGGCCTTTTTCATCAACAATAGTACCGAAATGAATCGTTCTGTCTTTAAAATCCTTGAACCGCGTCTTCCCCTTACTGCGAAAAATCTTTCACCGATGTTATAGGCTTCAGTACCGCTTATACGAATAATGCCGACACCGCTTTCTCCCGTTGCCGTAGCAATAGCCGCAATGGTATGTGACAAATCGTAAATCATAGAACTTCTCCTTCATATAGGAAAAGAACCCGGTGCATTGCACCGGGCCCTCTATTATTGGTAATAAATAACTACATGACGATACGGGTCCTGGCCTTCACTTTCCGTCCGTACATGTTCCGTGTCCTGAAGGGCTACGTGAATAATTTTCCGCTCAAACCCGTTCATCGGTTCAAGAACAACCTTGTTACGATTGCGTTTAACTCGACTTGCCAAACGATGAGCCAAGTTTTTTAACGTTTCTTCACGACGAGCCCGGTAGTTTTCTACATCAAGCATAATGAAGAAACGATTTTCTTTGCCTTTATTAGCTTTCAAATTAATGATATATTGCAAGGCATCCAATGTCTGCCCGTGTTTTCCTATAAGAACTCCTAAGTCGTCGCCGTGTATGTGAAGTGTAATTCTATCAGCCTTTATCATCTTTTCGATAACAGCCGAAATTCCCATTTTTTCAAGAATTGTATTCAGGAATTCTTTCGCATCAGCCGCGATTTCCTCAGCATCATTACGCGTTTCTTCCCCATCTAATTCAACGGGCTTTACTTCTACGGAAACTTCTTCAACTTGTATAGCTTCAACAGGTACTTCTTCAACCTGTTTTTCAATTACCGTAAGGCGAACCTTGGCCTCTTTTTTACCGAAACCCAAAATACCGCTACTGGGCTGAACCAATACTTCCGTTTCCACTTCAGATATATCTTTTCCCAGTTCTTTAAGACCCGATTCAATCGCTTCTTCAATAGTTTTTCCCGTAGCTTCGATAATCATCATGTTAATTCTCCTTTTTGAGACGTCCCATAATCATCTGCTGAGCTCCTTGGAAACATTGGAAATAATCCAGTAAATAACCAAGCCGCTCGGGAATGTCAAGCTAATCCAACCTATAAAAAGGGGCATAGCCACCTTCATAATCTTTTGTTGCATAGCCTGCGGACCTTCAGCATCAGGCTGTGCACCTGTCATTTGCTTTTGTATAAGGAAGGTAGAAAGAGCCGACAAGACCGGCAAAATATAGGTTTCATCAGGCTGACCCAAACTGGAAAGCCACAAAAAGCTTTCATATGCAGGATCATACGGATAGGATCGCAACGCATAGAAGATAGATACGAGGAAAGGCATTTGGATTAAAATAGGCAAACATCCCGAAAGGGGATTCACACCCATTTCACGATAAAGCTTACTCATTTCTTCCTGCATCTTCTTCTGGTTGCCCTTATATTTTTTCTGTAATTCTTTTATTTTCGGCTGTAACAGTTGCATTCCTTCCATAGAACGAATCTGTTTTGCCGTCAACGGACTGAGTACCAGCTTAATAATAATTGTAAGCATTATAATGGCAATACCGTAACTGGGGTATCCCACTGATTGAGTAAAGGCGTAGCAATAGTCCAGGAAGGTTGACATAATGCCGCTCAATACATCCATAATTCCGCTGAAAAAGCCCAAAAATCTCAACTCCTATCAAGTGTAAAAAATCCGGGGACAGGCCTTAATTTCATCCGTCCCGTTACGGCAACGGGTCATAACCGCCCTTATGCAAAGGATGGCATTTTAAAATCCTCTTAACAGCGAGAACCGACCCTTTTACTGCACCGTATTTTTGTAAGGCTTCAATGGCATAAGCAGAACAAGTAGGGTAAAATCGACAACAAGGTAACCCCAACGGAGATACACATATTCTATATACTTTCACAAAAAATATAAGTATATATTTCATAACTAAGCCTTTTTCAAAAGACCGGCCTGTTTAAAAAGCTTCATAATCGTCTTTCCGCATCTGCATAAGTACCGTACTTCATACGGCTTCTACCGATTAGTACCAAGTCATATCCGCTTATCAGTTCAGACCGATGTAGTCGATATACTTCCTTCATTAAACGCCTGCAGTAATTGCGCTCGACGGCACAACCTACTTTTTTTCCCGTCACAAATCCCGATCGAATCGGTTGTTGCGGCGATCGTTTCATAATATATAAAACGACGGATCTGGCCACATATGACTTACCGTGACGATATACGAGCTGATATTCTCGATTTTTGCATAAGCGGTCTTTTTTTTTCAACTCATACATAACGATTATCCTGATAATGGCAGATGAACAGAAAAATCCCTCGAGGAATTTTTCTGTTCATCTCGTAATTGTTATTAAGCAGAAAGTTTCTTTCTACCTTTCATGCGGCGTTTTTTTAAAACCATACGACCGCCTTTAGTTTTCATTCTTTCACGGAAGCCGTGCGTTCTTTTCTTCCACAAGTTATTCGGTTGAAATGTCTGTTTCAAGTGAAGCACCTCCTTTTACACATAATACTTTGAGCTTACACCATAACAGTGTAATTATACTCAATAGGCCATATACTGTCAATGAAGAGGATATATAAGATTTATAAGTAAATAGGTCGGTCTATTCCATTCATACCTTTTTTTGGTGTAAAATGTGGATAGATGACATATAAAAAAAGAAAGTTATCAACATATTATCAACAATTGTTGATAACTTTCTTTTTCTTTCTCTTTTCGATATTTATCGTAAGAAAAAGAGTTTTATCTACACAGTTATACACATTATATCACAACAATTACTCGTATATACACATGCATTTTAAAGAGAGGTCTCTTATGGAAACTATTGATATTACGGAACTTTGGATTCGCATGTTGGAAAAGTTAAAACAATCATTGCCACCGCAAATTTACAACACGTGGATAGAAACATCCTTAATACCTTATTCTCTTGAAAACAATACGTTTACCCTCGATACAACTACTAATTTTATCTGTTCTTACATTACAAAAAAATATACACACCTATTGGAAACGACGGCTTCATCCGTGGCCGATCAAGAGATTAAAGTTCGTCTTATTCACAGTGCCGGAGATCTTTCCGATATGGGACAGTCAAATACTCAAAAAAAAGAAGAGTCTCAAGATATATATGCCAACAACGTATATACTATTGAAAGTTTAAAAACTCATGAAACAACGGAATCGGTTTCCCCCCATACGGAACAGGCACAGACAGGTTCAGAACCTACTTATACTCCGGATATAAAACAATCCGGACCTTTTTCTGACGAAAAGGATGATATTTTACAAACAGGGGCCTCCACTTTAAACGACGCTTATACCTTTGACACTTTTGTTGTGGGCAACAGTAATCGATTGGCTCATGCAGCAGCTATGTCCATAGCCGAATCGCCTATGACAAAATATTCTCCCTTTTTATATACGGTGACAGCGGTCTGGGTAAAACACATTTGATGCACGCTATCGGTCATTATATATTAAAACATTATCCTCATTTACGACTACGCTGTATTACAAGTGAAGATTTTGCCAATGAACTCATTCAATCCATCCAGGATAAAAACCCTGAAAGTTTTCGTCAACGATACAGAAATATAGATGTCCTTCTCGTCGATGATATTCAGTTTTTAGAAAGTAAAGAACATACTCAAGAAGAGTTTTTCCACACCTTCAACAAACTCTACAAAGACCATAAACAAATGGTTTTTACAAGCGATCGACCTCCACAGAATATAAAAAAACTGGAAGATAGGCTTCGATCCCGTTTTCAAGGCGGAACTGTTGTAAATATTGATCCTCCCGATTTGGAAACGAGAACAGCGATTTTAAGAAATCGGGCCAAAATCGAACATCTACCTATTGATAAAGAAGCCATCGACTATATAGCTTCCAATGTAAGCGAAAACATTCGCGAACTTGAAGGAGCCTTTATTCGAGCTCAAATGCAGGCATCTGTCGAAAACTCTCCCATTACACTGGAAGTAACACAAAGGGCTCTTCAAGAGCTGGTCAAAACAAAACAGGAAAAAAATATATTACTATTGATGAAATAACTAAACATGTATGCTCATATTATAAAATAAAATATGAAGACTTAATGAGTAAAACTAAACTCAAAAAAATAGCTTTTCCTCGTCAAATAGCCATGTACTTATGCCGTGAATTAACAGAGCACACATATCCTCATATCGGTGCCGCTTTTAATGACAGAGACCATACAACAGTCATGTATGCGGTTAATAAAATTTCTAAAGAGGTCAAAAAAAGACGAGTCTCTGCGAAAAGCTGTTGAACAAATAAAAAAATTCAATTATCCTTGTGGATAAATAGGTTTATATGTTGTATATATCCTTTCTATAAAAAGTGAATAAGTAATTTTCCTGTAAAATTGTGAATAATCCGATTTTACTTATCCACTTTTTTTATAAACACGGGTAAACAAGATAACTTACACTTTTAAAAGACTTTTTTACAAATCCACACCCCTATTACTATTACTACTATTTAATAAGCTCCAATTAAGTTCATATTCATATAAAAAGGAGAATACCATGAAACTGAAAATTCAAAAAGAAGACTTTACACGTGCCTTACAGTCGGTGCAAAAAGTAGCATCCAATAAAAGTAATAACTTATCCAGTGAAAACGGTCTTCTAATCAAAGCTATAAATGATAATATTGAAATTCAGGCCAACGACTATGATATGGGAATCAAAACAACCATTCCCGGTATCATTGAAGAATCCGGTGAAGTATTTTTATGGGATCCTCATTTGTCAGAATTAACAAGACGTATAGCATCTGAAGAAATTATACTGACCAAAAGTGATTCGGATTCACAAATGTCTATTGAGGGCGGTAAGCTTAAATATAGATATATGACTATGAATACTGAAGACTTTAATGAAGTCGAAGTTGTTGAACAGGGATATGCTTCCTTCACAACAGACAGTGTTATCCTTAAAGATTTAATCGACAATACTTCTTATGCATGCGCAACAGATACATCCCGCCCCGTGTTTACAGGTACTTTTTTAGATGTTTCCGGAAAATCCTTATCTATGGTTGCAACGGATACCCATCGTTTGGCTTTAAAATCAGTTACATTGGATCAACCGTCAACAGGAGATATTCAAGCTATTATTCCCGGTAGATTATTATCTGAAGTAGCCCGACAGTTACCGACAGATGTTCCCGTTGTCGTAAAGATTACGGCTGTAAGAAATTATTTGGCTATTCAATTCGGTAATGTATATATCCGTACACGTCTTATAGAGGGAACCTTCCCTGATTACAAACGAGTTATTCCGACGGAATTCAGCAATATTATTACTATAAGACGCAGTGACTTTACAGCTGCCGTTGAAAGAATTTCAATTGTCGCCAAAGATGCTCAATATAATGTTATTAACTTTGATATGGCGGATAATCAGATTCACATGAATAGTCAGGACCCGGATCACGGTGTTGTAGAAGATTCGGTTGAATGTATCATGTCCGGCGGAAATCCTTTGTCCATATCTTTTAATGGACGTTTTATTCTTGATGTATTAAAACATTGCAGTAAGGATGAAATTTTTCTTAAATGCCGTGAAAACAGTCCTATGTTGATACAAGATAAGGATACGGGAAATTGTGTATTTGTTGTTACGCCTATGCGTGCAAGATAGGAGCAACATGAAAGAAATAAAGATTCAGACAGAAACGATACAATTGGATCAGTTCTTAAAGTGGGCCGATATTACGGAAAGTGGCGGTCAAACGAGTATGCTTATTGCCAATAAAATGATTTTTGTAAACGGTGAAAGTTGTACTGTAAAAAGAAAGAAACTTTATCCTAATGATATAGTGAAGGTAGAAAATGTAGGGCAGTTTAGAGTTGTCGGAGAACAGTAAGTAATGAATATATCGAGAATTCGCTTACTTAATATAAGAAACTATGAAGAAGCGGATATATCTTTTCCTGCGACCGTTATTGTTTTATATGGCAATAACGGTCAAGGAAAAACTAATTTGTTGGAAGCCTTATATACCGGATGTATAGGTAAATCGTATAGAGGTGTTACAGATGTGGATTTGTTGAGAAAATCCGCTACAAACGGAAGCGTTATTATCGATTTTATAAGGAATGAAACAGAACAAAATATTAAAATTGTTTTTCTCTTCATGAAAAAAAGCGCGTGTCCGTAAATGATACGAAGGTAAGAACGAGAGAACTTTTCGGTATACTTCAAGAAGTTATGTTTTCACCTGAGGATTTACAACTAATAAAAGGAAATCCTGCATTAAGACGACGTTTTCTTGATATGGAAATATCTCAAACCAATCCGGCCTATTATAAGATGCTATTACAGTATAATAAGGCTGTATCTCAAAGAAATATACTTTTAAAGAGGATGAAATATGAAAAAGATATATCTCTTCATGAATGGGATCTCCAGTTAGCACGCCTGGCAGCCTATATAGTTAATAAAAGAAAAGAATCTTTAGAGAAGATATCTGTTGTCGTAAAGGAAATATATAGGAACTTAACGAGTGAAAAAAGAGATAGTAAAATTGACATACATTCAGCCATATAAGGGTTCGACGGTAGAGGATACGGAAGACGTTTATTATGAATTATTACGGAAAAATAGGGAAAAAGATATTTATCGTCAGTCTACGTCTATAGGTCCTCATAGAGATGATTTCGTTGTGGAAAATGATTTGGGGGAATTAAAAAAATTCGGTTCTCAAGGACAACAACGGACTGCTGTTTTAGCATTGAAAATGGCGGAGTTGGAATTTATAAAAAAAGAGAACGGAGAATATCCGATTTTATTGCTTGATGATGTTATGAGTGAATTAGATGAAGAACGAAGAAATGCTTTGCTTTCTTTTGTGCAAGGAAAGGTTCAAACTTTTATTACGACAACGGATGATTCTTTTTTTCGTAAGGAAAAGGAATATTCGTTTCTTTATGTAGAAAAAGGAAAGGTTCGATATGACGAACATGAGAAGAGGAACAACTGAAAAAGCCGGTGATTTGATACAAGAAGTGTTGGAACATAATAACTTATTGAAACCATATCGCCATTATGAATTGAAAAAAAAGTGGTCCTCTTTAATGGGCAATCGAATAGGAAAGTATTCTTATATAAAAGATATACGAGAAGGAGTCATTACAATAGGGGTATTCAATTCTGCATGGATGAATCAGTTATTCATGTATAAGAATAATATTGAAGAAAAAATTAATGATTTCCTGGGTGAAAAGTATGTAAGTGATATAAAATTTGTAAGTGCTTCAAAATTTCCTGAAAAAAGAATGATAAACCTTGCAGATGATCATGAATTTGTTTTGAAGATAAAACCGGCAGAAATTGTTTTGGCAGAAGAAACGGTGAATACAATAAAAAAAGTTTCCGATAAGTGTCAGGAAGGATTAAAAGAAAAAAATATTTCGTTTGCAAGTAGCGGCAAAAACGAAGAAGCAAAAGCCTATGAAGCTGAAGGATATATACCTTGTTCGGGTTGCGGTAGGTGGATACAAAAAAATAAGGATTGTGAACATTGTCTATCTGAAAAGAATCAAGAAAAAAAAGTAAAATTAACGGCAATTTTGAATGAAATGCCTTGGCTAACTTGGGAGGATGTTCAATCCTTGTATCAAAGAGAAAGCTTTCAGGAGAAACAGTATGATGAAGTTCGTCGGAATTGTATTTACAGGTTAATAGAAAAAGTTTATCATAATGCGGATACAAAAGAGGATGACTTATTTTTATCCATTTTTATTACAAGAAAAAAAGCCCCATGAGCTAACAGATAGATTTATCATCAATTTAGTTAATAAGTATAGGAATAATGCTTAAAAAGAATTTAATTAGACTTAAAAACTCCTTGATTGGTAAGTTTTTGAGGAATATTGTATAATAGAGTGATTATTAAACAGGAGGCACACGTTTTTATGTCTGAACAAAAGAAAGTTTCTTACGGAGCTGATCAAATACAGGTGCTTGAGGGATTGGAAGCAGTCCGTAAAAGACCGGGTATGTATATCGGCAGTACATCTTTAAAGGGGCTTCATCATCTGGTTTATGAAGTAGTAGATAACAGTATTGATGAAGCCTTAGCCGGCTATTGTACACATATTGAAGTTACAATTGAAGAGGATAACAGTATTACCGTTGTTGATAATGGCCGCGGTATTCCCGTAGCTATGCATAAAATCGGAAAACCGGCTGTTGAAGTAGTTTTGACGGTTTTACATGCAGGAGGTAAATTCGGCGGTGACGGATATCCTATTTCCGGCGGTTTACACGGTGTGGGTATTTCCGTAGTAAATGCTCTTTCCGAACAGACGGAAATCGAAGTTAAACGTGACGGATTCTTGTGGAAAATTTCTTTTGCTCGCGGTTTGACAGTAAACTCATTGGAGAAAGTTCGGTCTTTGGAAGAGGGAGAAGAACGGGGAACAAAAGTATGGTTTAAACCTGATAGTGAAATATTCCCTGATACGGTTTATGATTTTGAAACACTTAAAATCAGACTGAGAGAACTTGCCTTTTTAAATAAAGGACTGACTATTACTCTTGCAGACAAAAGAACGGATAAAAAGGAAATTTATTATTATGAAGGCGGTTTAACCTCTTTTGTTCAATTTTTAAATGAAAACCGTACGCCCGTAAATCAGACAGTTATCAGTTTGGAAGGGATCAAGAGTGATGTAGTCGTTGATATAGCGTTGCAGTATAATGACGGATACAGTGAAAATATACTGACTTTTGTTAATAATATTTTTACTGAAGAAGGAGGTACTCATCTGAGTGGCTTCCGTTCAGGTCTTACGAGAACTATTAATGATTACGGTCGTTCTTCCGGGATTATTAAAGAAAATGAAGATAACCTTTCCGGTGAAGATGTGCGTGAAGGATTAACGGCTATTATCAGTGTTAAAGTAAGGGAGCCTCAGTTTGAAGGGCAAACTAAGACTAAACTCGGTAATAGTGAAGTAAAAGGTATTGTAGATAATATTATTTCCGACGGATTGAAGGAATTTTTCGAAGAACATCCGGCAGAAGCAAAAAGTATTGTAACTAAGAATATAAATGCTGCAAGGGCCCGTCAGGCAGCTCGTAAGGCGAGAGAATTAACACGCAGAAAAAATGCTTTGGAAATCAGTAGCCTACCCGGTAAATTGGCCGATTGTTCGGAAAAAAATCCGGATATGACAGAAATTTATCTCGTCGAAGGTGATTCAGCAGGCGGGTCGGCCAAGCAGGGCCGTGATAGAAAGTTCCAGGCTATTTTACCCTTGCGCGGAAAAATTATTAATGTAGAAAAGGCTCGTCTTGACAAGATTCTTGCCAATGAAGAAATTCGTGCTATGATTACGGCTTTCGGAACGGGTATTGGTGAAGAGTTTGATATTACTAAACGTCGCTACGATAAAATTATTATTATGACCGATGCGGATGTTGACGGGGCTCATATCAGAACTCTTTTATTAACCTTCTTCTATCGTTTTATGAAGCCTTTGATTACGGAAGGGCATGTATATATTGCTCAGCCCCCGTTGTACCAAGTACGAAAGGGGCGTTCTGTATGGTATTTGTATACAGATGACGAGTTGACAAATAAATTGGCTGAAGTAGGAAATGAAAATGCTGTCGTACAGCGATATAAAGGTTTGGGTGAAATGAATCCCGAACAGTTGTGGGAAACAACGATGGATCCCCAATTTAGGACTATGTTAAAAGTTGAATTGGAAGACGCTGTTGAAGCGGATCGCATTTTTTCCGTTTTAATGGGTGATAAAGTTGAACCGCGTCGTAAATTTATTCAAGACAATGCTAAGAAAGTAAGAAATTTGGATTTATAAGGAGGGCATTATGCCTGCATTATCAGAACGTACTAACCTTTTTACAGATTCACCTATTGCAAAAATGTCCGTCTTATCGGAACAATACGGTGCTGTTAACTTATCTGCAGGCTTTCCCGACTTTCCTCCGCCCCGACCTATTCTTGACTCTTTGAAACAGATTGCCGATGAAGGACCCCATCAATATAGTTTGGATGCCGGTTCGGAAAACTTCAGGCATGCTTTGGCAGAATTTCGTTTTAAATGTACGGGACGCAAACCCGATACAAATAAAGAGTTGATTGCTACTTGCGGTGGTACGGAAGCTCTTATATCAACGATTATGACAGTTGTTGATAAGGGTGATAAGGTTATTATCTTCTCTCCTTACTATGATGCTTACAGCGTTGACGTAAAACTGGCGGGAGGAGAGCCTATTTTTGTTTCTCTTCGTGGCGATGATTTTACTTTTAATGAAGATGAAATGGAAAAAGCTTTTAAAGAACGTCCGAAGGCTGTTCTTTTGTGTGATCCGTCAAATCCGTGCGGCAAGGTTTTTACGCGGGAAGAATTGGGCATTATAGCCGCTTATGCCGAAAAATATGATACCTTTGTGATTGTAGATGAAGTATATTCACAAATTATTTATAAACCCTATACATATACGTATTTTTCTGAATTACCGCATATGCATGATCGTACGATTTGCGTAGGCTCTCTGTCCAAGACTTATTCTATTACAGGTTGGCGAGTAGGTTATATTCTCGGACCTGAAGCTGTTATTGATGAAATAAAGAAGGTCCATACTTTCTTTACTATCAGCGCTCCCAGTCCTTTACAAGAGGCGGCGGTTACGGGACTTCGTTTTGGCGGTGATTATTATGACGGCCTCGTAAAAACGTATACGGAAAAGAGAGATATTTTGATGAAGGGTCTTGATGACCTGGGGTTAAAACACAATATTCCTCAAGGAGCTTTTTATTTACTCGTCGATATTTCTGAATTCGGTTATGAAAAAGATACGGAGTTCTGTGAAGATTTAGTTCGTAAAGTAGGTGTCGGATCCGTCCCCGGGTCTACCTTTTTTGCTGAAGATGTACAAAAATACGTACGTCTTCATTTTGCCGTCAATAATGAGACACTTTATGCGGCCCTGAATCGTTTGGAAAGCATACGAAGCAAGTTGTCTCGATAGATTGAGTGGAGATTTTATGATGAATAAAAAAATTACGATCCTTGCAACACTTATATTTATTTTTTCTTTGATGAGTGTCGGAGCTACGGAATCGGTAACGGATACAGCAGTGATACCGGTTACTGCTACCGTAAAAGAAAAAAATGATTCATACTATCTTACAAAAGGAAGAAAGTTTGAAGAATTGACGACCTTTATTTCGTCTATCGATGTAAAAGAAAGAAAAAATACATATTTTCTTGTCGATAAAGATATGATGAACGGATATTTTTATCGTATAACAGAATATGATAAACAAAGTTCTGAACTTATTCGTGAATATGCCGTAGCAAGGGATAAAAGCAATGTTTGGATCTTGCATACGGGAGAAAGGCCGCTCTTATATACGGTAATGTTCAAAGTTTATTGAAACGTACGAGAATTGATTTGTATCCTGCTGTATTGGGTGTAAATGATACGGGAACCTTTTATGTAAATTTGCCGGCCTTTATTCCCTATACGCTTACGGGTGAAACAATTAATACAGCTATTGCAAAAATAGGAGAGAAGAACGCCGTTAAAGCTGTTTCCGAAGGAAGAACAAAAGCATTATTAACCATACGAATCGGTAAGGAAGAACGACAGTTTGAAAAGACAGTTACTGTTTCGTCTCGGGCTTATACCGGTACAGGAAACGGGCGAATCGGTATTGGCATAGGCATCGGGATAGGTGGACATTCTCGTAGTGGTATCAGTATCGGATTCGGTGATTGGTAAGATGGGAGAGAGTGATTCTTTTTGGAAATTTCCTTATATAAACAGTTTTTGGTAATTTTATTACTGACTGTCGGTAACGGTATCTTTTCTATGCTGGAAATGTCTATTGTCAGCAGCCATCAGTCAAGATTGGAATCCATGGCCGAAGAAGGCAATAAGTCGGCGAAAATTGTTTTAAAATTAAGAGAAAACCCGAATAAGATGTTTTCGACCGTTCAGTTCGGTATGACGCTTGTAAGTTTATTGACAGGTGTTTACGGCGGGACGGAAATGGCCGGACCCCTGTCTCAATATGTAAAGATGGTACCCGGATTGGAGCCCTATGCTTATACAATCAGTATGGTAACCATTGTCGTTGTTATTACGTATTTAACTTTGATTCTCGGTGAATTGGTACCTAAGCGTATTGCTATTGACAGTCCTGAAAAAATAGCCTGTCTTTTAGCAAGACCTATGTTGTGTTTTTCTAAGATATGTACCCCCTTAGTTTGGATCCTATCGGCATCTACATCCTTTGTTACAAAAATTATCGGTGCCGACAATCCGGAAGTATTACCCGTTACGGCCGATGAAATACGTTTGCTGTTGGAACAAGGAGCTGAATCGGGAGCCTTTGACAAAGAAGAACCTAAGCTTGTCGAACGTGTTTTTCGCTTATCCGATATGGATGCAGGCGATATTATGACAAACCGGACACAGATGGATTGGATTGACTTGGAAGATGAAGAGGGACAGATCATGAACGATCTCCTCTCTTTTCACCATATAAATGTGCCCGTATGCCGCGGTTCCATAGATGAGTTTGTAGGCATTGTTTCCTAAATAAAGTATTTAATCAATACTATCGGGCCGTTCTGTTAAAGAAAAATGTATCCATCCGTTCTATTTTAGAGCACACAAGTCGTAGTCCCGAATATATTCCTGAATCGATGGATATTATGAAGGTAGTTCACCTGTTTCAGGAAAAAGGAATCCATGAAGCAGCCGTTTTGGATGAATACGGTAATTTAAGCGGTATCTTATCAGTTCATGATATTTTGGAAAAACTTGTAGGTATTATGCCTGTCGGTGAAGAAGAAAAGGCGGAAGAAGCTAATAAAATCGTTCAACGGGCTGTCAATGAGTGGTTGATTGACGGATTGATTCCTATTGAGGAGTTTAAAGACTTTTTCAAAATTGATGAGGATCTTCCCGGTGAAGAGGAGGATCTTTATAAAACTTTGGGTGGATTGGTTGTCTACGGAGTAGGCAGAATTCCGAGAGAAACGGATGTATATGAGTGGAAAAACTACCGTTTTGAAGTTGTTGATATGGATAACTTACGAGTCGATAAAATATTAGTTACGCATACTCCTGAAGAAGAGAATGAAGAAAATACATAAAAAAACGGCACTGAAGTAAATCTTCAGTGCCGTTTTTAATAGAATTATCGGTTTATTCATCTTTTAAGGAACGTAAAAAGAGGCTTTCCAAACCGGCTTTAGGATCGATTCCCTTATGTGTAATTTCATAAACAGTCCGGCTTATGGGAAGTTCTACTTTATATTGTTCCGAAAGATTCATTAACGCTTCGGATGTATAGTAACCTTCGGCAAGATAGGATGTTTGCTTTCCTTTAATCCATTCTTCTCCGAAACGTCTGTTATTGCTGTATGGAGAAAAAAGAGTTGCTTCATAGTCACCCAAATGGGAAAGACCGTAAACTGTCATGGCTTGTCCGCCCATAGCGGCAATAAGTCGGGACAACTCGTGAGTGCCTCGAGCCATAAGAGCCCCTTTAAGACTTGTATAGTTGAGGCCGTCTAACATACCGGCAGCAATACCCATTACATTTTTTGCCGCCGCCCCTATTTCCGTACCGAGAAGATCTCTGCCGTAATAAAATCGAATTAAGGGCCCTGTAAGGGTCTGTACCAGGTTTTCCGTGAGCTTCTGGCGATTCGAAGAAATGACCATACAATTAGGCATATGACGAACAAAATCTTGTACATGCCCGGGCCCCACCCAAACGGCAACGGGGGCATGACTTCCCAGCTCTTCGGATGCCACTTCCGAAAGTCGTTTACCGGTACCGATTTCAAGCCCTTTCATACATAATACCAGAGGCTTTTCGGGAGAGATCCGTTTCTTTTTTTAAACGTTTAGCTAGAGAACGAAATTGTTGAGCATTGATAGATACAATGCATATATCGGCCGTTTGTACGGCCTGTTGCAAGTTATCGGTTAAAAGTATATCGGAAGACAGTGTTAGATAGTCGTTTCGGCCGGTTTGTACGAGCCGGTCCAAATTCGTAGATCCTGTACGTCCCCAAAGGGTGACCTTGTGACCGATACTGTTTGCATACCAAGCGTGAAAGCTTCCCCATCGGCCGCAGCCTAAGACGGATATATTCATGGACTGTCTCCTTTAATAAGTCGTTATGGCTTTATTATACAATAATTGGGCACTGTATAAAAAGCTCTCCTTTCGGAGAGCTTTTTATTATAAGTTGTCGATGATTGCTTGGGTGTATTCTTCCGTTTCGCCGTACCTCCTAAGTCGGGAGTCAGAATATGTCCGTCTTGCAGAACCTTGTCTACGGCTTGTCTAATCTTTGCAGCGACCGTATCTTCTTTCAAGTATTCGAGCATCATACAAGCCGACCATAAGAGTGCCGTAGGATTGGCAATATGCTTGCCCGCAATGTCGGGAGCACTGCCGTGAACCGCTTCGAACATGGCATAATCCGTACCGACATTCATGGACGGTAAAAGACCGAGGCCGCCAATAAGGCCGCTTGTCAAATCGGAAATAATATCACCGTATAAGTTGGGTGTTACTATAATATCGAAGGTTTCAGGACGCATAACCAACTGCATGCAGACATTATCAACAATCTTATCGTCACTGTCAATATCGCTGTATTCTTCGGCAATACGATTGAATACGGAAAGGAAGAGACCGTCACTAAGCTTTAAGATATTGGCTTTATGCACGCAGGTTACTTTATGTCTACCGTGCTGACGAGCATATTCAAAAGCATCTCGAATGATTCGTTCACTTGCAGTACGGGTAATGATTTTTATAGCATGAACCGTGTTTTCATCGATTTGTTCTTCCACACCTACATATAAATCTTCCGTATTTTCTCTGAAGGTAATGATATCTACGTTGGAAAAAGGTGTATGTACCGCCGTATTCGACTTAGCCGGTCGGATGTTGGCATATAAGTTGTACTTATTGCGCAAGGTCACGTTGAGAGAACGGAAACCCTTACCGATAGGCGTTGTAATCGGTGATTTAAGGAGCACCTTCGTGCGTTCAAATGAGTCGAAACCGGCATCAGGTATGAGAGCTCCGTTTTTTTCATACTCTGCCTCACCTACATTATAAATATCGTATTCTAAAGGTGCATGAGCAGCTTTCAATACGGAAAGAACGGCATCCGTAATTTCCGGGCCGATACCGTCACCTTTGAATACAGTGATTGTTTTCATTTTATCTGTCCTTTCTGGCAATGTAAGGCTCTAGAGAACCGACAAATTTTGTAGCAGGACGCATAATTCGTCCGTCGTATAATTTGTTTTCTAAATTATGGGCTAACCAACCGACGAGACGGCTGACGACAAATAAGGGTGTATACAAGTCCTGCGGAATACCGAGTAATTGATAACAGAATCCGCTGTAGTAGTCAACATTACTGCAAATATCCATACCCTTTTCGGCACTGATTATTTTTTTAGCTACATTTTCAAAGCGGCGATAAAAGTCGAACTGCTTTTCCAAGCCCTTCTTTTTAGCGATTTCACCACAGTACTTACGCATAATTTCCGCACGCGGGTCTGAGAGAGTATAAACGGCATGTCCGAAACCGTATACTAATCCGTCTGTTTGAGGAAAGGTCTTGTTTAAAATTTCCCGTACCGTTTCTTCCATCTTTTCATTGGATGCATCCAGGCCTATTTTATCTATAACAGCATGCATCATCTTAGAGGCACGAATATTGGCGCCGCCGTGACGGGGGCCCTTTAAGGCCCCGATGGAACTGGCCATAGTGGAATAAATATCCGTATCCGTCGAAGCGACGACGACATTGGTAAAAGTCGAGTTTGTACCGCCACCGTGATCGGCGTGAAGGAAGAGCAGAATATCTAAAAGTTTAGCTTCCGCATCCGAAAAGACCCCATCGGATCGTAAAAGTGACAAAATATTTTGAGCTGTCGAGTAATCTTTGCGCGGATAGTGTATAATCAAGCTGTGTCGGTCGTAATAATGGACCTTGGACATATAGGCATAGCAAGCAATAGAGGGTAACTTAGCCATAATGTCCAGCCCCTTGCCCAGCATTTGATACACATCCGTATTATCCGGATCGGGATCGTAGTTATATAAGGTTAACAAAGCATGTTGGAGTTTGTTCATCAAATTTTTCCGGGCATACGGAGCAGATTCATTTCCAGAAAATCATCGGGAAGTTGGTAAGAGTCGGATAGGGTCTTACAGAACTCCCTCAGTTCAGCCCTATTCGGTAACTAGCCGAAAAGAAGTAGAAAACAGGCTTCTTCGTACAAATAACCGCTATAAGTATCCTTATTTACAATATCGTTAATGTTTATGCCTCTGTAATACAAGATACCGTCGCTATTAACCTTATTACCATCCGTGTCGCGTTTGTATCCGACAACATCGGCAATACGAGTCAATCCGACAAGAACCCCCGTATGGTCTTCATTACGAAGACCTCGCTTAACACCGTATTGACTGTAAAGTTCTCTGGGAATTTGAGTATAGTTTTGAGACTTTCCGTAGAATTGGGCTAATTGAATATTTTGAGTCATGCCGTAGGCTCCTTTCCTAGGGGCTGGGTATTGGTAAATATTCCTTTGATTTTATAAATATCCAAACAAGAAGAAACGTTACGAACTACGAATAATACACTTGTAATTATAGCATAAAAACACGCTCTGTAAAATAAAATTAAATGATAGCGAATGGATTGTCGGATGTTTGTAGTAGAATAAATATGATATAATATAAGCTATATGAGTTTATTATTTTATAATATGAAATTCGATTACATAATTTTTCGAAATAAGGAATTAATTTAGGAATAACGGAGGAGGACGCTGTGATTAAACTGTATAAAAACGGAGCGTACTTAATTAACGGTACGCAAATTGTAGAAGCCGGTAATGAAAATGAATTGAAAGCAGCTTGCGGCTGTTGTGTAACACCTGAAGAAGGACGAAAGGGAACCATTGCCTACTCTATTTTGATGAACCATAATACGGCGAATTCGCAAGAACATTTAAAAATTCGCTTTGACGCTATGGCCTCCCATGATATTACATATGTAGGTATTATTCAAACGGCACGTGCCTCGGGAATGGAGCGGTTTCCTTTACCTTATGTGTTGACTAACTGTCACAATTCTTTGTGTGCCGTCGGTGGTACGATTAATGAAGATGATCACGTTTTCGGTCTGTCGGCAGCTAAAAAATACGGCGGTATTTTCGTGCCGCCTCATTTAGCTGTTATTCATCAATATATGCGTGAAAAAATGGCTGCCTGCGGCAGCATGATTTTAGGTTCAGACAGTCATACTCGTTACGGAGCTCTTGGTACTATGGCTATGGGTGAAGGTGGCGGTGAGCTGGTAAAACAATTATTGGAAGATACCTATGATATCGCCTATCCCGATATTGTCGGTGTGTATTTGGACGGAAAGCCCAATCCGGCCGTAGGACCTCATGACATTGCCATTGCCCTGGTCGGAGCCGTATTTAAGAATGGTTATGTTAAAAATAAGGTCATGGAATTTATAGGTCCCGGAGTGGCATCTATGAATACGGATTACAGAAACAGTGTTGATGTCATGACAACGGAAACAACCTGTCTTTCGTCCGTATGGAGAACCGATGAGGATACGAAGGCTTATTTGACTATGCACGGCCGTAAAGATGCATATAAGGAACTGAATCCTTCGGCTGTTGCATATTATGACGGTATGATTTATGTAGATTTATCGAAAATCAAGCCCATGATTGCCATGCCTATGCATCCTAGCAGAGCCTTTACAATTGATGATGTTATTGCAAACGGCCCGGATATTTAAGAGAAACGGAAGAGATTATCAAAGAGCGGTTGGCTAATAAGTCCATTGAATTTTCTTTGACGGATAAATTGGAAGGAAATCGACTGCGTGTCCAACAAGGTGTTATTGCCGGTTGTGCAGGAGGTAACTATACGAATATAGAGGCGGCGGCTCATGTGCTTAAACATCACAGTTTGTCGAACGACGTGTTTACTCTTGACGTCTACCCGTCGTCACAGCCTGTCGGACTTGACCTTTTAAGGAATGGAACGGTTGCAGATTTAACGGCTATCGGTGCCGTATGGAAGACGGCTTTTTGCGGTCCTTGTTTCGGTGCCGGAGATACGCCGGCTAATAATGCGTTCAGTATTCGTCATACGACACGTAACTTCCCCAATCGTGAGGGAAGCAAACCCGGTGACGGTCAATTTTCGGCGGTTGCACTGATGGATGCTCGTTCTATTGCGGCAACGGCCGTAAATGGCGGACTTCTTACGTCGGCTGACGGATACTTTGACAATTATAAGGAACGCCCGTATACGTATGACGACGGACCGTACGCAAGTCGTGTATATTACGGATTTAACCGTGGCAAAGGGGAAGAAAAGCTGGTTTACGGACCGAATATTAAGGATTGGCCGGAACAGGAAGCTTTGGCTGAAGACGTGTTGTTGAAAATGTGTTCTGTCATTACAGACCCCGTTACGACTACGGATGAATTGATTCCGTCGGGGGAAACGTCTTCCTATCGGTCAAATCCTTTGGGATTGGCCGAATTTACCTTGTCCAGAAGAGATCCCGACTACGTCGGACGAGCCAAGGAAGTTAAGCAAAAGGAAGAGTTACGACTTAACGGTGAAATGGATGCGGAAGTTGCAGCTGTCTATAGTTTATTGGAAAAGCATTTGGGAAATGTAGAGCGAAATAAACGGAGATAGGTAGCGTTATTTACTGCACTAAACCCGGAGACGGATCGGCTCGCGAGCAGGCTGCCAGTTGTCAGCGCGTTTTGGGCGGGTTAGCCAATATTTGTAAGGAATATGCAACGAAACGATATAGATCCAATGTTATCAATTGGGGGATGTTACCCTTTCAGGTACGGAAAGAGACGGAATTTGCTGTTGGTGACTACGTATATGTACCGCATATCCGTAAGATCTTAGAAGGGGATATGAATAACATCAAGGCTTATTTAGTACGAAAGAACAGTATAGAGGAAGTAACTCTTTATATCGCAGACTTGACGTCGGAAGAACGAGAAATTATTCGAGCCGGCTGTCTCATTAACTATAATCGGAATAAGAAGTAAGAACACTTTCGGGGGAACATATGGATTTTGTAAAAATGCACGGACTGGGCAATGATTTTGTCTTTATTGAAGATAAGACGGGTCAAGACAAGGATTATACCGCGCTGGCTCGTGCCATGTGTAATCGACATACAGGAATCGGTGCGGACGGGCTTATTGTCATTGTAGACAGCCGCGTTGCGGATGTGCGTATGCGTATCATCAATTCTGACGGCAGCGAAGCGGAAATGTGCGGAAACGGCATTCGTTGCTTTGCCAAGTATGTGTATGACAGCGGCATTATTGAAAAAAAACAGTTTACCGTAGAGACGCCGGCAGGAATTATGGAACCGGAAATTACAGTCGGGGCAGATAACAAGGCGAAACTGATTACCATCAACATGGGGAGACCTTCGTTTAATAGAAGTGAAATTCCCATGGAGGGAGCCGATGGTCGAGTCTTGAATGAAGACTTGTGTGTAGACGGCGAAAATTGGAAAGTCACGTCTCTTCTCATGGGTGTGCCGCATACAGTAACGTATGTGGACGATGTGGATACTGTCGATATTGAAAAAATCGGGCCTTTATTTGAAAAGCACGAGGCGTTTCCGAAGCATACAAATATTAACTTTGCACAACAAATGGATGACCGGACTGTCAAGGTTCGTACGTGGGAACGCGGTGCAGGTGCTACGCTGGCATGCGGGACCGGCTCCTGTTCTGTTGCCGTCGCATCCTTTTTAAACGGGCGTACGGGAAGAGAAGTAGATATTCAACTTCCCTTGGGAACTTTGCACATTGAATATAGGGAAGAAGACGGCAATGTATATATGACGGGGCCGGCCGCAGTATCCTTTACGGGGACTTGGCCTGACGAAACGTAGTATTTATTATTATGATTAGACACGAAACTATTTAAAGGCCGGTTTATAGATCGACCCAATCGGTTTATTGTTCATGTCGAAATAGATGATGAAACGGTGACTTGTCATTTACCGAATCCCGGCAGACTATGGGAACTTTTGTATGTCGGGACGACGGTGTGGGTTCGTAAGGTTTTAACGCCGGGGCGAAAGACACCTTATGATGTTATCGGTATTGAGAGGGATGGAATTCCTGTTTTACTGGATACTCAATATAATAATGACGTGGCTGAGGCTTTAATTCGGGAGAAACGGATACCGGGTTGGGAGGACTGGGATGTTTTGCGGCGAGAAGTTGCCATAGAAGGCAGTCGGTTCGACCTTTTATTACATAGAGGAGACGACCTTTTCTTTTTAGAAGTGAAGTCTTGTACCTTATTCAGTAAAAACGGAGCTATGTTTCCCGACGCCGTCACGGAACGGGGGAGGAGGCACCTTCTCCATTTATCATCTTTGCGAGATAAAGGGATTCGTGCAGGTATTCTGTTTTTGGTTCAATGGAATCGGGCTCGCTGGTTTTTGCCCGATTATCATACAGATCCCGATTTTGCCGAAACATTTGAAACCTGTGCGGATAAACTTGACTGGAAGGCTTTTACGGTTGAATGGAATGACGATTTTTCCGAACCTACACCCGGGTGTGAACTTATGTATCCGCAGGCTGTTTTGGAGCGGGAAAACAGAGATCGAGGAACTTATGCCGTCATTTATTGTTTAGAAGAAGACCGCTGTGAGTTTGTTAAGGCGGGCAAAAAGCATGATTTTAAGGCAGGGTATTATGTATATATCGGGGCGGTTGAAGAAAATTTGAAAGCCCGCCTATCCGGACTTCGACGAGTGCGTAAAAAGCCGGTGCAAATTACGGATTATCTTCGTTTATTTATGACAGTATCGTCTGTGGCGGCCGTGCGTACGTCCGATACCGTGGAAGCGGAGTTTGCATCTTGTGTAGGTAACGTCAGTGACGGTTTTGTCCCGGCAATTACCGGGGATGACGGAAAACCTTGTCTTTTTTATTTTAAGGAAAACCCGGTGCATTATAAGCCGTTTATAGAAGCTCTTGAGGATATTCGCATGAATCGTTTGGAAACACTGTTTGATTTTTAGGGAGAGAATAATGGATAGAAAAGATGCCTTGGCTTTGTTACAAAAATATAATCATGAACCCTTCCATATTTTGCATGCACTTACGGTAGAAGGCGTTATGAAATGGTATGCTAATGAATTAGGATATGGCGATGAAGCTGATTATTGGGGATTAGTGGGGTTGCTTCATGACGTGGATTTTGAACAATATCCACAAGAGCATTGCAAGAAGGCTCCTGAATTGTTGTCTGAAATCGGGGCAACGCCGGAATTTATACGTTCCGTCTGCAGTCACGGCTTCGGTATTTGTGTAGATATAAAGCCGGAAGTACAGATGGAAAAGGTTCTCTTTGCGGCTGATGAGTTGACCGGCCTGATAGGGGCGGCAGCCATTATGAGGCCATCAAAGAGCACTAAAGATATGGAAGTAAAAAGTTTGAAGAAGAAGTTTAAGGATAAACGTTTTGCCGCCGGTTGCTCTCGTGATATCATTACGCAAGGAGCCGAGTTACTCGGCTGGGAGTTGACGGATTTAATGGAAAAAACGATTCTCGCCATGCGTTCGTGTGAAGACGACATTCATAAAGAGTATACCGAATTGACGGGACAGGAAGCATAGAATTTTTCGGCAAAGGAGTCGCCATGGAAGAAACGTCTCTTTTTAACACCGACACGGCCAATCAGCCCTTAGCGGCACGCATACGGCCGAAGACAATTGATGATATTATAGGCCAAGGCCATCTTTTGGGAGAGGGGCGTATTTTGCGCCGTTTCATTGAAAATGATACGGTACCGTCTATGATTTTTTGGGGGCCTCCGGGTGTCGGCAAAACGACGTTGGCTCGCGTAATTGCCGGACATACGAAGGCTGCTTTTGTAGATTTTTCGGCTGTGACGGGCGGCATTAAAGAAATTCGCCAAATTATGCAGAAGGCTGACGAAAATACACGCTACGGTGAAAAGACAATTCTTTTTGTAGATGAAATACACCGCTTCAATAAAGCACAACAAGATGCATTTTTACCCTTTGTGGAAAAAGGAAGCATTGTCCTCATCGGAGCTACGACAGAAAATCCGTCCTTTGAGATTAACGGGGCTTTATTATCCCGCTGTAAGGTTTTCGTTTTACATGCTTTAACGGCAGATGATATTAAAGAGTTATTAAAACGGGCGTTGGCAGAACCCGAAGGTTTCGGTACCCGAGAGATTCGTATAGACGATGATTTATTGGGGGCGATTGCTCTTTTTGCTAACGGAGACGGACGTAGTGCCTTGTCTACCTTGGAAATGGCTGTTTTAAACGGTGAAATTGAAGGCGATGCCTTGGTAGTTACGAAAGATTCTCTCGAACAGTGTATATCGAAAAAATCTCTTTTATATGATAAAAGGGAGAAGAACATTACAATCTTATTTCGGCCCTACATAAATCAATGCGAAACTCCGATGCCGATGCATCCGTATACTGGTTGGCCCGAATGTTGGAGGCCGGCGAAGATCCTCTTTATGTGGCCAGACGTGTTGTTCGATTTGCAGCTGAAGATGTGGGACTGGCCGATCCGAGGGCTATGGAAATAGCCGTAGCAGCATATCAGGCATGCCATTTTATCGGCATGCCTGAATGTTCGGTTCATCTTACGGAAGCCGTTGTCTACTTATCGTTAGCACCCAAGTCGAATGCCATGGAGACGGCCTATTTATCGGCGCGTAAGGATGCGTTGGAACAAATTGCCGAACCGGTTCCGTTACAGATTAGAAATGCACCGACTAAGTTGATGAAGGACTTGGAATATGGCAAAGGATACGACTATGCACATAATCATCCTGAAGGATTGACAGCCATGGAATGTTTACCCGACTCGTTGCGGGGGCGCACGTATTATCGCCCGACGGAGCATGGATTGGAGGGACGTTTCAAGGCACGGTTTGAAGAAATAAAGGCATGGAAAAAAAGATACGGCAAAGGGAAGAAATAATGAGTAAGAAAGTTATTTTCGGAAAAGATTACAGCACAAACGAGTATGCAAAAATCTTTTTTTATTTATGCATAGGCGGATCGGCAGCTATAGCAGAATGGCTTATGTTTTACTTCTTTGACGGGTTTTATACATCCTTTTTCGATAATTCAGCTTTGAGAATTTCCGTTTCAACAGCTACCGCATTTTCGTTGGCTACTGTATATCACTATATCTTGGGGAACATCTTTGTTTTTGAAAGCGGTCGTCGTTATGAGCGAAAGAAAGAGCTGACCCTCGTTTTTGTTGTCAGTATTATCGGGCTATTGTGGAATTTACTTCTCATGTGGATATTTACATCGGGACTTTCCATAGAGCCCGTGCCGGCAAAGATTATAGCCAGTGCCGTCGTAACCGTGTGGAACTATCTGTCGCGAAAAAAATGGATATTTTAAAAGAAATCTCGCTCAACGTTTTGTTGGCGGGATTTTTTATAAGTGTCGGAAAAGCATCATATATGCAAAGAATGCAAAAATGGATCTATACATATCAAAACCGTATTCAAAAGGGTCAATTCCAGATGGACCTCGGTGCATGGAATGTAAAATCTTCCGTTGATATGAGCAATTTTGATGCAACGACGATGCCGGCTACCGGGGCAGGAACGGCATATACGGGTACGAAGACGAGTGATTCCAAATGGAATTTTACGGGCGGTTTGTCTTACGGTCTTAGCGACAAATGGGGTCTTGAATATGCGTACCATGACTTAAATACCAAAAAAGATGGTATTAAGGGTACGGACGGAGATGAACATGAAGTAAATCTGGTTTACTCTCTCAATAAAAACTTTGCCGTATATGGCGGTTGGAATCGCATTAAAAACTCTAAAGATTCTTTCAGTAGAACCAATAATATCGCTCAGCTCGGTCTGATTGCCAAAGCTCCTTTGGCTAAATTTCGACATTTACGGTAAGGCAGCCGTAGGTACAAAGCATACGACTATTTGGGAAGCGGGTCTCGGTTATACGATAGGCAAAGATTTCGACTTAACGGCAGGCTATCGTTATGTAAATACGCGTCTTGCCGAAAAAGGCCAGACAGCTCTCGGCTTCACGAATACGTCAAGCGTTACGAACCCGGCAGTAGCGACGAGTGATGCCAATATTGCCTATAAAGGACCCTTCGTAACCTTATCTTATCGTTTCGGCGGTCATAAGAAAGCAGCTCCCGCACCGGTTGTGGCAGAACAGCCGCGTCGTCAGGTTGTGCAGGAACAACCCGGCCACGTATATAATGACTACTATCTCGAAAGTGTTCACTTCGCCTTTGATGTAGATACGCCTATTGCCTACGATCAGGGCAAGCTAGATCATTTTGTAGCCGTAGCGAAAGAATATCCGCATGATATGTTCAAACTCGTAGGTAATACGGATGCTCGCGGTACGGATGCTTACAATGACGATCTCTCCAAACGTCGTGTTGTAAATGTAGCTAGATACGCTGTCGATCACGGTGTAAATCCGGAACAACTCGAACTTTCTTATGAAGGAAAGAACGATCCCGTTGCAACGAATGCCACCGATCAGGGCCGTGCAGACAATCGTCGTGTAGATATTTGGCATCACAGATAAATAAAGAATTTACCCGCAAGGGCCATAACAGGGAATCGGCATAATCGATTCCCTGTTTTTGTTCCTGTGTCGCCTTGTCTTACGACTATGAATAAGGTATAATATTCTAGCATAAAAGTATTGGTGCGTGACAGCCTGTCGGGGCTTGTGCAATGGAGACCTATGAACCTCGTCAGGTCCGAGAGGAAGCAGCGATAAGTAGTCATCTTCGTGTGCCACGAGGTAACCCGGCAAGCTGTTACACACGAGTGCTTTTACGAGAAGGCGGTAAAGCAGCGGCGAAGCCGCTTTTTTTCATATAAGGGGAACGACTATGTCCTACATTGCATTGTATCGCAAATGGCGACCGAAGACATTTGAAGACGTTGTCGGTCAGAGTCGAATTATGAAGACTCTGCAACAGGCCGTGGAAAATGATAAAGTGGCTCATGCCTATCTTTTTTCCGGCCCGCGCGGAACCGGAAAAACCAGTACGGCTAAAATTTTTGCGAAAGCTCTTAATTGCGTACACGGACCGACATCGCATCCTTGTAATGAGTGTGATGTATGTAAACACATTACGAGTGGTGAATCTCTTGATGTGGTGGAAATCGATGCGGCATCGAACCGAAGTATTGAAGATATTCGCCAGTTGCGAGAGACTGTAAAGTTTATGCCTACGGAAGGGCATAAAAAGATATACATTATCGACGAAGTGCATATGCTTACGACAGAAGCGTTCAATGCCTTGCTGAAGACGTTGGAAGAACCGCCGGAACATGTGGTCTTTATCTTGGCGACGACAGAACCGGAACGAATACCTATGACCATTCTTTCTCGTTGTCAGAGATATGATTTCGGCGTATTACGGCAGACGACATACAGAAACGGTTGGCCTATATTGCCGACAAGGAAGAAATAGATTTGAAGCCCGACGCAGCTCGGATGATTGCCGTTCGAGCCGACGGCGGTATGCGCGATGCCTTGAGCCTTCTTGACCAGTGTGTAGGTAACGGTGGGCGGTGTGTCGATGAAGAGATTGTACGGGACTTGTTGGGACTTGTCGGCAAAGATTGGTTATTCTCTATGACGGCGGCCCTTTTTAGCGGTCGTGGAGAAACTCTTATTGAAGGTATTGATGAAGTTGTACAGGCAGGGAAAGAAGTACAAAATGTATTAGCCGATATGGTCATGCATTTAAGGGCTCTTATGCTGTATCAAGCGGCTCCCAAGTCTGAGACCTTAGCGGCTTATGCGGACGTAGAAAAAGAATTGGCTGCACAAGCCGAGTCCATAGAACCGGCACGGATATTTGCGGTCTTGAATATTTTGCAAGAATCTTTATTGCGGGTTAAGACCTCCCCTTTTCCTCGAATTGCCGTAGAAACGGGTTTGCTGATGGCTGCTCAAAACGAATCGGGGAGCGGTGACTTGTCGGTAAGGGTCACGGCTTTGGAAAAACGGGCGTATGCTGTTCCTCAGGATGTTATGGATCGCCTTGTGCGATTAGAGCAGGGCATTGGGACGAAATCCGAGATTTGTATACCTCAGACTTCGATAAAAACACAGGTCCATAGACAAGAGCCTAAATTACAACTTACGGAAGCGGTGACGGTGCCCGAAGCGATAGGAGCCGTAAAACCGTCTGTTGGAGAGCCCAAACCGAAGGCTGAAGGGGAAAAATCGAAGGGTTCGGCAGTTGATATGTCATCGAAAGGACGGCAAGTGCCGGTTAACGATGCCGAATATAATCGAATCTGGAGTAGCGTTTGCGCTGTCTTGGATAGGGCTAAAAAGAAAGCTGTTTTGTCGTGTATACGAAACGGGCGAGTCGTTTATATCGGAGAGACGGAGTTTATCCTTGCCTTGCCGACAGAATTTATGGTTAAGCGAGCCAATCGAGAGGACTATTATACTTGTGTAGATGAAGCCTTGGCTCAAGTTCTCGGTAAGGGATACCATATGCGCAGTTACCTTGAAGGGGACAGCGAATTGTCGGCATATGAAAAAAAAAAGACTGATTCGGATATAAAATCGGATCTCACCCCTACAAAAGACACGGAGAAGGAACCGGTGCTGATTGAACAAGTTGAAGGCTCATACGAACCGGTGGCTATTGAACGGCAAGATATACCGCAGGGAGAACGAGAAGCCTTGGCGGCCGTGCTTGATTCGGTAGGAGATTGTCGTATTTTCGTAGAATATAAAGATACATAACAGAGCACTCGCTCACACCGGCGAGTGCTCTTGCGTTATCCGGGTGTCGTTTTCATAAAGAAAGTAAGTGGAAGAGGCCGCATATATTCTTTGTTTTTTTATGACAGAAGCGGTGAAAATATAGTATAATATAAAGGATTGTAAAGTTTTAAAAAGGAATCGTTCCTAATTGGAATGACCGAAATAGGGTGTAAAAATATATTCGCTTACTATAAGGAGGAACTATTATGTTCGGTGGCGGCAATATGCAAGGTATGATGAAAAAAAGTGCAGAAAATGCAAAAAGATATGAAGAAGATGCAAGACGAATTAAAGGTACGTACTGTTGAAGCGACTGTCGGCGGCGGTACGTTAACTATTGTCATGAATGGCGAAAAAACGGTGGAAAGTGTTACTATCGATCCGTCCGTGATTGATCCGGAAGATAAGGAAATGTTGGAAGATTTGATTGTAGCGGCTGTTAATGAAGCCGGCAAGAAGGTTGATGACATGATGGCTCAGGAAATGAGCAAAATCACGGGCGGTATGAATTTGCCGGGTATGTTCTAATGGATACGCCTTTGGAACATTTGGCGGAACAATTTCGACGCTTGCCCGGTATCGGCATTAAAACGGCTCGTAAATTAGCGTATTACATGATACAGCAACCGGATGAGAAAACGGAAGCCTTTATCGATGCGGTTCGGAAAGCGAAAGAACAGATGCATTTTTGCTCCGTATGTTTTAATTTATCATCTACCGATCCGTGTACTTATTGTACGGATGAACACAGAGATCATTCGGTCATTATGGTAGTGGAAACACCTCAAGACGTGGCGGCTATTGAACGGTCAAAGGATTATCACGGGTTATATCACGTGTTGCACGGTGCCCTATCTCCTCTCGACGGAATCGGACCGGAAGATTTGCATATCAAGGAATTATTGCAGCGTTTGGGCGACACCCGGGTTCAAGAAGTCATTATTGCTACAGATCCCGATGTAGAAGGTGAAGCGACGGCCTTGTATTTGGCACGATTGTTGAAAACGGCAGGGGTTAAGGTAACAAGAATTGCCAGAGGACTTCCCATGGGTGGCGATATTGAATTTGCCGACGAAGCGACTTTAGCCGGGGCCGTAGCCAATCGCCGGGAAATGTGAGGAACTTCGTGTGGAATACCTATATATCGGTGCAGGTATTGTTCTGCTGCTTATTATAAATCGTTTTATTTTAGCACCTATTCGTAGATTGGCTATTAATACAATGATGGGGCTTTTTTTGCTTCACCTGGTCAATACGTACGGATCTCTGGCGGGCTTGCACCACGTTAATGTTACGCCCCTTACGGGACTTGTTGTAGGTTTTTTCGGCGTACCCGGAGTGGTGGCGGTAACGTTATTTTATTTGGTTATTTAAGGATGCGATAGGATGAATGTGAAGCATGCATTCGGATTGTTGGGAGCTTTTCTGCTTTCCGTAAGTTTGTTAACCGGTTGCGGCAACACTATTTCCGCTAAGACGGAAAAGGTGACTAAGTCGCCACATCCGGTGGCTTTGACTTTAGATGCGAATATTACGGCCTTACATTCGGCGGAAATTATGCCGAAAGTATCGGGAAAATTGGTGTCGGCACCCCCGGCTGTCGGTCAAGATATTAAGGCCGGAGAAGTAATTGCTCAAGTCGACCCGACGCCGTATCAACAAAGTTTAAGCAGTGCTGAAGCGGAGCTTATGTCGGCATCGGCATCATCGGCACCGGTATACGAAGCTCCGGCCGTCGATACGGGAGAGCGGGCAAAGCTTGATGTATGGTATCAGATGGGTGCCATTTCACGTGTTGAATATAATCAAATGCAGTCGCGGGCAAGTGGTGGCGGTACGTATAGGGCGGCACCGGCTGTGGATACGGAGAAATTAGCCCAGTTGCAACAAACGATTCAAACAGCGAGAGAAATGCTGAGTAATGCCACTATTTATTCACCCATCGACGGTCGGGTTACCGCTGTTGCGGAAAATTCGTCTGTAGCCGTTGCGGGAAATGTGTTGGCGACAGTTCAGCAGTTGACGCCACTGGTGGCCACTTTCGCCGTACCGCAGGACTATATCGATGCGGTTCAAGCTGCACGGACGGCCGGGACCTTGAAAGTACAGGTCTTGACGCCGGGAGGTGAAACAGAAGCGGGGGAACTTACCTTCTTGTCGACGGAAGTTGACGGAGCTACCAATGCCTATTTGGCAAAAATTACGTTTAACAATAATAAAAATCTCTTCGTTCCCGGAGAGTTTTACCATATTCGCCTTTCTACACCTCAGGAAATCAATCAGATTACGGTGCCTAAAGAGGCGGTTAAAACCAAAGACAGCGGAGATTTCGTATATGTTGTAAACAGTGACGGAGTCGTTGATGCCAGAGCCGTTTTAACGGGAGATGAAGAAGGCGGACGAGTGATCGTTCTCAGCGGCCTTAAAGAGGGGGATACGATTGTATCCGACCCGCCGGATTCTTTGGAAATAGGAATGAAAGTATCATCATAAGAGCCAGTCGGAAGGAATGTATATGAAGGATACAGGACATTACGAAGCGAATCGGGAAAACAGCCTTTTAAAATCGTTGGAAAAAGTCTGGATGTATTGGATTTGTTTGTAGAGTGTAATACGGGCATGACTTTGAAAGAGATTGCCGGTATGACGAAGCTCAATACCTCTACGGCCTTTCGCATTGTCAACACGTTGGAGCGTCGACAGTATTTAACTCGAAATGAAGATTCGAAGCAGTATCGTTTGGGACCCAAGGCCTTAGCCCTCGGCTATTCCTCACACTGGACGGAAAATATCGTGACTTTAGCCAAACCGTATCTGCGTAGATTGCAGCAAGAGTTTAATGAAACGGCCAGTATTTATGTTGCTGAAGGGGACAGTCGTATCTGTTTGGATCACGTGGAAAGTACCCATTCGTTGCGCCGTGTCATCCCTTTGGGAGAGTCGTTGCCTGTATATAAGGGGGCGGCAGGCAAGGTGTTGGTTGCCTGGGCTAATAAGGACGAACAAAAACGCATCAGTGAAAAGCACGGCGGTTTGTCGGAAAGCGAACTGTCCATGATTCGGCATAATGGATATGCAGTTACACAAGATGAGAGTGAACACGGTCTGTTTGCCTTAGCCGTTCCCGTTTTTAACTTTGAAGAACAAGTGGTCGCTTCGTTGACGGTAGCCGGTCCGTCTATGAGATTTTATGATTCTATTCGGCAAAAAATGCTTTTTACTATGAGTCAGTATGCATCTGAAATATCCTATGCCTTAGGTTGTCGTAAGAAAAAATAGAAACGTATTATGTGAAGTTGATGTACAGTGGATATCAGATAATTGCTGAGATTGTTATAATGAAACGATACAAACGGTTTTAGCCTGTCGATTATAGGTCAGGCACTTTAGCAAGGAGAGATTATTATCATTCAGTTTAGAGAATTTACTATTAACGATAAGCCCGTATTGGATTCATATTTTCATGAAAAACGGTACGAACAGGCCGATGCTACCTTTATGACATTGTTGGCTTGGCAATACCCGTACGACATCCAGTGGGCTGAAGAAGATCAGGTCTTGTATATTCGTTCGGGACGCGGCAATCAGCAATTCTGGTTGCCCCCTTTTTCGCGCAAAGACGGTGGACTCGTTGCCGGCTTGGAACGAATGAAAGAATGGTTTACGGCACACAAGCATCCCTTTTTGATGAAGGGGGTTACACAACCGGTAGTGGACAAGTTGAATATGCTGTGTCCCGACTGCTACACGATTGTGCCTGACCGTGATAACTATGAATACGTTTATTTGACACAAGATTTGATCAACTTGTCGGGTAAAAAATTCCGACAGAAAAAAAATAATTTGAATCATTTCCGTAACCAGTATATGGGGTATGAATATCTTCCCATTACGGAAGATATTTTTGAAGAATGCCTGGATGCGGACAAACGGTGGATGGAAAATCGTATCGATCGCGATACGGAAGATGAGGATGAAATGAAAGGCGAACGCCAAGCTATTAAGACCATTTTTGATAATTGGGATGCCTTAGGTGCAAAGGGTGGAGCCATTCGCATTTTTAATAAAATAGCCGCCTTTTCTATAGGAGAAATGCTCAACGATGATACGGCTATTATCCATTTTGAAAAAAGTGATCCCAGTATTCGAGGTCTTTATCAGGCCATTAATCATGAATTCGTCGTACATGCATGGAGTCATACGACGTATATTAATAGAGAAGAGGATATGGGGATTCCCGGGTTGCGTCAGTCAAAGGAATCGTACAATCCCGATCATTATGTAGAGAAATTCAGTGTTACGTTGGCTAAATAGAAAGAGGCACATATGGAATTTCGCTTGGCCGGTCCGCAGGACCGAAATGTGGTGGAAGACTTGTGGGCATATTGTTTCGAACCGAAGGAACACCCGTTCTTTCGGTGGTACTTTGCCAATATGTATGAGCCCGAAAACGTACTTTTGGGGATTCAAGACGATGCTGTCGTATGTTTGACGCATTTGAATCAGTATGAATTGAATATTCGAGGTATTCGTTTTCCCGTTTCCTATATTGTCGGCTTGGCTACTCATCCGGCTGCTCGCCGCAGCGGTTTGGGAGGAAAGCTGTTAACCGCATCCTTGAAGGAAATGCGGCGGCGCGGTCAGGTTGTGCATATCCTTATGCCGTCTAAGGCCGGGTTTTATCAACAATACGGTTATGAGCTGTATTGTCATCAATGGCGTGAAACGATGCCCCTTGACTCCTTGAGGCCCTTAACGGATCGAACGGTTCGTTTTGCCTTTGTCGATTCAGCCGATCGATGGCCTTACTTGGATAAGGTTTATCGGGCATATACATCGGGACTTTCCGGCTATGCCTATCGCGATGAAGCTTCGTGGCGTCGTCATATAGAAGCACAGTTGGCAGAAGGAAATATTTGTGTTGTTTTTGACGGGGAGGACCCTGTTGCTTATGCTTTTTACCAACTGGGAGAGTCGACAATTCAATGCGGAGAATTCGTATATTCCGATTATAAGGGTAAAAGAGGACTCCTCGAGTACTTCTATAATCATCGCTCGCAAGGCGAACAATTGCAGTGGAATGAAGGAATGAAAGACCAGTCATATCGGTTCTATCCGGACGGTAAAAAGGGCCATGAAACAATACCCTTCATGACGGGCCGTATTGTCGATGTCAAAGGTGCTTTGGAAAAGTTATCATACGATAAAAAAATTCAAGGACATGCGGTATTTTTGTGGAAGACCCTTTGGCCGACTGGAATACGGGGACCTTTTCCTTAACTGTGAAAGAAGGTAAAGCCGTCGTAGAATCGGTAAAAGAAGGGGCAACGATACGGATGACTATCGGTGCGTTAGCTCTTCTGGTTTTCGGTACACTTGATGCGAAGGCTTTGGCCTTTTATAATAAATTGACGGCGAGAGAGGAAGACATAGATTTCTTGGATCGCCTTTTCCCTAAAACAGAAACATATATTAATGAATGGTATTAAGGTTGTCGGCTATAGCCGGCAATATTAGAGGAGATTAAGTATGAAATCAGTAACAAAATTTATGATTGCAGCAGTAGTAGTAGCGTCTTGTAACGGGGGCGTTTGCACATACGATGAAACTCAGGCGGCAGACACGACGGCGACGCAAGTCCGAATGACGGCAACCGTGCCGGAAACTGAAGGGGCATTACCCTTATCCGTTAAAGATTCGGAAAAAATTACAAGTAACGATACGGATTATATGGACATGATGCTTACAGGTACCAATAGTGATACGACGCTCAGCTCCCTTTTTGCTAATATGACAAAGCAACCCGGTAGTAAACTCATTCCCCTTAGCGGTCGAGTTGCCAAGGCCCCGTCTACGGTTCAACAGGGGTATCCTCTTTCTTACGTACGGGCCATTGACGAAAACTCTGCCGTAAAACAGGAATTGCCGGACGGCAAGGTTTTTATAGCTACCTCGGAAGCCCTTTTGATTCGTAAAAAAGAAGCTCTTAAAGTATTTGAAACAAAGCCGGTTGCCTACATTTATAACCCGAAAGACGGGGCTGTAGGACGTATGAGTTCGGAAAAAACCGTCTTGGCGAGAGACTACTCTTCACCGGATGAAATAGAAAAAATACCCTTGACCGCTGTAGCCGCCAATTCACGTGAACACATGCTGGTTGTTTATCTTAACGATAAGGCAAAAGTTGTTCCCGTAAAGGCGAAAAAACACTATTTTGTACGCGACTATGCGGAACAAATAAAGCCTCTCTAAAGGAAGTTCATTTATGATACACGTAACTGACGGCGCTATGCGCTATATAAATAAAAAAGGAAAAAATATTCTTATTCGCTTCGACTATCAATCAAATACGGGGAACTGTTGAGTCGGTGATGCCTTAGGGGGTAGATATATTCCCGTACTGCAATTGGTTGACCGCTCATTAAAACCCGATTGCCCGCATGAAGACTTTGGCGGTATTACCGTCTGGTACCCGCCGACTCTTCGTCCCGTAGCCGGTAAAGATGTCGTGACTATCTGTGTTAAATCCTTTTTGGATTAAACGACTGGAATTGGAGGATGCTTTGGTTCTGAACTCCAAGCCGGGCGGACTCAATCCTAGCATACATGACATGGGTGCGTAAAATAACCCGATGGGACAAAGTAGAATACTTTGCC